>ERZ507075.53-NODE-53-length-120334-cov-6.08483_pt1 | contig 120334 bp, 95 predicted proteins | sample MGYA00512863_ERZ507075 | MGnify/ENA metagenome assembly ERZ507075 | reverse complement strand
ATCTTCCCTCGGAGGAAAGCAGGGGAACAGCCGCATACCCGTGGTGCTCCATTTTTTCCAGCACCTGTCGGAGACTGTCGTCCTCCTCCACATAAGCCACGTCGCTTTTAGGGGTAAGAAAAAATAAAATATTCATTTGCTGCTAATACTCCCTTTTCCGTAACTGCCGGGTGTCCTTCAGTTACCTATTCTTTCTTATCTTGTGTATACAATCTTCTCTGCAAGCGCATCCGCCGCATTTTTTCCCTGGAACAGTTCCACTATAGCCAGCCCGAAGGGAATTGCGCATCCCATTCCCCGGCCAGTAACCACATTCCCGTCCACCTCGGCCGAACCGTGGGTAACCACGGAGCCTTCCAGATGGCACTCAAAATCAGGGAACGAGGTTGCCCTTCTGCCCTTCAGATAGCCTCTGTGACCGAAAATACTGGGTGCCGCACAGACTGCAGCCACATATTTATTCTCTGACGCATAAAATTCATCCAGCTTTTCCATCAGTTCCTGACAGTTCTCCAGGTTCTTAGTCCCCGGCAGCCCGCCCGGGAGCACCAGCATGTCCAGCCCGCCGAAATCAACTTCGGAAAATACCTTGTCCATTTTTACAGTAATACCATGGGAACCCGTGACCTCCCGGCCGCCGGTCACTGAAATCATATCGATTTCAAGTCCGGCCCTTCTGGCCAGATCCACCACAGTTAAAGCCTCAACCTCTTCATAACCCTCCGCAAAAAAAATACCGATTCTGCTCATTATTCACACTCCAATCCCGAACTCAATATGTTCAACTATGTTTTTTACCTACTCTTTGTGTCCTTGTTCATTGTATCAAAAATCCGGCCAATATCCAATAAAAAAACTGTGAATATTTCCTTAATTTTGTTTACATTATTTGTGTTCGGACCCACCGTATGCTAAACTGGAGACAGGCGGGCTGTACTGGCCCGCCGCTGACACAGCGCCCGCCCGGTAAGCGGGAGAAAAGAGGTATTTATCATGGAAATAGAACGGAAATTCACCGTACGCAGCATCCCGGGGAATCTCTCACAATATCCGCACCATCTCATTGAGCAGGGTTATTTGAATACGAATCCGGTTGTCCGTGTCCGCCGGGAGGACGACACCTGTTATCTTACCTACAAGGGCAAAGGCCTTATGGCCAGGGAGGAATACAATCTTCCCCTGAATGAAGAAGCCTACCGCCATTTAATCCAAAAGGCGGACGGCAATATCATAGGCAAACGCCGTTATCTCATCCCGTTGGAGCCCTATACGATTGAGCTGGATGTTTTCCTCGAACCCTTCACACCGCTAATTATCGCAGAAGTAGAATTTCCTACGGAGGAGGAGGCCAACGCTTTTATTCCTCCCGACTGGTTTCTTGAAGACGTAACCTGCAATCCTGCCTACCATAATTCCACCCTCAGCTCCATTCCTGAAAACGAACTCAAGGAAGCTCTGAAAAAATACGAAGAAAGGCAGAAAACAACTGTGGAAGAAATATGACAAAACTAAAAAGGATCTTGCTCATAGCCACCGTACTGCTGGCATCCGCAACTGCTGCGGTTATGATTTATTTTTTCTGCTTCACTCCTTCCGGTTATCGTATCTCTGTTTCTATTCATGGTTTTTCAAAGCTTACCGATCATGTCTATGTGGAAAATGGCTGGAACGGAAAGCCTGAGGAGCTGCTTGCCACGCTGGAGGAAGCAAGGCAGAGAGTGACTGAACTGTTCGGTGGAATGGAAAGCGTCCCCACGCTTATCATTTGTGACAATGAGCACAAAATAAAACGCCTTGGCGGCGACCATGATACCATGACTCTGCTGATAAACGGTGTGCATTCCTATACATCCCTCTCCTCCGAATTTCTGACTGCAGACGTTCTCGCCCACGAAATGACCCACGCGGAAACCCACCAGCGGATCTATCAGAACAGCACGGACACCTCATCCATTCCCATATGGTTTGATGAGGGGCTGGCTGTGCAGAACGACTACCGCGAGCCGTACAGCAATGAAGCCTGGCTGAAGCTGACGGACAACGGACAGAATATCCCGTCCCTTTCCGAATACGGTTCCGGAGAAACCTTTTTTTCCGGTAGCACGGAGGACAGAAGGGCCAGATACTGCCTTGCGGGACATGAGGTATCAAAATGGCTGGAAAAGAATGGACGAAGCGGCCTGCTTTCCTTATTAAAGAGGGTTAATCAGGGAGAAAGCTTCAGTGAGCTTTATTTTGCGGTCAGCCCGTAAGGTTGCAGTCTGTTTCTTTTTCAGTGTATTTTTTTCGGTTCTATTGACGAAGCTTATTCCCTGGCAGAAGCTGCACCGCAGCAGAAAGGAGCATCATGCCGGCAACCCTGTATATTTCAGATCTGGACGGAACACTGATGAAAAATGATCAGACCATATCCGCCTTTACTGCCGAAGCCATCAACATGCTGGTGAAGCAGGGACTTCATTTTTCCTACGCCACTGCGCGTTCCATTCTCACCGCTTCAAAAATAACGGAAAATATAACGGCGGGAATCCCTGTTATCGTTTACAACGGCAGCTTCATTCAGGACAGTAAAACTCGTGAAATATTGTATTCCCGTTTTTTTGACAAAACTTCGGCAGAGCTGATTCTCAGGCAGCTTCTCTCCTCCGGCGTTTATCCGATAGTATATTCCCATACCGGCGGCTGTGAAAGATTCTCCTACTGCAGGGACAGACAGAACAGCGGGATTTCCGCTTTTCTGTCAGAAAGAAGGAATGATGTAAGGAACACTCCGGTTGCCGGTGCCGCACAGCTTCCCACCGATGACTGCTTTTATTTTACCTGCATCGACAGCGAGGAGAAGCTATATCCATTATATCGACAATTTAAAGAAGAATTTTACTGCGTTTATCAAAAAGATATTTACAGCGGTGAACAATGGCTGGAAATCATGCCTGCCAAAACCTCAAAGGCCAATGCCATACTGCATCTTGCCCGGCTTCTGGGCTGCCGCCGCATTGTCTGTTTCGGCGATGGAATAAACGATATCCCCATGTTCCGCATTGCCGATGAATGCTACGCTGTTGCCAACGCAGCTCCCGAACTGAAAGAGATTGCAACGGACATAATCCCCTGTAACAATGAGGATGGAGTGGCCAAATGGTTGCTTGCCCACTGCCTTAATCAAAGATAGTACATTTATATTTTTCCTATCTATTAGTATATTTATATTTTAACAGATACCGTAAATGATGTTAACTATAAGGAGCCCCATGATTTTTATTGAAACAGACAGATTAATCCTGCGAAACTACCAGTCTGAGGATTTCAGCGATTATTATGAATACATGTGCCTGCCCTATACAGCGCAGGAGGAGGATTTCGAACCGTTCACTCTCCAGCAGTGCCGCGAAGCGGTAAATGAACGTCTGACCGATGATTCTTTTATTGCAGCAGAGCTTAAGGAGAACCACAAAATGATTGGGGATCTCTGCTTCCGCTGTCAGGAATATGAAACTTTTGAGATCGCCTATGATTTTAACGTGGCCTATGAAAACAAAGGCTTTGCCTCAGAAGCCGGCAAAGCCCTTGTTGATTACCTTTTTTCTGTTTTGAATGCCCGCCGCATAACGGCCTGCTGCAATGATACCAATCTGAAATCCGCCCGGCTTCTGGAACGCTTGGGCTTCCGTCTGGAAGGACATTTTTTGGAGGATGCGTCCTTCAAAAAGGATGCGGCAGGCAGGCCGGTTTATATCAGCAGCTTTTACTATGCCCTTCTCAGACGCGAGTGGTTGTGAAAATCTCCTTTACCGTGTCAAAGGCAATCTTGGGTCTGCGGTATTCATCCACGACTCCCTTGTTGTTATGGCATCTGGCACGGGAGGCAAACCACTGTCCTTCCTCCGTTACGCGGCAGTCGGCAAACTGCCATATAAAGACGCCGGTGATATCGTCATCATTCATGTAAACTTCAAGATTTTCCCGGATAATATCCGCCTGCCGCTCCTCACTCCATTTACATCTTGAACGGTCACGGTACCCATAGATGGCCCCTGCGCCGAGCTCGCTCACAATGATGGGCTTGCCTGCGCCGCCCGCCGCTTTAATCCAGTCAGTTTCCTGACGGTTGCGTTCCTCCACCGAACAGTCCTGATACCAGCCGGAATACATGTTAAAGGATACAATGTCAGGAAGATCCAGACTGATATCCGTAAAATGGCGGCAGGTAGCCGAGGTAGTTGGCCGGGAGGCGTCCATGCTCTTTATCTGCGCATACTGCCTGGCATATTTTTCCCTCCCCTCTTCTGTTTCGCTTGCACATTCATTTAAAATTCCCCAGATAATAATAGAAGGATGGTTGTAATGATTTTCAATCATTTCCCGGATACAGTCTTCACACTGCCTGTCAAAATTGGGGTTCTGCATGCTTTCAAGCCCCAATCCACGGGCATGATTTTCCTCCCAGACCAGGATTCCCCGTTCATCACACAGATCCAGGAATCTTTCATCGTTGGGATAATGGCAGGTTCTCAGTGCATTCGCTCCCACCTCCTGCATCATATCCATATCCTGCGCCATAAGCTGAAGCGGGATTGCACAGCCCACGGAAGCATAATCCTCATGGCGGTTAAAGCCCTTCAAATACACAGCCTCACCGTTTACCATGATTTTGGAACCGTCCAGGGTTACTGTCCTGAAGCCCACCCGTTCAATCAAATCATCCACCGGCTCTCCGTTCACCGATAACACTGCCTGAAGGAAGTAGAGAGCGGGCTGTGCATTGGACCATGCCTGCACTTCGTCAAATTCCATAGCAAAAACCAGACGTTCTTCACAGCCGCCGCCCACTGTCACCGTCTCTTCCATACAGCATCCGGCCAGCTTAACCTCCACGCTGATCTCCATTTCCCGCCCGCTCACATTACATACGAATACTTCTGTTTCAGCGCTCCAGCGGCCGCATGTAAGCTGCGGCGTAAAACGGATATTTTTTATGTAGGTATCCGGAATATACTCCACTGCGGCAGGCCGGGTAATTCCGCCGTATGTGTAATAATCGTTGGGTATATGAAGCGCCGAATGCTCACCGAAGGTATTGTCCACAGCGACCCTCAGCTCATGCTCTCCCATTTCCACATCTGCAATCACTGCCGAAAAAGGAGTGAAGGCGTTGTAATGGCTGACAATCGCCTTCCCATCAAAAGAAACGTCAGCCGTATGGCTTACCCCCTTAAATTCCAGCCTCAGGTTTCCCGCATTTTTAACATAAATCTTCTTCCGGTACTCACCCCGGCCCCTGTGCGCCAGGAAATCAGGATGCTGTTCCCAGCAGCCCGGCACGGGAAGCTGATATTCACCCTCAAATCCTTCCATCCTGAAATTCCACATTCCATCAAGCTCCTGCACCTGCCTGATATGATGCTGTTCAAATAATCTGAGCATTTTTATATCCTCCTTGTTTTGCGAAGCAAAATGCGAGCCCCTCTGGCGAGCAGCGGATTTTCCCGCCTATCACATTCCTGTCCGCGACGGTATATTTTCAAATGTGAAAAGCGCTTTTGCACCTTCCCTCTGCGCTTACCTGCTTCAATTCCATGGATTCCACATTGCTGCAGATAAATGCTTCATCCGCTTTTAATTTTATGTTTTCCAGACTGATATTTTTCAGCTTATGTTCGGGCAGGCCCTTAATTTCAATTCCGACAGCAGCGCCGCCGCCCCTTACATTACTGATACGGATCCCGTCAAAGTCCGATGGTTCCTGAGACTTTGGCATAACCGTGCTGTATTCATAAAACATATTGATCTGGATCGCCTGATCTGAAACATCATTGATTTCCATGTTTTCAATCCTTACGTCATGGACATAGCCGCCCCTGCCCCGCATGGATTTCAAACGGATTCCCTGCATGGTGCCGCTGATTTGGCAGTCATGCATGTAAATATTCCTGACACCGCCCGATATGGCGCTGCCAATCACCACACCGCCGTGTCCGCCTGTCATATGGCAGCCGCGTATTTCTATGTTTTCACAGGGCCGGTTTACCCGCCAACCATCCTCATTCAATCCCGAATTGATTGCGATGCAGTCGTCCCCTGTAGAAAAGGTACATTTTTCCACCAGCACATTCCTGCAGGAATCCGGATTTAATCCGTCCGTATTAGGTCCTTCTGTAAAGACACTCACGCCGCTGATCGTCACGTTTTCACAGTATACCGGATGCAGCGTCCATTGGGGTCCGTCCTTTACCGTAAAATCCTCCAGCAGCACATCGCGGCAGTTTATGAACTGAATAAAAGACGGACGCAGCGCATCCTCTTCGGTACCGTAACGCCTTTTCTCCGGCTCCCTCCCATTCCATTCCGCATAGGCCAGATCCTCCGCCGCCCTCTACTGCAGCTTCTTCCAATGCCACCAGGCAGCGCCGTTTCCTTCAAGCACGCCTTTCCCCGTAACTGCAATATCAGTACAATCCTTCGCATAAATAAGCGGAGAATAATTATAGCATTCCGTCCCTTCCCGCAGATATATTCCCATTATAAGTGCTGTGCAGCGAAAAAAACATACAGATATTGCGGATATAAAAAAAGGAACAGCAGATATTGCTAAACAACCACGCTTATCTTTCAGCGCATTGATTCCTTCCTTTTTCTGAACTGTGTGGGAGCCATGCCATATGCCTTTTTAAAAACACGGGTCAGATTCAGCGATGAGGAAAAGCCTGTTTCACGCGCAATTTCCTCCATGCTGTATCCGGTATCCATCAACAGACTGTGGGCCTTTGACAGCCGTACATTATTCAGATATTCCAGCACGGTAGCCCCGGTAATCTCCTTAAAGGTATGGCACAGATGATATTTGTTCACATTGCACGCCCCGGCTATCTCCTCCAGCCCCGGATTCTCCCTGTAATGCTGATTTATGTAGGTAAGCGCCGTCCTGATCTGCGCCGGAATCTGCCTTCCTCCCACAGTCTGCTCCCCCTGTGTACATTCCACCACATACATAACCAGCTGGATCAGGGCCGTATGCTGAAGCTTCTCCGACAGGAAACCGCTTTTTTCAAAATAACCGTTTACTCTTTTGAAAAAATCAAGCATAAGCTCCGTCTGTTCCTCATTCAGATGTACGACACAGGGTACCAGCTTCTCCCGGAGCAGCCGTAGCTCCTCCCGGCTTAAAAGGGCGGACAGCGCCGTCTCACTGAAGTTCAGTACAAACCGCTCATAATATTCAGCATCCCGGCTCTGTGCATAATGGATGTCAAATGGCCTGAGAACAGCCATGTCCCCCCGTTCCAGGGTGAAGCATATGTTATCATAAAACAGATAACGCTTTCCTCCCAGCATCAGAAAAATTTCATAGCCGTCATGATAATGCTGCACCGGCATATCATGCTTTTCCATATTCCTTAAATACTGGATATAAATATCATCATGGGGCGAAAATGCTTTTCGTTTCATAGCGCCTCCCTGCCTTCCACCGCAGTCCGATTACGCGGAATGTTTTCTAATCATAGGATGTATTTTCCACGGATATAAAGAAGCGGCACGGCATAGCCAAATGCTATTCCGTGCCGCCTGAAATACTCATAATTTAAAAGGATATCTTTTCAATACCCTCACAGTTATATTTCAAACTACTAAAGCCCGCTTCCTGCTTCGTCAGGCAATCAGCCGCTGATCTGCAGAAGCTTTGACTTCAGCTCGTTTTCCATACGGGCCATTTCCGCTTCCGCTTCCTGACGCTTCTGTCTGCCTTCCTGCTGGATGCGCATTACATCGTCCAGTGTGGAAATCAGGGATTCGTTGGTAATCTTCAGGGTTTCCATATCCACAATACCGCGTTCGGATTCCTTGGCAGTCTCAATTGTCGCCGTTTTCAGTGTGGCGGCATTCTTGCGGAGCAGTTCATTCGTCATATCGGTCACCTGACGCTGTGCCGCAGCGGCCTGTGTGGAATGCTCCACGCCAAGGGCCAGAACCATCTGGCTTTTCCACAGAGGAATGGTATTCACTAAAGTGGACTGTATTTTTTCCACCATAAGAGTGTCGTTATTCTGAACAAGACGGATCTGCGGCGCCGTCTGGATGGAAATCATGCGGGTCAGCTCCAGATCATGAAGCTTCTTCTCAAAACGGTTGCACATGGAATCCAGATCCCTGGCTTCCTGCGCATCCTCAGGCAGGCCTGACTGCTGCGCCCTGGCGGTAATCCTTGCCAGATCACCCTCGCGTACTTCCTTCAGCTTCTTCTTGCCGGCCAGAATGTACATGGAAAGCTCTTTAAAATAGGTCTTATTCAGTTCATACATCTTATCCAGGGTAGCCGCATCCTTCATCAGCTGCACCTGATGGCCCTCCAATACCTGGCAGATCTTATTGATATTGGTTTCCGCCTTCGCATATTTCGCCTTCATCGCTGTGATTTTGTTCGCGGATTTCTTAAAAAGCCCGAATACGCCTCTTTCCTCTTCCGCATCAAAGCTTTTCAGTTCTGAAACAACGCTTCCGAGAAGCTCTCCGACCTCGCCCAGATCCTGTGTTTTAACATTATCCAGGGCTTTTTCGGAAAAATCGGCCATTTTCTTCTGGGCGCCGGCGCCGTACTGTAATATCAGGTTGGAGTTCTTCAGATCTATCTGTTTTGCAAAATCGTCCACCATCTGTTTTTCTTCCACGGTGAGCATACTGTCGTCCCAGCCAGCCTCCTCCGGCTTCAGCGCAGTTTCCTGCTGCAGCACAGGCGCCGCCTTGTCCTGAAAAGGATCCAGCGTCAATGTTGGCGTTGCAGTAAAATCCTTGAATTCTTCACTCATTTTGTTATGCTCCTTTTGTCTTTGATCAGTCTTAGCTTCCTGCTTTCATACCCGGTTCGGTCAGCCCTTCCTGTGCCAGCATCGTCTGCAGTACGGAAATATCCGTGGCAACATCCCATGCCGTATCCTCGAACAGGCTGTCCAGCAGATTCTCAAATGCCAGATTCAGCGTATCCAGCGTTTTCTCAATCTCCGTTTTGCCGTTTTTAATGTTTTCTCCCTGAACAGGCTGCCTGTCCAGTTCCTCATAAGCGTCCAGAAGCTTAACAGTAGTGGGAAGATAATACTCCATAAACTTATGGAGATCCGGAGCAAATTCCGGATGTTCCTTCACCCTCTGGAAAATTTTCTCGACTATCACCTGCATATGGGAAATTTTCCCGGAAATTTCCTCGCCCGGTATGGCATCGTTGCTTTTCTTAATCTGGGCGATATAATTATTTCCGGTCTCTATCATTTCCTTCACTTCATCGGAAAGGCCTCCGGTCTGTCTTTCCATCTCTATTGCCTTTTCTTTTTCCTGCTTCTGCTTGTCCTCAAGCTGCCTCTGCGTCTCCTCATACTGCTTATAGGTTTCATGGCTGACAATCAGACAGGTCTCCAGCCGATCCATGTGTCCCTGCTTAAACCAGCCGATTTTAATCAGCTTCTGCAGATCATTGCGGACAAACTTCTCATTTTTCCCTATATGCTCCGCCAGCTCCTTAACGCTGCAGTAGGTGCGGCCCTTCAGACCGTCCACATATTTACGGAACCGCTTCACCCTGCCGAGCATGGAGGTTCCCTTCCAGGCCATAATACTGGAACCGCCCAGAACCAGGGCAAGAATAGAAATGGCTATCGTCATGCCGGGCAGCCAGGTGCTGGCAATGCCCACAAGCGCAATTATCAGTATCCCCAACGCAGAACATCCGGCCACAGTAAAGCCCACCGCCGACAGCGCGGTGCCTCCGGCCTGCGCCCCGAAGGTCTTGGCAAACAGCGGATGCTGCATCAGGCTGTTCTTCGCTGAATTAAATGCATTCTGCACGCTGGTATTCTGGACTCTCTGCGCCGGACGTCCATACTGCCACTGTCCGGAAGCCGGGGTCCCATACGGAATACCGTTCTGGCGTCCCCAGGGTGCTCCCTGTCCCGGGGCGCCCTGTGCGGGATTTCCCTGCTGCCAGCCGCCGGCCCCGTTCTGATAAGGCCCTCCCGGATTAGACCCGTCCGGTCCTGCCTGCGGTCCTGCCGGCCCATTGCTGTAAGGAGGGCCCCACTGTCCGTTATTGTTCTGATAAGGCCCCTGATTTTCACCATAACCTATATTTTTCTTAATATTCCTGCTGATTGTGTCAAGCCCGTCCGTTACCGTGCGGCATATATTCTCATTCAGCCTTCTGAAGTCCTGCGACTTGACTGCATCATCCACCATGTCCCTGATATTATTCCCCAGGTCCGTCCAATCTTTATCACTCATTTTATTCTCCCTGTCTCTATCAGTACCCCTCACGATAAACGTATGGATAAATTATATATGATATACCCCAAAAAATCAACGAAACCATATCTTAAATTCCTAATGTTTTTCTTAAGATAGGAGGGAGGTTGTGAACCATAGCCGGATGGGGCTGGTTTTGGGGCGGAGGACTTGGTTATTATAGTGTTGGATTAAAAGGGGGATGATTTCTGTTATTCCAGGAAGACGGAAGTCTCTCTCTTTTTAAGTGGGTTGGTGTGATGAGCGTAAGTAGTGGGATTGGATTTCGGTGAAGAAGTTTTTCGGGACGCGGTCCGTCCCGAAAAAACTCTTCACTTATGTCAGAACTGGCGGCGGCGGGCCTGTAGGCCGGCTTTGCCGAAGAAGCCTAGGTAAGATGGTTCTTCGCATAGCCTGTCGGGCGGGAGTTCTTCTTTTTTTACTTTGTCGCTGTCAAAAATATCGCATAGTTCCATCATATCCTGTACCACTTCTTTTCCCAGGGGATTATAGGGGGAAGGGTTATATGGCGTTCCGAAGGGGTAGCCGCCTTCCTGCTCCAGGTGTCCTCCCAGGAGGACGTAATCGTCCATTTCCTCCAGGCGTTCATAGAAGCGCTGCAGATTCTTTCTGTATTCCGAAAGCGGGATGCAGGGTTCCAGCTGGAGGAGTACCATCTGGCCGGAACCGATGGCGTCTCCGGTAAAAATCACCTTGTGGGTGTGGTCGATGAATACCACGCTGCCCGGCGTATGGCCCGCAAGCTCCATTACTTCAATGCCGCAGCCGCCCAGATCGATCATTGTGCCGTCTGGGATGTCCAGGACAGCATCGTAGTTGATGTCTCTTCCGGCGAGCATGGTCTTTTTCATGATTTCCAGTACGTCTTTTTCTTTGGAGGACAGGTAGACCGTCTCAAATTCATCCGCATGGTACATGTGGTCGCCATGGCAGTGGGTCAGGGCAAGCTCCAGCGGCAGATGGGTGATTTTCCTGATCCAGGGGGTTATTGCTTCCGGGCCGAAGCCTGTGTCGATGACCAGGGCCGCCCTGCTTCCTTCCACCACATAGAAGGAGCTTCCCGTATAATCCTGCAGCTTAAAGACGCCGGGGCGGACCATGTCAATCCGGTAGCCCTCCCGTTTGCTTCTGAAAAACATCCAGTCCAGAACCTCCTTCTGTTCCAGCAGCTCTTCTCCTGTCATTTCCGGCTTCTGGGCATAAAGCACTCTTTCGTTTCCTGCCGCCCTGAGGCTCCTTGCCAGGGTCAGGCATCCGTGGAGCAGCTTGCCCTGTTCAGACCATACCTGTCCGCCTGCCGGACAGTAGCTGTCATTTTCCCTGCCTGAAATCCAGGCAGGAACATAGGATGCCCTTCTGACCTTCCAGGTCTGGCCCGCGCCTCCTGAAACAGCCACGGCGGCAAACAGATCCGGATAGGCTCCCATCATCTCCCAGAGCATGTTGGCCGCACGGCCTGCCCCGGCGCAATAAATCCTCGTTTCGTCAATGGGATAGGTCTTCACAAGCTCCCTCATCCGTTCGGCAATGTCCATATGCTCCGTACCCTGGTTCACCGTTACCTGCCAGAAAAAGCAGGGATATTTCTCCTGGTTCCAATCCACGCCTTTTCCGTCCTCTTCCAAATACAGAAGCAGCGGATAACCTTCCCCTGATGTTTCATGGCTCCAGCCTTCCGGTTTTTCCAAGTGATTCATTTTCTGTTTTTCCATCCCCATACCTCCCTCTTATTTTGTAATCTAATATGACTGTTCGGTACTATTGCTGTATTCTTATTCTGTCTCTGCCCTCCTCTTTAAGCAGAAAAAACCGCCGGCGGCGGTTTTTTCCTGTCTTGTATTATAATACTGCCGTAAGCAGCCCGAGGGCCGGGAAGGGCAGTATTCCTGCTTTTTTAGTTTACCGGCAGCTGTTTATCTTCCGTACAGTCTGGTCAGCGTGCGGATTTGTTCCGCAAGCTGGGCACTGCACTGGCCTTTTTTCAGACGCCACTTCCAGTTTTCCCCAAGGGTGGAGGGGGTGTTGATTCTGGCCTCAGCTCCCAGTCCCAGCCAGTCCTGCACCGGGATAACGGCTGTATCGGAAACACTGGAAAGCGCCGCTCTCACCATGGCTTCCGGCACATCCTTACTTCTTTTCACATGAAGGTACTGCTTGGCAAAGGCCCTGTCGGCCCTTCCGATTTCCTCCACCCAGGCCGTTGTGGTCTGGTTATCGTGAGTCCCCGTATATACCACGCTGTTCCTGGTATAATTATGGGGAAGGTAATCACTTTCTTCTCTCGGGTCAAAGGCAAACTGCAGCACCTTCATGCCCGGGTAGCCTGTCTTTTTTACCATTTTCAGGACCGCAGGGGTCAGATAGCCCAGATCCTCCGCAATCACCTCTTTTTTGCCCAGCTTCTCCTTCAGGGTCTTAAAGAAGTCATAATCGGGTCCCTTTTCCCAATGGCCGAACTCTGCGGTGAGATCTCCGTAAGGAATTGAATAATAAGATTCGAAGCCGCGGAAATGGTCGATGCGCAGAATATCATACAGCTTATAGCAGTAGGCAATGCGCTTCATCCACCACTCATAGCCCGTTTCTTTATGGTATTCCCAGCGGTATAAGGGATTGCCCCAAAGCTGTCCGGTCTCCGAAAAAGCATCCGGCGGGCAGCCTGCCACCGCCAGGGGTGTGCAGTCCTCATCTAACTGGAACAGCTCCGGATTTGCCCAGGTATCCGCTCCGTCAAGGGCCACATAAATGGGGATATCCCCAACGATCTGTATTCCTTTTTTGTTGGCATAGTCCTTCAGTGCAAACCACTGCTTTGCAAAAAGGAACTGCTGGAACTTGTAAAATGCAATTTCTTCGGAAAGCCTGCCGCGGTATTCCTCCATGGCTTCCTTCCTGCGAAGCTTGATATCCTCGTCCCAGGTGAGGAAGCTTGCGCCGCCCAGGGAATCCTTGATGGCCATGTAAAGCGCATAGTCCTCCAGCCAGAATTCATTTTCCTTTACGAATGCCTGATAGTCCGCATTCTCTTCGATTCCGCTTCTGTCAAAGGCTTTCTTCAGCAGTTTGAAGCGGGAATGATACATCTTTTCATAATCGATATAACATTCATCCTCTCCAAAATCCATTCTATCACATTCCGAACGGGTAATCCAGCCTTCTTTCACCAGGCTTTCCAAATCAATGAAATAAGGATTGCCGGCAAAGGTGGAAAAAGACTGGTACGGGGAGTCCCCGTAGCCAGTCGGTCCCAGCGGGAGTATCTGCCACAGCTTCTGCCCCGCCTGTTCCAGAAAATCAACAAACTCATAAGCCTCTTTTGAAAATGCACCGATTCCGTATTCCGAAGGAAGGCTGGAAACAGGCATTAAAATACCACTTCTTCTCATATCTCTACCTCCTGCATATCGCCGGCCCGCCTGCGATACCGCATCAAACTACCCCTTCTCAGTTAAGCTTCCAGATATCCCTGTTGTATTCCCTGATGGTTCTGTCGGATGAGAAAAAGCCTGCTTTTGCGATATTCACCAGCATCATCTTTTTCCACTTCTCCCTGTCCCTGTAATCCTCGAGCATCTTATCCTTCACTGCGATATAATCCTCCAGATCAAGCAGGGTCATGAACCAGTCTTTATTCAGAAGCTCCTTGTAAAGGCGCTCCAGATTCTCCTTATGGCCGGACTTCATCGCCTGCTTTCCGATGATGAAATCCACCGCCTCTTTGATAACAGGGCTCTTCTCATAATAATCCTTTGACACATAATCCGCTTTTTCGTAATGGTCGATCACGGTTTCGGAATCCCTGCCGAAAATATAGATATTATCATCACCCACCAGATCATGGATTTCCACATTGGCTCCGTCCGCGGTTCCCAGTGTCACGGCTCCGTTTAACATAAATTTCATGTTGCCTGTTCCTGAAGCTTCCTTGGATGCCAGGGAAATCTGTTCGGAAATGTCGCAGGCGGGAATCAGCTTCTCCGCATAGCTTACATTGTAATTTTCCACCATTACGATCTTCATATATTTGCTGGCCTCCGGATCGTTATTTACAATATCCTGAAGCACCAGGAGAAGATGAATGATATCCTGGGCAATGATGTAAGCAGGCGCCGCTTTGGCTCCGAAAATATAAGTTACCGGTGTGGAAGGCTTTTTGCCTTTTTTAATTTCCAGATATTTATGGATAATATAAAGCGCATTCATCTGCTGGCGTTTGTATTCATGAAGCCTCTTGGCCTGAATGTCAAAGACGGAACCAGGATCGATGTCCACGCCTTCCTTTTCTTTAATAAAAGCAGCCAGCGCCTGCTTTTTCTCCTTTTTAATGGCTTCCATGCGGTTCAGGAAATCCGCATCGCTGGCATATTCCAGAAGCTTCTCCAGCTCATCCGCATCCTTCTTGAAGCCGCTGCCGATTGTTTCCTCTATAAGGGCAGCCAGTTCCCTGTTGCAGGAAAGCAGCCATCTGCGGAAGGTGATGCCGTTTGTCTTGTTATTGAACTTCTCAGGATAAATCTCATAAAAATGATGCAGCTCGGTATCTTCCAGGATCTGCGTATGAATCGCCGCAACGCCATTCACAGAGAAGCCATAGTGGATATCCATATGAGCCATATGGACTCTCTTATCCTTATCAATGATCTGTACCTTGGGATCCTTATATTTTGCCTTCACCCGCTTATCCAGCTCGTCAATGATGGGGATGAGCTGGGGAACCACCTTCTGCAGGTAAGCATAGGGCCATTTTTCCAACGCTTCCGCAAGGATGGTATGGTTGGTGTAAGCGCAGGTTTTGCTCACCACCTCAATGGCTTCGTCCATGGTGAACGCCTTATCCTCCACCAGGATACGGATCAGCTCCGGTATGATCATGGAAGGATGGGTGTCGTTGATCTGGATGACCGCATGCTCGTTTAGCTTGCGCAGGTCATAATGCTTCTCCCTCATTTCCTTTAAAATCAGCTGGGCAGCATTGCTTACCATGAAATACTGCTGATAAATACGAAGCAAGTTACCGGCCTCGTCGGAATCATCCGGATATAAAAACAGTGTCAGGTTTTTCTCCACATCCTCCTTGTCAAACTGGATGCCCTTCTTTACCAGATCCTCGTCTACGGTTTCCAAATCAAACAGACGAAGCTTGTTTACGCCGCTGTCATAGCCGATCACATCGATATCGTAAAGTCTGGAGGTCACCTTCTGTTTTCCGAAATAAACGTCAAAGCTGGTGTCCGTTTTGGTCAGCCAGGACTGTTTTTCCAGCCATTCATCCTTTTCCGCTGTCTGCAGCCTATCCCTGAAAACCTGCTTAAACAGGCCGAAATGATAGTTCAGCCCAATTCCTTCTCCGGGAAGCCCCAGCGTTGCTATGGAATCTAAGAAGCAGGCCGCCAGCCTTCCAAGGCCGCCGTTTCCCAGGGAGGGTTCCGGCTCAGCTTCTTCAATCCTGGACAGCTCCCTGCCCTTTTCCTTCAGAATATTCTCAACCTTCTCATAAACTCCCAGGTTGATCAGGTTGTTGGAGAGCAGCTTCCCAATCAGGAATTCCGCGGAGATATAATAAACCTTCTTCTTTCCGTCCGTGGGAATCGTTGCATGCATCATCCCCTTTGTCAGGTTCAGAAGCACATAATACAGCTCCTTATCCGTTGTCTCTTCAATCGTCTTTCCATACATTTCCTTTGCCAGGGCGCTCATTTCCTGCTCCAGCCGTTCTTCCAGAATCTCTCTCTGAATCGTTTCCATTAATGCCACTTGTTTTTCCTCCTGTCCTGTCCGGTTCTTTGCCCGGGTTATGATTGGAACCCATGTTATCAACATATAATATCCAAATACTGCATTCTTACTATTGAAAAGTCAAGCACAACAGCCCTGCCTTCTCCGCCCTCCAGAAGCCTGCCCATTTCCTCCATTGCTTCAGAGGATACCCGGTAAAAATCCTGCTTTACCGTATTCATCTGCTTTCCTGCATATCCCATAAGAGTGATGCCGTCAAAGCCGCACACCGGCCTAAAAATATCCATTTCCTGCAGCGCCCGCATGGCTCCGATTGCCATCAGATCCGAGGCGCACACGATGATATCCCGGTTCCTGGCGTACTGAAAGGTCAGCTGCCTTGCCTTTTTCTCACTGAAATCGCCTTGCCTGACAAACAGGGAAAGCCCTTCCTGCGCAGCCAGCCGCTTCATGCCTTCCAGCCGCTGCGTTGTGACGAATCCGTTTTTCTTTCCCGCGATATAGAGAATCCGGTTTCCCTGGTTCTCATGCAGCGTTTTCCTCGCCACATCGTACTGGGCCTTTTCATGATCAATCGCAACCGACGATGTGCTCTGATTAACAAAGGGCGCATCCACTGCCACAATCTTGAACTGCTGCCCTTCTATCAGTTTATGCAGAACCTTATCCTCTCTGCTCATTCCGTAGATAATAATTCCTTCAATGGCCTGCGCTCTGAGATAATTCTCGATCTCCGCCACACTCCGGTCCTTTATCATGGAAAAAAATACGGTGATGACATCCAGCCCTTTTTCCTGGGCCTTGTTAATGGCTCCGGAAAGGTACTGCATATCAATTTCATCGATTGCCTGGGTCTGCGTGTTCAGATTGACAAGCAGCGCCACTCGTCCGGCCTGTTTGGAAGACAACGCGGAGGCAATGGTATTGGGCGTAAATTTCAACTCCCGTATCGCCTCATTGACTTTGATCCTGGTCTCTTCACTCACATTGGGATAGTGGTTAAGCACCTTGGAAACCGTGGAAATAGCCACTCCTGCCTTACGCGCCACATCCCTGATGGAAGCCATATCATTCCTCCTTCTGCGTTCCCCTCGTACGGAAAACGTTTTCTACAGACAAATAATACTCCATCCCCCTGCAATTGTCAATAATCGCGATAAAAAAAGTGGTTCAGAAGATATAGCTTAGTTACTGTTCACTCAGTACTGTGCATTTACTGCACAGTACGTAAGAAAGTGATTCAAGAGTGCATAAATCCCATCGCCGCAGGCGATTTTTAATGGATTTATGCAGTTACTGGTCACGGAGTGAACAGTAACACAGCTCACAGCCGCCTGATTTGCATAAAAAAAGACAGCCTGCCGGGACTCTGACTCTCCCGCGGCTGTCTGCTTTATCTGAAAAGTATGTATAAAAAAGAAGCTTATACTCTTGTTTCCTTTGAAGAATTCATTGCTTCCTGCATCTGCTTCTTGGCTTCCGGATCGGTTTCCACCATCAGCTGATGTCTTACTCTTGTTTTCATATATTCCGTATCAATAACTAACGCTGCCTTGCAGGCTGCAACCCTTACTTTGGCATCCTCATGCTCAAGATAATGGGTTATCATATTAAAGGAATCTTCATCCCCGATTTTCCCCAGCGCATCAAGTGCAACTACCAGCACATCACTGTCTGCTTTCCCCATCATTTTAATAATAGGCGCTGTTTTCTTCTTTTCCGTAAGCTTTTTGATTTTTTCAATTTCTTTTTGATCGTTCATTTCTGCTGCCTCCTGATTTTTCTCCGGAGTCCGGGGTTCTTCTGTCCGCCGGGCTTCCGCCGTATTTGTAAAGCGCCCGCCATTCTGGCTAATATCAGGTCAGCATAGCTGGTGTCTTACTCACTATCTACTACTTTAGACCTAAATTGTGTCCAAACTGTGTCCTTGATCTAAAAATACTATTAAACCGTATTTTTTCCTTCCTTATCTGATAAAAAGGGACAGCCCCGGCGGAACTGTCCCTTTATCAGACGGCCGCTTTACGCGGGCCGGCTGTTCTTTATTTTCTTACAAGATGACGCGGCACGCCGTTTACATACAGCGGCTGCAGTTCGCCCATGATGAGCGGTCTTGCATATTTTACATAGCCATCATTTACGTCACAGCCGTCTTCGGTAATCCATTCAGCCGGAACAGGTCTTTCCACGTTGGCGATTGCATGGATATCGTAAGCGCTGGTACCGCACTGATAAGGATCGTCTCCGTTTCTGTCCAGAGTGATCATCATGCCGGTCTTGCCTTCTTCAGCTGCCATAACAGCGTCATGTCCTACCTGGAATGCTTCGTTGATATCTGTCAGGGAAGCAAGATGGGTAGCTGCACGCTGCAGTGTGGAGAATTCTACCGCACGGGTCTTCAGCCCTGTCTCAGCCGCTACCTTGTTAGCCAGAGTAGCCGCACAGCCGGAAAGCTGCTTGTGTCCGAAAGCATCCACGAAATCGGAAGCATTGCCCAGCTCGCATACGAAACGTCCGTCAGCCAGAGCGATGCCTTCAGATACGGCAATAACAACGGAAGACTTGGTTTCGGACAGATATTTTACCTTTTCCATGAACTTGTCCATATCAAAGGTTACTTCAGGAAGGTAGATTGCATCCGGTCCGGAGCAGTCATCACCGCGGCTTAATGCTGCTGCTGCGGTCAGCCATCCTGCATGGCGTCCCATGATCTCAACGATGCAGACGGTGGGCTTCTCCACACCGAAGGACTCGTTGTCGCGGATGATTTCCTTCATGCTGGTTGCAATATATTTTGCTGCGGAACCGTATCCGGGGCAGTGGTCGGTTACCGGCAGGTCATTGTCGATTGTCTTGGGAACGCCCATGAAACGCTGAGGCTTGTTATGAGCAGCCGCATAATCGGACAGCATCTTTACGGTATCCATGGAGTCATTTCCGCCTGCATAGAACAGACACTCAATATCATGCTTCTCCATGATCTCAAATACCTTCTCGTATACTTCTTCATGTCCTTCAATCTTAGGCATTTTGAAACGGCAGGAGCCTAAAAATGCAGAAGGAGTTCTCTTCAGTAATTCAATACCTGTCTCGTCATCCAGATATTCACCAAGGTCAATCAGGTTGTCCTGTAAAAATCCCTGAATACCATGAACCATACCATAGATTTTCTTTACTCCAAGCTTTTTAGCTGCGGCATATACGCCTGCAACGGAAGAGTTGATTACGGCTGTCGGTCCGCCGGACTGTCCAACTACAATGTTTCCTCTCATTTTGACATCTCCTTTTAAAATTCTTGATTTTATAGCCTTTTTCCATAGTTCGTTAAAATTATAGCAGATTCATTTCCCTATTACAAGTGCTACTCTCAGAAAAAGTTGAATGCGCAATACAGCCCGTAAACAGCCAGCAGAGCGGCCCCCTGTATACGGGAAGCTTTTTTCCGGAATAAAATAGGAACAATAAGGACCGCCATCACAAGCGCCCCCAGCGGCGCGTCCACACGCACCGTCTGCGCCTCCAGCTCAATCCCTGTAACCGTAGCCGGAATCCCGATTACCAGAAGCAGATTCAGAATATTGGCCCCGATAATATTACCCAGCCCCACATTTTCACAGCCCTTAACCACCGACATGATGGAAGTCACCAGCTCCGGAAGGGAAGTCCCCAGCGCAATGGCCGTCACCGCAATCACACGCTCCGGCACTCCCAGATATCCCGCAATAATAATCCCGTTATCCACCAGAAGATTAGCTCCCCAGAACAACAGCACCGCACAGAAAGCCAGAAGCATCAGATTCCTGGGAAGGGAAATCTTCTTCAGCTCCTCCAGGCTCTCCTCCGTCTCCGCCGTTTCTTCCTCCTCGGATTTGGAACGCACCATGTTCAGCCAGGCATAAACACCAAACAGTACAAGAAGCACAATCCCGGCCATTCTGTCAAAATGCCCCGTAAACCACCCATAAGCCGTCAGCGCCAGAATCGTAGCAAAGAAAAACAGACTCCGCCACGCCAGCGAACCAAACTCAACCTTCTTCACCGGACGCAGCAGCTGCGTTAGCCCCGCGATCAACGCCGTATTACAGATAATCGACCCAAACGCATTCCCCGCGCTAATCGCCGCCGACCCGTCAAAAGCCGCCGTCGTAGACACCAGAATCTCCGGCAGCGTCGTCCCAATACTCACAATCGTAGCCCCGACAACAATCTGCGGGATCCCAATCTTCCTGGCCAAAGCCACCGAAGCATCCACCAGCTTGTCCCCGCCGAAGCAAATCAAAACAAGCCCCAACACAAACAACAAAATCACCGAAACCATTTCCATTTCCTCCAAAAAAACATACTCCGCTGCTCATATCCAGCCATCACAAAAACCAACATTCCCCGCCGCCCAACACAATCCCCCTCGAAAAAACACCATTCCACACAAAATAAATCCCACCCCGACGAACAGCTACCAGTATACCTTCCCACCCCAACACTCGTCAAGCAATTTACACCCCAGAATCTATCCCTCCAATTCTATCTCTTCAATTGATTCCCACTATACCATCAATTTCCCGTTCTCCCCTTTCCACCTGCCTCCCCTCCCCCACCTGCCCTTCCAGGGATAAAGGCATCCGCCGCAGTTTTGCCGTGTATCGGCTGCTGTATGCCCGGAACCTGCCGCCGTCTTCCGTACCGGTGTGTGCGGCCCGGGCAGCGGAGGGATGCAGGGGGATTTTATACCCCATTGGAAAAAACGGAGATATTTCTTACTGCTCCGGAATGCCAGGACTCAGCCGCCCCTAGTGGCCTGTCTGACGAAGCACCGGTTAAGTCGCCTGCGACGCCAACCGATGCTGAGGAGTTCCGGCCACGTTGGCTGAATCCTGACATTACGGAACAGTTAGAAACACCCCGTTTTTGAGACTGGAGCATAAAATCCCCCTGCATCCCTCCGCTGCCCGGGCCGCGCACACCGGTACGGAAGACGACGACAGGCTCCGGACGCACAGCGGCCGATACACTGGCAAAACTGCGGCGGTTGCCTTTATCCCGATCTTCCCTATTGAGTTTCGGGCGCGGAGCATTTATAATAGGAAGCGCCCATATTTTTCGGGCGGTTATTTTTTTGCAATCAATTCATCTTTAAAGCTGTATGGGGGGACTCTACTTATGAAAAAACAGACTGGAAACCAAATTACGGAAGGTGTTATCTGGAAGCAGCTTCTGCTCTTCTTTTTCCCGATTCTGTTCGGCACTTTTTTTCAGCAGCTCTATAATACCACCGATGCCGTAATTGTAGGCAATTTTGTGGGAAAAGAAGCGCTGGCGGCGGTGGGCGGACCGGCGTCAACACTCATCAACCTTCTGGTGGGCTTCTTTGTAGGGCTCTCTTCCGGCGCTACCGTTATTATTTCCCAATATTACGGAGCCAAAAACAAAACAGATGTAAAAAGGGCCGTACATACTTCCATTGCCCTGTCCATCGCCGGCGGCGCAATTATCATGGTACTGGGCATTATTTTTGCAGGAGCGGCTCTGCGCCTCATGAATACGCCTGATGATATCATGCGCCTCTCCGTTGTTTATATGCGCATTTATTTTCTGGGTGTGATTCCTTCCCTGATTTATAATATGGGGTCCGGTATACTGCGCGCTGTGGGAGATTCCAAACGTCCGCTGTATTTCCTGATCCTCTCCTGCCTTGTGAATATTGTGCTGGATATTTTCTTTGTGGTAGGGCTGAAGCTGGGTGTTGCCGGCGTTGCCATTGCAACCGCCCTTTCCCAGGTAGTCAGCGCCGTCATGGTCCTTACCGCCCTGATGCGGACGGAGGATTCCTACAAGCTGTCACTGAAGGAGATCCGTTTTTACCCCGGAATGCTGAACAATATCATCCGTATCGGTCTGCCCGCCGGGCTGCAGTCCACCATGTATTCCATTTCCAATCTGATCATCCAGGCAAGCATCAATTCCTTCGGTACGGATACCATTGCCGCCTGGACGGCCTACGGAAAGATGGACGGCATTTTCTGGATGATCATGGGCGCCTACGGCGTGGCCATCACCACCTTTGCCGGTCAGAACTTCGGCGCGGGAAAATATGACCGGATTCATAAAAGCGTCCGCGTCTGCCTGGGCATGGCGGCCTTTACCAGCGTCCTGCTCAGTGCAATAGTCCTGCTGGGCGGCAGGGTTTTCTTCCGCCTGTTTACCTCTGATGCAAATGTTACCGCCATCGGCCTGCAGATGATGCGTGTGATCTCACCCAGCTACATTACTTATATATGTATTGAAATCCTGGGCGGCACCGCCAGGGGCTGCGGAGATTCCGTCATTCCCATGCTGCTCACCTGCTTCGGCATCTGTGTGCTGCGTGTGGTGTGGATTCTGGCCATCGTGCCTCTGCGTCCGGAGCTGTCAACCGTGGCCTTCAGCTATCCGCTGACCTGGACGGTCACCTCGGTTATGTTTATCGTATATTATCTGCGGGGCAACTGGCTGAAGCGCAGCCGGCGGCTGGAGTAAGATCGCAGTACTTCCTTATTAAAAAAACGCCGGTTCTGATAACCGACGTTTTTTTACCCCCTTTTTAACCTCTCTTTTTTATATCCGTCCTCCCCCTGCCGTTACTTTTCTCTTTGTCCGGCAAGGAACCGTTCCATAAATTCTCTGTAATCTCCGGCCGGCATAGGTCTGGCGTATACATAGCCCTGTATGAAATCACAGCCCATTTCCCGCAGCATATCCACCAGCTCCATATCCTCCACGCCCTCGGCCACCGTTTCCATTTTCAGCGTCTCAGCCAGGTTCAGCATACAGGCTACCACCGCCCGTCCCCTTTCCTCATACTCTCCCCGCTCAAAAAACCTCCTGTCAAATTTCAGCACATTCATAGGAATATCCTTCAGGATATTCAGGGAGGACTGTTCCGCCCCAAAATCGTCCATGGCGCAGGAAAACCCGTGTTCCTGCAGCCCTTTTACAATTTCGCGGAAAATGTCATGATTTTCCACAATCACGCCCTCGGTAAATTCCAGCTCCAGATATCCGTCGGGTATTTCGTACTGTCTTTTCAGGCGACGGCAATTTTCTGTAAAATCAGGCTGCAGCATGGTTGTCCTGGATACATTGACAGAAATACACAGGGGTCTTCCCTGCTGCCTCAACCATTGCTTCAGGAACCTGCAGGCCTGCTCTAGCATGTAATAATCCAGGCGGAATATAATCCCCTCCCGTTCAAACAAATCGATAAAATCTGCCGGGAATATAAGTTTCCCGTCTGCCCCGCGCCAGCGTACCAGGGCTTCCGCCCGCAGGACTCCCGATTTTTTCAGGGAAATCTGTGGCTGGAGATACATCTCAAACTCCTCTTTACGCAGTGCGTCAGCCATTGCCGCTTCCATGGCCAGCTCCTGCACCACCCTGCTGCGCATCTTTTCATCATAAACAGCCATATGGCTTCCCGGAAGGCTTTTAACGCTTTTTTCAGCAATGTTGGCTCTGTCCAGCATCTCATTCAGACTGAGCCGATCCTCCGGCTTTTCCATCCGATATGCACCGCAGGCAAGCTCCACGCGGAACCGGCGGGAGTCTCCTGCAAAACCGTTCAGCTTTTCCGTAATCCGCCGGAAACGTTCCTCCAGCTCCTCACTTCTTTCAAAGCTGCGCAGGACAACGAACTTGTCGCCGGATATCCTGCCGAAGGTTTCATAAGGCTTCAGCGTTTCCCGGATGCAGTCGGCCCAGTACTTTAAAAAGCGGTCCCCGGTTTCATAGCCGTACACATCATTTATGTATTTGAATTTTTTCAAATCCGAGTACCAGAGCACGTATTTCCTGTCCGGATTTTCACTGAGAAGCTTTACTGCCTGGACCCTGAAGCCTTCAAAATTCAAGAACTGCGTCAGCTGGTCAAAATAAAGGATTCTTCTGTTTTCAAACTGCAGCTCTTCCTTAATCAGGAAGGTGGATATATAGCTGGCAAGCATGCCAAGAATGGCAAGCTCGGACCAGTATTTCGTTATGTTTTTCAGGCCGATGAAGCCAAGGAGGCGGCTGCCTGCAAATATGGGCGTCAGGCAGAAGGATTCCGTTTTATCCCTTTTCAGCCTCAGATAAAGCCCTTCATCCTCCCCGGCAAGCTGCTCCACATTTTTTATGACCACCTGCTTTTCGTTGCTCAGGATTTTTTCCCAGCAGGCAATGGTTTTCTCCGAAATGGGCTTCTTTTCCAGAACCTGGTATTCCTCCCGCCGCTGATTCCAGACAGCCACTCTTCCTTTCCGGGAAAAAAGCAGCATAACGCCTTCCTCCGAACCGTAAAAACGGCAGATTTCGGCCAGCAGCTCCCTGGAGGCCTCAACCACGCTCTCCGCCTCAATCAAAGGCCTCATGCAGGAAGAAAGCATATTCTGGCCATAAAGGGAACGCTGGATCACCTCATCCGTCCGCTCCGGCCTGGAAACATCCATTACCACTTCCATACGGACAAGCTTTTTTTCCCATTCCACAAGCTTATCCTTCAGAATATAATCACCGTCTATTACATCATTATGATGCTTCCATATATAATACTGATCTCTGCGCAATACGGCATTGGTACAAAACGGGCAGGGCTCCTTCCTGTTCTGCAGCACCTCATAGCACTTTTTTCCCTTGTAGTCTCCCCAGGTTTCCTTTATCCGTCCCGGTTCAGCCACACTGATCAGATACAGCTCATAGGTTTTGGGATCGCTCAGATAGATAAAATCCTCAGCGGTCTCAAGCGTCAGAGCCTCTGAAAAAGCCAATGCATATTTTTCAAGCATATAAGTAAAAAAAGCCTCCTCCTCGGAAAGCTCTTCCAGTCCCGCCAGCCGCATCATCCTCTGCCTTTCTTTTTACAGATATAATCTTATTCTTCTATTATAAATATACCACTGCAAAAAGCAAGTTTTTATTCATTTCTTCAAATGGTTCTTATTCCCTTTTCAAAGCCGCCTTTTTGAGGTACTATTAAAGTAAGGAAAGGTAATGGCAACAGTTCGGTCAGCCCAACTGTTGCAGGTAATGACGGGGCGTTTGCAATTAATAAAAAGGGGGCTTTTATATGGCAAACACAATTATTACAATCGGCAGGCAATTTGGCAGCGGCGGCCATGAAATCGGCAAGCTCGCGGCACAGAAGCTGGGCATCGAATGCTATGACAGCAGGCTGATCCAGCTGGCTTCCGAAAAAAGCTGTATCGGCATGGAGCATCTCAAGCCCGTGGATGAAAAGAGGGCAAATCCCTGGCTCTATACCGTACCCTCGGATTACTCCAACGAAATGACCGGCTTCGGGCTTCCCATGAACGACATGCTGTTCAATGTGCAGTCCCAGATCATCCGGCAGCTGGCAGATAAGGAATCCTGCATCATCGTTGGCAGATGCGCAGATTCCGTGCTGGAAAGCTATCCGAACGTCATATCCGTTTTTATCCGGGCCAATCATCCTGAGCGCGTTAAAAGGATCATGGAGCGCCAGAACATTTCAGCAAAAGAAGCGGAAACGCTCATCAAAAAGATGGATAAGGACAGAAGCCTTTACTACAATTTCTTCTCCGACAAAAAATGGGGACGCGCCGAAAGCTATGATCTCGTCCTCAACAGCACTGCGCTTGGCCGTGAAAGATGTGTTGACCTCATCTGTTCCCTTATGAAGCAGCTGTAAATCCCTTACATAATACAATACAGATGCGCAGTTTAACTGATTCCCGAAAGGGTTCCCGGGCCGTAAGGCTTCCGGGAATCCTTTTTTTGTTTTTCCCACTTTTTTGCACTATCTTAACCTATGTAAAATGTTTGTAAAATCAATGCAGAAAGCATGTTTTTCCCGTTTTCTTTCATTATAATAGGCCATGTAAATATTATGTTTGAAACATGTTGAGAAAGGGTAAAGAAATGACTATCAGCTTCTCTTCTTTTCTGTCACAGCTTCTTTCCAGCCCGGTTCTGGCGGTCACCGTTGTGCTGACTCTGGGCGTAATTCTCGTCAATGGCTGGACCGACGCCCCCAACGCCATCGCCACCTGTGTCTCCACAAGAGCCATCGGCCCGAAGGCGGCAATTCTCATGGCGGCGTTCTTTAATTTTCTCGGAGTTTTTGTCATGACAATGATCAATGCCAGCGTGGCTTCCACCATCTATAATATGGTGGATTTTGGCGGTAACCCGGATCAGGCCCTCACCGCCCTGTGCGCCGCTCTGGTAGCTATTGTCTCCTGGGCTGCGGCCGCATGGTGGTTCGGGATTCCTACCAGTGAAAGCCATGCGCTGATTGCCGGATTGTCCGGCGCCGCGGTTGCCATGCACAACAGCTTTGCAGGAATCAACGGCTCCGAATGGATCAAGGTTATCTATGGCCTGATCCTCTCCACACTTTTGGGTTTCCTGCTGGGCTGGCTGTCGGCAAAAACTGTGGAGACGGTGTGCAAAAACATGGATCGGCCCAAAACCACCGGATTTTTCGGCGGGGCGCAGATTGCAGGCGGGGCGGCCATGGCCTTTATGCACGGCGCACAGGACGGCCAGAAATTCATGGGTGTTTTCATGCTCGGGATTTTTCTCGCAAACGGACAGGATAATGTGACCAGCTTCCGCATTCCCCTGTGGCTCATGATTCTGTGCAGCGCCGTGATGGCCCTGGGCACCTCCATCGGCGGCTACCGCATCATTAAGGCCGTGGGAATGGATATGGTAAAGCTGGAAAAATACCAGGGCTTTGCCGCGGATATGGCCGGCGCGGCCTGTCTTCTGCTCTCCTCGCTGACCGGCATCCCCGTCTCCACCACACATACGAAAACCACGGCCATCATGGGCGTGGGCGCGGCCAGAAGGCTTTCCAGTGTAAACTGGGGAGTGGTCCGTGAAATGGTGCTCACCTGGGTTCTTACCTTCCCGGGCTGCGGACTGATTGGCTATCTGTGTGCCAGGCTGTTTTTGTTTATATTCTGAACAGTTACAAAACATTATTTCATTTCATTGAAAGGATATTGCAATGGGTAGAAAAAAAGAAAATAATTATTTTGACATGTTCATCCAGGCCGTAACCTATTCCTGCCAGGCGGCGGATATGCTGAAGGAAAACTTTATCAGCTTCGATCCCGAACAGCTGCCGGCCTGCATGGAGGCCCTCCATCATATAGAACATACGGCGGATCTTGCCAAACATGATTTGATGGAAAAGCTGCTGAAGGAATTCATCACTCCCATCGACCGGGAGGACATCATGGAGCTCTCCAGCGCGCTCGATGACGTGACCGACAGCCTGGAGGACATACTGCTGCGGCTGTATATGTTCCGCATCACTTCCCTGCGCGAGGACGCCGTTTCCTTCGTCAGCATTATCTGCGACTGCTGCTGCGCCCTGAAGAAGCTGATGGTGGAATTCCCTGAATTCCGCAAATCCAAAGCGATTAAGGATATGATAATCGAAATCAACCATCTGGAGGAAAACGGCGACAAGCTTTACACAGAAGCCATGCGCAGGCTGTATTCCGAATCCGGCGACGCCGTGGAAATCCTGTCCTGGACCGCAATTTATGACAGACTGGAAAAATGCTGCGATAAATGCGAGGACGTGGCGGATGTGGTGGAAACGGTTATTTTGAAGTACAGCTGACGGCAGGGAAATGGAATCCGGGCTGCTGTGTTTTTACAGCGCCGGTTTCCTGCCGGACAGGAGCGCACTTTCCCGGGAACAGCCAGGATTTCCTTCGCCATGTTATTTTATATAATTTTCATTTTTTATTTCCGCCATGCTGTGTTATTATAAAAAACACACTGGCTGCCGATTGTGTAAATCCTATCTGCCAAGTTTATTTTTACATATACAATCAAATCGATTTTTCTGTCCAATCGGACAATAATTCCACTATGAGAGCAAATATTTTTATTCCAAAATAACAAAATCTATTACCATAATAACAGTAAGAAACGGTTGCCATGTGTCGGATTACCAGCTATAATTAAATGGAAGATAGATATTTACACATAGCTTACGGAACAGGAGGCTGTGTGCAGGAACACGAAGAAAAAGAAGTGACAAATCAGGCCGATCCGCAGAACATTCACCATGAGGATCTGGCTTTAAAAACGGCGGCGCAGTATTTCGGCGAAGAGCTTCTGCCTCTGCTGGGGATAACCGATAACGTACGGTACGTTGCCCCCACTGAAAATGTGACGCTGGAAGCGAAACAGATGTACCAGGATTTCAACTACATCTCAACGAATAACCTCTGGGTACATCTGGAGTTTGAAAGTGACTCCGTCACACGCAAGGATCTGAAACGGTTCCGGGAATACGAGGCAACAACGGCCCGAACCTTTAATGTTGCGGTCATTACTTATGTAATCTGCTCCTCTAAAGTGAAAAGGCCCATAAGCTCACTGGCAGAGGGCATCAATGTTTATCATGTAAAGCTTATCCGTCTGAAGAATAAGGATTCGGACCGGCTGTTCGCCTGCGTAAAAGAAAAGCAGGAGCAGGGAATGCCCCTGGAGAAAGAAGATCTGGTTTCCCTGCTTCTGACGCCCCTGATGTCCGGGAATATGGGAATCGGGGAACGGATTATAAAAAGCCTGAATTTTATACAGTATGCTTCAAAAACGGTAACTCCGATTGAACTGGAAAAAATGAAGGCCGTGCTGTATACATTAGCTTTTAAATTTTTAAATAAAAAGGAATTGGCCGAAGTGAAGGAGGTAATTGCAATGACAGAACTTGGGAAAATGCTTGTAAATGACGGATTTGAAAAAGGGCTTGCCGAAGGGAAAGCTGAAGTGGAAGCAAAATTTGTAGCTATCATCAGGAAAAAGAGAGCGAAAGGGCTTGATGCTTCTGCCATAGCAGAAGAATTGGAACTGGAAACCGCCTATGTTGAAAAAGTAATGGCATTAATCGCTGAAGGCCCTTCCGTGAGCGACCTGCAGATAGCGCAGATGATTCTCGGACAGTAACCGTCGGCTCACAAACAATATGAGCCGCAGCCGGTTTGATATGATTTCATTTGCCTGCTGCGGCTGCATTTTACCCGTTCTGCTATTCTATTGAAGCACTGCTTTATCCCATCTGTTTTTCAGCCGCTATTCTCACAGCCCCATAATAAATCCCGTACAATGCCGCAAAAAATCCAACCGCCATTGCCACCGCCTGCCAAATCCACATATTTCCCGTAAATACAGGCATTCCCAAAGTATCAAGAAGCAGCTTTCGCGCCCCGTCATATATCAGCCGGCCGCTGGTAATAAGAGCCGGAGGCAGCGGCAGCAGAAACAACAGCATCAGCTGTCGGTTATCTAACCTGGCAATCTGTTTCCCGCTCATTCCCAGCTGTCCAAGAATACTGTTCCGTCTTTTCTTTTTTTCACCGTCACTGAGGGCCTGCGTTGCAAGAATTGCCGCCCCGGTAATTTCCAGAATGACAGACAGATATACCAAGCAGATAAGCAGCACATAAATCTGAGAAAGCGATTCCTTCTGCACCCACTTGCCTGACAGGTAATCCTTATCCGGATATATCAAAGAAGTGACCGCCCGTCCTGTTTCCATAGATAGTAAATCGTCAGGGGGAACTGATTCATCCCGGGAGGTTAACCCCTCACAGGAAGCTGACTTTCCCGGGGAGGCAGGCCTCCCTTCGGAAACAGATTTCCCTTGGGAAACAGATTTCCCATTCCCCCTGTCCAAAAGAATAAGCCCGCCGTCCGTCAGCTGTTCAAGCTCCGCGCTGTTCAAAGGCTGCTCCGTAACTGCCGCATACAGACCGTACCGTATCTCCATCCCGTCCGTCACCTTATCAGGAACCACAACAACATAATCCAGGCCATTGCCGTAGGTATCATTCTGGCTGAACGGCTCTGAGAAAACGCCTCCTGCATTCAGTTCATATCCATTCACCTCTATTGTCCCGGCCTTCTCCATATAATCCGAAAATTTGCCGGCAAGAGACGGCGTGCAGTGGACATAACAGGTATTTTCGTAAACCTCCGGGATTTCATATCCCAGCATCTGCCTCAGATAAAGATAGTCGCTCTGTTTCATATACGTATCCGACAGATATTCCGCATATATGAGCCGCTGCGGCTTTTCCAACTCCTGCGCCGCCTGCCGCCTTAAAGAAAAAAATTCCCTGCTTTCCCAGCCATAGATTCCGTAGGAACAGCTCTTTTGTATGGGAAAGCTTTCCCCAATCCGTTTTTCATAAGCGCTGAAATCCATCATACCGCCCGGATGCAGTATCATTATATCAAACACATTCAGCTCGACGCTGCGATCCGCAAAAATACGGGCAGCAGCCCCTGTTCCAAAAAAGAATACCGCCAGCATAAATAAAACTGACAGGATTCCAAGCACCACACTCATGGAACGAAGCTTTGACGTAAACTCCCTGAAAATAATCAGATGATTTTTCCGGTACGCCCATCCCTTCCTTTTTTCCAGCTGTGAAGCCAGAAAAGAGGGCACGCTGAAAAAGAAAGCAAAAAGGCCAGTCACCACAAACGCCAGCCCCAAAAGGACATCGTATCCCTTCCCCATGGGCCGCAGTATGATCAGCATGTTACCCAAAGCATAAACAAGCAGTGACAATATGAAAACTCCCGGGAAAGAACTTTTCTGCTTCAGCAGCCTGCCTTCGTTCTGCCGATCGTAATACAACAGATCATACAGCCTGATTTTCCGGAGCCGTCTTTTATTTTTATGCAGGGCAAACAGATACATTCCGGCAAAATATAACAATGTCACTCCTGCCGTCTGAAAGGAAACGGAAAAACCAAGGGTAAACGTCATGCCAAACATTCTGAGCACCGCGGCCTCCACAAGCCTGGACAACAGAATGCCGGCCAGCAGTCCGAAAACAAACGCCATGCCTGCAATCATCAGATTTTCATATAAAAACAAACCTGCAATGGTCCGGTTAGACAGCCCGGAAACCATATATATACTCAGCTCCCTGCTGCGCTTCCTGAGCATATAGCCGGTCATATAGCTTACAAGCCAGCCCAGCACAAGAATTATCAGCAGGGATGTGGCAATCACCATAAGCGGCAGTATCTCCAGCCTGGGAAGCCTTTTGACCTGCTCAGAAAAAATCAGCGAATTATAAGCATACATACATGCCACGGCACAGCTTATCGTAATAAAATACAGCACATAATCCCCCAGCTGCCTTTTTGCATTGCGCAGCACCAGTTTTCCTAGCATTGGCCGTCACCTCCCAAAAGAGAAAGCACGTCCAGGATTTCGTGGTAGAATACGCCCCTTGTCTTCTCTCCCTTCACAAGCTCGTTGAATATCTTCCCATCCTTCAAAAACAGGATGCGCTCCGCATAACTGGCGCAGAATGCATCATGGGTCACCATAAAAACCGTGGTTTCCAAATCTTCATGCAGCTGTGAAATAATTTCCAGAAGCACACGGGCGGAATGGGAATCCAGAGCCCCTGTCGGCTCATCCGCAAAAATTATTTTGGGGCCGCATACCACAGCGCGGGCAAAGGCACAACGCTGCTTCTGCCCTCCCGACGTCTGAAAGGGGAATTTCCCCAGCACATCGCCAATCTGCAGCTTATCTGCAATCTTCCTGACCCGCAGGCTAATTTTCTCCGGCCCCAGTCCCTGAATCGTCAGGGGCAGCGCCATATTTTCTTCCAGAGTAAGCGTATCCAGCAGATTATACTCCTGAAATACAAAGCCCAGGTTATCCCGCCGGAACGCGGCAAGCTCCTCCTCCCGCAGCTTTGTAATATCCTTTCCATCCAGCATAATATGCCCGGCGCTCACAGAATCAATGGTGGAGAGGCAGTTGAGCAGCGTGGTTTTCCCGGAACCGGAAGCGCCCATAATACTGATATACTCTCCCTTACGGACATGGAAGCTGAGCTGATCCAGCGCCCGGGTTACGGTACCCAGGCCGCCATAGTATTTTTCAATATTCTCCACCCGTAGAAGAATTTCTTGTGCACAGCCCAATTACCCGGCCTCCCTTCCATTTTCAATGACAACATCCCTGTCTGCAAATTTTAATATATACGTATATGCGATGTCTGAGGCAGATTCCATGTCAATTTTATAAGTTCCCCGCATACGCAGTGAAAATCCGGCCTCAAAGGCATATGTCCGGGTGATCGCCGTCACATTTCCTCCGGAATCCCTGATACTCTCCTCTGTAACAGCCGGTATGATGTTGCAGTAAGGGAACTGCCCGTCAATAACCACCTGGGTAATCCTCCCCTCTTCCTGAATCCATTCCACTCCCGGTGAATCCGATCGGATCTGCCTGGATCCGCCCAGGAAAAACAGGACTGCAGCCAGAGAAATAAAAACAACAGCCAATATCCAGGCAGCCTTCCGTCCGCCCCTTTTCCTTCCCTGTCTGTATACACGCTCCATAATGGACACCTCCTTAATATTTTGGACCGGCAGTCCTGCAAAAGCTCCTGCTGCCTGAATCCAACCCCATTGTACCGGGAGGCGCCTCTTTCTTGTATACATGTTTCCTGATCTTATGTGACAAATCTGTAAGATACCGTAACAGCCGGTCATCTGAACAGTTACAGGATACCGTCAGCCGCTCACATCCAACATATGCTGACTGAAAATTTACAGGCAGCAGGGATTAAAACAGCACCGTCCTACACCGTGAGATGCCCGCTTTTAGGAAAGGTCAGGCGGATCGTTGTAAATTTCCCCGGCTCAGACAGCGCATCCATGGCAATCCCCAGCCTGAGACAAAGCTGCCTGCACAGATAAAGACCGATGCCCGTGGCCCCCTTTCCCGCCCTTCCGTTGCTCCCTACGAAGCCCTTGTCAAAAATCCTTCCGATTTCACTGGGCAGAATACCGACGCCGTTATCCGTCACGGACAAGACCACACTGTCCCCCCTCTTCCCGGATTCCACCGTGATTACGGGAGAAGCCTCACTCCGGTATTTCACACTGTTGATTATGACCTGGCTGATAATAAAGACTATCCATTTGCTGTCCGAATATACGGTATCCCCAATTCCGTCCGTATGAATGCAGGCCCCGCTCTGTATCAGGAACTGCCTGTTTGCGGCAAGCGCCTCAAAGACACAATCCTTAAGAGAGATTTCCCGGATAAAATAATCCTTTTCCACACTCCCCAGCCTTGCAAAAAAAAGCACCCGCTCCACCTCGCGCTCAATCTGCTCTGTCTGCGACATAATTTTCCGGATCACGTCCGACCTGTTATTTTCGCATAATAGCTGTATCCCAGTCATGGGGACCTTGATTTCATGCACCCACTGTTCTATAAAATCCCGGTATTCCGTGTTTGTCCTTCTGTTCTGCGCCACCTCGTCCGTCATGGACTTCAGCGCTTCCTTCATTATCTGAAAATATACCTTTTCCGCGGCGGACACAGGCTTATCTGCAATCTCCGCCGTCAGATACTTTTTCTCCAGCGAATCCGTCACTGACAGCAGATACCGCAGCCTTTTGTAAAGACGCACATATCCGCAGCACAGACTGGCAGCAACGATGAGTAAAAAGCATATCCACAGCAGGATCATTTCCTGGGGCGTAATTCCATAAAGAAGCAACAGCACGGAAAAGAAAAAACCGCCTGCAAGACAGGTGAGAATCACAGCCCTTGTACTTTTAAGATAATCGGAAATTGTCATATTTTATATCCCATCCCTCTTTTTGTCTGTATCAGGTTCCCGGCTCCCAGCGCGCAGAGTTTTTCCCGTATCCGCATCATATTCACGCTCAGCGTATTGTCATCAATATGGATCTGGCTGTCCCATAAAAATTCCACCAGTTCAAGCCTTGGGACTATTTCTCCCGCGTGCGTGAACAGATAATACATCAGCTTCAGCTCTGTTTTCGTCAGCTCCGCCTCCCGGCCGCCAAAGGACAGCGTACCCGAGGCCAGGCTGAGACGCATTCCCTTATATTCCGGCAATTCCGCCTGTTCTCCTCTTTTTCCTCTTTTCAGCAGCAGCTTTATCCGGGCAAGCAGAATAGGCACATTGTATGGTTTTGTGATATAATCATCTCCGCCAATCGTCAGCGCATACAGCTCATCCATGGACGTATCCCGTCCTGTCAGAAACAGGATGGGCGTATCTGAAAAGCTTCTGATATCGGCGCACAGATGATATCCGTCCCTGCCCGGCAGATTGACATCCAGCAGTATCAGATCCGGGGCCAATGCCCTTACCAGCTCTGCCACGTTACCGAATTCCTCTGCGGCCTCCACCAGATAACCCGCATTGGACAGGAGTGTTTTCAATTCCTCCCTTATCAGTTCTTCATCCTCTATAATCAATATTTTATCCATCCGGCCCTGTTCCTCCTCTGCCCTTCCTGACGGCAAATCAGAGCATTATTACCATACCTGGCCTGCCGCCGCTTCCCTGCCCCAAGCTGTAGGCCGTCTTTTTTGTCCGGCAGCTTTTTCTATATTTATGCAGGAATAATACAAGTATAGCATTATCTGTGCCGGAACAAAATAATACAAAAACAAAACAAGAAAATACATTTTATTTTTCTCCCGATCACCTAATATAAAAAGGTACTTCATTCCACAAAAAAGGAATGCGGCAACTGTAATTTTTTTTAATCATCCGGGAGGGGATTATCCTATGACACCAATGAAATGGTTCTATTCCTTTATCAAGCCCTATCGAAAGCGGCTCTTTCTGGGATTGTTTCTCGTAACATTTCTGGCAGGACTCGCCATCATTAATCCTATCGTCAGCGGTAAGGTCGTGGACGACGTTATCAGCGGCGGACAGTATCACAAGCTGCCTGTGCTTGTGGCCATACTTCTGCTGGTGACGGCCGTGCGAAGCGTTCTCCGCTTCCTGGTTCCCTATAACTTCGAAATCTGTTCCCAGGGTGTGCTGTACAAAATGAGGGATGCGGTTTACAGAAAGCTCCTGATGGAAGACTTTGACTTCTATAACCGCAACCGCACCGGCGACCTGATGAGCAGACAGACAGGTGATATGGATGCCATCCGCCATTTCGTGGCAAACGTCATCTCATCCATTTATGAAAATATCCTGTATTTCTGCTTCGCGCTGGTCATGATTTTTACCATCAATACGAAGCTGGCGCTGTGCATGCTCTGCATCCTGCCTTTTACGCTGGTGCTCACGCTCTGCCAGTTCAAGCAGGTAAAACCGGCCTTCCATAACATCCGTACCCATTTTTCCAGCCTGAACGCCTTCGTCCAGGAAAATATCAGCGGCAACCGGGTGGTAAAGGCTTTTGCCAAGGAAGATTACGAAACCGAAAAATTCGAAGTCGAAAACGACGGCTACAAAAAAGCGGAGCTGGATTGTGCGGCAATCTGGTCCAAATATGTGCCTGTTTTTGAATTCTTTTCCAACATACTTACCGTTGTCCTCATGCTTTACGGCGGCATCATGGCCATCCGGGGCGAGGTAACCCTGGGCAGCCTGGTAACCGTAAACGGCTACCTGTGGATGCTCAATATGCCCATGCGTATGGCGGGCTGGTTCGTCAACGACGTACAGCGCTTCGTCACCTCCGTGGAAAAAATACATACCACATTTTCCGAGGATCCTCATATCTGCAAGCCGGAAAATGCCATTACCAAAAAGCATCTGAAGGGAAGCATTGAATTCCGCAATGTATCCTATCAGGCCGAGGGCGAGGATATTATCCAGAATGTAAGCTTTTCTGTGAAGCCCAACCAGACCATCGGTATCCTTGGTCCTACCGGCGCAGGGAAATCCACCATCATGAACCTGCTCTGCCGTTTCTATGACGCAACGGAGGGCGAGGTGCTGGTGGACGGCGTCAACGTAAAGGACATGGATTTATATGAGCTGCGGGACAATATCGGTATGGCCATGCAGGATGTATTCCTCTTTTCCGATACCATTGAGGGAAACATCGCCTACGGCCGGCCCGACTGTCCTTTTGAGAAGGTTAAAAAAGCGGCCATTGCCGCGGATGCCAACCATTTTATCCAGGCTATGCCGGACGGCTACGACACCATTGTGGGGGAACGCGGCGTCGGTCTTTCCGGCGGCCAGAAACAGCGTATTTCCCTGGCCCGCGCCCTGCTTAAGGACCCTGCCATACTGATTCTGGACGACACCACCTCCGCGGTGGATATGGAAACAGAATCCTACATACAGAAGCAGCTGAAAAACCTGGAGGGCAACCATACAATTTTCATTATTGCCTATCGTATTTCTTCCCTGAAGGATGCGGATCAGATTCTGGTTCTGGATCACGGCCGTATCGCGGAACGGGGAACACACGATGAACTGCTTGCAAACAACGGCTATTATGCCCGGGTTTTCGAGCACCAGTATCACACACCGGCAAAGGAGGGACGTTAAAATGGCACGCAACAGATACGATATCGACGAAGTCATGGAAGACCATTTTGACTTAGGGCAGCTCAAAAGGCTCGGCCATTATGTCCTTCCCTTTAAAAAGGATATGGCCCTGGCGGCCTTCCTCATGCTCTCCGCAAGTGCGCTGACCATGCTCATTCCCCGTTTTTTCATGACGGTGATGAATGACATTATTCCCCAGGGGGATGTTAAGGGACTGCTGCGAATCAGTTTTTACACGCTGCTGATCATCCTGTATTCCGTGTTCTCCCTGAAGGCCAAAATAAAAATTACCAACCGGGTGGGCCAGTCCGTCATCCATCAGCTGAGAACCGATATCTTCTGCCACCTGCAGGAGCTTCCCTTCTCCTACTATGACGACAGGCCCCACGGGAAAATCCAGGTCCGGGTCGTAAACTATGTAAATAATTTAAGTGACCTGCTTTCCAACGGTCTGCTGAATACAATAACGGACCTGTGCAGCCTGATTTTCATCATCTTTTTCATGCTCTCCATTAACGTGAAGCTGACATTGATGTGTATGTGCGGCCTTCCCGTACTGGCGCTGTTTGCCAGCCTCATTAAGAAAAAGCAGCACCGCGCATGGCAGATACAGAGCAACAAGCAGTCCAACCTGAATGCTTATATTGCAGAAAGCATCAACGGCATCCGGGTGACCCAGTCCTTTGTCCGCGAAAAAGAAAACAGCGGAATTTTCAACCGTCTCAGTGACGGCTACCGCCAGTCCTGGATGCGCGCTGTCCGCTTTAACTTTATGATGGGACCCACCGTTGACGTTATTTCCGCAGTGACCACGGCGTTTCTGTATGTGGCAATCGTGGATATGGCCATGAGCGGCGGAACGGCTTCCGTAGGTGTACTGGTTGCCTTTACCGGCTATATCAGCCGTTTCTGGTCTCCTATCACCACACTGGCAAACTTTTATAACTCCCTGTTAACGGCCATTTCCTATCTGGAACGTATTTTTGAAACCATCGACGAGCCTGTCGCTGTCAAGGACGCCCCCGGCGCAGTGGAAATGCCGCCTATCATTGGCAAAGTTACCTTTGACCATGTATCCTTCTCCTACGAGGAGAGCATAAAAACACTGGATGACGTGAGCTTCACGGCCATGCCCGGCGAATCCTTCGCTATCGTAGGGCCTACTGGCGCGGGAAAAACCACCATTGTCAACCTGCTGAGCCGCTTCTACAATATCGGCAGCGGAACGGTTTATATTGATGATACGGATATCTCCAAGGTGACGCTGCATTCTCTGCGCACGCAGATGGGCGTCATGATGCAGGACAGCTTCATTTTCTCCGGAACGATTATGGATAACATCCGCTACGGCAACCGGACGGCGACGGACGATGAAGTAATCCTGGCTGCGAAAACCGTATGCGCCCATGACTTCATCATGCAGATGGAGGACGGCTATTATACCCAGGTAAATGAACGCGGAAGCCGTCTTTCCGCAGGACAGCGCCAGCTGATTTCCTTTGCCCGCGCACTGCTGGCCGACCCGAAAATACTGATTCTGGATGAGGCGACCTCCAGCATCGATACCGAAACGGAAATCATCCTGCAGAAAGGCCTGAACGAGCTGCTGAAAGGACGTACCTCCTTCATCATCGCCCACCGTCTTTCCACCATCCAGAACTGTACGCGCATCCTATATGTGGATAAAGGCAAGATTCAGGAAAGCGGAAGCCATGAAGAATTGCTGCTGAACAAAGGACCTTACTATAACCTGTTTATGTCCCAGTACAGCTTTATGAAGGATAAGGCCGTACAGTAAAATCAGAGCTCTCTTGCAGCACATTCTTATGGACGGCGCAGTAAATGCACCGACCTGCGGAACAGTTACCATCAAAGTTCATTACCTGAGGGCGGATCGCTTCGCTTTCGGTCATGAAAACGGCCTGGCCAAAAGTCCCCTTTACTTTTGGTCAGGCCGTTTCTTTTATGTTGCTTTCGTTTGTCTTAGTTGTTTAATGTGGCAAAATGCCCCGCAATAATTTTTCATTCAGCTCATATAAGGCTATCTTCTGGTCCATAAAATAGACCAGTTCATAAGCTTCTTCATAAGGAAGCCATTTTATATCCGTATGTTCTTCCGACAGCTTTACTGTCCCGTCAAATGGCATGGCGAAAAAAATCATTGGAACTACCACAACATTCTTTCCCCACAGTTCCTGTGTTTCTTTATCAAAAATATTAGCCGGAAGGCTGCTTGCGCTTTCCAGAGGATAAAGAGGCAGATTCTCCATAACGCCAGCCTCTTCCATAAGCTCTCGCCGGGCGCCTTCAGCTTCTGTTTCATTATCCTCCAGTCCGCCGCATATTCCCTGCCAGCAAAAGGGCATATCTTCTCTTTGAAGTATTGCATATTCATAATGATTCTCTTTTTTACGATATAAATAGATATGAACCTGCTTAGGCTGTCTTGCCATGTGGATTCCCTCCCTGAAATTTTTGCTGTAACTTATACCCAATCTGTTGTGCTTCCTACTTCGAAGAAGGCAAGTAACGCAGCAGGTCTATCTCCGTATCCTGTCCGTCAATGGAAAGAAACATGGTCAGCTCGCTGTATCCGTCCTGTACCTCAAAGGAATATGTCCTGTTTTTCTCCCAGCTCTTCCCTGTGCTGTTTTCTTCCAGATAATGCACGCTCACGCCGCCCTCTTCCGTCTGCGTACGGCCGCTGATTTGGATGTACCAGGAATCATTGTACGTTTCAGGTATGGTAAACTGTAATTTTCCATCCGCATATCCAATGCTTTTTTGCAGGCTCTCTACCGGATCCTGTTTTTTGGACATTATCAGAAAAAGAACCACAGCGATGATGAAAAGCAGGACGGCGCCTGCGATCACTATCGCTGTTATTTTCTTTTTATCCATATGTTCATCCTCTCTGACTTCTGCTTATTCCTGTTATTAAGTTACCGTTCCTCTTTTGCAATGAGCCGGTCTATTTTCTGAATCAGTTCCTTCCAGTCCATAACCGTCAAATAAGGAATATCTTCAGCAAGCGTCTGGTTTGCCTTTGCGCAGGCGCCATACCACACAGGACTCATGCCCGCCTGGTAAGAGCCCTTCACATCACAAATCAGATTATCTCCGCAGTACCAGATTTTTTCTGCAGAAAGCTTTGCTTTCGCACAGGCCATCTTAAAAATCCTGGGATGGGGCTTTTTAAACAGATAATCGCAGGAGGTCATAATAAACTCGAAATGGTTCTCCGGAAAGAATCTGTTAATCCGAAGTGTCAGCGTTTCCGAATTCTTCATCATATTGCTGACCACCGCGGTCCGGATTCCCTTTTCATGAAGAAAACCGAGAAGCTGCTTCATACCGGCTGTCGGATATCCCGGCGCTGCATGATCCCAGAAAATACGCTCCACTTCATTCCAGGGAATGTCCAGCTTGATATCCAGATACTCATACAGATACCTGTTAAAGGAAGCACTGGAAAACTCCCCTCCGGGGAAGGCTCTTTTTTCCGGCCCGAAAAGCTCTGCCATATCCTTTGACAGCTCATCTGCCAGCTTCTGGAGCTGTGAAGCGTTAATCTGCCGCGGATTGCTTACCGCCCTTTGCAGCACAGCATGATTCCCCCTGATAGTATCATAATCTGTCTCATCGATAAGTGTCTGACCGTAGTCGAACAATATCATTTCCGGTAACTGAAACATAACAGCTCCCCTTTCCCTGTTCCCGTCTTTTATGCTTTTCCCCTTCCGGCATATCCCATTTCCATATGTCGCACTGCCTCCCACTGCCGTTTGGTGCTATGCCCCAAAACGGCTCAGGTCCTTCAGGGCTTCCATGCTACCTTCATTATACAGCCTTCTCTTTTGCATGCAAACCTTTTATAAAACAGTTGTTTCAAAAAGCGTAACATTGCAGATGGCGCTGAACCGTTACCGAAAAGCGGCAATCTTTCTAAAAAAAGCGGCCTCGCCTATTTTCTTTTTTCCGTAATCTATCTATAATAAATAGGGATCAGAAGCTTTTCACTTCCTTACAGGTATATAAAGCTTAACTTTCCCTATCCCCAAAGTCTTATGCGGTTAAAGCCGCATGCCGTCTCCCCTGGCTATCGGGAAGGCCGGGAAAAGCTCTCCCGGACGTTTTTTTCTGCATGAATAAAATTACAAAACATAAGCGCCGAAACGCGCAGACAGGAGCAAAAATGAATCAACTTTATTTGGATCGCCTTGGCCGGGTATGCGCCGAAATGGAAAAGAAAGAGCTGACACAGATGATCGTAAGTGATCCTTTAAGCATCTGGTATCTTACCGGTGTCTGGATTGAACCTTACGAAAGACTCTATGCGCTGTATCTCAGAACAGATGGGAAGCATAAATTCTTCCTGAACAAGCTTTTCGTCATCCCTGAAATTGATGTGGAGAAAATATGGATGACAGATACGGACGACTGTATCGGAACCGTAGCGGCTGCAGTGGACGCAAAAGCTGATATGGGCATAGACAAAAGCTGGCCCGCACGCTTCCTTCTTGATTTGATGGAACGCAATCCCGGAGTACGTTATGTCAATGCCTCCTCCTGTGTGGATAACGTCCGTTCCATCAAGGATGAATATGAAAAAGAAAAAATGCGGGAATCCTCCCGGATCAATGACGCCTGTATGGAAAAAGCCGCCGCTTTCGTAAAAGCGGGTATGACGGAAAAAGAATGCGCTGATTACGTCCGTTCTCTTTATCAGGCGGAAGGCGTCGAAGAAGGCTTCAACACCATTCTTTCTTTCGGGGTCAACGCCGCGGATCCCCACCATGAGCCTGATGATACTGTTTTAAAACCGGGTGATTGCATCGTAATCGATATGGGCTGCCGCAAGGACAGCTACTGTTCCGATATGACACGGACCTTTTTCTGTCAGGAAGCAGATCCCGATTATGCGAAAATCCACGATCTTGTCAGAAAGGCCAATGAAAAAGCCGAAAGCCTTATCCGTCCCGGCGTCCGTTTCTGCGACCTGGATAAAGCTGCAAGGGATTACATTACACAGGCGGGCTACGGCGAATATTTTAACCACCGTCTGGGACACTCCATCGGCCTGCAGGATCATGAGCCAGGCGATGTAAGCCTTTCCAATACCGCAGTTGTGCAGGAAGGAATGACCTTCTCCATCGAACCGGGCGTCTATCTTCCCGGCAAATTCGGCGTCAGGGTTGAAGATCTGGTTCTTGTTACCGCAGAAGGCTGTGAAGTCCTGAACAAAGTCGATAAGCATTGGAAAACCATCGGTTAAGGCGGACACGACCACTCGTCCGCAGCACCTTTGTCCGTAGAAAAAAACACCGTCCGATTCCGGAGCTCTCCGAAATCGGACGGTATTTTCAGTGAATCTGTTTTTTACAGCGCTGTTTCCTCCCGGTTCATCCACATGCCGTTTGTAAAGTCGGGAATTGCAACCGGCTGCCCGCCGAGGGCAATAGATTCCTCAGTTAATGCGGAAATACTCATCCAGGCCGCCGCATCATAAACATCTATCGGACAGGGCCTTTTTTCCAGAACACTTTCAAAGAAAGCTTTGAATACCAGCCAGTCCATACCGCCGTGCCCTCCGGTCACGCCGTCATTAAGGAAGCTCTTCCAAATCGGATGATCATACTCCTTTTCATATTCCTTCGCATTCCCCCAGTATTTACTAAAGGCAAATTCATCTTCCTCGGAATACTTCTGATCCAGAAATACGGTGTCATTTTCCTCTTCATACATCCCCTTCGTACCGCATACCGTAAAATCCCTGCTGTAAAACCGGGGCAATGTTGTATTCAGCGTCAGCAGAATGGTTTCCCCTCCCGCACATTTGATAATAGTATTCACCACATCTCCCTGGGCAAAACGCGTATTCACCAACGACTTGTTTTCCGGATTTCTCTCCGCGGCATAAGCATGCATCCCCACCGCCTTGGAAGCCATGGAGGTTAATGTCAGCATACGGTTTCCGCTGTTGATGCCAAGAATTTTTGCAATCGGCCCCAGCTCATGCGTAGGATAATTCTCCGCATTGCGGTGTATGTAATTACGCAGACGGTAATGACGCATCTCACAGCCTGTCCCCACCTCCGTGCGCAGATCATGCATATAACCGCCCCGGCAGTGCACCACTTCCCCGAACAGCCCCTGCTTCACCATATTTAACGCCATCAGCTCCCGCCTTCCGTAGCAGCAGTTTTCCAGGAACATAAACGGCGTCCCTGTCTGTTCGTAAGCATCCACCAGATCCCAGCACTGCTTCACGCTATAAGCGCCGCCAACCTCCATTCCCACAGCTTTTCCGGCCCTCATAGCTTCCACTGCCACCGGGATATGGCTTTCCCATGCACAGGAAATGACAACAGCATCCACATCCTCCCTGCGCAGGACCTCACGGTAATCCGTCGTTACCGCCGGCAGCCTGCCGCACATTTCCTGCGTCAGCCTCCCCCCTTCCTCCGCACGGTCTGCGTAAGCATCGCATACTGCCGTTACCTCCACCATCGGCATCTGAAGAATAACCTCCTTCATCAGCCCATGTCCTCTGCTTCCCAGTCCAATAACTCCTACCCTTAATTTTTCCATTTGGTTTATCCCCCATTTATTATTTTATGTAACTGTTCAGTCCCCCTCACAGTCACTATTTTATTTCCTTTTATTCTACTTTTACCATATCCAAAATTATATTTCTATAGGAATTGGGGGATAAAATCTTTGAATTCAGACATATATTTTTTCTGTTGCCCAAGCCTCCCGGCTTATCCTCACACAACAGACGGAACAGGCCAAAGCCATCCTTTCCTACCTCCGCAGCGCCAGGTAGGCTCTGGGAGACATCCCCACGATACGTTTGAAAACGGTGCTGAAATAATTCTGATCATGGAATCCCACCGCTTCCGCAGCCTGGCCCACACTTTTCCCCTCCTCTAAAAGCCTTGCCGCCTGCCGCATCTTCATCTGGTTAAAATACTCCACCATCCCGATTCCCGCATAGCGTGAAAAGGTTTTCTTAATGGTGGATTCACTCATACTGCACAGCTGGGACACCTCCTGAAGAGACAGCCGCTCCGTCATATGCTCCTCCAGTACCCGGACAATGGCGCGGTAATTTCCGGCGCCGGCGGATTCAATCACCGTAAAGCCCTCTCCCCGCCTGGAACAGGCTGACAGGATAATATTTTCAATCCCGCTGACGAACAGATGGGCATCCGCTTCCCTGCCGGCATTGATCTGATGCACAAGTATCTCCTGTTCAAACCGGAAAATCCGCTCCGACTCTGAAAGAAGTCCGCAAAGCATTTCTATCTCCCCCTCCAGCAGCCGGAATCTCCGCTCCTTCAGCGCAGGCATGACATCCGCGGCAAAGGTCACCACAATGATGTGCGGCATAGTCCCCTTTTCCGACCAGAAGCTGTGAAATTCCATAGGACTGTGGAGAACCGCCTGTCCTTCCTCCAGCATAAAAATATCTTCGCCCGCCGTCACCCGGATAGCTCCTTCCACCACGCAGACCAGCTCCCAGAAATCATGGGTCTCCCCGCCAAAATAATAATCTTTATCAAAAATACGTTCAAAAGCGCTGAACAGGGCGGAAATGCGGATACATTTTTCCACCACGCAGCCCTTCAGTGTTGTTTTCATCCTCTCTGCCTCTTTTCCAATCACAGTTCAGATCAGGCTGAACCAATGCCTTTTCCATTCAAACTGTTCTTTATATCCCCTATATCCCCGGCAAATGCGACCTCCGGCAGCCTTGGAAACCTGCTTTTTTTCTCAGCCGTTTATTTATTCTATCATGATTTACACCAAATAAACATTCCCAATTCCGTGGCTTTTTGTCCTTGACATACGCGCTCTATCATGATAGAGTGAACACATACTCTATAACAATAGAGTTAAATAAGAAAAAGGTGATATACAATGAAAAAAAACAATAAAATAAGTGAAGCCGAACTGGAAATCATGAAGGTGATCTGGGAAGCCGGGGAACCGGTGCCCAGCACGGATATTGTCCGCCGGCTTAAGGACAAATGCGGCTGGGAAGACACCACCATTTATACCATGCTGAGCAAGCTCGTGAAAAAGGGCGTCCTCATACGGGATAAAAAGGTGGTTTCCTACTACTCGGCCTCTCTCACGGAACAGGATTACATGCTGGAACAGACGGAATCCCTGGTAGACCGACTGTTTGCAGGCGATTCCAGACAGCTTGTTTCCATGCTTGTGGAAAACAGGAAAATCAGCCGGGAGGATATCAGGGAACTGCGGCAGCTCTGGGAGGCGGATGATGAATGAATTCCTTCTCCTCCTGCTTTCCATGTCCCTGTCAGGTACTCTGCTGGCGCTGCTTTTATTCCTTCTGCGCCCTCTGTTGAAAAGGAACCTGAGCCGGGCCTGGATGTACTACATCTGGTGCATCGTAGCCCTCCGGATGCTGCTGCCCTTTGCCCCACGGCAGAACCTGGTGGGCAGTCTGCTTGCGGATCCGTCAGCCGCCATGCGGCAGTTATCCGCACTATCCGCATTTATGGAGGATACAGCCCCTGCCGCTCTGCCCTCAGACCAGGTGTTTAACAATGCGGTTTCCAAAGCATTCCCTGAGAAAGCTTCCGGATCCGTAAAGGATGCGGCTCAAAAGCCGGACACACTGTCCGCCGCCGTTCCTGCCGCATTGGATTCCGCTCCGCCCGCCCCGGCGGCGGAACCTGTATCCGCTGTTCTTTTCACCCTTTGGCTTGCCACGGCAGTTTTCCTGTTTCTGCATAAAGCTGCTGCCTCCCGCGCTTTTCTCAGAAAGCTGTATGCCGCTTCCCATGCCGTCACCGCACAGGAAATCACCGCCTGTTATGCTTCGGTCTGCAGGGAACTGTCCGTGCGCAGACCTCCCCGGCTGCTGGCCAGTCCCGAAACGGATACCGCCATGCTGGCAGGTATGCTTCGCCCCGCTGTTATTCTGCCTGCCGCAAAAGAACCGGATATGCGCTCCCTGGCCTGCATACTCCGCCACGAGCTGATCCATTACAAAAGAAAGGATGTCTGGTTTAAATGGCTCTTCCAGCTGACAGCCTGCATCCATTTTTTCAATCCGTTTTCCCATGCGGTCTGCCGTGAAGTCAGCCGCTGCTGCGAACTCGCCTGTGATGAAACCGTGGTAAAAAACATGACTCCCGGGGAACGGAAAGCCTATGGCTCAACGCTTCTGAACGCCCTGGAAGCCAGGGGACCGGCACACATCAATCCTGTTTCCGCATCGCTGTGCGGCAACGCAAAATTCATCAAAGAAAGGCTGGATACCATTAAAATGTCAAAGAAAAAACAACCCTGATCAAGGTACTTACCCCTGCCCTGACTGCCGGCCTGTGTTTCGGCGCTTTCTATCTGGGCGCATGGGCCGCTCCCGCCGATCCTCTGCAGGAAGAAAGCTTCTTATCCGGGAAAAAGGCGGTTTCACCGGTATCACTCACCGCCGCTTCCTCCCTGATGCCCGTTTCCTCACAGGCTCCAACAGCAACACAACAGGCTCAGATTCCGGCAGGCTATACGGCCCTTCGGACCGAATCGGTCTCCCTGGAGGCCGTAAAGGAGCTGCAGCTGCCACTTTCCTATGAGGATGTAACAATTTACCCTTCCGCCGATAATACGCTGACCTACATATTCTGCGGAAACAATTCCTGGAATTATGCAGAAAATGAAATTGCAACGCTCAGCCTAAAAGACGGCACGCTGATCCTGGAATCCGGTGTGTGGAATAAGGCATGGTCCCGCCTGACTTACCGGAAATGGCAGCCGAAGATCTTCATTTATCTGCCCGCCGACCTCAGCGCTGACCTGTCCGCCTCCATCGGAAGCGGCAGCATGAAAAGCACGATGGCGGTAACGGCTGATACCGTAGCCCTGGATACCGCTTCCGGAAGCATGACCTTTTCCGATGTAAATAGCCGCAGCGGACTTGTTGTTTCCAATGGCTCCGGTTCCACAAAAACAGGCTCTCTTACCTGCACGAAGGCGGAACTGGACAATTCCAGTGGCAGCCTTCGCATGAATGCCGTAAACGCCTCCATGAACGGTATTATTTCCAACGGCTCCGGCTCCCTCACAGCGGGCAATATCACCGTTGGCACAACTGCGGCGGCGGCCTCGGATTACCAGTGTATCATCAGCAATGCCAGCGGCCATATGGAAACGGGCGATGTAACGGTCTCCGGCAGTTTGAATCTGTCCACTGCCTCCGGACCCGCAGCTCTGGGCCAGGTATCCGCAGCCGCCTACACCGTCTCCACCGCAAGCGGCAGCCTGAAGCTGACGGGCCTGAGCGGAAACGGCAGCCTCTCCTGCGCAAGCGGAAGTATCAAGGCAGGAACACTGATCCCCACCGGACCGGTTTCCATGGACAACGGCAGCGGCAGCATCCGGGCCTCTATCCAGGAAAATACCGGGCTGGAATTTTACGCAGCCCACATCGGCCCAGGCAGTATCAATGCCTTTTTCCCGATACCGGATAAAAAATCCGCCTCCGCACAATCTCCGGTCCAATACGGAAACGCGCCCTACTATCAGATTACCGCAAGCACACAAACCGGATCGATTACACTGAACAAAAAGTAACTTCTTTTTCTTATTTTCTAACAGCTTACTGCCCAATAACCTGTCAATAACCAACGCCGCCTGAATAAAACAAAGGGCGGCGTTGGTTTTGCGCCCTGTTGAAAAAAGGTGAGGGCTGCCTTTGGAAGCTTGTTTACCATGGTTGCTCCCACCTTTTTCCGCATGGACGTTTAAAAGGAAATTATTTATGCATTTATAAAATGAAATTGCGTATGGATGCATAAATCAAATACCCCGCTGCAGTCGCCAAATATCCATGCAAGCATGGCTACTTGGCTCGTTGCTCGCGGGAATAAAATTTATTTTCTACATTTGCCGAAAAATGTGTTGACAATCATATTAGACATGTGCAGAATATAAATATAGACAAATGTAGAAAAGGAGCTGATATTTATGGATACTATGAAAAAACTGCCCGATGCGGAGTTTGATATCATGAAAGTAGTCTGGGCAAACGAACCTCCGATTACAACAAATATCATCATGGAGCAGCTTGGCAACGGGCGGGGCTGGAAAGCCCAGACCGTTATCTCGCTTATGCTCCGGCTTGTGGACAGGGGCTTTCTGAGCACGGAGAAGCAGGGAAAGGAGCGCACCTATTACCCCCTGGTGAGCAAAGAGGAATACCTGAAGTTTGAGACAAGCAATTTTGTAAAACAATACCATGACAATTCTGTCCTGGGCCTTGTCAATACGCTTTATAACGATAAGGCTCTCAGTGATGCGGATGTTGATGAATTGCTCCGGTGGGCAAAAGAACGGAGGGGATGAAATGCAGAATTTTATAATAACGCTGCTGATATGTTCTGTTACCATGTCGGTGCTGGGCATATTCTATATGGCGGTTACTCCGTTGCTAGCAGAGCGCTATTCCCCGAAGGGCCAGTACTATGCGTGGCTGATTATCATAATCGGACTCATTATCCCCTTCCGGCCCCGTTTTAAGAACCCTTTTGTCAAAATAATATCCACGGATACAACAATGCCTGCCATTCAGTTAGGCAGCGGTACCCAGCTTACCTCCCCCATTGCCCCCACTGCAGCTTCTCTGCCTGCCCCGGCCTCTCCTGCCATGCCGTTGACCTGGTGGCAGGCCGCCGCCGCTATATGGGTAACGGGAATGGTTATATACCTTATTTACCATATGGTAAAGCACTTCCGCTTCCTCAAAATGACAAAGCGCTGGAGCGATCCCGTTACGGATGCCGAAGTCCTGAGGCTGTTTCAGGATATCAGAAAAGAAGCCGGCATTTCCGGTAAAATCGGCCTGTACCAATGTGAATGTGCCGGCACGCCGATGCTGACAGGCTTTATCCACCCCAGGATACTTCTCCCCCACATACATTTTGCCGCAGATGAGCTTCGCTTTATCCTTTATCATGAGCTTGTTCACTATAAGCGTAAGGATCTGTGGTACAAGAGCCTCATACTGCTCGCAACCGCCGTTCACTGGTCCAATCCGCTTGTGTATCTGATTGCAAAAGCCATTAACATACAGTGTGAAATATCCTGTGATTCCGAAGTGGTGGACAGGACGGATGCCGATACGCGGCTCCATTACAGCGAAACAATCATAGGCGTGGTCAGATACCAGTCGAATCTGAAAACCGCACTGGCAACTAATTTTTACGGAGGTAAAAAAGGCATGAAAAAAAGAATATTTTCCATCATGGACACACGAAGCAAAAAAACAGGCATTGCCGTCCTCTGCGGCGTACTGCTGCTCACCTTTGGAACCGGGTTTGCCTCTGCCGCCAATGAGGATGCGGATAACGCTCCCAAAGCTATCTATACCCAGGAAAGCTTTTCTTATGGCTACAGGTTCCAGCCCACTCCCGAAATTTATGGAAAGTATTTCTCCATGGGCCTTTCCATCTCAGAGGATGGAAAGAAGCTTCTCTATAACGGGCAGAAGGTAAAGCTTTTTGTGGATGAATACGCTGACGGCCAGGCTTTTTACTATGATGAGGAGGGTACGGTTAACCTGCGCGCTGCGTACAATTCCTCCGGGAAAATTACCGGCCTGAGCACCCTGGCCGAGGAAGAAGCCAAAAAAATCCGGGCCGCATTTTTTCAAGACGATATTAAAAGTGAAATAAATTCAGATAACAGCGATGACGATGTAAACAGCGAATCCGCCCCTAAGGAAAGTAAATTTGACAGCTATGCACCTTTTGGGATTACCCTGAATGCGGATAAAAATATCATGTACTTTAACGGACAAAGAGTAAGGCTGTTTGTCGATAAGAATGAAAGCGAAAATTATTATTATACAGCATGGCAGGATAAAGAAGGTACTGTTGATTTATCGGTTTTAAGAGACTCCTCCGGACAGATTAAGTATATCGTCACCCTGTCGAAGGAGGCGGCCCAGTACTATGTGAAGGATATTGAATCAGCAGGCAAGCTCAGTGAGGATGAGCTGAATGCCCTGGAGGATAAAATCACGCAAAGGGTCACAGAGAAAATGAATGAGAAATATCCGCAAAAATAGGCCAAAGCCCCCTAAAGCCAGCTGCTGCCGCCGAAAATAAATGACATAGTATTACCTGTATGCTATAATGAAATTACTACATTTATGACTAAGGAGGGGTACTTTATGCCACTTGTTAAATGCCCGGAATGCGGCAAAGAGATTTCAGATCAGGCGCCCGCATGTATCCACTGCGGTTATCCCATCAACACAGACAAAAGCGGTGATAGCCCGGCAGATGAGTTAAATGCTCCCGATGTGACACCGGGAACGGAATTTTTCTCTGTTTGCGAAAGCTGCGGCAGTTTCCTTTTTACTACCAAAAGCCGGATTGAAAACACAACAAAGCAGAGTGGATATCCCACATGCGGAAAATGCGGCGGAAAGATAAAGCTGCTGGCACGCAAAGAGAAATGGATGAAAATGGAAAGTGCTGACAAAGAGTCCATCGTCCGGGAGGAAATGGAAAGAGTCAGAAACGGTCCGGAATTTAACTGGGAAATGGCCTCCCGCTGGGGAAATAACTTAAGGCCTGATTTAGATGTCCAGGGATACTGCCCCAAATGTGCCAAGTATTATCCGAAATCCGATGCACTCAAAAAAGGAATAGACAGGTGTGAATTCTGCGGAACAAAAATCCGGTATTCGGATATTCTTACCCCTGATTTTACCGACATGTATAATGAATATCTGGAACAATCCGGCGGCTTGCCGTCAACAGAACAGAACGTCGCGGATTTTATCCGGAAAACCTTTCTTGAAAATGATGAAATGTTCAGTGAAGAAACCTGCAATCAGAGACTGCACCCGGGACAATATCAGAATGCCAGAGGGAATCAGAGCCAGATGCCGTCTTGTCCCAACTGTGGTTCCGGGCAAATTCAGAAAATATCTTCCGGCGGCGGCTTCCTTGGTTTATTTTCAAGGAAAGGGAAGAAACAATGGCACTGCGGGCATTGCGGCTTCGAATGGTAATACAGACAAAAGCAGCTCATCACAAACGATGCGCTGCTTTTTTATCAGTTCATTTATAACAGTTCAGGAGGACACATCTTCCTGAAAGGCTCTACCATCCGAAGCTGTTACGTTACGTTCCTTTACAGCCCGTCCTCAAACGCCTTGTTCAGCTCCTCACAGCCCTCCAGCACAAAACGGCCGTCGCGGATAATCACATATTCCTGTCCGCCGCCGTCTACGGCCGTAAGCTCACCCAGCTCATCATAGGGAATCGTAATGTCCGTATGGCAGTTCAGATAAGCCTTGCCCAGATCCTCACTGCGCAGGGCTGATACTTCATTTTCCTTGGCAATCAGGCGCTTTCCGTCCGGATTGAAGGTTGTAAGCTCCTCCTCATGGGAATAGCAGGTATCGCCTACGGCGAAATGAGGCCCCATCTTCTCCGCAATCAGGATCGGCAGCTTATCCCCGATATCGTATTTATCGGCAAATACATACGCCGTAGTGTTGGTACCGATGGCAAATTCACCCATGGGCAGCGTATCATGATGGTGAAGCACGTTTTCCCGGATAAACTTCCGGTTTTCCTCCGGCGTGTCAAAATTGGTACAGCTGTAATCCGCAATCATGCCATCCTTAAAATCAATCTCCAGGTTCAGGTACTTCAGCCCGTTCAGATAAACCTTGGAAACATGAAGCTTCCCTTGCGTACCCGCCAGCACCGGGGATGTGAAAACCTCTCCCACAGGGATATTCACGTCGGCCACACAGTTCTCAAAGTTGGTTTCCTTCTCCGGGTTTTCCAGCCTGTGAAGTACCACTTTCAGATCCGTCCTGTTGGCGCCGCAGCCTTTGATGCGGACATATGCCGCCTTATCCAGCGTGTCGACGATTTTCTGCTGAATGCCCTGATACAGGGTATAATCCAGCGTGTTGATGCGCAGCACGCCGTCGAAAATCTCTTCGAAATTGTCCCCGATTTCCGGCACGGGGAAAGCGATAATCGTAAAGCTGCGCTCTTCTCCCTTTACATATTCGTTCATCAGCGCGCCCGCCGCGGACTGGAATTCCACCGCCAGCTTCTGCTGTTCCTCATTCAGGCGCAGATTTTCTTCCTTGCTTTCCGGTTCAAAGGGAATGCCGCCGAATTCTTCAATCACCGCAGGGCCGCCGTGTACGGCCGCCAGCTCTTTCACGCTTTCCAGAGCATTTCGGTAATTTTCCAGACGGTGATGCACATATTTTTTGTCATAGTACAGCGCCTGATCATATTCATGATCGTATTCAAACTGTTTATTGGCGCAAGCGCCGTAATACCCGTTCTTGCTCAGCTTTCTGCCCTCCAGGAAGCTGGCGGGCGCCCGGTATATTACGGATTCCAGCCCAATCCCTGCAAAATTTTCCACAGCTTTCCGCACGACCCGTTCAAAGCCGAGGAAGTACCGGATATTCACCGATTTTTTCTTCCCGATATCCTTGCCTGTCACCTCAAAGCCGATGCGGTAGCCCTCCGTATAGGTATCCGCCATGAGGGCGATCTTTTCCTCCGGCAGGCTATTCACATAACGGGCCATCCGCAGCTCATTTTCCGTTACATATTCCCCGAAACGGTAAAGATAACGCAGATCCTGCAAGTCACTGTCCATAATGATGCGCAGTGCGAAATCCTCCTTCCAGTCGAAGGTGGAGCGCATATTTTTTTCCAGCATGGTTTCGGAATAGTCGCTGGCAAACCAGTATATCATATCCCTGATTTCCTCTGCCCTGGGGCTGACGCCCTCCTCCGCCGCTGAAACAAAAGCGTGATAAACCTCCAAAAACAGCTCCATCCGGATCACCATGGATTCCACATCCTGCTCATAAGCAAAGGCGATCAGGCTGCGCAGCTCCGCAGCCAGGAAGGAGAGCATCTGTCCGAATTCCTTTCCCAGGCGGGCGGCGGCAAAAGACGGATTTGCGTAGCTTTTTCCATAATTTTCAGGAAGGATATCCTCATACAGCCGGCGGTTATGCTCCCTGAGCTCCTCCATTCCCGCTTTTTCCAGGTTTCCGTCCGCAACATAATGGAATTCCTGTACAAACAGATCAATCAGGCCCGCCGTGCGTACAAAATAATCCCTGAACGCGGCGTCCACGGCCTCTTCCTGCAAAATCTGTGCAATTCGTTCACAGCTCAGTGCAAAACGTTCCGCCAGCATTTCATCCTGCACCGCTTCTTTTTTATTCTCACTCATATTCCATACACTCCTGCATAAATGATAAATCCAATCCCCGCAATTGCCAGCAGGTTCAGGATGATCCCCAGATAAGAGAAAAGATAAAATCTGTCCTCTTCCATTTTAGACATGATACCCAATACGATTCCGGCCAACGCAAAAAGCAGCGCGAATAAAGCAGCCACTCCGTATTTCACCAGCGCCTGCCCCTGATTCCTGAAGGTTTCATACACGGCAAAAAACAGGGATACAAGGGCAATTATCCCCAGCACTGCGGACATGATCCCTTTTTTTGACTCTTTCTTGTTCGTAAAAATATATTTACGTCCCATCTGCTTCCTCCGTTTTCCCTGTGAATGAATTTACAAACCCACTCCGGGAGCTGTCAAAGGGTGCCCCGTGCTGCTGCCGGGAAAATAAGCTTCCTTCTCCGGCCGCCGCACAAAAGACACCCTGTAAAATCAGAAAATAATCTTCGATTTTCCGGACAGCAGCTTCGCGCCGCCGATAATCAGCAAAGTTCCGCTGACAATCCCTGTTACCATGGCAATGATTCCCAGGACGATATTCATGGCCCCGGTGCCTTTCATGGTTCTGTAAATTTTTTCATCCATATGATGTCCTCCTGTTTTGCAGCCCTTCAGTAACCTATTTCACTCCATACTGCGCATAATATGCATCAATTGACGCTTTCATGGCATCGTCAATTATAATCTTGCCGTCATGAGGTTTATTATACAGATATTCCACCACTTCTTCCATACTTACGATCGCATTTGCGGGAAAGCCGTACAGCTCCTGGATTTCCTGGAGCGCGCTCTTTTCTCCCTTTCCCCGCTCGCAGCGGTTGAGGGAAACGATCAGTCCCTTGATTTCAACATCGGCCTGGGCCTTGATGATGGGGAAGGTTTCCTCGATGGATTTGCCGGAGGTGGTTACATCCTCGATGATAACCACTCTGTCGCCGTCCTTCATTTTGCTTCCCAGAAGGATACCCGTATCGCCGTGATCCTTTACTTCCTTCCGGTTGGAGCAGTATCTGATATCCTTTCCGTACAGCTCGCTGATCGCCATTGTGGTGGCAACGGACAGCGGGATGCCCTTGTAGGCGGGCCCGAAGAGGATGTCAAAATCCAGCCCGTAGTTGTCATGAATCGCCTTCGCGTAATATTCCCCCAGCTTACGGAGCTGCGTTCCTGTCACATATGCGCCGGCATTCATGAAAAACGGGGATTTTCTGCCGCTCTTAAGCGTAAAATCACCGAACTTCAAAACATCACTTGCAATCATAAAATCTATAAATTCCTGCTTATACTGTTCCATTTCTGCCTCACCTTCCGCCTTTTGGGCTTCTTTTTTCCAAACGTATTATGATTATTTTGTTCCCAGCGCAGTGGAGATATCGTCAATCATATCAAGCACTGCCTGCCTGGATGCGTCCGCATAGTTGGCGGCGCCAAACTGCGCATATTTTTCCTGCTGATATGCCGCGATGATTCCCCTGGAGGAATTCACGATAGCGCCCAGCCCGTCTTCATTGAAGAAAGGAAGCAGATCAGCGCCTTTTCCTCCCTGCGCGCCATAGCCGGGAACCAGGATGTATGCCTTGGGCATAATTTTACGGAGGACCGCGCCCATTTCAGGATAGGTTGCGCCCACGACAGCGCCTACATAGCTGTAGGAATCTCCCATGGCTTCCTCCCCCCACTGGGCAACCTTCTCACCCACCAGCTCATAGAGCGGGCGGCCGTCAATGAGCCTGTCCTGGAATTCGCCGCTGCTGGGATTAGAGGTCTTTACCAGAACAAAAATACCCTTTTTCTCTTCCCTGCACACATCGATGAAGGGCTTCACGCCGTCGGAACCAAGATAGGGGTTCACGGTGGCAAAATCCTCTCCGAAGCCGGACAGACGGCTGCTTCCCACCTTCGCTCTGCCCAGATGCCCCACGGCATAGGCTTCCGAGGTGGAACCGATGTCGCCGCGCTTGATATCGCCGATAACCACCAGATCCTTTTCCTTACAGTAATCCACAGTTTTCTGGTAAGCGATCATGCCTTCGATCCCGAACTGCTCATACATGGCGATCTGAGGCTTCACCGCGGGAATCAGGTCGTAAACCGCATCCACAATCCCCTTGTTGTACTGCCAGATGGCCTCTCCCGCTCCCTTTAAGGTCTCTCCGTACTCCTCAAAGGCCCGCTTCTGAATCTGCCCCGGGATGTACTTCAACATCGGATCCAGCCCCACAACGATGGGCGCATTGGTCTTTTTTATCTTTTCCACAAGCTTGTTAATCATAATACATTCGTTCCTTTCCATTATAGATATTAAACGAAGGTAACTGCGCGGTACCCTCACAGTTACGAACGAAGCTTCTTTTGTCCGCAAAAACAGAACCGCCCGGAAGCGGTTCGTCTACCGTTGCCCGGCCTGCTGAACAGTTATGAGAATTGGTAACTGTTCAGTACCCCTCACAGTTACTGCTAAAATCCGTCCTAAATCGCCTTTGGCGATGGATTTTAGCACTCCTGAATCACTTTCTTACGGTCAGCGCAGTAAATGCGCTGACCTGCTGAACAGTTATGAGAATTGTAACATATTTACAGGTATCGCACAAGAGATTAGTTGGCCGGATTAGCTGGCCGGATGGAACACACAGCTTATGTTTGAGGGACAGGAAAAGCAGAAGTTTAAGATGGCATGCTGCCTTTTTTTCTTGTCAGGAGCAGGCCTGCCATGAGGGCGGTGAAGGGAGCGACGGTTACCAGGCCGAAGCTGCCTACCACGGTATCCAGGACTTCGGCGGCTACATATTTATAGTTCAGGATGTGATCGATAGGGGTTCCCTGGGCCATGAAGACCATGAGGAGGGAAATATAGCCGCCGGAATAGGCGAGAAGAAGGGTAGTCGTCATGGTGCCCATGGCTGCGCGGCCTACGCGCAGGCCTGACAGAACTGCTTCCGCGGGCAGGATATCCGGCTTTTTGGAAATGACCTCGTATACGGCCGAGGTAATGTCAACAGCCAGGTCCATCATGGCGCCGGAAGCGCCGATAAAAATACTCGCCATAAAAATAGAGGTCAGATCAAGATCCTGATAACCACTGTAAAGGAGGGATTCGGAGCTTGTCATGACCGCGCCATGGATTTTAAACAGATCCGTAAACAGGATTCCCAGTATGCAGGTGGTAGCTACGCCGAGAAGCGCGCCCAGGACTGCGGACAGGGTACGTTTGTCCGGGCCGTATACAAAAAAGATGATAATGGCAGTGAGAACAGCCGTGATGGCGATGCCTGTCCAGACCGGGGAACAGCCCTTCAGATAGCAGGGAACAAGAACCTTCCATATCATTAATATGGTAATAAAAAAGGAAAGAATTGCCTGAAACCCGATTTTTCCTGCAAAAACCACCAGGAATACGGCGAAAACCGCCAGAAGGATAAACTCCTTGTCCAGCCGGTAATGATCCGACAGGATTACGGATTTTATTTCCTGCCCTTTGTAGCTTATGGTAAGCAGGGCGCGATCCCCTGTTTTAAAAATTTTATCCTTTTCCAGGGAACCGCTGAGGAAATTCACGCCCTCCAGGGTCTGCCCCGCAAAAATTCCGTTCCCGATTTCCAGGGTGCACAGCTGTTCGCCGGACTGGATCAGGCCTGAAGTAATAATCGCAGAATTATCCGTACCCACTACCTTGCCCACGGCGCGCTCCGTCCCCTGATAAATAAGGGCATCCTCATAGCCTGTGGGAAGGCATATGAGGATACCGATGACTATCAGTCCGAAAATTGTGGTAAGTACTACGGAATTCTGCCTTTTGAAAAAAGACATTATTTTCATCATTCCACTCCTAACAAGACGGCCAGACGGTTATAAATATCCGTATTATCATAGTAGCCGTCAAAGCTGTCCGCTCCGGTTCCCTTAACCAGCACTTCCACGGGAAGCCCTGTATGGGCATAGGAGCCAAAATTTACGCCGCTCTTGTTATTAAGAATATGAGTGATGGTTACGGTCAGCGGTTCGTAGCTGCCGTAACGGATATATTCGTCCTGCGCGAACTCCTCTTCCTCCCCGGTGCGGGACATGGTCGTTTCGTAAGCACCTTTAAGAAGCCCGTATTCATAATCCGTCATGACCAGGGCGCCGTCATTTCCGGATTCCGGATGCAAATCCGCGCTGTCCTTTTGCTGTGTGGCGCTGCTTCCTTCCCCGGCAGGCGCCTGCAGGCCGAACAGCTCTGTCACATCCAGCATGACTTGCGCGAAATCCGTTTTATTTTCCTTGTAAACAGATACATAATCGGAATCAAATTTTGCATAGGAGATTTTCTGGTTTTCAAAATTCTTTAAAAAGGTATCGTAATCCGTTCCCGCAAAGCCGATAGTCAAACCGCCGGTTTCATGATCCCCGGTGACGATGATGAGGGTTTCCTCCGGATGCTGCTCATAGAATTCCACGGCTTTCTCCACCGCATTATCCAGGGCAATGGTATCCGTAATTGTGGAAGCGGCGTCGTTGGCATGGCAGGCCCAGTCGATTTTTCCGCCTTCCACCATCATGAAAAAGCCGGTTTCATTATCCAGCACCTCAATGCCTTTTTCCACATAATCAGCAAGCGCCCATTCCTCCTGCCCGCGATCCAGCTCATAGGACATGGCGCTGCTGTCTGCCAGATGTTCGTCGATGACGATGACCTTCCCGCTGTCCGCGCCCAGCGCTTCCGCCTCCGCCTGTGTTTTTACCACCTGGTAGCCTGCGTTTTCCGCCAGTGTGTAAAGATCCTCCTGATCCTCATTTTTGCCGGTTGTCTGCAAAAGGCCTCCTCCGGCAAAATAATCAAAGCCGCTCTCAATCAGCTCCAGGCCGATGTCATAATAGCTGCTTCTGGACGCCTGATGCGCATAAAACGCGGCAGGCGTGGCATGGTTTAAATTTACCGTGGACAGCACGCCGATTTTATAATCCTTCTGTGCTTTCAGCTTTTCCGCAATCGTTTCATAGGTCTGCGTAAAATCCTCACTTACATTGATGCTTCCGCTCCAGGTCTTTTTGCCCGTGGCTATGGAGGTCGCCGTAGATGCGGAATCCGGTGCAAAGGAGGTGCTGTCAAAGGTCTGCGCGGATCCGGCCACCGGGAAATCCATCATGGCCAGATGGTTTTTGCTCTGCAGGATCGTCTTTTCCTCCCCGTCCACAGCGACCGTTTTCCCCGTGTCCGCCTGGGAAGCGCTCAAAAAATAATTGGTCAGCTGCACCTGCGGATAACTCATCCCATCCCCGATAAAAAGGAACACATACTTAGGCGCTCCCGCCTGCACAGAGTCCTGCGCCCCAACCTGTTCAGCCGCCGACGCGCCTGCCGCAGTCTGGATATCCTCCACAGCCTGGATATCCTCCACAGCCTGCGTCCCCGGCACCGTTTCGCTGCCCGCCTCACTCGGAGCCTCCGGCGACGTTCCCGCCCCCGAACACCCGGTAAGCGCACCCGCCAGCAGCATTCCTGTCATCAATAACGAAACCAATTTCTTTTTCACTCTCTTCATAATCTCCTTCCATATTGTAGTATGTACAATCGACAGGTTCATTATAAAGAGCCAACCTTAAATCTATTGACGTGTTCACGCAAAAAGTATGTAAAACCAGGTAAAATCTACCGGTATCCCTGCAGTTTTTCCCGATCGAGCATAAACGGATAGTTCTTCAGCTTCGCCGGATTGGCCAGCACCTCATCCATCGTTCTTTCCCACAGCTCCTCTGATATCGCCACCTCTCCCAGCAGCTGCCTGATATATTCGCAGAAGGTCTGCTCTCCGCCGAAATCCAGCAGGTACAGCACCTTCATTGCTTCCTCCTGATTTCCGTAGTTCCGGATAAAGCCGGGCAGGAAAATGCCCACTGCCTTGCCGTGAGGCACTCCCATTTCAGTGGTGATGGGATAGCTCAGTCCATGCGGCAGGCTCGTTCCGGTATGGGCGATTGCCATGCCGCCCAACGTGCAGGCACGCATAAGCGCCTGGCGCTCTTCTTCACCAATTTCAAAACGCAGCAGCTTATCCTTGATTTTCGCCCAGGTCCGCAGCCCCATTTCACTATATATCCTGCTGTATTCCGTACTGTTGGTATTCAGGTGGCTTTCTATCAGATGGGCCAGCGTGTCCACCGCCGTATTGATGCAGCCGGTGCGGGAGGCCGTCTGAAGATAAGTTACGTCCACAAGGGCCAGCGCCGGGAAAATATGATGGCTGATGCTTTGCTTCGTCCGTTTTTCCAGATGGGCAAAGGCCTCCCGGTCCTTTTCCAGGGGAACCGTGGTAAGCACAATATCCGGAAGCACATTTTTCGTCAGAATGGCATAAGGCGTCACCTCGGAACCGGTTCCTGCCGTGGTGGGCACCTCAGCCACCGGAAATGCCTCCCTGACCGGGCCGTCCGCGGAGGTCTGCACTTTGGTGTACAGAAGCCTCTCATCATGCTCCGGGTTCGCCATCATCAGTGAAATGGCCTTGGAAGCATCCATGGGAGAACCGCCGCCCACGCCGATGACAAAATCCGCACCCTCGCTGACTCCCAGAGCCCTCGCCTTCATCACCGTTTCCACGGAAGGATTCTCTTCTATTTCATCAAAAATAACATAAGGTATCCTCTCTCTTTCCAACGCGCCCTTCACATCCTCCAGAGAGCCGTTGATCCGTGAGGAATGCTTTCCGGTCACTATCAGGGCTTTTGTCCCCAGCGCCGCCAGCTCGCGGCTGTGGTTTTCCACACAGTTCTTTTCATTATAAACTTTGGTTGGCATATAAAGCTTCATATACGTTCCTCCTCTTTCCCGCTTTTGATGCTTCTATCGTAACTGTAAGATACTGAACAGTTACCTTCTATTTTATAACAAAAAAAGATAAGCCGCCATCCCCTTACCGTAACTACGGGCAGGAAACAACAGCTTTTCTTTTTAATTCCATACAGGGCAGAAGGAGTCCTATGCGTTCACCACATTCTTCTGCTCCGAATATTTCTTAATATTGGATGCATTGATAATCTTACGATACTCTTCCCCGTTCACCACAACCAGGGTAGGCGCCTGCATCACGCCGTATTTGCCGGCCAGCTCCGCATTTTCTTCCGCATCGATCAGAATATAGCTTTCATCCTTCAGATATTCCTTCGCCAGCTTACAGTTGGGGCAGGTCTTCGTGGTAAAGAGATATTTCACATCATCCGCAGACTCCGCCTTTATAGCGGCATTCTTCTCGTAATCCGCCAGGGTAACCACCGCGGAGGAATGCTTCAGTTCGGATCTGGACAGATCATATTCCGTTCTGTTGGTAAATTCCTGTGCCTTTCCGTCGTTCCAGTTCTGCACGGGACGGTAGTAGCCGGTAATACGGCTCCAGACCTCTGTTACCCTGCCGCACTTCGGGCACACCTTCTGCTCGCCGGTAAGATAACCATGCTCAGAACAGATGGAGTAGGTGGGTGACAGGGTATAATAAGGAAGCTTGTAATTTAAAGCAATGGTCCTCACCAGGTTGGCCGCCGCCTTCCAGTCGGGAAGCTTCTCGCCCAGGAACGCATGGAATACGGTGCCTGAGGTGTAAAGCGTCTGGATTTCATCCTGGATATCCAGCGCGTCAAAAATATCAACGGTATAGTCAACCGGAAGATGGGAGGAATTGGTGTAATAAGGCGTATCTCCCTGATTTCCTGCGGTTTTGATTCCGGGCCATCTTTTCCTGTCATGCTTTGCCAGACGGTAGGTGGTGCTTTCCGCAGGAGTTGCTTCCAGATTGTAAAGATCGCCGTACTCCTCCTGATAGTCGGCAAGGCGTTCCCTCATATGGTTCAGCACTTCCTTGGTAAAATCCTGTGTATGTTTGCTGGACATATCCTCACGCAGCCAGTTCGCGTTCAGGCCGACCTCGTTCATTCCGATGAGGCCGATGGTTGAAAAATGATTGTCAAAATTTCCAAGATATCTCTTTGTATAAGGATACAGGCCTTCATTCAGCAGCCTGGTGATCACCTGTCTCTTGATTTTCAGGGAACGGGCGGAAATATCCATCATCTTATCCAGACGTCTGTAAAAATCTTCTTTATCAGCGGCCAGATAGGCAATACGGGGCATATTAATAGTAACCACGCCCACGCTTCCGGTGCTCTCGCCGGAGCCAAAGTAGCCGCCTGTTTTCTTTCTCAGCTCACGCAGATCCAGGCGGAGACGGCAGCACATGGAGCGCACGTCGCTGGGCTGCATGTCGGAATTGATATAATTACTGAAATACGGGGTGCCGTACTTAGCAGTCATTTCAAAAAGGAGCCTGTTGTTTTCCGTATCGGACCAGTCAAAATCCCTGGTGATGGAGTAGGTGGGAATCGGATACTGGAAGCCTCTGCCGTTGGCGTCGCCTTCGATCATGATTTCGATGAAAGCCTTGTTCACCATATCCATCTCCGGCTTGCAGTCCTTGTATTTGAAATCCATTTCTTTGCCGCCCACAATGGCAGGCAGCTCCGCCAGGTCATCCGGCACGGTCCAGTCCAGCGTGATGTTGGAGAAGGGCGCCTGCGTTCCCCAGCGGCTGGGGGTATTGACCCCGTAAATAAAGGATTCAATGCATTTCTTCACTTCCGGATAGGTCAGGTTGTCAGCCTTCACAAAAGGGGCAAGGTAGGTATCAAAGGAAGAAAAAGCCTGCGCACCCGCCCATTCGTTCTGCATGATTCCCAGGAAGTTAACCATCTGGTTGCAGAGCACGGAAAGATGTGCCGCAGGAGCCGAAGTGATTTTCCCGGTGATTCCGCCCAGGCCCTCGGTGATCAGCTGCTTTAATGACCAGCCCGCGCAATATCCGGTAAGCATGGAAAGATCATGGATATGGATGTCCGCATTCCTGTGTGCCTCGGCAATTTCCTCGTCATATATTTCAGAAAGCCAGTAATTTGCAGTTACAGCGCCGGAGTTGCTTAAAATAAGACCTCCCACCGAGTAGGTGACGGTGGAATTTTCCTTCACGCGCCAGTCTTCTACCTTCACATAGCTGTTCACTACGTCCTTGTAATCCAGGATAGTGGACTTCATATTACGCATTTTCTCACGCTGCTTGCGGTAAAGTATATAAGCCTTGGCTACTTCTGTGTAGCCCGCCTGCTCCAGAATCTTTTCCACGCTGTCCTGGATATCCTCCACATGCACCGCTGAGTCCTTTACTTTATCCTGAAAATCTGCGGTAACACGCAGCGCCAGCAAATCAATAATGTCGTTGCTGAATTCCATACCTGTGGCGTTAAATGCCTTCATAATGACATCATTGATCTTAGTGAGCGTAAAGTCTGCCGTATCGCCGTTTCTCTTAATTACATGGAACATATTGCTTCCCCCTCTGTGATTTTACTGCTTTCCTTTAACATGTTCATCAGTCCTTTATGCTTAAAAATAGCAAGTGTCCATCCTTTCCGGATGAACACTTGCCCCCTTATCGGGCGTTGGAATCATTGTATCACCATTCCCAGGTGAAGTCAATGGACAACACAACATATTGTATTAGTGGTAAAATCTTGACATAAATGTAGTGCAAAATGACACCGGAGGCGTTCTCCGGTGTCTGAATATTTTACCGTGTCTGAAGGAATTCGTACTCTCTCTGGGCCTTTGCGTCATCCGGATAGGTGCTGATATATTTCTGCATCAGTACGGTTGCCTGTTTAAAATCTCCCAGATATTCGTACGCCACAATTTCATTAAATTTGAGCACCTGCATCAGCTCGTTGCCCTCAATTGCAATCCCCGCCTGAAAGGCATTCAGCGCCGCTTCGTACTCACCGATTTTCAAATCGCACAGCCCCAGCTGGTTATATATCTGCGCGTCCGGCGTATTGCTCAGGTAATTGCTGTACACACTTGCCGCATAGTTATAATCGCCCAGCTTTTCATAGGTCTGTCCCAGCAGGCTTACCACATCCACACCGGCGTTGGAATCCTTTGCCTTTTCCAGGCTGTTCCTCGCGCTGTTGTAATCTCCCAGGTAAAAGCTCATCCTGCCCCGGTTATAATCACTCAGCTTCTTATCGTCGTTGTCAAGAACCGTCTGCAGATACCCTTCTCCCAGCTCCTGCAGCCCGTTTTCCGCACAGCTGCAGAAAATATTAATCCGCATGTCGTAATCCTGCGGCTCAATTTCCACCGCCTTGTCAAAGTCAGCTTTTGCCGTCTCCTGGTCACCCTGTTCGATCTCGATGACCCCTTTCAGGTAATACGCCGTTTTTTCCTTGGGGCGAAGCGCCGTAATCGAATCGTATACGGCCTTGGCCTTGTCAAGCTCACCCAGCTTGTAGTAAGCAGTGGCCAGATAATAATTGATATCAAAATCCATCTGCTCCACATTAAAGTCACTGTAGCTGAGCGCCTTTTCCAGATACTCCGCCGCCTTGTCGTATTCAGTAAGCCCCATATAGGCAAGTCCCTGTCCCCGGTAGGAAAGCCTTGCATCCTCCTTATTCAGCAGCGCTGCGTCAAAACACTTCAGCGCTTCCTCATAATTCAGCTGCTCAATCAGCTTCATGCCCTGGTCAATATTCTCCTGCTTACCTGTCCCGCAGGCCGGCAGCACTGCCATACACAGACTGCATAGAAGAACCATGGTCATATATTTTAACTTTATCATATTTACCTGCGCACCTGTAAATTTCCGTTGCTGTTCCTTGTCACAGAGGTTGTCCCTCTGCCCTCACGTTATAGTATAACAAATCAGGGTTCTTTTTTCATCCCTTTTTGCCAATAAATTTTCAGGTGTTCTCTGGAAAAATATGGTTATGTTTCACAAACCGGCTCAGGCATGTTTAAAAACTGCCCTATCGCAGCAGCGGCAGACTCCCTGTCAGCCGGTTTACCTGCTTTTTCGTTCCCCAGATGCCGATGCCCAGATAGGTGATATCCTCTTCTCTTGCCGCCGCGGCCCTGCTGATAAATTCGTCATAGGTCCTGCAGCTTTGCGCCACATCAGAAAAATCCACCGCCACACATTCTGCAAATTCCGGCTGATAAAGCTGTTCCCTGATCTGCCTGAGCTTTTCCTTATCCGCTTTCAGGATCGGTACGGGGTAAGCGGTGATTCCCAGGTGCTCCCTTCCGTTTTTATCCAGCACGTCCGGGCCGATTACCTCCGGGATTTGTTTTCCCAGCGTCATCCCCAGGATTCCTGCCGCATTGGCAAGCACGCCCGCAGGCAGCTCCTCATCCAGTATCATTACACATTTTCTGTTTTCAGCTTCCATCGTTTCTGTCCTCATTTCCTTCTTTTCTGTTTTATTCCAGAGCCTGCTGCTCCCCTTCCGGCTGTACGGCCGCCTCCGCGGCATCCTCAGCCGTTTCTTTCCCCCATTTCTGGGACAGGAACAGGCCGCCCAGCGTCAGAAGGATGCCCACGGCGGAGGCTGCGGTTATTTTTTCTCCCAGTATCAGCGCCGAGGTCACTGCGGTAATCACCGGAACCATATAAATGTACACGCTGGTTTTCACGCTTCCCAGCGCCCTGACCGCATAATTCCAGGTTACAAAGCAAAGCGCCGAGGCTCCCAGCCCCAGAAACAGCAGATTGCCCAGGTTGGACAGCTGTATAAGCTGTACGGCCTCCACGTGGAAATCCATGAGGAAAAGAACAGGGATCATAAATATAAGCCCGTAGAAAAAGGTCCTTCTGGTCGCCTGCACCACATGGTAGCCGAAATCTCCGATTTTTCTGGTAAGCAGGGAGTAGACCGCCCATATAATGGCAGCGCCTATGGCAAGAATATCCCCCAGAGGGTTCAGGGAAAGGGCCGCTCCGCTGCTGCCGCTGATGAGGCAGATTCCGGCCATGGCCATCACAAAGCCCAGGAAAAACCTTTTTCCCGGCTTATCCCCCTTGCGCAGGAAGAAGCTGAAAATCGCCGTAAAAAATGGCGCTATGGAAATAATCACCCCCACGTTGGAGGCCAGCGTATACGTCAGCGCCATGTTTTCCATTAAATAATAAAGCGTAACGCCGCAAAGCCCCGCTGCCGCAAAGCACAATTCCTGTTTTTTCTCCGCAGGCTTCAACTGATGGGGATATACGAGCCACAGCGTGGCATAGCCTATCAGGAAACGGATAAAAAGTATCTCAATGGGGCTGAAGCTCTTCAGTAGCACCTTGGTGGAAATAAATGTGGTCCCCCAGATAAAAATCGTTACAAACGCCGCCAAATGCCCTTTCATATCACTTTGTTTCATCTTCGCCCTCTCCTGTCTCATTGCTGTCTTTTTCCTTATCCTGAAAAATACGCTGGTACTGCTTGGGCGTCAGCCCGATAAACTCCTTAAAAAAGTGGGTAAAATGGCTCTGATCCGAAAATCCGGCCATCCCCGCCGCATCAATAGGCGCAATCCCTTCCTCCAGGAAGCGCTTCGCCTTGTCCAGCCGGATCGTCTGAAGATACCGGTAAGGCGACACCCCGGTCTGCCTGGTAAAGGAACGAAGCAGATAGGATTTCCCGAAATCCGTCATGGAAAGCAGCTCATCCAGCGTCACGTTTTCTGCAAAATGCTCCTCCATGTATTGGCACAGACTCTGGATCTGCCGGTTCGGACGCAGCACATCCGCCGATTCAAAATCGGACGCATACTCCCTGAGAATCTGGTCCAGCAGGAAAAACAGGTTCTCCTCCTTTTCCAGCAAAGGCGCATCATTCAGCACCGCCCGGTAAAGATCCTGTACGGACTGCGCAATATCGCTCTTATAGACCACGTTTTCCGTAAAATAAGGCATATAAGCCTCGCCCGTAATTTCCTTCACCGCCCGTGACATCACCTCCGGCTTGATATTCACCGCCCGGTAGTCTAAAAGCTCCCCGTTTACAGGCGCGCAGTAATGATTATCCCTGGGATTGAACAAAATCAGATCCCCCGCCGACGTATCATACTCCTTCCCCTTGCACCACAGATGGCGCTTTCCTCCCTCAATAAAGCCAATCACATAATATTCATGAAAATGATTGGGAAATTTCTGGACAATACCGCTCAGATTATAAGCCTCAATATCCAGATCCCGATCATAATATACATGCCGTTGTTCCTGTTCCTGCAGCATGGCCGTTCTCCTTTCCTTCCGCCCTGTCCGGTTCACCATCCACAGTTCCGCTTCAGAGCATGTATATCCACTTTACCATACGCCGGAAGGGCTGTCTTGTATGATCTTACACCTCACAGAATCTGGAAAACTCCCCTATAATACAACTGCCCCGCAGCATGCGGGAGTATTCTCAGAATACCCCCGCCGGCTGCAGGACATTTTTTTCACACTATAATATCTGAAAGTTTCACTGCTTTCCTGCCTGCATGATCCCCCGCAGGTATTTATCCCGGATTCTGACTGAGTCCCTCTTACAAGGGCAGGCTTACTCTTTCCATAGCATACATTCCTGTTCAATCACCTTACCGGTTTCCAGAATACATTTTTTCAGTCCTTCCAGAGTTTCCGGCACACTCAATTTACGAAGCTTATCCAGGTAAGCTTCCTCTACCGCCGCTGCTTCCTCCGCATACTTCAAAAAAGTTTCTTCATCCATCCACAACGGCTGAAGCTTTGGAAATATATTTTTCTGAATATGCTGGAAAATCCGGATCCCTCCATAATCAAGATCGCCCGTATGAAAATATTCCACACGTTTCTTTTTAAGAACCGTCTCCAGCTTCTTTAGAAAAAATCGTTCCTTCGGGGAAAAAAATCCATGGGTATAAACCAACAGGGTTCCTTCTTCATAAGGCATCTTCATAAAATTTGCCTTATTCTCCACGGTAACTACCTTACATATATCCTGTTCCTGGCAAATCTCCGCATTTTTCAGCATATCCGCATTCAGTCCGACGCCAAACGGAAACTCCGAAAAACCGGAAACTTTTCCACATACCTGAAGCCTGAGCGGTCCCTTTATCCACAATTCCTGACTATAGGTTTCCACAAAAATCTGACTCAGAACCTCTTCGGCGCTCATTACCTCCGGATCAGAATCCACATCAGGATGGAACCTCCTGGCAGCGCTGATTACAACTCCCTGAATTTCATTCTCAAATACCTTCGATTTTCCCAGGAAATGCTTACTGAACACCCTTTTGTAAATCGGTTCATTTAACTGGTTCAGCCCGGCAAGAGCCTTCAAATAATACTCTTTTTTCTCATACACTCTGGGTATCTTTCCAGCTTCCAGCGGCTTCCTCAGTTCCTCCAGGCTGTCCAGCAGCCAGGGTTTCCATTCCCTGCTGCCTGTCAGCTCCTCCTGTTTTTGCGTCTGACCGCACAGAACAGCGCCCGGCCCGGACAGAAGCCGGTGGGGACAGGGAAGGTGGCGGACTCAGGGGCCGCATGGCGCACACAACTTATTCTTCCTTTATAAGCTGGGAAAAGTCCTTCTTTTCAAATTCCTGTATGGAAATACTTCTTTTATTGGGATTGGCATAAACAAAGGTCTTATCCACGTTCTCCAGATAGTTCTGGATCTTGTCATTTGTGGCGCTGATAATAGCCTGGAAGCCCAGCCCCCTTATCAGTTCGATACAGCTGGCCACCTTCTCGGCGTCCATTTTGGAAAAAGCCTCATCCAGCACCACCAGGCGGATGGTGGGACGGCGGGACAGCTTGGGCGACAGATTGATGTGGTAGGCCTGGGCAAAGCTGGCTAATAGGGCCACATACAGCGGGTTCTGCCCCTCTCCGCCGGAGTTTTTCTTGATCATTTTGCTTAAGCCTATGACAAGGCGTTCCTCGCCTTCCACAATCTGTTCCATTTCAAAGGAAAGATAGGTGCGGTAGTCCGCATATTTTTCCATATTCTTTTTGGCTTCCTCCTGCTCCCTGGCGCTGGCATTTTCCGGAGGGATGAAAATATGGATCAGGTCGTTCATCAATGTGCCGTACCTGCTCTCATGATCCATGGAAAACATGTTTATCTGATGCTCCACGGATCCTGACAGGGTGGCCGGATCGATTTCCAGGGATTCATCCATGAACATATCGTAATATTCCCCATCCAGCCCCTTGTTTTTGCTTATCCTGAACTGATAGCGGTCCTTCCCGAAGTTCAGCTTGCGGATAATGCGGTTCAGCTCGTCACGGCGGATATAGGCTTCCTTGATGGCGCTTCGGATTTTGTAAATGAAGTCTTCCTTAAAATGCTCCACGGCCACCCTGGCCTGCTCCATCGCCTTTTCTTCGTAATCCCGGATCCGGTCGCAGGCCAGCTCATCCAGCAGCTGCTGATATTCCCCGTTATTTTCCGCGCTGGCGGAGAAATCCCGGTTGGGGTGGCGTCTTAAGTACTCGGAGCGGACGTCAACCAGGCGGTTTTTCTCCGCCTCCAGGCGTTCCTCCGATTCGGTGATTGCGGAAAGTGTCTGGCGGATCAGCGCATCGTATCTGGGATTCTTCACCTGGGAAAACCAGGCGTCAAAATCCTCCTCCCAGGCAGGGGCGCCAATCAGCTGTCTCTGTCTGTCAAGAAGCTCCTCGTTTTTCTCGATGTAGGCGGCGTTGTCCGCTTCTATTTTTTTCTCCCGGTCATGGATTTGCAGCTTCAGGCTGTCGATATGACCGTCCAGGACCTTTTGCTTTTCCATGATTTCCTTACGCTGCTGACGGAGGATATCCACGCTTCCCGCACCGAGTTCTTCCATCCTTTTTTCCAGCTTTCGCAGCTGGGCTTCTTTTTTCCTTTTCTCCTCCATATCCTGGAACAGCTCCAGATAGTTTTCGGAAGGTTCCTGCAGATATTCAAAATCCAGCAGGCGCTTTGCGGCCGCTGCCATGGCTTCATATTCTTCCCGGCTGCGGTTCAGCTCCTCCAGACGCTCCTGCAGCTCCTTCTGGCGCTTACGCATACTTTTTTCACCGATAAAGGCGCGCCTGGTATAGTTCTCCGGATTCAGGCGGCGCAGCTGGAAGTTCTGGTACAGCAGGCAGTCTGCGGTCACGCCGATTTTACACTGGCGCAGTTTTGCAACATCCTCGCATTTGATTACATTTCCCAGTAAAAATTGAATGAAGGACTTCACATAAGGCTCTTTACATTCGATTTCCTCTGCCAGCGCGTTTTCCCGGACAGGATATTCCTGGGCGATGAGCTTTTCCGTATCCACAAGGGAAACCCGCCAGAATTTTTTGGCATCCAGCTGTTCGTAAATCTCCATGGCCGCCTTCACATATTTCGGCTCCACAATCAGGGCAAGCTTGTTCCAGGCCAGATAGCCTTCGATGGCGTTTCTCCATTTTTCATCCCGGATATCCAGAAGATCTGCCAGGATACGGACGGGTATGTTTTTGCCAAACTGCTCGTAAAGGCCCTTTTGGATTTCTCTTCTGGCCTCCTCCAGCTCCTTGGGGTAGGTTTTCCGTCCCAGCATGATTTCCATGAGGTCCTTTTGAATCAGATCCGCTTCCTTCTGCAGGCTCTTACACTCGGCTGCCGCCTCCTGGTGCTGTTTCTCCAGGTCGGTCCGCACCTCCTGCAGGCTCTTTTTCAGACGGCCCAGCTCCTCGCCGGAGATGGTTCCTTTCCGGAATTTATCAATATCCCAGATTGTCTGGTTGGAAATGTTCTCTTCCTCCTCCCAGCTGCCGATTTTTTCAGAAAGCGCGGCCCACCTGCGTTCACTTCGCTCAAGCAGAGCAAGGTTCTCCTCCAGGCTCTTCTGCTTGGCTTCCAGCTCGGCATACCCGCTGCCTATGATCTGGCGGTTGATCTCATCGTAGGCGGCCCCATATTCCTCCTTCAGTGCAAGCTGTGCGTCCAGGGCTTCCTTCTGGGCCAGAAGATCCTTTTTCCCTACCTCCACCCGCAGCCCAAGCTCCCCGATCAGCTCTGTCAGCTGGAGAATTGTCAGCTTATCCAGACGATAACGGCAGCTTTCGGTATTTCTTTTTCCCTCCACAAAACGGTCGAACTGATTTTTGATTCCTGTCAGCTCGTTGATTTCCTGCATGGCGTCCTCAATTTTTCGGCGCATACGGCCGTAAAGGACGACGCTCTCCTGCATATCTTCTATATGAATGTCCTGCTCCATGCAGATATACTCTTTTACGAAATCCTCCAGCTTGATATTCATGCGGAAGGGAATGGCGCGCTTGAACAGCCGGGGGAATTTCTCCATATCCAGCCCGCCCAGGTAAACATCGTACAGATTCCTGCGGAACCGTTCATTATTGGAGGTATAGAACCAGTCGTCCCTGGCAAAATTGTGCTGCAGGTAACTCTTTAGTTCCCCGATGGCCATAGCCCGCTCCTGCGTCCGGTAGCTGTTTTCCAGCAGGCCTCCCCGATGCCAGAAAAACAGCCTGCCGATTTCATTGGTTGCCGTTTCCACATCGAAAATAACGCCCACACATTCCTTTTCACCGCTCCCGGTCTGCTCCAGCTCCAGGACGATGGTGGTGGAAAAATTGTGGTTTCTTTTGTATTCAGCCTGGTTGTTTTCCCCGATATTGATCATGCCGCGCAGGTATTCCAGCAGGCTTCGATCCGAATCGTCCGCTGCCGCTTTGTTAAAAAAACCCCGGCCGTCGGTATTCGCATACAGGACGATCTGCATGGCGTCAATGACCGTGGATTTGCCGCTTCCGGAATGGCCGGTAAAAAAGTTGATGCTTTTGTTCAGCGTCAGTATTTTATGATCAATGTAATGCCAGTTGTTCAGCGCGATTCTGGTAATCGCCTTGAAGGACTGGCGGCCGGCCTCAGTCAGCTGCTGTGTCTGTGTACTCGGCATCTGTGTATCCGGCGTCTGTGTATCCGGCATCTGCATCACCGCTGTCTGTGTATCCGGCGTCCGGATCTGTGAACTCTCCGGCAGCATTGTCTGTGTCTGCTGTATCTCCATCTGGCATTTCTCCTTCTTCTTCCTCATTTGCATCCGGGACGGCTTCTTCCTCACTGAAGCTATTAAGCAGCTTCAGAATATCCTCCCGCATCAGCACCAGGTTGATGCAGGGATAGATAATAATGCGGGTGTGTTCGTTCAGCTCCTCCAGCACGTCAATCAGTTCTATCATCTGGTATTTTTTCAGCAGCGCCAGCGCCCTTTTTATCTCTGTAAGGGAGGACAGGCTTTTTGCCAGCCGGAACTCTCCCACTTTCCCGTTCAGCTCCCCAAAGGTGGTGACAATGTTCACGCTGGAGGATACCGCCGCCATCTGTTCATCATAAATCAGCTTCAGCAAAAGCAGATAGATGGTTGCAAGCTTGGGCAGCCGTTCGCCCATGGTAGCCTCCCCCTGCAGCCAGATAGTTCCCAGCTCCGTATTCTGGTTCAGCCGTACGCCCGCCACCGCAAAATATGCCGTCAAAAACTCCATATGCTTGTCGCAGAAATAAAAATCCTTATTGGCAATCAGCCGGCCTGCTTTTTTATCATATTTTCTTTCCAGCAGGAAGGTCTGACGGTACAGCTGCCTGATGACATCCTGCAGCTTTTCCTGTTCCTCCTGCGTCAGCTGTTCATATATTTCCAGCATCCTCTTTTTCCCCTTTTCTCTTAACGAATATCATTGCGGGGTAGGCAAAGCGTTCGCCTTCCACCTGTTCTCCCGAGGTGAGCACCTCAAAACGGCTGTTTTTACGCATGCAGATGTCATAGGCAAGGATCAGCTTTTCAAAATCCTCTTCACTCTCAAGGGCCATCGTCCCTGTCTCCATCACGCCGTCCTTCATATGCTCTTCAATAAAGCTTTCAATCTGCTGTTTGGTAAACCGGTGATGGATCTTGTTCAGCTGCAGTACCTCTTCTTTGGAAAGCTCCCTGTTTTCTTCCTCCGGCAGCAGATCTCCGGCAAAATTCTTCCGACGCCTCCGCCTGTACAGGGGATTATCATTCAGTACCTCCCAGGCGGAAAGATTCATCTTCTCCGCCACCCTGTTAATCCGCGCAAGCTGCGCTCCGTCCTCCTCCTGCTCTCCCAGCTTGTTCAGCAGCTGGATCACCAGGCCATGACGGTCGCTTTCATCGCTTAAAAGATAATTCAGGCGGCTTACCGTAGCGCGGATGTACTTGCTGTGCTCCCGATCCATATTGGTTATCCTGTGTTCAATAGATTCGAAGCCCCTCTCGATCTGGTCAATCAGATCCAGCACATCGTCATCCTGCCGCTTCTTAAAAAAGCCTTCCGGCTCCTTTTCCTTTTTGTCCTGAGACGCGCTCTGCTTTGCCCTGATCCGCTCTATCCATACATCATCCTCACGCATTTCCTTCAGGCAGCGTTTGATATCCATTTTATAGATGTAAAAATTATCGCTTGTTTTCAGGATGTGGTATTTTCTCTTTACCACCTCTTCCACGTAGCCCTCCAGATGCTCCTCCAGAAGCTCCCCATAGGACTGTTTTGCCAGCAGGCGGTCAAAGAATTTATCCATATTATGGAGCATATCCTGAAGCGCCTTATTCAGCTTCCTGGTATTGACCAGGGCGGTCTTTAGCATGGCAATATTCATCCTGGAGTCATTTTTGAAGGAAAAAAGAGTGGCATATACGTTCTGGATATAAATATCCGTATCCTCCATCGGCTGGTTCACCAGCTGTTCAAAGGCAGCGATAAAAACCGCCGCATAGTCGGGAATGACTATGTTGGTGGTCATCGTGGTATAATCTTCTATTTTCCGCAGCCATTTTGCCCGCAGCAGCCAGTTCAGGATACGCTTTGGAACCGCTTCCAGCGCCTCCTCTTCTGTTTCCGTTTCTTCCTTTTCCAGCTGGAACCTCCGCCGGGCGCACATATCCGCCAGAATCTGCACACATGCTTCCCTGCTTAAAAAGAAGTTGTTGTACTGATATTCATCATCTATGGTAAGGAGCGCTTCCATATAGATATCCCGGTTTACGGACCGGAAAAGGCCCCAGAAGGAGCCAGGAATCTCATATATAAATTTCAAATTTACTCATCCTCTTGTATTGTTTCCATCTGTTGGCAAGCAGAAATTTGCCTGCGTACCTCCTCGGACATGGAATCCAACAGGTAGCTTTTTTCTGTTTTCTGCTGTTCCAGATATTCTCCCCGGAGCCTGGCCGCGGCAAGTTCAATGTCTTCCTGCAAATCCCTTGCAGAAAGCAGCCGGCAGCCCTGGCCGCGGATTATAATCTGTTCCAGGCCGTCCGAGGTAGCCACTGTAATATCATATTTTTTCCCATTTTCATGGGTAAACTTTTCAATATACTGATCCGCGGTTTCCGCCTCTCTGGTATATACCACATGAATATTATGATAGTCAAGCACTTCTGTTGTGTGCCCCTGCACACGGTAGGCGTCAAATACCACGATAACCTGTGAATGCACCATGCCCTGGTAATTGCACAGAATATCCTGCAAGCGGCCTCTCGCCCCGTCAATATTCGCCTCCGCCAGGCTTTTTAACTCCTCCCAGGCAAAAATAATATTATAGCCGTCCACCAGAAGATACTTTTCCCTGGGCGCCCCGTCTTTTCTGCTTCCCGTATATACGGTTTCCCTGGACGGTACGGCTGTTTTATGTCCAAAACGGTTCCAGCCGTCCTTCCTTGGAAGCTCCTTATTTCTTTTATTGGCATGGAAGGTACGGGACAGAATCTCGTCAATTTCTTCCACATCAATCCACTCCCCGGCCGCCGCATTTCCCTTTTTTCCGGCATCGGCCCTTTTTATTCCTCCGGGATTTCCTTCCGCATTCCCATTGCCGTCCCCGCTTCTCTCTCCGCCGGGGCTATCTGTGCCAAACACTCCATCACTTCCGTCAGCGCCCTCCTGTCCCGGCAGCAGATCATCAAACCTCCTGCATTCCAAATGCATGTAGTCGGTCACCTTGTCCCATGGCACCACAAAGCCTGCTCCATGGGCACAGAATACCGAACCGGTAGGGTTTTCCGTATCCCTCTCCGGATCATAGCCGCTCTGCTCCATAACCTCAAGCGCATTGTGGCAGGGCTCATAGCCCTTTAACGAACAAAACAGCCTGCCATAGCCCTTCGTATAGGCGATTACCTCCTTCTGGTAATCCCGCATCGTCACCACAGGGCAGACACCGGTCAATACGGCCATGTCTCCTTCCGTAAATGGCGCATTGAAGCTGCCGTTCATTTTTTCAATATCCGTCATGGCCCGGCCCACCAGCTTTTCCGGCACCTCCAGCCGGAAGGCATACCAGGGCTCCAAAAGGATGCTGTGAGCCTGCATCAGTCCCTGCCGCACCGCCCGGTAGGTTGCCTGCCTGAAATCTCCGCCCTCCGTATGCTTCAGATGGGAACGCCCGGTGAGCAGCGTGATTTTCATATCCGTGATGGGAGCGCCGGTCAGCACGCCTCTGTGCTCCTTTTCCTCCAGATGGGTGAGCACAAGCCTCTGCCAGTTCCGATCCAGAATATCCTCACTGCAGTCGGAGGCAAACTGCAGGCCGCTTCCCCGCTCTGCCGGCTCCAGCAGCAGATGGACCTCGGCGTAATGCCGGAGCGGTTCAAAGTGTCCCACGCCTTCCACACGATCCGCAATCGTTTCCTTATATACAATGTGTCCGGCCCCGAATTCCACCGCCACGCCAAATCGATCCTGAATCAGGCTTTTCAAAATTTCAATCTGCACTTCTCCCATAACCTGGGCCTGGATTTCCTGCAGCCGCTCATCCCATACGATGTGCAGCGCAGGCTCCTCTTCCTCCAGCTGCCGCAGCCTGGGAAGAATGACCGGCACCTCACAGCCCTCCGGAAGCTTCACCTGATAAGTCAGGACAGGCTCCAGCAATGGCGCTGCGGAGGCCTGCTCCACGCCCAGCCCCTCTCCGGGACGGGTATGTCCCAGGCCTGTCACGGCACAGACCGTCCCCGCCTGCGCCTCGTTTATCAGCTCATATTTATCTCCGGAGTATATACGGATCTGGTTGACCTTCTCCTCCCAGACCTCCTGACCCGGCCGGAGCTTATCCTCCGCCCCTGCATTGGTCAGCATACTTTTTACCTTCAGGCTTCCGCCGGTTATTTTCATATAGGTCAGACGGTTTCCCTGGTCATCCCTGACGATTTTAAATATTTTGGCGCCGAATTCCTGCGGATAAACCGGCTGTACAGTATAGCGATCCAATCCGTCTAAAAACTCATCCACACCGGTCAGCTTCAACGCAGAACCATAAAAACAGGGAAAAAGCTTCCGTTCCCGGATCAGCTGTATCAGCTGTTCTTCCTCCAGCCGATCCTCTTCCAGGAACTGCTCCAGCGCCGCCTCATCGCACATGGCCGCCTGTTCATAAAACGCTTCATCCATTTCCCCGGAAAAATCCACGCAGCCCTCATCCAGCCTGTCCTTCAGTTCCTTCTGAATCGCCTCTTTGTCCGTCCCCGGCTGATCCATCTTATTTATGAAAAGAAAAACAGGGATCCCATACCGCTTCAGCAGCTGCCACAGCGTCTGCGTATGTCCCTGTACCCCGTCCGCTCCGCTGATTACCAGCACAGCGGCATCCAACACCTGAAGCGAGCGTTCCATCTCCGCAGAAAAGTCCACATGTCCCGGCGTATCCAGGAGGGATACCTCCATACTTTTCCATTTAAAATTTGCCTGTTTGGAAAATATGGTAATCCCCCTGGCTTTTTCCAGGGCATAAGTATCCAGGAAGGCATCTCCGTTATCCACCCGGCCCGGCTTTCTCAGCAGGCCGCTGCGATATAGAATGCTTTCCGATAAGGTTGTCTTTCCGGCGTCTACATGAGCAAGAATTCCTATAACTAATTTTTTCATATCTTATCCTGACTGTTGAATGAATTAGATGATTTATACTGGCTGTATAAGTTTTACAGTTATGTTCCTTTTATATTTTCATGGCCTGGCCAGTTCGCAGAGGCTGTCTGTCCAAAAGTTTCGCATCACCGCAGCACACGCGGCTTAGTCAGCATTGGAAGCGGCCGTCTTACGCCGTTTCTTTCATGAAAACGTTTTAAGTATACCATAAAATCAGGTCAAAAAACAGAGGAAGCTGTTCTTCAGATACGCTGAAATGAAGAAGCGGCTTCCCCTATTGTTATGTATGTTTCCTATTTATCCATATTTTCAGCAAAGTCTTCTATTGAAGCGGCTTTAATTGCTTCCTTCAGCCAGTTCTTCAACCGTTGCAAATCAGTCTCCTCCAGAAGCCTTCTGCGCAGTTCCTCCGGAACTGTACCAAGCTCTTCCAGTATTTCAAGAATACTTTCCGCTCTTCCTTTGACTTTTCCTGCTTTGTTGCCGTCCTCCCAGCTGTACTCCTTTTCCTTTGCTATAAAGCGTTCTTCATTGAATTCCGCCCACATTAATTCCTCCACCTCCGCTCTCTGTGTCCGCAAAATATCCGCAAGAACTCCCTCTTTCATACAGATATCCACCGCCTGCTTTACAGCGTCCTCCAGTTGTTCTCCTGCAGCAAGGCGTTCCCTGATGCGTTCCACAAACACCGCATATTCCCATAATTTCCGGCAATTGTCCATCAGCTCCCGATTATGGCCCAGATTAATATTCAGCATCAGCGCACTGCATTCCAGGGAAGGCTCCGCCGCCAGCCCTTCCGGCAAATAATAAGATTCCGACAGCTTTAAAACCATTCGATCAGGCAGCTGTGCCGTTCCATTATAAAAAACCAGATATTGAGGTAACGGCAGCATCAGCCTTCTGCTTCCATATAAATCTCCTCCGGAAGCATCCACATACTTCCTGTATATATCCGCTAAATAGAAAACTCCCCGGAGCGGCATGTTGGGACAATAGGTACTCTGATGCTCATATAAATTCAGCACATCGTCAAGCAGGAAGGACAGATCATTTTTCATTCCCATATACAAAACATCATCTAACGTCGTTATCTCTAATGCCTCGGCATCCTTATACTGTGTACCTCTCACGGCATTATATAACGCTAAAAGTTCTTCCTTACTGCTGAAAATCAACCGGAATAAACGGTCCTTATAAACTCTGTTCACTTTTACGTCCAATTAATTACCTCCATTATATTAACATTTTTTCTACAATGCAATAGTAAGTTACTTATTTTTATATATATAATTACAATAAACTGATATATCAAAGAGAATCGGAAGAAATATAGATGGTTGAAGATTTTTAAAGACAAAATTCTTACTTTTATAAAATAAGTAGAAAGACATGAAAGAATACATATTCTGTGTGAATACTCTGAAAATAAATCAACAACTACGTTTTAATTAAAGCCTTATTTAATTGTATAAACAAGTCCATTTTATAAGCCTAAACGTAATATATTGGAAAAACAGCTATACACATGATATGCTGTCTTTAATAAAACTACCGTGCCTTCATCTAAAATGAAGCAAGATCTAAAAATAATTCTGCTATTAAAGAATATTCTGCCCCTGAAATGTCGGGTAATCAATTTACAACTCAAATAAAATAATTATTGGAGGTGAGATGGTGAATATTCTTAAACAACTCGACAATGCAGTAAACTATATTGAAGCAAATCTGTGTAATGAGATTGATATGGATGAGCTTGCACGAATTGTCTGTATAACGCCAGATAGCTTTTTACGTTTTTTTAGCTATATGAGTGGTGTAACGCTGAATATGTACATACGTCGAAGACGATTGACACTTGCTGCATATGAATTACGCAGTTCAGATATCAAAATTATCGATGTTGCTGTGAAGTACGGCTACAATAGCGCCGATGCATTTGCAAAAGCGTTTGCAAAACAGCATGGCATCACTCCAACACAGGCACGCAGCCTGCATCAACAGCTAAGAGTATATCCGCCTATTTCATTTCACATTTTAATAAAAGGAGCAACAGAAATGAACTTCAGAATTATGGAAACAGCCCCCATCAGATTGCGTGGTTTACCAAAACAATTCATCGGAATTGCTGCTGACCGTTTTGAACAGGAACATATTATGTGGGCAGACGAATATGATGATTACATGAAACAGATCAATAAAGATATTCCGGGAATATGGTATGGGATATGGGAGCGCGGAACTTATTGGATTGCGAAAAATGAAATGGAAGCTGTCCCAGCCAATACTCTCCCTTACGAAATTGCCTCCGGTACATATGCTGTTTTTTCCACAGATTGCGGTGGCTTTGCCGGAGATGAACTACCAAAACTCAGAGAATTGATTTTTGATTCATGGTTACCTGACTCAGGATATATTCAAACGCGGGATAATGAGATTGAGGTTTATTATTTATATTCTAAAAATGAAAAAAGAAAAAGACATTACGAAATTTGGATACCTGTAAAAAAATCAGATCAATCCTTATAGCTATAAAACAAACTTATATATAATATTGGGAAATGAATATATTGTTCATTTTTTAACAAACCTTTATCATGGATATTAAAAGTAAAAGAGGACGCAAGCGGATTAGTTGTTTACGTCCTCTGCCCATTAAATGTCTTAGTGTAGCATCTTATAACTTTTACTCAGATATCTTTCTAAAGAAAAAACTCAACTTTTCTTTTCAGTGCCTTTTCGCTCTTTTCACCATCAGCTGTCATTATAATAAGCAGCTCTCCTTCATAAATACCTCCTACGATTCCGCATAAGAGAATAAACTCTCCCGTCCCGCAGCGCATATCCCGGAGTTCTCCAAGCATTACTGTAAATACGCCATTTTTCCTGCCGATTCTTGTTACCGAACGCAGGCGATATTTATCATCTTCTCCCTTTTCATAAAGAAGAGCCGGCCTGACAAAAAACAGTAATACGATTGCAAGAAGCAGTAAAACTACTGCTGCGCATATTACCGCCTTCAGTGTTCTCATCCAGCCGGTTTGCCCTGCGCGGCAGTTTTCAGGGTTAATACTGCATAATGGGCAGTCCGGATTATTCTTTTTGCATCTGGTAAGGCAGGTACATTCCGCCAGCTCTTCCGTTTCTTCCAGAGCAGACACTACCCTTTCGTCTGCTCCTTCGTTTCTTTCCTCCACAGTATACGTTTCTTTTTCCGGCTTATCTTTCTTCGGTTTGTGCTTCCGCTCCGGCTGCTTCATATTATTATCTGAAATTTCCGGTTTCTTTTTTCTTCCGGGTTCTTTTCCTGCGCCTTTTTCATCTGATAAGTCAGGTTCCAATAGTGGATTATCTGTCCCGCCATCATCAGGCGCAGTAACAGTTTCGTTATCATCCGTATCGTTATTATCCGTTTGGCCGCCGTCCGGTGGTCCGTCTTCATTACCGCCGTTGCTGTTCCCGCCGCCTCCCTGATTTCCTCCATCGCCGCCTTCGTCCGGTATCTGCATACGCCGCAGGGTAAATGAAGCTTCCGTAATATTTTCCAGTCTGTCTCTCACATAAAAATGATAGGTGCCCGGTTCGCTGAATTCATATTCTCCGGTATCCGTCCATTCCTCGCCGTCTGTTGAAAAGGGCTTTCGGGCCAATCCGCAGCCAGGGGCGCCATCCGGCTGCAAATCCTGCGCTTCCAGAATAATCCTTGCCTTACCATACAGCCATAGCTGTGGTTTCTGGGTAAAACTGAGCCTTGGGCCGGATCTGTCAATATTAGCCACACGGATTTCCCCTGTGGCCTGATTGCCGAAGCCATCCCTCACTGCTATATGAAAGGTACCGTTCTCCTTCACCTGTAACCTTTTATCCTCCGCCCAGGTCTTCCCGCCGTCACAGGAATATTCTTTTACACCGGAACCCGGCAGGCCGGCATTATTTTTATCCGATGCATCCACAACTATGATGCATTCACGGCTCCAGCCCTCCGGTTCCAGGGACAAGGTAAATTCCGGCGGGGTCGTGTCGATATTCTGAATATCAATCGTCTGCTTTGCTATATTCCCGGTTTTATCTCTCACTGCAACCGTAACGGTACCGTTTTCCCTGATATCGATTTGGCTGCTTTTTCCCCAGGTTTTACCACCGTCAAAGGAAAACGGTTCCTCTGACAGGCCGCTTCCCGCTCCGCCATCCGGCTGGAGATCCTCGGCCTGGACTGTCACCCGGTTTACCCTGACATTAGCCGCGGTATCCCAGTCAATATGGATTTTGGGCGCCGTGTTGTCTATCGTATTAATTACCAGGCTCTTTTCCCCTTCATTGCCCAGTTTATCCCGCACCTTAATCAGATAAATACCGTTTTCCGTAAATGTATGTATGTTCTCCTTCCAGGTGGTTCCCCCGTCAAAGCTGTAACCCGCTTCAGCGATTCCGCATCCCGGATTGCCATTTTCCTGGAGGTCCTGTGCTTTTACGGTTACCTCCACACCGCCGCCGGTCCAGTCTCCGGCATAGGTAAGCTCCGTAAGCTCCGGCCCCCTTCTGTCTATATTATTGACAGCAACAGATACCTCCGCTTCCGCAGAATTGTTGTTGCTTCCGGCATTCAGCCTGCAGGTATAGGTTCCGTTGCTTTCCACAGATAATTCATTCTGTGCGGACGGAGCCCCTCCATTCCAGATAAAGCTGTCGGAGGCAACCGCAATGCTGCCTTTTATTTCATACCCTGCTTGCAGCTTCACTTCTCTTGTCCACTGCGTGGTATCCGGACGTACCGTCAATACTGCGACCTCCGCTCCCTCCGTTTCACCGCAGGACATTTCATAGCCTGTCACCTCGCCTTCATGGCTGCAGTCCAGTTTTTTATCTGTATGCGTAGTGCTGTCGTAGCCTTTGAAGCCGTCCGTTCCCGGACCATGGTGTTCTGTAAAATGTATCTGTGTGTATTGATCCGCTGCACCGCAGGCGCTGTGTTTTTTAATGACATTCTGATATATTTCATGTACCTGTCCATGGCAGTCGCAGTGTGCATCCCCCTGCGACCAGAAGCCGCCGTTTCCATGTACGGTAACCGTACAGCTGACGGTACGGTAACATCCCTTCTCCTCGGAATGCTCATGAAACAGTTCCCGGAAGCAGCTTCCTCCGTTCTCCTCACTGCCATCATGTCGATGGACTATGGACGCGGATACACTGCCATCCGCTTCTTCCGCCGATATTTTAAGTCCGCCCAGGCCCGCCGTTATCAGTGCCAGCCATAGAATGCCCGCCATAATCCCCAGCCAGGCTGTTTTTCTTATCGTTTGTAATCCCATAGGATACCTCCTTCATTGTTGTGTAAATTGAGATTCTAAAGTCCCCTAAAGGGTTGATAAGATCCCTTAAAGGGTTGATAAATAAATCTAAGCACCAAAAGCATATTTAAGCGCCGAACCAAAAAATGAGCGCAAAAAATACACCAGAAGCTCAGTCCATAGGCATCTCTCCCTTCTTTTGTCCGACCTGTTCCGTAAAAATTGGAATTCATACCGGCTGATTCGCCATGATGCCGTCTTACATACGGCCTTTGAAATGGGAAAACGGATTACCGGGAAATGGTAACCGCCGTGAAAATACTTTATCACAAAATCATTCAGCCCGCAAGCTGTTTTATATAGCATAATCGTGCATAAAAAACAACGGCAGGGAAAGAACTTTACTTCCGTAAAATTTCTCCCTGCCGCCGCTGCTTTTACCGCCTCACAAAGTATTTATGGCAGCTCTTCTCCTCTGCCGGTGCCTGCGTCAGCGCTTCCACATCCTGTTCTTCCGTTCCTGACCAGAGAAGCTAACCAAAGAAGCAGAATTATTCCCACAATCACAGTTGTTACAAGCGCCGCATATTCCCCAAATCCATCCCTGTTTTTTCCCCGGGCCCCGTTCAAAAACGGAATGCCGAGTACGATGGCAAAATACCAGAATACCGGTACCGCCCACTTGATTCGTCTGCGTTGGCGTCTTACCTCCCCTGCAACTATCCCCGCCATAAAATCCGCCGCCTGATAAACCAGCAGCAGCGCCATAAAATAAACCGCAATCCCAATCAGCGTATGAAGACGTTGTGCCGTCAGCCACCCGCCTCCGGCCAAAACACCCTCCAGCCGAAGCGGCAGATATATGGCTGATACAATACGGATACCATTGACAAAAACAGTAAACAGATAGGAAAATACCATGCTTCCCGCCAGCCAAATAATCTTTTTCTTTCCTGTTTTCATCCGGTGTATGCAGCCGTAAATAAGCGCTGCCATGCTCACAAGCATAAACTGGACGCCGGAACAGGAGGCGGCAATGATAAAACGCAGTTCATGATTTACATAGCCCTGCTGCGCTTCATAGGCAAAGGAAATCCCGCCCAGGCTCCCTGCCCACCGGGCCGTGGGAGCCAGAATCCATCTCAGTTCATCGCTTCCTGCCCTGCTGTAAAAAAGCTTCAGACATGAAAGCACCACAAAGCCTGCGGCATAAAATATCAGGTTTTCTTTGAGCACCGCCTTCCATCTGCTTCCTGCCATGTTAATCATCCCTTCCTGCCGTCCTTCTTCTCCTGTTCCGGGAATAGACGTTTATCCCCGCCGCAGCCGCGGCAAATGCCAGCAGAAGCATGAAGCCCGGTTCCGAACCCACGGTATAGCCTCCTATAGCCAGATCCGACACCTGTCGGGGCAGCGGTATGGGCTGTTTCACATCCGTGCTTTCACCGCTTTCATTGCGGATCGTTTCCGTCACCGCGATAAAGGAGGTATATGGCGTTATCATGCTGTAATCCAGGCCTATCTGCGTTACTTCTTTTTTTGCCGCTCCTTTCAGATCCTCGCTGAAGCCGTAATCCGTCAGCCTCTCCACCTTTTTTCTGGCCCAGAGATAACGGATTATATTATTTTCTTCCAGCGGCTCCGCGTCTGAAACCTGAATCTCCTGCACATAATCCCTGCTGCCTGATTTTCCCGTAATCCGGATCGTCCCGGCAGGCTCTCCCCTCCATTTTCCAAACAGGACAATGGGACGCTGGGCAAAGAGGGTAGACAGTACGGAGGGTTCCACCTCATACACGTCAAAGCCTTCATAATCCACCCGGATATCCGTCAAAAGCGGATATTGGATATAGGTTCTGAATTTTTCGGCTGTTTCCGCGGCTTTCTGGTCATCGGTAACCACGAAGGCTTCTCCCATTCCGGTCTGGGCAATGCCGTCTATCAGGTACCGGTTCACGGAAGAGCCTATGCCGAAGGAGAAGAAGCTGGCCGCACCCGCATTCTTGTTTATCAGATCAAAAATTTCTTTTTCCTCCGCAATATAACCGTCTGTGATAACTACAATGCTGCGTGATACCTCCTTTTCCGCCGGAATAGCCAGTGCATTTTCCAGCGCGGGCACCAGCTCCGTCCCGCCGCCGCCTTCCTGGGCATCAATCAGCGCCGTCGCCTTCCCGATGTTCTCAACGGTTGCCGGAACCGACACCGGCGACATCTGAAGCGAGGCGCCGGAAAACAATATCAGGTTAAAACGGTCCGTTTCCTGCAGGTTTGTTACCAGATCCCTGATGAGCTTCTTGGCAGTGTCCAGAGGATATCCATACATGGAGCCTGACACATCCAGTACGAAAATGTATTCCCTGGGCGTAATGTCCTCTGTTTGATAGCGTTCCGGCGGCTGCACCATCAGCATGAAAAAGTTCTCCTTCTCCCCTTTTCCCAGCGTCAGACCACAGTTCACCTGATTTCCTGTCAGCTTATAATCCAGGATAAAATCCCTGTCCCCGGCAAACTCCGCCGGATTGGAAAGCGTCACCTGTGCCGCCGTATCACCGGTCCATGCCACATCCACGGCATGGGAGCTGCAGGTCAGCTCCGAAATCGGGACCCCCGCGGACAGATTGACGGTAATATTGTACCTTTCTGATGGTTCTTCCCCTGCCTTTAGAAAAGGACTGGCTATCCAACCGTCCGTTTCCATGGTTTTGGGTACATGGGGACTGGAATAACGCGGCCCGGCAACCGTTGGAAAAACAAACTGATACGTCCCCTCGGAAGGAACGATCAGCTCCGTATAATGCAGTTCTATCCGTATGGTATCCCCCGGCATTACATTGGCCACATCCATGGTAAATACATTGGGCCGCTGCTCCTCCAGCAAAGAAGCGCTTTTCCCTTCGCTTTTCGCCTGCTCATATTCCTGCTTTGCTTCCTGCTTTTCTTTGATTTTGGCAGTGATTACCTCATTCCCAATCTGCATCGTCATCCCATGGACGGTCACTCTTGTGGAAGCCGGAAAAACATAGCTTGCATTGATGGGGATCTCTCCCTCGTTTGTATAGGTCTGAGTCACAAAGGTTTCCGCAATGACACCGTTGATATTGGTCACCACCTCCGTTTTCTTCAACGGAAAGCTGTCCGCCGACGCCTCCGTCCCTTCAATAAGAAAATATGGGGCGAGGGTAGTGTCACCCTCCCCGTCTGTTCCCGCTGCATGAACCGTCATGGAACAGGTTGTCAAAATAAGCATTGTAAAAATAATTCCCAGCCAGTTTCCTTTATTTTTCATCTGTGCTCTCCTCTGCGCGCTGCGCTTTTAACAGTTTCTAACCCTCACTTCGTACATGCCGGAACCAAATAGATCGTGTATACCTACGCATCCGGCATATACGAAGTCAGGATTATAATAATAAATTACAGCGCACAGGCATCAAATCTGCATCAAAGATGCATCAAATCTGTATCATGCGGAAATCTGCCTGACATCTCGCCCTTTTGCCAAACCTTCCGTAAATAAAAAAATACCCCGGGCTGCAGGGCCTTTTCCGGTAAAGGAATGTCCGCCGCAGTAAATCCGGAATATTTTTTCCTGTCCTGCGGCTGTTTAAGAAAAAACCGCCGCAGGATTCATTTTTCAGTTTATTCAGGCCGTCCTGCCCGCATATCCGGCAAATAACTGCCTGATATCATACTACCTGATACTTCGCCACATAAACAGGGAAGCTGTCCGTTCCCTTGATTTCCTTATCGGCAGTGATGGTCACATTCTTATCCGAAATAATGTATTCCACATTCACTCCCGGTTCAATCACGGTATCCTGCATCAGCACACAGTTCTTTACCTTTGCGCCCTTTCCTACCCTGACGCCACGGAAGAGAACGCTGTTTTCCACTTCCCCTTCTATGATACAGCCGTCAGCGGCCATAATATTTTTCGCCTTCGCTCCTTTTATATAGCGGGTCGGGTTGTCGTCACGGATTTTGGTGTAAATATGGTTGCCGCCGAAGAGCGCGTCCAGGTTTTCCTCATCCAGAAGCTTCATATTTTCATCGAAATAGCTCTTAATACTGCTGATACGCGCAATATAACCGCCGAACTTATAGCCGCGCACATTCAGCTTATCCAGCTGGGGCGCCAGGATATCCCGCTCAAAATACACATAGCCCCTGACAAACGCGGCGGAGATCTGGCTGATCAGCAGCTCCCTTTCAATAATATAGATGTTCAGGGACAGGTTCTGAATCCCCGGCTCCTCCGGATTGATCTGGATTTCCCTGACACGTCCGTCCTCGATATCCAGGGTATAGTACAGATCCTTATTCACATCAAAGGGTTTGATCAACCCCTCCGGGATTTCCTCCTGGGCATAGGCCAGGGTCACATCGGCACCGCTTTCAATATGGGCATTCAGCATGGCCTTGAAATCAAAATTGGCGGCCAGGTTAGCCTCGGACATAATCACGTATTTTTCCTTCTGATCCTTCAGAAAGTCCAGAATGCTTGCCAGCGCCTCCACACGTCCGTTGTAGACCTTCACCGTTTTTTCCGCAAAGGGGGGAACGATGTTCAGTCCGCCGTTTTTACGGGTCAGATCCCATTCACGCCCGGAACCCAGATGGTCCATAAGAGAATGGTAATTCTTGCGGACAATCACGGAAATGTTGTCAATTCCGGCATTGACCATGCTGGACAACACAAAATCAACCATCCGGTAACGCCCTGCAAAGGGAATGGAGGCCATCAGACGCTCCGCAACCAGTTCAGGTACCAGGGAATCATAGCTGTTGGGAAAAATGATGCCGAGTGCATTTGCATTGGAGTTTACCATTCTACTTCACCGTCCTTTACATTATGATCGATCATGGCATTGGGGCCTATCTTGGCGCCGTCGCCGATATACACACCTGCCCCCACCGTGGCCACGCCGTTTTCCGCGCCCTCAGGCATGGCGCCCACTTCGGCATTTTCACCGATAACCACATTTTCCGCAATGATGCAGTGCTTAACCACCGCGCCCGCCTTGATCACCGTGCCGCCCATAACAACCGCATCCTCCACATCTGCGCCAGGCTCCACAATAACGCCGGCAAACAGGACCGAATGCTTCACATGGCCGCCAATACGGCAGCCGTCCGTAATCATGGAATTCTCCACCTCTGCCTCGGAAGAAATCTTGTGGCCGGTCATACCGCTGTTCCTGCTGTATATTTTCCAGTTATCATCAAACAGGTTGATTCCGCTGTGCTCCGGATCCAGGACCTCCATATTGGCTTCCCATAAAGAGGCGATGGTTCCCACGTCCTTCCAGTATCCGCTGAAATGATAAGCATACATCTCACGGCCATCGCGCAGCAGGCTGGGAATAATGTTGTTGCCGAAGTCATTCTCCGATTCCGGATCCGCCTCATCCTCTATGAGATACCTCTTGAGCACGTCCCAGTTGAAAATATAGATACCCATGGAAGCCAGGTTAGATTTGGGATTCTTCGGTTTCTCCTGGAATTCGGTGATCTTATCGTTCTCATCCGCCACCATCAGACCGAAGCGGGAAGCCTCCTCCCAGGGTACCTCCATGACGGCTACGCTGAATTCCGCGCCCTTTTCCTTATGGAACCTCAGGAAATCACTGTAATCCTGCTTGCATATCTGATCTCCTGAAAGAATAATCACATATTCCGGATTATAGCGTTCAATAAAAGGAATGTTTTGATAAATCGCATTGGCAGTTCCCTTGTACCAGTCCGATCCGGATGCCTTCTGGTAAGGCGGCAGGACATGCACTCCGCCGTAAAGACGGTCCAAATCCCATGGCTGACCGTTTCCTATGTACTCGTTGAGCACCATGGGCTGATACTGGGTCAGGATTCCCACCGTATCAATACCGGAATTCACGCAGTTGGATAACGGGAAATCGATGATACGGTATTTTCCGCCAAAAGGAACTGCAGGTTTGGCCAGCTTCTGCGTCAGGGCATACAATCGGGAGCCCTGGCCGCCGGCAAGAAGCATCGCAATCATTTCTTTTGCCATAAATGTTTCCCCCTGTTTTCTAATTTCTTATGTTAAAATTGTACCACATAATGACAATTACCGACAGCCTTTTGTGCAATTTAAGCAAAAATTTTTAGCTGTTTTTCGACCGTACATTTACAATTCCAGCCCGGGGTGTTATTCTTTTCGTAAGAAAAGGAATTCTGCGGCGCAGAATATGGGTAAACTTACAGATGGCAATCAACAAAGCGATGCGCACCGTCCTCAAGGCGCTGTCCTACGGCGACATTAACGTACAGTCCTCCAGGGCTTTTGCCAATATCAAGGCAATCGATCCGTTGAAGCGTTTTTACAGGACCATAGACACGAAGATCTACAATGGAGACTATGAGGTTCCCACCCGCATCTATCTGCCCGGCGAAGAGCTTCCTTCCCGGAACGGAATGGAGGGGAATACCCTCCCGGTGCTCCTGTTCCTGCACGGAGGCGGCTGGATCACGGAAAGCGTGGATACCTATGACCGGGTCTGCGCGGGGCTTGCCAGGGACACGGGGCACGCGGTAGTTTCCGTAGGCTACCGGCTGGCGCCGGAATTCCGCTTCCCTGCGGGGCTTGAGGACTGCTACGCTGTGGCGCGGGCGATTTATAAGAACCGTTTTCTGCTCAATGTGGATCCGTCCCGCATCACCCTCATCGGCGACAGCGCCGGCGGCAACCTGGCGGCAGCCCTGTCCCTGATGGCCAGGGACAGGGGCGAATTCATGCCGCAGCAGCAGATCCTGATCTACCCCGCCGTAAACAGCGATTACTCGGAAGCCTCCCCTTTCCCTTCCGTGCAGGAAAACGGAACTGATTTCCTGCTTACCAGGCAGAAGCTCTGCCAGTATCTGGAATATTACCAGGGTACGGAGGCCGACCGGCTGAATCCTTATTTTGCCCCCATCCTTGCACAGGATCTGTCCCGTCAGCCCCGGACGCTGATACTTACGGCCCAGTTCGATCCCCTGCGGGATGAAGGGGAAGCCTACGGGGAACGGCTCCGGGAAGCCGGAAATGAAGTGGAAATCCACAGAATCAAGGATGCGCTGCATGGTTTTTTCGCCCTTGGCATCAAATATTACCACGTACAGGAAAGCTTCACCCTCATCAATCAATTTCTGAAGGAGAATGATAACAGTGTTTGGCAGCAAACGAGCTCATTGGAGAAAGCTGGACAATGCAGCCAAGATATTTCCGGCGACCAGCAATAAAAAAGATACGCGGGTTTTCCGCTTTTACTGTGAATTAAAGGAGCCTGTGGAAGGTAAAGCCCTGCAGGCGGCCCTGGATAAAACCATGGAAAAATATCCGGTTTTCCTGTCCGTCATGCGCAAAGGCCTGTTCTGGTATTATCTTGAGAAAAGTGAATTGAAGCCGGTGGTAAAGGAGGAATCCGAGCCGCCCTGCCTGAATCTGTATATCAGAGACAGAAAGACCCTTCTTTTTCAGGTAAATTACTATAAAACCCGGATTAATTTCGAAGTGTTCCATGCGCTCACGGACGGCACCGGCGCCATACAGTTTCTCAAGGAGCTGGTAAAAAACTATCTTCTCATCCGGCATGAGGCCGACGGCCTTCCCGACGTTTCTTTTACCGAAGAGGATATGACCCTGCAGGATCAGGAATCCGACGGCTTCGCAAAGTATTATAAGAAGCCCAAAAAAGGCTCGGGGAAAAAAGTGCATTCCTTCCAGCTGTCCGGCGCGCGGACGGGCTATGGGAGCCTGAACATTACGGAGGGGCTGGTTTCCTGCCGGGCGCTCCTTGGCAAAGCCAAGGAATACGGCGTTTCCATGACCGTCTTCCTCACCGCGGTCTTCCTTTGTGCGATTCACGAGGAAATGAGCCGGCGGCAGCGCAAAAAGCCTGTCGTGCTCATGGTTCCTGTGAACCTCCGGAAATATTTCCCCTCCTCTTCCATGCTGAACTTTTTCGGATGGATCGAACCAGGCTATCTTTTCCCGGAGGAGGAATATTCCTTTGGGGATGTGGTGGAAAGCGTAAAAGCATATTTTAAGGAAGAACTGACAAAGGATCGCCTGGGCCAGCGCATGAGCAGCCTGATGAGCCTGGAGCAAAACCCGCTGCTGCGCATTGCCCCTCTGGAAATTAAAAATCTGGGGATGCAGCTGGGCGTACAGCTTGCCAAAGATGACGTAACGGCCATTTTTTCCAATCTGGGCGTGGTTTCCCTCCCCCGGGAATACGTTCCCTACATCCGCAGGTTCGGCGTATTTACCAGCACGCCGAAAATAGAGCTGAGCATGTGTTCCTTTGAGGACGACCTGGTTCTCAGCTTTGCCTCCTGCTTTCAGGATCAGAATATTGAACGGAATTTTTTCCGGATTCTCAAAGGCTTCGGCCTGGAGGCTGAACTGTTGGAGGACCGTTTCCCCGCAAAAAAAACGCCGGAATATAAAGGCCTGCGTTTTTTCCAGTGGTTTTCCTTCTCCTGCATCGCCGCTGCCTGCGCAGCGGTAATGGTGAATCTGATTTTCACGCCCTCCCTGCGCTGGTCCGTCTATGTCATCGGCGGCGCCCTGAGCATGTGGCTCGCGCTTGCCCTGGGCTTTTTCAAACGGCATAACCTGCTGAAAAACGCCGTCTGGCAGATGCTTCTCCTGCCTGCCGTATGTGTGATCTGGGATCTGTGCACAGGCTGGCACGGCTGGTCCGTTGACTATGTGCTTCCTGCGGTCTGCATGCTTATCCAGCTTTCCATGCTGATTATCACAAAGGTACAGAAGCTGCCGGTGCAGGAATATATGATCTATTACATTTTAGCCGGCCTTATCGGACTGCTTCCCGCCCTGCTGCTGGCGCTGGGCGCAGCGCAGGTGGTATATCTCTCCGTGCTCTGCGGCGGCATCAGCTTCCTGATGCTTACCGGCCTGCTGATCTTTAAAAGCAGGGATATGTTTACGGAATTGTACAAAAAACTGCATTTTTAGGCCTGCTTCTCAGGCTGTTTTGTGATGGAAGGCCATATATGGCATATCCAACCGCCATGTACACAGGGTTAAATTACTGCCGGGAAACAGAGTTCCTCCCTTCGCCCGATAAAAATAATGCCTCCGGACACCAGCTGTCCGGAGGCATTATTTTTCGTTGTAATATTTTCTCTTTTTGTATTAAAAGCACAAAATTTTATCTTTTGTTCTGTTTTCTTCCTAACATTTTCCTGAGGAAGGGTTCTCCCTTCACAAATATCTGTCCGAAGTTCTCACAGTTGTAAAAACGCTCTGTGGTCACCCATTCCGGGTACGTGTTTTCCTGCTTAACAATCAGGGAATTGTCTGTGATATCAAAGCTGAATGCGTTCATAACATAACCTCCTCCGGTACGTCTGCTTACGTTCCTTTTCAATTACAATATATAATTATATGGACTTTTCGTCCATAATCTGGTAGTCTGAAAAAAACGGCATGTTTATGTACTATCAGTACATATTTTGAGGTTCTGGCTGCATTTACATCAAAGCATGGGGGAAATTGTATGGCAATCCGATTCTGGGAAATTTACGAAGAGACAAAAGAGAAGTATAAGCTGCGCATTTTAGCTGGAAAAAATGGGATGGACAACGTAATCGGCTGGGTGCACATGCTTGAGGATGAAACAATAATCAACCGTTTCAGCGGAGAGGAGCTGGCTGTCACCACCGGACTGAAGGCCCGGATTGACGGCTGGCTGCTTCATCTGGTCGCTTCCATGAAAAAGGCGGAAAGCGCCGGCATTATCATCAACACGGGAATGTATCTCAAGCAGGTGCCCCGGGATGTTATCGACTGGTGCGAAGCGCACAATTTTCCCCTTCTTGAAATGCCCTGGGAAATCTCCATCACCGAGCTAACCCAGGATTACTGCATGCGCATCATGCAGCAGGTGAGGAAAGAGGAACAATACGGAATCATGTTTGAACGGCTTCTCAAGGGTAAGGATGTCCCTGATGACTTCCTGGAGGAAATCGGAATACGCTACCATCTGGACGGCACCTTCCGGCTTTTCTATATGCAGCCCCAGTATACGGCGGAGGAAAAGGTCCTGTTCCGCCAGGCCGCGCTGAAGCTGGAGAACGTGTTCGGCCTGTGGCAGAACGGGACAAAAATCCGCTACCCCTATTTTCTCATGGACGTAAAGGAATACTACGTCCTGGCCGTCAATGATTTCCCGGAGGAATCCGTGGCGGAACTGACCTCGCAGATCCGGACCATTTTTTCCTATTTCTTTGAAAGGAAGCAGCTTTGCCTGGGAATTGGCCCGGAATGCCACGGCATACGGAACCTGAGCCGCGCGCTGGGCCGCGCGCGTATTGCGGCCCAGATGGCTCTGCGCATGGAAAAGGATGTGGTTGACTTTGATCAGATGGGCTTTTTCGGCATCCTCTTTTCCTCCGACGATCCGGAGATTTTAAAGGACTATGCCGACAGGCTGCTTGGCCCCCTGGAGGAATATGACAGGCTTCATCATTCCGGCAGCGGCGAAACCATCGGCTATGTGGAAACCCTGCGCAGCTATATCGCAAATGACCGCAGCCTGATCGGGGTTTCCAGGGACACCTACACCCACCGCAACACGGTAAATTACCGGATCCAGAACATAAAAAGGCTACTGGACAATGAGCTGAAAACTACTGCCGATCTTTTTCCCTATCAGGTTGCTTTTTGTATCCGGGATATGAAATTATAGCGTACGGATCACTTTGCAGGGATTTCCAACGGCCAGGCTCCTGGGCGGTATGTCCTTTGTGACAACACTGCCCGCTCCGATTACGCTGTCCGCTCCGATTGTTACGCCCGGCAGTATAATGGCCCCGGTGCAAATCCAGACGTTGTCGCCAATCGTAACCGGATGTGTGTATTCCAGCCCGGCCACCCGCTGCTCTACATCCATTGCATGCTCTTCCGTTACAATGCACACATCCGGCGCGATAAATACGTTGTCGCCAATCGTAATCTTACCGCTGTCCATAAGCTTACCGTTTACGTTCATGAAAAAATTTTTGCCTACCGTAGTATTATAACCATATGTACAAAAAAGCGGCTGCTCCACGACACAGTTTTCCCCCGCTTTGCCCAGCAGGCCGCGTATGGCTTCCTGCCGCGCCTCAAGATCCAGCGGATGCAGATTGTTGTACTCGTACAGCTTTTTTACAGTCACTGCACGGTCAGCCACAAGCTCGGGGTCGCCGGGCTGATACAACAGGCCTGCATATGATTTTTCTTTTTCCGTCATTTTGCTCCTATCCGCGCTTAACCGCGCCTGTAGATTATGTTGCCTGAAGGTTGGGCGATTGAAGCATGCTTCTTCTATCCCTTCCTATTATAAATATTTGGCAGCTGCGCTTTCAGTATACTACAGATGCTTCATGAATGGCAGGGCCATTCATGGAGATGTGCTGTCCTGAACAGTTGTAATATGCTTTTCTATTTTCTGCGCACCGGAATCCACAGCTCGCAGAACAGTCCCGGTTCCCCGTTTTCATAGTAAACCTCGTAATCTGTAGCGTCTACGGCCTCATAGCCCATCTGCGGTACAAATTCCTTATAGAATTTACCCCACATTTCACTGATGCTGCTGCCGTCCTCACCGAAGCACTTGAAAACCACATAGGTCTGCGGCTCCTCTTCCCATATCTGGTACCCGGCTGCGCTCAGGCTGCTTTCCTCAAAGGCACCGGTATCCCCGTCCAGAGCAATGCCGATTCCGTAACGGAAGGTTGTTTCATTTTCCTTTTTGGGGCTGCACAGGCCGTAAAGATCCTTTTTCCCCTCCGGGCGCAGGCTCCTCAGGGGCTCCACCAGTTTTTTCCCGTAGCATTCCGTCCAGAAATCAGGTATCTCATGATTTTCCTCATCATTGATAATTTCATTGCTGAACTCCCTGACCAGCGCAATAAATTTTTGCGACTTCATTTCTTCCATTCTGTAATCCATAACCAAACCGCCTTCCAATGTTATTTTTATAACCAGCGGATTAAACAGACGAAGCTGCGTTCCCTTTATCCTTGCCATTTTCGGCGATACTCCATGGAACCTGGTAAAGGCCTTGGAAAAGCTTTCCGGCGAATCATACCCATATTTATAGGCGGCATCAATGACCTTTTGCCCTGTGGCAAGCAGGTCCTGTCCGGCCAGCGACAGCCTGCGGTTCCGAATATATTCGTTGGCTGTCATACCCGCCATGAAGCTGAAGGTCCGGTGGAAATTATAGCCCGACATGTTAACCTGCCGGCTCATTTTCCAGCCAGTTTTCCCGGGTAATGCGCTCCGTCAGGACACGGCGCACCTTTGCTACAAAAACCTGCATATCCCCTTCACACAGATAGGGATATTCACGATCCAGGTCTTCGTGAGGCTCTCTGTAAAAACCTGTAATATAAATTCTGCGTCTGTCAAAAGCATCCCCGGCGAATTCCTCCATAAAACAGTTCTGAAAACCAACCGCATTTTCATACTCCAGGAACGGTTGGAAATCAGGGTGGTTTCTGATAAAAAGATGGTCCAGATCGTACCAGTCCTTTTTGAAGGTCCATATGGCTTCCATCCTGTCCCTGTCGTAAAGTTCCCGGTGCTTTTCTATCGTTGGATATACCACTTCATCGCGCCACAGCTCATCCGTAAGCAGGTGCACATAGTATCCAAGGAAAAAGGATTTCGCCTTTTCTCCATAGGCAGCCCATTTTTCCCCGGTCATATATTTATTCAGGAATTTAGGGATATCAATCTCTCCGTCCGTTTTAAAATGCGAGGTATTGGTATCCGGTGTGAAAACCGACCAGTCCTCATTGGGCACGCCGCTGTCCGGAGCGATATTACCCACAATAAACTCCTGCCGTTCCAGCCTGGGAAATACTTCAAGCATCTGTTCCGCAACTCTTAAATGAACCATCCATGTTGCCATTATTTTTCTCCTCTTGTTTTTATGGTAATCATTCCGCTGCCGGGTCTTCCACAATTCCTATAAATATAGGAAGATCCGTTTCCTTATCTACAATGGCATAAAGAAAAGGGCGGTCCAGAATCACATTTTCAGTCACCGTATATGCTCCTCCGGCCTCCATTTCCACTACCGTGGCCGCCCCGGCTTTTGTCCCCAGCTCGTCCACTTCAATATACGTCTTATGAAGTATGCGGCTGATGCTGATATTCCCGCCTTCACAGCTGCCGATTCCTGAAAAATCAGCAAGACCGGAATCAAAGGCCAGCGGCATTCCCATTCCTGCCAGGGTATCCGACAGCTCCAGGCTCGATTCTCCCTTAAATTTGGGAAGCGCGGTTTCCACCGCTGCCTCCGCAGGGCTGGTAAACATATTCCGCAGAGCTTCCCCATCCAGCTGCCTGATATATTCCTGCAAAGTCCATCCTTCCTCCGGGAGAATCGCTGCAAAATAGTATCCTGATGCATAGGGCCTGCAAAAACCAACAGCGTGTTCTCCCTTCAAAAATACGGATTCCATAGAATACATCATGGGAACCTCGCTTTCGCTGCCGTCCTCCCGCGTGAAAGTCCCTTTCCCCACCTGACTGGATTGATAGGGTTTTTCCCATTTTGCATCGAATGCCGCAGCATTTACAAGATACATGATGGCTTCCCTGGGAATTCTGTCAAGGATGTCCTTTACCATTCCGTCCGTATTCTGTTCCACCCATTGATTCAGCGCCTTGCAGGCGGCTTCATCGAAGGGAGCTCCATAAACTGACGCCCCGGATTCCAACGCATTTCGTTTCAGGAACTCAGCATCCGGCTGAAACTGTTCATTTTCCGTGTTGATCCAGACCGAATTAGCCAGCTTCATTTCGGCGCCGTCCGCACTTGGCAGGCCGTCCGCCCAGGAAAGCAGCTGTTTTCTCCCCTGCTCCGGCTCCATTCCCGGATACATGGTCATGCCCATCTGCTCCAATGTCCCTGAGCCTGCCCCAATCCGCGTCATTTCCAGCGCCTGAAGGACGGAAATGGGTGAAATCATGAGATTGCGCGTTCCATCAGCCTGCGCGGCGTCGGCAGCTTCTCCGCTGGTTTCTGCATCGATGGTTTCTTCCTCGATGGTTTCTTCCTCGTTGTTTTGTATCTCGCTGGTTTGTACTTCATTGGTTTGTATCTCACTGTTTACGGCATCCCTGAGCAGTCCAAGAGAAAATTCACAGTAAGCCCGGGCGAAATCTTCTCCGATCTCTACGGTTTCATTTTTTTTGCTTCCGCTGCGGTATTCCTTTGTCAAATCCATGGTTGATGCAGGCAGCTGTGAGGCTTTGCCGCAGGCGGGAACTGCCGCTGCAACAAGGGACAGCAGCAAAAGGAGAACCGGCAGTCTTTGTGTTCCGGAACATTTGATATGTTTTTTCAGCAGAAATGTTTTTTTATGGTTTGCTGGAGATTTTCTTTTCATCATTCCTCCCATCTGCGCATAAATGCGCGGGTGTTTCTTGTTATGTACTCATCCGGCCGGGCTGTATTACTATTTTAAAGAAAGGCGCATTATCCGATTAGCCGGAAAATCCGTCCTGAATTCTTCTCTTTTTTATTTTACCATAAACAAACTTTTTTGCATTTTTTATTGGGAATATTAATACAAAATTAAAAGAATCATAAGTTGTGCTCAGCTTTTGCCTCCATCGACGGCAAGTGTTCCACAAACTGTCTGAATATCCTGTAAAAATGAGCCCTATTGGAAAATCCGCAGGCTTCGGCCGCCTGCCGGATACTGCAGTTTTCCGGCAGAGGCGCCGCGCTGTTTTTTCAGGAAACATCGCGGCCTGCCGTCAGCTCCGACAGCTGATCCAGAACGCTTTTTCCGCCGTTCAGTGTTATGCTACCCACCTTATCGCAGATTTTTTCCAGATACTCCATTTCCTTCAGGCGCATCAGCGTCCTGTTCTCTTCCATCAGCTTCGCCGTGTTCAGGAGGCTCCTTGTGGATGCCACCTCCTCCCGGCGCATGATGACGTTGGCCTGGGCCTTTTTCTCCGCTACCAGGACGGTGTTCATGATTTCGCGGATTTCTCCCGGGAGGATGATGTCCTTGATGCCTGCATTTATGATTTCCACGCAGTATTCCTCTTGTCCCGTCTTCATTTTTTCCAGAATAACAGCAGACAGCTCTTCTTTCTGATTGAGCAGTTCATCCAGACGGAAACGGCCTACCTGTTCCCTGAGCAGCAGCTGGGCCCTGGTGTAGAGGAGGCCGGATACGCCATCCACCTTTTCCACCAGTTTTTCCGGATTGGTGATCCGGTAGTTTACCACCAGGTTCAGGCGGATGCCCACCTTGTCGGCGGTAAGGATTTCCTGTCCTGAAATATCCAGCTGCTGGATTTTCATGTTGAAAATCTTGCAGGTTACTTCCCGTCCGTAATTCCAGAAATAATAGGTGCCCGTGGCCAGCCTTCTTGCGTAGTGCATATCAAAATACAACAGACCTGTTTCCCCATCCTTGATGGTGATTTTTTTATAGAATTTTACGGGCATCAGGTCCATATAGATGCGGGGAAGGGTGTCTTCCATGCAGGGCTGGGTGATATCCACCAGTTTGAATTCGTTTTTTTCATAAACGTTCCAGAACAGGGTTTCCGCCTTTGTAAGCACTTCCTTGTATGCCCCGTTGACAAAACGGATGGCAATGCATTCGTCCGGCACAGCGGCTTTTACCACACGTGCAGAAAACTCCTTATCCTGCATGAGGATATTCTCCGGAATGCCGCAGGTTTTTACCTCCCCGCTCATTGGTACGATCTGTACGTCATAGCCAAGGGCTTTGGGATATGTATATTTACCGGCAGCCAGAAGGCGCAGAAACTTTCCGTTTCGGCAAAGATAGCCGGCTTCCTGTTCTTTGATAATATAGTGTGTCATAGCAGCACTTCCTTTCCATATTTATTTGCTGCCAGGCAGCGATTTCACAACAAATCAGATACTTGGACTGATATTGGATTTTTGCTGCAGGCCACATGATTTTTTCTTTTTTGAAAAAAGATATCTGCCCCGTCCCATCCCTTTTGTGCGGGTCCTTCCTTCAGTTTCTCCGGAACAAGGCGATCGTAAGTCCGGCGGCGCCGGCCCGTATATCGCCTCAGACAGAGGCGGGAAATCAAAGGTGCTGATTCCCGGCGCTGCTCCCAGGGAAACGGTATCCGAAGGGACGCTGGCTCAAAAGGGACTGCCTTTTTCGGAAAATCCGGCCGGTACCTGCCGTTTTGCCGGCATTTCCTTCCTTTTTTCCCGGGCCGGAACGGGACAGTTCTCTTTTCCGGTTGGTTGAAACATTGATAAGATGTTTCTGAATGATTGCTATACCAGCTTAGCTACGTGACGAAGCACGGTGGGATTCGAACCCACGACACATCATGTCTTTTAGCGTATCCGTTTTTTGCGGATATCATCTATGCCCACTGCCCGGCATGCCATCCTGTCAGAGACAAACGGCACCGTTGAGGCGCGCTGCAGCGTCCGGTTTTCCCGGATACGCTGCGGCAGGCGAACCTCAGGCAGTTTCAGCCTTTCACTACTCCTATGGTTTTCAGCCGTTTTACCGGCACCACCAGATCGGTCTGGTTATCCATGACCTCTTCAATATTTTTATAGGCGAAGCGACTTTCCTCAGCCACGTCGCTCTTGTTCTTTTTTCCAAGAATCACGCCTGTTTTCTGCAGATCCAGAATTACCTCCTCGCAGGTAAAGGCCTGCATGGCGCCCTTTCTGGAATACTGACGGCCTGCTCCGTGGGAGGAAGAGCAGAAGCTGTCGGGATTGCCTTTCCCCATCACCACATAGCTGTAGCTCCCCATGGCCCCGGGAATCACCGCCAGCTCACCGTTTCCGGCCCGCACGGCGCCCTTGCGGTGCACCCACACATTTTTTCCAAAATGGTTTTCCAGCGCCGCATAATTATGGTGGCAGTTAATATCACCGGAAAATTCCAGCTGCAGATCGGTATATTTCCCAATCCATTTTTCCAGAATCGCCTTCACGGCCAGAAGCATTTTCTCCCGGTTTTCCCTGGCAAAATCCATGGACAGCTGCATCCAGTGCAGATACTGCTTCCCTTCCTTCGTATCCACTGGCAGAAAAGCCAGCCGGTACTCATCGGGCACCTCGCTGTACCATCTCCGGTTCAGTTCCCGAGCCTTTGTATGGAAGTAATCGCACACGGATTTTCCGAAATGACGGCTTCCCGAATGAAGCATCACGGCCAAATAGCCATTATCATCCTCCTGAAGCTCAATAAAATGATTTCCGCCTCCCAGCGTCCCTATCTGGAAATATCCCGCCTCCAGCTGTCCCAGAAGCTCGGCGTCCTCCTCATATTTTTCCATCTCCTCAAAGGCCATATCCAGGGTATAGCACGGCATTACGGTCTTATGATGGCCAAAGCCCACTGGGATATTGCGCATAATATCTCCGATAATCGCCTGCAGCAGGCTCCCGTTTCCGGTCATTACCCCGCGGATATCCTCCACCTTAATGTTCGTTTCCGTATAAGCCATGCCGCAGCCGATATCAACGCCCACCGCATTGGGAATCACTACATCCTCCGCCGCAATCACACCGCCGATTGGCATCCCCATCCCGGTATGCGTATCCGGCATCAGGCTCACCCACTTATGTAAAAACGGAAGTCTTGAGAGATGATACGCCTGCTCCATGCACCCCTTTTCCAAATCGCTTTCCTCTTTCAGCCAAACCTTTACCGGAACCTTCATGTTATCAGGTTCATACATAACAAACATATCTTCATCCCCTTTCCAATTCTTTTTGTGTTTGTATAGGTATCTCGGTTACATGCTTATTTTATGGGTTTTGGAAATTTTTATCATTTAAAAAAAGTTGCGAGGATCGTATAATTTGAATATAGTCGGTATCCTGGGGGTGCAGCCAGGACACAGGAACCGGACAGCAGTGCATAGATTCGGCATTTTGAAAAATATACCCGACACAGGAGCTTTGCCATGAGCGAATTTCAGGAATTAATTAAGAATTTTGATAAAATAAGGGATTATATGCGCCAGTTCTATGTTTATGGGTTTAAGGTGCGCAGTGACTTTGATGCGAAGAGCGCCAGAACCTATGATAATGAAAGGCGGCGGGTGGAAAGCTGGCTGGGGGAGTATACAAAGGCCGGGTATACGGGGAAGGGAAAGCATGTATATATCAGCGTGGATGGGAAATCGGTGGCCGGGAACCCTCTGTTTGCCGCGTGGAAATCCAAAAGCTTTACGGATAATGATCTGCTGCTGCATTTTTTTATCCTGGATCTTTTCATGGAGCACAGAGAGGGGCTGTCGGCGGGGGAGGTCTGTGATGAAATTTCAGAGGTTTATGGTTGTGTGTTCGATAGCCAGACGGTGCGGCTGAAGCTTCGGGAATATGAGAAGCTGGGGCTGCTCGTTTCTGAGAAAAAGGGAAAGGCGCTGGTCTACTCCACGGCAGACGGTTTTCTGGAAGGGCCGGAGGACTCCGGTATCCGGGAACGCCTGCTGGATGCGGTGAAATTTTTTCAGGAGGCCGCGCCCTTTGGCTTTGTGGGAAGCACGCTGTTAGATCAGGCCGGGGAGGAGAATTGTTATTTCCAGTGGAAGCATCACTTTATTGTACATACGCTGGAGGACGGGGTTCTGGCGGAGGCGCTGTCCGGAATCCGGGAGCGGCGGCGGATTTGCATGGATGTTAAGGGCAGCCGCAGCGGACGGATGTCTTCCCTGGAGGGCGTGCCGCTGAAGATTTTTGTCAGCACACGGACCGGAAGGCGGTATTTATGCGTTTACCAGGAGATGGGGCGGCGTTTTAACAATGTGCGCCTGGATTGCATTGTGAAGCTGCGCCTGTTGGAGGCATGTCCGTACTATGAGGAGCTGGCTGAAAAGCTGGCGCGGAATCTGGCGCATTGCTGGGGTGTTTCCTTCGGCGGCAGCAATTCCCGGCTGGAGGAGGTCGTAATCAAGCTGTGGATTGATGAAAAAAAGGAGCCTTACATTATAAACCGGCTGACCAGAGAGGGCCGGGGCGGTGAGGTTCTGAGGATACGGGAAAATGAATATCTTTACAGCGGCGCTTTTTTTGATACCAATGAAATGCTTTCGTGGGTGAAAACATTTACCGGAAGAATTCTGGATATACAGGGCAGCAGTCAGGCATCCATAGATAAAATTACGGTTGACTGGGAACGGATGTACCGGATGTACTGCAGCGGGGATGGCCTGGGGCCTTCTGAGGAGGAAGAAAAGGACGAAGACTGCTGAGAGGACGCGGGCGTACCGGAAAGCCATAGTGTGGGAACGCGCTGCGTTTACAGGTTTGCCGCAGTTTGAAATGTAAGGCGCTGCGGAATGTGGAAGGGAATTGCAATGGAATTATTTCATGAAATATACAGCTGTTATTTTGATGTGGTGCGGCGGATTCTGGCGGAGGCGCAGGATACGCCTGTTTCCGTAAAAAGGATGGAAGAAATCGCTTTGTCGCATGGCTTTCAGGAGACGGCTCTTGCCATTCTGCCGAAGCTGACCTCAGGCGCCTGGCTGTTGCTTGAGGAAGCTGGGGAAAAGGAGTATCGTTCCAGGCTTTCCCAGGCTCCCCGGACGCCGTTAAGCAGCCTGCAGAAGTCGTGGCTGAAGGCGCTTCTCCGGGATCGGCGAATCCGGCTGTTTCTTACGGATGAGGATATCGCCAGGCTGACCCGGGAGCTTTCCCAGGTACAGCCGCTGTACAATGACGGGGATTTTCATTATTATGATCGGTACACGGATGGGGATCCTGTGGAATCGGAGGTGTACCGGGCACATTTTCAGACAACGCTTTGTGCGCTGCGGGAGGGGAGAATCCTTCTGGTCACCTATGAAGGAAAGGAGGGGCAGACGCGCAGCTTCGAAGCGGCGCCTTATCAGATACAGTATTCTTCCAAGGATGATAAGTTCCGCCTCTGTTGTCTGAAGTACAGCCGCGGCGCCTTTCGTATCAACACGCTTCTGAATTTTGCAAAAATCAGGGAATGCCGGCTTTCCTCCGAACATGTCTCGGATTCTGTCACCGGATACAGATTCCAGCCGGTGAGCCGGGCTGCGGAGCCTGTGCTGCTGCAAATCAGCGGCGAACGTAACTCTCTGGAACGGTGCATGCTCCATTTCGCCAGCTATGAAAAGCATACGGAATATGATAAGGAAAACGGCTGCTGGCTCTGTTCGATCTATTATGATTCGGCGGATGAAACCGAGCTTTTGATTGATGTGCTTTCTTTCGGGCCCGTGGTAAAGGTACTGGGGCCGGAATCCTTTCTGGCGCAGATGAAGGAACGGGTGAAGAGGCAGCATGAGCTGCTTTACAGGATGGAGCTTTGAGATTTTCCTGCTTTGCCGCCCTTTAGCAGCCGCCGGAAGCATACCGCGCTGATAAAAAGAAGCGCCGCACAAATCCACGGCCTTGCCAGCGCCCCGCCCAGGCCTGCCGCGTTGATAAGAAGGAACACGGTTATGTTCCCTATCCCATGGAATATCATGGGCGCCAGCAGGGTTCCCGTATGTTCCATCGTCCATGCAAGCACGGTTCCCAGAAATGCTGCATAGATACCCTGCACCAGATTCCCGTGATAAATTCCAAATATCAGGCCGGAAAAAACCATGGCCGCCGGAGCCCCGAAGATATCTCTTGCTTTTCCGTAAATGATGCCCCGGAAAACCAGCTCCTCGGAAAAAGGCGCTGCCAGGCCGTAAAGCACTATCCCCAGCCAAAGCGGCACATCGGCCTGGGCCCGGGATACCTCCCGGAACGTTTCGGAAAACCGCTCCAGCTGCAGAAATGCCATAAGGATATTCAACCCCAGCGCCAGCGCCGCCGCCATGATAAAAAACGGCAGTATTTCTTTCCGTTCCGTCCGTTTTGCGGGCCGAAAATGAAGAAACGGCTTCCATAGCGCAAAACAGGCCAGCCCTCCGGTGAGAATCATAATCAGGTTTGCAAGCCCCCCGGTCAGACCTGAATTCAGCATTTCTTCCGCATTTTCCCCGCCGCCGATAAGCGCTCCTGCCAACAACAGGCCTGCCATTTTCCCCGCTTCATACACAAGCAGAGCCCCCAATACGGAAAAAAGCGTTCTATACACCGTATTTTTATCTGCACGGCCTTTTATATTCTTTTCCGTCTCTTTCTTTCCGCCGATTTTCATATCCGCTCCTGTCCGCTCACATTTTTCCTTCTAATAAAAATAAGCCCAAATCCTCTACACTCTCCGCAATATACTCCGCCCCGGCCGCCTCCAGCTCGCCTTCCCCGGCATAACCATAGGCGGCTCCTATTGGATGGAGGCCGAACTCCAGAGCTCCTGAAATGTCGAATTTCCGATCCCCCACCATGGCGATGCTTTCATATGGAACATTTTCGTCCGGAAACAAACGTTCCAACGCCTCCGAAACCACTTCTTCCTTCCGACTGCGCGTGCCGTCCAGCTCACTTCCCACCACTACCTTAAAGCAATCGCCAATACCAAAAAAATTCAGAATCCGGTTGACAAAAACCTCCGGCTTGCTGGAGGCCACAGCCAGCACACAGCCGGCTTCATTCAGTCGCTTTAACAGCTCCTTCATGCCCGGATAAAGAGTATTTTCAAAAATCCCCTGATCCTTAAAGCGTTCCCTGTATTTTTTCACTGCAAAATCCGCCTGTTCCTCATTCAAGCCGTAAAATTCCTGAAAGCTGTCCTTCAGCGGCGGGCCGATAAAAGGCTCCAGCTTATCCGCATCCGGCTCGTCTATCCCGAGAGCCTTCAGCGCATATTGTACGCTGCCGGTAATTCCCTCTTTCGGATCGCTCAGCGTTCCGTCCAAATCAAACAAAATATGCGTGTACCTGCTTTTTTCTCCGTTCATTTCTTACTCCTCCTGACTGCGCCTTATCCAAGCAGTATCCGTCCCAGCTCTTCCACGCTGTGCGCCAGATATTCCGCCCCGGCTTCTTCCAGCTCCCCTTCCGGCGCATATCCATAAGTAACGCCGATTTGATGAAGCCCGTATTCTTTTCCACCAATAATGTCAAATTTCCTGTCGCCTACCATAACAATATCATCGAATGGGATCTTACCGTCCGGGAAAAAACGATGCAGTGCTTCCTCCACCACTTCCTCTTTTTTGCTCCGCCTTCCATCCGGCTCGCTTCCCACAGTAACTTCAAAACAATCCCCGATAGCAAAATACCGGAGGATCTCTGTCACCGAAACCTCCAGCTTGCTGGAGGCCACAGCCAGATGACAGCCCGACTCCTTCAGCCGGTTCAGCAGCTCCTTCATCCCCGGATACAAAATATTTTCATAAATCCCCTTTGCACAAAAACGTTCCCTGTACTTTTTTACCGCAAACTCCGTCTGCTCTTCATTCAGATTGTAATATTCCTGAAAGCTGTCTCGCAGCGGAGGCCCGATAAACGGCTCCAGCCTGTCCAAATCAGGCTCTTCAATACCAAGCGCACGCAGCGCATACTGCACGCTGCCGGTGATTCCCGCCTTCGGATCGCTGACAGTTCCGTCCAGATCAAATAAAATATAAGAAAACAATGCCAATCCTCCTTGTTTTGCGGAGCAAAATGCGAGCTACATGCGAGCAGAGGATTTTCCTCCTTGTTTTGCGAAGCAAAATGCGAGCTACATGCGAGCAGAGGATTTTCCTCCTTGTTTTGCGGAGCAAAATGCGAGCTCTATGCGAGCAGAGGATTTTCCTCCTTGTTTTGCGGAGCAAAATGTGAACTCTGTGCGAGCAGAGGATTTTCCTCCATATCTTTTTCCCACTATAGCAAAGTTCGGTACGGAAGTCAAAAATCTTTATTGAACCTTTTTAAATGAAGCAGGAACTGTTCAGCTGCAATAAAAATACAATATTTGGGATAATTGCACAATTTTTATCCTTTATTTTTGTACGCTATTTTCTTGACTCCTGTACGGTGAAATGCTATTCTATAAGTCCGTCCATAAATAAAAAATGACGGTTCTGATAAATTCAGACAGTGATGCTGTGCTCCAAGCAGCCTCTCATTGTTCTTTATACAGGGAGCTATCCCCGTTTCTTAATCGGTACCTTCTGGAGAAGGAAATACCGGAAAAATTTCTTTTTTGTTCCTGTTATGTTTTTAATTCGTATACATTATTATGTGTTCTGACTTAGCGCACTATTGTGGTATTCTCCCGATGCCGCCGAACTGCCGGTGATGGCCTGCCACATTTTTGCCCATTTTACGGCCACATTGGACTAATGCCTGTCGGAAACACTGCAATGTATACCACCGGAAAGGGGTGACTTTTTTACATGATCGAAGTGTCGCATATCACCAAGACCTACCGTGTTGCCAAGCGCGACGCGGGCTTTATCAACGCTTTTCACAGCCTGTTCCACCGTGAATATGAGGAAATCAGGGCGCTGGACGATGTTTCCTTTACGATTCAGGACGGAGAGATGGTTGGCTACATAGGGCCCAACGGCGCCGGGAAAAGTTCCACAATCAAAATCCTCAGCGGAATTCTGACTCCGGATAGCGGGACCTGCGTCATAAACGGCCGGATTCCCTGGGAAAACCGAATCCGGCATGTGGCGGATATCGGCGTGGTTTTCGGACAGCGCTCCCAGCTGTGGTGGGACGTGCCTGTGGCCGATTCCTTTGAGCTTTTAAAGGATATTTACCGCATTGACGATGCCGTTTACCGGAAAAACAGGGAGGAGCTGACGGAGCTGTTAAATCTGTCCGAGCTTCTGCGCACGCCTACCAGGCAGCTTTCCCTGGGCCAGCGGATGCGCTGTGAAATCGCGGCCTCTCTCCTGCATTCTCCAAGGCTTCTTTTTCTGGACGAGCCGACAATCGGGCTGGACGCCGTTTCCAAGCTGGCTGTCAGGGATTTTATCAGGCGTCTTAACGCAGAGCATCATACCACGGTGATTCTCACCACCCACGATATGCAGGACATCGAAGCGCTGGCAAGCAGGATTCTGCTTATCGGGAAAGGCAGGATCCTTATGGACGGCACGCTGGACGATATCCGCCGGGGCGGTGAAAGCATTGACGAAACCGTGGCCTCCCTGTATCAGCAGTATGATATTTAGGAGGGCGGCCATGAAAAAATATCTTTCTTTTTTCCGCCTGCGTTTTAATACGGGACTGCAGTACCGGGCGGCGGCGTTGGCCGGGATCGTCACACAGTTTTTCTGGGGAGTTATGGAAATCCTTACCTTCCGTGCTTTTTATGATTCGGATCCCTCTTCCTTTCCCATGACCCTTCAGGCCACAAGCTCCTATATCTGGATGCAGCAGGCATTTCTGGCGCTGTTTATGGCCTGGCTCATGGAAGGGGAAATTTTCGAATCCATTAAAAACGGGAATATTTCCTATGAATTATGCAGGCCCTTTGGAATCTATAATATGTGGTTTTCCAGAAGCCTGGCGACAAGGCTGTCACGCGCCGTACTGCGCTGTTTTCCCATTCTTCTTGTTGCGGTTTTCATCCCGTCTCCCTACGGGCTTGGCGCGCCGGCAAGTCCGGCCTGCTTCCTTGTGTTCCTCCTGACACTGGCGCTGGGGCTTTTGAATGTGGTGGCCTTTTGCATGATCATTTATATGCTCTCGTTTTTTACCATTTCGCCGGATGGCATACGGCTTGTTTCGCTGTCTATGGTGGAGTTTTTCCAGGGGGCAATCATTCCGCTTCCTTTCTTTCCCGATGCGGTGAGGAAGGTGATGGAACTGTTGCCCTTTGCCGCCATGCAGAATGTGGCTCTGCGGGTATACAGCGGGGATTTGGCAGGGCCGGCCTTGCAAAGGGCTGTTATTCTGCAGATTTTCTGGTTTTTCGTCATGCTGGCATGCGGTAAGGCGCTGGAATACAGGGCAATGAAAAAAATCGTGGTGCAGGGAGGGTGAGCGTATGAATATGGCAATTCATAAAAATCAGAATGGGACGGACGGAAATCTGTTTGAAGGGCTGATTAAAAGACTGGCCGGCAGCCTGCAATTGTATAAGCAGTATTTTATGATACAGCTCAAAAGCACCATGCAGTATAAAACCTCCTTTTTCCTGACTGCCCTGGGGCAGTTTCTGGCATCCTTTAATGTGTTTCTGGGCATGTATTTTATGTTCCAAAGATTCCGGAATGTAAGGGGCTACGGCTATGGCGAAGTGCTGCTGTGCTGCGGTATCCTTCTGATGGAATTTTCCCTGGCGGAGACATTTGCAAGAGGGTTTGACCAGTTTTCCTCCATTATTGGGAATGGAACCTTCGACCGGATTATGGTGCGTCCCCGCAGTTCGGTACTTCAGGTGCTGGGACAGCGCATTGAGTTTACGCGGCTGGGGCGTATGGTACAGGCTGTGATTATTTTTGCTTACAGTCTTTCTGTGGGTACGGTTGACTGGAGCTTTTGTAGAATCGTGGTCCTTATTTTTATGCTCCTTGGAGGAACCGCTTTGTTTGCGGGAATTTTCCTGATATATGCGGCTATTTGCTTTTTCACGCTGGAAGGGCTGGAATTTATGAATGTGCTCACGGACGGGGCAAGAGAATATGGGAAATATCCTTTTGATATTTATGGGAAAAAGATTCTTCTGTTCGCAACCTTTGTGGTTCCTTATGCCTGTGTGCAATATTATCCGCTGCTTTTCGTGCTGGGGCGGGGAAAATGGTGGTATGGGCTGCTGCCGGGGGCGGGGGTGGTGTTTCTGCTGCCGTGTTATCTGCTTTGGCGGGTGGGGGTGAGGCATTATAAGTCTACGGGGTCGTAAAACTGCTTTGGCTTAACAGTTATATACTGGCCTGCTGAACGGACAAACTGCGAGCCTTAATTTTATTAAAAATAACTGTTCAGCAGGTCAGCGCATTTACTGCGTTGACCGTAAGAAAGTGATTCAAGAGTGCTAAAATCCATCGCCAAAGGCGATTTAGGATGGATTTTAGCAGTAACTGTGAGGGGTACTGAACAGTTACGAAAATTATATGCGGTACCGCTTCGATAAGCTTACCATCCTGAATGCTTAGGTTGTTTGGCAGTCCTTGAACACTACTTTATATCCCTGGTCAATTCCCTCTTGATTACTATGTTAAGTGGACTGGATTCCATTGTTAAATGGAACGCAGTCCTTTTTTTTGCATTCTCGATACAAATCTTCATATAAAAATGTGAGTTACTACACCAAAAAGTTATTAATTATGTGGGATCCTTGTAATTTCAATATGAATTGCATATATAAAAGTGTGATTTAGAAACACATAAATATCAATAAAAGCGTGATGGAGGGTATCTATGGAACGATTGATTTTGAAAAAGCTACTGGATTGGAAAAATTCTCCTTACCGTAAACCACTGATCTTAAAAGGCGTACGGCAGGTAGGCAAGACCTGGATTCTAAAAGAATTCGGCAGATGCTATTATGAAAATACAGCTTATTTTAACTTTGATGAAAATGAGGAATACAGGCAGTTTTTTGAAACTACCAAGGATGTGGAGCGGATTCTACAAAATCTGATGTTGGCCAGTGGTCAGAAGATTGTTCCTGAAAAGACCCTCATCATCTTCGACGAAGTTCAGGACTGCCCCAAGGTCATCAACTCCATGAAGTATTTCTGCGAGAATGCACCGCAATATCACATTGCCTGTGCAGGATCTCTGCTTGGCATTGCTCTGGCGAAGCCTTCCTCTTTCCCCGTAGGTAAGGTCAACTTCATGCAGATAGATCCCATGACCTTTACAGAATTCCTGCTTGCCAATGGCGACGAGAATCTGGTGAAGTTTCTGGAAAGCGTAGATACGCTTAGGCCAATCCCCGATGCTTTCTTTAACCCTCTTTATGAAAAACTCAAAATGTACTATGTGACTGGCGGTATGCCCGAACCTGTTCTTATGTGGACGCAGGCACGGGATGTGGCCGCCATGCAGGAAGCCTTGTCCGGAATCATCGGTGCCTACGAACGGGACTTCGCCAAGCATCCCAATATCAGCGGGTTCCCGAAGATTTCTATGATCTGGAGATCCATACCGTCCCAGCTGGCCAGGAAAAACAAGAAGTTTATTTACAAGGTCGTCAAGGAGGGCGCAAGAGCCCGTGAATATGAAGATGCCTTACAGTGGCTGGTAGATGCCCGTCTGGTGCATAAGATATACCGAAGCTGTGCTCCCGGCCTGCCAGTGGCCGCCTATGATGACCTTTCTGCCTTTAAGATCTATCTGGTAGATGTGGGTCTTCTCCGTCGTCTGGCGCTGCTGGCACCTACGGCCTTTGGCGAAGGCAATCGCCTGTTCACCGAGTTCAAGGGTGCATTAACCGAGAACTTTGTGCTTCAGACCCTGGTAACCCAGTTTGAAGTGGTTCCCCGGTACTGGACGCAGATCAATCCTCCTTATGAGGTGGACTTCCTTATTCAGCGGGAAAATGATATTATCCCCGTGGAGATCAAGTCTGAGACCAATACTACCAGCAAGAGTCTCAAAAAATTCAAAGAACTTTTCCCGGATCAGGTGAAGCTCCGTGTCCGGTTCTCTCTGGATAACCTAAAACTGGATGATGATATGTTGAACATCCCATTGTTCCTGGCAGACCAGGCGGATCGATTGATTGGATTGGCTTTAGAACTGCGAAAAGGTGTGATGTAGCCTGTCCTCGCAAAGCTAGTCTCTCCACCGCACCTCCCACACCTGAGCAGAACATATGTAATACACCAAGAACCATCGGCTATTGCCGATGGTTCTCTGTAAAGGGCTTTTTCACAGCCCCATTTTTTTGAAACCACACAATTCAATTTATTACTTAAAAATAAGGTTCAGCCCAAAACTATCAGGTTCTGGGTGAGGTTGTAGCAGGTACATTTTCAAGAGAAGCACCCTTTGCCACTACAAAAGTTACATTTACAGCACCGCCGAATGCAGGAAGTGCGATTGCAACCATACCATTCTTAATAACTACAGGTACAGCTACCCATGTACCGTCAGCTCTCTGATATAATGCCTGAATGGTTTCACCTTCAGCCAGAGTAGCTCCGCCAAGGATTTCTGCAAGCGCAAATGCTGCGGAAACAGATCCACTGTGAGCAACTGCTTCACCCGCAGCTGTTGTAAGACCAACTGTAACGTTGTTAACAACATTCAGGTTGCCATATCTGTCTGTCAGAGACAGGGCATTCCTGCCGGTGAAGTTAATTACCTGTGTTTTTCTGGAAGCAAGTGCTGCTGCCAGAGATGCTGCAGCGGCCTGAGCCTGATTTGCAGTAGCAGGTGCTACCACCATTGCTACTGCAGCAGGATCCACCACCTGTCCGCCAGCAGTTTTGAAGGTTGTACCAGGAAGAACTGCTGACTTTTCACTGCTGACAGATGTAGCCTGTACTGCAACATTGTTGCCTGCTGTTCCGACAGTAGGATTAACTACCACCTGCGCAACGGGCTCTTTTTGGATGGACGGACTAGGCGCCGCCATCGCTGTCATGCCCATAGAGCATGTGAGAATTACTGAAAGAACAATTGCCACTTTCTTTTTCATGTCAATCATCCCCCTTTCTTAGTTTTTGTGTGTGGTTTCTTTATATCAACATCCGGTCGGCCGGACGCTAATACCATTCATTCAAATACTTGTTATAGTTATTTCCAGAAGAAAAGTTGAGCACTAATAGTTATATTTTTTTGCTATTTCAAAAGCAGCTTTCTTTAAATCTTCTGCATATTGAATATTATGGAATTTTCCCAATTTTACTTGTTTAATAATATTTTCATTTTCGTTATTTCCAATTAAGAATCCATGACATGCTGTATCTTTACAAATAGAACAATCACGTAACTTGTCACCAATAGAAAAACTATCTTTTAAATCAATATCAAATGTTTTAATTGCCTCTTCAAATAAACCTATCTGAGGTTTGCGACACTGACAGTCTATGCGATATTTGTCTATTTTTGCATCTGGATGATGTGGACAATAGTAGGATGCATCTATTGGAACATTTTTAGACATAAGCATTTTGATCATCCAATCATTCAATAAATGGTATTGCCTTTCAGAATAATATCCCCGGGCTATTCCTGATTGATTAGTAATTATAATTAATAAGAAACCCAAATTTCGAAACATATTAAGTGCACTGATTACACCTGGTAAAAGTTCAAATGCATCTATTTCATATAGATAGCCCTTATCTACATTTATAGTACCATCTCTATCCAAAAAAATTGCTTTATTCAATTCCTATAAACCTCAATCATCGCATTTTCGATAAGTCCACATAAAATATGGTATAAACATTCATGAACCTCCTGTATATGTGTTGTTACATCCGAAGGCACAATAATACATAAATCACATATATCTTTTAATTTGCCACCGTCTTTGCCGGAAAATAAATATGCCTTTCCTCCAATTTCATGTGCTTTTTCAACCGCCTTAATTATGTTCTTTGAATTTCCACTTGTTGAAATACCAATAAGTACATCCTTATCTGTCATCAAACCTTCAACTTGCCTCGAAAAAACCTGGTCATATCCATAGTCATTAGCAATAGCTGTCATCGTTGCAACATCAGCATTAAGCGCAATTGCATTATATGCTTTTCTCTCTTTTTGAAACCTTCCAACAATTTCACCAGCAAAATGTAATGCATCACTTGCTGAACCACCATTACCACATAACAAAATCTTACCGCCTTTTTTTAGCGTCTCAGTAATCTGGTCCGCCATTAATTCCAATGTTTTTAATATTTCAGAGTTGTCAAGAACTTTTTGTTTCGCTTCGATAGAATCCTGGATTTCTCCTATAATTTTTTCCTGGATACAACTCATTTTATTGCTCCTTTACACTACACATTTTATTAATTACATTTGTTGTCGAATATCCTTCTTCTGTTCTAACTATTGCTAAACATTCAGCATAAATTGCTTCTGGTATATCTTCCTTTTTATAGTCGCCACCTTTAATATGAACATCAGGCATTATCATTTTCATCAATGCCATAGGTGCTTCACTGTATGTTTTTTTGGCTTTTTCACTCATAAGAGAAAGTTCTTGTTCATCAAGAACGACCGGCATTTCAAATGGATCAAAGATGATTACTGCGTCAACTGCATCAATAGAAGAGATTACATATGCCCTATCCATTTCGCTATTCACAGGTCGTTCTTCTCCTTTCAACCTTTTTACCGACGCATCTGAATTAATTGCTACAATTAATTTATCTCCAAGACTTTTTGCTTCCCTTAAAAGTTTTATATGCCCTCTATGCAGGATATCAAAACATCCGTTTGCTGTTACAATCTTATTTCCTGCTGTTCGCCAAAAACTTACTAATTTCTTGACTTTATCATAATCATTTAAAGAATAAATTTTTGATTCTGGCCTTCGAAAATCATCTAAGGCCATTTGCTGTTGAATCTCATCTTTTGTAACGACCGCAGTCCCTGGTTTTGCAACCACCAGCCCGGCAGCAATATTGGCAATTCTAGCTGCTTCGATAATATTCTCTAATCCGCTATGTACATATGATGCCAGTGCAGCAACAACTGTATCCCCCGCTCCCGATACATCATAAACTTCATGGGAATATGCTGAAATATGATATGTTAACCGACTACTGAGCAGTGACATACCTTCCTCTGATCTGGTAAGAAGCAAATATTTTATCCCAATTCGTTCAGCCAAATTCCCATATTCCTTTTCTACAGCTTCAGAATTGTTTTTAACTTCTTTTGAACTGAAAGTATTTGCTTCTTTCAAATTTGGTGTAATCACAGAAGCGCCTCTGTATTTCTCCCAATTGCTCCCCTTAGGATCAACAATTACCGGCTTTCTCCCTGAAAGTTCGATAACCTTATTGCAAACAAGTTTAGAACAAGTTCCTTTACCATAATCACTTATAATTATAATATCGTTCTTGGGAATTGCCTCTTCAAGAAATCGGACAATATTCTCTTCCATTTCTGTTGTAAGAGAATATAAATCATTATAATCAATTCTGGCAATCTGTTGATCGTTACCTACAACTCTTGTCTTATTTATTGTTTTTAAAGAATAACTGCGTAACAGATATTGACAATTAATTCCCCACTCTTTTAGCATTTCATGTAAGCTATCCCCATCTTGGTCCATTCCAAACGTAAATATCACAGAAACTTCGGAACCAAGTGCAACTGCATTACGTGCAACATTTCCAGCGCCACCTAAACATTGCATAATTTTAAATGATTCTATCACCGGTACAGGTGCTTCAGGTGAGATTCTACCTACCTTGCCATATATGTATGTATCAAGCATTGCATCGCCTATAATGAGTACTTTGTTAGACATTTCTTTTGCTCCTTTTCTTTAGGAAACTTTCTATAATCTGCTTTGTTTCCCGCCAACCATAGAAAATAGTCTCTTGAGCCGACAAATCCATTTCTTTATGTGCCTTTACCATCCATGCCCAAGCATTGTAAATCCCCTGGCTAATAATCTGAGCTACAATTAATCCCCATACACCATAGTGAAACCATCCCATAAAAATAAACGATAAAACCACACATCCAATTGATGATATTAAAAAAGCTTTAATGTACGGAATTCTATTTGTACATGAAAAATAGGATGTATAACAATTACGAAATTTAAGTATAAATTGATAGAAACCAATTGCTACCATAATACTTGTTGATACTACTGTTTCAGGCCGAATCAAACGCAGAAGAGGCAATCCTACAATCACTACTAAAAGCATACCTACAATATCAAGAACTGTGTACGAAAAAACAATCAATGACATTTTTTTCTTCATCTTAGCTTTATCATTATTTATATAAGCCGATTGTAAAACTGGTTGATTTGCTGTATACATAGCAGAAGATACTTGAGCTACTGCCATACCTAAACGAACAGCCAAAGAATATGAGCCAGTTTGCGTAAGAGGCATATATAATGAACATATAATTGTAGTTGCCTGATTCGCAAGATAATTTGCCAAGGATACAATTCCTTCTCTCCATGCATTATGCCAAACAGTCCAGAACATTTCTTTAATTTCTTCTATCGGTATAATATTCTTAACTTCTTTTAATCTGTCGCCAATCCCTTTATATTTATAAAAACTTTGCCTCGCAATTATTCTATACAATGTACCATACACCAAATATGCAACGCTCGTACCAACTATACCAAAACCACATGCTAATAGAACAATTGTCACTATAATCTGCACAGCCTTTGAGTATACTGTCGCTTTATTTGCGTCCGATATAGCACCTACACCTCGTAAGAACGACCCATAGTATCCAAAGTATAGATTCAAAAAGATTGCAATTGAACAAATAATCCATGCAATTTCAGGTTCTTCCCCACTTATTGCAGAAGAAATATAACGCACATAAAAGGTTCCTGCTGTAAGCATAATCACGAGTGCTGCTACAGAAATTAATAAAAATACCGTCTGACATGCTTTCATGGTTTTTTTCATCAAATAAAAATTAGGTTCTGACTGTTCCGAAAACATACCGCCTGTCTTCTCCAGCTTTCCTGCACCATTCCAACAGTAATTAATATTTCTGGCAAAAGTTGTCGCAAATCCAAAATCGAACAAAGTCGTTATTGCAGCTAAGCTTTGAAAAACTCCCCATAATCCGTATTGTTCGCCATCAAGAAAATATACAACAAATGGCGTCATAATTATGCTGCTAAATAGTGAAAGAAATACTCCAATATAACTCCATATATAATCTTTATTTGTTAATTTAACTGACATTTTTATTACCTTTCATTATCAGACTATGGAAAATTTATAAAATATTGTTTACTGCTCTCTCATCTACTTTACAATCCTTTCTTGTTAACAAACTGCGGTACAATTTATCACAATATGCGGAAAAGATTAGTATCATCCAAATAGCTGCTGCTATTCTTCTTGTAAATACTTCAACCACCATCATCATATATAATACAAAAATTGATAACGACAAAATCTTAGACAACATTGTATCCCTATATTTTATTAATTTCCTTCCAATAAAAAAATGTACTATTATATAAATAGCCATCAAAAATAGCCCACCTATAAACATAATTTCCATTAATTGATTATGTGAATGAATATATCCCAGTTTTCCCCCATACATTTCCACTCTGGTATTTGATGAAAAAATACCATAGCCAAATAATAATTTCTTATTTATTAATTCAATAGTTTTAGGCCACAGGACGGACGCCCTACTGGATATACTAACGTCTTTTCCAAATAAACCAAATAGCAGTCTTCCTATGTTTGTATTAACAAACCACAGAAGAAAGAAAAGAAAAATAATATTAATACCTAGGTCGGCAATATAATACTTCCATATATCAAATAATTTAATATTGTATAATTTCAAACTATAGAAAACTAAAAATATAATCAATCCAACTGTAAGCATGACGTTTCCAGATATAATAGTTTCAAAAAAAGAAACACTTAAAAGTAAAAAATATCTGAGCTTTTGTCCTCTATAATATTGATTAATTCCTCCAAAGCATACTGCAGGTAATATATAATATTGAAGCGAACTTTTATAGCCTAAAAGCCAATTTGAATTTGTACGCTGCGAAATAAGATAATACATCCCCTCGGGATACATCAGCATCAAAATCAAATTAATATATATCAATGTTTCTAATGCCAAAAGAGTTGCCATAAACAAATTGTCAAGGCATTCACTCTGGGAATCTACAAGCAATAAAGTAAATAGTAAAACTGAAAAACTATTAAACCAGTTACCAAATCCAGTCCTGTGAATAATTGCTAGTAATAAAGTTCCTGCAACAAATATTAAGAATACTATAAAATTCTTATAGACCTTTTTTTTAGAATAGAACTTGATAATAAATAGTATGGATATAATTACATATGCAACGTATTTTCCATATGTATAAATAAAAACCGATAGCAAAATGGATATATTAGAGAGTCCATCTGGTTCTATTAATAATAAAACAACAAAATACAAAAGGAATTCTCTCCATAAATTTTCTTTGTTTAATGTAAAAATATGTATGGAGCGCCTATTTGTCTGAATGTGCAAAAGTCTATCCTTCCTTCCTATTTGGGAATAATTATATTACTCCTCCACCCCGCTGTTTTTTTCAAATATGTCATTATTTTTGTTTCAACGAAATAATCACTTCATCAACCGCCTGAATTACATCCTCTGTCTTCACTTCGAACACACAACGAATTACGCCATTTTTTTGATAACATTGTATACACTCCGCATCTCTCTTAAAGTTTCGGGCAGCACAAAACTCACAATTCAGCCTTGGACCACGAACTACTATCGGAATCTTATCATTTTCCCTAATCTCTTCAGGTCTGTACGGCAGCCATTTATCTGAATATTTTTGTTCACCAATACAAATTGCCTGAACTTGATTCGATGCAGCAATGTGAACTGCTCCACTCTCATTTGTCAATACGAACTCAGCATTACGAATAAGAGCAATCCAGTCAGCAATTGCAGTTTTTCCTGTCATATCAAGAACAATATCTGAATTCTTCATTTTTTTTATTATACATGCAGAAATATATTGATCGTCTTTCCCACCGCAAAACACAATCTGATAAGGCAATCTTTCAGTAATATAATCCAACACTCTGGCGTATCGTTCACTGGGCCAGCATTTATTTTCGACACTCGCTCCTGGACATATACAAACATATTTTCCATGTATTATTCCATTAATAGTTCCTACTTCTGGCAATAATGGGATTCTACTCTTAATACTTTTTAATCCTAATTTACGCATCATATCGGCATAACAAGTAAGCTGATCCATATTATCATGTGGTACCATTTCTTTCGTGTATGTATTTCCCGAAAAAAATCGTGATGCCCTACCCTCATGTTCTATCGCAAAACTTCTATATATAATTTTTTCATCTGCTGGAATTGCATGAATAAATAAATCTTCAATTACGGCATTTTCTCTGATATGCAATATACAACTCGGTTTTATTTTTTGTGCGGCCATAACTCTATCGAAAAAATAATTTATTGATATATCAAGGTTTTCACGATGTAATTCAAAGAAGCACAAATCTTGTTCTGCATTAATGCTTTGTAAAAGTGACCAAACCTCTTTACGACAACCCAAAACTATTTTTTTTCTCATTTTATTAACAAACAATTTTTTTAATTCTTGAAGAGTACTAAGAAACATAACCATGTCACCTAATCTTCCAAAGAAGGGAATAAACACTACATCATTATTAGCTTTTATTCTCTTTTTCCCAAAAAGTATTGAAAAAACACAATATTCCAAATTAATTATTTTTCTCTTATTTATAATCATTGTGCTATCCCTTCCGGAGTCATAAATTCTTCATACTTGCAGCGAATAAAGTTCATACTCATCCTTAATTTCAAAACCAATTGCAATTTCTTGTTTTTTTACTCTATTAACAATTAACTGAACATCATGTTTCATTTTCTCCTGTTTATCCGCAGTAATAGTTTCATATAATGAGGAAACAGGATTTATATATAAGTAACCCGATACCTCATCTATTTTAATAACAGAAAATGTTACTTTTTCAATATAATTAGGGGTAAGATACAAATGTAACATAATTCCATATTCCGGCATGTTTTCTCTTAATATATACATAGTTGATAAAGACATAGAAACATTACCAAGAGAAAATGCACAGGGTATACCATTTTTCATTTCAAACTTTTGAACTATGTGGGGATGTGAGGCAATTACTGCATTAGCTCCTGCTTCAACTAAACGATTCATAATATATTCACTAAATTTACCTGGTTTAAGATTAAACTGTCCCCCCATATGAGGACAAACAAATACAAAATCAGCTTTTTCTTTTGCCTTTTTTATTTGATAAATAATATTTTCTATCTCTGACTCAAGTCGATCAGAGTATATAACATTATCTACCTGTATTTTTTTTGGTGAAAGCCCTATTGATTTTCGCGCATTAATATATAATTTATCGCCGATAACTTCACGTATTATAAAATCTTTAATCGTTCCTAGCTTTCTCTTATTCCCTATTAAAGAAATATTAGTTTTTTGCTTTTGAATAAGATTTACATTATCTCGTGTTACTTTACACTTATTTCTTAATGGATTTGTACTGCTGGTACATGAAATAAGAGCAATTTTTATTCCACCAACTGTACAACAAAAAATTCTATCTTCGTCAGAAGATTTATATGTTCCGACATGGGGAATTTTATACTCATCCAAAATATCGATTGTTCTTCTTACCCCATCTAATCCTCGATCACAACAATGATTGTTTGCAGTGGTCACAACTGATATTCCCATTTCTTTTACAGCCTTCGCAAAACTATCAGGAGTATTAAAGAGGTAAAATTCATTTGTATATCCTTTGTCTTTTCCTGCAAATGGAGTTTCTAGGTTTGCAACTACATAATCAGATTGGCTGCATATTTCTTTCATACCTTTAAAAGCTGTTGAAAACTCATAAGATCCATCTCTTTTTTTTGCAGCATCCAAAAAGGGTTTTTCACACATAATATCCCCTAAGAAACTAATTTTTACCTTTTTTTCTTTCATTACCATAACCATATACTCCAATTAGTTTAAAATAATAAAAAATTTTCTAGTAAATCAAATAATTAAATCCATATCTTTCATATATTCTTCCATTTCATTCCTTACCCCATATCTCCAGACAATCTGGGGACCAATCAACTGACTCATACCATTTCCTTCAATTACAACCCATCCGTTATCTGTATAAGCCATATCCCAACCTATAAATTTAACCGCTGGCATTTTTGCTGACATTTCTTTGCATATTTCAAGCATAGCCTTCCATTCCGGAAGTTGATATCCTTTAAACTGAATACCTGAATCTGGGTGAATATTATATTTTGTACTATATTCGTCATACCCGGCTGTATTCAAAATGCCCGTATCCTTATCAATACCAACAAGAATTCCTCCCGCTCCTCCATTATCAACAAAGGAACCAGCTCGTCCAACTTTCATAAAACAGTAAGGTACTTGCACTCCATGCTTCGTATATAAAGTAATACAACGAATTGTATTTACACTGGATATATTTAAATCCGCCAAAATTTTATGTTGTTCCACCTTCTCTTCAAGAATATGTGGGCCGTGTGATACAATATCTTTAAATAATTTTTTGACGGAAATTTTTTCGGATGTCAAATCTACTAGCGAAACACTTCTTCCCATTCCTTCATATACTGCCTTGCGTACAAATATAGGGTGTTTCTGAACAAAAGTATTAAATATTTTAAAATCTGATTCCTTTGCAATATAAACGGCATCTCGCTTATAATACTTTTTAAATACTTTATAAGTCTGACCTTTGTTATTAAAAATCTGTATTTTTGAAATATCATTCATTCTATACACATAACAATATCTTTGAATATCTGAAACAAAACTCTGTCTTTCCCGCATATTTTTCAATTCAAGGTCAAAGCATAAATACTCTTCAGGCTGAAAACCATATGCAAAACGGCAGAATAATATGTCAATTAGAAGTTTTTCTTTGTTCTCACTATTTCTATGTATCGTCACATTATTAAATAATCTCTGTGCATTTATATATGTTTGATTAAAATCTTTACCCCACTTTTTTCTGCAATACTCCACTGATTTTATTTTTTGTTCAAAATTATTTTCAGCTGCGGTGATTTTCTTTTCTGATAAAAGTATTCTTGCTGTTCTCTTTATCCTAAAGCCTGCTAAAGTTCTTTTTAAAAAAGGGATATCCGGATACCTGCTTCGAATAAAATCCAAAATCTGCTTTTTCCCCATAACACACCTCTGCTTTATGCTCCTAGCCATAATTTATTCATATGAATTTTAATTAAATTATTAAATCCATATCTTTCATAATTTTTTCAAAAATATCTCGCATCCCCTGGTCCATAATCATTTGTTGTGCTATAACATAACAATTTTCATTTCCCTCAACAATGACCCAACCGTCTTTTGTGTGTGCCAAATCCCATCCTATAAATTTAATGAGTGGCATTTTAGAGGCAGTTTCTTTAACAAGCGACTGCAATTGTCTCCAATCAGGAAGCTGATATCCCTTAAAGGTTGTATTCGATGCCGGATGGTTAACATATTTACCACCTATCTCATCAAATCCATCTGATATTATCTTTCCATTTTCGTAGTTGATACATGCTTGAATACCTCCTGCACCTCCATTATCTACAAATGCTCCAGGTCTTCCTGTTCGTATTGTACAATATGGTACAACGATTCCTTGTCTGGTATTAAAGGTAACGCTCCGCACAGTATTTACACTTGATTCATTAAATATAGCCATTGCAGGAGATTGAATTATCTTCTCTTCCAGAATATGCTTTCCCGCTTTTATTAAACTATCAAATAATTCCTTTTCTGTTTTACCACTTTTACGTATATCAACCAGTTCTACACTATGTCCCTGTGCTTCAAAGCACTGCTTTTTAACAAAGATTGGATGTTTTTTAACATAATTCTGAAATTCTGCAAAATCTGCCGGGGTACTGATAGCAATTGCCTCTCTATGATAATACTTTTTAAAATATGCATATGTTTTTGTTTTATCATTAAATATATCCGCCTTTAATAAATCATTCATTTGGCAACGAAATATCGTGCGAAGTCTGCTTGAAATAAAATTTTTGCGTTCTTTAACTTCTTTATCTTTAAGATGAAACACAAAATACTCATTCGCTGTAAAGCCGTATGCAAAATAGCAAAAAATCATATCTGTTTTGATTTTTTCTAATTCCATTATTTTGTTCGGAGCCTTCTGCATTTCGATATATATCGGGATTTCAGAAAATGAAATATTAATAAGATTTTCAATATATTTAAACGCTGCCGGCCATTTACTTTTATATTTCTCAACAATTTTCTCTTTTTCTGCCCAGCATTCTTCTCCAGCGTAAACCTCAATATCCGAAATAGAATATTTTTTAGTCATTTTAATCTTTAATGCTGAAACGCCTTTTCGAACAGGTACTATATCTGGCAGTTTTCTCATTAACGGATTTTGTTTATTGTCGTTTGCCATTATTAATTATCCTCGTAAACTAAGCTATATTTGTGTATTCTGTTGTAATCATTTTGCATATCATTTGTTTACTTCACTATTTAACAATTCAGCAAAAATCTTTTCAATCATTATCTGTAATTCAATTTCAGGTTTCCAACCAGTATGCTCCATAAAACGCATAGAATCCATTCCAGACCAAAGACTGATATCCTGTTTTTCCAGAATAACTTCCGGCCTTCCGTAACCAAACTTCTCGGAAACATCAGCTACAACGTCCGCAATTTCTGTTAAAGTATATCTGCACCGATCCCATCCCATATTGTATACTTTTTCCCACTTAGGCGAGCTCAACAACATAGACACAATACCTTCGGCAGCATCTTCAGCATCAATAAATGAAAAGCGTTGTTCTCCCCCCTTTAATTGAATTTTTCCACCTATTGCCTGTTTGCATAAGGCTGGCAAAAGATTTTGGCTCTGACTTACCATGTCCAAACGGATGCTGGTGTAATCTCTAACTCCTGAATTATCAAAGCACATGTTAAAAATAATTTCAGCGGCATATTTCGCCATTGTATAATGGTTTACTGGAGCCGGCGGAGTTTCCTCTGTTCGATATAGA
>ERZ507075.50-NODE-50-length-121787-cov-8.04989_pt1 | contig 121787 bp, 103 predicted proteins | sample MGYA00512863_ERZ507075 | MGnify/ENA metagenome assembly ERZ507075 | reverse complement strand
CTTAATGAGGAGGCCATTGCCGACGAATTTAGTGACTGGGAGCAGGTTAGCTTCCCGGCAAGCGCAACGCTTCGCTCACCCCACACAGACACCGGCCGGCCCCGGATGCTTTGGATTTCCCGCCCCCATGAAAGCCACCTCCCCACATAAACACCAAAAAAGGACCCATGCTCCCAAAAGCATGAGTCCCAAATATGTACTAAATAAAATCAATCTACAATACGTCTAACCGCAATATAAGGCCTATACAACGCATTACTGGAATATTTAATTCCACCCTGCGGATACGGTGCAGAGTTAGATGCATGTACAATACCGCCGTCACCTGTCAGAATGGCAACATGTCCGGAATAAACGATGATATCACCCGCACGTGACTGGGAATAAGAAATTCCGCGTCCGTCTCCCGCCTGTGAATCACTTGTTCTGGAAATGCTGTATCCAAAGTGAGCGAATACCTGCTGTGTAAATCCTGAACAGTCAATACCATTTGTCAGACTGTTGCCGCCATACACATACGGATTACCGATAAACTGGCTTGCGTAAGCAACAACCGCTTCTCCGGTAGCGCTGTATCCGCCGCCGCCCTGTTCCTCTTCTTCCGGCTCATAGGAAGGAGTTTCCGGTTCCGGCACATTCTCATTATTACCGCCTCCATTATTACTTGGAGTCTCCGGCACGTCCTCATTTTCCACATCGTCATTGTTATTATTATTGTTGTTATTATTGTTATTATTCTGAGGTTTCTGTGTGTTCTGCTGCTCCTGTCTCTGTGCAGCCGCCTCAGCTTCTTTTGCAGCTTTCTCTCTTGCCTTTTTCGCTTCTGCAGCCTGTCTTGCTTCTTCTTCCTGAATCTTCTGCAGCTCTGCATTCTGCTGTTCGATCAGACTTCTGTACTCATCTGCCTGTGCCTGAACATTTGCAATCTGTGTCTCATAATCAGAAGCAACTGCTTTTTTCTCTTCCAGTGCTGTCTCTAAATTAGCCTGCTGGTCTTCCTGAGCCTGTTTCATCTCTTCTAACTCAGCTTTTTCCTGCTCCAGCTGATTGCCCAAATCAGTCACCTGCTGAACAGTGTCTCTCAGCTTCTCCAGCTCGTCCCTGTCAAACTGATACATCTTCTCCGTGTATTCAGCTTTGCTGAGCAGGTCTGTAATGCTGTTGACTTCCAGAAGCATCTGCGCCCATGCGTCACTTCCGCCGTTCTCATACAGATACTGGATTCTTTTCTTCATTGCAGCATACTGCTCATCGCGGTCAGCCTCTGCTTCTGCTAAATCCTCTTTTGTTTCTACAATGGCGTTCTCTTTGTCAGAGATTTCACCCTTCAGTATGTCAATCTGTGCGATAACCTGAACCAGATTCTGATCCAGAGAATCAATCTCTCCAAGTAAATTGTTCTTTTTCTCTTCAAGCTCCGCTTCCTTGCTCTCTGTTGCGGACAGTTTGCTCTGTGTGTTTGCTTTTTCAGCCTGCACTTCGTCTTTTCTTGCAGCTGCCACCGGCATTACCTGTGCTGCGGTCAGTGCAAAAATAAGGCTGAGACAAAGGAATCTCTTTTTCATACTGCTATGTACCTCACTGTTGGTATTTAATATTTGCTATTCTCTAAGTAATATTTCCGAAATAATTTTCACTTCCCGCTTATGATATCACAGATTTATTACACTTGCAAGAGGAAATCCCCTAATTCTTTAAGTTTTTGTTACAAAAATAAATTTTATAGTAATATTTTATAAATTCCTTCCATATATTCCCTGACCCATAGGGCAGATGGGCTGACATCGCGGTATCACAGCAGATGCGTTCCTTCTATAAATATATAAAAGCCGTGCTTCCACCTCTCGGTGAGGAAGCACGGCTCTGCTATGCATGATATAATACCTGGCTATGTAATTACTCTACAATTCTTCTGATTGCAATATATGGTCTGTACAGCGCATTGCTGGAGTATTTGATTCCGCCCTGCGGATACGGTGCAGAATTGGATGCATGTACGATTCCGCCGTCACCTGTCAGGATTGCTACGTGTCCGGAATATACAATGATGTCACCTGCACGGGATTCGGAATAGGAAATTCCGCGGCCTGCGCCAGCCTGATCATCACTTACACGCGGCAGGCTGTAACCAAAGTGTGAAAATACAGACTGTACAAACCCGGAACAGTCAGCACCGTTTGTCAGGCTTGTTCCGCCCCAAACATAAGGATTGCCGATAAACTGGCTTGCATAATCCACAACTGCCTGTCCTGAAGCGCTGTAACCACTGTCACTGCCCTGCTCCTCTTCGGGTTCCTCATTATCCGGTGTCTCAGGTTCGTCGTAATTCGGAGTATTTGTTTCTTCTGCCGGAGGTGTCACATCATTATTATTGTCTTCCGGCTCTTCTCCGTCATTGTTGTCATTGGTTGCTTCGTTTCCGTTATCTGTATTGTCATTGGTATTGCTGTCATTTGAACTTACGTCTGTGCTGTTCTGGCCGGTGCCCTCTTCCTCAGCATCATCCTTTGCTTTCTGCTCTGCTTCCTGAGCTGCCTTCTCCTGCGCTTTTCTGGCTTCTTCAGCTTTCTTCGCTTCCTCTGCCTGACGTGCTTTCTCTTCCTGGATCTTCTGAAGCTCTGCATTCTGCTGTTCGATCAGGCTTCTGTATTCATCTGCCTGTGCACGCACATTTGCAATCTGTGTCTCATAATCAGAAGCTGTTGCTTTCTTTTCATCAAGAGCACTCTGCAGACTTGCCTGCTGCTGTTCCTGAGCCTGTTTCATCTCTTCCAGTTCTGCTTTTTCCTGGGCGAGCTGATTGCCAAGATCTGTGACTTCCTGAACTGTTTCCTTCATCTTCTTCAGCTCATCTCTGTCATACTGATACATTTTCTCTGTATACTCTGCCTTGCTGAGAAGTCCTGTGATACTGTCAGACTCTAAAAGCATCTGTGCCCATGCATTGGAGCCCCCGTTCTCATACAGGTACTGGATTCTCTTCTTCATATCCTCGTACTGTTTGTCACGGTTTGCTTCCGCTACAGCCAAATCTTCTTTTGTCTGGCCGATGGCACTTTCTTTATCTGTAATCTCACCATTCAGAATATCAATCTGTGCCATAACCTGTACAAGGTTCTGGTCAATGGAGTCGATTTCGTTCAATAACGCGTTTTTCTGGTCTTCCAACTCAGATTCTTTGCTCTCTGCTGCTGATAATTTACTCTGTGTCTCTGCCTTCTCAGCCTGCACGTCATCTTCCCTTGCGGCTGCTACCGGCACAACCTGGGTCATGGCCATTGTAAAAATAAGACTGAGAATAAGAAATCTTTTTTTCATTATTATGTACCTCACTATTCATGTCTGAATCTGTAACTACCTGTAACATTTTTGAAATATTTCTTATCTGTCACCCATAATACCACATAATTATTACAGATGCAAGGGGTAAATTTCCAATTAGTTAAATATTTGTTACAAAATGGCACTTTTTCGTAATAATTAGCGGATACATTTTTAACAACTATGCCTCTACTGCAAGGGAACCTCCGTCCTCTTTTTCCTCAGGCAATACCTTTTTCGGCGTGGAGACCACTTCCTGATTGTAACAGAAGAAAATATCCTCCACCTTCTCTTTCTCCATTTTAGGAGTGACAAGGCTTACCACCGGCACTACAACAAATCCGACTACCATAGCAAAGGCCCCTGCATTAATGGGGGATGCAATATAATGTAGGAACAAATTGGATACCGTAATGCCGATTCCTGCTATAAAGCAGACCCATACAGACAGCTTTGTCGTTCTCTTCCAGTAGAGACCGAATAAAAACGGCGCCAAAAATGCTCCTGCCAGCGCTCCCCATGAAATTCCCATGAGCTGAGCGATAAATGTTGGCGGATCAAGGGCAAGTACAACGGAGATTACAATAAATACAACGATCAGTCCACGCATCACACGAAGCTGGTTTTTCTCGCTCATATCCTTTGCCACAGTCCCTTTCAGGAAATCCAGCGTCAGTGTAGAGCTGGATGTCAGAACCAGGGAAGAAAGCGTTGACATGGACGCGGAGAGCACCAGTACGATCACAACACCAATCAAAATATCCGGCAGTGTGGACAGCATATAAGGAACAATACCGTCATAGATCACAGTGCCGTCTGCTTTATATAAGGAGGGGTTATCAAAAAGCCGTCCAAATCCTCCCAGGAAATAGCATCCTCCGGAGATCACAATGGCAAATACAGTGGAAACTACCGTTCCGGTCTGAATCGCCTTCTCATCCTTAATGGCATAGAATTTCTGAACCATCTGCGGAAGCCCCCAGGTGCCAAGGGAGGTCAAGATAACAACTCCCAGAAGATTAATGGGGTCAGGTCCGAAAAATGAGGTAAAGGCACCTGACTGTCCTGCTGTTGCCGGAACATCGCTGGGAATCGACGCAAGCTGTCTCACTGCCTCTGTAAATCCACCCTGGCCGCTTAAGACAGCACCGATCACAGCAGCAATACCGAACAGCATGATAATCCCCTGGATAAAGTCATTGATAGCGGTCGCCATATAACCGCCCAGAATCACATACGCCCCGGTCAGGGCAGCCATAACTACCACGCATGCTGCGTACGGTACATCAAAGGCCAGCTCAAATAATCTGGACAGCCCGTTATAAATGGATGCGGTATAAGGTACCAGGAAGATAAATACAATGGCTGATGCCGCAATCCTGAGTGCATTACTGTCAAAACGTTTGCCGAAGAAATCCGGCATGGTGGCCGCATGCAGATGCTTTGTCATGACACGTGTCCTTCGTCCGAGGACTACCCATGCCAAAAGACTTCCGATTATGGCATTGCCTATCCCGATCCACGTACCTGCCAGTCCGTACTTCCATCCAAACTGTCCTGCATAACCTACAAACACAACTGCGGAAAAATAGGATGTTCCATATGCAAATGCCGTAAGCCAGGGGCCTACGCTCCTTCCTCCCAGTACAAATCCCGCCACATTTGTAGCATGTTTTCGGGAATACAGCCCAATACCCACCATAGAGCCGAAAAACAGCAGCAAAAACAGTATCTTAATCTCCATCTTTTTATTCTCCTTTTTTATTATGATTTCACTTACGCTTTAAACCGCAACGGTTTAAACCACTAAAGCAATAATTGCAAAGAAAAAGAGGCGCCGCTTTCCGCTGTGAAAAGCGGACGCTTCTTAATTCTCCTGTATCCAGTTCTTATTTTTTCAGTTCATTCAGTTCTTCTTCCGAGAACATTTTCATGCCCGCATCTTTTAATGTCTGGTAGGTACGTGCCTGGTCTGAGGTTTTCACAACCATAGCACCGCCCTCTTTGCCGGTAACCAGCGCATACATATATTCCAGATTCAACCCTTTTGTACTTAAGGTATCCAGAATCTGGCTCAGCGCGCCTACCTCCTGCTGCAGTTCTACTACAAGCACAGGTGTCAGCACTGCCGTATACCCTTTTTCCAGCAGTACCTGTTTGGCTCTGGCAGAATCAGACACAATCATCCTTGCAATACCATAGTCCGTGGTGTCAGAAAGTCCCAGGGAGATAATATTAATATTTTTCTCCTTGAGCGCATCCGCAATCCCCTTCAGCTTTCCCGGACGATTCTCCAGAAATATGGATAATTGTTCTATAAACATTTATGCTACCTATCCTTTCTCTGCCCTCTGCATTTAAGAAGACAGGGAATTTTAGCTGCTTTTAGTCTTTAGACCCCATACAGCAATTATTTCAACTCATAACCGGTCAGAAATGCCTTTTTGTTCATCTCCACTGTCTTAGGCGGAACGGTCTTTTCAATCACATTGAGCCATTCTTCCTTTGAATAGTCCATGTGCTGTGCAGCCACACCCAGTACAATGACATTGAACACCTTGGGATTCCCCAGTTCCTTTGCCACCTTCATGGCATCCACAGCGTAGACTTTGTGGGTCTCGCGAAGGGTATCCAGGATTCCTTCCGGATACTCCGCAACGCCTGTCACAACTGTGATCGGGTCAATTCTCTGGTCGTTGACAATGATAACACCGTCTTTTTTCAGGAACTGACGGTAACGCAGTGCCTCCAGCCTTTCAAACGCGATCAGAACATCCGCCTGACCTTCCTCCACGATTGGCTCCTGTACTTTTTCTCCATAGCGGACAAAGGTAACTACACTTCCGCCCCTCTGCGCCATTCCATGTACCTCGGAAAGCTTTACATCATAACCGCCTTCCACGGCGAGTCCTCCTAAAATACGGCTGGTGAGAAGTGTTCCCTGACCGCCGACTCCCACTATCATAATATTTCTCGTTGCCATTACACTTCTACCTCCTCTATTGCATCAGCAGGACAGAGCTGTTTACAGAGTCCGCAGCCGTTGCACATGGTATCATCAATGGAAATCGTTCCATCTTCATTCTTGGTAAGAGCCGGACATCCCGGTCTTAAACAAAGCCCGCATTTTTTACATTTCTCTGAAACCGGTCTGCATTTTGTCTTAAATACATTGGTCTTTAACAATGCGCATGGTGCCTGGGCAATGATCACGGATACAGCATCTCTTGCCACTTCCTCCCTGATCGTCTTTTCCAGTTCCTTAATATCAAAGGCATTCACCACATTGACATGCTCAATACCGATGGCTTTGCAGAGTTTGTAGATATCAATGGCCGGAACCACCTGGCCTTTCAGGGTTTTGCCGGTTGCGGCATGGTCCTGGTGGCCCGTCATACCTGTGGTGGAGTTATCAAGAATAATAACCGTTCCGGTAGCCTGGTTGTAAACCATGTTCATCAGGGAGTTCACACCTGTATGCATGAAAGTGGAATCTCCGATGACAGCCACCCAGTCCTTGACATATTCTTTGCCTCTGGCCTTCTCCATACCGTGCAGGGAACTGATGGATGCTCCCATACAGATCGTGGTGTCCACAACACTCAGCGGAGCAACTGCGCCCAGAGTGTAACATCCGATATCACCGGCTGCATGAATCTTCATTTTCTTCAGAACAGAGTAAACGCTTCTGTGCGGACATCCCGGACAGAGGATCGGCGGACGTGCCGGTACCGGCGCCGGTGCTGCAGCCTCAATCTCCTCGCCCAGCACTCTGCGGCGAATCATATTGGCACTGTATTCACCCTGCAGAGTAAATACATCTTTTCCTGAACATGGGATTCCCCAGGATTTGATCTGCTCCTCAAATACAGGCTCCAGTTCCTCAAATATGTAAAGCTTATCAACTTTAGAGGCAAATTCTTCAATGAGCTTTCTCGGCAGCGGATGTACCATACCTAATTTCAGTACGCTGGCGTTGGGCATTGCTTCCTTTACATAATTATACGGAATACCGCTGGTAATGAAACCAATGGACGTGTCATTATACTCTGCTTTATTGATTTCCAGGCTGTTGGCATCTTCGGCCAGCTTCTTCATTCTCTCTTCCACAACCGGATGGCGTCTGATGGCATTGCCCGGCATCATGACATACTTCTGGAACTTGCGCTCATAAGGAGTGTCTTCTCTCTCCACTCTGTCCTCCAGCTCCACGATACCCTGGGAATGTGCCAGACGTGTTGTTGTCCTTACAAATACCGGCGTATCATATTTTTCACTGATGTCATAAGCCAGCTTTACAAAATCTTTTGCATCCTGGGAATCTGACGGCTCCAGTACCGGAACCTGCGCTGCCCTTGCAACCGCTCTGGTATCCTGCTCATTCTGGGAACTGTACATTCCGGGATCATCTGCCACAACCAGGACCAGACCGCCGGTCACACCTGTGTATGCCGCTGTATAGAGCGGATCTGCTGCCACATTCAGACCTACATGCTTCATGGATGCCAGAGCACGCACACCGCTGATGGACGCACCGATTGCCACCTCTGTTGCCACTTTTTCATTGGGGGCCCACTCTGCATAAATTTCCTTATATTTTACAATGTTCTCACTGATCTCTGTGCTTGGTGTTCCCGGATATGCTGCAGAAACCTTTACCCCTGCCTCCCAGGCACCTCTTGCAATGGCTTCGTTGCCAAGCATGATTTTCTTTTCGCCCACGTCTCCTACCTTCTTTCTGTAATTATGGTAACGATGCAGTCAATGGAATCGTTACTGATATTGTAAAACTAATTCTTTCTTAAATCAATCACACGTTTCGCTTTTCCCTCAAAACGTTGTATAGAATTCGGTGATACCAGAGAAACCTTTATATCAAGTCCCAGAACCACACGGATCTTGGACTTGATCTTCTTCTCCAGCTCCTGGAGCGCTGCATAGGAGTCCATCATATAATCAGAAAGGACTTCCACACGGATTTCCAGGGTATCGCTGTGGTTCTTTCTGTCCACCACGATCTCATAGTGCGGCCCGCACTCCTCAATCCCCAGGAGCACTTCCTCGATCTGACTCGGGAATACGTTGACCCCGCGGATTTTCAGCATATCATCTGTTCTTCCAAGCAGATTCTCCATCCGCACAGTGGTTCTGCCGCATTTACAGGGCTCGTACATCAGCCTTGTGATATCCTTGGTGCGGTAACGGATAAGCGGCAGCGCTTCCTTGGATATACAGGTGATGACCAGCTCCCCCTTCTCTCCCGGAGGGAGAACCTCACCTGTTCTCGGATCAATGATTTCAGGTATAAAATGGTCCTCATTGATATGCATGCCGTTTAACTCCAGGCATTCTCCGGAGACTCCGGGTCCCATCAATTCGCTCATACCGTAATTCTGTGTAATATTCATATGATCGCCCCAGGCTTTGTACATCTCCTGGCGCATGGCTTCTGTCATCAGCTCACTTCCCACCAGCGCTGTCCTCATGCTCAGATCACACTGAGGGTGTATGCCCATCTGCTCCGCAACCTCTGCAATGCGCAGCGCATAGGAAGGTGTTGCGATCAGCAGGGTTGTACCGAAATCCTTCATAAACATAAGCTGCTTCTCTGTATTTCCTGTTGAGGAGGGAACAATAGCAGCCCCAAGCCTCTCCAGTCCGTAGTGAAGTCCAAGCGCTCCGGTAAACATACCGTATCCGAAACAAATCTGCGCAATCTCGTCAGGCTGCGCTCCGCCCATACACGCAATACGACAAACGCACTCTGACCAGACATCCAGATCCTTTCTGGTATACCCAACCACAGTGGGCTTTCCTGTTGTTCCGCTTGATGCGTGAATACGAATCAAATCCTTCTTTGGCACTGCGAACAGCCCAAACGGATAATTATCCCTCATGTCCTGCTTTGTTGTAAACGGCAGGTTATGTAAGTCTTCAAGACCTCTGATATCTTCCGGCTTCAGGCCCGCCTCATCCATTTTCTTCCGGTAAGGCTCCACTGTATGATAGACCCGCTCCACCGTCTCTCTGAGGCGTGCAGTCTGAATTTCCTTGATCTCCTCCCGGGATAATGTCTCTTCTTTTGCCCAAATCATAACTTTCTTCCCTTCATTTCCCAGCCCTTATCCGTTTCAGGGAAACATATGCCCTTTCCCGCGGGGACTGTCTGTGCTTCCTATATTAACATATTTATCACGTCAAAGCAATGAAGTACAGGGATTTTCTTGGGATAATTTCGTTATTTTTTGCAGATTTTTCTTGCTCACCCTGTATTTTATGTTAGAATGGAAAAGACGAGAATGTGTTAATCACAATTTTTAGAACAATAGTACAAATGAAACGGAGATAAGTATGAAAAACAAACTGAACGAACTGATTTACACAATTTCCCGCTACACTGAAATTGCCCTGTCAGCAATCATGCTGGTGGTGATCATAGTTCTGATCATACCCATGATCTACAATTTCATAAGCATTCCCCTGCTCAGCATAAAAGCCAGCCAGTTTACTGAATTTCTCGGCAATATCCTGACTCTGATCATCGGGGTGGAATTTGTAAAGATGCTGGCAAAACATACGGCGGAAAACCTGCTGGAGGTGCTCATGTTTGCCATTGCCAGACAGATGATCGTGGAACATCTCAACATGATCGATACTTTGATAGGAATCATATCCATAGCTATCATCTTCTTCATCCGCAAATATCTGCTGCTCAAAACTACTGACAACAAAGCCAAAGTATACGATAAATTGTAAAAGGACAGCCGCACTGCATTTATGCTTTGCGGCTGATCTTACCTCTTTCACTCCACCCGGATAAGCACCTGCCAGTATCCTTTGTGTGTGCTTCCCACGCGGCGCAGACCGCCCTTGTCCTTCCATTTCTTCATATAATATTTTACTCGGTCTGTATTCCAGCACAGCTCTGCTGCCAGTTCCCTCTGGGATATATATGGATATTTTCTAACTGCCTGCAGAAGCTGTCTGTCATAAGCTGACATGCGCACCTCGGGTGTTTGGGTAGTATCCGGTATTGATTGGGTTGTATCTTCGGCTGTTTTGGCAGCATTCGGAATTAATTGGGTAGTGTTCCGTATTGGTTGGGTAGTGTTTCCCATCATTTGGGTAGTATTTTCGGCCGTTTGGGTAGTGTTCCCGGCCGTTTGGGTAGTGTTTTCAACCGTCAGCCCTGCCTGCTCCATTTGTTTTCCGGCTCTGTATTCTGCCGGTTCTTCCATAACCAAAAACGAATTCCGTGCGGACTCCCGGTATAGATTTACGCGAAAATCCACACCTTCTTCCGAAAATTCAGGCTCTTCCACACCAAACTCCCTGCACATCTTCAACATTTTAGGTACACCACTGCCCCATTGTTCCATTATTTTCATATAGGTAAAAGCATTGGCAATCGCCCTGTTTCTGGGCTTGGAATATCCCTCCCTCATCTGCGCAAGTGTCAGTCCGCCAAACAGCATACCCGGAGATGTGACCTCCAGCCGATCATCATACAACGCAACCTGTACGCATCCCGGGTTCAGATAACTTCTGTGCGTCACCGCATTGGCAATAATCTCACGAATACAGAGAATCGGCAGTTCATAGTCATCCACTCTGTACAAACCTTTATATTTCGCCCCATACCGGATATTGCGCAGCACAAAATTGTAGGCTTCGTCTATTTGTTTGTAAATCGGCCCTGTATACTCACGTCTCTCCAGAAACTCACCTCTCGTTGTTCCTCTGAATACGGCACACTGTATTTTAGCCTGCAGAAAATTGTTGTCTGTCAACAGTACAAACGCATTTGTCGGCAGTATTTTTCCCTCTTTCTCTGTCAGTATACCCCAGGACAACAGATTGCTTCTTGTCACGTTCTTCACTGCTGCCCTTTCATTTTCCGTGCTGCACATTTTCAGCGCATACTGCCTCATGGAACTGCACAGTTCCCTGATTTGTCCCTCCTCTGCCAGCCTCGGCGCCGCATATGTCTGATCAAAACACCTGTTCATTCCTTCAAACTCCAGCTCCCTCAGCAAATAACTGTCCGCCGGCCGTGAAGTTCCTGAAATCCGTACATATGTGCCGTTCTCTTTTCCTAATGCAGTGATATAATAGGGACGCTGCCCTCCAGGATAAATCTCTACAACGATCAGTGTCTTGTCTTCTACGGTCTGCAGGGTAATATCGGGAATGATCATGGGCGTACAGCTGTCACAGATTGCATTGGTGAGACTGTCCATGGTCTCAAATACCGTTTCCTGCGGCACTCCTATAATCCTGTGCGTCCCATCCTCCACACCGAAAACCAGCCTGCCCCCTGCCGTGTTCGCAAAAGCAACAACTGTTTTCATATATCGCTCACTTCTGGCCGGCACTTCCTGCTTAAATTCCAGATTTTTTGATTCACCGGTGTATATTTCATCAATTGTCATATATTCCACCCTTCCACTTATATTATAAACCGTATCGTAACTGTTCAGTACCCTCACAGTTACAAGCAAAAATCCATGCAAAATCGCCTTTGGCGATGAAGTTTTTGCCCGGCTGCTAAACGTTTTCTTACGGTCAGCGCAGTAAATGCGCAGACCTACTGAATAATTACACCGTATCAGCAGTTATCCAGTCAAAAATGTGCATTTACTGCTTTTATCCGGCAGCCATCCTGCGATAAACATAGTTTATCACACTTTGCAAATTTCCTCAATGTATATCGAACATATATTCTGTTTTCGTGATATACAACAAATTCTGCCGGTTCAAAACCCGCCAAATTTGTCTCTATTTTCCATATACGCAAAACAGCCGGCACGGATTATATATTAATCCGAACCGGCTGCCCTTCAGACATCCTGCTGTCCTTATACAGCAACAAACGGTATCACATATGCCACGATCGCTATGACAACAGCACATGCCACAACGGTTCTCCAAATCTTAAATTCCTTGTCCATCTTCTGTCTCTCCTGTGGTGTCGGAATATCTTCTTCCATAATGATACGGTCCATCTCTTTTGTCTCATCACTCTGATAGCGTTTCCGACAGACAGCATATATGATCAGTCCGAGAATGCACCAGATCACACCTGTCACCAGTGCTTCCCGGTCAAGCTGGGTCATCATGATAAGATAAATGATAACACTGAGCGGTGCCCCGATCATAATTCCCGGCGCCTTAAAGGGGCGTTTTAAATCGGGATGCTTTCTGCGAAGCCCAAAGGATGCCGCAATGCCGATCACATAATAAAACAAATCTGCAAACAGACTCACGGATGCTATGTAGATCATAGAGTTGGACGCGATCAGAAAAGCAGAAAGCAGGCCAAGCACAATGATTGAGATATAAGGTGTCTTGTATTTCGGGTGTACTTTTGCAAATATTTTCGGCATGGCGCCGTCACGTGCCATGGTGAAAAGATATCTGGGCGGTACGGCGATACTGGCATTCAAAGTTGAAAAATCTCCGCCGAACGCAATTCCGGCTGCCAGAAGGATCAGCGGAAAACCAAGGATACCTGCTGTTTTCATAGCTTCGGCAAAAGGCGCGCTTGCTGTGGACAGCGTGGCGATCTGTTCTGTCGGAACGATACCAACCAAGAACCACTGAAACGCTGCATTTACCGCAAAAACAATAAACGGCGCAAGAAACAGTGCACGGGGAATATTGATCTGCGGATATTTGATCTCCTCCCCCATAGCGCAGCAGGTCTCAAATCCCGCAAAGCACCACCAAATCATACTGACAGATGCGATAAAACCAAGCGGAGTGGACTGGGCAATAAAATCAGGGAGTTTAACGAAATTAGGCATATTTACGTTCGGCAGCATGGTCAAAAACCAGATGATCGCTACGCCCCAGAAAAAGAACATGAATCCATTCTGAAGCTTTCCGGTCATTTCCACACCGCGGACGTTGGTGATAATGAACGCAATTACCACCACTGTGGCAACCACACGGTCGCTCACAGGCAGCTCAATGCCCAGTGCAGAGAAAAATGTTTTGAAATAAAAACTAAACGCCAGTGCCTCCCCGCTGGTAACCGCTACCAGGGAAATTATAAAATTCCACCCGGCAAGCATACCCATGGGTTTTCCTATACCCAGGGATGCATACTGATATGTGCCGCCAGCGTAGGGGAGCGCAGCTCCCATCTCCGCATACAGTAGCGCCGGATAAATACTGATAAGCATAGCAACAAATGTAGCCAGGATAACGGCCGGACCAAGGCCGCCCACCACATTAGCTCCTGTAGTGAACAGACCGACACCTACCACGGTGCCAACGGTGATGGTTACAGCTTCCTTCATTCCGAAGGTTCTTTTCAATGTATTTGTATTCTGATTACTCACTGTGAAGTCTCCCTCTCTCTGTTATGTCGTATTCCTGCTTTTATTTTTGGCTTGTGAAGCGGATGTCAGCCGCCTGCCTGTGCCCTTTCAAGCCCTCGCCGTCAGCCAGTCTGGAGACAAGAGGCGCAATATTTCTCATGGCTTCCGGGGTCATGCTCTGCTGGGTACATGTTTTCAGGAAGGTTCCCACCCACACACCACCGGTATAACGGGCTGCTTTCAGTGTTGGCAGCGTGTGATTGGTACCGGAAGCATAATCCCCAAACACCTCCGCTGTATTCTCTCCTATAAAAAGAGAACCATAGTTGCAGAGTCCCGAAATCAACGCATCAGGATTCTGCACATTCAGCTCCAAATGCTCCGGAGCGTATTCATTTACAAGGTTTACAGCCTCATCAAGATCAGATACCACAACTACCTCACCGTATGTCTCCCAGGATTTTCTGGCGATATCAGCAGTTTCAAGCTGTTCCAGTTCTCTTTCCACTGCCTCCATCACGGCTTTTCCGAATGCCTCATCTGTGGTGACCACCATGCCCTTTGCATTGACATCGTGTTCAGACTGTGCCAGCAGGTCAGCAGCCACGATCTCAGGCGTTCCGCTGCCGTCCGCGATCACCAGAACTTCACTGGGACCTGCTACAAAGTCAATTCCCACCTGACCATAACACTGTCTCTTGGCCTCTGTCACGAAACGGTTGCCCGGCCCAACGATCATATCCACCGGGGCAATCTCTTCCGTTCCATAGGAAAAAGCTGCGATCGCCTGGGCCCCGCCCACTGCATAGATCTCATCCACACCTGCAATATCCATGGCAGCCAGGGTCTTAGGATTAATCTTTCCGGTTCCCTTCATGACCGGCGAACATGCAGTCACACGCTCCACGCCGGCAGTCTTGGCCGGAATGATCAGCATAAGCGCTGTGGAATAAAGGGGATAATTTCCTCCCGGCACATAACAACAGCAGGATTTTACGGGAATGATCCTGTGTCCCAGAAAGATTCCCGGCATAGGGCTGAAGTTTTCAAGAGGCTTCACCGTCTCCCTCTGGGCTTTGGCAAATGCCTGTATATTGGATGCCGCTGCTTTTAAGTCAGCTACCTCCTGGGGAGAAAGCTGCATATAAGCTTCCCGGACCTCCTCTTTTGATACGCGCATGGAAACCCGCTCACACTGGTCAAACTTTCTGCTGTACTCCTTAAGCGCCTCATCCCCGTTTCCCCGTACATTGTCAATAATCTCCTGTACCATACGGGACAGCTCTTTTCTGTCCTCCTCGGTCCTCTCCTGAGCTTTTTTTAATATTTTCATCATCCATACCTCACTTTTTATATGAATTCTACCCGTTTTTCTTTATCGTGCTACCATAATAAATCATAGAGTCTGCTTTAGGTCAATATACTATTTTTACGAAAACTGATATAAACCTTGAGTATACTCCAGATTTATGCTAGAGTGTAGGCATAAAAATGGATTCTCAGGAGGAACCGGACTGTGCGCATAGGAAAAGTATCGGAAAAATACCATATTTCAGTGGACAACATCTATTATTACATTAATTATGGGCTTTTGGTCCCTCCCAAACCCAAAGGCCAGTACGTATTCGACGAACAGACTGTCAGGGACCTGGAATGGATCCTGGGTTTAAAAGAACTGGATTTCTCGCTGCGGGAGATTCATGTTATCCTGTCCCTGAAACGAATCTCAGGACTGGCTGACCCCCAGGACATGGAAGAATTAAAAGAAATTTTCAAGGGAAAACGTGACTTCTGTATGAAAGAAATTGAGCGGAAACAGCAGGTACTGGAACGTCTGGATTCGCATATCAAAACCATAGAAGCATCCGAAAGCACTCCACGGGCCAGCACCGGTGTCCCCCTTACTGCCCTGCCGCTTCTGTGCTGCCCCCTCTGCGGCGGGTCCCTCTCTCTCTCTGAGGTGAAAATGGATCAGCGTTTTATTTACAAAGGCAGCTTATCATGTTCCTGCGGCTACAGCGCCCATATCTCCTCCGGTATCCTTATGACACCAAACAAAAACGAAAACCTGCAGGATACACCGGATATTACCCGCGAGCTATACAAAGATCTGCCGCCTGCGCTGATCAGCACCTTCCAGCGCTCCTATAACTGGATGTTGAAACAGATTGAAGAAACAGACCTGCATGAAAAGGTGATTGCGGAGACTTATATCAATGCCTGGTTTTTTATGCACAATCATCTGGAATATCTGCCCACTGACAGCCTGTACATTGTCATTGACAAATATCCGGAAACCCTTCTCATGTACAAGCATCTGATAGAACGTCAGAAACCAGAGCTGGATATCCTGTATCTTGCGGATTCCAGCACCCGTTTTCCTCTGAAAAAAAACTGCATAGACGTACATCTCGACTTCTTTGCAGCCAACGAACATAACTTTTATCATGATACTTTTTTATTTGAAAGGATTGCCCCTTATCTTACCGCTCACGCAGACTTGATAGGTACTTATTTCTACTTTGAAAATGCCCCCAAATCCATGCGCCTTCTGCTGAGCCAGTATCCGGAATGTTTCTGTATGAATTTCCGGCTGGACTATTTTCTATCCTCACTGAAGAAAGCAGGCTTTCGCCTGAAAGGTTCTGAGGACTGCGGTGCGGTCACGGATTCGGGGAACAATCTTGGATTTGGATTTCATGTAAAAGGTGAAAAAATGCATCTCATGCCATATCATGCCAGTTCTGCACCTAATGGTCAGGATATCAGCAGCGGTTCAGACAATACTGTATGAACTCATGTGCCAGACTGCACATTTCCTCTGTCCAGTATTCAGCGCCGCCATGGTCTGCTCCTTCCAGCAGATATAAACGGACATCTTTACCACATGCTTTCATTTTTTCATAGAGCTGCACGCTCTGGTATGTATGAATCGTTCTGTCCTTTGTGCCGTGAACGATCATGGTTGGAGCCATATCCAGCTCCGGTGTGATCCAGCATTCCACGGAACCTTTTCTGCATAGTTCCGGGTGCTCTTTCAGATTTACTTTTCCCATCAGCAATCCTTCCGGGCTGTCCTCCATATGATGATTGACTGTAGATGGAAAACCTTCCTCGTACATCATGCTGACAGAGCCATAATAATTAAGTATGCCTTTTACCTCCGCTGAGACTCCCGGAAACAGGCTGGCATCCAGTTCCCCGCCTTCCCTTGCGATTCCGCAGAACATGGATGTATGTCCCCCGGATGAATCACCGCCGACCACAATTCCATCCGGGTCTGCATGGTACTCGGAAGCGTGAACCCTCATATAACGAATTGCGTTTCTTGCATCCTGAATCTGTGCCGGGAAAGGTGCAAGGCCGGAATGCCGGTATTGGACAACCGCTATCACATACCCCTTCTTGGCCAGTCCGGACAACATGGCACACTGCATCCAGACATCCTGCTCCATCCATGCAGATCCTTGGATAAATACCATGCACGGGTAAATTTTATCCGGCTCATTCCTGATAAAAGGCAGCAGGATCTGCAGATGCAGGGGTACATCGTCAACTCTGGCATATTCCACATCGTGCAGGTAACGAACCCCCACTTCATCTCCTGTTGTCTTCAATCGCACTGCTCCGGGTACTTCCTCTGAATACCCTGGATACTCCTCATAGGTCCATGCTTTAATTTCCATTTTGACACCTCCGCTTATATAGTTTTGCATTATTTAAAACCTTTTTCCGCTGCAGTTCTGATTCCCACAGAACTTTCTTCAGGTGGGAATCTTCCTGCCAAAAAAGGCCTTAAGTTCTTTTCTCTCCGCACAGGATTCCGATCAATTCTGATTTCTCGTCCAGACTCCCAGCTTTTGGCGGAGTTTTGACTGGAAAACTTTACTATATATCTATCATACATGGGTGGTATCAAGAATGCAAAGGTCTTTTTGAAAACTCATAGGAAGATATGGTTTCCGAACCTTTTATGATTGTAGAAGTGCCTTGATATATTAGAATAAGATGTTGATTGGCCTTCTATTACAGATAAGTCTTAACCGAAATATATACCCTGTAGGTAATTTGGGTGATTTTTGACATGATACGCCTCTGTTTTACAGATAAACCTTAACTGAAATATATACCCTGTAGGTAATTCTGGTGATTTCAGCCTGAAAATGACCTTGATTTACAGATAAATCCTAACTAAAATATAAACTCTGTAGGTAATTCTGGTGATTTCTGACTTGGTACGCCTCTGTTTTACAGATAAACCTTAACTGAAATATATATTTTATAGGTAATCCCGGCAATTTCAGACTGAAAATGTCCTTGATTTACAGATAAACACTGACCCATCATTATACCCTCCTCCCCCACTTCCAGCACTATTCTCCCCTCCAAAAACCACCATAATTTCCCGCCACACACAAAAAAGGGAAACATACCCCCAATAAACCTCAGAAGTATATTTCCCTTATCACCCATGTTACACTATTTAAAGAACTTCTCAGCCGCCTGGATCAGATAACAGGTATCCTTAACCCCGGCAGTCTCGTAAGGAGAATGCATGGCAAGCTGCGGAAGGCCGATATCCACGGCGTTAAGCGCCACTTTTGTATTGGAGATATTTCCAAGTGTGGAGCCTCCCAGAATGTCGGAACGGTTTGTAAATGTCTGGAAAGGCACACCTGCCTCCCTGCACAGATCCTTGAATATGGCAGCAGATACGCCGTCTGTACAGTATTTCTGGTTTGCGCTGTGTTTGATGACAATACCCTCGTTCATATAAGGACGGTTCACCGGGTCTGCCACCTCCTTGTGATTCGGATGTACTGCATGGGCATTGTCAGCGGAGAGCATGAAGCTCTTTGCAAGTCCTCTTAAATACTCCTCATAAGACAGCCCCAGGCACTCATTCACACGCACCAGTGTATCATACAGGAATGTGGATGCAGCACCCTGCTTTGTTCCGCTTCCCACTTCCTCATTGTCAAGCACACAGTGTACTGCCACGTACTCCTTTTTCTCCCCCTTTAAAAATCCCTGAAGAGAGGAAAATGCGCACTGCAGATCATCCAGGCGTGAGGAGGATACAAACTCCTCATTTGCGCCCCAGATACTGCCCTTAACACGGTTGTACAGGAAAATGTCATGTCCTAAAATGTCCTCTTCCTTCACTCCTGCAGCCTTTGCGATGGTCTTCATAAAGGTATCTTTTGAAGAGATATCACCGTACAGCGGAAGCATATCCACCTGGGCGTTATATTTATATCCGTCATTGACTTCCCTGTTCATATGGATTGCCAGATTGGGGATCATCAGCAGGTCCCTGTCCACATCCACAAGCTTTGTGACAAAGCTATCCCCTTCTTTCACGATCACCCTTCCCGCTACGGAGAGCGGACGGTCAAACCAGGGGGCGCAGAGCATACCGCCGTAACGCTCCACATTCAGCTTCACATACTTATTATCCACTTCCATCTCCGGATTTTCCTTGATCTTAAAAGTAGGGGAATCGCTGTGGCTGGCCATGATGCGGTATCCGGTAAATCCGGTTTCCGGTATGGTGAATGCCACGATGGAGGAGTCATTTCTGGTGACAAAATATCTGCCGCCCTTTTCGATCTCCCATTTCTCTTCCTCTTTCAGCTCTGCGAATCCGTCTGCCGAAAGAATCTCCTTCATATTTTTAATAGCATGAAAACAGCTTGGGCTTTTTTCAATAAATGCAAGAAGCTGTTCTGCAGTCTCTCTGTACATTAATTTTTCCTCCTGTAGTTCTGCCCGCCAATGAGGGCTTTTTCTTCTATTGTACCTGTCCGGCGCTGTTCTGCCAACAGGAATTTTCATACAACAAACGCCCAGCCGCTTTTGGCAGCCAGACGCTTCTTTTACTTATGCCTGATTCTTTGCTTTGGAACGTTTTGCGATCTGAGGCATAATGAATCCCAGTCCGATCAATACGAAAGGAGTCACAATATTCAGTACGAACTGGAAGGTATCCTCAGAGTAAATACCCAGAACACACGCAAACGCGGTAAACAGGAAACACCACGCTCCCAGAACAACGCCAAGCGTTTTGTTCTTCACAAAACGGTACTGTGCCGGGAATCTCTCCCCTGCTTTTTTCAGCGCAATATATGCCACGAATACCCACAGATAACGCAGAGGCATACACACGGAATTCACCTTTACCAGCCAGCGTACCAGTGTATCCACGCTGCCGATGCCGATTGCCGGAACAATGATCAGAATAGAAACAATGATCATGACCAGCTTATGGCCGTTGGTGTATGTGCCGTGTTCGTTCTGTTTGAACATGGATGCAGGGATAAAGTTGTCATCCGCATTGTCAAGCAGCATACGAAGAGGCGCGTCGATGGAAATGATCATAACCGTAAACTGACCGATCAGGTTACAGATTGCATAGACCACCACGAAGAAATTGCCCAGTCCGTAATACTCTCCCAGTGTCTGGAATGCATAGTAAGCACCGTTTGTCATAAGGTCTTCCGGAATGTTGTTGGAGTCAAACATCATGCCCATGGCAATGGTTCCCAGCATAGCGCAGACAGCAACCATAACAGCCAGGGCGATCATGCCCTTTGAGAAATCCTTTGCGGGATTTTTCGTCTTATTTACATATGGAGAAATTTTCTCACATCCGCCCACGGCAAATACCAGAATGGACAGGTTTAATAAGAATTTCGCATCAAAGGACGGCATAAAGGTCTTCACAGACCAATCTATATCCAGTACATTTGCATGGGTGATAGCCGGAGCTGCAAGCATCATGACCACAAACAGCAGGGACATAATGAACATGGTGGAGCCTGCCAGTGTGGAAAGCTTTTTCAGCACATTGATTCCTTTGGATGCCACCCAAACGGCAAACAGGAACAATACCAGACAGAGTACCTGCAGTACCCTGGTGTTCATGGAGCTGATCCGGTTGTCCCTAAAGATTGCCCAGCTCGCTGCAATAAAAGATGCACTGGGCTTCTGGGAAATATAAGGCATATGGACGATCCAGTAAGTCCATCCCGCCATATAAGCCATCCTTGGGCTTATGGTTTCCAGAATCCAGGAACTGACACCGCCGCCTGCGTCCTTGAAGGCACTGCCCAGTTCACCTACCATCAGTGCGTATGGCACAAAGTAAATGGCAAATATGATCACCCAGGATATGATTGCCTTTAATCCGCCGTACTCTGAGAATCCGTTGATCACATTTCCGAATCCCCACACCGTGGAGAATGCCATAAATGCAAGGCTGTACCACAAGATTTTCTTTTCACTTTCGTGTTGTTTCATTGTTTTCCTCTCCTTGATTTTTTCTCCCGGTTTTTATCAGTCTCACCGGGAATCGCCAGCCAGTTCAAGGTAACAAAGCAGCCGTCAAAATTTCGTCAAAATTCATCTTTTTTGCAATTTTCGCATTCAATTCCTGCAATTCCCATGGCTACTTTTTCCGGCGTGATGGGCATCTCCGAAACCCTTACACCTGCGGCATTATAAACGGCTGCCGCTATTGCCGGACATGGAGTGTCAATCACGATCTCACCGATGGATTTGGCACCAAAGGGATGGCTTCCTTCAAAGCTGCTCTCAAAATCTACGCGGATCTTACCTACGTCTAAGCGGGTGGGAATCTTGTACTGCATCAGGGAATTGTTCAGCATCTGTCCCCGTTCACTGTACTGAATATCCTCAAAGAGGGCCATGCCGATACCCTGAGCGATACCGCCCTCTGTCTGCACTCTGGCAAGGTTCGGATTGATCGGGGTGCCGCAGTCCACCACTGCCACGTAGTCGATCATTTCCACAGACCCGGTCTCTCTGTCCACTTCCACTTCCGCCATGCCCACCATGAATGGCGGCGGGGATATGGGTGAGGAGGCATTTTCTGTCACCTGAAGGGAATCGTTGTTGCCGAAGGTACCGCGGATGCCGATCTCCTCCAGGCTGACCGCCCCGCTTCCGTCCTTCCTGCTGACTCTGCTTCCGTCAAAATCCGTCTCCTCCCTGGGAACCTCCAGCATCCCGGCACCCAGATCCCAAATCCGTTCTTTCAGACTTTCACAGGCCTTCACCACAGCCTTGCCTGCAATATAAGTGGTGGCGGAGGCGTAGGAACCGGAATCATACGGTGAGATATCCGTATCCACCCCAAACACCACAATGTTGTCATAATCCGTCATCAGCGTATCTGCTGCCATCTGGGAGAGCACCGTGTCACAACCGGTACCCATATCCGTGGCCCCGAGGCTTAAGGTGTAAGAACCGTCCTCGTTAAGCTTCACGCTGGCGCCTCCCACATCCACGCCTGCGATGGAGGAGCCCTGCATGGCCATGGCAACACCCACGCCGCGCACTTTTCCGTTCTCCATCACTCTGCGGGGGAACTTCTCGTCCCAGTGAAACATCTCCTTTGCCCTTGCCATACAGCGGTCCAGAGCACAGCTTGTGACCTCTGTGCCGCCGTCGTATCCGATAAACCTGCCGCCCTCTTTTGTCATATTTTTCTCGCGCAGCACAACCGGATCCATATGCAGCTTTTCCGCCAGCTCATTCACAGCGGATTCCACTGCGAAGATTCCCTGGGTAGCTCCGTATCCCCTGTAAGCGCCTGCTGACATCTGGTTGGTATACACAACGTCATACACAAAGCGGTATGCCTCTGTATTCCGGTAAAGGGCAATGGATTTGTGACCGGAAAGTCCCACTGTGGTAGGACCGTGCTCACCGAAAGCCCCTGTGTTTGACAGGGTATAGACGTCAATAGCCCGGATGGTCCCCTCCCTGTCCGCACCGATGCGGACCTTTAACTCCATCTCGTGTCGGGGGGAAGAACATATCTGGGATTCATAGCGGGAAAAGATCATTTTCGCCGGCTTTCCTGTCTTCACCGTCACGATTGCTGGGTAGACCTCAGATACCAGCGTCTGCTTTGCGCCGAAGCCTCCGCCGATACGCGGCTTGATCACACGGACTTTCGATGCCCCGATTCCCAGTGCCCGCCCCAGGATTCTCCTCACATGGAAAGGCACCTGTGTGGAGGACACAATATTCAGCCTTCCGAAATGGTCCATATAGGTATAGCTTCTGAATGTCTCCATCATTGCCTGCTGATTGGCCTTTGTATGGTATGTGCGTTCCACCACACAGTCACAGTCTGCCAGGATCTTCTCCACATCCCCGTCCCCTTCCTCGGCATGGGCACAGAGATTCCGCTTATTGTCTGCTCCCACAGGAAAACGTGACTCCCAGTTGTCCTCCGGGTGGATACAGACCGCATTGTCCTTTGCCTTATGGAAATCCAGAACCGGCTCCAGCACCTTGTATTTCACCTTAATGATCTTCAGTGCCCGGTCCACGGCCTTTTCCGTCTCCCCTGCGACAATGGCAGCGGCATCTCCCACAAAACGCATTCTTCTGTCAAGGATCAGCCTGTCATAGGGGCTGAATTCCGGATAAGTCTGTCCCGCCATGGTAAATCTGTCCTGGGGCACATCCTCGTAAGTGAGGATACACGCGATCCCCGGAACCTTCATGGCATTCTCTGTCCTGATCTCCTCGATCCACGCATGGGCATGGGGGCTGCGCAGAACCTTTACCACCAGACAATCCTTCGGCGCCAGGTCATCCGTGTACACAGGCTGGCCTGTCACAAGGGCCATGGCGTCCTTTTTCCTCACCGGTTTGTTTACATAACTCATCTGTCGCTGCCCCCTTCCCTCTGCTCCTTCTTATATTTTAAAAATGCCAGAATACTTCTCGTCTGCCCCATGAATCCGGAACAGCGGCAGAGATTTCCGGCAAGATATTCGCCGATCTCCTCCTCCGTTGGCTCCTTCATCTCCTCCAGCATGGCAAAGACATTCATGATAAATCCCGGATTACAGAAACCGCACTGCTCTGCTCCCTGGTCTGCTAAAAAGGAACCGAACTCCTCCGCTTCCCTCTGCATTCCCTCCAGGGTCACGATTTCATGTCCGTCCGCGCGGACCGCCAGCATACTGCAGGAGAGCACCGGCTTTTTGTCCATCAAAACAGTACAGAGGCCGCAGTTGGCAGTCTCACATCCCCGTTTCACGCTGTAGCAGCCCTTCTCCCGAAGAAGGTCTAAAAGCAGCAGATCCGGCGCTGCATCCACCTGCATTTTCTTTCCGTTTAAAATAAATTTAATTTCCATTTTCCATACCTCCTGCTGCCAGCAGCGCCCTTTTGGTCAGAACACGGACCAGATGGGTTCTGTACTCTTTGGAAGCCCGCATATTGCTTCCCGTGACAACGCACTCTGCAGCCTTTTTGGCCAGCAGCTCCGCCTGTCTGTTCCACTCCCCGGCACTCATATCTTTTTTATTGACAGGGGTATCCATCTTCTCTTTCAGAAGAGCCGCTCTGCCGGGCCTTGCTCCGATGGAAAGCCGCATACCTTCCTCGTCAAGACATACCGCACAGGCCAGTACAGGGAAATCCGTCTTAGCATTTCTCTGGCTTACATATGCGGATCTCTGGTGATGTTTCTTAACAATTATATTTACCAGGATATCTCTGTCCGCTTTTTTTTCTGCAAACTCTTCCATGGATATCCTGCCGCCTTTATAAAGCTCCACATAGGAATCCAGCGCCAGAAACATGGTGAGCACATCAGAAAATCCAAATCTGCCATAAATGCTGCCTCCTGCAGTCGCACAGTTTCTGAACTGTACTCCCACAATATGCCGCAGGCTCTCCCGCACAGCTCCGTCCGTGCAGGCATTTAATCCCGCGTGTGTCTCCAGAGTCCGCAGGGAGGTCATACAGCCGATCACGAATTCGTCCTCTGTCTCTTTGACCGTATCCAGTCCGAGACCGGACAGATCAATGGCCGTTCCCACGCTTCGGTTCATCATCTTCATCCAGACCATTCCCCCAAGCACGCGGGATGACTTTTTCTGGTTCAGCTCATAGGCTTCCTCCAGACTGTTCACCTTCACATACTCTTTAATCTTCAGCATAATCCATTCCTCTCCGTTTTTGACATCCCGCGCTTTTTGCGGGCAGACATCACTCAAAAAAACACTGCTGATGCAGTGCTCCCAAAAGTCATTTTCTCTCTATGAGGGAATTATAACATAGGCTGTTTGTGAGGTGCAAGCTGTTTTGCCGTACCCCCGTAAATTCCAAAGGAAAATACCTGAAATACTAATGACAAATTTCTGCTTTTTATTTATAATGAGATGAGTAATGCAAAAATTTACAGACAGCCTGAAATAACAGACAGAAAAGGCAGATGATACCAATGAAAAAGAACTCTGACATACGAAATATCCTGGTGCTGACATTTCTGTTCCTCCTCAGCATCATACCTCTGGGCTTCCTGACAGATGCCTCCCAGGATACTTTTGCCTATGCACCGCTGCCGAATACGGATTACGCTTCCCCGGATCTTGATCTGGAATACGAAGCCCTGGAGAACATGGCCGATTATATACTTGTGGAATCCGATATTGCTGAATATTCCCCTGAAAGAGAAATTCCCGAGGGCAGCACAGCCGAAAGCCTGCTGGATTCCATTCTGGAAGAATACGGACTGAATGAAGAAAACTTTTCCTTCTTCTACCGCAATACCTTCACGCAGGAAATATATATATACAATCCTGACACCCTCTTTACGGCAGCCAGTACCGTGAAGGTGCCTGTCAACATGCTCTACTACGATGCCGTCAACAGCGGGGAGCGCACCCCGGAGGACGGGCTTCCCTACAATGCCTCAGCCACAGATACGGAGGGAGACGGCTCCACCCCCTATGATTACCGGCCCGGCAGCCTGGTTCCCCTCTCCTATCTCATGGAGGAGAGCATAGTGTACAGTGACAACACCGCCAATAATATTATGATTCAAAACCTGGGCGGTGTTTCCGCCTACCGGCATATGATGCTGAAATATTCGGACAACACCTACCCGGATGCGTTTTTTGCCAGCAACAAGCTTTGTGCTGATTTTTCTTTTGATGTGATAAATTATCTATATGAACATTCCTCCGCGTACACTCCGCTTCTGGAATACATGAAAGAAGCTGCGCCGGGCACCTTTTTACAAAAATACATAGACCTGGACCTCTTCCCGGTGGCCCATAAATACGGAGATTACGACGGGTGTCTCCACGACTATGGGATTGTCTACACACCCGCACCATTTTTGATCGGTGTGTTTACTGACCACGTGTCCAATGCGGAAGATCTGATCGGAGTGATCGGCGAGACCTACTTAAACTATACCCTGAGCGTTGCCGAACCAACTTATGTAAGAATATCTGTGGTACCGGCATCATAATTATTCTGTAGGCCTGCGCATTTACCTGTCATCATAATACAAGGGCTGCGCGCCCCTGAGACGAAAGGAAACAAAAAACATGAAACAGACAACTGACCTGGGCAGGGACAAGGTATGGCTGCTGGTCCTCAAACTGGCTGTCCCCTCCATGATCGCCCAGTTCGTCACCGTACTTTACAGCATCATTGACAGAATGTTCATCGGAAACATACCCAAGATCGGAGATCTGGCACTTGCGGGAGTGGGAATCTGCGGCCCTATTGTCACCCTTCTCACTTCCTTCGGAACCCTGATCGGACTGGGCGGCTCTATCCTCATGTCCATGCGTCTGGGTGCCGGGCGGAAGAAACAGGCCCAGTCCATATTGGCCCACAGCTTTGCCATGCTGGTGGTCTTCTCCGCTGTACTGACTCTGCTCTTTCTCCTGACGAAAAAATATCTTCTGCTCTGGTTCGGGGCAAGTGCCGCCACCTTTGTATACGCGGACACCTATCTCACCATCTACACAGCAGGAACGTTCTTCGCCCTCATGGCGATCGGGCTTAATTATTTTATCACCTGTCAGGGGTTTCCCGGTGTGGGAATGACCACTGTGCTGATCGGCGCTGTCACCAACATAATCCTGGACCCTGTCTTTATCTTCGGTCTGCATATGGATGTGGCGGGTGCAGCCATTGCCACGGTCATCGCACAGTTTGCATCCTGCGCCTTTGCTTTCTGTTTCCTGATCGGCAAAAAGGTTCCCATCAAAATAACCAGGCTGCGGAAACCGGCCTGGTCCCCCATGATCGTCAAAAGGATCCTGGTACTGGGTGTCTCCCCCTTCCTGATTCTGGCAACCGACAGTGTGATCATCATTGTCCTGAATGCCATGCTGCAGAAGTACGGCGGTCCCGGCGAAGGTGATGTGCTCATCACCTGTGCCACCATTGTGCAGAGCTACATGATGCTCATAACCGGCCCCATGCTGGGTATTTCCAGCGGAACACAGGCCATACTCAGCTACAATTACGGCGCAAAAGCTGTGGACAGGGTGAAAAAGGCAGAAAAATATATCCTGCTTCTCTGCCTCTGTTTTACAACCGTAATGTTTATACTGTCCAGGATCGTGCCTGTATACTTTATCCGGATTTTTACCGACGAGCCGTCTCTGGTATCCCTTTCCACCTGGGGAATCCATGTGTTTACGCTGCTGATCATTCCACTCAGCTTCCAGTATGTGTTTGTGGACGGTTTTACTGCGCTGGGACTTTCCAGAACTGCCCTGTTTCTCTCCATGTTCCGGAAAGGGGATTACATGCTTTTTACTATTTTCCTTCCCATCTTTTTCGGGGCCAGAAGCGCGTTTTACGCGCAGCCTATTGCAGACGGAATCGCCTCTGTTATGGCGACTGCTGCCTTTTTCCTCTTTTTCCGCAGACATCTGGAGAAGCGTCTGCAGCAGTGACTGTGAACAGTATTTAGAAAAACTTTCGTTGACATTTTGCTGAAATACTTTAAAATATTAGGAAACGGGAAAGGGGATGTAATTGATGAGAGACAAACTGAAATATCTTCTCCTGTTGCTGCTGTCTGTTCTGTGTCTGTCCGTACTGGGCGCCTGCGGCAAGGACGACAGCGCTGCGGAGGAGGAAGCTGCCCTGGATTCTGTATCTGCTTCCATGGACGGAACCGTGACAGCTTTTACCGGAAAGGAAATCAGTATAAATACTTCAGATAATGAAACACTGACTTTTGATATGACAAAAGCGGAACTGGACTGCAAAAACGGAATTATCCCGGGCAATGAAGTGACGCTTATTTATGTAGGTCCCCTGGACGGAACAGATACCAGTAAAGTCCGGCTTAGAAAGATCATCACCACAGACGATAATTCAGGCCTGCTTCCCACAGACGGGACAAAAGTAATCTCACCCAGCGGCGGCGCAGAAGGTTTTAATTCCGGAAAAGCCGGATACGATGAACCGGATTCCGGTGCCAAAGTGGAGGAGAAGACAGAGACCGTCACCGTAAAAAGCCCTGTAAATGTAAGAGCCGACGCGGCAAGCCAGGCAGAGGTCCTGGGCGTGCTCCAGGGAGGTGCCACAGTGACACGGACCGGAATCTGTGACAACGGATGGCATCGGATCGTCTATGAAGGGGAAACGGGATATGTGTGGGGAGATTATCTCTCTGACTGAAAAACCCCATAAACTGGGACTGTCGGTTAATCCCGATTTTTAAGTTTTCTTCTACAAAATAAGTATATCTCACAGAATTTTGTGTTTTTCAGAACACGATTCTCTGTGAGATATACTTGTTTTTTTCTTTGGGTGTTCTCCCAATCGCATACAACATGAATTCACTTTATATTTTTTATTTGCGTCAGTATTTGAACCGCTGAAAGTTTCCATTTTCCTTAATGTCTGCAAAAAGTCCTTCCATCCGGATATGGCACCTCTCTTGCATCATGGCAGATATAATGAACTTGTTTTTGTGCATAGGAGACCTCCACGCCAGCCCCATGATTTTTAATCATTATTTAATTTTGTCATTGACAAGTATTTTCGGTACTCCAAAATCCTCTTTTAACCAGCGTGATACTGAAATAATAAAAAAGATCTGAAGGACCAAAATAGGTATACAAGTCAGGATGGATGAGGTTTTTACTACCTCCATACCACCTACAAGTATCAATGACATAGTTGCCAGGTACACAAAGAATGACCAGAACAGGCGCACCCAGCGCTTGGGTTCTGCATTGTAACCAACTTCCTGGCTGGTGATGTTGGACATGGTGTAAGCACCTGAGTCAATACCGGTAGCCTGTGCTATCATGAGAAGCAGCACAAACAAAGGAATGATCACTGTCTTGCCGGGCAGGGTATCCAGGATTGCATAGATTGCCTTAGGTCCTCCCTGAGACTGCATGATACCAATCAGATCCATACCCTTATTAAAAATCAGGTCCTGAACGTAACCGCCCATGATGCCAAAGATAAGCATTGTACCGCCGCCTGCCGTGACGATCATATTAAGTACAAAGGCCCTCAGTGTTCTGCCTTTGGAAATACGGGCCATGAACAGACCAATATAGATTGCCCATGACAACCACCATGCCCAATAGAATACAGTCCAATTTTGAGGGAAACCGGATCTGCTGACTGCGTCGGTATAGAAGCTCATTCTGAAGAAGTTTTGTATCATAATACCCAGGGAATCACTGAAATAAGACAAAATCCATGAGGACGGTCCTACCAGAAATACATAGATCACAAAAGCGATAAACATAACCATGTTGATGTTTGAAAGCTTTGCGATACCCGAGTACAAGCCTTTGAAACAACTCCAGCTATATATGCAGGTGAAAAACAATCCTACTGCGATCTTCAGCGGCAGAGTATCCGGAATTCCGAAAAATTCTGATATTATGCAGGAAATCATAGGAAATACGAAGGCCAGAGAGGTAGCGAAACCACCCATCATACCGATAACTACCAGCACATCAATGGCAATACCGACTTTTCCGTATGCTCTTTTCCCCAGAAGTCCGCTGCATGCATAGCTTGCCTTAAAATGGAACTTCCGTCTGTTGTAATAGCAGTATGCAAATGCAATTGCAGGTACGGAGAATATAGCCCACGGGGTAAATCCCCAATGAAAAAAGCTGTAAGCAGATGCCCATTCTCTGGCTGCTGCAGACATTGGTTCAATACCAAATGGCGGGGATGAGAGATAGTACAGAGGCTCAACGCAAGCCCAGTACATGGCTCCCGCACCGATTCCTGCGCAGAAGAACATGGCAACCCATGTAAAATCTTTAAACTCCGGCTTATCGTCCCTTGTTCCCAGTTTTACGGAACCAAATCTGCCAATTACAATCCACAAACTAAAGGCAAGACTGACAAATCCCACCAGTTCAAACAGCCAATCCAGTCCATATGTAACCTTGTCCATTACCAGATTGACCAGTCCCTGTGCCTCATCCTGCATAATGATCAATGGAACATATAGCGCGAGACAGCCAATGACAGAAGCCAGAAATATCGGTTTTGATACATTAGCCATCTGTTTTTTTCTGTTCTTCTGTTTCCCTTCGTCGCTGTTCATTTATTGCTCCTCGTAAATAATCTCTTTCTGTACGGTTCCATCATCATTCAGGATAGTCCATTTTTTTCTGATTTCCTTGAAGAATGTAACAACCATTAAAGTAATAATAATAACTGCAGGTACAGAACCAATGATGGTAACTGCCTGTGCTGCGGAGATACCGCCGCAAAGCAGCAGAACGATCGCGATTGCACCAACGCCCAGGGACCAGAAAATTTTGTTCCATCTGGGAGGCTCATCCTCAGGTCCAAGGTCCTTTGTGGTGATCATGGCCATACTGAACACATTTCCGTTCAGCAGAGTCTGCATGCACAGGAAGCCATAGATCATCAGGATAGGATATAAGAATTTAATAAAAGGGATGTAATCCCAAAGTGCTACAATCGCTTCACCCTGTCCGGATGTTGCAATTATGGAAGCCAGATCCACATGATGGTTCTGATGAATGTAGATAGAGTAATTCTGAAATACACCGAAGAACAGCCATGAACCCAGTGTCTGAGCTGCCAGAGCACCGATAACCGTCTGTCTTACGGTACGGCCGCGGGAGATCTTTGCGAAGAATAAGCCGTTGTGGATCGCCAGAGCCAGGTACCAGCACCAGTAAAATACTGTCCAGTTCTGAGGTGTGCCGGATGCTGCATATGTATCTGTGTTGAATGTCAGACGAACAATGTTCTGCAGATACATACCGATGTTATCCAGTGTACCGTTCAAAATATAGGATGTAGGGCCTACGATCAGCAGAAATGCCAGCAGTCCAAAGCCGACTACTACACGAAAGTTGCTCAGGTATTTGATACCCTTGGAAAGACCGGTATACAGCAGTAAAGCCATTACAACTGACCACATGATGATGACAACTGCCTCTGCCTGGAAGCTCATCTGGATACCAAAGCTTCTGCCGATGATGGCGAACAGAGTAGGTACGTTTGTTCCTACGCATGTTACAACGCCGGCAAGTATGGATACAGCGAATAATGCATCGATCACCTTGCCGAAAATACCTTTGGCATTCTTCTCGCCAAGGAGAGATACGCATGCCGTGGAGGGGCGTACATCTTTAACCTTTTTGCAGAAGATCTGATATGCCCACACAACACCCATCAGCGTTGCTGCTGCCTGAATAACAAGACCCCAGTGGTGAAGAGGGTAGGCGGTTGCTTTATATAATGCTTCCATTGAATAAGGCTCAACTCCCTCAGTGGGTGTCTGATAGTAATAAAACCACTCGATTGCTGTCCATGTTAATACACCAAGACCTGCAATGGAGGTGAAGATCATGCTCAGCCATGAGAATGTGGAATGCTCAGGTGCTTCTGTACCAAAGCGCATCTTTCCAACAGGATGAATACACAGGAAGATACATAAGGCGATCATCATGAATACAAACAGTTCAAAGAACCAGCCCATATCAGCACAGATCACGCTGAATGCCAGGGTGCTCAGTGCAGCACCTGCAGATGCAGGGTCATTTATAACCCATACTACCAGCGCAATGATCACAAGCAGAGGCGGAATAAATACAACCGGCTCAATTTTGGCGTTTTTTCTCTTTTCCATTCTATTGCCCCTCCCTCTTTAAATTTTTGTTTAATCAATAATTTTTGCCATATAAGCACGCAGGTCCTTATCTGTCTCAGGATCTAACAGTGTATCGGGAGCCGCTGCCAGAATCTCTTTGTATTTCATATTTGCGCGCTGGATGATATCCATAGAACCGCTGTTAGCCCAGGTATTGTAATTTTCACACTCTGAGATGTCATTGTCGAATACCTCTCTATAGTGTTCAAAGGTATCGTCATGCTCAAGATAAGAACCTCTGGGGCCAACTTCCTTGATAACATCAACAGACATGGCATCATTATCTGTCTCTATGCCCTGTTTCAGATACAGAGCTCTCTTGATGATCTCCTCGTCTACGATATGCTTCTCGTAAGATACTGTCATAATAGCATCCAGAACGCCGAGACACTCGTTGATGATATCTGCTTCTGCAAAGACTGCCATCATTACATTCTGCATGGTCTCCAGACCTGCCTGCATATCAGGCACTTTAGAGTCGGTCATACCGCACATGCATCTGGAAGGAATATGATAGAAGTCATGCGCCATCAGCAGCAGAGGAATGTTGATCAGGGACATATCCGGCGTACCTGTTGTGTAGGTACCCTTCTTCATATAGCCGACAGTTGAAGAAGGTGTGTAAACAACTGGAGCTTTCTCATTGATCAGATTCATCAGTACAATACCGCTGAGCACTTCTGTATTCTGCAGTACCAGCATACCCATATGACGCATGGGACCGGAAATACCTGCCATAATGCAGGGCAGCAGATAAACGCCCTGTCCGCGTTTGGTGTACTCCATCATGGATCCCAGTGTATCATGTGACCATGACAGAGGGCTTAATGGGTTGGCACTGAAATTGCTGTACTGAATATCAGTCTCTTCACCAGGCGCCATACCCATGGAAATCTGAATCATATCCAGAAACTCTTTGCTGTTCTTCTGATTCATGGTGAAGCCCAGTGCAGGCTTATCAGAGTTCTTCAGGACTTCATAGCACATATGCAGATGTTTGAACTCTGAAGGAACATCTGAAGGATCCAGCGGATGTGCTCCTACCAGGTTTATAATGTCGCTGGCCTGGGCCAGTCTCATCATGTTGCCATAATCCTCAATGCCGGCAAGCCTTTTACCATGATCCAGATCCTGAATAAATACGGCACCTGCATTAGGCTGTACTGCAAAATCTTTACCGATTTCTACCGTCTGTTCCGGATTACGGCTGTATAGCTTGTAAGTACGAGGCAGTGTTTTCAGAGCCTTATCCACCATATCCCTGGTGATGTAGACACGGTATCCGTCTACCTTTGCTCCATGTTTTTTGAAGATTTCAATTGCTTCGTCATTCTGGAATATGACGCCGGTATTCTCCAGAATGTCAATGGACGCCTCATGGATTCTTCCATAATCTCTGTCCTCGATGAAACGCAGTGTTGAATACAATCCTTTTTTACCCATATACCCTCCCTAGCAATGCTATCGGTACCAGTTTCTGATTCGATAAATACTTTCATTCTGGTCACATATAATACTTCTCCTGATTTAGTTTCGCTGATATGAAAAAAACCGGTTTTGTTTTCATCTCTACTGAAAAGATAGCACAAAACCGGTCTTGACATTTTTGTTAAATCTTATGATTTTTTGCTCATTTGTCCTTTAAAAGCCTATCCAGATTTTTTCCGAGAAAATCCCGCAGTTCCAGGCCATCCTGAGTAAAATAATCCGCCCCGATGGACTGGGCATAGGACTCTGTGACCGGCAGGCCGCCCACAAAAATGGTCACCCGATTCCGCAGGCCTTCCTTTTCCAGTTCTTTGATCACCAGCTCCATCTCCCGCAGTGTTGTGGTGAGAAGTGCAGAGATCAGAACCAGCTTCGCATTATATTTCCGGACCGCTTCTACAAATTCTTCCTTTGATACATCTACCCCCAGATCGATCACTTTAATCTCCAGGGTAGATATATAAATTTTTACCAGGTTTTTTCCTATATCATGATAATCGCCTTCCACCGTCCCCAATATGGCAGTACATTTGTAGCCGTTCTTCCGCTTCAGATACGGCCGAAGGTTTTCCAGTCCGATATTCAATGCCCTGGCAGACATCAGTGCTTCCGGGACGAACATACTCATAGACTGAAATTTCTCTTCCATTTTTTTGATGCCGCCGACCAGACCCTGTTCCAGGATCATCTCAGCCGGATACATTTTTCCCAGTGCCTCTCGCACCAGGCTGTCTGTTTTTTCCGCATTTCCTATTAAAAGGGAATTACTGATCTCTTCATAGATATCCACCATACACCTCCCAAACGTATAAGGCTATGACAACAATTTATTTCTGTATTGTCCAGGCGTTAAACCTATAAACTTTCGGAATACCTTTGTATAATGACTCTGGCTGGAAAATCCGCATTTCCGGCCAATTTCCCCGGTATTCCACGCCCGGCTTTTCATCAGTTCTATAGATTTCTCCACGCGTACCCGCAGCAGGCAATCATTTATGGTCATATTCATATTTTTTTTGAACAAAGCGCATAGATAAGATCTGCTCAGACAGACGTGGGCGGCGATATCGTCAAGAGTAATATCCTCTCCATAGTGCTGCTGTATATAATTTACCACTGACTGTATCAGCCCGGTATGAGAATTTCCCTGGGACTGAAAGATCATATCAAGGTAATTGCAGATCATTCCATAAGAAACCGCATAAATCTCCTCTGAATCTTTCAGGTTCGCCGTCTCTTTTTCATACTGGCGAAGCATTTGCTGCGCCAGCTCGGCTTCCAGTCCTGCTTCAGCGCAGGCCCTGGACACCAGTACCATAAAATCCCTTACGCTTTGTCTCACCTCTGTTTGGTCATATCCTGAGAGAATCTCCATATCCGTGTACAGGACCGGGAACAGTTCCACAATCTTTTCTTTATTTTCCATCCGTACATGCTGAAGAAAGTTCCGCTCCCGCTTCAGATAAACGGAACGGTCAAATGCTGTTTTCTCATATGTTTTTTTCTGTCCCGAATCTGGGATAGCACCATATTTCTCCAGTTATATTTATTCTTCTGATCGATCAGAAGATAATAACCGGTATTGCTGAAATGTTCCACTACTGCTTTCAGAAGTTCCGCTGCAGCCTGGCACTGCCTGACGGAAATCACCTTCAGTTCCCTGGCTTTGTTCAGCAACTGGTCTGGATGTCCCGCATAAAGAGGCAGGCTTTTAATCTCATTTAAAAACAAGCGGTCCGCTTTCCAGAGCAGCACCTGGCCGCACACAATAGCGCCCACCCTGGTCTGCTCGATCTGCAGCGGCGCAGCCCACATCACCAGCCCGCCATGACAGCGGAAGAAATAAGGTTCATCCCACTTAAACGCCTCTTTGCACGCCTTTTCATAGCACCGCCTGCACCGCTCCCTGCCCTCTGCAATGGACTGAATATACTGGCAGAATGTATTTTCCTCATATTGTGCGCCGGACAGGAAAACCTCTCCATACAGATTGACAGCCACAACGCTCAGTCCGGTGGATAATGAAAAATTATCCATCACCTTGCGCAGATTTTCCTTTTCCAGCGCCAGTTTTTCATTCTCCAACTTATCATCCCTCTCAACAACTGTTCTTTGCACCGGTCCCTCCTCTTTTCTGAAATGTAACTGCCACTTTTATTACATTTCATACCAGAAGGTTCCATCATGGACAAATATCCCTGCGTGGCTTTGCCGAAAAACACACATTCGACTATGCTTAATGTTTTAAAACAGCAAAATATCCTGCATGATCTTAACAGTTTTACCAGACAGATCTGTATAATACCTGTCGGTATTATACCACATTTCGCGCAATCGTGGAAATTTTTGATTTTGCCGCTGATTTGAACCTTCCGGACATACGCCACAAGGCTCAAAATTAATCTGTGATATAGGCAGTCTATGGATGGAATGATTTCAATCAAATGACTGCCTTAAAATTATTCGTACTGGATGCGATTGGGAGAAACATGAAATTGAGAAATAAGAAAGGAAACCGAGCAGAAGACAGGGTAAATAAGTCACCCAAAGAAAAAAAGCATATCTCACAGAGACTTGTGTCCTTAAGAGCACAAAATTCTGTGAGATATGCTTATCTTATAGCAGGAACCTTATCAAAATCGTGATTAACCGACAGCCCCTGTTTTCTATTTTCTGCATATCAGCCGGTTTATCTGGGCTCCCATATATCCTCCTCCGAACCCATTGTCTATATTCACCACCGAAATCCCTTCCGCACAGGAATTCAGCATGGTCAGAAGGGCTGACAGTCCGCCGAAGTTGGCTCCATATCCTATGGAGGTGGGCACTGCAATGACCGGCACCTCCACAAGGCCGGCAACCACACCGGCCAGGGCGCCCTCCATTCCGGCCACGGCCACAATGGCGTTGGCGTGGCGCAGACGGTCCTGCTGGGAGAGAAGGCGGTGGATTCCCGCTACACCTACATCGTAAATACGCTCCACATTGGCGCCAAAATACTCTGCGGTCCTGGCTGCCTCCTCGGCCACCGGAATGTCGGACGTACCGCCGGTGCAGACAGCCACGCATCCCTCTTTTGCCGCATTCTCCTTCTCAATGACAAGGATATGGGAAAGGGGGTCGTACTGTACCTGGGGAAGTACCTCCTTCACAGCAAGATACTGGTCCTCTCTGGCTCTTGTGCCCAGGACACAGCCGTCCTGCTGGTAAAAATGCTGATAAATGCCTACCAGGTGGTCCGTGGCTTTTCCGGAACAGAACACTACTTCACCGAACCCGGAGCGGATTCTGCGGTGATGGTCAAGCTTTGCATAGCCCAGGTCCTCGTAAGGTATCTTTTCCAGCATTTGCTCCGCGGTTTCAAGAGACATCTCTCCGCTTTTCACCTGGAGCAGTATATTCTGAATATCCATATATCTTTCCTCTTTATAAGATTTCAACACCGGCATTGCTGCAGGCAGTCAGGGTAGCTTCGTCCCAGATGGAGGACTGTACCTCTCCCACATGTACCTTCTGCAGAAGAAGCATGCACACCCTGGACTGGCCGATGCCGCCGCCGATAGTGAGGGGCAGTTCGTTGTTTAAAAGCATTTTGTGGAAAGTCAGGTTCCTGCGCTCATTGCATCCGGCTTTATCAAGCTGTTCACTGAGGGTTTTGGCATCCACACGGATTCCCATGGATGAAATCTCCATGGCACACTGCAGAGGCTCATGCCAGAACAACAGGTCACCGTTTAATTTCCAGTCATCATAGTCCGGTGCCCGGCCGTCATGCTTTTCCCCTGATTTTAACAGGTCACCGATCTGCATGATGAAGATCGTCTTCTTCTCCCTGGCGTAGGCGTTCTCCCTCTCCTTCGGCGTCAGGTCAGGATACATATCCTCCAGTTCCTGGGAAGTGATGAAGGACACCTCACGGCACAGCTCTGTGTCCAGGTTTTCATAGTGGTATTTCACCTCTTCCAGCGCGTTGCAAATGGAGTTCACGATTCTGGTCACCGTATCCTTCAGATAATCCAGGTTCCTGTCTTCCGCTGTGATGATCTTTTCCCAGTCCCACTGGTCCACATACGCGGAGTGCAGATTGTCAAGCTCCTCATCCCTTCGGATGGCGTTCATATCACAGAGGATTCCTTTTCCCACATGAAAATCATAGCGGTAAAGGGCCATACGTTTCCATTTTGCCAGGGAATGCACGACCTGGGCATTCATATTTGCATCCGGGATATCAAATGTTACAGGGCGCTCCACACCGTTCAGATCATCATTCAGACCGGAAGCCGGATCTACGAAAACCGGCGCTGTCACTCTTTTCAGATTTAAAGCCAAACATAGTTTCTTCTGCATCAGATTCTTGATGATACCAATCGCTTCCTGTGTCTCATAGCTGGATAAGCATGAATGATACTTCTCTGGTATTGTTACTTTTCCCATGTCTCTTTCCTCCCGTTTTTTATGTTCTATGGAATGTCTGCATCTGCCCGTTTTCGGCGGATAACAACTGTTTTTTATTTTATTATAAAAAAGCAGTGTTGTAAATAGTCAATTCCCTCATCAGCTTACTGTCCGCTCCGTGTCCGGCGGGACAGCGGCGTGTGAGCAGCATCTTAATCAAACCGCCGTATCCGCTTTCTGTACGCACCTATGAGGATCACCATGGCGCCCAGCCAGGCACCTGTCTCGGCAAAATAGATGCCCTCTTTTCCTATTATAAGGGGCAGAAGGAGCGCAATAAGGATTCTCATGACCAGCTCCGCGATTCCGGAGCACATGGGAATGAGGGTATCACCCATGCCCTGCAGGGCGGAGCGGTAAATATGGAGCAGATAGAGAATGATCAGTGTTGCCCCCATGACCGCCAGATAATTATATGCAATGGTCAGCACTTCTGATGCATTGGATGCCTCCGGGGAGATAAATATTTTCAGGATACTGCGCCCGAAAAGGAGAAGCACAGCACCGATGGCAACTGCGATCCCTATGGATATCTTCGCTGAGGCACGGACACCTTCCTTAATTCTTCCGTATTCCCCTGCACCCAGGTTCTGTCCCACAAAGGAGGATGTGGCGTAGCCAAAGGAGACTGCCGCCAGCTCCAGAAGACCGTACAGCTTGTTGGTTGCCGTAAAACCGGCTACATATAAAAGACCGAATCCGTTGATGACATACTGGATGACAATGCCTCCGAAACCGATGATCACATTCTGGAATGCCACGGGTATGCCAAGGCCCAGCAGATGCCCTGCCATCTCCCAATCCCATTTCCAGTCCGCTTTTTCTATATTCCAGATACCGTACTTCTTAAGCTGCCAAAAGCAGATGGCGCCTGAACATACCTGGGCCAGCACAGTTCCCAGCGCTGCGCCCTCCACGCCCCAGTGAAATACCAGGACAAAGATAAGGTCCAGGATAATATTAACGGCAGAAGCTCCTATCATGGCCCGCAGCGGCGTCTGGCTGTCCCCCATGGCCCGCAGGATACCGGAGCAGATATTGTAAAGAGCCGTTGCCACCAGTCCGAACATGAGGATCAGCAGATAATTATGGGCCGGCTGGCGGATATTATCCGGCACACGAAGCAGGCCAAGCAGGCGGGACAGATTGCCGATGAACAGAGCCATGATCAGCAGAGTGATCAGGCTTCCCGTCCACACGGACATTGCCACTGCCTTTTTCAGGCGTTTTTCATCTTTTGCCCCGAAGCACTGGGCAATGAGTACGGAAAAGCCCTGGGCCACGCCTGTGATCCCTCCCATGGCCGTAAAACTCAGCCAGTCTGAAGTTCCAAGGGCTGCAAGAGCCTCCACACCCACGCCGCGCCCTACAATGACACTGTCCATCACGGTATATAGCTGCTGGAATACGTTTCCCAGCATGAGAGGAAGGGCAAAGGAAACGATGATACCTGCCGGCTTCCCGCTTGTCATATCTCTTGTCTTTTGTCTCATCACATTCTCCTCTTTCACCTGTGCCCGGTACAAAAAAAACGCACAGCCTGTAATGTTGTATTATATCACTTTTACAGGCTGTGCGGTAGACATTATTCGATTCTGTTTTTCATTCTATTTCCCGAGACGTATCACATTCCAGGATGCTTTTTTCAGTACACTGGTCATGACGCCGTCATCCAGGCTGCTGCGGTTATCCGCATTGGCAGGAGCGACTTTTTCCATCCCCAGGCCGTTGACTGCTTTCAGGTCTTCATTTTCCAGAACGATGTGTTCCAGGATACGGTATCCCTCAAAGCTTCTCACATCTGTGCTAAGTTCCACATCTTCCTCCAGGTTACGATTCACGGCAAAGATGGTCACCTCATCTGCCTCCTCATTGTAGACAGCTACAGACTCCACGTCAGTGATCTCATCGTGTTTTGCCGTGGCATGTTTTGTACTGTTCATAACAGGCAGAAGAGCCACACCGCGTCCGTATTTGGATGCGTGCATAAACGGATAGAAAATGGTCTGTTTCCAGGCGCCGCCTGCGGCATCTGTCATGATGGGTGCGATCACGTTCACAAGCTGCGCAAGGCATGCCATCTTCACACGGTCTGCGTGTCTGATCAAAGTGATGAGCATCAGGCCCACCAACAGGGCATCCTCGAAGTTGTAGATATCCTCCAGCATGGGCGGTGCCACCTGCCACGGATGGTTCTCTGTGATGTCATCATCCGCCGCGTTGGAGTGAAACCATACATTCCATTCATCAAAGCTCAGATTCATAACCTTCTTACTACGTTTTTTAGCCTTTACATAGTCACAGGTGGAAATGATGGTGCGGATGAAATCATCCATATCATCTGACTGTGCCAGAAAATCATTGCTGTCATCATCCCGGTTTCCGTAATACTGATGCATGGAGATATAATCCACGTAGTCATATGTATGGGAAAGTGTAACTGCCTCCCAGTCAGGGAATGTAGGCATATCCCGGTTGGAGCTTCCGCAGGATACCAGCTCAATGGACGGGTCGATCAGGCGCATTGCCTTTGCGGTCTCCTCAGCCAGACGTCCGTACTCCTCCATGGTCTTATGACCGATCTGCCAGGGGCCGTCCATCTCATTTCCCAGGCACCATACTTTGATGTTGTGCGGGTCTTTCACTCCGTGTCTGACACGCATATCACTGTATTTTGTTCCTGACGGGTGATTGCAGTATTCCAGCAGATTGCAGGCATCGGAAATTCCCCTTGTGCCCAGGTTCACTGCCATCATCACCTCTGAGCTCACCTGTTTTGCCCATTTTGAAAATTCGTTGAGGCCAACCTCATTTTTCTCCAGGCTTCTCCAGGCCAGTTCCAGGCGGTTCGGACGTTCCTCCACCGGACCTACGGAATCCTCCCAGTAGAAATTGGAGACAAAGTTTCCGCCCGGATAGCGGATGATGGGTACGTCCAGCTCCTTTACAAGCTGTACCACGTCCTGACGGAATCCGTCCTTGTCCGCAGCCGGATGTCCCGGCTGATAGATGCCTTCGTACACGGCACGTCCCAGATGCTCAATGAAGGAACCGTAAATCCTCTTGTCCACAGGTGCGATACGGAATTCCTTGTCCAGCACCATCTTTGCACGTCTGCTCATAAAATCAAATCCTCCTAAAATAAGTCATGTACTATGGGGTAATTATAACACTTGTATGGAAGTCCGGTAAACTTGTACTTTCCCTTGTCACTCTTTTACAGCGCCGGCTGTCATACCTTCGATGAAATACTTCTGGAAGCATACGAACAGGATGAAGATCGGCACAATGGAGAAGAAGGAACCCACTACCAGCAGGCTGTAATTATCTCCGTAAGGGTTGATCAGGGTGTTCAGACCAAGGGTCAGCGTATACTTTTCAGAAGAACGAATCACCAGCAGCGGCCACAGGTAGTTGTTCCATGCATTCATACCATTTAAAATAGCCATTGCGGCAAAAGCCGGCTTCATGATCGGAATGATCAGTTTGAAGAAAATACCGTACTCTGTGGCACCGTCAATACGTCCTGCTTCTATCAGAGACTTCGGCAGCCCCAGCAGATACTGCCTGAAGAAGAAGATGGTTGACGCGTGAGCCAGGAAGGGAAGCACAATTGCTCCGTAATTATCCATCATTCCCCAGCTTGAGATCTGTTTGTACAGAGGAAGCATAACAACTTCCAGAGGAATGGAGAGGATGATCAGTACGATCACAAAGAGTACCTGTCTTCCTTTAAATTCATAGGCCGCAAATCCGTATGCCACGAACGCGCTGATGAGCAGCGTGAGCACCACTGTGATCACGGTCAGGATGATACTGTTCGTAAACCAGGTCCAGTAATCATGGGAGCCTGTGAACAGAAGCACATAGTTGTCCAGGTTCATGACAGAAAAATCCAGGTCCAGATTCAGCCCATACTGAAGCAGATGTCCGCCCGGCTTAAAGCTTGCCAGAAATATGGCATAGATGGGCAGGATGATCAGAACAGCCAGGATGGTAAAAAGGACGAGCAGACCTGCTGTGGCAAATCTGTCTTTTTTTCTTCTTGCTTCGTTTTTATCCATAGCCATATCAGCGTTCCTCCTTCTTGAATGTTCCGGTCACGGTAAGCTGGATCAGGTTGACGATCATGACCACGATCAGCAAGACCAGACCAACGGCACAGGCATAACCCATAGCCCGTTTTTCAATACCCTGGCGGTACAGATATCCCACAATGGTAAGACCGATATTCTGCGGTGAGTTGTTTCCCTTCCATAACATGTAGCTTTCCAGGAACATGGACAGACCTGCATAGATACTGATGGTCAGCACGTATACGGTTGTTGGTTTCACAAGCGGAAAGGAGATTTTTTTGAACTGCTGCCATTTGGACGCACCGTCTATGGATGCTGCCTCGTATAAATCCGTGGAAATACTCTGTAATCCGGCAAGGAAATAGAGAATATTTACACCGGTCCATCTCCAGCAGGCTACCAGAAGCAGTGCAAAATATCCGGTCCACTGGCCTTTCAGCCATTTGATGGGGGAATGTCCGAAAAATTCAATCACGCGGTTTGCCAAAGCTGTATCCATTTCTCCGAAGATCAGACGGAAAATGGTACCTGCAACAACGACGGATGTCAGCGCCGGCAGGAAATAAATGGATTTGAAAAATCCGGGTTTTTTCATTAATTTACTGTTCAGAAGACTTGCAAATAAAAGCGGGAACGGAATCAGCAGCGCGCAGGTTCCGATCATATATTTTACACTGTTCCAGACTGCCTTCAGGAAAATCTTATCAGACAGAAGCCTCTCATAGTTTTTTAATCCTACCCATTTATCTTTTAACACATCCTGAAAGCTTAAAAGTACGCCGTTTCCAATCGGGAAAATCCAGAATAACAGTACCGTAAGTACAAACGGCAAGACAAACACGTAAGGAGCTGCTTTCTGTGAGTAAAAGAATTTTTTCACTTTGTTCATTTTATACTCCTTTCTCTCTCCTCCAACAAAACTGCAGCCTGACCCGACGGTCAGGCCGCAGCGATAACTTATGAATTTTTATTCAGCAAATTCGTTCTCTAAGGAATCCTGTGCATCGTCAAGAGCTGTCTTCACATCTGCGTCAGATTCAAAAATATCATTCAGTGTAACGGTACAGAAGGTGTTGTTTACAGACGGCATTTTCTCGTCTGTATAGCATTTCAGAAGGCCGATGCCGTCAGCCAGTTCGTTCAGTGTGTCAAATGGTTTTGTATTGAAATACTGGATAAATGCATTGTCCGGATTCTCTGTAATGGCTGTGTCTGTCCAGAGAGCTGTGTTGACCGGGTCAAATCCCAATACATTCCATACTTCTTCGTTGGCTGTCTCGGAAAGTTTGATATAAGCAAATACTTCTGCTGCCAGGTCTGCGTTCTCACTGCCTGCCACAACTGCGGTACCTGTTCCGCCGCCGCCGATGGTCTTAACCGCGTCGTTGTCACCCCATACCGGAGGAGCTGCGATGGCTACTTTGCCTTTCAGGTCTGTCATGTAGCTTGTGTAACGGCTTGTCTGCCAGAACGGCATGATAGCTGCTGCCACATCACCGGAGTTGAATAACGGATATGCTTCCTCATTGTCCGGCTGTCCGCCTGCGATGGTATCCAGGGCGCCTGCTGCCTGCATATCTTTCATATACTGTAAGCACTCTACCATTTTGTCATTGTTTACATCCAGCTTGCCGTCCTCTGTCATGTAGTCTCCGCCCTTCTGAGCCAGCATCAGGTTCAGAGTCCACTGTGCTGTTGTCTCAGCTGCCGCGAAGGTTTTTCCTGTAGCTTCTTTGTATTTCTCACCTGCTGCTTTGAAGTCATCCCAGGTCTTGATCGTGGTGTAATCAACACCTGCTGCGTCAAGAGCCTCTGTGTTGTAGAAAGCAACAGTTGTTCCTACATGAGTGGGCAGTCCGTAATATTTTCCGTCCTTGGAGTATAAGTCAAGTCTGGACTCAACCACGTTCTCTTTGTAAGGTGCGATCACATCAGATAAGTCTTTCAGTCCGACTTCGCCTGTCATGAATGCCGGGAATTTACCTAACTCAATATCAACTACGTCGGGAGCACCCTCGCCGGATTCCAGAGCCAGAGATAATTTGTTGTGCATATCATCATATGCCATATTGGAAAGAACCAGTTTTACTTTCTTGTCCGGATTTTCCTCATTCCATTTCTCTGCCATATTTGTATAGAAATCCTGGTGGTTCTCAATGAATGTCCAGACAGTAAGTGTGGTGACATCATCACCTTCCACTTCCATCTCTCTTTTACCTGTCTCCTTGGTGCTGCTCTCTTTTGCATCGTCTCCGCCTTTGGATCCGCATCCTGCTAACATAGTGCCGATCATGGCTGCGCTGAGTAATGCTGCTAAAACCTTCTTCTTCATTGTTGTTGCCTCCGTTTCTTAATATTATAGATGCTTTGTAACTTTCAGTGTCTCCACAGCTCCGGGCAAAAGTCCATGTAAGATCGTCTTTCGTGATGTGATTTTCACCTGGCTGTGAAGCGCTGTCGCTGAATCGTTACGTTCCTTTATCAAATCAGAGGATTTCTCCCTCTGTATGATACAAATGTTACAGCAGTTCTTTGATCCAAACCAGCATCTCGCCGGTTGTACGGTTGCCCCAGTGGCAATAGGGAACTGCTTTTAATTCAATATCTTCAAGTTCTGTCTTACATTCCCGGTATAAGGTATCGTCATCCCAGCAGGACTCTGTTATTTTCTTACCCTTCAGGCAGATCACAGTGGTTCCGCCCAGAAGCTCCGGTTCATAATGCTCTGACAGTTCCTGTCCCGTATCCACAAAAACAGATGCCAGGTTGCTGCCGTTGTCCGTCTCCTCCAGACAATACACAAGGGGCCCTCTCATAAGTGCTGCCTTGCCGCTGTCTGCCCGTACTTTTGGGTTTGCGTGGACAAATCTTGGTTTTATGTCAAATTTCAGGGTGATCTCTTCCTGCTCCAGCTCACCGCTTATGAGCAGGTAGCCCTTCTCTGTCTTTGGCTCTCTGATCTTTTCACCGTTTCGGAATACACAGTAGGTTTTCACCCAGCCGGGAATCCTAAGTGCCAGGGTTCCTGTTGTCTTGTGCTCCGGGTGAAGACTTATGTTCACTGTGCCGTCATCCAGATATCCGCTGTCAATCTTTACGCTGCATTTTACACCGTTTATGACAGTCTGCGCCTCGTTGGAGACGTATAAGTTTATGTACAGGGAATCCTCTCCCTTTCCGTACAGGTATTGCCCCAGGGATGCCAGCGTTCTGGCTATGTTTGGCGGGCAGCATGCCACGCCGAACCATTTCTGCCGCACAGGCTTTACATGTTCCTTTGAAGTTCTCTCCAGGCAATTGTCCGGCCATACCTCCAGAGGGTTTACATAGAAGAAGCTCCTGCCGTCCATGGCGATTCCCGCCAGGACCGTGTTATAGAGTGCTGTCTCCGCCACATCCATATATTTTGCTTCCCCTGTGATCTCGGCCATCCTTCTGCCGAACAGCGCCAGGCCGATGGATGCACAGGATTCTGAGTAGTTACAGTCATTCGGCAGGTCATAATCCGTGGTAAAACGTTCCAGAAGCCCGGAAGAACCTATGCCTCCTGTGATGAACATTCTCTTCTTCACCATATTGTCCCACAGGGTTCTGCAGGCATCCAGCAGGGATTCATCCCGGTACTCGTATGCCAGGTCTGCCATGGCACAGTACAGATATACGGCACGCACTGCGTGTCCCTCGGCGGTCTTCTGTTCCCTGACCGGAAGGTGGGATTGTGAGTATGCCGGGCTGTAATCCTTGAATTCCGGGAAGATCTGCCGGTATTTCTCACCTTTTTCCTCCTGGAAGAAGTAATTCTCCCCCACACCTCTCTGCTCTACAAAATATTTGGATACCTCCAGATATCTTTTCTCTCCTGTTGCCCGGTAGAGCTTCACCAGTGCCAGTTCCACCTCCGGATGTCCCGGATAGCCGTGGCACTGTCCCTCATCCGGACCGAACTTTTCACAGATAACATCCGCAAACCTGGATACGATCTTCAAAAACGCGTCCTTGCCTGTGGCTTCATAATAGGCAACAGCAGCTTCTATCATATGTCCCGCTGTGTATAGCTCATGCCCTTCTTTCAGGTTTGACCATCTGCGATCCGGCTCCTGAATGGTGTAATAGGTATTCAGGTATCCGTCAGGACACTGGGCCTTACCGATCAACTTAATCGTTTCATCAGCCAGACTTTCCAGCATCTCATCCCTTCCGCCGGAAGCCAGGGTGAACGCGGCAGCTTCCAGCCACTTTGCCACATCCGTATCCTGGAAAACAGCTCCCTGAAAGGTGCCTTTCTCCTCGCCGGCGGCGATTCTGAAGTTTTTGATGCAGTGGCTTGGCTCTGCATCCGGTACATTGTCATTCAGTGTTTCCCATTGGTAAGGGAGAATCACATCTTTTACCAGCCGGATATATTTACCCCAGAACGCGTCCTCTATCCTTATGTCACCAAGAGGCAGGGACTGTAATTTCTCACCGTTCATACTTGCTCTCCCTTCATATCTCTTTCCTTGCTCCGGTCAGCCCGGAGCATTTCGCCCTCAGATCATTGGCTGCTCGTCCTTTGATGAGGTTTTTGTTATTAAACGTTTAAGCGTACATCTTTTCCATCACTCTTATTTTGTTTCGGATATCCGCCTGTTTTATTTTTTCTGAGCCATTCCTGCTGTTTTAGTTATTTTTACTCAGCGGCTCTGTGTGTTTTTCTCTTTTATAGACCACTTTTCAGATGTTTTCAAGTTTGTTAATTCAGATATATTCCCATTAATCACTATTTTAAATCACTTATTCTCTGTTTTTCTCGTTTTTACTCTTATTTTAAATATTTACACAACTATTTTTATTTTTAAATCGTTTAAGTATGTGCACATTGTACAATTCTTTATTTTGATAAAGCCTTTTTTGCGCTGTTCCCCCTTTCATTCTTTGTACAAAACCACAAAAAAACAGCCTCCGGGGGATGTGCTCCACATTTCCCCGAGAGGCTGTAAAATTTTTCTGTTTTCCTTACTTGTACCATCGTTTCAGGAACTTGTACCATTGCTGCTTTTTTGTCCCTGACTGATATTTCTGACGGATTTACGCAGCAGACGCTGGCATTTCACCTGGTAGACTGCTTCTGTTTTCTGTTCCGGAATCTCTTTTTCAAGAAGACCGATCATCACTTCCCCGGCACGGTATCCGATATCGTGCAGAGGCAGGGTAATGGTGGTCAAAGGCGGTTTATAATAACTGGAAAGTTCCCTGTTGTCATACCCTGTTATGGAAATATCCTGTGGAATCTTAAGTCCCAGCTCATCCAGACGGTCATATACGCCGCCTGCCATCAGGTCATTCATGCAGAAAATGGCCGTCACCCCTTTTTCCAGCAGTTCATCTGTATACATGTATCCTGCAGGCCGCGTCCAGTCTCCTGTCTTTACAAGCTCCGGGTCATACAGGATTTTATGGTTCAGCAGGGCTTTCTGGTATCCGATCAGACGCGCCTGCATATGAAGGCTGTCCGCTTTACCTGTGATCACCCCAATCTTCTCATGTCCGTTCTCAATAAGATGATTGACAATATCCAGCGCTCCGTGCTCGTCATCCACCACAACGGAAGGCACCTTACCGCTTCTTGTATAGCCGTATGCCATCACCGCCGGTATGGGAAGGTCCTCGGGAATACACCGTATCACACGCTCATGGGCTGTCACATAGATGATTCCCTCCACCTGCTTTGCCATCAGTTTTTTGATCTCCTGCTGCACAATCCCGTAAAAATCCGTTCTTCCATAGTAAGTGTCATTATATTTCTTATAGAGCCTTAAGTTGGTCAGCAGTATCTGGTAGTCCACTTCCTCACAGTATTCTGTTATCCCGTCTATGATATCCGGAATGCTGAAAATGGTCATATCCTCAGCAATAACCCCTATGCTCCTGGAATTCTTCGTCTTCAGGTTTTTAGCCATGTAGTTGGGCATATAGTCCATCTCCCTGGCCACCTTCAGAACCATTTCCCTTGTATTCTCACTGGCCCCCGGCTTGTCGTTCAGAATATTCGACACCGTAGCCACCGAGACATGACATGCCTTTGCAATTTCTTTGATCGTAGCCATAATTACCCCCGTACCGCATCGGCGGACTGCCCGCCGCATCCTTTACTTAAACGTTTTATATATTAATTAAATACTTGTTTTTACCTGCTTGTCAACCCTTTTCTTTTGTGTTAAGATGAAAATACTCTTATTTTGTTAAAACATCTGCCCAAAAGGAGTTATTATGAAGAACATGCATATACTTCCCTGGGATGATTCTCTCTGCAGAAAAGGTCAGAAAACGGCCTGGCTGCGTCCTTATACCCTGGATTGGAACAATCCGGAATCTGACAGTCTTCACCTGGAATACAGCTACAACGGGTCTGACTGGTATCAGTTAAACGGAAACAATGGAATCTGGTTCCCGGATTTCGGTTCCAAAAGGCTGCATTCCCCATCCATTTACCAATTAATCAACGGCACTTATCTGATCGCGGCGTCCGACGCGGTATATGAGTCCAGCATGCATCTTGTATGCACAACAGATTTTATCCATTATACGGGAGCAGTCTGCACAGGCAGGGATTATGAATTTGAACAGCTCTACCCGATCACACAGAAGCCGGCCCCAAACGGCGCCGTTGAAATTCCGATGGAAATTCTCTCAGAACTTCAAAAAAATTACGGAAAACCTGAGCCGGTGCTCCTGCACGCGGTGGAGGAAGTCCATATCACCGCAAAACCGGGAGAAAAACCGTCTTTTCCGGAAAGAGTCACTGTGGAGTATACAAACGGTATGCAGGAAGAGCGGAAAGTCCGCTGGAATCTGTCCGAAACTGATAGGATAACCAAGGACTGCCAGACCTGTGAAGTAACCGGCCGCCTGGAGGAGACACGTTTTCCAAATCCCTTTATTTATCACAGAGCGGACCCGTTTATTTACAAGCACACGGACGGTATGTATTATTTCACAGCATCCCATACCGATATGGAGCACAATCTGGACGGAAAATACCAGTATCTTTACATAATCCTGCGCCGGGCTTCCACCCTGGGCGGGCTGGCAGACGGTTCCGGGGCCTATGAGGAAAAGGTGGTCTATGAGCGCCGGCCCATAGCCGGAGGCACCTTAAGCCCTCATATCTGGGCACCTGAGATCCATTATATTGACGGAAAATGGTATATTTATTACACCACCACCATATCGGAGGAATCCTCCTGGCGCATCCGCCCCCACTGTCTGGAGTGTAAAGACCGCGATCCCCTAACCGGGACCTGGGAGCAGAAAGGCCCGGTGGTCACTGAGGTAAAAGGCGATATTGCTTTCACGGATTTTTCTCTTGACCATACACATTTTGAACATAAAGGAAAACATTATTTTCTTTGGGCGCAGAAAACAAACAATATCTCTGACATTTTCATTGCACAGCTCTCCAACCCCTGGACGCTGTGCACCCCGGCTGTCCGCCTGTCCCATCCGGAATACGCCTGGGAGCTGCACGGGTTCCCCGTAGATGAAGGCCCCGGCATTATCAAACACGGAGGTAAGATATTCCTGACCTTCTCCGGCAGCGGCACAGACGCCCTGTACTGCGTGGGACTCCTCTATGCAGATGAAAATGCAGACCTTCTGGATGCTGCCTCCTGGAAAAAACTTCCCTTCCCCGTATTCCAGAGCAGTCGGGCCACCGGCCAGTTCGGACTGGGACACAACAGCTTCACCAAATCAGACGACGATACGGAAGACCTGATCATCTACCACGGACGCCAGGAGGAACGCTACCTGGTTGATGAGGATTACCAGCCCCTTTACGACGCAGGGCGCAACGCCTCCGTGGGCAAAATATTCTGGGATGAGGACGGAATGCCGAATTTCTCCGTGCCCTCTGAGAGAATCGCGCGCAGGGAGGAAGACTTAACTGTCCGGGCAGTGATAACAATAAAATAAACGTATGACAGGAAAGAAAGAGTTCAGCGGTGAAAAATTCCCCTCCTGATTTCAACAAAAATTCAACAAGTTATTCATATACTTTTGTATCATACGAAAGCAAATCAAGAAAGAAGGAGGAAACACAAATGAACAAAAAGAAACACGAATTTCCGCATGCATTTGTCATTCTGTTTGCCATTTTGGTATTGATGGTGATCTGCACATGGCTGGTTCCTGCGGGGCAGTACAACAGAGTGGAGGTAGACGGAAAACAGGTCGTGGATGCGGACAGCTTTCAATATGTGGAATCTTCTCCTGTAGGTTTTATGGGATTATTCCAGTCCATTCCCCAGGGAATCCAGGATGGAGCGGCTTTGATCACCATGATCTTTACAATCGGCGCCGCAATTGGTCTTGTAAACAGTACGGGGGCTTTAAAAGCCGCAGTCATGACACTATCCAAAAAGCTGGGTGAAAAGCACAGTAAACTGGTATTGATCGGTATTATGGTCTTCTTTCTCTTCATCGGAGGGTTTCCCGCAATGCTGGAAGGCACGATTCCCTTCGCAGCCGTCTGTATCCCCATCTGTCTTGCACTGGGATACGACGTCATAACAGGGATATCCGTCGTATTCATTGCAGATATCGTAGGGTGGTCCGCCGGCCCGGCAAACTATTACACGGTTGGAAACGCCCAGATCATCGGCGGCCTGAAACTGTTCTCCGGTTTTTCCTACCGTATGGTGGCTCTGGTCGTACTTGGTTTGGTCAGTATCTTCTACGTGATCCGCTATGCTGAAAAGGTTCGGAAAGACCCATCAAAAGGACTCATGGCCGGACAGGACTATTCTGATCTTGCAGGGGACCAGGAGGAAACTGCGTTTACCGGACGCAGAAAACTGGTGGTTGTGGTATTTATGGCTGCTATCCTTCTCATCGTTATCGGCTGTCTGAAATGGGGATGGGGAATGCCGGAGATGTCAGCCGTCTATATCATCTGCGGGATCGTATGCGGAATCATTGCAGGCTACAAGAGCGGCAAGATTGCAGACGAGCTTTTAGAGGGAGCCAAATCCGTGTTTATCGCGGCGATGGCCATTGGAATGGCAAGGGCCATCTCTGTTGTCATGCAGCAGGGACTGATTCTGGATACCATTATCCACGGTCTGTCCGGTGTGCTGGCGGGACTGCCTGAGAGTCTTACCAGTATCGGAATGCTGGTGGTACAGACCATTCTGAATTTCTTTATCCCTTCAGGAAGCAGCCAGGCACTGGTTACCATGCCCGTACTTATGCCTGTTGCAGAGATAACCGGACTCAGCAAACAGCTTACCATCCTGGCATTCCAGTTTGGAGACGGCCTGAGCAATCTCTGCTATCCTACTATGGGCGCACTGATAGCATTCCTGTCCTATGGACGTGTTCCTTTTAACAAATGGATAAAATTTATCATGCCATTTATGCTTCTGGCATGGGGCGCCTGCATTATCCTTCTTATTGCCGGCACTATCATCGGATATTAGAAATCTTATACACCATTCTGTCACGCAGTTTCATCCTGCCTGCCGGAATGGTGTTTTTCATCCCCCTCATTCCGCTGTAATTCTGAAAAAACATCTCCTCCCTTCTATTTGCATTCCCAATTATCAAAATAACCACAAATTATATTGACGTTATTTTTTACAGATGATATAATCCACATATAACATTTGCAATATATTTATTTGCATAAGTCAGTCAGGAGGTGAATTTTAAAAAGACGTCATAAATATCATTGCAGACAACACAGACGGAAAACAGCGACAACAAAGCCATACTGTACTGCCAGCCGCCGGCATCTGTACACAGCCGCAGATTTTGCAGCGACAGAATGGCCGCCTGTTAAGATGCCCATCAGACCGGGCAGCAGAAAGGAGAAGATATGGGGGATTCAGATGGAGGGAAGAAACGAAACGGAATCAGCAGATCCCTGAAAAGATTTTTTGGTGTGGGGGACTTTGGCTTTTCCTTTATGACCAATATTGAAACGTATTATTTTACTTATTTCCTGACAAATATTGCAGAATTTTCACTCCCGATCGTTACCATGATCACAACCATAGCCAGTGTAGTGGATGCTGCACTGTCCTGGATATACGGAGTTATTCTGGACACATTTAAGCCTATGAAATGGGGGCGCTACCGCTCCTGGCTGGTGGTCATCCCATGGCTGGTGCCATTTCTTTACGCATTCCAGTTCGTACGCGTGGGAAGCGGAACCGCAGCCGTGGTGATCATCATCGCAGCCACGATCACAAGCCATATTGCATGGAACATTCCATTCGTAGCCAACATTTCCATGATCAACATGGCTTCCAAGACCCCGGAGGACCGCATGGCTCTGTCCTCATCAAGAGCTATCTGGCAGTCTCTGGGCAGGGTATTTTATTCCTATGTAGGCCCGGCAGTGGTAGCTGTCATGGCCGGTATTGTTGGAGAAAAGAATTCCTACGGCGCCACAGCCTTTGCCTTTGCCGCACTGATGGCAGCCGGTTACTTCGCGCATTTTAAAATGTTTGAAGGCTACGAGGAAACCGGTGCCCAGGAAATTGAGAGGATGCGGCGTGAACTTGCGGAGAAGAAAGCCCGCGGCCGCCAGGATAAGGGAAACGGCCTTCTGAAGTGCCTCACCACCAATCCCTACCTCTTAGGGCTGACCGTAGCCGACCTGGCAAAATATATCTACAGTTTTGTCGCCAGCGGCATTGCCGTATATTATTTCACCTATGTTGCGCACAACAAGGACCTGACTGCTACATTCATCCTTATCTCAAGCCTGCTGGGAGTTGCAGCTTCTTATCTTTCCAAAACAGCAGCCAAAAAGTTCTCTGCCAGAAACACTGTCATCTACGCCTATCTTGCCATGGCAGTTGTGCTTGTGCTGGGATTTCTCTTCTATCGGCAGCCCTGGGCAGTGATCATCCTGGTCAGCCTGGCTCAGTTCTTCTGCACCATGACAAACGCGTGCGGTCCCGCTCTCTATGCGGACTGTGCCATTTACAGCGAATACAAAACCGGAAAAAATGCCACCGGACTGATCATGGGACTCAGCAACATCCCACTGAAGATTGGCGTGGTGAGCCGCGGCATTTTGATCAGCGCCTGTCTCGCCATCGCAGGCTTCAATCTGGAAACTGTGGAAAAAGGGATCACGTCCCCGCAGTTAGAGCGCGGAATCAGCATGGGCTTTACGATCATTCCCGCCATTGCCGTAGCTCTGGGTGCTGTCATCATGATTTTCGGTTTCCGCCTCACAAGGGACAAAATAGAAAAATATTCTGCAGAACTGGAAAAACGGAAATAGTATGTGAATAAGAAAAGGAGGAATAATATTATGTTAACCAAACGTCAAAACCTTATGGAGACGATCAGAGGCGGCAGTCCTGACCGCTTTGTCAATCAGTATGAGGCCTTCCGGCTCATTCAGAATCCTCTTGGCGGACACAATCCCAACCCCAAATACGGGGAGATGAATGTAAAGAATGCCTGGGGTATCACACGTTCCTGGCCCAAGGGCACACCGGGCGCTTTCCCTGTACACACGCCTGAAAAGGTGGTGATCAAGGATATCCGGCATTGGAGGGATTATGTACATGCACCCAGTGTCAAATTCTCTGACGCGGAGTGGGAGCCTTTTATCAAACAGGCAGAGGAGACAGACCGCAGGGAATCTTTTGTTATGCCTTTTGTAGCCCCGGGCCTTTTTGAACAGTGTCACCATCTGGGGGAAATCCAGACCACCCTCATCAATCTGTACGAGGAACCGGAAGCCATGCATGAACTGATCGATTACCTCACGGATTTTGAACTGCAGCTTGCAGAGGAGATCTGCACACACCTGAAACCGGACGGCCTGTTCCACCACGATGACTGGGGCAGCCAGACCTCCACCTTTATGTCCCCGGCCATGTTTGAGGAGTTCTATCTGCCGGGCTATAAAAAGATCTACGGATACTATAAATCCCATGGTGTGGAACTGATCGTACACCACTCGGATTCCTATGCAGCTACCTTTGTGCCCTATATGATCGATATGGGCGTGGACATCTGGCAGGGCGTCATGACCACCAACCGGATACCGGAACTGATTGAAAAGTACGGCGGCAAAATTTCTTTCATGGGCGGGATTGACAGTGCCAAAGTGGATTATGAAGGATGGTCCAGAAATGTCATTGCAAGAGAAGTCAAAAGAGCCTGCGATGAAAACGGAAAATACTATTTCATCCCCAACGCATCCATCGGCCTCCCCACAAGTACCTATGAGGGGGTATATGATGTGATAACCCAGGAGATTGACAAGTACAGCAGGGAAGTCTTCAGATAAAAAAAAATAAAAAACTGCCGGACACGGGTATTTCCCGGTCCGGCAGTGCTGTATTTCTTATGCATTCAGCGGATATTTATCTGTCAGTTCCTTCACAATAGCCTTGGCCTGCTCTTTCTTCTCCGGTTCTTTCACCATAATGGCAATAGCCTCTGCGATCTTATCCATGTCTTCCTCATTCATTCCCCTGGATGTCACTGCTGCTGTTCCCAGACGCACACCGCTTGTCACAAACGGGGATTCCGGGTCATTGGGAATGGCATTTTTATTGCAGGTGATGTTTGCTTCATCCAGCAGGTTTTCCATGGCTTTGCCTGTCACCCCTGTGCCTCTTAGATCCACCAGCATCAGATGGTTCTCTGTGGTTCCTGACACAATGTTGATACCGCGTTTCAGAAGGCCGTCGCAAAGCGCTTTGGCATTCTTCACAATGTTTTTCTGGTACTCTTTATATTCAGGCTGCAGCGCCTCTTTTAAGCAGACTGCCTTGGCAGCTACCACGTGCATCAGCGGGCCGCCCTGGATTCCCGGGAATACGGCTTTGTTGAAATTGAATTTTTTCGCGATCTCAGCGCTGCACATAATCATACCGCCCCTTGGGCCTCTCAGTGTCTTGTGGGTTGTGGTGGTGGTCACATGCGCATACGGGATGGGGCTTGGGTGTACGCCTGCTGCCACCAGACCTGCGATATGGGCAATATCTACCATCAGGTAAGCACCTGCCTCGTCGGCAATCTCCCTGAATTTCTTGAAATCAATGATTCTGCAGTAGGCACTGGCGCCGGCCACGATCAGCTTTGGTTTTGACTCCAGCGCAATTTTGCGGACTTCCTCATAATCGATCACACCCTCATCATTTACTCCGTAAGGCACAATGTTAAAGTACGCGCCGGAGAAGTTAGCCGGGCTTCCGTGTGAAAGGTGTCCGCCGTGGGCCAGATTCATGCCCATAACCGTATCACCTGGCTTCAGCATGGCAAAGAACACAGCCATATTTGCCTGCGCACCGGAATGGGGCTGTACATTCACATATTCACAATCAAACAGTTCTTTTGCGCGTTCTACAGCGAGACGTTCCACTTCATCCACACATTCGCAGCCGCCGTAGTAGCGTTTTCCCGGATATCCCTCCGCATATTTGTTTGTCAGCGGGCTTCCCATAGCAGCCATGACTGCCTTGCTTACCCAGTTTTCTGATGCGATCAGCTCGATGTGGGAGTTCTGACGCTCAACCTCATCATTAATACACTTCGCTATTTCCGGATCTGTTGCCTGAATTTCTTCCAATGAATACATGTTTTCCAATCCTCACCTTTCTTATAATTAACCTTAGAATCCGCTGTGCGGATACTTTACCGACAATATCTTTCTTATAAAGATATTTGTTTTCCACCGAAAGACATTTGCCGTGTAAAAAAATGCCCAGAGCCGGAATCGAACCAGCGACACGAGGATTTTCAGTCCTCTGCTCTACCAACTGAGCTATCTGGGCATGTATGGGAATACGATAACAATACACCGTTTTCTCAAACAACACTGCAATATTATCATATTCCCTTTCATATTTCAATAGTTTTTTTCATTTTTTTACATTAATCTGGTAAATTGTTACTATTCACAAATCTATGAACTTCAGCGGGCTCTGCCCTGTACACAATTACACAATTGTGTTCCTGATACATCCAATACCTTCAATTCCGCACTCCACAACATCCCCGGGATTCAGGAATCTTGGGGGAATCATCCCCATTCCCACCCCTGCCGGTGTTCCCATGGCAATGATGGTGCCGGGCTTTAATGTCATGCCCGCAGATAATTCCGCGATCACATGGGGAATATCAAAAATGAACATATCCGTACTGCTGTTCTGCCGCAGTACCTCATTGACCCTGCTCTTGATGGCCAGCTTCGGCGGTCTCGGAACATCGTCCTCTGTGACGATAAATGGTCCCATGGGGGTGAATCCATCCAGGCTCTTTCCAAAATACCACTGCTTATGGCGTGTCTGCACATTTCTGGCACTCACATCATTGATCACCGTATAGCCGAATACATAGTCAAACGGCGTCTTCCTTCTTTACATTCTTCGCTTCTTTCCCTATGATAACTGCCAGCTCCGCTTCGTAGTCCAGGCTGTCCACCAGCCCGGGATAGGAGGGAATGGTACCTCCGTCAGGTGTTGCCTCATTCACGCGTTTGGAAAAATACACTGCGTAAGGACGTTCCTGATCGAATTGCTCTTTTTTAAAACGGCTGGACTCCACTGCATGCTCCCTGAAGTTCATGCCCAGACAGATCATATCCTGTCTCGGATGGGGAATCGGGGCACACTGGACAACATCTTCATAACGCAGAAGCCTTCTGTCCGGCTGGTCACAGGCCTGTTCCATAATCTTCCTCTGTTCCGGGGTTATATTCTCGATCAGATCATTCATATCCCTGAAATGAATCCCCAGATCTTCAATAGGGATAAAACGATGGAATGCAAAGGAGCACATCAATCCCAGCCGTTCCTTATCATCACCCTGCAGTTTATATGTAAGTAATTTCATGTTTTTTCCTCCTCATGCAAAACACCCGTCAAAGATTTCAGCACGTTACAACATAAAATTTCGTTATACATAATAGTATCACAGTTTTCCGGTGTTTTCCACTAAAATCTCATAAAATTTTATGTTATTTGCATAAATATTATTCCTTATTCCGGCAATTCCTTCTTAGAGAATTTTGACGAGAGGATCACCGATGACACGGTATTACCGAACTTTCCCAATTCTCCCAGGAGTCCCTCGAACTGCCCGGTATCCGGGACAAAGACCTTCATGGTGGCTCCGTAAACGCCGATGGTGTGGTACAGCTCAAGCACATAAGGGGAATCTTCACAATATCTGGCCAGTTTCTGCCAGCTGCTGCTCGGTATCTCCATGTTGATGAACGCTGCCATTCCTTTCTGGATCCTTCCTCTTTTTATAATGGTCCTGTATCCTTCAATGATCCCCTCTTCCTCCAGGCGCCGCACCCGTTCAGTGACCGCCGGGGAGGTGAGACCCACCAGGGTACCCAGCTCCTTCATGGAGATTCTGGCATTTCCCTGAAGGATATTCAGGATCTTTTTATCCGTACTGTCCATACGCCTCTGCCGCCTCCTGTCCATTCACTTTGTCCATTATAAGTCTTTCCCCACACCTTGTCCATCTATTTTCCCGCCTGTATACTACTTTTCATTTTTAAGAAAATCCATGAAAATACTTTAAATGTATAAGTCAGATGCCCCATATACCTTTTTCCCTCCATGTTCTTAATGACCAGTGCCTGCTACAATATAGACAGTTACAAAAATAGTTTTTCAGGAGGTATCCATCATGGAAAATATCAACTTACCCATTACAGGAATCTGTTCCTTTGCCAAATATCCTATCTGTACCGACATGGACACCCTGGACGCCGATATAGCGGTCCTGGGCGTGCCATATGACCAGGGCGCAGCCTGGTACGGAGGCCAGAGACTGGCGCCCCGGGCCATCCGAAACATATCCACTGCCTATGCCAGAGGTGAGACCGGCTTCTACGACCCTGAGGAGGATGCCTGTCTTTTGGCCTCCCCCATCAAAGTTGTGGACTGCGGGGATGCGGATATGCTCCACGGTGACCGCGAATACTGTTTCTCTTCTATAGAAGAAAGTGTGCGCAGGATCATAAAGCGGGGTGCCGCCCCGGCCGTTATGGGCGGTGACCACTCCATCTCCATCCCCGTGGCAAAAGCACTTGATGAGATCGGGGAAACCATCAACATCGTACAGTTTGATGCTCATTTGGATTTTGCCATGTCCCGTGGCCCCCAGAAATACGGAAACGGCAGCCCCATCCGCAGAATGCGTGAAATGCCCCACATCGGCAGTATTGTCCAGATCGGCATGCGGGGCCTGGGCAGCAGTTCCCGCCGGGACTGGGAGGAAGCCAGGGCAGCCAACACCGTCATAACTGCCAAAGATTTTCACCGTCTTGGTGTGGAAAAAGTGCTGGCTCAGATACCGGCGGGCAAGACCTTCATCACCTTCGATATTGACGCCTACGACATTTCCCTCATGCCCGCCACAGCCGCGCCTTCTCCCGGGGGGCTGCTCTATGATGAGACCTGCGAACTGCTCAGCGGCATCTGCGCAAAAACGGACATCATAGGTTTCGATCTGGTGGAAACCGCGCCGTCCTACGACACTCCCGCCACTACCGGCTGCCGTCTGGCTGCACTGACCATGCTGCATATCATGGGGCAGATCACGAAAAAAACACTGGCATAATTTTCCTTCATTGATTATAATGGTTCAAAACGAACACATTATATAAGATTGGAGGAAATGCTTATGCTTCGTTCCAGTTATTATCTTCAACAGCTCCGTGATATTTTGTATATTGCCCCTGTGGTGCTCATAGCGATCATGGGCCACGAATTTGCCCACGGCTGGGTCTCTGACCGGCTGGGTGATCCGACTCCCAGAATGGACGGCAGACTGACGCTGAATCCGCTGAAACACCTGGATCCTTTCGGCACTTTGTGTCTGATTTTTTTCAGAATGGGATGGGCAAAACCCGTGAGGATCAACACCCGGTATTATAAGAACCGAAAATCAGGCATCATCATGGTTTCCCTGGCCGGTCCTTTCATGAATTTTATCCTTGCCTTTCTGTCCCTGCTTCTCTATGGCCTTCTTGGAAAATACGGAAGCGCTGACTCCGTGTCCGTCACCGTATTTATCCGGCTGCTGTATTATTCGGCAGTTATGAACATCGGCCTGGGGGTATTTAACCTGATTCCGATTCCGCCGCTGGACGGTTCCAACGTGCTGGCCGAATTATGGCCCGGAGTCTCTGTCTTTTACCAGCGCATCCGCCCTTACCGCACCTGGATTCTGGTCATTCTGCTGGCAAGCGGTGCTCTGAGCCGGCCTCTGGGAACAGCAAATGCCCATATTTTCAACACCCTCTGGGGATTTGTGAAACTGCTGCTGAATCTGACTCCCCATATACCACAGACAAGTCCGTTCATATAATGCCAAAGCGGGAGTCCGGTTTACCGGGCTCCCGCTGCCGCTTCCCCGGCACACGCCTCCTTATCCTTAAACAAATGTCTGAAAATCCATCTCACAAACGGCCCCGCAAAAAATATCTGCCAGCAGAATGCCATGGGAAAGTTCAAAACCGTTGTCTGAAGCCATTTTGCGACAACCTGGGAATCCACCCCTTTAAAAAGAAGCGTAGCGATAAGACTCATCAGAGGACACATGATACACACCGTCATGGCTGACACCACAAGGATTACAACAATCTGCCTGTCTTTCCCCGGATCTGCTATGGAAAACGCCAGCTTCTTTGCCAGCGGCCCCGCAAGGAACATTTCCAGCAAAAACGCCGCGATTCCCATGATCACCAGTTCCCCAAAGGCCATTACAAACACCTCATTGGTAAGTCCTCCTCTGTCCAATGAAATGTTGTACACCACCAGTGCATAGACCATCACCACCACCATGAGAAGTGTAAAGATAACATCCTGAAATTTTGTTTTCGGCATAATAAATTCCTCCTTCTTCCGGCATCAAAAAAGGCAGCAAGATATATGACTCGTAACTTTCGCTGCGATCATGTCATATAATCTCACTACCATTTTCATCTGATACCATTATTTATTTTTTTCTGCTATCCTATGGTAACAGAATTTTTTTCCCTGTGTAAGCACTTTTTTTAATTTCAGCACTTCGCCCTCAGGACCTGTTCTCATCTGTACGGCATTCGTCAGATTCCCCTGTTACTCTTATCTTTGTTTTCTTACAAATAACTCATTAAACAAAATCGTAACGATTGTAACAGCCGCCCCTATCCCTACCAGAATCCATAGATTATTTACGGCGATAACAGGCCAAATTGCTACGAACACAGAAGTACAAGGTACAAAACAGCCCTGCGCCACACCAAATGCCTCCCAGCTTTCCGTCTTTACATCCGGGTCAACACAGCGGGCCAGCGCCAGGCCGCTGGGTGTAGAACCACAGCCTGCCCCGAAAAACATCAGTGCCAGAGGAAACCAGTCCTTTCCAAACCAACGGCGCATAAATACCATACACAACAGTGACATTAAAAGGATTATGATAACCATATGTATCAGAATCGGCGCAAGATATGTTGCAAAGAATGATAAATTTAATGTTGCTGTTGCCGAGCAGATACAAATTTCCAGCGCCACACCGCCGATATTATCCACGGCCGCCTTATCCGCGTATTTATCCAGATGTGTTCTTGTCAGGAAAAACCATACGATGATCGCGCCAACTATGCCGTACAGCAGAGAGGGAATATTCTGCGCTGCCGGGATCACTTTTGCAATTCCTCCGAATATAACGCTTCCAAGCCACATACTCAGAAATACAAAACACATCTGAAGTGCCAGGCCGTTAATGGAATCAGACGCAATGGTGGCTCTTCCCAGGGATTTCTGTTCTTCCGGCAAAACATAGTCATTTTTTCTTTCCCTGCTGTTTCCCCCTTTATCCAGTGCTCTTGCCCAGCCCCTGCGGACCCCCACATTAACCCAGAACATTCCCGCTACCATGGCAACGATCAGACCTAAGGTTGCCAGGATGAGGCCAATACTCAGCATCCCCTCTACACCTAATTCCTCGAACAGCGTGCCGGATGATGTAGCCGCACCATGACCGCCCCAATAGGTAAATACGGTCATAACACCCCAGCTTTCAGGCAGCCCTTTCCAAATCTTTTGCAGTCCTACGCCTGCAAGAATACCAACCAGCATCTGTGAAAAATACGACAGCATATTACTGCTGATGGCACCTGCATAGGATTTCATTTTTGATTTATTGATCGCGATACCGAATAATGTAGTAGTCAGTACAATATTGATCATTGGTGACGCCATGCTTGACCAGGTATCGGGCATTGCAAACAGGTTCAAGACCTGCGGCCCCATGATCAGTGCAGCGGCACCCCCGATCAGTCCCGAAGGAAGATACAGCTTGCGCAGAGGCTTTATAATCTGCCGAAGCACCACTCCTATCATTAAAAATAAAAATAGTAACATCAAATCATTGACTGCTGTTGTATACATAATTTTCCTCCTAACACTTCGTGTAATCCATATAGTCCGTGTATTCCACTCCCAGCGCCCGCAATTTTTCCTCGACCCAGGGACGTATGTAAGTTCCTTCCTTTTTCATGGTATCCAATATTTTTCTCTCATTTTCCTGTATTTTTCGTACCTTGTCCAACAATTCCGGGGCTTCCTCAGGCCTGATAAAAATCACGCCATCCTCATCTCCCAGAACGATATCTCCGGGATTGACCACTCTTCCTCCACACACTACAGTGGTATTGATCTCCCCCGGCCCGTTTTTATAAGGCCCATCCGGTGTCACGCCTCTGGCATAGACAGCAAAATCCTCCATTTTAGACATTGCATCCACATCCCTGACTGCTCCGTCCACAACAATCCCTCTGATTCCTTTCATCCTGCAGTAAGTTACCATCAACTCTCCAAAGACAGACCTTCTTGTGTCCCCTCCGGCATCAATGACAATGACATCCCCCGGCTTTGCCAGATCCATCGCTGCATGAAACATCAGATTATCCCCTTCCGGAACCTTTACGGTAAAAGCCGTGCCCAGCAGTCTTGTTTTATTTACAGGGACAATATCCTCATGCACTGCAGACATCCGCCCCATACAGTCATCCAGGTTTGCTACGGCAACTCCTGCAAACTGGTCTACCAGTGTTTTTTCCGGTCTCTTTATATCCTTTACGATCCTGCATCCTGTTTTCATATTTTCCAATCCCTTTCCGCTTTCTTTTATGGTTTTCTTTTATGGTTTTTTCCCATGCCTGCTATATTACTCTATGCTTCGGTTCCTTCCCTTCCAGAACGCTGAGGACCTCCTCCACGACCTCCATTCCCATGCGGTAGAGGGCCTCCTCTGTATTCGCCCCTATGTGGGGTGTTGCGCAGAAATTCTCCAGTGTCATCAGCTTATTGCTTCCATCAGGCGGCTCACTGACAAACGCGTCACAGGCAGCCGCTTTTATTCTTTTCTCTTTCAGAGCCTTATATAAGTCCTCTTCATTGACGATCCCGCCCCTTGCTGCATTTATTAAAATGGCATTCTTTTTAAAATACTGAAATTCCGGCTCTGCGATCATATTTTCAGTTGATTTCGTAAGCGGCACACTGATATTCACAATATCCGAAACCATAAGCAGATCCTTCAGCTCCGTGTACTTTTTTATCCCCCAGGCTTTCGCCTGCTCCTCCGTACAATAGGGATCATATCCCGCGAGCACTGCCGAAAAGCCATTTTTCAGTATCTCTCCTACACGCCGTGCAATATTTCCCATGCCGACTAACCCTACCGTCTTATTTGTCAGCTCAATACCTGTCATCTCCGGAGGGGCGATCCTTTCAAATCCTTCTTCTCTGCATTTTGCATCACATACGGATATTTTTCTGCTGACCGTCAGCATTAAGCCCACAATCAGTTCTGCCACAGAATTTGTGTTGGCTGACGGGGTGTTGAGCACAGTAATTCCGTATTCCCCGGCAGCTTCAAGGTCTATCGTATTACAGCCAACGCCATGTTTTCCTATTACCTTCAAGTGCTTTGCTCTCGCCATAATTTCCCTGCTTACCTCTGCAGTCCGCAGGATAACCGCATCAATATCCTCCGCATGCTCAAAAGAGTCCACTACCTCTGCTCTTTTCCTGAGTAAAGCCTCTGCATCCGGATGAATGTATTCACTTAAGTATACAACCATATTTTTTCTCCCTGTTCTATTCCTTGAGATCATGTTATCGTAACGGCCGTTACCTGCTTTATGCTTCTATTATATTTACAACATTCACTACATTCCATTGATGCTTCACACAAGAGTTTTCCTGATATTTTATATACTTTACACTACGAATTTTGTTATTTTGTTATATTTTCTTATGATTCAAAAATTTTCACTACATTTTTGTAACAGGGCATCTCTATCCTTATATCTCTGCATAAAAATAAGGCGCACGGTTTCTGCGCCTTATCCTGTCCGTATAATTATTGGGTCAGTCTATACTCATCTAAGACTTTATCCCTTTCTATCAGTTTCTGGCGGAATGTCTGCGGCTCCTTCCAGCACATGAGAATCAGCAGATATTCCAAAACACCTTCCACTCCTATCATGGAATGAAAAAAACCGCAGTGTTCTGTTTCCACCAGCAGCACCTCGTCTGCGTATTTCACAACCGGAGACTCCATGCTGTCTGTGATCAGACAGCAGTACACGTTTCTCTCCGACAAAATTTCACCTATTTTTTCGTCTATCTTGTAATAACGGGGAAAATTGAGGAAAATGGCAGCATCTGACTCATCTAATTCCGTGAGTTTCGCAAGCTGGTCATGGCTCTCCTCTGTTACCGCGCTCACTTTATCGGTAAGATGTCCCAACAATCTTGAAAACTGGACCGCGCACCCTTTACCGCCGCGTAAACCAATGATCACCTTCTTGTCTGCCTTCAAAAGTCTGTCTGCCGCATCTTCATACCGTTCTTCGCTGTTCTGCCGCAAAGAGGTATCCAGATTGATTCCCATTAACTGAATCACTTCGTTTATGGAATCCTTGCTTTTTATATATTTATGGGTCTGCATGGTAAAACGGTCATATAAGGAATGTTTCCCTATTTTCTCTCTGTCCTTTGCAAGCTCATGCTGGATATACTCTTTCATGTCAGAAAAACCATCAAACCCTATCGTTCTTGCAAACCGAATGACAGAAGCATCACTGACGCCAATCTCCTTACCGATCTCTTTTGCCGTCATGCCAAGAACCCTCTTTTCATTTTTCAATATATAATCTGCAATCTTTCCCTGCCCCTTTGTCAAAGAATATTCCATAATCCGGTTCATCAACGTTGTATCCATATGCTATGCTCCTTCTCTTTGCTGCGGTCATCATAGCCATCCGCTTTCCCATGTAAAAAAGCCCCTGCAGATACAGGGACTATAAAAAAGAGCGCGAGACGGGACTCGAACCCGCGGCCTCGACCTTGGCAAGGTCGCGCTCCACCAACTGAGCCACTCGCGCATAAGAGCGGGTGATGGGAATCGAACCCACATATCCAGCTTGGAAGGCTGGTGTTCTACCACTGAACTACACCCGCAGGTTATTCTGTTGTGTTGTGTGTCTGTCCTTAGGACGTTATTTATAATATAATAAATTGTTCCAATTGTCAAGACATTTTTTACAATTTTTTTCAGGGAATTTTGAACGGTTATCTGTGTACCGCCAAACGTGCTGCCCGGCACGGGGTGAACGGTAATATTTGAACTTCTTTTCAATCTATGTTATGCTGTTAATATCTATGTGTGCAGAGGAGTTTTTTATACCTTTGGCATACAAAAACGGAGGATTTACTGACCTCTATTAACGAAAAGGAAGGATGTTGATTTTGAAAATACAAGAATCCGCAGAAAACTATTTGGAAACCATTCTCATGATCGGAAAAAGAAAGTCCCATGTGCGTTCCATTGATATTGCCAATGAACTGGAATTCTCCAAACCCAGTGTCAGTGTTGCAATGAAAAATCTCAGAATCAACGGCTACATTGAAGTTGATGCCGAGGGTTTTATCACGCTCACACCGGAAGGCCGGAAAATAGCAGAAAAAATATATGAGCGTCACCAGCTCCTCTCCGGATGGCTGATCCGCCTTGGCGTTGACCCCAAAACAGCCGCGGAGGATGCCTGCCGCATGGAACATGTCATAAGCGCGGAGAGCTTTGAGGCCATCAAAAAGCATACACACCGTACTATTACAGAATAGAAAGCGTTTTATTTATCATGAAAATATTATTAGTAACGGAACAGTTCTGTCTTGCAAACAACGGCATGACGATTTCCAGCCAGCGTTTTGCCCGAATCCTGCGGGAACACGGGCATGAGGTCCGTATGATGGGATACAGCAGAGAACCCGTGGATGCGGATGGAGAATACGCCTATGCCATGAAAAAGCTCACCATCCCTGTTTTTGACAATCTGATCACATCCCAGGGAATGATATTTGCAAAAGTGAACAGAAAAATCATCCGGGATGCCCTTGTATGGGCTGACCTGGTGCACATCCTTTCTCCTTTTGCCCTTTCCCACGTAACCATTAAAATGGCCCGGCTTTACGGTGTGCCCTTTACAGGTGCCTTCCATGTACAGCCTGAGAATATAACATCCTCCATCCATTTGAGCAGAGCAGATTTAGTCAATGATGCCATATATCACTGGTTTCATTTTTATATTTATCGTTACTGCCGTCATATTCACTGTCCCAGCAATTTTATCGCCGGAGAACTCCGCATGCGGGGCTACCATTCACAGCTCCATGTAATTTCCAATGGTATTGATCCTGATTTTGTATACCGAAAATCCCCAAAGATCAAAGCTCTGGAAGGAAAATTTGTAGTGCTGATGGTGGGACGGCTTTCCATTGAAAAAAGACAGGATGTGCTGATCAGGGCTGTGGCCCGCTCCAGATACGCCGACCGGATTCAACTGGTCCTGGCAGGAAAAGGGCCGCGGAAAGAAGCGCTGCTCCGGCTTGCGGAAAAAGAACATCTTGCCAATCCCTTACAGATTCACTTCTTTCCGAAAAAACATCTGCTGGAATTGATCTCCATGAGTGATCTGTACGTGCACGCAGCGGATGTGGAGATAGAAGCCATGTCCTGCATGGAAGCATTTGCCGGCGGCCTGGTGCCTGTCATTGCCGACAGCCGCAAATCCGCCACGCCACAGTTCGCCCTGGATCAACGAAGCCTCTTTCAGGCAGGCGACAGCAATGACCTGGCTGCAAAAATAGACTACTGGATCGAGCATGAGACGGAACGAAAGGCTATGGAGTACAAATACAGTGCTCTCGGCAAAAAATATGCTCTTGAAAACTGTGTCCGCCAGGCAGAGGAAATGTTTCGGCAGGAGTTGGAGGAGCATGCAGGAAAAAGGAGGCGTTTTATTTGCCGGAGAAGAAAACAGAGTCAAAAGGATTCCTGAAAGAGGATGAACATGTGATCCACATGTGGCAGCCTTTTTCTTTTGAGGTAAAAAAGGGATACGATTACCGGCGCGCCAACCCGCTCTCCCGCCTTACCTCCTCCCTCCTAAAAACAGTGGCAGTGCCTGTCCTGACAGTATTTGACCGTGTTGTACTGGGATCCCGCATTGACGGCTGGAAAAATCTGCGCAAGCTCAGAAATACCGGCGCAGTCACCGTCTGCAATCATGTCCATATGCTGGACTGTACCCTGGTGGAACAGGCACTCTTTAAAGAGCGCACGTATTTCATCACCCTGGCATCCAATTTTAAAATTCCCCTTGTCCGGCATCTGATCCGCATTCTGGGCGGCGTACCTCTCTCCGCCGATGTGCAGACCACTGCTGAACTTTTTTCAGAGATGGGAAAGGCCCTGAAAAAGGGCGCCTGTGTACAGATATACCCCGAGGGAGTCCTGCTCCCCTACTGCCGGGAACTCCGCCCCTTCAGAAGAGGTGCCTTCTATCTGGCGGAAGAGAACCAGGTCCCCGTTCTTCCCATGGTGATCACCTTCCATACCCCCACAGGCATCCGCCGCATATACAAAAGAAAGCCCTGCCTGCGTCTTCACATCCTGCCGCCCCTCTGGCCGGACAGCACTCTGCCTAAAAGGCAGCAGATAAAAGATCTGCAGGATCGCTGTTTTTCTTCTATGTATAAAAAAATCACGGAAACCCGCTGAACGCTCTGCGGTTTCCCGTGATTTTTTTGTTATGCCAGACCCTTTTCTTCCAGCCAGTCTGCCAGAATATGTTTGCCGGCTTTGATCTTCCTCGCCCTGAGCTGGAATTCTATCAGGGTAAGCCCCGTAAATACCACGCACAGGATGATCATAAATACAACCGCGCCCTGGATACTCTCTCCACCCGAGATCGTGCTTCTGAACGCTTCCACAGAATATGTGAACGGCACCCACTCATGAAGATAAGGCACAAAAGAACCTGAGATCTCCAGCGGATAAGTCCCCACAGACCCTGCTAACTGAACCACCATAAATACAAGCATCAGGAAGCTTCCCACTTTGCCGATAAAATTGGTAAAGAAATACATCACTGACATAAATGCCACACTGGCCAGACACGCAAATCCAATGGTCCGCCCCATCTCCATAGGACTGAACCCGTCAAATACGTGGAGAAGCAGCACCATGGCAACTGCCTGCAAAACAGCAATGGCATAGAGCACAGATGCCTTGCTGAGCCACCAGGAAAAGCCTGATTTTAATTTTCCCTTATATTTTGTCAGCGGATACATCAGGCTGAATGCAATACATCCCACCCAAAGCCCCACACTCATCATATACGGTGCCATGGCGTGCCCGTTATTTTCCACGGTCGTTATCATGGTCTCTCTCGTCTCCACCGGACCGGCGAACATTTCCACCGTGTCATCCGTGGTTTTTGTATCCTTCACCTGTTCTGCACCGTCCAGCAGGCTGCTGCTGAGTGTATCGGACCCGTCAGCCGCCTGGCTGATGCCGTCTCCCAGCTCTTTACTGCCATCCTTAAGTTTCCCGGCACCTTCCTGAATCAGTCCGGCCCCCTCGCTTAACCGGGATGCCCCATCCAGAAGTGTGCTGTTGTTGGCGGTAAGCTCGCCGGTCCCGGAAACCAGGGACCCGGTTCCGTCCTTCAGCCTGGATGCACCGTCATAGAGCTGGCTGCTGCCCTGAAGAAGTGCTTTCGCACCGCTGTCCAGCCGTTTTGCTCCGTCCGCCAGGGTGCCGGCACCATCATCCAGACTGCCTGCGCCATCATTTAACTGACGGATTCCTGTCTCCAGTTCCGGTACCTTCCCCTGCAGCGTACCGGCTCCATCCTTCACCTGTACAGCTCCGCTGCCCACACCGGTAATACCGCTCAAAAGACTTTCTGCACCGTCCTGAAGCGGTTTCATAGCCTCTTCCCGGAACTGCTGTCCCCCTGCTGCCGCCTGTTCTATGCCGGCTTTCAGAAGCGGGGATTTCTGATCCAGCTCATTTGTTCCTGCCTCCAGCTGCTCCGCTCCTGCCTTTGTCTGGCTGGCACCTGCGTTAAGAGCCGCGGCCCCGGTCTCCAGCCCGGACATTTTATCCGTCACCAGTTTCACACCGTCCGTATACGCAACAGTTTTATCTGCAAGGACCTCACTGCTGTCCCGCAGTTTCCCTACTACATTTACCACCTGTTCCATCATCTGGGCCTCTGTGCCCGAACCCTGACGGCTTTCCACAGAAGTTACGGTCTGTCCGCTGACGCCTGCAAGACCGTTCTCTGCCGCATCCGCTGCTGCCGATACAGCCTCCCCGGCCCCTCTTAAGGCACTGCCACCCTCCTTAAGCAGAGAAGCCGCGCCTTCTAAACGTCCGTTTGCCTTATACACTGCACGCTCATTTTCCTGTGCTGCGGCAACCGCCTGACCGGCTGCCTCTATAATCTGGCTGATATCACCGGAAGCCACAGCTGCATCAAGCGCCTCAGCCAGGCCGTCTGCAGAAACAGCATTTACACTTGCAATTCCATCCGCAGAAGCTTCCAGCTCCCCGGCCTTTCCCTGCAGTTCGTCTGCCTGCCCGTGCAGGGGTTCCAAAGCCGCCTCTGCCTCTGTGACATCCACGTCTGTCTGAACGGTTGTCACTTCCTCAGCACCCTGCGCACTGCCGTTTCCGCCTGCTGTCAGCATGGCATATAACTGTTCCAGCCCCTGATGCAGCGCGGAAACGCCGTCTGCCAACTGTGCAGAACTTGCTCCCTCTGCCCCGTTGACAGCTTCCATACCTGCCCTCAGCTGTTCTATTCCTGTCTTCAGATTCCCACTTCCGGCCTCCAGTGCTCCCGTTCCCTGAACAAGAGCCTCTGCACCCTCATGAATCTGCTTTGCGGAATCCGGCAGCGTCTCCGTGCTCTGCCGAAGCACTTCCAGCCCCTTACACAGTTCTGCCATTGCCGCGTCTGCATTCGATACCCCCACTTTTAAAGCTGTACCTCCGGCTTCCAGCTGGGCGGCTCCGTCTGCCAGTGCTCCTGTCCCCTGTGCAAGCTGATCCACCCCGTCCTTCAGTGCCGGCACCTGCCCATCCAGTTGTGAAAGTCCGGTATGCAGCGCTCCTGCACCGCTCTTTAATTCCTCAGCTCCCGAAACCAGCGTACCGGTGCCATCCGAGAGTTCACTCACTCCCGCTCCTGCAGCCGTCACACCGTCCTTTAGTTCAGCCGCTCCCGAATCCAACTGATCGGCTCCGTCCTTTACCGTGCTCACGCCGTCCACATAAATTTTCAGCCCCACGCGCAGCGTATCACTCCCTTCCCGAAACGTAAGGGAGCTGTCCGCCAGAGTCTCCAGATTATCCGTTATGGTCCTGTTTCCGTCCGATATCTTGCTCACACCGTCCTTCAGGTCCCTGGACCCATCAGCAGCCTCCTGCATCCCGTCCCCAACCTCAGCGATCTGATCAAACACAGCCTGGGTATACGTCTTCGTCACTTCCTCCGCCACACTGTTTTTCACCTTCTCCATAGCTGTCTCACTCATCTTGGACGCAATATAATTCGTCCCCGGATTGGTCTGATAGGCAAGTTCCATCTTCTTTGGCTTCTCATCCATCACCGTAGACGCATTCTCGGAAAAATCCTCCGGAATCGTGATCACCATATAATAAGTACCATTTCTAAGCCCTCTTTCGGCGGTCTCCGCATCCACAAAATTAAAACAAAGCGATTCCTCCTCCCGGAGCTTCTCAACCAGTTCCTCCCCCACATTCAGCTCCCTGTCATTATAAGCAACCGCCTTATCTTCATTCACCACCGCCACCGGCAGCTTATCCAGATTCCCATAAGGGTCCCACATAGACCCCAAAAACAGTGTAGTATAAATCGTAGGAATCAAAACAATCGCCACAACCACCACCAAAAGCAGTTTATTATGGACCAGTCCCTTCCATTCCTTTCTCAGCAAATCACATTCCCCTTTCTGTCACCATTATTCCCAACACGCCATCCACCAACCCCTTCTACCATTCTATGCCCCACTTTCACATTAGCACACTCCAAATCCATTAATAGATACCGTGTTGATTTTCAAAGCAACCTGTATTATACTAAAACCATCCCACCCCCACAACCATCAATCCCCCCTCACCCCATCCATTACTAGACACCCCGCCCCAAATATGTCTCATTTTATACTTTTTTAACATTTCCCCACCCCAGTACTCTCAACCACCCGCACTTGATAACCAACCGCCCCACACCTTCACTCTCAGCCACCCGCACTTGATAACCAACCGCCTCACACCTTCACTCTCAACCACTCGCACTTGATAACCAGGTGAAGTCACAGCGGCAGGGCCGGGAGGGCGGGGTGTCAGGTGAGGGATGTCTCAGAGGAGCGCCAGGGAGATCCACCTGCCCCAGTTACTTAATGAAGAGGCCATTGCCGATGAATTTAGTAACTGGGAGCAGGTTAGCTCCCTGGCAGCGGAACGCTTCCCTCACCTGACACCCCGCCCTCCCGGCCCTGCCGCTGTGACTTCACCGTCCCCATAATCAAAGAAAGGAGCCCCAAAAATCATGCCAAAAAAACCCGACCGCCGCATAAGAAAAACCAAATCCCAACTCCGCGCCGGCCTCTCCAAACTCATGCAGCACAAAAGCATCAAAGAAATCACCGTAAAAGAACTGGTAGAAGAAGTCGACATCAACCGTTCCACCTTCTACCTCCACTACACAGACATCTACAACATGCTGGAAACCATAGAAAACGACCTGCAGGAAGAAATCCTGAAAATCATCCAGGAACACCCTGTCAGCCCCTTCAATGAAGCCAGCTTCCCCTTCATAGAGGACATCTTCCTGATCCTCTGGGAAAACAAAGACATCTGCAGCGCCCTTTTAGGCCCCAACGGCGACATGTCCTTTGTCAGCCGCATAGAGAGCATTATCTCCGAGCACAGTCTGAAGGTCCTGAAAGCCACCTTCCCGGAAAACATGGACAGCCTGAAATACTCCTATTCCTTCTGCCTCACAGGATGCATCGGCCTGATCAAAACCTGGCTGGACTCCGACACAGGCGAATCCCCCCAGCACATGGCTGACCTGACCTTCCGCCTGATCATGAACGCCCTGAAAGACATTTACCCCAAACCATAACCCGCCGCAGCCTGCCCCAAGCACTTTCAGACTGCACAGGGAAAAACGAACAACTTTTCTGCACAACAAAAAACCGGCCTGCCGTCCTCCATACGAATCACCATGCAGTCCAAACTGCATCATACATCCATATAGAATCCGGCAGGCCGGTCCTGTCAGCTCATTCAAACACAGGAAAAACCATCAGCTCCTGGCAGTCTTGCCAAACCAGTCCTCCCTGAGTGCCACATAAAGCTCCGCATTGGTGGCATCCACATAGGGCTTCACATAAAAAATCCCAGCTACTCCGCATGTGATTCCACCAACTATCAGCCACCCGAAAAAAGAAAGGTCCAGAATAAATGCTTCCCACTTCTGCCCATACATCATCTCCTTGCTGATGCGAAGAGCCTCCCTGTAATCAATATCCGGCTGTTCCGCCAGAATATAGGGAACCATTCGGTAAGCATAACTCATCACAATTCCCGGAATCACAAGCAGCAGCGTCCACAGAGCCACAAACAGATTTTTCATGAACATAACCAGCACAGAGTTTCCGTAATACCCGCTCTTAAACCCAAACAACAGCTTAGAAACCGGCGCATTATAATCCCTGTTCTCCACATAAAATCTGCAGGCCCCCATCAGCAGCATCTGAAACACAAAAATATCAAGTAAGATCACTGCCAGGGAAACAGCTCCCGCACTGTAAGCGCTTCCTCCCCAGTTAAAAAACGAATGGCTCCAGTCAAATTTCAAATGCAGTCCGGAAAACTCAAGGAACGATCCCGAAGGGCCGTCACTGCTATAGCTGCGCCCATATTTTGTCGCCACAAGAGCCGATATCAGGGATACCAATACTGCCGGTCCGTAATTTTTCAGGAAATTTGCCTTACCGTTCATTTTCAGGTCAATTCTGTTCCACATAACTTCATCCCCCATTCTCCGGAACCAGTGCCTGTCAGAAAATTCATTCCGACCAACTGTGACACACAGCCTCCCGAAACCATTTTCAAACACGCTCCGATGAATATATATCCGGATAATTTTTCACTGTTCCATATTACCATACTTTCATGGAGAATGATACTTCTTTACCACATTTTCTACCTGAACAATATTGTCAATTCCTTCCGCAGCTCCCAGTTTCTGCACTGCCAGCGCACCGCATGCGTTTGCGTATGCCGCTGCTGTCTGCAGGTCCATTTTCTCTGATAATGCGTACACGAAACCTGCCGCAAAACTGTCGCCGGCTCCTGTGGTATCCACACACGGTACACCGGGAACGGCAGGGCTTGTAAAAAACATTTCCCTGTTTTTCACAAAACATCCCTTATCCCCGCATTTGATCACCACATTGCCCACACCGCAGTCCAGAAATGTATCTGCGATCTCATGCAGTTCTCTTTTCCCGGTAACCAGCACTGCCTCCTCATAATTCGGAAAAAGATAATCCACATAGGCCAGCGCCCCGCGGATATCCTCCGCGGTTTCTCCGTTCTTCCTCTTTGTCATGTCCGCACACACCAGCACGCCCTGTTTTTTCGCCCGCTGAAACAGCCGCTCCATCTCCGCATTTCCAAGCCTCGGAAAGACAAAGATACTGGCAAAACACAGGATCTTTACATCCCGGAAAAGTTCTCCCTCCAGATGTTCCCCGGAAAGAACGCGCAGTGTGCCGTGAGGATTTGTCAGGAAACTCCGTTCCCCGTTCTCCTTCACCAGAACCACATTGATGCCTGTATCCACACCCGGCTCTGTCCTGGCAAGTTCAAGTCCAATCCCATATTTCCGGCAGTGGCCCCTGATGATCTCTGAAGCCGGGTCGCTGCCCAGCACGGTCAGAAGCCGGACATTCCTCCCCAGTTTTGCCAGAACTGTCGCTTCGTTCAGAGCATCCCCTCCTGTCCTCATGGTGATGGCATCTGCCGGGCTTGAACCGGTCTCAAAAACATGTTCGTCGGCCGGCTCTGCCAGCACATCCAATATGGCCGCACCCACAACTAAAATCTTTTCCTTCATATCCGTACTCCTTTGCTCTGCCATTTATCAGCAAATGACTGCACAGCCTCCGCCGCACATTCTCCGGCCGGTCATCTTCAGGCCGGTCCGCCGTCTTCCCGGAACTTTTCAATCAATTCCGTAAACTCCTGCCTGTCCCTTACAAACGCAAACTCCTCACTCTTTTCCAGCTCCGTTAATAACCCGGTTCGCATACGCTTAAATATTTCCGTCTGCTGCCCGCTGTTCTCCTTCTGCTCAGCCAGTTTATAATACAGCCTGCTCTTACTCAGTTCCCATGGCTCGCCCATAGTCTCCAAAATCTTCCCGAGCAGCTCCAGCGTTCTGTCCGCGTCTTTTTCTGCAACCGCCATCTCGTAATCTGCCATATACTTTCCGTATTGCCACAGATCCAGCAGTTCCACCACATCTCTGCATTTACCTGCATAATATTCCATGTTCTCCCAGTCACTCTGCTTCTTATAAATTTCCATAAGCGTGATCAGGCAGTTCTGCACATCGCCCGCTGCCTGGAGAAGCTTTTGCTGTGTCATTTTCACTGCCTCCTCAACTTTCCCCTGTTTTCTGTACAGAAGTGTGAGCATTGGCCTTTTATCCACCCCAGGCTCCGGCATCTGCGCCAGCAGCTCCTCCGCTCTGCTGTAATCCTCCGCTGTAATATAATCAGACACCAGCATATTCAGAGCACTGCCCCTTATCCCCCAGTCAGTCTCGCTGTTCTTTGCCACCCTTTCAAATAATTCCCGGATTTCCTCCTCATACTTTGCCTTATCTTCATCCGGAACCGGAAACATGAGCAGCGTACCCTTCAGAAAACCGGCCAGATTATAAATCAGACTGTCACTGTTTGGAAACTCCCGGATCTTCTTCATTGCCAGTTCATATCCTTCCTTATACCCGCTCTCCTTCAGCACGGAAAAGACCTCATTGCAGAAATGATTTATCTCCTCCCCCGTCAGATCATCCTCAAAGGACAGCAGGGTATTCAAATCCACCTTCAAAAGCCTTGCCAGCGGCGGAAGCAGCGTGATATCCGGATAGCTCACCCCTTTTTCCCATTTGTTGACAGCCGGCGCCGATATTCCCAGATATTCTGCCGCCTGTTCCTGGGTCAGCTTCAGTTCTTTTCTTCTTGTTCTGATAATTTCATTGATTTTCATAACATTGTCCTCCATCCTACAGAGGGACAGCCGGCGCCGGCTTTCGTTCTCTGTTATAGCTATTATAACAGATGTACCTTTTGGGCACTATTGATTCCTTTTTAATTTTCATTCAAATATTTTAACCACCGGTTATGCCCAATGGATCCAATCCGTAAACTATAGTCACACACGACCGGAGTCATAATTTTACCATTGTTGAAACCATCGTACCGTGCTATAATCTAAGTTGCAGGATACCTGCATAAAATAGTCCAATTTAAGGAGGTTTTTACAATGTTAGACAAAAATGTATCTGAACTGCTGAACACGCAGATCAACAAAGAATTCTACTCCGCCTATTTATATCTGGATTTTGCCAATTACTATAAAGACCAGGGACTCGACGGTTTTGCCAACTGGTACAACGTTCAGGCCCAGGAGGAGCGCGACCACGCCATGCTCTTCATCCAGTATCTGCAGAATAACAGTGAAAAGATATCACTGGAATCCATAGACAAGCCGGACAAGGTATTCGATGCCTTTGACCAGCCCCTGCATGCCAGCCTGGAACATGAGCGGTATGTAACCAGCCTGATCCACAATATCTACGACGCTGCGTACACGGTAAAAGATTTCCGCACCATGCAGTTTCTTGACTGGTTTGTAAAAGAACAGGGCGAGGAGGAAAAAAATGCGGAGGACCTGATCCGTAAGTTCGAGCTTTTCGGACATGACTCCAAGAGCCTCTATATGCTGGATTCCGAACTGGCAGCCAGAGTATACACTGCCCCTTCCCTGGTGCTTTGATATGAGCGGGGAGAAATATCTGTGTCCCTGTTTTAAGGTCACAAAAAAAGATATCAAGGAGGCCATAAAGGATGGTGCCTCCTCCTTCAAAGAAGTGCGGAAAATGACCAAAGCCGGAAAAGGCTGCGGCCACTGCCAGTGCAAGGTAAAAAAGTACGCAAAGAAACAGCTGAAAAAACACGCGTCCTGAATACTGACGCGCATACAAAATGCCTGCCGGGTCAAGACAATTCGTCTGTCGCCCCGGCAGGCATTCTTCTTACCATATTCCTAGTATTTTCTGCATAACCAGACTCACACATGTGATCCCAGCCCAGCAGCAGGCGCCCATGAAGATCGGCTTTCCGCCTGTTTTTATAAGTTTCACCACATTGGTGTTCAGTCCGATTGCACCCATTGCCATGACAATGAAAAATTTGCTCAGCGTCTTCAGAGGACTGAAGATCCCCGCCGGGACACCAAAGTACACAGCGACCGTGGTGATAACAGAAGCTGCTACAAAGTAAAGGATAAAGAAAGGAAATATTTTTCTTAATTCAACACTGTTCCCTTCCTCCTCTTCCAAATTCTTTGTACGTATTACTGCCAGCACCAGGGTAATGGGAATGATGGCAAGGGTTCTTGTCAGCTTCACGGTCACAGCCTTGTCAAGCGTGGCATTACCCAGATTATAAAGGGAATCCCAGGTAGATGCAGCGGCTGTTACAGAAGAAGTATCATTGACAGCCGTCCCCGCGAAAATTCCGAAAGCTTCCCCGCTGTGCGTATCAAATCCGATCAAAGCTCCAAACGCAGGAAAGAGAACTGCCGCCAGAATATTGAATAGGAAGATAACGGAGATGGCCTGGGCCACTTCCTCGTCATCCGCGTCAATAACAGGCGCTGTAGCAGCAATGGCTGAACCGCCGCATATGGATGAACCAACCCCTACTAAAGTGGAAATTTTTCCGGGAATTTTCATAACCCTGTGCAGCACATAAGCGATAACCAGCGATGTGGTAATGGTGGATAAGATAATAGGAAGAGATTGTTTCCCCGTCTTCAGAACAACTGTGAGATTCATCCCAAATCCCAGAAGGATCACTGCATACTGCAGAATTTTTTTTGATGTAAAGGTAATACCGGGCTGCAAATCCGTCTTATCCTTCAGAAAGTGTGTTACTACCATTCCCAACAAAATGGCACAAACCGGACCGCCCACCACAGGGACCAGTTTTCCCAGATACCAGCCTGCTGCTGCAATGACCAGACAGAGCAGCAGGCCTTTCCAATTCTTTTTCACAAAATTCATACTTCCTTTCTCCTTTTAGCATTTTCTTTGGTATATCTTACCATGTTCTTATGATAAATAAAAATTATTTATATTTATTTTTCTATAAAAATACTTTATACTATAACCAGAATATATTTTTAGAGGGGGATAAGAAAATGCAGGATTTTCGTATGGAAACGTTTTTAACCGTATGCGAAGAATTGAATTATACACGTGCAGCCCATAAGCTTGGTCTGACACAGCCGGCTGTTTCTCAGCACATCCATTTTCTGGAAGAGTCCTACGGAACACACCTTTTCACCATACAGGGCCGGAAATTATATCTGACGGAGGCCGGAAAGCTTCTCCACGCCTCTGCCCAGACCATGAAAAACGATGAATCTCATCTCCGCCGCAGGCTCAGAAATGCGCAGCAGCCCAAAAAAGAATACCATTTCGGCGCCACTCTCACCGTAGCCGAATATATCCTTCCCGAGAAGATAACGAAAATCTTAAGCGATGACAAGGGCTGCCGCATGAAGATCACGGTCCAGAATACAAGAGAGCTGCTGCGCCAGATCGATACAGGGGTCATTGACTTCGCCGTGGTGGAAGGCTCTTTTCCCAAGGAAGAATACGACTTCCTGCCCTACAGCAAAGAGCCTTATATTGCTGTATGCGCCGCGGACTTTCCCCTTCCCAAGTGTCCCTGCGTTTTAGAGGACCTGCTGCCCTACACCCTGATCACCCGGGAAAAAGGTTCCGGCAGCAGGGATATCCTGGAGTCCATCCTGGCACAGCAGAACTTAAGGCTCGCTGACTTTGCCCGCGTGGTGGAATACGGCAGCATCGGCGCCATCAAGCGTCTGACCGCTTCCGGGTGCGGCATCACTTTTCTGTACAAAAAAGCCGCGGAACATGAGCTCCGCAGCCGAAAATTAAAAGAGATCAAATTACAGGAATTCCACCTGCTGCACGGACTTAACTTTGTGTTCCGCAAAGATACCATTTTCCGGGAGGAATACGCCCAGCTCTATTCCCTCCTGAAATGAGAAGAACACACTTATGCCGCATCCGCGGATTCCGTTCCCCGGGAGATACGTTCCGCCGCACAGCATACCTTTTCAAACACAAAATCAAACACCAGACCATATACCACGCCGAACAGGTTATTTGCCAGCCTCAGCGCCATGGACCCTGTCATGCCGAACATTCCCGTAGCCATGGCAAGGGCCCCGAAGGAGTTGAACACTGTCTGCCACAGATAGGTTGCCGAGAATCCCACACCAACGCCGCCCAGCATACCGATACAGCCGTAAAAGCTCTCCGGCAGCACCGCGCACAGCCCGAAAAACAGAACACACCCAATGGCATTTCCCGGAAAACGGTATTTGAACCGATCGAGCAGATCCTTCCGGAAAGGCTGGATAATGGACATCATGGCAAATCCCGCCCACATCACTCTCGGAAGATGCAGGAGCTGCGCAAAAAACATGCCGGAGGAGATGCCAAGGGCCATGCGGAGCTGCCATTTCGTCCTGGCTGATGAAAGGGCAAATTCCCCCAGCAGATCCCTCAGTCCCCTCTTATAGGTAATCTCCCTGTGGTTTCTGTAAAAGACAAGCGCAGTCAGCAGTGCGCCCAATGCCAGCGCAAGGACCCGCATGAAATACGCATGTCCGGACACATCATTTCCCTGAAGCAGCAGATACCCCAGAACCCAGGTAGCGTGATTGGCCATGATAATGTTGTGGCATCCCAGCGTAAGGAGCAGAAGCAAAAAGACAAAATCCAGTAAAAACGCCCATCCCGCCGGCACCATATGGGTCAGCCTCGGCCCCACGGCCAGAACGGCAAACAAAATGACAATAACCCCCATACCGTGAGAGGCTTTGATTCCCAGATCCGCGGACCGGAACACCATCACGGTAAGCAGCACTACCACCCCGGCCACACTGTTGTCCTCCCCGAATATCTTTGTATAAGCTGTGACAAATGCCATGCAGAATGCAAGCGTCAGAAATACTTTGAAAACATAGATGAGAAGATGCCTTCTCTTTTCCCTGCTGTCTTTACTGTTCCGGATCAGTGCCTTTGAACCGGCCTGATTCAACTGTAGTTCCTGATAAATACTCAAATGATCAACTCCCTGAATGATTGATTTCTGTTATTGTTTCATTTCCCCGGATTCCCCTGCCTGATGGTTCACCAGGCGGATCAGCTCCATAAGCCGGGCAAAGTTCTCCTCCCCGGCCCTGCGCCTCATGGAATACAGGGGTTCCAGATAATACTTATATGTGTGATCCAGCTCCTCCCGCCCTTTCTCTGTGATACACAGATAATAACTGCGGTGGTCTGCTGCACACGCCTCCTTCTCCAGAAATTCCTTTCTGCAGAGGCTATCCACCAGACGGCTGACTACCGGCTTGCTGATACCCATCCCTGCGCAGAGCATATGGGATGTAAGTTTCTCCCCGGAGAGCGCCACCCTGGAGAGCAGATCCAGTTCCTGTGCAGAGGAGATCCCGCCTTTTTTTGCCCGCCTTACATGCAGACTGCAAAAAAGCCTGATATCCTGCATTCTCTCCATCATTTCTATCCAGTCGTATTCCATTTTTCTCTCTCCTGTATACGAATTTGTGAAATGTCCCTGTGGTTCTATTTAGTTAACATTATTAACTATCCAGATATACTACGCCAAATAGTTCATTTTGTCAACTATTTCCAGACATTTTATATTACAGCGTCACCTGCATATCCTTAAATTCCTTTGGCGATATCCCATACTCTTTCTTAAATGCCCGGTAAAAGCTGGAGTAATCCCCGAACCCGAACATGGGATACACCTCACTGATCCCCACATCCCCCAGTATGGCATCCCTGCAGGCGGACAACCTTTTTTTGGTGATATACTGGTGGATGGACAGTCCCGTACTGTCCTTAAACACATGGGCTATATGGTACTTGCTCACATAAAACTGCTTCGCCAGATTCTCCAGGGACAAATCCCCATCCAGATTTTCTTCTATATAATCAGCCAGCCCCTGATACAGGTTCAGCTCCTCCCGCTCACTCTTCGGATAATTCTGTTCATGGACGATTCTGTTCAGGTGCAGGATCAGGTCATTGACACACAGGGATATCTTCGCCTCCCTGCCAAACCGTTTGGAGCGCATTTCATCAATAAGCCCGAAGACTTTAGAGCGGATGGTATTGAAAATCACCACATCCGTATGAAAAATGTAATTCTTCGTCACCTTTACATGCTGCATCAGATAGGCATAATCCGATGAAATTTCCATAAGACTGTTGCAGTATTCTTCCGTGATCCAGAATACAAAACGGCGGTATGGAAGCTCCTGGTCCCGAATCACAGCGTGGTGCCGCGCTTTCGGAGGTATCAGTACAATATCCCCCTGCCTCATGGAATACTCCTTCCCCTCGATGATCATACCCACATTCCCCTCCAGGAAAAAATAAAATTCATAGTAGTCATGCGCATGGTCCTTTACCTGGGACAGATAAAAATCACTGTAATAATAGACCTCAAAATCTTTGGAAAGCATATACTGCCTGGTGCTGAACGCTGTCTGCAGATTTTTTTTCACACCTGTCACCTCCGTCATTTTTTATAGATTATCACGAAACCGCAACTTTTGCAATGTAAACAACAAATCAGTCAATTGGCTTTTTCTCTGCAGTAATTATAATAATAGATAACAAAGTAAATGAATCCCAAGCGGAAAAGAGAAAGGATACAAAAACTATGGAAATGACATTAAGATGGTATGGTTCTAAATTTGACACAGTGACTCTGAAACAGATTCGCCAGATCCCAGGTGTGACAGGGGTTATCACCACTCTTTACGACACACAGCCGGGCGAAGTATGGAGCAGGGAACGCATCGCTGCCCTGAAAGAGGAAGTTGCCGCATCAGGCCTTCACATTTCCGGTATCGAGAGCGTCAACATCCATGATGCCATCAAGACAGGCTCTCCGGAGAGAGACATGTACATTGACAACTATATCGAAACTCTGGAAAACCTGGGAAAAGAAGATATCCATCTGGTATGCTACAACTTCATGCCTGTCTTTGACTGGACCAGAACAGAGCTGGCACGTGTAAGACCGGACGGCTCCACAGTTCTTGCGTACACACAGGAAGCGGTTGACGCCCTTGACCCGGAGAACATGTTTGAATCCATCGCAGGCGACACCAACGGCACGATCATGCCGGGCTGGGAGCCGGAGCGTATGGCTAAGATCAAAGAGCTGTTCGACATGTACAAAGACATTGACGACGAAAAATTATTCGAGAACCTGAAATACTTCCTGGAGCGCATCATGCCGGTCTGCAACAAATACGACATCAATATGGCAATCCATCCCGATGATCCTGCATGGAGCGTATTCGGCCTTCCGCGTATCATCATCAACAAAGCCAACATCCTGCGCATGATGGCAATGGTGGATGACCCGCACAACGGCGTTACCTTCTGCTCCGGTTCCTACGGCACCAACCTGGAAAATGACCTGCCGGATATGATCCGTTCCTTAAAAGGCAGAATCCATTTTGCACATGTGCGTAACCTGAAATTCAACTCTCCTACAGATTTTGAGGAGGCTGCCCATCTTTCCACAGACGGAACCTTTGATATGTATGAGATCATGAAAGCACTCTACGACATCGGATTTGAAGGACCTGTCCGCCCTGACCATGGCCGCATGATCTGGGACGAAGTGGCAATGCCGGGTTACGGCCTCTATGACAGAGCACTGGGCGCTACTTACTTAAACGGACTCTGGGAAGCAATCGTGAAAGGAGCAAGATAGTCATGCAGGTAAATGAACTGGGTTTAAAAAACAGAGAACAGTGGGAATGTAAAGGCTATTCCCTTCCGAAATTCGACAGAGCAGCCGTAACGGAAAAGACCATGGAAAATCCGTTCTGGGTCCACTTCGGCGCCGGCAACATTTTCCGCGCCTTTCAGGCAAATGTGGTGCAGAACCTTTTAAATGAAGGCGTTCTGGACCGCGGCCTGGTAGTTGCAGAGGGATTTGACTATGAGATCATAGAGAAAATGAACCGTCCCCACGACGGCTACAATATCCTTGTGACTTTAAAAGCAAACGGCTCTGTAGAGAAAACCGTTGTGGGCAGTGTTGTGGAATCTCTCACCGTTGACTCCGAGAATGACACGGACTTCAACCGTCTGCGTGAGATCTTCAAAAAAGACTCCCTGCAGATGGCCAGCTTCACCATCACAGAGAAAGGTTACAGCCTTGTTAACGGAAAAGGTGAGATGCTCCCCTCTGTTGTGGCTGACATGGAAAAAGGCCCGGAAAAACCGGAGAGCTACATCGGCAAAGTGGTAAGCCTTCTGTACACCAGATTCCAGGCAGGCGAAAAGCCTATCGCTATGGTGAGCATGGACAACTGCTCCCACAACGGAAGCAAACTCCACGACGCAGTCTTCGCATTTGCTGATAAATGGTCAAAGACGGGCCTGACAGACAAAGCCTTTGTGGACTATATCGAGAACCCGGCTAAAGTCTCCTTCCCCTGGTCCATGATCGACAAGATCACTCCCAGACCTGACCCGTCCGTGGAAGAGATCCTGAAAAAAGACGGCGTGGAAGAATTAGAGCCGGTGGTAACCTCTAAGAACACCTATGTGGCTCCCTTCGTAAACGCAGAGGAATGCCAGTACCTGGTCATCGAGGATGCCTTCCCCAACGGAAGACCCGAGCTTGAAAAAGGCGGCCTGATCTTCACCACCCGTGAGACCGTTGACAAGGTGGAGAAGATGAAAGTCTGCACCTGCTTAAATCCTCTGCACACCGCCCTTGCCGTATTCGGCTGCATTCTGGGATATGACCTGATCTCCAAAGAGATGAAGGACGAGACCCTGAAGAAGCTGGTAGAGGGCATCGGCTACGCAGAAGGCCTGCCGGTTGTTATAAACCCGGGCATTCTGGACCCCAAAGAGTTCATTGACACGGTACTTGGTGTCCGTATCCCGAACCCGTTCATGCCGGATACCCCGCAGCGTATTGCCACAGATACTTCCCAGAAGCTGGCGATCCGTTTCGGTGAGACCATCAAGGCATATCAGGCCTCCCCCAAGCTGCATGTATCAGACCTGAAGCTGATCCCCCTTGTATTCGCAGGATGGTTCCGCTATCTGATGGGTGTGGATGACAACGGCAATGCTTTTGAATTAAGTCCGGACCCGCTTCTGGATACCGTACGCCCCTACGTTGCAGACGTAAAACTGGGCGAGGCCGTGGATGCGGAAAAACTGCTGAAACCGGTTCTGGAAAATGAAAAGATCTTCGGTGTGAACCTCTATGATGTGGGCATGGCTGACACTGTATGCAGTTACTTCTCACAGATGACAGCCGGTACAGGCGCTGTCCGCAGCACACTGGAAAAATACGTTTAAAACCCTTCGGGGCTGCACGAATCCTCCGCTCGTGCAGCCCCGATTTTTTCTTTTATTTAGTATACTTCCGCTCCAAACGGCATAAGTGCCAGCTTGGCGATTTTAAAATGCTGCATTCCAAAAGGAATACCTACCACTGTGACACAGAGCAAAAAGCCGATCAGCAGAGATTCCAGAGCCAGGGGGATTCCTGTCACTATCATCCAGATGACATTGAGAAGCAGGGAGCCTGCCCCTCCGCCGTACTGCACTTCCTTCCCAAAAGGAAAAAAAGCCAGTGCAGCAAACTTAAAACACTGCATTCCCACAGGAATACCTACTATCGTGACACACCACAAAAGCCCTGCCAGACACCAGCTCAGCCCGCTGATACAGCCGCCGAACACAAACCACAGTACATTTCCAAGACATCCCATATAATTCCCTCCTATTCTATCTTATTCATTCAACAGGTCTCTCAGCTCCCCGAGAATCGCTCTCACCCGCATGATCGCGTCATCCACCTGCTCTCTGGCATCATTGATCTTCTTCTGCACCAGATAGTCAGCCACGATCCCATCAAAGAAGAAATCAGCAAAATTCAAAAATGAGCTGATGTCCATGCGCAGGTCAAGGGGAACCTGGACATCCCTAAGTTCTCTCTGGAAAACAAGGAGCTGACTTTTTGCATCCTCCATATAAGCTGTGGCATCCGACATTTTTGAATGTTTTACCATGTCTGTGAAAAACCCGCCTCCCAGCATATCGAAGATTCCCCAGTTCTTTGCTCCCTGAAGCTTTTCTCTTGCATTTTCCAGGCTGTAAAGAGCCTTCTCACCTGCCGCTGCTGCTTCCTCAATCTCTCTTCTTCTCACTTCGTCTCTCATTTTTCTTTTCCTCCATTTTTTCAGCCGGCTTTCCTGCGGCGGATATCTGGAAGGTGTGCTGAAAATAGATGGAACTAAAAAAAGACCTCTATTATGACATCCGCCACAATAAAAGTCTTGCTATCTCATTTGATACGGACACCTCTCGGTATCGGTTGACGATTTCAAACCCGTTCATCTCTGAACGTTCAGCTACTCCCTTTCGATTGCTTGTATAGAATATAGCACAGAGCACACAACTTGTCAATATATTCCTTTATAAAAGCAGAGTTGCGGGACATCTTTCCGCAAGATGCCCCGCATTCTCCTGTTTTCACTCAGCTTTTCTGATCCTTGCCCTTTTGACTTCCCGCTTTCTGGTACTGCCTGTCAAATTCCGGCCTGGGAAGAGGTTTGTTGAAATAATACCCCTGAATATAGAAGCATTCCAGATTCTTCAGCACTTCAAGCTGTTCTCTGTTCTCCACCCCCTCAGCCACCACTTCCATCTGCAGCTCCTGGCAGAGCGCCAGGATGTTCTTCACAATGATACGCGCGTTTTCATTGGTAAGAAGATTATTGACCAGCCCCTTGTCCAGCTTCAGGTGATTGAAACGGATTGCGGACAGGAAGGAAAGGTTGCTGTATTTGGCTCCGAAATCATCCAGAGCTATATGGTAACCTGCCTGGCAGATCTGCTTTCCGATCTGGGCCACTGTGTTGCGCTCCACCTCCCCCATACTCTCCGTGATCTCTATCTCCACGTACCGTTTATCCACGCCATAGCGGAAAATGATCTCCTCCATCCGCTCTATAAGCTGCTCCTCCAGCAGGGTTGCCCTGGAAAAATTAAGGGAGACGGGAATCAGCTCCACACCTCTGCGCTCCCACTCTTTCAGGATTCTGCACACTTCTTCAAAGACAAAGAAATCTATATAATGTATCAGGCCCGCTGTCTCCAGATAAGGGATGAACTTCCCGGGCGGCACGATTCCCTTCTCCGGGTCCTGGTAGCGCACCAATGCCTCTGCACCGCAGAGTTTGTTATTATATGTATCAATCTTAGGCTGGAGATAGACTGTAAACCTTCCCTCTGCGATCTCCTTTAACAGCGCCTTCAATACCCCTGCGTTTCTGTGGACTTCTGCGTAAGGATGCTCACTGTAGTAATCCTGTTTTGCTATCATTCTGCGCTCGTCCGCACTGGCGATGAGAAAATCCAGGCTGATATCCGTATCCGACCAGGCACTTCCCACAGAAATGCCTGCCACATCCCGCATCCTCTCCCTCATTTTCTTCAGACGTTTTATGAAAGAGTCGTGGGATATATTTTCGCTGACCAGCAGAAACTCGTCACCGGTAAAACGGTAGATCCTTGCCGCCGGAAATTCTTCCTGCATGATACCCGCAGTAAATTGTACCACATTGTCACCGTATGCATTTCCATATACCCTGTTGATATCCTTTAACCCGTTAATGTCCAGGGAAACGACGCCAAGTGAGATCAGGCTCTCCTCCTTAAGACCGGAACAATACTCTTTATAACTGTTCCGGTTGAGCACGCCTGTCAGCTCATCGTGATGCATGAGAAATTCCTGCTTTTCCTGCAGCCTGCGCTTTGTCAGTTCATTTGCCATAAAATACTGCATGGTACTCAGAACTGCCGTATGCTCTGTGTTTCTTGTGGGATTGTCAACGCCCATGTAGCCAATCAGCTTATCCCCTTCCTCAAGCCCTGCCGTAAAGCAGGACTCAATACCCAGGCTCTTCATAGCTTTATACAGCCCCCGGCGCTTCTCCCTCCACGGTTCCACATCACGAATGTACTGAAGCTGCCTTAATTCCTCCCATCTCCAGCCGCCCGGGCCTCCCGGGTACAGATAAGGCCTCATGCCGGAACAGATGGAAGACGCTCCCTCCTTCTTCCACTCATAGACATCCCTGACACCTCTGCTCTCCGGTTCACATTCGATCACATACGCCCGGTCCGCGCCGTAATAGACAGCCAGGGATTCCAGCACCTGTTCCAGCGAATGCCCAAAATCCATCGCGCCGGTCAGCGCAAACATACTCTGCAGCACCACCTTTTCTCCCTCACTGTCATGCTCTGTATGGGGCATACACTGCCCGGTTCCCCTTATGCCGGGATTATCCGGCTTATATTTCTTCAACTGCTCGCTGTAGACAAAGACACCGCTCCTGCCCATGGATACGCCTGTCTCCAAGGCTGCCCTTGCCTTCTGGTACAGTCCCTGAAAAATATTGTCGGACCTGCTGTCAAAAATAATACCGCAGGACACATTGACCGCCCGGCTGATATTGGGAAACATATAGGGAAGTGCAATCGCCCTGACAACCTCCTCCGCGCACTGCCGTACAAATTCCATCCTGGGATTGTTATACACAAAGACTACAAACTCATCCCCGTAGAATCTGCCAATAATGGCGTCCTCTATAAACCTCATTTTTAACTGGTTGCTTATCTCCTTCAGCACATCATCCGCAGCCACATAGCCGATTTCATGTACCAGCTTTGTGAAAAAGTCCACATTGAATACCAGCAGCGCATAGGACTGTCTTCTGCCGTGGTTTTTCAGCAGTGCATCACCTATCATCTGTATGGCGGTATCTTTGTTGTACACACCTGTCTGCACATCATATTCCGCCCGGAATTTCAGGGCAAGCTCCAGATTTTTCTTCTCGTTGATATCCTCCAGTGTACCGTAGACATAGAGGTCTCCGTTCTGTACATCCCGCACCAGACGGGCCACGGCATTGACCCAGGACAGCCTGCCGCTGCCTTCTTTTCTGCGGTATTCAAAATTAATGGTTGTATTTCCCTCTTTATAGGCTCTGCAAAGCGCCTCACGGTTCATGAGTTTCAGCAGACGCAGTTTGTCTTCCTCGTTGGCTATACTTTCATTGTGAAGCACCATCAGCTCCTCATATGTCATTCCCGGAGAATACTCCCTCCGGACTTTTCCGTCTACATACTCTACACAGTTCTGATCAAGATTACACCGGAAGCTGGCGATCACACCGCCGTCATAGGTCAGCCTGAGCTGCATCTCCTGCTGGCAGATCATCTCTGCTTTTTTCTGTTTTGTGATATCCTCCCCCACAGCAACTGCGCTGCAGGGCACATGCTCCCCGTCATAGAGCATGGCATAGGTGACCCGTTCCCACCACCAGTAACTTCCGTCTGCTGAGCGGGTGAGAATATCCGCCTGCACATGGCTCTGCCCCTTCTCCAGCCTGCGGTACAGGTCAAGCAGATCCTGACGGCTCCGCGGATGTATATACCCCTCCTTAAGCAAGGCTTCCGGCGCATTGGCCATCTGCCGAAAGCCATGGCTCTCCTGTGCTCCCTCTGTCAAAAACAGCGTACGGGTCTTCAGATCATATTCCCATACATTGATGCAGGCTTCCTTAAGCGCTGTCCGGTAAACCATCTCCTTATGGGAGGACTCCTTCATTGGAAGCAGGGCGGGGACTTTTAGTTCCTCTGCTTCTTCTGCCGTGTTCGCCCTTCGTTCTCCATATATACTGTACTGTCCCTTGCCGTTTTTCTTTGCCTGGTACATGGCAGCATCCGCTTTTGCGAACAGGGACATAAAATCCGTGCCGTGTTCCGGGTAAAAGCTGACTCCGATGCTGCATCCGATACTGCAGATAGTCTCCCCGTTGGTGTAATAGTCAAAGATATTGCGTATGGCATTTACTTTGCTGTCAATCACATTGTTCCTCTGCAGATTGGTCATAAATACCACAAATTCATCCCCACCGATCCGTGCCGCAATGTCCTCATGTCTGAAAATGGCCCTGAGGCTTCCCGCGGTTTCCCTCAGCACCCTGTCACCGAACAGATGCCCATAGGTATCATTGATCTGTTTGAAATTATCCACATCAATGAGAAGCATCGCCGCGGGATTATGCCCCTGCTGCATATAACGCTCCACTCTGGCCTCACATTCCCTCCGGTTCAGAAGTCCGGTGAGAGGATCTAAGGCCGCCGCTTTCTGGGCTCTTATGATCTCCTTTTTTCTCTGGTCAATATCTGAGATAATGCCCAGGATTTTCAAAAGCTTCCCGTCCCTGTCCCGAAGCGCAGTCGCATGGACATCCACCCAGAGATAAGAGTTGTCCTTTGCTTTGAGACGGTACTCACATTCCATCTTGTCATTCCCCTTTAAAATGGCCTGAAATCCGCTCCGAAGTCCTGCCTTATCCGCCTCATACACAATATCTGTGGCAAACATGGAATCCGGGAAACCATCTGATGGAATCTGATACCCGAATTTTTTCTCAAAATTAGGGGAGTAATATATTTCATAGGTGACACAGTCCAGCTCAAAAATAATATCCTGCATCTGGGAGAGCACGATCTCATACCGCTTCTCACTGATAGCGAGCTGTCTCTGTGCCTCCTTCTCCCTGCTGATATCATGAAAGATACAGTGGAACCAGTCTCCCTGTTCCTTATCATCTATAAGCTCTGCACTGATCCAGGCCCAGCAGATCGTGCCTCCTTTTTGGACCAGACGGTTTTCGTACATGAAAACCTTGCTGTTCTTCAACTGTCTGTGTATCTCCTCCATGACCATTTTCCGGTCACCCTCATAGACGGTGTCCAGAATATGGTCGTGAAACAGCTCCGAAAATTCTTCCCTGGTATATCCTAAAAACTCAAACAGATAATCATCTGCATCGATCAGGGTGAAATACCTGTCATACCGGCAGTTAAATACGCCTCCGCCGATCTCCTCCATCCCGTCAGAACTGTTCTCTTTTTCATTCATCCTCAATCGGCCTCCTTCTGTCTTCTGCTCCCTTTCCTCCCACACCCGTTTATATAACTCCTATTGTATTACAACTTTGACGGTTTTTAAACTTTTCCGGGTAAAATTGTAATTTTTTTCCATATATCCGGGCAGAGTGCAGGCAACTTGCAGCAGTACAGAACAGAAAAGACCTGCCGCAAAGGCAGGCCTAACTATCCGGCTCCGTCAGGATCGTCACCTGGGTGACATATTGTTCTATATCCGAGACTGCTATTTCATTCATTCCGATTTCATAGGCATATCCTGTGATCCGTAAGCCGTGCTCTTCCGCAAAAGCCAGCATCCGGCTGTAAAGTCCGGGCAGTCTGTCCCAGCTTCCTGTACAGATGCCCCGCAGATAAGTACCTTCCGGCTTTCTGTAAAATCCCTCCACCCGCACAGGACTCTCTAACTGGGTATATAATCCGTCATAGATTTCAAATTCGCCCTGCCGGATTTTTTCCACAGACAGTATGCTGCCGCAGCTTGTCTTATATTTGCTCAGATCCCAGGTCTTCTGCAGATGCTCCAGCAGAGTGGGCATATCCACGAATTCTCCCTGCTGTGCCTCAGAGGACAGTGGTGTTATAAAAACATACTCCTCCTCACAGTTGATCAAATCAATCTGCCCGTCCTCCACCTCCATACAGAGCCGCAGCATATCCTGTTTCTTCTTCAGAACGTTTTGCAGATTCTCCAGATTGCGGATGGTATCTTCAATCTCCCCTATCTTTTTCTCTGAAAGAGATATAAATCCCTGGGCTGTGGGCTTGTTCAGATATTCTTTGATCTCCCCGATGGACATATTCAGCTCCCGGAGCGCCAATATACTTTCCAGTTCCGCACTCTGCCGGTATGTATAGTAGCGATATCCGTTCTTTCCCTTGTATGCAGGAGAAAAAAGGCCGATGTCATCATAGTAATGCAGTGTCCGCTTGTTTAAATGATGCAGCCTGGCAAACTGCCCTGCTGTAAAAAGTATGGAATTCTGAAACATGTCCTACCCCCTTGCGTTTTATCCTCTGTACACTCTCAGACCATTATACCACGCACATATTTTTCTTCAAATGCATCAGCCGGCATCGGCCTTGCATAGACATACCCCTGTATCATATCACAATTTACCTGCCGCAGATACTCCACCTGCTCCGGTTCCTCTATTCCCTCCGCCACGGTCTTCACATTCAGCTTCTTTGCCAGCTCCATCAGACATGCGATCACATCTCTTGCCTTCTCACTGTGCATATCCAGAAAGAAGAGACGGTCCAGCTTCAGAGCATCCACATCAAATTCTTTTAAAAGGCCCAGGGAGGAAAATCCGGAACCAAAGTCATCCAGAGAACAGGTAAATCCCAGTGCGTGCATCCGATGTATACTGTCCTTTACCACATCAATCTGCTCCTCATCCAAAAATATGGATTCTGTCAGCTCAAATTCCAGCATCTCTGTCCTGACACGGTACTGTTTCGCGATACCGGAAAACTCCTCCAGAAAGCCCGGTTCCCTGAAATGCTGTCTTGACAGGTTGACAGAGACAGGAATCAGCCTTTTTCCCATTCGCTCCCACTTTGCCATGAGAGCGCACACCTCCCGGAACACATATACATCCAGCCTGCATATCTTTCCGTTTCTCTCAAACAGCGGGATAAAATCCGATGGACAGATCACGCCCCGCTCCGGGTGCTGCCAGCGCACCAGCGCTTCCGCCCCCTCTGCCTCACCGGTCCTGGGGCTGACCTTTGGCTGCAGATATACCCGGAAATGACGGCTGCGGAGGGATTCCTCAAACAGCTCGTTCATCTCCTCCTCCCATTTCAGGCGCTTTACAAAACTCTCATCATAGAAGACACATTCCTCCCCAGCCTTTTTCTCCACACTCTGCTCCGCCAGGCGCGCATGATCCTGCAGAATGGTGATCTCCTCGCCTGGGTGTTCAATGATACAGGCTCCCTGACGGAATGCCACAGGATGGCGGGGAGCTTCGGATCCCGAAAATGCATTCACTTCTGTAATAATGTCCCTGAGCCTTGCCCGGATACGCGCAGGCTCCGCATCCCGAAGACACAGGAAAAAATTGTCCGATTCATTTCTGGCGGCAAATTCATCGTCAGATGGTTTGATATGACGCTGCAATACCCGGTGGATATGGCGCAGCATCTCATTGCCTCCTTCAATGCCGAATCTCTCGTTGACCATTTTAAAGCCTTTTACATTCATCATGACAATACAGTTGGAGGAGGGGGCCATTTTACAGGCCAGCTCCTCATATTTCAGGCAGAAAGCCGCCTGGTTCATGCCTCCGGTCACATGGTCCTCAAACGCATAGCGCTCCAGTTCCCTTCTTCCTGTGCTGAAAAATCGGTACACCTTTATAAGGAAGATAAAAAATACGGCCATGACAAATATGAGGATCAGAAAAAATCTCCATATACTCCCCTCTGAGCTGCCTGCGATCAGGTCCGAAGGTATGATGGTCAGCAGAACCCAGTCATTTACTCCCAGCGCGTCATAGGACAGATAGAGTTCATCCTGATGCGTGGATGTAAATGCCAGGATTCCGCCTGTGCCCCTCCGCATATTTTTCCGCATCTCATCAATCTCAGATACAACTTTCCCGTCTTTGCTCTTCTTGAAAATATCATCCAGCTGCAGAAATGGCTTTAAATCCGTGGGGGAGAGAATCACCTTCCCGCTGCTGTCTATGATACAGCTCAGGCTTTGTCCGTCAAAGCTCTTGGACGCGATCATATCCTGCATTTTTTCCTTGCTGCGGATGCCGACCATGACATATTCCACGGATTTCTCCCCATCGCCGCCATAAACCGGCACGGAATAGATGATTTCCTGACCCCCGAGATAGCTGGTTCCTGTTCTCCCCTTAAAGGCTGCCCTGACACAGTCCAGTTCTGCCATTCCCTTCAGTTCCGCCTTGCCAATGGTCTCCGGCACCTCTGTATGCACCATTTTTCCCTGCCTGTCTATAACCGTCAGAAAATTAAACTCCAGCACTCCGGCCTTCTCTTCCAGAAAATTTTGAAGCTCTGCCGTATCCTCTCCCGCCCCAAAGGAATCCGGCAGATACCCCGCGGCAAACTCTGATATCATTGCCAGGTCCTCGGATTTGTGATGCATGGTATTGCCAATCTCCCCTGCCATACGCATTGTCACATCATTTAAATATTCCTCCGTGCTGTGATCCAGCACCTTCCGGAGGTCAATGGCATTCCAGGCGGAAATGAGCAGCGTGATCAGGATGACCACCCCGATGATCCCCACCTGCAATCCGCTTATCAAAAAAGGCCCCTGATATGCGGAGCCTTTTCCCACCCTTCGTCTCATGTTCCATACTCCTGCCATAATACGATTCTGTTTTTCCTATTTTTTCTCTTTAGAATATTTTACACTGAATTTATTTTGAAGCGCAATCTTATATTTGTGTACATATACATATAGTATTATAATAGAGATATACTATCAGCATAAGGGAGGCTGCACCATGGAACAGAAGAACAGATTATTTGATTTTTTATACCAAAGTCTGAGGGAACAGATTGAGACCGGACTTCTTCCTTACGGAAGTGCGCTCCCCTCCATGAGCCAACTCTGCGAAATATACCATGTGGGAATGCGCACAGTCCGGGAGGTACTGAAAGCCCTGGCAAAGGAAGGTCTCATCCAAACAGCCGAGCGGAAACCCTCCCGCGTCATATACCGCCCTTCGGGGAACCACTCTCCTGAGGAACCGTCCGTGCGCACAGTCCTGGAGCACAGAGACTCTATCCTGTCTGTGTATGAGACCATGACTATCCTGATGCCTCCTCTCTTTTCCTTCTCTGCCCTGGTCTGCGGGGAGGAAAAGATGCAGCACTGCCTCTGGATTCTGGCGCATGAGAAAAAAGTGCGCAGGAATAAGTGGCAGACCTATTCCATGTTCCTGCATGAAATTCTCTCCGCCTCCGGCAGTCTGCTGTTCCGTGACCTGTATATCAGCCTGGAACTTTATGCCCAGATTCCCTTTTTCTGGGAGCGCAGAGGTTCCATTGTAAGACCCGGGGAAAATGTAATAAGTCATAACACTTTCTGGGACACCGGACTGCTGAAGCCGGAAAACGCCGAGGAGGCTCTGCACTATTTTACCGCGCTTTATCGTTTTACAACAGATATCATACAGGAACATCTGAAAATACTTGTCTCAGAAAACCCACAGGTAAAGGCAGCCGGTAAAAACGTCTACTCCTGGAACGCCGACCTGGGACGTGATCATTATTATATGCAGATTGTACGGGATATTATTGACAAGATCGGAATGGGCCTCTATAAGGACAGGGAATTTCTGCCTCCGGAGGGAATACTCGCCGGACAGTACCAGGTCTCTGTCTCCACGGTGCGCAAGGCGCTCTCTGACCTGAACCGTCTGGGCTTCTGCAGAACCTACAATGTCAAGGGAACACAAGTCACCCTCTTTAATGACGAGGCAACCTTTGTCTGTATGAAGGACAGAACCTATAAAAAAGACACGCTGCTGTACTTAAGCGGCCTGCAGTTCATGGCGCTTGCCGTCCCCCCTGCTGTCAGGCTGACCTTTGACCGGATAACGGATGAGATCCTGGATTCCCTGGCGCAGAGATTCCGAGAACCCAATGCTATTCCCCTTGATTTGATCATGGACTGTATCATAGAGCAGATGCCTCTGTACCCTTTTCGTATCATTCTTAAGGAAGTGAGAAAGACACTGCACTGGGGATATTATTTCTCTTTCTATGCGGAAGGCAATCAGATGTCCAATATCATTAACCAGATGGGGCTGCAGGCTTTTGAATATCTCTGCAGGAGAGACCGGGCTGCCTTCACGGAGCAGCTCAGTGCATGCTACTGCCATATCCTGACTTTTGTCCGCAACTTCATGACCGGCTGCGGCCTTCCCGAAGCTTCCGATATCGCGGCACCGGATATGTCCTTTATCCGCCTGTATATCTGAACAAAAAGAAACCCTTGTAAAATTTTCATTCTACAAGGGCCTTGACGTGCGCGAGAGGATTCGAACCCCCGACCTTCTGGTCCGTAGCCAGACGCTCTATCCAGCTGAGCTACGCGCACATCCAATAATTGGATAGATATTAATTTGTTATTGCCTCAGCAACGAAATTTATTATATCCTATGGTGCGAAAAATGTCAATAGGTTTTTGAAACTTTTTTTAATCACTCTTTTACCGTCATACTTAACAGATGACTGCCGGAAGCAAACAGTTACACTTGCCATTTTTCAGCGGATTGTTTATAGTAAAGGGTAAGCGCAGTCTGCTTATTTATATAAAGGAGTGACAAGAATATGAAATCATCATCAGATCTTAAGACCATGCTGGCCTCCATCCACCGGAAAAGCTATCCTGCCTACAAGGATTTGCGGGGTATCTACTCCTTCGGTGACTATACATTATCTATCAATCATGTGCAGGGAGACCCCTTTGCGGCGCCCTCCAGTCTGAGTGTGAAAATCCCCCTGAAGACCGCCGGTTTTCCTGCCCATTATTATAAGGAAAGGCATACCAGAATCGCCCTTCAGGACTATCTGAACAGACAGTTTGAACAGCAGGTATACCATTTCAGCTTCAGGGCCAAAGGCTCGGGAAAGAGCGGACTCATCTCCGTCAGCCGCTGCGGGCAGGAAATCCTGGACCGCACTGCCTGTGAGATCACCGATACCGACGTGACCGCCCGCTTCACTGTGGGCTTTCCGGCAAACGGCAGGACCATCAACGCTCCTGAGCTGGAAAAAATCCTGTTTGAATTTCTGCCTGTATGCGTGCGGAAATCTTTCCTGTATAAAAACCAAAACGCAAAAACTGTGGAAAATGTGTTTTTTCTGGCAGAGGACCAGCAGTTCATCCGGGAGGAACTGAAAAAGCGTAAGCTGGCTGCCTTCGTGGCTGACAACGCCATCCTCCCAAGACAGAGCGGTGTATCGGACAAGCCGCTTTCCGACTGTGTCCCCTTCATCTCCCCGGACTCCATGCGCACTGAGCTGACTCTTCCCCACAAAGGGAAGATCACCGGCATGGGCATCCCGGTGGGCATCACCCTCATTGTAGGCGGCGGCTACCACGGAAAATCCACTTTGCTGAATGCCCTGGAATCCGGTGTATACAACCACATCGCCGGGGACGGCAGGGAGTATGTTATCGCGGACGACACAGCAGTGAAGCTGCGCTCCGAGGACGGACGTTTTGTAAAGGATGTGGATATTTCCATGTTCATCAATGACCTTCCCAATAAAAAGGACACCCGCTGCTTCTCCACCCCGGACGCCAGCGGAAGTACGTCCCAGGCTGCCGCTATTGTGGAGAGCATGGAGGCAGGTTCCCATCTGTTTTTCATAGATGAAGACACTTCTGCCACCAACTTTATGGTCCGCGATACCTTTATGCAGCATGTGATCAGCCGCCATAAGGAGCCGATCACTCCGTTTTTGGAGCGCGCCCGGGATCTGTACACCGAGGCCGGTATCTCCACCATCTTAGTGGCAGGCAGCAGCGGTGCCTTTTTCCACATTGCAGACACCATTATCCAGATGGACTGCTACCGCCCTGTGGACATAACACATGCCGTGAAGGAACTCTGCAGAGACTTTCCGCTGCCCCCGGCAGACACGCCTGCCTTTGCGCTGCCTCAAAGCCGCAGAATCATGACCACACCTGATTTTCGTGAGCCCCAGGGACGGTCAAGGGGCCGCAGACCGGAGGAACACAGCCACGGACAGAGAGAAAACAGAGGTCTGAAGACCAAGACACATGACCGCTATACCTTCTCCATCGGCAAAGAATCCGTGGACCTGCGGTATGTGGAACAGCTTGCGGACTACGAACAGACGGCAGCTCTTGCCTCCATCCTGCGCTATGCATGTGAGAACCTCATCGACGGCAGAAAGACCCTGGACCAGGTAGTGAAGCTGCTTCTGCACCAGCTTGAGACAAAGGGACTGTCCTCTGTCTGCGGAACCTCCTACACGCCCTGCGGGCTGGCCATGCCCAGGCCTCAGGAGATTTACGCCTGCTTTAACCGGTTCAGAAGGCAGTAAAGCACAAAAAACTTTATAAATCGTGAGAATTATCACGGCATTCCCAGACTGCTGCGGCTATACTTATCTGAAACGAGTGAAGCCGCAGCTTTTCTGCGCCCTCACACCATTTATGAAAGAGGTGAAATTATGGGTTATTGTTACAAGACGCAGGATTTACAGCAAGTCTTTTCTGCTCTTACCGAAACTTATGACCTTTACGCTCCCAGACTTTTTCCGAATAAGGGAGCCTTTTCCGATACGGATCTGGTCCGCTATGACAGGATCACTTCCCCTGAGGAAATCGTACTTGACAGGAAGTCACGCTTCTCTCCCAAGGAAGTGCTGCTCCCCATTTCCCAGACCTTATTTTATTTCACAGAGGACAAGGTAACCGAACCGAATCCGCCAAAGAAGGATGCTGTCATCTTCCTGAGAAGCTGCGACCTTCACGCCATACGCCGTCTGGATTATATGTATCTGGAAAACGGCCCTGAGGATTCCTACTACAGGCAGCTCCGCGACCATGTAAAATTCGCGCTCCTGGGCTGTTCCTCCTGTTTTGACTCCTGCTTCTGCGTGGATATGGGAACCAATAAAAACACGGATTATGATTTCAGCCTGGACCTTACAGGCGATACCTGTAAAATAGATGTAAAATGGCAGGAGCAGGAAGAACTCTTCCGAAAATATGCCGTTTCCCAGGAAACCGTCTCCCCGGCTTTCGTGACAGAGACAAAGACCCGCGTACATATTCCCGAAAACCTGACAGCCAAAGCCGCTAAAAGCTCTGTCTGGAAAGAATATGACAGCCGCTGCATCAACTGCGGACGCTGTAATTTTTCATGTCCGACCTGTACCTGCTTCACCATGCAGGATCTGTTCTATACAGACAACGGTAAGGTGGGCGAGCGCCGCAGAGTGTGGGCCTCCTGTATGGTGGACGGCTACACGGACGTGGCAGGCGGAGGAAGTTACCGTAAAACCAACGGGGAACGTATGCGCTTTAAAGTCATGCATAAGGCACTGGATTTCAAACAGAGAGCGGGCTATCAGATGTGTGTGGGCTGCGGACGCTGTGACGATGTCTGTCCGGAGTACATTTCCTTCTCACACTGCCTGAACCGCCTTTCTGATGCCATGAAGGAGGTGGAAGATTTATGATAAAAAATGAATATATTCCTTTCCGATCAGAAATAAAAGAAGTAATTCGCCACACAGCAATTGAGTACACCTTCCGCATGGAATACACAGGTGATGTGAAACCGGGCCAGTTCTTTGAGGTATCCATCCCCAAATACGGCGAGGCTCCCATCTCTGTCAGCGGCATCGGCGACGGCTGTATAGACCTGACCATACGCCGCGTTGGCAAGGTCACAAACGAAGTGTTTGAGCAGTATGAGGGGGACACCCTGCTGCTGCGCGGACCTTACGGAAACGGATTCGACCTGGAAAATTATAAAGATAAAGAGCTTGTTATTGTGGCAGGCGGCACCGGTGTTTCCCCTGTCCGCGGGGTGATCGACTACTTTGCACGCAATCCCGGGGCGGCCAAAAGCGTCACCGTAATTGCAGGCTTCAAAACGCCGGATGACATTTTGTTCCGCCGGGATCTGAAGCTCTGGGAAGAGAATTTAAACCTGATCCTCACAGTGGACAGCAGGGAAGGTGACAAGTCTTACAGAGAGGGACTGGTAACTGCCTATATCCCTGACCTTGAATTTGGTAATATGGATGACGCCTGCGCCATTGTTGTAGGCCCGCCCGCCATGATGCGCTTTTCCACCATGGCCCTTATGGACCGGGGCCTGAAAGAAGAACAGATCTGGATTTCCCAGGAGCGCAAAATGTGCTGCGGCCTTGGAAAATGCGGCCACTGTAAGATCAATGATGTCTATGTATGTCTGGACGGCCCTGTCTTTAACTTTACCAAAGGCCGCCAGCTGCTGGATTAGGAGGTGCAGGGAATGGATGTCAATACAAAGGCTTTAAAGAAAAATGCATTCCGCGTCACAAAAGAGCGCGGCAAAACAGCCTCCCGTGTCCGTGTACCGGGCGGTCATATGGATGCCTGTTATCTGTCCATGATACAGGATATCGCTGAAAAGTACGGCAACGGAACCGTACACATTACCAACCGCCAGGGATTCGAGATTCCCGGCATTGACTATGCAGATATGCCCAAAGTCAACGAAATGCTGCAGCCCATCATTGAAGGACTGGACATAAATCAGACGGACCCGGGCACAGGCTATCCGGCTTCCGGGACCAGAAACGTAAGCGCCTGCATCGGCAACCGCGTATGTCCTTACGCCTGCTACGATACCACGGCATTTGCAAAACGGATCGAGAAGGCCATCTTCCCAAACGATCTGCATTTCAAGATTGCCCTGACCGGATGTCCCAATGACTGTGCCAAAGTCCGCATGCATGATTTCGGCATCATGGGAATGACGCTTCCCCGTCTGGACCCCAGCCGCTGTGTAAACTGCGGTGCCTGTGTCAAATACTGCCGCCGCAAATCCGTGGAGGCTCTGGAGACTGTAAACTACCGTCCAAAGAGAAATGAAGAGAAATGCATCGGCTGCGGTGAATGCGTTCTGAACTGTCCTGCCTCCGCATGGACCAGGGATGAAAAGAAATATTACCGTCTCACCCTTCTGGGACGTACAGGAAAGAGAAATCCGCGTCTTGGCGAGGATTTCATCAAATGGGTGGATGAGGACAGCATCATCAAGATTATCCTGAACACCTATAAATATGTAGAACACTACATTGACCGTTCCGCTCCCGGCGGCAAGGAACACATCGGCTACATTGTGGACCGCACCGGATTTGAAGAGTTTAAGAAATGGGCGCTTGAAGGCGTGGAACTGCCTGAAATTGCGGAAGTTACCACTCCTGTGTACTGGAAAGGTGTCCATTATACAAAATAGAAAAGCCCGGTCTGACGGACTTACGCGTCGAAGCGCGCAGAGAACCTCCTCAATTCTCTGTGCGCTTTGCTTTTACCTCTTGAAAAGGACTCTTCCGGGTAAACCATACCCGGAAAAGCCCTTTTTCTCTTATATCCCTATTTTGTGATCGTCCCATCCAAATCCCACAAATCTTCCCAGCTCTCTGCCCCCGGCCAGAGGAATACCTGGCCTTTTACCAAACGGCAGTTCTTATCTGCAAGGCGGATTTTTTCCATCTCCTCCTCTGTCAGCGGGTCTTCGGTGGTACATTTCAGATTGCTGATATACTGCGGTTCCTTTACGGAGAAAGGAATGGGCACCTGCCCCCGCTGTACTGCCCATTTCAGGCACACCACAGCCGGATGTATCTGATGGGCTTTGGCAATCTCCAGAATCTCAGGTATCTGGGTGTCTGCAACGTCCTCAGAGGTTCTGTCACGCTCCGGGCGTGAGGGGGAACCAATGGGGCAGTAGCCGATGGGCACGATTCTGTGCTCCAGCGCGTACGCAAACAGCTCCGGCTGCTGGAAGCCCGGATGAAGCTCCATCTCAATGGCTGCGGGCTGTACTTTGCAGAGGGGAAGCACTGCTTCCAGCTTCGGTATGGTCATATTGGACATACCGATGTGGCGCACAAGACCTTCCTCTAAAAGCTGTTCGCACTGTCTCCACACACTCATGAACTCCTCTGTGGAAAAGGGTCTGGAATCCGGGTTCCTGGAATCCCCGTCACAGCCCGGCGCGTGGTAATTCGGAAACGGCCAGTGTACAAAGTACAGGTCCAGATAAGAAAGCCCCAAATCTGCAAGGCTCTGCTTACAGGAAGCTATAACCTCCCCTTCCCCGTGCATGTCATTCCACACTTTCCCTGTGATGAACAGCTCCTCTCTCTTTACAACTTTGTTTTCAAAGAGACGTCCGAGCACAGCACCGATCTCCTTTTCATTCTGATAGACGGATGCACAGTCAATGAGGCGGTATCCGTTTTCCACGGCACCGTAAACTGCATTTGACACCTGCTCTGCGGAATACTTGTCAGAGCCAAAGGTACCTATACCGATCGCCGGCATTCTGGCTCCTGTATATAAAGTTCTGTAAGGCACTTTTGCCGGGTCTACTCCTTTTGTCATCCTGTGCCTACCTTTCATCCTGGTCGCCGAAGACTACAGCTACCTTGCCGCACTGTCCGCCGGCCATGAGTTTATATGCTTCGCCCGCTCTCTCGATGGGGAACTCGTCTGTGATCAGATCTTCCGGATGGATATTCCAGCGCACCAGCCTTTCCACCAGTTCTTCCATTCTCCACAGGCTTGTCACCCAGGAACCAAAGATTGTCTTCTGTCCGTGAATGATATCCGGGCTTGGGTTAAATGTACAGGTTCCGCCTTCACCTACGAAGGCAATTTTGCCCCATTCTCTTGTGGCGCGGATGGCAAGCTGACGGCCAGCATCATTGGCGCTGGCATCAATCGCACGTTCAACGCCGTATCCTCCCGTCACTTCCAGTATCTCATCCACGGTATTCTCGCCCGGTTTGAAGACATGGTCCACAAGACCCAGTTTTTTAGCCAGTTCAATACGGTAGTCATTCATTTCCACACCGATCAGTTTATTCGCGCCCAGCGCTTTGGCAAGCATGAGGGCTGCCAGGCCTACAGGTCCAAGTCCCGTCACCAGAACCGCATCATTTCCGCTGATGCCGATTTTCTCAATTGCCTCGTAAACCGTACCGAATCCGCAGGCAACCTGCGCACCGTCTTTGTAGGTGAGTTCATCGGGCAGGGCGATCAGGTCCTTCTCCTCCGCCAGAATGTACGGAGCCATGCCGCCGTTTCTCTGCCAGCCGTATGCCTGACGGAATTTGCTCTTACAGGAAATGTAATATCCTCTTCGGCAGTCATTGCACACACCGCATCCGGAAATGTGATATACGATCACTCTGTCACCCTTTTTAAACCTGCGGAGGCCTTCGCCCTCCTCCACGATCACGCCGCAGGGCTCATGACCTGCCACCATACCCGGAATATATCCTTCCGGTCCTTTTCCCACGTGTTCTCTGTAAATGCATCGGATGTCACTGCCGCAGATCGTTGTTGCCTTTGTCTGGATCAATACCTGTCCGTGACCCGGCTTCGGAACATCGAACTCCTTCATTTCAACTGAGCTGTTGCCCGGAAGTATTGCACCTGCCATCTTTTTCGGAAGCATTTTTACTGCCATAACTGTTGTCCTCCCAACCGTAAATTCCAGCATTTTCTGCTGTTTTTTATTTGTCCTTATTATACCATTCTGCGCGGAGGTTATTAGAGATATCTGCGACACCTTGCTGTCTTTCATGTCGTGTTTTCGTATATTTTTTAAACTGCCTTCCGTCATGCAGGCCCTTCTGTATACTTACGGACATCCCCGCCAAAGGTGACAAAAATGTAATAAAAGTTCCGAATTTGTAAGGTAAATCGATGGCAGATATCCCTGTCATACCCTATAATCAACACTGTAAAACAAATATCACGGAGGGTTTGAAATGAACGAGATTGCAATACCAAATAAAACAGCCGCTGCCAGATCGGGGTTCACTTCCTATTCTTTGAAGGTTCTGGCGCTTCTGCTGATGACACTTGACCACATTTATTATTACCTGGGAGGCGGGATTCTGCCGGTCCCCCACATATTTACTCTGCTGGGCCGGATCTCAGCACCCCTGTTTCTGTTTGCCATGGCGGAGGGCTTTTCCCATACACATGACCGGAAGGCGTATCTCAAACGGCTGTATATCGCCTCTGTGCTTATGTCCGTGGGAAATGGCCTGGTCAACGCCTTCCTGCCGCATCCCGGCGGGGCTATGGTCATTAACGGTATGTTTGCCACTTTATTTCTTGTGGGGCTTTACATCTGGGCTATTGAATTGCTCATTGAAGGCGGAAAAGAAAGAAAATGGAAAAAGGCAGGAGCCGCTTTGGTAATGCTGCTCGTACCCGTATTCTCGGGAATTGCGGTTATCCTGTTTATGGGAAATATGGCAGAGCTTTCACCTGTGGGCAGAATCGCCTTCCAGGCAATGTATACCCTGATCCCCTCACCTGTTTTCGTGGAAGGCTCTGTCTTCTGGGTAGTCCTTGGAATCGGATTCTACTTTCTCAGAAATAAGAAAATCAGGCTTTCTGTCTTCTATGTACTTATGTCCGGATTTTTCTTCTTCTCCGCGGCTGGTGCGGGACTGACCTATGAAAATCTGTTTATCCTGAATGACCAGTGGTTTATGATCTTATCGCTTCCTTTTATTCTGCTCTACAACGGTCAGCGGGGGCGAAAAATGAAATACTTCTTTTATGTTTATTATCCGCTGCATGTATATCTGCTTGTGATACTTGCCAGGATTGTGGCCTAAAGAAAGAACTATTATAAAATGTAAAAGAGACCTTATCAAAAGGACAGTATTGTTTCACTGCTCCCTTTTATAAGGTCTCTGATCTTACAAAACAGATAAGTATTTATCGCCGCTTTTCCGAAGCACTGACCGTTGTCTGCTATCTTGTATGGGCATCTGCCGGCTGTTTTTCCGTATTGCCGCCTGTTGTCTTTTTTTCTTCCGCTGACTTCAGATATTCCAGAGCCTCCGGGTCTTTTATCTGCATTGCCCTGGACCACTCTTTTGTCGCATCGTCCCTTACCACCTCTGACTGGTTCTTATACAGGAATTTGACCAGTTCATAGACATCCACCCAGATTTCATGATTTCCCTCTCTCTGGGATTCGTCAAAAATAAGCTGCAGGCCAAAATGCAGATGGGTTGTATCAATGTTATTCACATTTTCCTTTGCGCTGTACCCGGTGCGTCCCATATAGCCGATCACATCACCTGCCTGCACAACGCTGCCCACTTCCAGGGATTTGCAGTAAGGGAAATTCTGACGCAGATGAGCGTAATAATAATATCGCCTGCCGTCAAAACTGCTGATTCCCAGACGCCATCCGCCGTACTGGTTCCAGCCCATAGCTGACACATAACCGGACTCCACCGCCACAATGGGTGTACCTGTCTGCCCCATCATGTCGTGCCCCAGGTGTTCTCTCTTATAACCATAGCTCCTGGCCACACCGAAATCATCATAGTCATTATAGGGAAAACTTTTCGCAATCGGACTGAATCCTTTCAGTCCATACTTCTTTGTCCAGTTTACCGTCCCCGGGCTCTCCTGGTCATTCTGATCCTCTTTACGTCCCTGCTCCGCCTGGCTGTCCCGGTTCTGCACTTCCTGACTGTCCCGGCTCTGCACTTCCTGCCCTTCATTTTCTGCCTCTATTTCATACTCTCCCACCAAACCATCCAGGACTGCACCGTAGGCCTCACGGTAGTAGTCAAAAGACTTTATCTCCGCAGACAGCTTTTCCACGGTAGTTTCCCCTTTTTGGAGCCTGTCGGCAATCTCATCCATATCTTTTGCCTTATACTGTTTAAAATCTCCGCCGTATCTGGCTCCCAGATAGGCCAGCAGATCCACCCAGTTTAGATGACCTTCCTGCCCATATGTATCCACATCGTAGGCACATGCCTGACGCATGGCTTCACTGGTCACATGGAAATCCACCCATTTTATGTAGTCTTTTCCCGCACTGTCTGTGCCGGAATCCTTTCCACTGCCTGCGGCAGAACCCTCTTCGCCATTCGTGCCGGATTTTTCCTCACGCGTGGTGCCGGATTCCGGTACATTTGCTGCCGGGTCCGTGCTCCTTCCGGCAGTAAAGGCACCTTCTGAGACATCTTTCCAGCAAAGCACTGCCGTCAAAGTCAGCACAATAACTTCCGCTATAAAACCATATTTTTTCCATCTCTGTCTGTTCATGTCCGGCCCCCGGTCACATTCTGTATCAATTTATGTGAAGTGATAAAATTTTAGAACTCAGACTGTGGATCGGTGGTTAATGTTCATGCGCCACTGTCCTCCGAGATGTTTTAGACCGAAAGCATAAAAATCCGGAGGCAGACAGCACTATAGGAAGCAGAATGCTCCATTGGAACATTTTATAGATTTGGTGCCTTTTCTTTCATCTCCTCAAAATATCTTTCAGCAATATACTCCGCCGATTCTGCCCAAAAAGCATTTTCAGTGTTTTGTAAGGTTTTATATGTCTGTGATTTATAGAAACGCATTACCGCCTCCTCAAAATCAATTCCCAACTGCTCCTGCATTATATCTACAACAGCTCTGATCTGGATACAGACATTCATGGTTATATCTTTTCCATTAAAGGTATAAATTATATCACTCATACTTTTCCCTCCCTATGAATCGCAGGTAAGCCAGTGCTTTCTCCGTATGGAAAAACACCTGGTTGTTTACCTTACTATATCTTAAACGCTTAACAGCCTCTTCTGCGGTCAATATCCCCGATATATATAACTGCACAGTTTCCATCGTGTTATCATCCGCCACTGGTCCAATAACGATATCATAAGTATGCTGCGTTCCACCTTGGGCTCTGTTCCTTTTAATGAATTCCAGCCACTCTTGGTTCAATGAGTCAAAGCGTTTTATTTTAAGCATTTCGTTGATATAGATAATAGCACTGCGCTTTTTCTCTCAGCGAAAGCCGGTACCCCCACTCGATTGCCTGTGTCTTCAAAATAGTTGTATAAAACCCTCTCCCAAAATCTCTCCGGTTACGAGACTTAGTCAATTCAATTGACTTAAAATCATAGGTAGTCCCGTGGTAAACAATGAGTTCCTTAGATTCTTCTCTAATAATTTTATCTACATATTCCACCGTTTCTTCAAAATCCACCTGATGGAGATATTCATGCTGAATCATAATTTTTCAAATACTTGACATTTATGAAACAATTCAGTGACATCCTCTCCGGACAAATGATTGCGCTTTGCATATGTTTCCATTGCTCGTAAAGATAACATCTCAACATCTGTTTGAATACTCATAGTTTTCCTTTCAGCCCCTCACACAGTAATATTGTCACCTATAGTATATCCATCTTTTAATGCAAAATCAACAAAATACAGCGGCAACCCCCTCAACTTGAGAGAATTGCCGCTATTTTCGAGATACCATACTGCGTGTTACTGATATTCATTTATTTGATTTCTAAACATAGAAAAACCACCCATGAACTTTGACCAGTATCAGGGTGGTTTTTCTAATCTACACAGGTCAATCCACCTTGTGGGCGGTTGCTCCTTTTACATTCATAGCGCTTCAAATCGTAATCTCAGGCTTTTTCTCTTGCTTTATCCAGTTTTACATTTCTGAAATAGAGTGCCATGTCAATGGAAATCTCAACAATATTCAGTATGTAGAAGAACCATCCCAGATAAAACAGCCAGTCAAGAGAAGTTCCTGCTGATCCGGCTTCCATCCACAGAATCACTTTGCGGGCAATACCGAACACGTAACCAATCCAGATAAAGAACTCAAAGAAAAGGCTCTTTCCTTTTGCTGTTCTGGAAATCCAGGATTTACGGATTGAAATCGGCCACGACAGGCCGAAGCAGAGTATCATAAGTGCTTCTAATAAGTTTGTCATTCTATTTTCTCCATTCCCTCTTTTAATGTGGTGCAAAGACCGCCTCTGTTCTTTCAGAAGCGGTCTGTCTTACGTCCTTCAGATTCTGTCTTACTCTTTATGCTGTGCCAGATAAGCGGCTCTGCCCTCTTCGTACAGGTTCTTTCCTTCGCTGTCGATGATGACAAACAGAGGCATATCCTCCACATATAATTTTCTCAATGCCTCCGCGCCCAGATCTTCATACGCGATCAGTTCCGCTTTTTTTATACATTTTGCCAGCAGTGCGCCTGCTCCGCCGATCGCGCCGAAGTAAACGCCGCTGTATTTTTTCATAGCCTCAATGACTTCCGGAAGGCGGGCGCCTTTTCCGATCATGCCTCTTGCACCTACGGACATCATAGTCGGTGCATAGGCATCCATACGTCCGCTGGTGGTAGGGCCTGCGGAGCCGATGACCTGGCCCGGTTTCGCCGGTGTGGGGCCCACATAATAGATGGTAGCGTCAGTGGGGTCAAAGGGAAGTTCCTCACCTCTTGCCAGTGCTTCGCACATGCGCTTGTGGCCTGCGTCACGTGAGGTGTAGATGGTTCCTGTTACATATACGGTATCTCCCGCATGAAGAGTTTTTGCCAGCTCTTCGGTAAGGGGCAGTGTAATATGTTTTTCCATTTAAATCACCTCCGTTTTGTGGCGGGTCACGTGGCAGTTGATATTGATGGCACACGGCATACCTGCAATATGTGTGGGCATGGTCTCAATGTTCAGTCCGATGGCAGTGGTCTTACCCCCGAATCCCTGCGGTCCGATGCCGAGCTTGTTGATCTTGTCCAGCATTTCCACTTCCAGATCCGCATAGTACAGATCCTCATTGGAGGAATCAATGGGCCGCATCAATGCTTTTTTCGCAAGAAGGGCAGCCTTGTCAAAAGTACCTCCGATGCCCACGCCCACAACCATAGGCGGACATGGGTTCGGGCCTGCTGTCTCGACTGTCTCCAGGATGAAATCCTTGATTCCCTGCAGGCCTGCTGACGGTTTGAACATGCGGATAGCACTCATATTCTCACTTCCGAAACCTTTCGGTCCCACTGTGATCTTAATCTGCTCACCCGGAACGATCTCGGTATAGATCATGGCCGGTGTGTTGTCGCCTGTGTTGCCTCTGCGCACCGGGTCTTTTACTACGGATTTTCTCAGGTATCCCTTATCGTATCCGCGGCGCACGCCTTCGTTCACAGCCTCGCTTAAATCACCGCCTGTGATATGTACGTCCTGTCCAATCTCTAGGAATACGCATGCCATTCCCGTATCCTGGCAGATTGGTACATTCTGTTCGTCAGCGATCTCAAAGTTCTCAATAATATTGTCCAGAACGCCCTGTGCAATTTCCCAGTCTTCACATGCTCTGCAGTTTTTGATCGCACATTTCACATCCTCAGGCAGATGTTCATTGGCCTGGATGCAAAGGTTCTCAATGACATCTGTTATCTGGCTTGCCATTATTTCACGCATATACGTTCACTCTCCTATCTCTCGTGGCGGGCATATTTAGGAAGCAGCAGCGGTGATACATCATCGGAAGCAATGCCTGCGTTATTCAGTTCTTCCGCATATTTCTCAATATGCTCCAGTGTCATGGTGCCAAGCTCTGTCTCTTTTGCCCTGGCTGCTGCGGCCTTACCTGCGTTGCGGCCGAATACAATGATATCCAGAAGAGAGTTGCCCATCAGACGGTTTCTGCCGTGGATTCCGCCTACCGCCTCACCGGCTACCAGCAGATTGCTGATCTCCTTTGTAAATCCGTCTCCGCCGATCTCCAGACCTCCGTTCTGGTAATGAAGAGTCGGGTATACAAGAATCGGCTGTTTTCTCATATCAATGTCATAGTTCATGTACATACGAAGCATGGCAGGGATACGTTTCTCAATGGTACCCTCTCCGCCGATTCTCTCGATCATGGGCGTATCCAGCCATACACCGCTGCCAAGAGGTGTTGCCACGCCTTTACCCCTGTCGCTGCACTCGCGGATAATGGAAGCTGCTGCCACGTCACGTGTCTCCAGAGGATGCATAAATGCCTCTCCGTCAATATTTACAAGCATGGCTCCCAGAGAACGTACTTTCTCTGTAACAAGAGCGCCGAAGATCTGTGCCGGATACGCAACACCTGTAGGATGATACTGAATGGTATCCTGGTATAAAAGCGGAGCGCCTGCACGGTATCCCAGAACCAGACCGTCTGCGGTTGCACCATAATGATTGGATGTGGGGAAATTCTGATAGTGGAGACGTCCTGCGCCGCCGGTCGCAATGATAACCGTCTTTGCTCTTGCCACCATATAGTCCTCTGTCTCCATGTTCTGAAGAACAGCACCTGCCACTTGACCTTTTTCGTCCTTGATCAGCTCCACTGCGGATGTAAATTCCACAACGGGAATCTGACGGTTTAAAACCTCATCGCGCAGAGTACGCATGATCTCCGCACCGGAGTAATCCTTGCAGGCATGCATTCTCTTTCTGGAGGTACCGCCGCCGTGGGTGGTGACCATATTTCCCTCTGCGTCCTTGTCAAACATAACACCCAGCTTGTTCAGCCACTGGATTGCGTCCGGGGCTTCCATAACCAGTCTTCTCAGCAGTTCCGGCCTTGCTGCAAAATGTCCGCCGCCGAAAGCATCCAGATAGTGCTGTACCGGGGAGTCATTTTCCTTGTCTGCTGCCTGGATACCGCCCTCTGCCATCATGGTGTTGGCATCACCGATACGCAGTTTTGTGACGATCATAACGTCTGCGCCTGCCTCGTGAGCTTCGATCGCAGCGGAAGAACCTGCTCCGCCGCCGCCGATCACCAGCACGTCCACGTCATAATCCACTTTGTTCAAATCTATATCCACATTTAACAGACGGCTGTTGGAGTGGAGTAAATGTCCCAGCTCTGTGGGGGCTTTCTGGCCCTTGTTTGGTCCGATCTTGATCTCTGTAAAGCCGTCTTTTTTGTAGTCCGGATGATAAGCCTTCAAGAGGGCGTCTTTTTCATCAGCGGTCATACGCCTGGGTTCCATGCCCATACGTTCGTCTCTGGTCGCTTCCACCTTTTTAATGGACTCAAGCATTTCTGGTGTAAACATGGCTATCCCTCCTTATTTCTCAATCTCTCTTGTGTTGTAAAGTTCCTGCATTTCCGTAATGGGTTTCTGCATAACCTGCTCGATCAGCTCATCATAAGCACCCTTGTGGATCTCCTCCACGCGGTTTTTCAGATGTTTTGTCTCAGGCGCGATATATTTTCCTGTGAGGCGCCTTGCAAGAAGACCAACCATAGGATGAGAAATGCCGGCCGGGCATCTTACGGAACAGCAGCCGCAGCTTACACAGTCAAAGGACTCCTCTGCGCATTTCTCAAATTCCCCTCTCTGTGCGTAAGCAATGTACTGCATAACGTTCAGATCCTGTGTACAGGCTTTTGTACAAGCATTACATCCGATACAGCTGTAGATCTCCGGATAGAGTTCCATCATGATCTGCTGAGTCGGTTTGATCTCCTCTATATCATAAGTTCTCTTATCTGTGGGGAAGAAGGGGATGCTTGCCACATACATGCCTTCCTCCACCTGTGTCTGACAGGCAAGACAGGTCTTTAACTCGTTCTTTCCCTTGATTCTGTATATTGTAGCACATGCCCCGCAAAAGCCGTGACGGCAGCCGCATCCTCTTTTCAGGGTGTAACCGGCATATTCCATGGCTGTCATGATCGTCAGATCTGCAGGCACGCTGTATTTCTTACCAAAGAAATATACATTTACCATTTTTTCCATTATAGGTACCAATCCTTTCCTTAATACTCATTCGGTAATTCATCAATCTCATCACAGCGGAATACCGGTCCGTCTTTGCACACGTACTTGGAACCGATGTTGCAGCGTCCGCATTTGCCTACGCCGCATTTCATGCGCAGCTCCAGAGTTGTGTACACCTGCTCTTTGGAGAATCCCATCTCCTGCAGAGCTGCCAGCACGAACTTGATCATGATCGGCGGGCCGCAGACAAGGGCTGTCTTGTCTGTGGTAAAGCCCACTTCTTTCAGGTAGTTTGGTACGAATCCCACATGGCCGTCCCAGCCTTCCTGCTCCCGGTCGATGGTCAAATATACATTCACGCCCTCTGTCTTCATCCAGACTTCCTGGATCTCTTTTAACTGGACCAGATCGTCTGCGGATCGGGAACCGTAAAGGATGTCCACAGTGCCGTAGTTCTCTCTGTTGTCCAGCACATAGTTGATCACGGAGCGCAGAGGCGCAAGGCCGATACCGCCTGCGATAAACAGCAGGTTTTTGCCTTTTAACTCAGTCTCTACCGGGAAATGATTTCCGTATGGCCCTCTCACGGTGATCTCGTCGCCCACCTCAAGGCTGTGGAGATAATCGGTGAGGACACCGCATTTCTTGATGCTGAATTCCTGGAATTCTTTGTTAGTCGGTGAGGAAGTAATGGAAAACATACCTTCACTGATGCCCGGTGCACACACCATGGCACACTGTCCGGGCATATGTTCAAAAAGCTTTCCGCCCTCCGGCGCGTTTACGCGGAAGGTCTTCACATCCGGTGTCTCCTGGCGGATATCCGTGATGACTCCCACCTGGGGGATCAGCGTATCCAGTGTATAATTCTTATGACAGGTACATTCACTCATTATTTGTCACCTCCCTGGTTCTGAAAGGATTTGATAACCTTTACGATATTTAAGGAAGCCGGGCATTTTTCCACACATCTGCCGCAGCCTACACAGGAATACATCCCGTCGTTGTTTGCCGGGAAATATACCAGTTTATGCATAAATCTCTGACGGAAACGCTGCATCTGGCTCGTACGGTTGTTCCCGTGTGCCATCATGGTGAAATCCGAGTACATGCAGGAATCCCAGCAGCGGTATCTCTTGATTCCGTGGCCTGTGTCGTAGTCCTTGATGTCATAGCACTGGCAGGTTGGACATACAAAGGTACAGGTTCCGCACGCCAGACATGGCTTGTACAGTTCTTCCCAGAGTTCAGAATTGAATTTTTCGTTTAATGCCTCCCCGTTCCATCCTTCCAGGGAAAGATTGGAGTAAGGCAGCTTCTCAACGATTCCGCGGATGGATGCTTTCTCTTCCTCCACTTTCTTCTCGTCCTCAGCGTCTGCCTCAGCAAGAAGGCTTTCTGCAGATTTCGTAAGGGCATCTCCCTTTTCTGTGAGGGATTTCCAGTAAAGCTCCTCGCCTGTCATCCACACAGCCACATCTGCCACCGGCTCTGCACAGTCTGCGCCAAACACTTTACAGAAGCAGGTCTCTTCCGGCTCATGGCATGCCATAGCCACAATAGTACCGTGCTCACGCCTTGCCGCATAGAAAGAGTCTACCGGGTCAGCTAAAAATACTTTATCTAAAACCTCCACACCTTTCACATCGCAGGCCTTCATTCCAAATACCACAAAATCCTGCTCTTTCAGTGCTTCCGGTTCAACTGTCAGCTTTTTTCCGTCCTTTCTGCAGGTATACAGATCCTCACTCTGGGGGAAGAACGCGTCTTTTGGAGATTTCACCGTCTTCAGTGTATCAAGATCCACCTCCGCGTCCTCGCTCCATGCTCTGAAGTTCACCTGTCCGCTCACTTTTACAGGAAGGTATAATTCCCGGGAGCCGGCGATCAACTGGAATAATGCCGCCAGATTTTCTTTTGCTATCTTATACATACATTATCCCCTTTCTGCCACAATGCCTGGCTCTACGTCATCAAAGGTAAAGTCTGTCAGCGGTCCTCTGGAATCTGTGTCTTCACCGGCCTGATATTCTCCGTAGAACTCATTGATGTCCTTGATGAATTTCCGGTTGAACAGATGAAGGGGGATTCCCTGGGGACATACACGGCTGCACTCTCCGCAGTCTGTACAGCGTCCTGCCACATGGAAAGCACGGATGATGTGGAACATCTTCTCTTCAAAGGAGTCCACATTAGCTTTCTGGGAACTGTCAAACTTGTTGCTGTCAAATACACATTTTCTGCAGCTGCATGCAGGACATACGTTTCTGCAGGCATTGCAGCGGATACATTTGCTTAACTCCTTCTGGAAAAACGCAAATTTCTCCTCCGGGCTCATGGCCTCAATGGCAGCCACACTGTCAAAACGCTCTGCGTCTTTTGTCTCTTTTGATTCTCCGATCAGCTCATCGTATATCTTATGCTCTTTGCCTTTGCATACATGGCATCTCTCCAGCATGGCATCTGCATAGGAACAGGTCTTCTCTCCGTAGAGGGTCTGTATGGTCAGGGTATCTGCCCCATCTGTGATCTCGGCGCCGGAAATACTCTCGATTCCCTTAATCCCCATACCTTTGATCTTTTCAATATCCAGCTTGCCTTTGCAGCCCACACCGATAATATAAGCTTTTTCCCTGTCCACCCTGTGCTCCTTGATGAGCTGGTTAAAGCTGTAGGTATCACACGGTTTCAGGCATACCAGGGTCTTTCCCTCCAGTTTGGAGGCTTCAATCATATATTTGCTTAAATTGGCTCCGCAGAATCCGTTGTATACGAAATTCTCAAAGTCCTCTTCTTTTTCAAAATATGCCGGTTCCGGATTGTAAGGCAGGTCTCCCGCTTTCCAGCCGAGAACACGGGCTACGGTACCGTCCGCTAACAGCTCTTTTGCACGGTTAATCAATTCCTGCATCTCAAATCCTCCAATCTTACGTTTTTGCCCAGAGAGCGGACTTTTTCCACAAACTCATTCATGGTAGTGGAGAATTTGACACCCTCTGCGGCTGACACCCATTCCACACGGGTACGTCCGTTTTCCACGCCGATATAATCCAGCATGGAGAATAAAAGTGTCATACGCCTTCTGGCATAGTAGTTTCCTGTGCTGTAGTGGCAGTCTCCCGGATGGCATCCGCAGAGGATCACACCGTCCGCACCTTTCTCAAATGCTCTCAGGATGAACATGGGATTTACACGGCAGGAACATGGCACACGGATGATCTTCACATCTGCAGGATAGGAAAGGCGGCTGCTTCCGGCCAGATCCGCACCTGCATAACTGCACCAGTTACAGCAGAATGCCACAATTTTAGGTCTGAATTCTTCCTTTGTTTCTATCGACATATTGCATCCACCTCCGCTATGATCTGTCTGTTCGAGAATCCCTGTAAGTCCATGGCTCCTGACGGGCAGGCAACGGTACAGGCTCCGCATCCCTGGCAAAGCGCATTGTTCACAACTGCGATACGGCGTGTCTCACGGATTCCGTGGTCATTCACCTCTTTGTCCTCGTAAGTGATGGCACCGTACGGGCACACATTTGCACAGGTGGAACATCCGTTGCAGAGAAGTTCGTCGGATTTGGCTGTACATGGGTTTGTCATCAGCTTGTCTTTTGCAAGAAGCCCGATGGCTTTCACTGCCGCTGCTCCTGCCTGGGAAACAGTCTCAGGTATGTCCTTGGGTCCCTGGCATACGCCTGACAGGAAGATACCTGCCGTTGGGGATTCCACGGGACGAAGCTTGGGATGTGCCTCGGTCAGGAAGTTGTTGGTATCTATGCTGGCTGTGAGCATGGTGGCAATCTTCCTTACAGAAGGATCCGGTTCAATGGCTGTAGCCAGAACCACCATATCTGCCTCCATGAGGATCTGCTTGTTATCAATGAGGTCAACGCCCTGTACTAATAACTGTCCGTTTGGCTGGGGAGCGACTTTACCCACCTGGCCTTTGATGTAGTTCACACCGTATTCCTCCACGGCTCTTCTGTAGAACTCATCAAAGTTTTTGCCCGGGGTACGGACATCAATGTAAAATACAGTCACGTTCACATCCGGATATTTATCGCGGATCAGCATGGCGTGTTTTGCTGTGTACATACAGCATATCTTGGAGCAGTAGCTCTTTCCTCTCTTGTCCGCGCAGCGGCTTCCCACACACTGGATAAACACCATATTCTTCGGCGCCTTCCCATCGGACATGCGTTCCAGATGGCCTTTGGTAGGTCCTGCTGCGTTCATGATACGCTCCAGCTCCAGGGATGTGATCACATCCTTGCTCTGGTTGTACGCATACTCATCGTAATTATCCAGCTTGATGGTGTCAAAACCGGTGGCAACTACAATGGCACCGTACTTCTCTGTAAGGATCTGGTCCTTCTGCTCATAATCAATGGCACCTGCCTGGCATACCTTGGCGCAGACACCGCATTTTCCTGTCTTGAACTTAATACAGTTCTCTCTGTCAATGACAGGAACATTGGGGATTGCCTGGGCAAACGGTGTGTAGATGGCGCTTCTTGTATTCAGGCCCCTGTTGAACTCATTGGAATTCTTCTTGGACGGGCATTTCTCCTGGCATACGCCGCAGCCTGTACATTTGTCCATATCCACACTTCTTGCTTTCTTGCGGATATCCACTGTAAAATCACCTACAAAGCCGGAAACCTTTTCCACCTCGCTGTATGTATAGATGTTGATCTTCTCATGAGCGGATGCCTCCACCATCTTAGGTGTCAGGATACAGGCAGAACAGTCCAGTGTAGGGAAGGTCTTGTCAAGCTGTGACATTCTTCCGCCGATACTGGGTGTCTTCTCCACAATATCCACTTCGTAACCCGCCTCTGCAATGTCAAGTGCGGTCTGGATACCTGCAATACCGCCGCCGATCACCAGGGCACGTTTTGTGACAAGGCTCTCGCCCGGCTTCAAGGACGCGTTCAAATTCACTTTCGCGATTGCCGCTCTTGCAAGGATGACTGCCTTCTTGGTAGCCTCCTCCATATCCTTGTGAATCCAGGAACAATGTTCACGAATATTGGCGACTTCCACCATGTATGGGTTTAATCCGGCTCTCTCCGCTGCCTTGCGGAAAGTGGTCTCGTGCATACGCGGTGAACAGGAACATACCACAAGTCCTGTCAGTTTTTCATTTTTGATAGCCTCTGCAATCTTGGACTGTCCGGCTTCGGAACACATATACTGATAATCTTCCGCATGGACAACTCCCGGCTCCATTTTAGCCATTTCCACTACTTTTTTTACATCTACCGTAGCAGCGATGTTGCTGCCGCAATGACAGACGAATACACCTATTCTCTGCACTTAACCTCACCTCCTGTATCTTCTGAATGCACTGACTAAAAGCTGCTGCGGAAGTTCCGGGTCCAAAAGCTCGGGGATTTCATCAGCCATCAGGTAATCCCCGCCCTTCTCGCGGACCACAAGCTGTCTTGCCGCATCAATGAGTTTGCCCGGTTTTACATCCCTTGGGCAGCGCTCCACGCATGCAAAGCAGGAAAGGCATTTCCAGAGAGATTTTGAGTTCACCAAAGACTCGATATCTTCATTCTGCACATAAGATACAAACTGATGGGGTTTGATGTCCATTTCATTGTAGGATGGACAGGACGCAGAACATTTGCCGCATTTCATACATTTCAGCGGATTGACACCGCTGATTTCCTTAATCATTTCAGCCTGTTTTTTTGGAGTATTCATGCTTTTGCTACCTCCTCTTTCACGCCGAGAGCTTCTGCCAGAAGTTCTGTAAAATAGTATACCGGAAGTCTGCTGCCGCAAGTGCTCTTATTCAGGTTATACAGGCATAATGGACAGGCTGTGATCAGCATGTCAGCTCCAAATCCGGATGCGCTGTCCATGATCTTATCACACATGGTTTTTGACATCCCTTTTTCCTTCAGGGATATGTAGCCGCCGCAGCACTCGTTTCTGTACGGATAGATCACCGGCTCTGCACCGATGGCCCGGATGAAGTCCTCGATGATGGACGGATTCTCCGGATCGTCGAATTCCAGAAGCCCGCTTGGGCGAAGAAGCAGGCATCCGTAGTAAGCGCCTATCTTTTTGCCGGTAAGCGGAGCTGTCACTTTCTCCTTTAACGTGTCGAAACCTATGCGGTCACGGAGTACCTCCAGAAAATGGAGCACTGTCGTCTCACCTGCATAGGGTTCTTCTAACTGCATATAATTATTTGCTCTGGTGCGAATATCGTCTGCGTTCTTCATATCATCATTGACACGTTTTATCACATGATGACAGGCAGAACAGAGTGTTACCAGATCCTGGCCTTTTTCTTTGGCCTCATTGAGAGCACGGACGGAAGAAAGTTTTGTGGCGATCTCGTCAGTGCCCAGCGGATAAACTCCGCCGCAGCACTGCCAGTTTTCAATTTCCTCCAGTTCAAATCCCAGTGCCCTTGCAGAAGCTCTGGCATAAGCATCCAGCTCCACTGCTTTTGTTTTCAGGGTACACCCCGGATAATAACTGTACTTCATAGTTCCTCCTGTTAAAAATCCTGTTTTACAGTTCTATCTGTTTGATAACTTCTTTCAGTGCATTGGCACTTGCCTGAAGTTTTGCAATCTCTTCTTTGTTCATTCTCATCGGCACTTTGCCCTGAATACCGTTCGGTCCAACCAGAGTCAGTGTGCTAACGCAGACATCCTCAATGCCGTATTCCCCGTGCATCATGGATGAAACCGTTGCGATGGAATCGGAGGATGCCAGCAGGATTCCGCACAGCTTACATACTGCCGCTGATACCGCATAGAAAGTAGCGCCTTTGTTCGCAATCACCTTGCCGCCGGATTTCTGCACATAGGTCAGCATCTCGTCCTTATCAAGCTCTTCCACGTCTTTGCCCAGGTTCTTTGCCAATTCATAATACTCATCCAGGCTGACACCTGATATATATGCTCCGGTCCAGGGGATGAAGGAAGTATCGCCGTGCTCACCGAATACATAAGCGTGGATGTTCTTCTGAGCAACTTTAAAGTGTTCAGACAGTCCGCAGCGGAGGCGCGCCGTATCCAGAATTGTTCCGGAACCGATGATCTGATTCTCCGGCAGTCCTGAGATCTTTGTAAATACATAAGTCATAATATCAACAGGATTGCTTACAATGATGTAAAGCGCGTTTGGCGCAGCCTTTACAATTTCCGGTGTAATGCTCTTTAAAATATTCACATTTGTCTGTGTCAGCTCAATTCTTGTCTGACCCGGTTTGCGGGCGATTCCTGATGTGATGATTACAATATCGGAATCCTTTGCATCCTCGTACTCTCCGGCAACGATGTTGATCGGATCGCGGAAACAGGTACCCTGTGCGATATCCATAACTTCTCCGGCAACCTTTTCTTTGTTGATATCAATCAATACGATCTCTGATGCGATATCCCCGTTAGATAATGTGTAAGCAATTGTTGAGCCAACGCTTCCGGCTCCGATGACAGTAATTTTACTACTCATGCTTGCTCCTTTCCCCTTCCCTTGGGTGGTCCTTATTGTCTTTTTTTTAACAATTAATATTCAAAAAAATGTGAAATCACAAATTCTATCTCTCTGAGTATGTTTTTCTGTTAAAACATATTTACTCATCCCCCCTGGTTTCAGGGCCTTTTGAGAAGAATCTGATTTCGCGCTACGAATTAAGGATATCATATTGATAAGAAATTAACAACAACTTTTTAACGATTTTTTGTACTTTTTTGCCTCATCTACTACGTTAATGTAGAAAAGTGCACTTTCGGCCATCTTGTTTTTTGTGCGTGCATTCAAAAAATTAAAAATGCTTAAATTACTTGTATTTTTATGCGTGCAATTTATTTTTGGACTTTTTTTGTCGATTATTTTTTCGATTATTTTCCTGGAATTTTTGGGCAGATTCATGTATGTATACAAAAAACAAAAAATGGTTTTTTCTGAATTTATCACACATTTTTAAGGTGTGCTTACAAAAGCACGCTGTATTCAAAAAAAGACTACCCCTGCCGGCTCCGTCATTCCGGCACCGCAGGGGTGGTCTTTTTATCTATCAAACATGTTAGTTTAAATATCTTTTATCGGAAATTCCACTGTCACCACAAACAGATCCGCATCCACTTCAATCCCGAACACACCTCCGCACGCCTCTGTAAAACTCCTGGCAATAGAAAGGCCCAGTCCGCTTCCGCCGTCGGTACGGCTCTCATCTCCGCGTACAAACCGCTCGGTAAAATCAATATCCGACGGGATCTCCTCCTGGGAAATATTTTTTACCGTGGCCCTTGCTGTTTTATTGTCTGTTTTCAGTGTTATGAAAACGCGTGAACCATCCAAGGAATACTTCAGGGCGTTCTGCAGAAGGTTCTGGAAAACTCTGTAGAGACGGCTGCCATCCGCATGGATCATCACTGCCTCTGCCGGAATCTGTGCTTTAACCGTCACAGAGCTTTCTTCTATCTGTTCCTCCATATCAGCCAGTGTCTGGCGGAGAAGCTTGCCCAGATCCAAATCCTCCAAATTTACAGGGAGCTGTTTGGAGGCCGCCTTGCTGATCTCAAAGACATCCTGCACCATGGATTTCAGACGCTGGGACTTTATATCCAGAATACGGACATAATCCTTGACATCCTCCGGAAGGTTCTCCTCCTGCTTCATAAGCTCCACATAACTGATAATGGAGGTGAGGGGGGTCTTGATATCATGGGATACATTCGATACCAGTTCCACCTTCATACGCTCGCTTTTCATTCGCTCTGACAGAGCCGTATCCATACCATATTGGATATCATTTAGCTGCTGGACAGCGTCATACAGATCTGAATCCTCCGGCACTTTCAGCTTATCCGTCATATTTCCGTCATGGACTTTTTTTATCTGACGGATCAGATCACCCATCTCTTTGGCGAGTATCCGGTTGTCAGATGCATATTGTCTCATCATACCCGCCAGCAGTGCGATCACCGCCAGTGCCACAAGCAGCAGCACCACTGCAAGGCTTCCGCCATTATCATACAAATAATAAGATGACACAAAGCAGGCCAAAGCCGCAATCACTGACAGTACGATTCCGGATATCATCACCGGTGAAAATTTACGGATCATTTTTTTTTGAAAAGGATACTCCATATCCCTTATCTGAAATAATTTCTGTATATCCCTGACCAGTATCTTTCTGGGTTTCTTTCTGTTATATCTGTAATCATTGATCAGGAGATATAAAATCCAGAAACATATCAGCAGCAGCATGGGATTTGCCAATAAAGAATACATCATCGGATACAATATCTCTGATGCATACTCATAGTACCCCCATCCGTAAAAGACACCCATGTAGTTGTTAAGTCCTGCAATTCCTCCCACAATCACAAGAACTGCCAGAGCGACCTTACATTCCAGCCAGATTTTTCCCGTATAAACCGCAAGGAATCTGTCTCCGTCCTTTTTATACTTTCTCAGTGCCAGGTAAACGCCCAGAAGCACGAGTCCGGCAATAAACTCCACGATTTTGGCAATGTAGCTGCGCTTTGCATGTTCCATATTTCGGACTATATCATACAGGCTGCTTGTCCCATAATAACTGCCCGAACTGCCGGAATAATTACCCTGCACATAATTTACCGGAGATTTTATCACTGCCATGCGAACTTCTGCCTTTTTTGTTTTTTCATCCACGGTAAAATTCTTATAGCCGGGAATACGCCACTGGCTGTCATCACGGTATACCCCATCCCCATATACATCTACAGCTTTCTTATCTTTGAATACAGACGCCTTACCCTCTGCAAAGACCATATAAAAATTGTAATCTGAAGGCAGACTCTTTTCTCCCTCTTTCAAAATTCCATTCTCATCGTTGGTATATACAGACTTTCCGTTATACCGGATATCATAGATCAGGTTTTTATCGTTTTTAATCGTCTCATGCACTTGTTTTGCGGAAGTTTTATACTCCCAGTCCTCTGAGGTGTAATCCCCATCCCAAGCCGATTCTGCACTTTCCTCGATTACAGTAGTCGCCGCACTCTCCGCAATGCCGCTTCCCCAGGAGATGTCATAAGAATCATCCAAAGCTGCATCTCCATATCTGCTGTACCAGTCCACCGGACCTCCGGCTGCCATGGCAAGAAACGTATCCAGATAGTCTGACACAAAGCTGCGAAACTCCTCAGTCTCTTCAAAATCCGAGGTAAGCGCATCCTTAACGCTCACCCCCCGGGGGCCGCTCCCTGTCAGAAGATTCAGGCCGGTCAAACCACTCTCCACAAGCAGACAGATACTCAGGAAAAATGCTGCCCAGGCTGTTATCACTTTACATTTTTTCGATTTTATATCCAATTCCCCACACCACCTTTAAGTATTCTGGCTCCTTTGGATTCAGTTCGATTTTTTCACGAATGCGCCGGATATGTACCATAACTGTGTTCTCCGGGGCAAATGCATCTTCTTCCCAGACACGGCAGTAAATTTCCTCTGCGGAAAATACACGTCCCAGGTTCCGCATAAACAGATCCACAATCTTTGTCTCCGTGGCAGTGAGCCGAATGGACTCCCCATCCGCATACAGCACCCGCTCCTCAGCATGGTAACAGAGGCGGCCGCTTTTAAACTCCTTTGAGGCGCTGGCTGCATGGATATCTCCCAATCTGGTATAACGTCTGAGATGGCTTTTTACCCTGGCAAGCAGTTCCTGTGAATTGTAAGGCTTTGTCACATAATCATCCGCTCCCATGGAGAGCCCCAGCACTTTGTCTGTGTCTTCACTTTTGGCACTCAGTACGATAATCGGTATATTTTTTCTCTCCCTGATCTTCATAATGGCGGACAGGCCGTCCATACGCGGCATCATGACATCCATCAATATAAGCTGAACCTGATTCTGCGCCAGAAGGTCCAGCGCCTCCAATCCATCATAGGCCCGCAGGACTTTGTAGCCCTCCCTCTCCAGTAAAATAGCTATGGCCTTTACGATCTCTCTGTCATCATCTGCCACAAGAATACATTCGCTCATGTCTCCTCCTCCTTAAAGCTTGTATTTATAATACCCCCTCTGTCTTACAAAACAACTGACAGATTCCTTACAGATTTCTTACAATGCTGTCCTTTCTAAAATAGGAGAAGCACCCGCGGTACTTCTCCTACTGTCTCATACATCCATATTCTTATAAGTATAAAGCATAATCGGCAATTATACAAGGCGAACCGAACTGGCTCCTCTGCCCATTTTACACCCCTGCTATTGCCTGCATGCACATCTTTTCTATTACCCAGACTGATGGCCACATGCTCCGGCACATTGTCTCTTCCGTAAATAACAATACTGCATAAACTGCCCTCACGAATCCCGTACTGTCAGTCCCGCCTAAAAGATTATTTTCCTCTACTTTAAATATTATAAATACTGATAAAATAATGCTGTGAATAATACACGTTTTTCGCCCGCAATCTGAGTTTGTAGTTTTACTAATTCCGGCATAATACAAAATACGAATCATATTCTGTTCCATTATGTCCTATTAATTTTTCTTCTGAGCGTTTAAATCCTAAATCTTTCAATGCCGCAATACGTTCTGTCGCTGCTATCGTAGCTTTTGTAGCAATTTTATCACAACCAAACAAGGTATATGCAGGTTCAATTATCAATCTTAATATCTCTATAATCTCACTTGAAATTTCATAGTCACTTCGAATATCTAATCTAAGTAATCCGCAATTTGTAAAATAATCGGCAGCATCTCTGTGGAATAATTCAATTGTTCCGATTGCTTCATCCGTTGTTTTTGATACAATAGCCCACCGAACAAATCCCTGTCTGTTATACTCCCAAAGCCAATATTCTATTGCCTGTTCCATTCTATTTTCCGTTGTATAATGAAAGTCGTCCCCACCACAATTATCACTATTAAAAAATGGTACTGCCTTATCATCAGAGTATACCTTTAATAGATCTTTTTTGTCCTCTTTACTTACCATTCTCAATATATAACTCTCGTTCTCATATTCGGGACAATTCTTATATACATCCACCATACTATTCCTCCTGGAAAAATTCCGAATCTATCGACCTGATACTAACCTTAGTAAAACAAAATCCTCCTAAAAAAATAAGAGAAACGCTGAAAACCAACGTTTCTCCTACCTTTACTTACTGCCGCAGACCGGAATCGAACCGGTACGGGTATCACTACCCACGGGATTTTAAGTCCATGAATACCAATGGAACTTCCCGGAACTATCGGTATTAAAATGGAACTTAGAACCCACTGAAAAGCCCGAAAAATAAGGACTTTACTCTGCGGCACTGATTAAAATGCATTAAACTCAGTATATAGCAGATTTTCTTGTTTTGCAAGGCAAAAAATACGTCGGAGGGATATTTAGGGGATATCCGCGGGATGCCCCTTTTACCCGGTTAATTATATGGTAACTGTCAACACTACTGCCGATACTAGCAGACGGAAAATATCCGTCTGCTTTTTATTATAATAAATGAGGAAAATTTTATGGATTATCAATTAGAATTAAAACAACTGGTGGATTATCCACGCTGCAGAATATACCGTGAATTCATTCGCACTTTAGTCAAAGATAGGAACATCCGTACCAACGGAGGCTCTTATCTTTTTTATTACATACTTCTCTGTTCTTTTGCAAATTATCGAACCTCACACCGAAAAATTGATGGCATCACTTATACCATAGGTGCAGGCGAGTGGATTTGTTCTTTGGCAGAGCTTAAGGAGCACTTTCGCTTTTGCTTCCAGCATCAGGTCCTATCAGTATTGGAGGTCTTTGAGAATCAGCATTATATTACATACTCCCTTCAGGGAAAAAACAAACTTGTGAAGTTTAAAATAATGGACTGGCAAAAAGATAATACAGCACTGCAATATAGTTACCCCTGCAAAAAGGATGCCGGATTTTTCTTTTTTTCAATTTCAAAAGTCCACGAACTGAT
>ERZ507075.31-NODE-31-length-149787-cov-7.93716_pt1 | contig 149787 bp, 128 predicted proteins | sample MGYA00512863_ERZ507075 | MGnify/ENA metagenome assembly ERZ507075 | reverse complement strand
CATTACTATTTGTGCCGCGCCCGAAGGCGCGCGGAATGGAGATTAGTATGAAAAAGAAAGTAATTGCACTATTTCTTTGTACCGCATTAAGTATCGGTATGCTCGCAGGCTGCGGAAACAGTACAACAGAACCTGAAAAAAATCAGACTGCGGTAACAGAAACTGTTAGTAATTCCGGAGTGGCAGAAGAATCGAACTTAAATATGGAAGGATTTCCAATCGTAAACGAGCAGGTTACCCTTACAGTATATGGACAGAGAGATCAGAATCAGGCAGAATGGAAAGATATGCTTGTAATGCAGAAATATGAGGAAATGACCAATGTTCATATGGATTTCCAAGAGGTGCCGGCTGACGGATTTGCAGAGAATAAGCAGCTTCTATTTGCCTCTAACGAACTTCCTGACGTGTTTCTTCGTTGCGGAATTAACCAGAATGAGGTATCCACCTATGGTGTAGGAAGTGGTCAGCTGATGGCGCTGGATGAACTAATTGATGAGTATGCCCCTAATCTGACTAAAATATTTGAAGATTATCCGGCTATGAAAACAGCCTGTATGGCGGCAGACGGGCATATATATACACTTCCTTTTATTAATCTGTCGGCAACTGGAAAAATGGATTTTAAACAGTGGATTAATATAAAATGGCTGGAGACAGTTGGAAAAGAGATTCCTACAACGATTGAGGAATTTAAGGATGTGTTAATCGCTTTCAGAGACGGAGATCCCAACGGAAATGGGGAAAAAGACGAAATACCGCTGGGAATCAGGGAACCAAGTAGCGTATATGCATTGGGAGGACCTTGGGGACTGGGACATCAGCTGAGGGATACCTATGATATCGATGAAAATGGGAAAATACATAATTGGATTTGTGATAATAAATTTAAAGAGTATCTCATATTTCTAAACGATTTATACAAAGAAGGGCTTTTATGGCAAGAGTATTATAAGAACGACAGATCCGCATGGAGGAGCAACTTATCCGGTGAACTTTTCGGAGCTATGTATATGCCGTACTCAGATGTATTTTTAAATTGTGAGGAGGATTATTCAGGATATGAACCTTTAATTGGACCTTCTGGTGACAAATTTTGGCCAGATGGTACGACAGGTGTGGAGACTGGATGTTATGCACTCAGCAATACGTGTTCGGACCCCGCAGCCGCAATGCGTTGGGTAGATTATTTCTATAGTGAAGAAGGAGGACTTTTTTTTGCATTTGGTGAAGAGGGAACAACTTGGTACCGGGATGAAACTGGTATTCCTGTATTTAACGATGAAATTCTTAATGCTGAAGAGGGCTTCATGACAGCTTTGGGTAAAATTAATATGGTGCCTGGTGGTGGTTTCCCTTGTCTGAGAGTGGATGAAACGGATGGCGTAGTGGCCAGCCAGCGAACAAAGGAAGCTGCTGCTTTTCTGGAACCCTATCTGCCGGATGTTTATTATGCCAAACCTGCGGTGAATGCAGAGGATACTGATCGTGTTGTGGCCATCGAACAGGATTTAAATACATATAGGGATGAGGCTGTAACAAAATTTATAATAGGAGAATGGGGCTTTGATAAATGGGATGAGTATTGTCAGACTTTGGAACAAATAGGAATTCGTGATCTGGAGGAAATATATCAGACTGCATTAGATGCCCTGAAGTAAAAGTTACAGTACATTAAATTTTAGTTTAAGTATTGCTGCGCCGTAATTACTATCGGTTAGAAAACCGGCGGCGCAGCAGAATGGAGTATAAGATGCAGGAAAAGGTAAAAAAGCTGGGAAAAAACATTCGGATGAACGCTGGCCTTTATGTTATGCTGGCTATACCATTGGCCTGGTATATTATTTTTAAGTATATTCCTATGTATGGTTTACAGATTGCATTCCGCAGGTTTAACCCGACACTGGGAATTACCAAAAGTCCATGGGTAGGAATTACCTATTTCAAACAGTTTTTCAATTCCTACTATTTTTCGGATATCTTATGGAATACGGTATCATTGAGCCTGTTTACTATGTTGGTTGGATTCCCTATGCCTATTATCCTGGCATTGCTGATTAATGAGATTAAAAATACTAAGTTTAAAAAAGTAATCCAGAATATCACTTATATGCCTAATTTTTTATCTGTAGTAGTTATTGTAAGTATGCTTTCATTATTCTCAAACAGGGACTATGGATTGTTTAATAAGATCACTGGTCTTTTTGGAGCTGCCCCAGTGGATTTTATGTCAAAACCTAACTATTTTCAACCTTTGTATGTATTATCCAATGTATGGCAGTATATGGGATTTAATGCAATTATATATATAGCAGCGCTGGCAAGTGTTGATCAGGAGCTTTATGAAGCAGCATCTATTGACGGAGCTTCGAGAATGCAAAAAATAATTCATATATCTATCCCATGTATTATGTCTACAATCATTGTTTTGTTTATCATGAGGATTGGGAACCTAATGTCCGTAGGATTTGAAAAAGTATATCTGATGCAGAACAGTGTTACACTGTCAGCCAGTGAGGTTATTTCAACGTTTATTTATAAGAATGGAATTCAGAAGGGACAATTCTCATACAGTACTGCTGTTGGTATGTTTAACTCGGTGATTAATTTCATTCTCCTGATTAGTGCCAATTTCATCAGCAAGAAAACAACAAAAACAGGTTTATGGTAAGGGAGGCATAGAATGAAGAAAGAAATAAAAAAAGTTATTCAAAGTGATCTGACCTTTGATATCATCGTAAACCTCCTGGGAATAATAATTATTCTGATTGTGATTATCCCTTTAATTTTTGTTCTTGCCGCATCCTTTTCCGATCCGGATTTGGTTATTAAGGGAAAGGTATTGTTTTTACCAAAAGGATTTACAACAGAAGCGTATACAATGGTTTTTGAGAATCAGGATATATGGAGAGGATTCCGGAATACGTGTTTTTATACAATTGCTGGAACCATCATTAGCGTTATACTGACAATATTGGCGGCTTACCCATTATCCAGAAGAGAGTTAGCCGGCAGGAACGTTATTATGATGCTGATTCTTTTTACAATGTATTTTTCGGGTGGCATGATACCAACCTATTTGCTTGTGAAAGATCTGGGTATGTATAACACCATTTGGGCATTATTAATTCCGGCAGCATTGTCCACCTACAATTTAATTGTCGCCAAAACCTTTTTTGAAAACAGCATTCCAGTAGAATTGTATGAATCGGCCCGGCTGGATGGATGCGGGAATTTTGCTATGCTGAGCAAAATAGTTTTGCCGCTGTCAAAAGCTATTCTGGCTGTACTTGTACTTTATTATGCGGTTGGAATATGGAATGCTTATTTCGATGCTTTGATTTATCTGCGTGATACAAATCTGCATCCACTTCAGATTATATTACGTAATATTTTGCTTTTAGGGCAGACAGAGCAGATGGGAACAAATGATGTGGGTATGGCTGAAAAGATTAAAATGGCTGAGGCGGTCAAGTATTCAGCCATAGTGGTTTCAAGTATTCCAATGCTGATAATTTATCCCTTTGTACAGAAATATTTTGTAAAGGGTGTTATGATCGGTGCTGTAAAAGGATAGGCGCATAAATATCCCAATGAAGATTAACAATTTTCACAGAAACCTTGGAGGATTAATTAATGGGTGACAAACCGAATATTATTATTGTCATGACGGACCAACAGCGTGCTGATTTAAGAAAAGCCTGTGGATATGAACTTGATACAATGCCATTTTTGGATTCATGGGCCGAGGGAGGCGTAGATTTTACCAAGGCATATACTCCTAATCCCACGTGTATGCCGGCCAGAGTAAGTATGTTTACTGGACGTTATAGTCAGTGCCACCATGTGAGGACAAACCACAATAGTGTTGATGCTCTCTATACCAAGGATCTTTTGGATGTACTTAAGGAAAATGGATATGTGACCGCCCTGTGTGGTAAAAATCATTCACATCATGTACCGGAGGATTTTGATTTTTATGAAACCTGTGGTCATCTTGGTTATGAAGGTGAAAAAAATACGACGCCAGAGGAAATTGAGTTTGCAGACTTTTTAAAGGGGACACTGCATATGGAAATCCATCAGCCGTCTCCAGGCGGGGTTACAGTGCAGCATCCTTACAGAAATGTTTCATCTGCATTAAAATTCATTGATAAAGTAGAAGGAAAAAATCCTTTTTTTGCATGGGTATCTTTTGCAGAGCCACATAATCCATATCAGGTGCCAGAGCCGTACTTTGATATGTTTCCTCCTGAAAGTCTGCCAATGAACCGTGCAGGTACTGAGGCCCTTAAGGAAAAAGGAGAACGTTTTCCATGGCTGCGTGATGTATGGGAGCAAGTACTTGGGACAGATATTGATAATCGGATTCAGAGAGCCAGATCTAATTATCATGGTATGCTACGTCTGATTGATGATCAGTTCCGACGACTTATTGAGGGACTGCGTGAACGTAATCTGGAAGAAAATACAATTGTTATTTTTCTGTCCGATCATGGCGATTTTGTAGGAGAATATGGGCTGATTCGGAAAGGGCCTGATCTTCCGGATATTTTATGTCATATTCCCTTTATCTGGAGAGGAGCAGGTATTATTGCAAAAGGCAGGAGAAATAAGGAGTTTGTTAATATTGTGGATATACTTCCTACCCTTTGCGATATTATTGGGACTGAAACGCCCTTCGGATGTCAGGGAAAAAGCATCAGGCCGTTGCTTTGGAGCGATAGCATACCAGAGAAGGAATTCAACTGCGCTTATGCAGAAAGCGGATTTGGGGGATTATACTGGAATGAGGAGGATAGTCTTAATCTGATTACAGAAGGTGCTTCTCTGGAAATGAAGACATTTGATTGCCTGAATACATGGACCCAGTGTGGACAGGTGCGTGCATTGTGGAAAGGGGATTATCATATTCAACTTGATATGATGGGGAATGGTTTTTTATACTGTCTGGTTAATGATCCATGTGAGATACAAAATTTATGGAATGAAGAGGCGTTTTTACCTATAAGGGAAGAAATGCTTCGAGAACTTGCTTCTGCGATGATGAGGGCGGCGGATCCTCTTCCTGCACCACATTTCAGGTACCGTACTAAGATTCATCCCAATGGTTATTGGAACCAAAATTATAAATCCGATGATCCTGGTGTTAGAAAAATGGAACAAATTGGGAAGCATTTGAGATAATGTTAAGAATATATTGTGACGGTAAATAGACCGTACTTCAGAACTCAGCACGTGATAAATTCTTAAAGAATAAGTGCTGAGTTCGCAGTATATAAAGATTATAATGGGGAGATTATGATATGGATGATAAAAGACCAAATTTAATATATATATTCGCAGATCAGTTACGCTATTTTAGTATGGGCTATGCAGGAGATGAAAATGCGCTGACTCCTAATATTGATGCATTTTGTAAAGAGAGTACCAATTTATGTCAGGCAGTATCCGGGCATCCGGTGTGTGCGCCTTATCGGGCTTCTTTATTTACAGGAAAATATACGACCAGCACAGGAATGGTTATTAATGAAATACGGATGAATACTAAACATCATACGTTTGCCCGGATTTTAAAAGAAAATGCTTATCAAACAGCGTATATTGGAAAATGGCATATGTATGCGGCAGAATTGGGGAACCATTATGATCCTAAAAATTCATATATTCCTAAGGGACCTGATCGTCTGGGGTTTGATGACTATTTCGCAGCTTATAATTTCCGTCATGAGTATGAGGCGGGAACTGCCTATTATCATTTGGATGGGCCGGAAAAAATATTTTATGATAAATATGAACCAGATGCACAGGTGGATATGACGATAGAGCATCTTAAAAGGCTCTCGGAAGGAGAAAAGCCTTTTGCATTATTTCTTTCCATTGGAACACCCCATGACCCTTGGGTACCTGAGAATGTACCAGCAGAATATTTAGAACGCTTAAAAGGTAGGGAATTTAGGCTCCCGGTAAACTATCTGGAGCAAAATGACCCTCATGCGGATAATTGGGCAAAGCTGTCTCAGGAGGAGCGGGGACAGCTTACTAAATGGATGAAAGTATATTATGCCATGATAGCTAATCTGGATGATAATATTGGCCGTCTTATGAGGGAAATAAAGATGATGGGTCTGGAGGAAAATTCAATTATCGTTTTTACCTCGGATCATGGGGAACTGTTCGGTGCACACGGCAGAAGAGCAAAAAATATTTTTTATGAGGAGGCTGTCAGAGTTCCTTTTTTAATTAAATGGAAGGGTAAGCTTGAGGAAAATGTGAAGAGGGATTTTGTATTCAATACAGTAGATATTATGCCGAGTCTTTTGAATATGATGGGATTGCCTGTTCCTGTAGAAGTAGAAGGAAATAATCTGAGTGCGTGTATTAAAGGCAGAATGGATTCAGAAGATGGTGCCCTGATGATGTGTACTGGTCCAACAGCAACATTTGGTGATGGAAATGAGTGGAGAGCATACCGGACAAAACAATTTACCTATGCTGTCTTTAAATCAGATGGGCAGGAATTTTTATTTGATAATATACAGGATCCTTTTCAGATGAAAAATCTGATAGAGGATCCTGTATATAAAGAAACTGGTAAAATGCTTAAGGAAAAGATGTATGGAAAAATGCAAGAGATAGGGGATACCTTCGAAAACAATACATGGTATGAAATGCATTGGATTGAGGAGCGGCGAATCAAAAGGACAGCCACCCTCACAGATGAAAACAAATAAAAATACAGTTTATAATAGTTTATATTTTTAAACCCCTCATTTATTGAACAATATTAATTATACAGCTGCAGGCTATACTCCTGCAGCTTCCGGGATATCATCTTAAACGGATAATACATCAGCGCAGTTAAGCCCAGGGAAAATCCCAACACGACCGCCGTATAAATAAAATCACTTTTTATATAAAACCCATCACTCCGGAATATTTCAAGGAACAGGCCATGGATCAGATACAGCTCAAAGGAATGGGTCCCCAGAAAACGGAGGCAAACATTGTTAAACTTGATTTTCAGCGTCAGCAGGAAAACGAAGGCAACGAAGCTGATGACGGCCAGCGTTTGCCAGATAAAACAGATCCAGCTTTCCAGCATTTCTTTTACAAAAATATGCTCGTTCAGCAGCAGCGGTTCGATTTTGTCCAGCACCTGGACCGACTTGGGGAAAAAGTAGAGAAAGGTCACGGCTGCCGCCAGCAGTAGGGGATAATACCATTTACGGGCGAAAGCGAGGATCTGCTTTTCAAACTGGGCCATCAGGACGCCGATGAAAAACAGGCTGCTGGAATTGAACCACCATTCCCCCTGGAACCAATACACCCCCGGGCCCTTTACCATACAGTAGGTAGGGAAAGCGATCTGGAAGATTCCCAGCAGCAGAAAACTGACGGCGGTTTTCCGGATATAGCGGAAGGTGAGAAAGAACACAAAATAAAACAGGGCGATTACGATAATATACCAGGACTGGGGATTAATCAGCCGGATGCCGCTTAAATATTCCAGTGACAGCTTTATCCCATAACGATTTCCGGTCAGGTAGTAAACGAAGAGATATATGGCATTGCAGAGAAAAAAGGGAACAAATATCTTGATATATCTCCTGAGAAAAAAATGATGGAAATATCCATGATTGGTGAGAACGCTTTTCCTCAGTCCGTAGCCGGAATAGAAGAAAAAGGCGGCAACGCAAAGAATCCCCACTTCCTGGAATACCCGGAACGGTCCGGGGTTGTCCAGATACTGGGATAGATGGTGAAATACGATCACCAATGTGAAAAAACCGCGCAGCGGCAGTTCAAAATTTTTAGTGAAATGCTCTTCCTGGAAGTTTTCCGGCCCGGAAGAGCTTGCCTGGAACAGTAACAGGAAAAGCAGCAATAAAATATATAAATACATAAAAATCCCCTCTTGCAATTATATGCGGCGGCAGGTGCCGAAAGAACAGGTTTAAAAATTATTTTAATTATAAACGGTAAAAACTAAGCTGTCACAAAAATTTCTTTAATAATTTATTAAAAAAAGTCTTTTGTCCGGTTGATTTTTTGCGCCGACTTTGTTACACTGATACCAATTGGGAAAATAGTTCCATTATGTGAAGAGGTTGACTATGAGAAACAAAATGACCACAACTGCAGATTTCATGATGTGCACAGTCATGTCCATGAACTTCCGGTACTTGTAGCTGTTATAGCAGATGCAAGTACGCAGAGGCTTGTATCTGTGTGGTCTGAATAGATAGGATGAAACCGCATGGATTCCAGATTTGAATATTCTGATAATCCGTGCGGATTTTTTATGTCCGTGAAGAGGCCCGCAACTTTCTGCCTGCAGGCCGAAGTCAAAGAAAGAAGGTATTATGAAGATGCTTTTACTCACAAACCGTAAGGGAAAACTGATGCCAAGGAGCACTGGAACGGCCGTCATGTGCAGGCCGTTGTCCTTTTGCATTACCGGGGACGCGGCGGCAAGATAAAGAGGAGTATTTTTATAAATATCAGGTTTGACACAAAAAAAGAAGGAAAGGTTCGTCCGGCACAGCTGCCGGGACGTACAGACAGGAGCAGAAAATGGAATTTACACTGGAAACATGGAAAAAAGAACATATACCGTCGGTTGCAAAATACGCTGATAATGAAAAAATCGCAGGAAGGCTGAGGGATTCCTTCCCCTACCCTTATACGGAGGACGATGCGGAATGGTTCGTTCAGGATTGCATGGAAAAGGAAGGGATTACCCAGCTTGCCAGGGCGATCATTGTAAACGGGGAAGCGGTGGGAAGCATTACCGTTATGCTTAACGACGATGTATATTGCAAGTCGGCGGAGCTGGGCTACTGGCTTGGAGAGCCCTTCTGGAGAAAAGGCATCATGACAAAGGCGGTGCAGCTGATGTGTGAAGAGGCGTTTCGCCGTTATAAGCTTGTGAGGATTTATGCGGAGCCGTTTTCCACCAATCTGGCTTCCAGGGGGGTTCTGGAAAAGGCCGGTTTTGAGCTGGAGGGCATCAAACGGAAAAGTATTTTCAAAAACGGATGTATCCAGGATTCCTATTTATACGCGGTAATCCATGTATAGATCAACGACCTTCCCGGCAATGGCGCAGGAATCGCTAAATTAAGAAAATCTTCCTTGTTTTTTACAGGGCTGTTGTTATACTGAAAATATAATGGATAATGATAATAATGGAAAACAGGAAGAGGGAGGTTGGTCTATGGATGGGAAAAAAGAAATGGATGAACGCGGCGGGAACCGCAAAGGCGGGGCCGGTGAATGGAAATCGGTGATTATTGCACTGATTGCAGGAATTACGGCCATTGTGTGTGTGGTTATTTTTTCAGGGAGCATTGTGGACTATAAAAAGACCTCCGGAGCCGGCGGGCTGACGGCTACCGGTTCGGCGAGCATTGATTTCGAATCCGATCTGGTGGTCTGGAGAGGGAGCTTCTCCGCTTACGGCGCCACGCCCAAGGATGCCTACGCCATTATTAAGAAGGACGCGGAGGTAGTCAGGCAGTATCTGCTGGAAAACGGGGTCTCGGAAGAGGAGCTGGTTTTCAGTTCCGTGGATATTTCCCAGCGTTACCGTACAGAATATGACGAAAACGGGAACTATATAAGAGATTATCCGGATGGTTATGATCTCTATCAGAGCCTGTCCGTTACTTCAGAGGATATTGATAAGGTGGAGAATATCTCCAGGGATATTACCAAGCTGATTGAATCGGGCGTGGAGTTTGTCTCCAATTCTCCGGAATATTATTGTACCAAGCTGGACGAGGTGAAGCTGGAGCTTATTGAGAAGGCAACTGATAATGCAAAGCAGAGGATCGATATCATGGCGGCAGGCACTGGCAGCAGGACGGGAGCCCTGCTCAGCGCGAACCTGGGAGTTTTCCAGATTACGGCCAAGAATTCCGGCTCAGGGGAATACAGCTATGACGGAGCTTTTGATACCAGTTCCAGATATAAGAATGCCATGATTACGGTGAGGCTGAATTATGCTGCCGAATAGGGGATGAAGCATATGTTTTCACGGAAAAAGAAGTCTGCCGCAGGGTATCCTTCCTTTGACCGGATAAACCAGATCCCGGTGCTGCGGTGCAGCATCTGTACGGGAGAACGGGTTGCGTGCTTCCGGGACAGACAGACGGGGCATGTGGAGGAAGTGATGTATATCCGGGAGGACAGCGACCTCCGGGAATTCCTGGAGCATTACGGTCTGTCTGAGCAGGATTTGAAAAAAGAATGGTAGACAGAAAGCAGAGCGAAAGCGTAAAATAGGAAGGACAGAGAGTCCTTCCCCGGCCGGAGTTAGTACAGCGGGCGGCGGGTAAAACGGTTGTGGACAGGCGTCGCATCCGTCAATCCGCCGCCGCGTGTATCAGACTTTGGCTTAGAAGGCAGTCCGGCTGGAAGATGCAGCCGGGCTGCTTTTATATAGAACTTCAGGAATGGAAGAGTACCTGAAAAAAGTATTTTTGGAAAGGCGGGAAACGTTTTGAAGCTGATTTACGGAACCGGGAATCCGGGAAAGTTTTCCATGATGAAGGAAGCTTTGAAGGAATTGGATGTGGAACTGCTCAGTCTCAGGGATCTGCCGGCTGTACAGGAAGAGCCGGAGGAAACGGGCAGGACGCCGCTGGAAAATGCAAGGCAGAAGGCGGAATTTTATTACAGCATTTTTAAAATGCCTGTGTTCTCCTGTGACAGCGGCATGTATATAGAAGGCCTGCCGGAGGAGGAGCAGCCGGGGGTTCATGTGCGTAATGTGGGCGGCCGGCGTCTCAGTGATGCGGAAATGACGGCCTATTATGCGGGGATCGCTCACAGGCTGGGAGGCAGGTGTATGGCAGAATACAGAAATGCTATCTGCCTGATTCTGGATGAAAACAGGCGGTATGAGCATTACGGGCCGGATATCAGCGGAGTCAGATTTTATCTGGTGGACAAGCCGGTGCAGCAGAAGGAAGAGGGATTTCCGCTGGATCCGATTTCTGTGGATGTGGATAACGGAAAGTATTTTACACAGCTTGAGGGACAGCAGAGTATTTTTGAGAAGAGTGAAGGGATCGTGCGGTTTTTCAGGAATGCGCTGGGAATATAGGCTGGAAACATAAAGCTGGCAAATAGGAAGCTGATTAATATAAAGTCAACAAATAGGAAGTCAGCAAATATAAAACTGCGAATTTAAGCAATAACCAGCTGTAGGAAGAAAGGGAAGTAAGACATGTTTACCAAGAGATTATATGATGAGAATTCTTATATCAGGGAGTTTGACGCCAGGGTTTTAAGCTGTGAAGAGGGTAAGAACGGCTATGAGGTGGTTCTGGATGAATCCGCTTTTTTCCCGGAGGGCGGCGGACAGCCTGCGGATCAGGGCTTCCTGGATGATGCCCTGGTGACGGATGTGAGGGATAAGAAGGATTATGTGCTTCATATCTGCTCACAGTCCCTGGAACCAGGCAGCCTGGTTCACGGCAGGATAGACTGGGAGCGCCGCTTCCTTCACATGCAGCAGCATTCCGGGGAGCATATTTTCTCCGGGATTGTGCACAGGCTGCATGGCTATGACAATATCGGCTTTCACATGGGGAAGGATTTTGTCACTGTGGATTTCAGCGGACTGCTTACGGAGGAGGAGATTGCGGAGGCGGAGAGGCAGGCCAATACCGTGGTTCTGGCCAATGAAAGGATTCTGGCGGAATACCCCTGCGCCCGGGAACTGGAGACGCTGGAATACCGGAGTAAAAAGGAAATTGACGGGGCGGTGCGTATCGTGACGGTGCCGGGAGCGGATGTATGCGCTTGCTGCGGAACCCATGTAAAGCGGACCGGGGAAATCGGGCCGATTAAGGTTACCTCCTCGGAACATTACAAAACAGGAATCCGGCTGACGCTTGAGATCGGTTGGAGGGCGCTGGAGGATTATGAGGAAAAGCACAGAAATGTAAAAGCCATATCGGCCCTGCTTTCCGTAAAACCGGAGGAAACCGCGGCGGCGGTTCAAAAGCAGCAGGAGCTGATGCAGGAGCTGAGGCTTCAGAATAATGGGCTGAAGCAAAGGCTGTTTGAAATGATGGTAAAGGAAATACCTGAAGGCCAGGAAAAAACAGTAATTTTCGAGGACGGGCTGAATGCAGTGGAAATAAGGAAGCTCGCGGATATGCTTTCAGAACGGACGGGCCTTGCGGCTGTCTTTTCCGGCAGTGACGGGGAAGGCTATAAATATGTGGTCTGCAGCCGGCAAAAGGATGTGGCGGCATTGGGAAAAGATCTGAACCGGGAGCTGAACGGCAGGGGCGGAGGGAAGAATCCGATGATTCAGGGCTCTGTACAGGCTGAGAAAGCGGAAATAAGGGAGTTTTTTGAAAAAGTTTATTGACATCATTTTATCAAAATGCTATGATGAATTTCACGATAAGGGAGTAGTTAGCACTGAATGGTGTAGTGAAGTCAACATACTGATAAGAAGCTTATCTGGCTTTACTTTAAATAATGAGACTTATCTGCCGGGCGGCAGATAGGTCTTTTTTTTACGTCCGGCGGACATACGGGCACAGTCCATTGAGGGCTGTCTATTTTACAGGAGGAACGACAGATGAATTTGTGGGAATTGTTTGTAATTGCGGTGGGATTGTCCATGGACGCTTTTGCAGTGTCGATCTGCAAAGGGCTTTCCATGAAAAAGATGAGCTGGAAAAACGGCATTATCGCCGGATTATATTTCGGGGGCTTTCAGGCGGGCATGCCGCTGATTGGCTATGTGCTGGGGACACAGTTCAAGGTTCTGATTACGAGCATTGATCACTGGATCGCGTTCATCCTGCTTTGTCTCATCGGGCTGAATATGGTGAAGGAAGCGGTGGATTCCTTCCGCTCCGCCGGCTGCGGCTGTGAAAAGTGCGCCCAGGAGGAGCAGAATGATTCCTTTGATGTGAAAACTATGGTTCCCCTGGCAGTTGCCACCAGCATTGATGCGCTTGCCGTAGGCGTAACCTTTGCATTTCTGAGCGTGGATATCGTACCGGCGGTTTCCTTTATCGGATCCATTACCTTTTTTCTCAGTGTGCTGGGCATTAAAATAGGAAATGTATTCGGCGCGAAATTCAAGGCCAAGGCAGAGCTGGCAGGCGGAATCATATTAATTCTCATGGGAACGAAGATTCTGCTGGAGCATCTGGGTATCCTTGCCTTCTAATATCACAGGACTTTCATATTACAGGACTTTGACATTACAGGACCTTGATATTACAGGAAGTTCATCACTACCATAACGGCTCCCAGGCCGGTCAGTACTGCGCCGGTGGCCCGGTTCAGCGTTTTGGCGGAGGCCTTGTTGGCAAACAGGGCGGCCAGACGGGCGCCCAGGAGTGTGAACAGAATACACAGAATCAGGGCAGGGATGTCGGGCATGCCGCCGATGGTAAAATGGGACAGCGCGCCGGTAAAGGCTGTAAAGGTCATGATAAAAACGCTGGTTCCCACAGCGGTTTTCAGCTCATAGCCAAGTACGCTGGTGAGTATGAGAAGCATCATCATGCCGCCGCCTGCGCCGATAAAGCCGCAGATAAAGCCGATGAGCATTCCGCACAGGATTGACTGGATGACTTTGGTTTTCAGATCCTTGTCGGCCTGGTTTTCTTTGGTGGTCATAACGGGCTTTACCAGGAATTTAATACCAAGAAGCAGGGTCATAATGACGGAAAAGCTGCCCATGGAACGGTTGGGGACCCTGGATGCAATGAAGCTTCCCACGAGGGTGAAGACCAGTACGGATATCAGCATGATGATACCGTTTTTAATATCCAGGTTTTTGTGTTTTCCATAGGTGTAGGCGGAAATTGCCGATGCCAGGACATCGGATGCCAGGGCGATGCCTACCGCTTCATAGGCAGGAAAGCCCAGGAAGGTGATGAGCATGGGGGAAATGACCGCAGCCGCGGACATGCCGGCAAATCCGGTTCCGATACCGGCTCCCAGGCCGGCGATGATACATACGATAATTTTTGCAATCATGTTATTATGTCTCCTTCAGGTTATGTGATATGACGGAAAGAACGTGGTCAACGACCTTCAGCTCCTCCGGATCGATCCCTTTGTATATAAAACGGAGGAAGTCCTCCTGGCTCTGTCTGGCCGCCTTTACAGCGTCAAGAGCTGTCGGGCGGATCCGCAGATGGAAGATTCTGCGATCCTCTTTATCCATGATGCTTTCCAGATAGCCTCTGGCGCTCAGGGATTCCACAGCCTTGGATACGTTTGATTTTGGGAAGGAACGCAGCTCCACAATATCAGACGCTGTGTCGTAGCCCGGATTATTGTACAGGAAAAGAAGGACGTTGGTTTCCATCCCGCTCAGGCCGTAGACATTGCTGGTCTTGCTGAGAAATTTGTTATATGCCCTCTTCAGGCTTCTTCCGGTGAGAAGATAATCAATAATGGTATTCATATGGATTCTCTCTTTTATAAATAAAAAGGGAAAGCTTCCCGGTTAACGGAGTGAACGAAAGCAGTTAGTTCTTTTTAGAACTAACTGCTTTTATATTAGCATGATTCTGGCAAAAGTCAAGCGGTGCTTTACAAAGAACTTACAAACTCATAACCTTACTTTGCTTTTTTCTTTTTTGTGAAACAGTTATCATTGCTATTGCAGACGAGAGAAAGAAACAGATGTAAAGGAGAAAAATATTATGAAAAAGAAAATTACAGCAATTGCAGCGGCAGCGGTACTTGCCATGGCGGCTCTGGCTGGCTGCGGCACTACGGAAACAACAACAGCGGATAACGGAGCAGCTTCTTCCCAGGCGGCGGCATCGGAAACGGCCGGCACAGATACGGCAGCCGCGGCGGCCGGAAGTGAAGCGGCCTCCGGCGAAGCGGCATCAGAAACAGCATCGGAAGCGGCATCTGCAAACGCCGGCCTGAGCGGCAGTATTTCCATGGCAGGCTCCACATCCATGGAGAAGCTTTCCAATGCGCTGGCTGAAAGCTTTATGGCAAAGTATCCCGGTGTTACCGTAACTGCTGAGTTTACGGGATCCGGCGCAGGTGTGGAGGCCGTTGCCGCAGGAAGCGTTGATATTGGAAATGCCTCCAGGAATCTGACGGAGGAAGAAAAGGCAGGCGGCGTGGCTGAAAATATTGTAGCCATCGACGGAATCGCCGTGGTTACCGATCCTGCAAACACAGCTTCAGGCCTTACCAGGGAACAGCTTTCCGGAATTTATACCGGTGAAATCAAGAACTGGAAGGATGCAGGCGGTGCGGATCAGGCGATTGTAGTGGTAGGCAGGGAAGCCGGATCCGGCACCAGGGGCGCTTTTGAAGAGCTGCTGGAAATCGAAGACCAGTGTGCTTATGCAAACGAGCTGGACAGCACAGGCGCGGTGATGGCAAAGGTTGCGGCAACACCCGGGGCAATCGGTTATGTATCCCTGGATGTAATTGATGATACCGTTAAAACGCTTTCCATTGATGAGGTGGAGCCTACGGTGGAAAACATCAAGGGGGGCAGCTATCTGCTGAGCAGGCCTTTTGTAATGGCTACAAAGGGTGAGATTTCCGAACAGAACGAGACAGTACAGGCACTGTTTGATTACCTGGCCTCAGACGAAGGAAAGGCCCTGATTGAGAGTGTCGGCCTGATTGTCACAGAGTAAGCATTTGAAACTGAATAGTGCAAGTTTGGGGCCCTGTGAAAAACAGGGCCTCTGCGGGGATAAAGGAACATATATTATGAAAATGGCTTTTTCAATTGTAAGGGGCAGGCATTCCAAAAATGCAGTGGAAAAGGCTGCCCAAATCATATTTACTGTTTGTGCTTTTTTTGCCGTTCTGGCTGTTTTCTCCATTACTTTATATATGTTGATTAATGGGACACCGGCCCTGTTTAAGGTGGGGCTTAAGGATATCCTGTTCGGGACGGTCTGGAAGCCCACGGCGAAGGAACCGAGCTTTGGTATCCTTTATATTATTCTGACTTCAATTGTTGGGACGGCGTTTTCCATAGCAATCGGAGTGCCCATAGGTGTGCTGACCGCCGTTTTCCTGGCGGAGGCAGCGCCGAAAAAGCTGGCTGCCGTGGTAAAACCGGCGGTGGAACTGCTGGCTGGCGTTCCCTCCGTAATTTACGGCCTGCTGGGAATCATGATTTTAAATCCGTTGATGTACCGGGTGGAAACTGCGGTTTTCAAAGGTTCAGAGACACATCAGTTCACAGGCGGCGCCAATCTGATCTCCGCTGTCATTGTGCTTGCCATTATGATACTGCCTACGGTAATCAACATCAGCGAGTCCGCCCTGCGGGCGGTGCCTTCCCAATATAAATCCGCCTCCCTGGCCCTGGGCGCTTCCAAAATACAGACTATTTTCAGGGTGATGCTTCCTGCGGCCAAATCGGGAATTATAACGGCGGTTGTCCTGGGTGTGGGACGCGCAATAGGCGAGGCCATGGCGATCACGCTTGTTTCCGGCAGCTCCGTCAATTTTCCGCTGCCCTTTCATTCCGTTCGTTTTCTTACCACCGCAATTGTCAGTGAGATGGGCTATGCTTCAGGACTTCACAGGGAAGTACTGTTTACCATCGGGCTTGTTTTATTTGCCTTTATCATGCTTATCAATACGTGTCTGACAAAGCTCCTGAAGTCAAAGGATACGCAGGAAAAGGTAAAAGAAACGAGAAGCAGAAGCGAGGGCAAAAGCTGTGGGACGGCAGGGGAAAAGAAAAACAGGGCCGGCGCGGCAGTTCAGGGAGAGGCGTAATCGGCGGCGGACTCTGTGGATGTGAGGAGATAAATTATGGATCAAAGTATTCTGGTAAAAAGGGTCAGAGTTTCTGACATAGTGATTACTGCGGCAATTTATGCGGCGGCTTCCCTGTCCATTCTCCTGCTGGCGGGAATTGTCTGTTATACCTTTGTAAAAGGGATTTCCAGCATCAGCTGGCAGTTTTTGACGACAGTTCCCAGCAGCCTGAAGGGAACCTTCGGAATTGCGGGAAATCTGTTAAATACGTTGTATATTGTTGTTATTACGCTGGTTATTGCCACACCCATCGGCGTGGGATCGGCCATTTATCTGAATGAATATGCCAAACCGGGAAAAGTGGTGCGTACCATTGAGTTTACCACGGAAATCCTTTCCGGCATCCCTTCGATAATTTTTGGCCTGTTCGGCATGGTTTTTTTCGGAAATACCCTGGGCCTTGGCTATTCCATTATAACCGGCGCCCTTACATTGACGCTTATGGTGCTGCCTCTCATTACCCGTAACACGCAGGAAGCGCTGAAAACAGTGCCGGAAAGCTATCGGAGCGGGGCGCTGGGAATGGGGGCCGCCAGATGGTATATGATACGCACCATTCTTCTGCCCTCCGCCATGCCGGGTATTATAACCGGTATTATCCTGGCTGTGGGCAGAATCGTGGGTGAGTCGGCGGCGCTTTTGTTCACTGCGGGAAGCGGTTTCCTTCTTCCAAAGAGCGGCATGGGCTTTCTTACCAAAATCCTGGAATCAGGGGGCACCCTTACCATACAGCTGTATCTGTGCATGTCTAAGGCACAGTATGGAGAGGCCTTCGGAATCGCTGTGGTGCTTCTGGTTCTGGTGCTTCTTATCAATATGCTCACAAAGTACCTGTCCGGGAAGTTCAATGTGGAAACGAGAGAATAAAGAGAGATTGATGCAGTATTGCAGGCAGGACTGTGATATGCCGGAGGTATGAGAATGAATAATGCAAAAATAAGTACGAAAAAGCTGAATTTATATTACGGCGCCAACCATGCGCTGAAGGATGTGGATATGGATATTACCGCCAATGCCATTACAGCTTTTATCGGTCCCTCGGGATGCGGGAAATCCACTTTTTTAAAGACGCTGAACCGCATGAATGATCTGGTGGACGGCGTAAAAATTGACGGAGAGGTCACGCTGGACGGCGAGAATATTTATGATGAAAAGGTGGATACAACCCTGCTTCGTAAAAAAGTGGGCATGGTATTCCAGCAGCCCAACCCGTTTCCGATGAGTATTTACGACAATATTGCCTATGGTCCCAGGATTCATGGGATTAAGAGTAAGGCGCGGCTGGATGAAATTGTGGAAGAAAGCCTGAAAGGGGCTGCTATTTTTGATGAGGTGAAGGATCGGCTGAAAAAGTCCGCGCTGGGATTGTCAGGAGGGCAGCAGCAAAGGCTCTGTATCGCCAGGGCGCTTGCCGTACAGCCGGAGGTGCTGCTTATGGACGAGCCAACATCGGCGCTGGATCCTATTTCCACGTTGAAAATCGAGGATTTGATGGAGGATCTCAAGAAAAAGTATACGGTGGTGGTAGTTACCCACAATATGCAGCAGGCAGCCAGGGTTTCTGATGAAACCGCTTTTTTCCTGGTGGGGGAAGTGGTGGAAAAGGATATTACGTCCAATATTTTTGCAAGGCCGAAGGATAAACGGACTGAGGATTATATTACGGGGCGTTTCGGATAACAGAGCAGAGGAGTGAGGTTTAAAGCTATGACGACGAGAAGTATGTATCTGGAGGAATTAAACAGCCTGCGGAAAAGCCTGGCGGAAATGGGGGCGGCAGTGGAGGAGTCCTTTAATCTGCTGCTGACTGCGGTGGAAAATAAGGATACAGATCTGGAGCAGCAGATTATCAGGGGAGATCGGGTGATCAATGATATGGAAAGAAGCATTGAATCCCAGTGTCTTTCCCTGATTACCAGGCAGCAGCCGATTGCAGGGGATCTGCGGATGATATCCGCCGCCCTGAAGGTAGTAACGGATATTGAGCGGATTGGGGATCAGACTGCGGATATTGCGGAGCTGATGCTTCGTCTGCGGGATTGTGATCTGGATGCTTATTCCAGGCATATTACGGGTATGCTGCAGGTGGCTAAGGAAATCGTGCATGATGCGGTAGGTGCTTTTGTAAACCGTGACAGCAGGGCCGCGGATGAGGTGATCCGGCATGATGATGTGGTGGATGAACTTTTTGCCAAGGTGAAGGATGATCTGGTGCATATGCTTCAGGAGGGTGTGGATAATATCGATGCCTGTGTGGATGTGCTGATGATTGCCAAGTATCTGGAACGGATTGGGGATCATGCGGTGAATATCGCTGAGTGGGAGATTTTCCAGGAGAGCGGAGCCATCCAACACATCCGCCTTATGTAGTGGAGACGGAGGCCGCCGCCTTTCCATGGGGGCTTTTCAGGCTGGATTAGAGCAGGGAGTTTCTCCGTGGACGGCCAGGGTCTTTCTGGCGTGATGGGGGCGTTTATTCCGGCAGGCTCCGGCTGAGGTATGTTTTGTGAGCGGGTACGCTTTCGCTCGGTTAAAAACGTAGCGGTACTAGCGTTGTAAAGGACACAACGCAAGGACCGACGTTTTTAAACGACCCTTTCACAAAACATACCTCAGCCGGAGTCTGCCAGAATAAACGCCCCCATCTTCCAGAAAGGCCCTGGCCGTCCGCGGAGAAACTCCCTGCTCTAATTCAGCCTGCTTGCCCCCATGGAAAGGCGGCGGCCTCCTGGGGTAGGTTTTTAAGGACAAGGAATAAAGGCAAAGGGCAAGAGATAAAGGGCAAGAGATAAGGGCGGTGGAGTTGGGGAGGGGTTAGGGGTGGAGTTGGGTTTCTCTTTTTTGGACGACGAATTTGGTGTAGAGGATGAGGGCGGTGAGGAAGAGGACGCCCAGGGTGTTGGTGATTTGTTGGGCGTAGAGGGGGCGGCCGGCCAGGATTAGGGGGGTGTGTTGGAGGTGGGAGAGGAGGCGGCCGGCGAGGAAGGAGACGAGGAAGCCGTAAACGCCTCCAATGGATGAGAGGATGGAGAGCTGGAGGGTTCTTTTTTCCTCGTTTATGAGTTCAAGCTGTATGCCAAAAAGGCCGATGCCCGCAAAGCTCCAGCCTATTGCCGAGAAGATGGTGGCGGCAATGGTCATAGGGTAGGCGTTGGAGGGGACGGAGAGGGCCATGAAGGCAAAGTTGAGGAGTATGCCGACGAGGGAGTATTTGTATATGCAGGCCATGCCGTAGCGGTCTCCCATGCGGCCTACCATGGGGGTGATGGCAATTCTTATGAGGTTGCCGAAGAAGCCCACTACCATGATGAAGGTGAATGGGAGGCTGAGATCTTTTATCTGGTAGCTGGTGTTGAAGGGGGAGGAGGTGTAAAAGGCGGTAAGCCACAGGATATTGGTCCAGAAGGCCTTGCGGAAGTCGGGATTGCGGAAGGCTTCGAGGATTTCTGTTTTCAGGACGCCTTTTTGTCTGGCAGGGGCGTCTTCTTTGTTTTTTCTGGCAAGGTGGCCGTGCATTTCCTGGCCGAAGGCGTTGAGGCGGGCATGGCGGGGCTCTTTCATGCAGCTGAAGGCCCAGAAGTTAAGGATTACCAGGATGAGGATGAGGCTGCCGTTGATGAGAAAGCCGATGTGTTGGAGCGGTCCGGCTGTTTTGTCCATGATGACGCCTGCAATGAGCATGGTGGTAACGGTGACGAATACGGCGATGGCGTCTTTGCGGGAGAAGTAGCGGCCGCGTAATTCCATGGGGACGAGGGTGGCGATCCAGTCCTGGGTGGCGGGGGTGCCGATTTGTGTGCAGGCCTGGGCAAAAAAGTAGCCTGCAATGATAAGGAATTGTGCGGCGTGGTTTTCCAGGGACATGAGGGGGATGAAGAATATCAGGGCGAGGAAGAGTTTTTGGAGGACGCAGAGAGAGACAAAGAGCTTCCTTTTTTTGAGGCGGTTGATTTTCTGCATTGTGAAGAGTTGAAAAAGGGCGGCAAAGCTCGCCATGGAGGTGATGACCCCAATGGTGGCGTCCGGGATGTTGACAGAGAGCATTAAGGAGACGAGGAAGGTCCCGCCTGCCAGCTGGGCGATGGTTTGTGTGGCGGAATCCCCCGCTATGTAGTAGCCGCGGCTTTTTTCGTAGTCTTCTTCGTTTTCGGGCAGAGCCATAAAGTAGATGCGGCGCAGGTGTCCCAGCAGCCAGTTGAAATCAAGTATAAGTTTGCTCATAAAATACCCCATTCTCCGCGTTTGGCGCGGCTTTCCCAAGTAGGTCCCTCAGCCTGATATTACAATAAGGGCGGCCGGAAAAAAATGTATTATCTTAGTCAGATTTATGTATTTTATTGGTGTGGGCAGGGAATAAAAATGGCGTTTGACATAAGCTTTGGCAGGAATTAAACTGGAGTAGAAATGCGGGGAGTCCCGGCGGCCCTGGGCGGGCGGAAAGGGCTGAGGCTGCAGGGATTCGCGGCGCTGAAAAGATACGGGAAATTTTTGCTGATGAGGGAAAAGGAGAAGAATATGAGGCAGATTCATACGGTGGCATTGATTGGTCTGGGGGCTATGGGAGCGTATTTCGCACCCAGGCTTTATGAGGAGTTCGGAGATAATTTCAGGGTGATTGCCGGAGGGGATCGGAAGAAGCGGCTGGAGGAAAATGGAATTGTAATAAATGGTACGCGCCGGTATTTTCCTGTGGTTGATCCAAAAGAGTGCGGTGAGCCTGCGGATTTAGTGATTATTGCCGTGAAGGGGTATGGGCTGGATCAGGCAATTGAGGATATCCGGAACCAGGTGGGAGAGAATACGGTGATTCTCTCGGTGCTGAATGGTGTGGACAGTGAGCAGCGGGTAATAGAGGCGTATGGGGAGGACAAAGTGCTTTATTCTTATATGCGGGTTTCCGTTGTGATGAAGGATGGGTGTACCAGCTATGATCCGGCGTTGGGGAATATCCATTTCGGGGAAAAGCTGAATGAGGAAGGCGCTTATACGGACAGGGTGCTGGCGGTTAAGGAGGTTTTTGACCGCTGCGGCATAACGAATATTATTGATCCGGATATGATAAAGGGGATTTGGTTTAAGTTCATGTGCAATGTTGGGGAGAACCTGACATGTGCGCTTCTGGGAATTCCTTTTGGGGTGTTCAGAACGAGCGATCATGCCAATGCAATCAGACGGAAGGCGATGGAAGAGGTGGTTCTGATTGCGCAGGAGCTGGGAGTGGATTTGGGGAAAGAGGATATGGACAGGCAGGAATCAACGCTGATGGCGCTTCCATTTCAGAACAAGCCGTCCACATTGCAGGATCTGGAGGCAGGTAAACGGACGGAAATTGATATGTTTGCAGGGACTGTAATTGAATATGGACGCAAGCTGGGAATTGCTACGCCGGTAAATGAAATGTTTTATCATGCGATTCATGTGCTGGAGGAGAAGTGCGGAGGTTCCTTTCAGGCTGCGGATTAATGCGGCTTGCGGGACCTGTGATATACGGAGGGATTAAAAAGGGAATCTGTCAGAAGGGCAGCAACGCGGCCGCGGATCAGGCGGGATTGCGCGCAGCTGTGGTTCTTTCTCAGCAGATTCCCGGAGGAATGGGGCGGATAATTATCTTTCCTAAACCATTGCAGGGGTTTCCAGTTTATAGCGGAAGCTGTTTATGATGGGCTCTTTGAAGGTGAGCTGTGTGCTTCGGCTTTTTCTGATATAATCAAGGGCGCCTTCCAGGTCCTTGTCCAGATGTATATGGTATGCCGGATATGCGGTGTCCACGTATAGTGTAAGGTCAGGGGAGGAGGACTGGAGGCAGAAAAATATATCTTTGTCATGGGTGTCCGGATTGGGGGCGGGTGTGAAACGCAGGCCCCCGGTAAGGGCTTCCCTGTCCAGATAGGTGCAGGCGCCAAGGCCGCCGGCCTTGTAGATCCCGGAGGTTTTCAGGCAGTTGGAAAATTTCTGTTTCCTTCGTTCCGCTTCTTTTTTATACATGGCGGCATTGCGGCTGTCTGAATCCAAAGCCCTTTTTTCCATGAGCCATGCATTGGGGCGGGAGAGCGTGCCAAGGCGGTTCTTTATCCAGAACAGCTCGGAAACAGCCTTTTTCCCGGAAGCGCGCAGATATTCCAGGAGCTGCGGATGGAGTATCAGGTCCGAGTCCACAAGGAAAAGTCCATCGTAATCGTGCTGCAGGGCGTAACGGATAATTCGGTTGCGGTATCCGGCCACGCGTACCAGCCTGGTTTCATCTCTTATATCTGTTATCTCACTCGTTTCGATTTTCCCTTTTACTGCGGGTAAAACCGTGACTGAGGAGCCATCTCTTTTGAAAGCAGACAGAAGCTGTCTGGAAGTTTCTTTTTCGTTATCATCAACAAAGACATAATCAATAAGAAAATCTTTGTGAAGCAGACTTTTCAGGGAAATCAGAAATGCCCGGAGAATACTGCTTTTTTCACGTACGGGGCAACCTATCAGAACTCGTTGTATTGCCATAAAACCACCTCTTTCCGGATAGCGGGAGGCCTCCCGTGTATCCATTGCGCCTGAAGCCAGATATCCGGCTGTAAATAACCGGGCATTTATCCTGAAATCCTGGTATATCTGATATTCAAGGCAGTCGTCAGCTGCACGCACAGGCACGTCTTCCTGACTTGTTGCTTATAAAAAGAAAAAGCCACTTTAATTAAGTGACTTTTACCTGCGTTCATTTATCGGTGCGGCAGCCATTCACCCGGGACTGCCTCTATATTAGTTTACCATTAATTTGCCGGAAAGTCAAATAAATAAATATAATATTTTGAATGCACTTTCCTTAATTTAATAAATATTTATTGTAAAACAATAAAAACATATTGACTTTCAATGCGCATAGTGTTATTTTATGGAAAAGGGATGAGATGCATGGGAGAAACAGGAAACTTTATGGGCTGCTGTACCGCTGCAAAGGAGAGTGGACAATGAAAAATAAAAAGAAGAAACTGATTTCAGTGATTGCAGTAGTTATTGCGGTTGTCCTGGCGGCAGGGCTTCCAATGATACAGCGGGCGGCGGGGAGGAATTCTTACCTGAAGGTTATCAGGAATAACTGGGGGCTTTCTCTTCCCGCAGGGTGTGTGGAGGTTTATGAGATTGACAGCGGGCCCAGCTTTCATGGGGACGGAGAGCGGTATCATGTATTTGAATACCGGGAGGGGAAGGAGGTTCCCGTATGGGGGAACGCGGAAGGACTGCAGGATGCCGACAGGAAGCGGATTGTGGAGATTCTTGACGGGCTGGACGGGAAGAAGGAATGGTATCCGGATTTTGAATCGGTTACCGATATGGGGAAGGATAAGAAGCAGGATGGATCCTGCGTATATTTTCTGTTTGATGGTGAAGCCGCAAGGCTGTATGTGGTTGAAAGGTTTATTTAATGATTGCAGGAGGACAGGAAGGGATGAAAGGAAATTCACTCACACGTTTTACAAAGGGGCTTTTGGATTTTATGTTTTTTGCAGGGATTGCGGTAACGGTGACGCTGCCGGTTTCCGTGAAGATTTACGGGCATTTCAATTCCTATTTTGAACAGTTTTATATTCATCTGGTGATATTATTTGCGATTTCCGGCGTGCTGGCGGAGCTGATATTGTATGAACTGCGGAATATGTTCCGTACGGTGCTTGCCAACGACTGTTTTGTGGAGGCAAATGTGAAAAGCCTGAACAGGATGGGGACCTACAGCTTCCTGATCGCCCTTGTCACCGCAGGAAGGCTGCTGTTGTATCTGACGCCGGCGGTGATGATCGTTATCCTCGTATTTGTGATTGCGGGGCTGTTCAGCAAAGTGCTGAGCCAGGTTTTTGACCGGGCGGTGGCCTATAAGCTGGAAAATGACCTGACAATTTAGGAGGTGGAAGATGGCGATAATTATTAATCTGGATGTTATGATGGCCAAACGGAAAAAGGGCCTGACGGAGCTGGCGGGAGAGGTGGATATCACTCTTGCCAACCTGTCAATTTTGAAAAATAACAAGGCAAAAGCGGTACGTCTGTCCACTCTCAATTCCATCTGCAAGGCGCTGGACTGTCAGCCCGGTGATATTCTGCAGTATGTGGAGGATGAGGAAGAGGATGGGGCAATTGAGCTGAAAAGTCTTTGAAAGGAGCCGGAGCAGAATGGATTATGGAAGAATGGACATGGTAAACGGTAACTATATGGAAGAAAACAACCGGAGGATGGCGGAAGAGGAGCAGCGTCGGAAAGCGGAGGAGGAACGCCGGAGGGCGGAGGAGCTCAGGATGGAAGAACAGCGGCTGGAGGAAGAGCGGCGCACGGCTGTTATGCGCGGGAATTTTCCTTTTTTCGGATGGGCCAGCGCGGTGTATGCCCTGTTTTACACATTTTGTCTGTATAAAAATGCATCGGGGATCACCTACCCTTTTTTCGTCGCAGGAACCCTTATCTATTTTGGCTTATGTACCAGAAGGTCAGGGGTTCCATTGAAAAAAGACAGTACCTTCACCGTTGTGAGCATGCTCCTGCTGGGCGTATCCGTTTTCCTCACAGACAATCTGAGCATACAGCTCATTACAAAAACAGGACTTTTTCTTCTCACCATCAGCCTGATGCTTCATCAGTATTTAGATGACAGCAAATGGAATTTTTCCAAATTTCTGCTTGCCATCGGCCAGTGTCTGCTGGAAACGGTGGCCTGTCTGGGGCGGCCCTTCAGCGACGGTGCCGCATGGCGGGTAAAGGCTGTCCAGGAGGGAAAAAAGGATGGAAAGGGCCGGTATGTGGCTTTGGGAATACTGGTGGCAGTGCCTCTGACGCTGTTAATCCTGGCGCTTCTGGTAAGCGCGGACGCAGTGTTCAGGGATCTGTTTGTCCGGGTTTTCCGTCACATTAATATCCTGAGTATTCTGTGCATCCTGTGTATGCTGGCCTTCGGCTTCCTTGGTTCCTATTGTTTTATTGCCATGCTGAACAGCAGGGTTATTAAGGAGGAGTGTAAGGAGAACCGGAATCAGGAGCCGGTGCTGGCGATTACCTTTACCTCGGTGCTGGCGGCTTTGTATCTGGTGTTCAGCATGATTCAGATTGTATATCTCTTTATGGGGCAGATGAAGCTGCCTGAAGGATATACGTATTCATCCTACGCAAGGCAGGGCTTTTTCCAGCTGCTGGCGGTATGTCTGATCAATCTGGCCATTGTGCTGGTATGTCTGGGCTTTTTCAGGGAGAGCAGGGTGCTGAAGGCCATTCTCACCGTAATTTCCCTTTGTACCTATATTATGGTGGCTTCCAGTGCATATCGTATGATTCTGTATATCAGGATTTGCCAGCTTACCTTTCTGAGGATTATTGTGCTGTGGGCGCTGGCGGTGACGGCTTTTGTGCTGGCGGGGATTATCGTTACTATTTTCCGCCCGGATTTCCGGCTGTTTCGGTACTGTATGATGGTGGTGACGGTTTTCTATCTGGTGCTTGCCTTTGCAAAGCCGGATTACTGGATTGCCGGATATAACATCCAATATGTGAGTTTGGAAGGGAACGCGGCGGAGCAGGCGGAAAACAGTTACAGGGATTTCAATTATCTGAGCCATCTTTCCGCAGACGCTGCACCGGTGCTGGCGAAGCCGGAGAATTATGCTTACCTGACGGAAAATTCCATGGCCATGCAGAGTTATTTCAGTAGGATGCAGGACAAAGCGGATAGAATGGGAATCAGGAGCTTTAATTTGTCAAGATATCTGGCAGGCAGGGCGGTCCGGAGCGTAAGTGATGCGGCGGCTCAGACACCTTAACTGTTATGAAAGGGAGTTTGTTGATAAGCGTGATAGTGGTGAACCGTTACGAATATTTAAAATATTCTTAATAAATAATTACTCCATTGACACCTGTCGACCAAAAGGGTAATATTATGTAGGACACAAAATATTCACAATTTGGGAGGCATAGTATAGTTATGCGAATGAAGAAAATGGCCGCAGCAGTAGTGGCAATGGTGACCGCACTGGCGCTTACCGCATGTGCAGGCGGGTTTGATGCCAGCAAGTACGTACAGGGCGTACTGAATAATATCTATCTCGGAGATTCCGCAGCTTATATGGAGATGGTAGATATTACAGCTGAAGAAGCAAAGGAAGAATATGAACAGGGTGTGGAAGTCGAAGCAGATTTCTTCCTCCAGTATTATGGACTGGACACCGTTTCTGATGAGGTATATCAGGAGATCGTTGATATGTATCATCAGATTTACAGCAAGTCCAAATTCGAAGTGAAGGAAGCTGTAAAGAACGGCGATGATTTCAACGTAGAAGTGGTAATCAGCCCTATTGATGTTATTGTTAACAGCGAAGACGCTATCAGCGCGGCAGTGGATGAATTCATTGCCAATGCGAATGCGGATGATTATGCGGATGAGCAGGCGGTTAACGATGCGCTGGCAAAGCTGGTGGTAGACACAATCAACGGCAATATGGCCAACCTGGGATATCAGACGGAGAAGTCCATCATTGTTAAGGTGGAGAAGGACGCGCAGGGATATTACGGAATCAGCGATGATGCTATCAGCGCGCTTGATCAGGATATGATCGCATACTAATTCAGATTCTGAGGTATGTTTTCAGTACCCTCACAGTTACATTTTTAAGTACATAAGCATTATAATGGTAACCGTACTCTTTGGAAGGGTACGGTTACTTTTAGATTTGAGGATCAGCCGTGTGTCCGGTGCCAATGCACTGGCAGTCCGGTCTGCCGTTTGTACGGCGCTTCTGTAACGGACAGGAATTTACTCCGGCGCCTTTCAGGAAAGAAAAGGCCGGGTATAAAAAGAAAGGAAGAGAGTATGGAAGCTAAGGAATTAATTGATTTTCTGGGGAAAGCGGAAAAACTGAAGTCAGTGCCAAGGCACTGCGTAACGTCGGACGGAGTTGTGGAAAATGTGGCTGCCCACAGCTGGCGGCTGGCGCTTATGGCCTTCCTGCTGAAGGATGAGCTGGGGGAGATCAACATTGACCGGGTTATCCGGATGTGCCTTGTGCATGATCTGGGCGAGGCCGTAACAGGGGATATTCCTACCTTTGAAAAAACGGGGGAGCATGAGGAAATAGAAAAGCTGGCGGTGGACGGACTGCTCCGGGAGCTGCCGGAGCCTTTGTATCAGGAGCTGCATGCAATGTTTGAAGAAATGGAAGCGCTGCAGACAAAGGAGGCCAGGGTCTATAAGGCGTTAGACAAGCTGGAAGCAGTAATCCAGCATAATCAAAGTGATATCAGGACGTGGCTGCCGCTGGAATATGAGCTGCAGAAAACATATGCGGCCGAAAGCGTCAAAGGCTTTCCCATACTGGAAAAGCTCCAGGAGGAATCCGTAAAGGAGACAGAACAAAAAATTATTGCCTTCAAAAAATAATTTATTTTTCAAACTTTTATCCAAACCTGTACATCTATAGTATGAAAGGAAACGTTGGACAACGGATCATTCGGAAAAGCGGCCGATAACAGCCTGGCTTTTCCATACTGAAAGGGTAATCCGCTCAGGATGAATACCCGCATACAGGAGGAAAATCCCCTGTTCGCCAGGGAAACTCGCATTTTGCTCCGTAAAACAAGTAGGAGGAGGATTAAAATGAGGCAGGATATTTATGACCTGACAGTGGCTTATATCCTGGAAAACCAGGAAAAGTTTTATCGGCTGGCCTATAGTTATGTACAGGACAGGGACAGCGCTTTGGATGTGGTTCAGAATTCCATATGCCAGGCGCTGGAGAAATGCTGGGGACTCAGAAACCCGGCTGCAATGAAGACGTGGTTTTACCGTATTGTAGTAAATGAAGCGCTGCAGTATCTGCGCAGGCATAAAAAAGAAATCAGTACGGAACCATCGGAGATGAGAGAAGAGCCATACCAGGAAGAGGGCTTTTTGAAAGCTGACGCAGGATCAGGAGAAGTCTACGAACAGATACAGAAGCTTCCGCCGGAAATGAAAACGGTAGTCGTACTTCGTTTCTACGAGGAGCTGAGCCTTCAGGAAATTTCCGAGGTAACGAAAACGAATCTGAGCACTGTAAAATCACGGTTGTATGCAGCTCTTAAAAAACTGGAAAAAAGTTTGGAGGAGATAAATTATGAGAAAGCCTGAAGATGGAAAAAAAGTTTATGATAATATAGAAATCCCTGCAGAATTGAACGATGTGGTGAACAATGCCATCCATTCCATGGATAAGGAGAAATCGTTAAAAAAGCATCGCTCGCGCAATACCGTAAGGATCTTCAGGTATTGCGGTACAGCCGCGGCAGCGCTGCTCGTCTGCATGACAATCGGTCTCAACACAAGTGAAGTGTTTGCAAGGGAAATGAGTGAGCTTCCCGTTATCGGTTCCCTGGCAAAGGTTCTGACCATCCGTTCCTACCATGAGAAGGATGAAGGACATGATATTACGGTAAAGGTTCCGGAAATCCAGCTGGAAGGCCAGCCTGAAAGCCAGGTGGAAGAGGGGCAGGCAGGAAGCACGGAAGAGCAGAAGGAAACCTTTGTAGGGGATATCAATGCCGAAATCCAGTCCATAGTGGATAATTATGTGGCGGAAGCAAAGCAGAAGTTCGCGGAATATAAGGATGCATTTTTTGCTACCGGAGGAACTGAGGAGGAATGGGGCAACCGTGATATTGCCGTCAATGTGGATTACGAGGTGAAGTATCAGGAGGGAAATATCCTTTCCATGGTGCTGACCACGGATGAGGTATGGGTAGCGGCCTATGGGGTGCGTTATTATTACAACCTGGATCTGGCTTCGAACCGTGAGCTCACCCTTCGGGATCTTCTGGGTGATAATTACGTGGAAATCGCCAATGAAAGCATCCTGCGCCAGATGGAGGAACGGTCGGCGGCGGATGAAAACGTGGTTTACTGGGGAATCGGCAAGCAGCTGGAGGATGATGTGCCGGCAATTGACGGATTTAAAACGGTAGATGAGAATACAAATTTTTATATCAATGCCGATGGCAACCCGGTAGTCTGCTTTGAAAAATATGAGGTATCGCCCGGATTCATGGGAGTCCAGGAATTCGTAATTGAAAAACCGGCGGAATGAATAACGCCGGCATAAGGGCGGCGGCATAAAATTTAATAACGCCGTTTGCATAAAAAGAAGGAAGCGCAGGCTACGCTTCCTTCTTTTTTTCTTTCTTTTTCTTTTCCGGTTCCAGATCCTTCAGGACGGAGCTGAGGACATTCCTGACAACGGAGGCCAGAATCCAGATGAGCCAGCTGGTTGACCAGGAGCCGATAAAGAAGCTCCATACAAAGTAAAAGCAGGTGACAAGGGGCCAATAGACGGAAAGGATCAGGGATATCGTCTTTGCTGTGCTATTTGAGGAATGGGTGAAGTGTTCTTCCTTTTTTTCCGCCTTCCGTTTCTTTTCCTGCAGCAGAATTTTATAAATTTCTTCTTCGCCGCTGGAGGTTACAAAGAGATATACGGCGATGGCAATAAAGAGAAGCATGAAGAAAACCCCGATGGTCCCTCCGTTTTCCTCGCCCAGGAAGGTGGATTCACCAATCTGGGAAATGATAATCAGGATAAAGGGAGAAAGCACGCACAGCACAATGCCTATTGTTGTAATCACGGCATATTGGGGCTGGAAATCAGCCTGCATACTCATGATAAACGACTGGAGGGAAGGGCTTACTATCAGGTTGGAATGCTTCAGGAACTTGTACTGCTCCAGTCTGCTGCTTCCGTAAATAATCAGGCTCAGCCCGACGGCCAGGCCCAGAAACAGGGGAAACAGAGTCAGCAGCCCGTGAAGGCTGGAAAAATCACGAATAAATCCGGCGGCGGTGGGATTGTCAGGTGAAAATATGCCGCCGAGAAGTATCATAAAAGCAGGGCCGATAATGCAGAGGGCTATGCCGATGCCCATCATGCGGTGGTATTTTCTCGTATCGGAGATTACCTGCTCCACCTGATCCCTGGACAGGTAAATATCCCCGCTGTCATAGTCCGCAAAGCCTTCCGCCTGACGGCTGCCGGAGGCGTCTCCAGAATTCCCTGTTTCCCGGAAACCGCCGTTTCCGTTGCCGGCGCCGTTCTCTGCGGCTGTGGAAAGCAGGCCCAGCTCATCAATAAGCTCATCAATATTCCCAAATTCGGAAATAACGATTCCTATGGCTTCATTTTCCGATTTGCCTTCCATCTTTAATTCTTCGTATTTATCTTCCATTGTCCGGAGCATATCGTTCTCCAGTTTGATTATTTCAGGAGTACGGGGTAATCTGCTAAACATATTTTCCAGATAAATTCTAATCGTTTCCATAGGGTTCCTTTCTTTACAGACGTATGAACTGTTCAACAACTTCCTTGGTTACTTTCCACTCTTCGCACTTTTCCGCATAATAACGCCGGCCGGTTTCCGTAATGCGGTAGTAGGTACGGCGCTTTCCGTTTGTCTCATCCCCGGAAAAGGATTCAATATAACCGTTTTTCTCAAGCCTTGTGAAGGCGGAGTACAGCGTCGTCTCTTTAATAATGTATTTTCCATCGGACTGCTCCCTGATATGCTTTGAAATCTCGTAGCCGTAAGAGGGGCCGTCCAGCAGAAAGAAAAGAATGAAGGTATCATTGTAGCCGCGGATGACATCACTGCTTATCAACTCATCAGCTCCTTTTAACTCCCGAAGGCGGCGGAAACAATCTGCCAGGCCAGGGGAACTTTTTATTTTACTTCATCTGTCGTACTATGTCTGTCGTAGTAATTACAGTATAGCAGGTAATCTGTGGATGTCAATGCTATTTTGTAATAAAAAAACCGGAAGACTGCAAAAGCGGCAGCTTCCGGGGAAATGCTTCAGTATGTAGGTATGCTTCGGCGGCTAATATCGGGGTTAATTGCCCCGCCGTTTGCGCCGTCCTGGTTTTGATGCCTTTCCGGCAGGGGGAATTGAAGATTTTGAGCGCTGCCCTGCGTTGGAAGGGCCGGGATCCGTGTGCCGCACTGCATTGGAGGGCATGGATTTCATGCTGCGCTGCCTGCGGCCGGCCGGCTGTTTTTTGTGCTTTGCAAGCAGTATGACAAGAAGGAGGGAAAGCACATTGGACAGCGCAAGCCGGAATATCTGAAGCTCATCTGTCCCTGTAGCTGTGACCACATGCAGGAAGCTGCCGATAACATTACTAAAAAAATGTTGGAAGATACCTGTCCAGAGAGTACCGGTGAGCGTGACGCACAGGCCCCATGCAAAGCCCGAGATACCGGCGGTGAGGAGATAGCCGGCGCCGAAAAGCAGTGCAGAGGGAATTGTCAGGCTGCCCTGCCTGTACCATACAACAACCGTAATCAGATGCCAGATGCTAAAAAGCAGCGCCTGGAGCAGGTTGGCATATTTTGCGGAAAGGGCGCGGCGGCCCAGCTTGTAGAAAAGCCCTCTGAAAAGGCTTTCCTCTGCCAATACATTTATGATATTTCCGGCAATGCAGATAAGGATCGCTGAGACGGTAAGTTTGGTGGCTGTCCGGTTGGTCAGGGAAAAACTGGTGAGGTAAAAACCAGGCCTGGGAGATTTGCCAAGGATAAGAAGTAGGATGAATTCCACCAGGTATGAGGCCGTGAAGGTAATAATACCGATGGAAAAACCCAGAATCATACCTTTGGTAATACCGCTGCGGCGCAGGCCGATGCTTCTCCAGGTGAGTTTCCGGTCTTCCAGACACAGATAAATCATGAGGAGGGCAAAAAGCTTGCAGAATATATTTTCCGCCAGGAAGGTTTCGTCCGTTTTCAGGACGAGAAATTCGAAATCCATGGCGGCAGAGCACAAAATAAAAACAAACAGAATGTAAAGCAGCGTATTTTTTTGCTTTTTTGTAAGCATTAAGGCTCCTGTTCCGACACTTCCGGCAGGTTTTATCTGATGATAAACGCCTGCGAGCATATCTTCTGTAATAAGCGTCACTTTACTGCACATTTTCACTCCTTCCATGAGGAAAAGGAGGAACGCAGCAGTTTCCTTTGGAGAAAAGTGGCTCAAGGGCCGCTTTTCTCTTATTGTAAAGGGCAGTGGGGGAAAAATCAAGAGAAGATGCTGGCAGGCGTCGGTTGTTACGGACGTTCAGGCAGATTGGCGTGCAGAATTTCAAGTACCTTATCCATACATGAGGCGGCCTCCCTTATTTTTGCGGCAATTTTGCCGCGCCTGGTTTTGTCCTGGAGGTTGGGGAGAGTGACATTAAAGCCTCCGCCCAGGGCTTCCAAATCATTTCCGTTGTCGTTATTCCAGATTTCCGCCGTGCGCCTGTACTGTCTGCCGATATCCTCGAGGAAGGCAAAATCAGGATTCAGTTCCCGCGCTCTGTCGAGAAAGGTAAAAACACAGCTGCCATTAGTCGCCATGTTGCAGATATTGCTGATATGGGAATCCCAGCCGTCCTCAAAGCTTTCAAGGCTCATAGCGTCGAATTTTCCGCTTTCTATGCTCTCAGCCCAGGCGCGGAAGGCTTCCGGGCCAAAACAGAACCCGTCCGTTTTTACGGTGAGCAGCCGGGGCATATCGATAATAATGTTCCGGTAGACCTGCGCCAAATCCACTGTGCGCTTCTTTTCACCGATAAACAGCCAGCCCTGGCCGGCATAGGTCGCTGTCTGTTGTTCATCGATTGCCTGTTGTGCGGGAATCCGTTCAGGCTCCGTTTTATCACCCGACAAATAAAGCAGGGTTCTGCCGTATTCCTCATAACCTGCATAAATACCCCAGGGAGCGTCCCCGCCAAAACGGGTGACGGCAATGACGGGCACGCCTTTGTCAATATAGGCCATAAGTGTCTGCAGATACATTTCCCTGTTGGAACAAAGCTGTTCCAGGCTTACAAAGGTGGAGGCATAGCCGCACTTTTCAAAAATTCCCTGAAAATAGCTGCCGCCCATGCTGTTGAACATACAGGAGGATACGGCCTCTCCCATATATTTTTCATAAGAATATACCTGTGCAAGAATATCGCCGGTCAGACCTACGAAAAACCAGTAGCCAAAGTCAGGTTCCGCGGTATATTCGCCAAGCGATTCCATAACGTACCGGGCGCAGCCGCTGAACCAGTAATTTTCTCCGAATTCGCTGGTGATAAGCCGGTGGATATTGGGTATGATATTATTGCTTTGTCTGGTAACCATGGTTAATGCCCCTTTCTGTATCCTGATTTTTGGAAGCTGTGCCAGCTGCGAAATGCGTATGGCGCGGTAATATTTTTTAATGGAGCTGTCGGAGCCAAGAATAATCGGCCGGGGTTGTTCCTGGTACATATTAACGGACATATACGGGAAATTCCTGCCGCAGTAGCGGATTTCTTCGTTGATAATGACCGCAAAATGATTCTGGCCCACAATCCAGGTCAGGTGATTATACACCTCAGGCAGGATTGCGCCCCGTCCGGGAAAGCTGTAATAGTCGCCAAATACCGGCTGGTGGAAGCAAATGGCCTTCCGGGAAAGCCTTTCGTCGGTATGGTTGTACATATTGATACCGAACAGAAAATTCAGATCGTCGCCATGATGGAAACGGATGCTTTCTTCTTTTTTGCCATGGCCCCATCCCCCGCTTTCTTCGCCAATACGGAAATCAATATCGACGCGGAAAGGAAGCCGGACTTCCACATTGGTGGACAGCACCCGGGTGCTGATCCAGGAAATATACTCCGCTTCCCCCTGTTCAGTGACGCGGTAATGCGGATGGTTGATGGGTATCAGCTGATCCATGGGGACATCCTTCGACCAAAGCACGGGATTGGCCCGTTCGATTTCCTCAGGCGTAATGGAATCCGGCGGTATTTCCTCCGGGGCTTTGAACAGTTTGGGATCCGGCAGGCGCTTTTTCACCGGCACCAGCAGGGAGACAAGCTCGCGGCGGCTGTCCGGCGATATCAGATCCTCCAGAAGGGGTTCCTGCCGCAGGCGGCCGCCATGGGTATAGTCTATTTCGTAATAGGGATTGTTATCAAAGGCTGACAGGAGGCTGCAAAAGCCGGCGTTCATATCCTCATCCAGATACAGATCGGCCGCCGCAAACAGGCCGCCTTCCCAATAGTAATCCAGATAGGGGCTGCTGTTTTGGAAGTCCTTTGCAAGCTTTAGAAGAATGATATCACCGGCCTCCGTCCGGGTATCAAAGCGTTCATGTGCGCCCGGCCTGCCTGAGGGGATTCCATGCATCTGCACCCAGCGGGAGAAGCCTTCAACATCGGAGATCTGGCTGTTTTCCTTAAGGCAGGAGGAAAGAATCCGCATGGGGGGCAGCTGCACAAGGGAAGGCTGCACAGGCTTTGTCAGACGGTCCGATATTGAGGCAAGCTCTTTATAGCTTCCGGTCCTGTTATTTTCCAGGGAATCCAGCTGTTTTTCCATACTTTCATATAAAAGCGGCAACGCTGAAATTTTAGTGATTCCGTTCCGCGTCATTGTCGCAAGGAAATCGTTAACGATGCGGCGCAGGTCGGTTAAGGCGTTTACCTCCTCGTCTATGGCGCGGATGCGGCTGACAAAGGTCTCCACAACGACGCTCATATCCTCGCTTTCGTAGATACGGAGGATATCTTTGACGGGAATCTGCATTTTGCGCAGTACAAGGATCTGCCTGAGACGCTCGATGTTTGCGGCATCATAGTACCTGTACTTCCCCGAATCCGGCCGGACGCTGCGGATCAGTCCCGCCTGCTCATAGTAACGCAGGCTGCGGGATGTGATGCCAAGCATACCGGTCAGCTCGGTTATTTTCACCAGCTCCATAAATTCTGCTCCTCTCGTTTTGTATATGTCCAGAATAGCACTTGACCTTGCGTCAATGTCAAGATGAAATACAGGGCCGCTTGCAAGGTTTTCCGGCGGTCTTCAAATGATAGCTGTTGAAATCCGGTTACCACTTGTTTCGTCGCCGGAGACTGTCAGGAAAATGACTGGAATACCAAGGGCTTTCTTCCAGCAGCCCGTATTTGCAGGTATACATTGTGTAATCCGCAAAAGATGTAATAAAAATATATCATGATCGTAGGGAAGGGGAAAGAAAAGCATTTTGTGATATAATGGAAAAGCGAGAGGAGAGGGTTATGGACAAAAAAATTTCTGGTTATCGGATGCTGCGGGCCGGGAAGAGTACTCTGGCAAAGAAGATGCAGGAACGGACGGGTTTGCCGCTGATTCATCTGAATCATGAATATTACCGGCTGGGGTGGGTGAAACCAGAATTAAAGGAGTTTAAGGAACAGAGGGAAAAATGATGGAGAAGGAAAAGATTCTGGAAATATTGAATGAGCACTATTCCGTGTGTTTTGACAGTCTGGAGTTTGTACGGGACAGCGGCAGTATGGCTTATGCTGTATTTTCCGGCAGGGATAAGTATTTCCTGCGGATTACGAAACCAGCGTTTTTTGATACGGTGCATAAATCACTGGAGATTCATGTATTTCTGATGAAACAGGGATTTTCCGTGCCGCCGGTTATTTTTACCCGGGATGGCTCACCTTGTGTCCATACGAGTGAAGAAGACGGAGAACATCTTTATATTCTGTATGAGTTCATAGAAGGCAAAGAAGTGGATCCGGAACAGGATGCGGAGGCAATTGGTGCTTTGCTGGGGAAATTTCACAGCGCGATGAAGGCGTATCCCGGCACGCTTGTGAAGCGGGATAAATACTTTTATATCGGCAGGTACATAGATATTCTGCGGGAAAAGAAGTATCCCAGGGCTGAAGAGTTCGCTGCATACGGCGAGGCTTTATGGGAAAAGATCAGGGGTCTGCCGACGGGGTACTGTCATGGAGATATGTACCGGGGGAATATCCATAAGGCGGGCGACGGGAGACTTTACATATTGGATTTTGATACCTCCTGTGAAGGTTTTCCCATGTATGATCCGGTATTAATCTGTAATATGACCGATTATTTTGAGCTTCAGGAGAACGGCTATGAGAAATCCCGTGAGGTGTTTGCCCGCTTCCTGCCTGCGTATTTAAAATATAGTGACCTTATGCCGGAGGAGGAGGCAGCATTTTATGATCTGATCGCACTTTACCATTTTGCCCTGCAGGCCACGATTGTTGAGGTATTCGGCATGGACTGTGTGGATGATGAATTTTTCGACTGCCAGTTGGAGTGGCTGTATAAATGGCGGGAGCAATGTGAGAAATATAAATGGAACTGATATAAAAGGGAACCTGCGGCGGAAAGGCCGGGGTTCCCTTTTGACAGCCCGTAAACTTAAGCGGAGAGGTTTACTCCATGTAGCCGCCCTTCATAGGTGAAACCGCATGTTCGGAGTAAATTTTCAGCACTCCTTTTTTATATTTCGGCTCCCTGGGCTTCAGGTTAGCTCTTCGTTCTTCCAGAATTTTATCTATTTCCTCTGGAGGAAGCTCCCGGCCCTTGACGCCGATGATCTCCAGTACACGGGCCGGAATGTCAATACGGATCAGGTCATCCTCTTCCACAAGGGCGATCGGTCCGCCGTCAGCGGCTTCCGGAGAAACATGGCCGATGGCAGGGCCTTTGGAGGCGCCTGAAAATCTGCCGTCTGTAATCAGTGCAATGGATCTGCCAAGCTCCGGATCGGAAGAAATAGCTTCCGTAGTATAGAACATTTCCGGCATCCCCGATCCCTTCGGGCCTTCGTAACGGATAAAGACCGCATCTCCGGGGCGGATTTTCCGGGATAAAACAGCGGCGATGGCATCCTCCTCACAGTCAAAGGGGCGGGCTTTAAGAACTGCCTGAAACATTTCGGCAGGTACGGCGGAGTGTTTTACAACAGAGCCTTCCGGGGCGAGGTTGCCGCGGAGAATGGCAACGGTTCCGTCCGAACCGATGGGATTATCAAAAGGGCGTATGACGTCCGTACGCTTCAGCCCCCATTTTTCCAGGGATACGCTGCATTTTTCATAGAAACCGTTCTGCTTCAGCTCCTCCAGGTTTTCTCCCAGAGTTTTTCCTGTGACCGTCATGACATCCAGATGGAGCATGGATTTGATTTCCTCCATGACGGCAGGGACGCCGCCTGCGTAATAGAAAAATTGTGCGGGCCATTTGCCTGCGGGGCGGATATCCAGGAGATAGTGGGCGCCGCGGTGCATCCGGTCAAAGGTGTCCGCATCGATTTCCAGGCCGAGCTCATGGGCCATTGCCGGGATGTGCAGCAGGGAATTGGTGGAGCCGGAAATAGCCGCGTGAACCATGATCGCGTTTTCAAAGGCTTCCATTGTTACGATATCACTTACCTTCAGCCCTGCTTTAACCAGTTCCATTACCTGTTTGCCTGCTTTATAGGCCATCTCCTTCAGCTCCGGGCAGGTGGCGGGCATCAGCGCTGAACCGGGAAGCATCAGTCCCAGCGCTTCCGCCATAATCTGCATGGTGGAAGCGGTTCCCATAAAGGAGCATGCGCCGCAGGAGGGGCATGCATTCTGTTTATAATAGGTAAGCTTTTCTTCGGTAATTTCGCCGCGCTGGCACATTGCGGAATAGGCGCCGATTTGTTCCAGAGTAAGCAGGTCGGGTCCGGCTTCCATGACACCCCCCGTAATGACGATGGAGGGCATATTAAGCCTTGCCAGCCCCATCAGACAGGCCGGAACGGATTTATCACAGCTGGCGATGAATACACCGCCGTCAAAACCAGTAGAATTGCCATGTATTTCAATCATATTGGCAATCATATCCCGATGGGCGAGGGAATAGTTAATTCCGTCATGCCCCTGGGCGATTCCGTCACAGATATCCGTCGTAAAATAACGCGCGCCCCTGCCGCCCGAATCCCGGATCCCTTTCATGGCTTCTTCCACAAAAAGATTCAGGTGCGCGCTTCCCGGATGGCTGTCCCCGAAGGTGCTTTCCACAAGAATCTGCGGCTTATCAAGATCCTCAACCGTCCAACCCATGCCGATTTTCAGTGGATCGTTTTCCGGGGCCAGTGCCCTGACCCGCTGACTATTCAATTCCATTTGTCAATCCCTCCTTGTTTTGCGGAGCAAAATGCGAGCCCTCTGGCGAGCAGAGGGATTTTCCTCCATGTTTTGCGGAGCAAAATATAAATCATCAGATGTTTCGTTGCTTTTATCCTAGCATTCCCTAATTCTCTTAGCAAGTTGTCAGATGTGTGTTCTACTTTTTGCTGGAATTATTATTATTTATTTGGACAGGTTCCATAAAAATTCGTTTAATTGCCTGCTTGTTTGCTGATTTTCCAGATTTTTGTGATGATGACAGGAAGCAAATCATCAGATGTCTTTTGCTTTATCCCTATGGTTTGGGTGAGTAAGGGCAGGAGCTTCCTGTTCTTTTATCAATTGCTTTATCATATCCCGGTTATAGATCATATGCATCAGCATCGCTGTTTTGGCGCCGATGGAATCATGTTCTGCAATGGCATCCGTAATGGCGCGGTGGGTCTGGATGGTTTCTTTGGTTAGCCGGCGGTGGGTTACATTGACAAACATCAGGACGGCAGTATCAATAATGGGAATGAGCTGCTTTACCACGATATTGCCGGAACATTCTGCAATGCAGGTATGAAAAGCAATATCCTCATCAATGTAGCTTTCTTCCCTGGCAATTCGTTTTTCGATGAGGCGGCACAGGCTGTCCAGCTTTTCTACGTCTGCGGGACGGGCTTTAAGGGCGGCCATTTCTGCAATTCCCGGTTCCAGTATAATCCGTACATCAGCCAAATCCAGGGCGAGTGCCATTTTATCCTCTGCTTTTCTCAGTCCCAGCGGATCCAGGTCTGCGGGAGTGGTTGAAACTACATAGGTTCCCGAACCTCTTCTCACTTCCAGAATACCACGGGAAGCAAGCAGCTTCACCGCCTCCCGGACCGTGCTTCGCCCCACGCCGAATTTCCGGCCCAGTTCAAATTCATTGGGAAGGCGCGCACCGACAGGCAGAGGGGTGTTTAGTATAAACTGATAGATTTGTTCCTGGACCTGCTCCGCAAGCAGGGCATGTTTCAGGTTGGAAAAACCGTCCATATTTTTTCTCCATAAGAAGGGAAGCGGGCAGATGCCGCCGCCAGCTATCCGCTGTGCGGCAAAACCTCCAAGTTGCGTCCTGCCGGCATTCCCGTTATAATAAATTGTATAGTAGCCATTTTGCAGCAACGGGAGCTTCGGGAGATTCTGAAGCCCATTATTTCATGATAACACAGATGAAGAAAACAGTCAGCAGGGGGAAAACACCGATGACAAAAAAAGAGAAGCTACAGCATATATTGGAGACTCTGGATAAGATTTATGGTACTACAAAAGACGGGTTTTATCATAATCAGGACTGGCAGCTGCTGACAGCGATAATGCTCAGCGCCCAGAGCACGGACAAACAGGTGGATGAGGCCCTTCCCGGCCTGTTTGGAAGATTCCCGACGGCGGAGGAAGTGGCACAGGCCCCGGTGGAAGAGATAGAGGAATATATCCGGTCAGTGGGGCTTTATAAAAATAAGGCGAAAAACATGAAAAAATGTTGTGAACAGCTTGTAAAAGATTATGGCGGGAAAGTCCCGGATACGCTGGAAGAAGTGTTGAAGCTGGCCGGTGTGGGAAGAAAGACGGCAACTCTTTTTCTGGCGGATGCTTATGGGATTCCCGGGGTTACGGTGGATACCCATGTATTTCGGATTTCCCACAGGCTGGGATGGGCAAAAGGGAAAAACCCCCAGCAGACGGAACAGGAATTGATGAAGGTTCTGCCCAGAGATCACTGGAACCGGATTAATTTTCAGCTGATTTATCTGGGACGGGAGATCTGTACAGCGCGTAAAGCCAAATGTACACAATGTCCGCTTCAGGAATGGTGCGAGAAAAATTTGTGATAAAATAGATGAACTGGTAAAGTGGGTTAATGATCAGAGGAAAAAGTGATGATTGAATTAACAGGTTCCCTGCAGAATGTTTTTGCAGCTTTTGCGGAAAAGACCGGGGTAGACGGAACTGCTTTTATTTCAGCGCCTGCTAAGGCATGAGATGATTCATTTGAAGCATGAAAAAGGACGAACTAAAATTCTGAAAGGAAGCGTTTGTAACATTCCTGAATTACTTTCTTATGGCCAGTGTCGTAGATGCGCTGAACTGCTGAATAATTATTATAAATTCATATATTCTTATAGGAAAAAGACGTTGACTGATAAACGGCCAACGTCTTTTTCCTGCAATTTTCCAGGGTAATATAAATAAACAACCCCTTATGTATTCCCGGAAGCCGCCAGCTGGGAAAGGATTTCCCGCACATCGTCACCCATTTTTATAAGGGCGGCCATATCGGGAATTTCAATTCCATGGACGAGGACATTCCGGGCATTCCGCAACGCAACCACCCGGTCCAGGTTTTCCTTGGAAAGTACCTTCATTCGTTTCAGGCTGTTCACATTAAAGGTGCCTCTTGCCTTGGGATTGCTTTTCAGGGTCAGCCTGCCGAGAATGGTTTCCAGGCTAATCCAGGGCTTCATAAAGTATTCCATGGCCTGGTACTGCTCTTTGCTCAGCTTTTCTCCGGGGGCGCGAAGCTCCCTGTAAAGATGATAGCGTTTTTCATTGCCGCAGATGATCTGGTCGGAGAGCTGTTCTGAGATGGTCCGCTTGTCGTTGACAAGCTTTGTAGACTTCAGAATCGGTTCAAGCTCTTTGGCATTGGCTATTTTCAGCCGTCCCATCAGACGCAGGAGCAGTTCTACATTTCCCATGCGCGGTTCGATATCCATCCGCTTATAGCGGGTGCTCAGATAATTGTAAAGATAAGCCGCCAGATCATATTGGTTGTTAAAGGATGTATTTTTACTCTGGATCCGCTCGTTTCCTGCGGCCTGCAGCCGTTCCAGAGCTATCTCGCCGCTGAGGACAAGACCGTTCAGTTCGTCAAGGATGGCTAGCTCTTCATCGGAAAGGGTGCCCTGAAGCGGCTTGTAAACCAAATCATGCTCCACCTCCGACCAGGCATGCATCAGAACGGACGCCACCTGGATTTCCAGGCGGACAGGGGCATATTTTATCCGGCTTTTATCCAGGGAATCTTCCTTCATGGAAGCCCGGTAATGGGTGGCCCAGTAGCCGGAAAAACGTTTGTTGTAGGAAGGCTGTTTGGACTGCACCGGGAATTTCTTGGTTTCAGCCACCGTAAACAGGTTGTTGATGACCCGATCCGCTTTGGCACGGTCGCCGGGGAAATAGAGGGACACGCGTACGCCGGAAAGGTCGGCGATATCCGCATAGATTTCGCTCATGTTTTTATAGGGAGTTTCCCGTTTTTCATTCCGCTGCGTCACCTTGATTTTGAGCCGGCTGGGGCTCTTGGCGCGCGAGGTTACCATGGCGCGGATACCGGAGGAGCGCAGGGCATCCTCCAGCATTTCGGCGGCAATGCGTCCTGCTGTTTCGTAAAAGTTTATTTTCTTCTTGTAATTTTCTATAAATTGATTTATCAGATCCATATTGATTGCCTCTTAATTGTGTCTTACGGTCGCAGCCAATCCTCATTGGGCAGGGACTGGCCGCCATCGGAATATATGATCGTATTTGTTTTATATTCAAAAATCAAATCGTCATAGTCAGTGGAATATAAAAACCTTGTTTCATTCAAATCCTCATAAATATCCAGATAAATGCCTTCCTCCACAGAGGTCTCATCCGGGCCGACGCTGATGTCGGTGAGATCGCAGGGAAGGGTAAGGAATTCTTGCCCGGCACTGTTGCTCATATGTACAGAACCCTGGATTTCAACGATAGTTCTGTCTGCGCTGTTGTTGGTAACTTCAAAAATAAAGTAGCAGCGGGGAAGGGTCACATCCGGGGCAGCGCCTTTTTCCACGTTGATTTTATCCGTTATAGTAACCTCTGCAGGCTTCTTGCTTTTGGCCGCCTGCTTTTCCTTTTCTTCCCGGATGCTGCGGAACTGTTCCAGCACATTCTGAAGGATGGAATCCGGCTTTTTGCTTTCTTCCAGGCGGGAGCTTATAATGGCCGGATTTTTAGTAATCCCCACATTTACGGCGCCGTGCCTGCCCGGTCCTCCGCCGGACTGCAGCAACAAAATAAGCAGAACTATATTTACAGTCGCCAGGATGCCGATGGCAACAGCACATATTATTATTATTTTCCTTTTGGATTTGGAGTCCTTTTTTTCAGTAATCATCATAACTATCCCCCCATATCAATTTGTTTTTATTATAATGGAGTACGGGCAAATATACAATCAAAAACGAACAGCAGCCTGAGCGGTGCCTATACAGAAATAAATAGCCTGATCTTCAGAGAATCTTAATGGGAAGTGAAGAAAGTTTTATAATTAACAGGTTATGATGGAAGCAGATAAAAGAAAACTGTCTGAAAGGGGAGGATGAGGGAATGTTATTTATCCTGAATTTGGCAATAGGGGCCGGCAGCGGACTGGCGCTTTCCATTCCTTTTCTGGGATGGCTGGAGGGCACGGTGCATAAAAGGATGCGCAACACGGCGCAAAAGGGTATGGCACAGTGCAGTACGGCTCAGGGGAAAGGAAAGTGTGAAATAAGCGGATGGCATACGGCGGGTGTCTTTCTGTTTGCATTTTTGCTGGCTGGTATTCTGACGCTGACAGGGGTGCCGGCGTTTCAGGAATTTCATTTTGACGCTAATATCAATATGATTCCTATGGTGGAATTTTTCAGTAATTCCAGACAATATTTTGAAAACACGCTGCTGTTTATGCCCCTGGGTTTTCTTGTCCCCCTGCTTTGGCGGCGGGAACAGATGGTGGAAAAGACGGTGAGCATCGGCTTCCTCTTTTCTCTGTTTATTGAGGCTGCGCAGTTATTCTCCTTCCGGGCTACAGATATTGATGATCTGCTTATGAATACTATGGGCACATGGCTGGGATATCTGCTGTTTCTGGCAATAAACCGTATTTTTCCCAGGACGTGCGGCAGGTTCGGCGTGGGAGAAAAGCCGGAGCCCGGAAGTCTGTGGGCAGTGGAGGAAGCAGGCGGTCAGGAGGCGAAAGCGGAAGGAAATGTGCAAGGAAATGCGGAGGATGCCTGTATGAAGGCACAGACTATGAATGAGGAATACTGCGGCAGTAAAAGCTGTGGGAATAAAGGCTGCGGAAATGAAAGCTCCGGCGCGGAAAGTCCCGTCTGCCGATACGAGATGGAGCTTTCCTTTGCCATTGTCATTCTTATTATGATGACCCTGCAGCCGTTGCTTGGCAGTGTTCTCTGGAACCTTTGGTATGACCTCCGGTAAATCAGGAAGGATATCCGGAGGGGAACCTCCGCCGGAATAACCGGCAGAAGTCAGAATACCCTTGTCGTCCATTTGGTGCAGTCCCAGACATCGGTTGCCAGCCCGTCATAAAATTCAGGTTCGTGACAAACCATGAGAATGCTTCCCCTGTACTCCTGAAGCGCGCGCTTCAGTTCGGCTTTTGCATCCACGTCCAGATGGTTGGTAGGCTCGTCCAGAAGCAGGATGTTGGTTTCCTTATTGATGAGCTTGCACAGACGTACCTTTGCCTGCTCGCCGCCGCTTAAGACCTTTACCATGCTTTCGATATGTTTTGTGGTCAGCCCGCATTTCGCCAGGGCGGAGCGGACCTCATACTGGGTGAACCCGGGGAATTCCTGCCAGATTTCCTCAATACAGCTGGTGGATATATCCGGCGGCATCTCCTGTTCAAAATAGCCTATGCTCAGATAATCCCCCTGCTCCACTGCGCCGGAAAGAGGCGGGATCAGGCCGAGTATACTTTTTAAAAGCGTGGTTTTACCTATGCCGTTGGAACCGATGAGGGCGATTTTCTGACCCCGTTCCATGGACAGGTTCAGCGGCGTGGAAAGCGGCTCGTCATAACCGATCACCAGATCCTGCGTGGTAAAAATGTAACGGCCGGGGGTACGGGCCTCTTTAAAATGAAATTCCGGCTTAGGCTTTTCGCCGGCAAGCTCAATCACATCCATTTTATCCAGTTTTTTCTGACGGGACATGGCCATGTTCCTGGTGGCGACCCGTGCTTTGTTTCTGGCTACAAAATCCTTGAGATCCGCAATTTCCTTCTGCTGCTTGTTGTAAGCGGCCTCCAGCTGCGACTTTTTCATGGCATAGACTTCCTGGAATTTGTCATAATCCCCTACATAGCGTGTCAGGGCCTGGTTATCCATGTGGTAAATCAGGTTGATAACGCTGTTTAAGAAAGGAATGTCATGAGATATCAGGATAAAGGCGTTTTCATAATCGTTCAGATACCGTTTCAGCCATTCGATATGTTCTGCATCCAGATAGTTGGTAGGCTCGTCCAGGAGAAGGATATCGGGTTTCTCCAAGAGCAGCTTGCCAAGCAGAACCTTGGTGCGCTGCCCGCCGCTTAAGTCCGCTACATCCTTGTCCAGGCCGATATCCGCAAGGCCCAGGGCGCGCCCCACTTCCTCCACTTTGGCGTCTATCATATAAAAATCATGCATGGTAAGCATATCCTGGATTGTGCCCAAATCTTCCATATATACTTCCAGCTCTTCCGGGGTGGCTTCCCCCATCTTATCGCATATTTCATTCATCTGGGCTTCCATTTCAAACAGGAAGGAAAAGGCGGAAGCCAGAGTTTCCCGGATGGAAGTGCCCTTTTCCAGTACCGTGTGCTGATCCAGATAGCCCACACGGACATTTTTGGCCCATTCCACTTTGCCTTCATCAGGCATAAGCTTTCCGGTGATAATATTCATAAAGGTAGATTTCCCCTCGCCGTTGGCGCCGATCAGGCCAATATGTTCTCCCTTGAGCAGGCGGAAGGAAACATCATGAAAAATGGCTCTGTCACCAAAGCCATGGGAAAGATGTTCAACATTTAAAATACTCATACGGACATTCTCCTATAATACAGCTATAATGTTCTATGCGGGAGCGGCCCGTTCCGGCGGTTAAGTGCCGTTGCGGAGCGTCCGACGACGCAAGTATATCATAAGAAACGCCTGTTGACCAGAGGTTTATTATCGCAGCTGCCGCAGAAAAGGGACCATTTTCGGAAGCTGAAAGCAAGGATTAAGGTACCGGCCAGGGCAGTGACGGCCCAGACGCTGATTGTAGCATGCCAGCCGTAATGATCGGAGATGGCCCCGGAGGCTGCGGTGGACAGAGAGCTTCCTATATAAGTAGAAGCGTTGAGTATGCCGGATATGGTGGCAACCTTGCCGAAGCGGGCGAAATGCCTGGGCACCCGGCTGATCAGCATCAGGTTGATTCCGTACATGCTTCCTGTTATTAAAGTCATCATGGTAACGCTTAACGTAGGGGCGGTATTGTAAACTGGGAGCAGGATAAAGCAGGAAAGCGCAGCGCAGGCAAAAAGCAGGGCTGCCGTCAGAAGTTCATTTTTCAGTCTTTGTAACAGAGAAGATGCGATCATGATGCTGAATATACTGAAAATCGGCAGAACTGCTGTGGTCAGGATAGAGAGGGAGGTGCTCAGCCCAAAGGTATCCGTAATATAAGCAGGCATCCAGGTAGTGATGCCATCCCGCAGAATACCATGGAGAACAATGGCAAACAGGATGGGAACCAGGGAAGCCTGGATAACCAGGGAAGAAAGCTTTACCGGATTTTCGTTTCCCACTTCCAGGTACAGGGCGGAAATGGCATTGGTTCCGTCAGCCTGCATTTTCCGGATGCTGATGGTCCAGACAAAGGCGGAGGCAATTCCAAAGAATGCCGGAAGCAGGAAAGCAAGCTGCCAGCCGGAAAAACGGATACAGGCGGGCGCAAGCACATATACGGCGATCATACCGGCGGATGAAGCAACGGACACCTGGACACAGCACTTTTTATAGCCCTCTTCATCCAGGGCCTCAGCCATGATTCTTACCAGAGGGGGCCAGAGCATGGACTGGAAAAAACCATTCAGGCACCAGAGCGGGATAATGACCTCCATACGAGGGAAAAGAGCAGCAAGGAGATTGCAGAGGGAGGTGGCGGCCAGCCCCGTGAAAATCATTTTCCGGGGCTGGAATTTATCTCCCAGGAAGCCGCAGAGCAGCTGTCCGATCCCATAGGTAACAAAACATCCGGTCACCGGCAATCCGGCAAGGCTTTTGCTGATTCCAAGAGAACGCTGTATTTCAGCCAGACAGGCCGCATAATTTAACCTGGTCAGATAACTGGCAAAATAGACCAGGCAGCATAGGAAGCAGAAAAATTTCATCTGCCGCCCGGATTTGAGTCTGTTCAGCATAGCAGGCTTTTGCCCTCCCATTCTCTGGCAGCCGCAGCCCCAAGGAGCTGTGTAACAGTAGGTGCAATATCACAGATACCAGGCTGCTCCAGAACGGCGCCCGGCTGGAAACAGGAACCAATGCAAACAAGAGGTATCAGCATATCTTCTTTATCAAGGGACCCATGGCTGCGGCCATGTCCGCCATGATCCGCGGTGAAAATAATCGTATACTCTTCCATGAAACGTTCTGTAAGCCGCTGAACCTCATCCAGGGACTGACGGCAGGCCTTCCTATATTCTTCGCCCATCCATCCGAACTCATGCCCTGCACTGTCGGTCAGTCCCAGATAGACAAATGCAAAATCCGGTTTTTCCGACTCAATAAATTCAAGTGCATTCTGCGTAACCATCTCATTGGCCTTTTCATAGGAATAAACATGCCCTGCGGCAAAATAGCTGTAGGCAAGGCTTGAGGGGCGGCTTAAATCCCGCAGCTCTTCCCAGTTATAGAAAAAAGCACAGGTTTTCCCGGCCGCGGCCAGCTGCTCACACAGCCCGTTTACAGGACGGACCTGAGGAACATAGGTATTGGTAAGAATGCCGTGACGATCAGGTGAAACACTGTGGAAAAGCGACATATGACAGGGGAGCGTAACGGAAGGATAAACGGTTTCTGTTTCCAGGGAATAGCTTCCCAGCTCCAGCAGCCGCTGTCCATAAGGATGGCCGCAGGTGGTTAATGCGTCGGGACGGAAACCGTCCGCAAGGATGAGGATTACTTTCTGATTCATATACTATGCCTTTCTGCCCGCCTTTTGCGGACCCTCATATTAATATTTTATAATATTTATGGATGCCTTTTTATAGGCTTCCAATATTTCATCAGGAAGACCGGAATCGGTCAGATAAAGGAACCGTGGGTTCAGATCACAGATTTTCAGCGCAGCGCAGGTTTCAAATTTGGAACTGTCAGCCTGCACTATTATCTGATCCGAAATATCAATAAGAGCGCGCTGCACCGCCACCAGCTCATGAATGTGATCGCTGATTCCAAAATCCAGGGAAATAGCGGAGGGCGCAATAAAATACTTGGAAACATGCAGCTGTTTTATCATATCCAGGGTCAGATGCCCGTAAAAAGTCTTCTCATCCGGCATATAGAACCCTCCCGTAAGAATGGTCTGGAACCCTTCCTTTCCCGAAAGAATCTGAAAAACCTGAAGAGAATTCGTCACCACGGTAAGCTCATGAAAATGCTCACAAAGCAATGCTGCCAGCTCAAAAGAAGTGGAGCCCGTATCCAGGGAAATACAGTCCCCCTCACGGATATAAGGAATTGCCGCCAAAGCCAGCCTCCTCTTTTCCTCCCTGTGCTCCGTGACACGGGCAGAGAGGCTGCTGTAGCTCTGCATCTTCCGAACCGTTATAGCTCCCCCGTGCACCCTCTTCAGGGCCCCCTGCCTCTCCAGATACTCCAAATCCCGCCGTATCGTCTCCAGAGAAACCTGAAAGGCATCCGTCAATTCCGCAACCGTAACAGAAGAACGCCTCTCCAGCATCTCCGCAATCTTAATCCGTCTCTCATTTGCAAACATATACACTCATCTCCACACAAACACAATTATTTCCACATAAATGTATCACCGCACCTACCACTTGTCAACCATAAAAATATTTTTTAACTAGATAAATCAATACAAAAATTTTACATAATTCCACCTGATTATCGCCTCTAAACCCCTGCCCAATTCCCGGATAATAATCCCTCCTTTCCCGTCCGCCCTTCTTAGCCTGCCCGCCCGGTTCGCCTTCCGGACTTTCGGGGTCCTGGCGCCGCTGGGGGTGGCTGCCGTTTTGTGCTGGCCGGGGGGTTTTCAGAACCATAAGAAAAAATGGTGATGGCTTCTTACTGTGCTTTTCCGGCATACCGCTGCCGCCCTTAGTGGCTTGTCCGACGAGTGGAAGCCACATCGACTACCAAGACGCAGCCGCTGCAGCCGATGTGGCTGCAACGAGAAGTTCAGCCACGCTGGCAGCGGTATGCCGGAAAAGCACAGTTAGAACCATCCCATTTTTGAATTGGTTCTGAAAACCCCCCGGCCAGCACAAAACGGCAGCCCCCCAACGGCGCCAGGACCCCGAAAGTCCGGAAGGCGAACCGGGCCACCCCTCCTTATGTTAAATCTGAGTGAAGCTTTCTTTAAGATTTTATGTATTTTGTTGTAAATATGGATATATACGTATATGATGGGTGGAAGAAATGGGAAAATGCGGCATCCTCCTGAGAGGAAGTTTACATAACATGTTGAAAAAGGAAAGAAAGGAGCTGATGAAATGAAGTTCAGGGAAGATGGAACTTTTCATATATTACAGTTTGCAGATATACAGGAATTGCCTGAGGCGTCGGAGGATACCATGGCGCTTATCAGAAGAGCGCTTGATACGGCCCGGCCGGATCTGGTGGTGCTCACCGGTGATCAGCTGAAGGGTTACAGCCGTGCATTCAGAAAGAAGCCCGGGCAGACAGAAAAAGCAATACGGGGCATACTGGAGCCGATTGTGTCCAGGGGCATCCCCTTTGCCGTAACCTTTGGGAACCATGACAGGCAGAGCGGAATGAGCAACGAGGAACAGATGGGAATTTATCGCAGAATTCCGGGCTGCGTGGACTGGCTGAACAGCCGGGGACAGGAGATACTTCATGGGCCGGAGGAAGGCACCTTTGCCATAGGGATACAGAATTTTGAAGAGACAAAGACGGTGATGGCCGTTTACCTGCTGGATTCCCAGGGTGACGCCGCCGGCGGTGGCTGTCAGACCCTCCATCCCAAGCAGATCTACTGGTACAAGGCGGCAAGGGATACTTTCGCGCAGGTTCATGGCGGCCTGGTGCCGGGAATTGTGTTCCAGCACATTCCCATGCCCGAGTATTACCGGCTCCTGCGCAGAGTGGATAAGAAAACCAGGGGCGCAATCCGTACCTACCGTACCCATGCCAACGAGTATTACCTTCTGGATGAGGAAAAATGCGATGGCGGCAGCTTCCGGGAGGCGGTAAGCGCGCCTGACAACAATGCCAGGGAATTTGAAAGCCTTCGTGAAAAAGGAGATATTTTTGCCGTATACTGCGGTCATGATCACAGAAACAGCTTTGTGGGAAACTGGGGTGGAATCGATTTGGGCTATACGCCCTCCTGCGGTTTTCATGATTATGGCGATGGGGTCAGCCGGGCGGTCAGGGAACTGATATTCCATGAGGAAAATCCGGCGGACTATGAGACAAGGCTGCTGACCTATAAGGAACTGGTGGGAAGCAGGCCGTCGCATCCCTTTCGGGATTTTGTATACAGCCATATCCCGGCTACCAGAGAGGAGGCGCTGGAAAAGGTAAAAAAGTATCTGCTTTTTACCGGACTGGCAATAGCGGTTGTGCAGACGTTAAGGAGCGCGGCCAAAAAGAACGGCGGAAAGAAATAGAATAAAAAGACATGGCGGAGGACACCGGAAAAAGGTGCCTCCGTTATTTTTTTCCTGAAAAAGACATCCTGCAAAATCAAGAGCCTTCAGGAAAGTCCGCATACGCCGTAAAACAGCAAAATGCCACATTTGGCAATACCGCGCCGCAAAAGCCGAACAGGAAACGGTTGGGCGAAGGAATTGGATTGTAAGAAAATTGTAAGAGTTTTATCGGAATTTTAACAAGATTTGTCCTTTAAGATCAGGGTAAAGAAAAACAGGACAGCAAGGCCTGAGGAAAGGATAATTTATTATGAAAAGAAAACCGGGAATGAAAGCGCTTGCCCTGCTTTTGACAGCGGGCATGCTTTTTACAGGCTGCGGAGGAAGAGCGGGAAATACACCGGAGGAAGAGCCGGAAACCGGCGGCAGCGGAAAAACCATGGGGAGATATATGGAGGAAGCGGTGGGGATGCCGGAGGATATGATGCGCAATGCCGGAATAACCCGTCTGACGGACGGCAGTCTCCAGATATTTGACTATAATAACGGCCCCTGCATTTCCCAGGACGAAGGCAGAACCTGGACAAGGAAATACGACGACTGGATGGGAATGGTGGGAAACGCCTACTATATGACTGCTGCAATGGCAAAGGACGGCACGTTGTTTTTAATGTACAGCAGCTACGAAGAATCGGCTGATGAGGAAACGGAACAGACATCAGAAACTGACAATCTGTTTAAAATGGATTACCGCTATATGATAGTTTCCCCGGAAGGAGAGATGCGGGATCTTCCGGTCCCCTTTAATCTGGACAATTATGAAATCCTCACAAATTGCTGGTACACACCGGATAACAGACTGTTTGCCAGCCAGGGCGGAGCCGTTTATGAAATCAATCAGGAGGACGGAGCGTTAACAAGGCTGTTTGACACGGAAGGGGACGTGGAGCTGGCCTGTTTTTCGGAAACACGGATGGCGGCATTTACGACTACCAGGGCCTACAGCTATGATTATGTCAATGGAGAACTCCTGGAACAGGAGGACGAGCTGGACAGCTTTGTGCAAAAACAGATGACCGATGGTATGGATACGATTTTTTATACCAGCGGAAATTATAAGTTCATTGCCGCATTAGATAAGGAAAACAACCTGTACCTGGGCTGTGACGAAGGTATTTACAGCTATAAGGAGGGAGAGGGCATAAAGCTGCTGCTGGAAGGCGGACTTTGCTCCCTGGCAGATCCTTCCGTAGCCAAATACGGTATGCTTGCAGAGGAGGGGCCTGTATTCCTCATGCTTTTGGGAAGCGGTGTTTCCCGGTTTGCTTTTGATGAAACAGTGCCTTCCGTACCGGATAAGGAGCTGTTTGTATACAGCCTGAAGAAAGACAGAACCATCCAGCAGGCGGTATCTGCTTATCAGAAGGAGCACAATGATGTTTATGTAAGATATGAGATCGGCATGTCCGGAGATAATGGGCTGACCGCAGAGGATGCAGTCAAAGCGCTGAATACGGAAATCATGGCGGGAAAAGGGCCTGATGTGCTTTGTCTGGACGGACTTCCGCTGGATTCCTACTTATCAAAGGGAATGCTGGCCGACTTAAGTGATACTCTGAAGGCAGCAGAGGAAAAGGAAGAGTTCTTTAACAATATCACAAGAGCATTTGAAAAAGATGGAAAAATTTACGTGCTTCCCACCCGTTTCCGGATCCCCCTTCTTGTGGGAAAACAGGAAACCCTGGCGGGAATCCAGGATCTGCAATCCTTCGCGGATGCCTGTGAAAAACTCAGGGCGGAAAGCCCGGATGGTTCCATTCTGTCCGCTTATCAGCCTGATATTGTACTCCGTATGCTGGCCCTGGCCTGTGAGCCTTCATGGAGCAGGGAGGATGGTACACTGGAAGAGGCGGCGGTACAGGAATTTTTAACCCAGGCAAAACGGATTTATGATGCGGAAATAAGCGGTATCTCCGAAAGTGATATGGAGGATTTCCTGGAATCCAACAGAAGCAGAGGGGATGAAGGCGGAAGCTACGCGGAAACCGCGCTTGATATTTCCTTCAGTATTATGAATTTCCTGACAAGATCCCAGGAACAGTTCGGGTTGGGGAATACGCAGCAGGTGAGCCTTGACTTTACCAATGTAATTTCTATTCCCAGGGTAAGAAAAGAAATCGTCTTTACTACGCCTTCCTTCCAGAATTCAAAGGTTTTCCAGGCGGAATCCATTATGGGAGTATCCGCAAAAGCGGCCCGGCCGGAAATGGCGAAGGATTTTATACAGACGCTTTTATCCTACGAGGTAATGGCCTCACAGGAGGAACCGTATCCGGTAAATAAGGCCAGCTTTGATCGGATGTTCTATACGGAAATGGATCTGGACACTCCGTTTGGCTCCTATGGTATTGCAAAGGAGGACGGAAGCGTGCTCATGCTGGATTTGTACTGGCCCAATGAGGAGGAACAAAAAAGCCTGAAGAATCTGGCTTCTTCCCTGGATACGCCATATCTTCCTGACAGCAGAATTGAACAGGCCGTTGTGGCGGCAGGCACACAGGTGCTGAACGGCGAACTGAGTGTGGAAGAAGGAGTGGCGCAGATAAAGCAGAAGGTACAGCTGTATCTGGCTGAATAGGAAAATGAGGAAACAAAGAAGAAACAAGAATATTGCCTGTCTGTATTTTCTGCTTCCAAGCTTTCTGGGGGTCATCGTGTTTGTGCTGGCCCCCTTTGCGGATGTCTGCAGGCGTTCCTTAACGACCGCGGTGACAGGGGAATTCAGAGGAATTGACAATTATAAACAGGTATTTGAAAATAAGGCGTTTTGGCTGGCGGCGGGAAATACGGCAAAATTCGTTCTTGTCTGCCTGCCGCTGCTCATCGGGCTGGGCCTGATTATCGCCTGTTTTCTCAGCCGTTTTACCCGGGTACATTTTCTGAAATCTGCCTTTCTCTTTCCCATGGCGGTGCCGGCGGCCACAGTAGTGCTGGTTTGGAAGCTGATTTTTGACAGGCAGGGGTTTTTGAATCTGTTTCTTACCAGGCTGGGGGAAGCGGCATACAGCGCAGGGGTGCTGCAAAGCGCCCCTGTGTTTGACATTGATTATATGGGGACGGGCGCGGCTTTCTGGGTGCTGGTGTTCAGCTACATATGGAAAAATCTCGGGTATACAGTAGTGCTGTGGCTTACGGGAATCCTGTCCATTTCCACGCAGATACGGGAAGCGGCCAGGGTTGACGGGGCCGGGGAATTCACGTGCTTTGTCAGGATAATCATGCCCAATCTGAAACCTGTCCTTTATACGATTACCGTGCTTTCCTTCCTGAATACTTTCAAGGCCTTCCGGGAGGCTTATCTGGTGGCAGGATCGTATCCGGATGAAAGCATGTATCTGTTGCAGCATCTGTTCAATAACTGGTTTACAAATCTGGATTTTGACAAGATGGCGGCGGCAGCAGTTATCCTGGGTTTTATACTGTTCGCGGCGATACTGCTTCTGCAGAAGCTGTGGGACGAAGGAGAGTGAAAGGCATATGAGGGGTGTTGGCATCCAAAATCGAAGGAAGAAAAGCGGGCATATATATACCCTGGCCGGAAAGATATGCGGACAGACGGCAAGAGCATTATTAATGGGGGTTCTTATTTTTACCGGCCTGTTTATCTGCTCTCCCGTTCTGCTATTGCTTTCAGGCTCCATGACCGGGGAATATGAGCTGACACAGGCGTTTAAAGCAGTGCTTTCCGGGGGAAGCGGTTTTATTAACTGGACGGTGCTGCCGGAGTTTCCCACACTGGAATGGTATCGGAGGCTGCTTTTTTATTCTCCCCAGTTTTTTATCCTGTTCTGGAATTCTATCAAAATGGTGCTCATCATCCTGGCGGGCCAGCTGGTGATAGCGGTGCCGGCGGCATGGGCCTTTGCGGTTTACAGATTTCCTTTCCGCAGGCTTTTGTTTACCCTGTATATTGTTTTAATGCTGATGCCATTTCAGGTGACCATGCTGTCCTCATATCTGGTGCTGGACCGGCTGCGTCTTATGGATACGCAGGCTGCCGTCATACTTCCTGCCATTTTTTCCACTTTTCCTGTGTTTCTGATTTACAGAGGGTTCTGCAGCATTCATCCCGGGCTGCTGGAGGCCGGAAGGATAGACGGCGCAGGAGAGCTTGGGCTTTTTGTAAGGATAGGGCTTCCGCTGGGCTCCTCGGGAATCCTTTCCGCATTTGTGCTGGGCTTTCTGGAGTATTGGAATATGATTGAGCAGCCGCTTACCTTTTTAAAGAGTAAAGAATTGTGGCCGCTGTCCTTATATCTGCCCGAAATCGGGCTGACGCAGGCGGGCTTTGCATTTGCCGCATCGGTGGTGACGCTGATCCCTGCGGTCTTTGTGTTTCTGCTGGGACAGGATTATCTGGAACAGGGGATTGCTATGAGCGGATTGAAGGAATAGGAGAGATAAGTCATGGAATTTCTGAAGAAAAAGAAAAAAATCCTGTATGCCGGCTGTGTATTTTTTGTGATTATGTTTTTATGCACGCTGTTATCAAAGGGGATTTACGGAGCGAGTCTGCCGCAGGTGGAGACGGAAAAGCCGGAAAAAAGGGCGCTCGGCCATATGGTGGAGGCGGAAGGTATGGTAACAGCCAACCGGGAGGTGGCTGTGGATACCGTCAGCGGTCTGAAGGTCAATCAGATTTATGTAAACCTGGGAGACAGCGTTTCTGCGAATACATTGTTGTTTGATGTGGATCAGGAGGATTTGAAGGAAAAAATATCGGAACAGGAGCTTGCGATCAAAAAGCTGGAGATGAGCAATGAGCAGGCAAGGCAGCAAAAGGAGCTTGATGCCCAGAAGGAGCGGCTGGCCCAGAACCGTTCCCTGGAGGATTATGCGCTTGCAGATACGGAGGAGGACAGGAAAATAGAGCAGGCGGGGGATGCTGTGGCGAAGGCGGAAGAAAAGCTGGATGACCATCTGAATAACCAGCCCAGGCAGACCCCGGATGAGGAACGGAACCAGAAAAAAGAGGAGTATAAGGACTGGGACAGCCGGATGAAGGATTTACAGAAGCAGCAGATAAGCGCAAATTCGGAGCTGGAAGCGGCTAAGGCGGAGGAAGAGGCGGCCCGGAAGGCACTGGATGATTATATCGCCGCCCACGGTGATTCCGGCGGCGGAGACGGTGACAGCGGATCTGACAGTTCGGGCGAGGATAACAACAGCGGATCCGGCAGCTCCGGCGGCAGCCCGGACAGCCATGACGGTGGACAGGAGGCGGTCCGGGAAAATACGGAGCAAAGCAGGGAAGGCCAGGCATCAGGCGGCAGTGTAAGCGGGAATGATGGCGGTTCGGACGGCAGTGGAACAGCTGGGAGTGATTCAGCTGGCGGCGATTCGGTTGGTGGTTCAGATGATGGTGGATCAGCCGGCGACGGTTCCGGTTCCGGCGGCGGTTCGGGCCCTGCGGCAGATCCTGAACGGGAGCGGTTGGAGGAAGCGCTGAAGGCGGCTGAAGCCAGAAGAGAAAGCGCGGAAAGAAGAGTTAAAAGCATAGAAGAGGAGCTGGCGAAGGGAAATGTAGATACAAAGACCAAGCCGGACTATGCAAGCGAAGATTCTGCCTGGGAAAACTGGGAGAATACAAAGAAAAGCCTGGAGGATTCCGTAGACAGTGCAAAGCAGAATCAGGAAAACAGCGTTTGGGATAAGCTGGACGCCATACTTGAGGCAAAACGGAAGGTAGAGGACTCAACGCTTGCAGCGAATCCGGATCTGACTCTGGAAATGAACCAGATGGAGATTGCCTACCGGAATGAAATCCTGCAGAAGTATGTGCAGCTCCAAAAAGCAGACGGACAGGTATTCAGCGAGGATAACGGCATCGTAACCAAAATCAAAATATCCTCCGGCGAAAGAGTGCCGGACGGCGCTTCCGTGGTTCTGGCCGATCTGGATGAAAGCTTTAAATTCCGGACTACGCTCACCAGGGAGGAGAAGAAGTATGTGGATATCAATGATACGGTTTCCCTGAAGCTGGGTAACAGCGGCAGAACCGTGGAAGGACAGGTTGCCTATTTGGCGGAAAGCGAAAGCACGCCGGGCAGCTATGACGCCATAGTTTACCTGCCCCCCGGCGAAGGCGCGGTAGGACAGAGCGGAACCATGACGGCTTCCTCCCAGTCACAAAGCTATCCCCTGACTATTCCGGCAAAGGCAGTTTATACTGATAACGGCATTTCTTATGTTTTTGTACTCAGAAAACAGCAGGGAATTTTGGGAGAAGAACTTGCCGCAAGCCGCGTAAACGTAAATGTACTGGACAAGAACAATAAATTTGCCTCCATTGAAGAAGGAACAATAGATGCGGATACGGAAATTATAGTAGATACGACAAAAGCCCTTGAAGAGGGGGCAGTGGTACGTTACGGCAACAGGAAGGAATAGCGGTTATTTTTTACTGTTTATTTGAAGGGCAACCGTCTATCGGCAGCACCTATATAATATAATCATGGCACTGCCTTGCCTGATTTGCAATATTTTCAGGAAACAAGATTAAAAAAATATGCAGAAAAAATACGGGAAACCCTTTGACAAAGCCAAAGGCGCCTGTTATTATAGGGGCAGTGACTGAGGCAGTGTCATTCGGACATGTGTAAAGCTTCAGTTACAGAAAGAAAGAGAGGAAAATGTATGTTAATTGCAGCCAATGTGAGGAAGACAGGCGAATAGCGTGTTAAGGCAGAGACGGGGTTTTTGCGTCGTTCCCTCTGGGAGTCTGCCCTGATGAGTTCCGAACAGGTTGCGTAGACACATACTTTAAAAGTATAGAAGGCATAATCCTGATTGCGGGGTTATGTCTTTTTTTGCATTATTTTGCATTTGAAAGAATGTAAAGCAGGCATTGTCATAAGAATACTGCAGCAAAGTCAGATTTCCCACAATAGCTGCAGGACATCCCGTCCTTTTGGCTGCCGCCAGAAAGGCGCGCCCATATGACTTGCCGTCCGCGATAATAAAGAAAAACGTCCCGGTTCAGGAACTACGTCCGTTTAGCGTCTCTCAAGTATAGTGAGCCGCCGGTGAATATGAATGAATGAAACAGCCGTCGCTATACAGCTTTGTCTTCCCACAAATCTGAAAAACAATTGAAAGAAACAAAAACAGGCGGCGGTTCAGCCGTCTGAACTGTAAGAAAAATGGGGAGAATCAATATTATGAACGAAAACAACGATATGAATGAAATGCTGGAATTTCGCAGAATAAAGGAAATGCTGGTAAAAAATGCAATGACGGAAAAGGCCGCGCAGCGGTTTGAACAAATGGAGCCTTTCCTGGATCAGGCCAGGGCGGAGGCCTCCCTGCAGGAGACGACAGAGGCCAGGAAGGTTCTGGATGCACTGGGAACCCCGCCCTTTTCGGATACGGCAGGAGTAAGGGAAGCCGCCCAGGAGGCAAAAGCGGGAAGGATGCTGACCCCGGATCAGCTGGAGAGCGTCAGGCAGTTTGCCGTACTTTCCCTGCGGCTGACCCGTTACCTGGGCCGATGCAGGGATCTTGCCCCCGGCATGGCCGGATTTGCCGCCGGCTTCCAGGACTTAAGCGCGCTTCAGGAAGAGATCGAACGCTGTATCCGGGGCGGCCGTGTGGATGATTATGCCAGTAAGACACTGCGCAGCATACGTCAGAAAAAGGAACAGGCGGAGGGGCAGATCAGGACGAAGCTGGACACCATGCTCCGCAGCAGCCGGAAGTATTTTTCGGAAAGCTTTGTTTCCATGAGAAACGGCAGGTTCACATTGCCTGTAAAAAAAGAATATAAAAGCCAGGTCCCCGGAACCGTAGTGGATGCTTCGTCCACAGGCGCCACCTTTTTTATAGAGCCAACCGCGGTATCAAAGCTCCGCGAGGAGCTTGGCCTTCTTGAAACGGCGGAGGAAAACGAGGAAAAAATCATACTCTATACCCTGTCGGCCCTGGTAGGGGATAATCTGGATGCCGTTTCCGTAAATCTGGAATATATGGAGGAGCTGGATTTTATCTTTGCAAAGGGTAAGCTGAGCGCGGATATGCAGGCCAGACAACCTTCTTTGAATACCCGGCGTTTTATCCGTATTGTGAACGGAAGGCACCCTCTTCTTACCAGCGAAAACCCGGTGCCATTGAATGTGGAGTTTGGGGGAAAGACCCAGGGCGTCATAATTACAGGACCTAATACCGGAGGAAAAACAGTGGCACTGAAAACGGTGGGACTGCTCTCCGTCATGGCCTGCTGCGGACTTCATATACCCTGTGAGGAAGCGGATTTGGCTATGAATGCGGATATTTTCTGCGATATCGGGGACGGGCAGAGCATTTCGGAAAATCTCTCCACCTTCTCCGCCCATATTAAAAATATTATACGCATCCTCCAGAAAGCCGACAGGGAAAGCCTGGTGCTGTTGGATGAGCTTGGATCCGGAACTGATCCGGCGGAAGGCATGGGAATTGCGGTGGCGGTTTTGGAAGAACTGAGAAAACGGGGCTGCCTGTTCCTGGTAACCACCCATTATCCGGAGGTAAAAGAATACGGCGAACGAACAGAGGGCGTGATCAATGCCAGAATGGCCTTTGATAAAGAAAGCCTGAAGCCGCTGTACCGGCTGGAACTGGGAGAAGCGGGAGAAAGCTGTGCTTTTTATATCGCCAGGCGCCTGGGGATGGCGGAGGAAACCCTGGAGACAGCCTGGAAGGCCGCCTATGGAAGCGGTGAAAGAAACAAACGCTCCCTGCCCGATCTCATGGAAACGTCCAGACCACAGACGATGGAGGGCGGCAGCCTGGATAAATCAAAAAAAAGACCGCAGAAGTCCCGGATCAGGTCGAAGGAGGATGCGCATAATTCCTGCAAAGTAAAGGCTGAAGAGATAAAAGGCCGTTTCTCCATGGGAGACAGCGTCATGGTATATCCCCAGAGAAAGCTGGGAATCGTATATGAGCCGGCGGATGATAAGGGCGATGTGGGAGTGCAGATCCAGAAGAAAAAAATGAGGATCAATTACAAAAGGCTTCAGCTGAAGGTAGCCGCGGCGGAAATGTACCCGGCGGATTACGATTTCTCCATCATTTTTGATACCGTGGAAAACCGGAAGGCTAGGCATCAGATGGACCGGAAATTCGTACCCGGCCTGGAAATAAGATATGAAAAGGAAGAGGACGGAAAATAGTACCATATATCTCACAGCAGGCTTCACCTTCCGTAGGGAAGGGAAGCCTGCCTTCTTTTTACAGCTTCTGCACAGGAAGAGAGATACATCCGCCCGTCCTGGTATCCGCGCCGAAGTTAAAGGCGGGAGCCAGCTTTGGAGCATAGCGGTACCCAAAGCGTTCCGGCTGATATGTCTCGCTTGCCTGGAAGACAAGCTCGATGGCGGTACAGTAATCCTCTTCATTTTCATAAGGAGGAGACTGGAAGTAAAGATAATCACAGGGAGGAAGTTCGATAAGGCTGCAGCCCTCAGGAATTTTGACAACCGCATCCGCATCCAGCTCCACGCCTGCGGCGGTTTCCGTACTGCCTTCCGGTATCAGGGACGGCGGAAGCGTTATCAGGGCTGCCGTCTCCAGACGGCTGGGAATGCTGTTAAAAAGCCCCTCCCACTCGCAGCCCACCTCCTCACAGAACGAAAAATAATCATGTGCTTTCTTCGCATACATTACAAGAAGCTTCCGTGCGGGCTTGCTGATAACCGTTACGGTGCAGAGGGAGGGAGACGCCTTGGTCTCATTGTTCAGATTGTTTTCATTTTCCATTTGTTTCTTCTCCTTTTGCCTCAGATAGGAGTAATAATGCTTTATGGGATATTGGATAAAGAGCGGAATCGGAGTCTGGCCGTTGCGGTAGCACGAAGGCGTGGTGCCGAACAGCTTTTCAAAGGCCCGTGTATATCCCTCATGGCTTTCATAGTCCGTATCCAGGGCGATGTCAAGAATGTTGGCATCCGTTTTAATCAGAGATTCCGCGCTTGCCGTCATCTGTACGGCCCGTACATATTCCTCCGGCGTCTTATAAAGAAGCTCCTTGAAAATACGGCAGGCGTGCCTTTTGGAATAACCGGTGGACGCATACAGCGCATCCATGCTGAAATCTTCGTCCATACAGTGTTCACGGATGTAATTCTGCATCCTGGAGGCCAGCTCTATTTTGTCCCATTGCATGTTTTGTTCTCCTTCATTTATCAGAATAACAGCGTAGCTGTTAAAAATCTTGACATGGATGGACATGGTGAAATGCTTTGCGGAAAATAATAATGTTCTTCATTAGTATATCATATCTGCTCCGTGGATATAGGCCTTAGGAGGAATTCAGTGCCTGGATTTCTGCGGCCAGATTGGAGAATGGTGTGATGCTCATAATGTGGAATATATCGGCCATGTAATTGAGGACTGCGGCACTCACGCCAGGCTTGGCCTGGGAACCGGACATTTTTTCAAAGCGCTGTGGGGACAGCATATGTCCGGAATTGATGTGGTGCTGCAGCAGATCCGCCCCGGCTATGATAGGAATGAATTTTACAATATCGGCGGAAAAGGGATATATAACGGTACCTTCTTTCACTATGGCCTTGCAAAAATGGGGGCTTCTCTGGGCCATCTGGATCCGAAGAAAAAGGGAAGAACCATGTGCGAGGTTTATTGCGCCTATGGCTGGAGTGAAGGGCTGAAGCTGATGAAGTGGCTGACGGATCACATGCTCGTAAGAGGGGTCAACTGGTTCGTCCCACACGCATTTACAGGGGGAGATTTCCCGGATCCGGACTGCCCGCCACATTTTTACGCATGGGGAAATAATCCCCAGTATCCCTGGTTTTCCTGCCTTTGCAGGTATATGAACCGGATGAGCCACCTGCTTAACGGAGGAAGGCATTCGGCCGGCATCGCACTGCTTTACACCGCGGAAATGGAGTGGCTGGGAGCTTATCAACCCTTTGAAGAGACCGGCCGGCTGCTGGCGGAAAACCAGCTGGATTATGAAGTAATCCCCCTGGGCCTTCTGGAAACCAGCAGAATCAGCGGCGGAAAAATGATGGTGGGGAAGGAAGAATTTGAGACGCTGGTGATCCCGGAATGCGCATATATCCCGGAGGAACTGGCAGAATGGCTTCTTGATGCGGCTTCGGAGGGCTTCCCTGTTATTTTTGCCGGTTCTCTGCCGACAGCGGTAGAAAGCGGCTGGAGAGAGGCGGAGCGGTTTTACGGATGGAAAAACGAGGGGGCCCGGACGGATAAACAGGACAAAATGGCTGGAGAACGCCTGAAAAAAGGGTTTGCCGCAGAATGGAACCATCTGGTGAAGGTGGAGGAAGCGCATATGTCCGATGATTCCGGCAGCTTTTATTCCTGCGCCTGCGGTGAGGAAAGCAGGCTGCTCGATTATCTGGATGCGGTGATGGAACGGGATATTTTTTGTGAAAATACGTCCCCTTATTTGAGATATTACCATTATAAACACCAGAATGGGGATTTTATTTTCTTTTTTAATGAGGCGCCGTTTCTTTCCGTGGAAAGCGTCATAACCCTGAAGGGATATGCGCCGGGAACGGAGAATGCCTGCTGGTATGATGCGTTTGAAAACCGTCTGGGGCCGGTACAGAGGGATAACGACGGAAAAATTATGCTGCGGCTTGCGCCCGGCGAAGCGTCGGTGCTTTATCTGGGAGAGCCGCAGGAGCAGCTGCCCCGCTGTAAGGAAGTCAGGCGGGGAAGGGTAATGGAACTGGATGATGGCTGGAGGTTGGCCTTCCGAAGCTTTAAGGAAAAAGCTTTTGCCGGAAACAGGGGGCTGGCAGAAGCGTACGATGAAAAGAGCGGTAAGGCAGGAGCATCTGCCGGCGCTGCTTCCGGCAGGCTGTACAATATCACAGCAGCGGAAGGCATGGAGGAATTTGCGGGAACAATCAGATATGAAGCGGACTTTATGTGGGATCCGGATCGCGATGGGGAAATGCTTTCGATTGATTTTGGAGTTGTCTATGAAACGCTGGAGGTATGGCTGAACGGCGAAAAGAAGGCCGTACGTATTGCGCCGCCCTACAGCTGCAGCATCACCGGAGTCGTGAAGGGCAAAAACCGGCTGACAGTATATGTCACCAATACGCTCGTACACAAATACCGTGATTTCTTCTCCGTAACCATGCCTGTGGAAGGAAGCGGCCTGCTGGGACCGGTCCGCGCGGAAGGATATTGGGAGTAAAATATCCCTCCGTCCATCCAGAAAGCATACGGCTTTATACCCTTTTGTAAAGCCCGTTTTGGGTCAGTTCATAAACTGCCGACACCACTTCCCCAATATATTTCCGGTCGTGGGAAATACTGATTATCGCGCCGTCGAAGCTTTTGAGCACCTGACGGATTACCGGACCGGAAAGCGGGGAAAAATTCCGTGTAGGTTCATCCAGTATCAATACATTGCAGCCGTCCAGACTCATTTTCAGGAACAAAAGCTTTGCTTTCTGCCCGCCGGAAAGCTCCCGGATACAATGGGACATTTCATCTGCCGTATACCGCATGCTGCCCAGATAGGTGCGGATCATGGTCTGCTCCGCCTTATCGCCCTTATCGGAAAGAAATTCCACGGGATTCTGATCCATATTTAAAAGCTCTTCATAATCCTGGGGCATATAGGCGGCTTTTAAATCCGGACGGGACAGAAGCAGGGCGGCGATCTGTTTCAAAAGCGTGGTTTTTCCCGCGCCGTTTCTTCCTACAATACATATTTTTTCGGGGCCTGCAATCCGGAGTGAAATGTGGGAGGCAAGAACCCGGCCGCCCGCAGACAGCGTTTCCTGCGTATAATCCAGTACAATTTTACCGTTAGGTATTCTGGTTTCCGGCGTTATTTTTACAAAAATCGCCTTTTCCATATCCGGAGCCTGTGTCATATCCTCTTTTTCCCGTTCAAAACGATGCTCCTGGGATTTGACAGCCTTCATTTTTTTCTTAAGCAGGCGGCCGCCATGGGGATCCTGGCGGCTGATTCCGTTCTGCATTGCTTCCACGCGCTGCTCAATCTGGCGGAAGCGTTCCATTTGCTTACGGTATTCCCGGCGTTCATTCTGCGCCAGCTGTTCCTGGCGCTCAAATGCCGCTTCGCGGCTGCTGATGTATTTCCGGTAGGGCATTCTGACAATGGTATGGCGTGGCCTGGTCTTACGCATGATCTGCTCCAGGTGTATGATAACGTTGGCAGTATTTTCAATCAGAGTCTCATCGTGGGAGACAAAAAGCACCGGTTTTCCGCAGCTGTTGATGAAATGCTCCAGCCATTCCAGCGTTTCAATATCAATATCGTTTGAAGGCTCGTCCAGAAGATAGATATCAGGACTGCCCATCTGCAGCGCAGCAATCTGCAGCTTAACCTTTTCTCCGCCGGAAAGCGTTCCGCAAAGCTGGTCGGAGTAAAAAAAGTCTGCGGGAAGCATAAGCTGTGAAGCGATAGCTGCCAGCTCCTTCGGGGATAAATCAGTAAAGGCAGGCGTTCCGACACAATAGCTGTAGATGGTTTCTTTTTTCCAGGCATCGGGAAATTCCTGGGGAAGATATCCAAGCAGTGTTCCCTGGGTGAGTATCTGGCCGGTATATTCCACATAGTCAGAGACAAGTGAGGCATCATAAATCAGCTTCAGCAAGGTGGATTTTCCGTTGCCCTCCTCACTGATTATTACCGCCCTGTCCCCCGTGTTCAGTGTAAAATTAAAATCCTCCAGAAGAGGACGGAGGTCCTTTTTGTGTGTGATTGTCAGATTCTTTATCTGCAGCATTCAGCATCAGCTCCTTTTCAACGCAGTATGTAAATTTACCGGGAAAATACGCCTGCCGAAAGGATATAAAAAAATCCACGTTCCGTCTGCCGCCGGATGTGGATTTTAATGTTATTTACATAACGGACAACGCTGCCGGTGCCGTAAAAAAACACCGCCCGGCCTTCCGGAACACACGGAAAGGGCCTGGATTATGCGCTGAAATCTATTATGAAAATGCTGAAAATCCGAAAATGGCAACAAACGAAAGCAGGCGCGTTCGTGTCTAAAACCTCTGTAATCCCGCGTCTCACTATTGTTTACTGTTAACCTGGTTTTATAACCAGTTACCTGGAGTATGTTTGAAAATTCATTCCTGCAGTCCGCTTCCTGCGATAGCAGGCTCCCTGCTTTACGTGGCAGATCCCCCCTGGTTTAATCCCCCAGGCTTGCTGCGCTTTATGGATAGCAGGCCAATACCTCATGAATGGTACTGCTCATCCTGCAGAAAGCAATTTCAAAATACACTCCCATACCAAATTCAGATTATTTCCGCATTTCTTCTCCTGTCTGCCTGTTATGTCAGGCTGTCAATTCAAAACACTGCTAAATGATGATGGTTATTCTTCAGCCGTTGTCTTTTTCTCTTTTTTGAACTCAGCAACGCTGATTCCCCATCAATATAACATGTTCATTTCGCTTTGTCCAGCCCTAAAATGACAGGCCTGAATGCGGATCAGCTGTCAGCTCAGGCCTGTTATTTTAGAGTTGGACAAAGCGCGGCCTCAGATAATGCCAAACCTGACAAGCTGGATGCGGAGCGCCTCCGCTTCCTCTGCGACCCTGGGAACGATTGGATCCACATGGGCATCGTGATAATGCATCAGCTCTGTGAATAATTCATAGAAGCGGTTTTTTAATGCAAAGTTTTCACTGAGCCGGACTCTTTGACTGTATTGCTCCAGCAGCCCGTAATCCCTGCCGTTGGCATTGTCCAGCTGGTACAGATCCATCTCGGCATCGGCAAAGCAGCAGTTAAAGGGATCAATCACCCCGGACACCCGGGAAAGATCCTCGCTGAGGAGCAGGTTCCAGGTATTGTAATCCCCGTGAATCAGGGATGCCTTTGTGACAGGAAGGTAAAAAATGTCATCTATCCTCTCATAGGCCCTGTCCATCAGGGAAAATACATCCTTTTCCAGCTTCCCGCTTCGGTAAAGGATCTCTGCCTTTTTCAAATCTTCCCCGGCCTTCCTGCGGTAACAGGACAGCCAGTCCTTCTCAGGGGAGGGGGCATTGATTTTCCCAAAACCTCCGGGATTGCAGGTATTGTGCCAGGCGATAAGGTTATCAATCATCACGGCACCCAGTTTTTTCATATACTCTCTGGAAAGCCTTATTTCACCTCCCGCATTGATTCCCTCCAGGAACTCCATGGCAAGTGCATCATAGGGGATAAGGCTGTCATTTACACGGACAAAATAGACCTTCGGCATGGGCAGAAGTGCGGTGCGGTGCAGCAGATTCAGCTGCGTTTCCTCCTGCAGGGCCAGCCCGGGATAAAGATAGAGCTTAATTACCACCCGAAACGGAGCTTCAGGCAGCACTGCCAGAAAGACCCTTCCATAAAACCCGCCGCCGAGGGCTTTGACGGAGAGGGGCAGAGTGTGATAATGTTCTTCGATTACTGCATTTACATAAGCTTCCATTTGAATTCTCCTGTCTGTATATGCCTGGATTGCATATGAAAAGGGATTTAAAAATATTAGGTAATTTAAAGAAAAATATTAAAAAATAAAGAAAAAATATTAAAAAATAAAGAAAAATATCGTAAATATCCGATTATTTTCCTAGAGTTATCTGTTAACTACCTTCTCAGATGCTGTCATCATCCACCCAGAATTGTCTTTGGAAATGGATTCTTCCAGCTCTGTTTTCTCTGCTTATGGCCGGCGCATTAAATGTTCAGATGTGCTGAAAATGGAAAAACTGGGGAAACATTACCCCGGATGCCTGTCATCAGAAAAACCATGCTGTGGGAAGTAAAAACAGATAAGGGGCGGTAAATACGGCAAGGGAAAGCGCAAGCTTCTTCCGTATAGCCGTATCCGGCACAGCCTTCTTCAACGCCATCCTGAAGTTCAACTGATAAATGCAGATACCGCTGATAAGGATACAGGCCGCCGTCCACAGGAATGCGGGCAGAGTTTCAAAAGGATCAAGCGCCACGGCATTTGTTATATTTTCGTACCACCATGCCCCCAGCGGAGACTGGTAATCCAGAAAGGAATCTATGAGTACAGCACAAACCATCACTACGGTGCCGATAAAATCAGAAACAAACCCGGAAACCCATATTTTCAGAACAGCCTTTTTGGCGATTTCCTTTCTGCCGTCCAGCTTAAGACAGCGCATGGTCAGCGAAAGGACAAGCAGATCAATCAACAGGTTCGCCGGAAGCACCACGATCCAGGTCACGGGAAAAATCCACAGCAGCCACAGAGGGAAAATCATATTATGAAGAACTATGCCATGTTTTTTCTTCAGACAGCAATTCTTTAAATTATTAAGAAAATCTACAAGATATGTTTTCATTTTTAATAGTTTTCTCCATTTCTACAAAAAATACAAATAAATTTAAAATATACCTGCAACTGCATCAAACACTGCAGCAAAGAGCAAGGCCGGCAGCATGTTTCCTACGCGGAATTTTTTGCCGAAGGCAAGATTCACGCCCACACAGAAAATCAGCACATTCCCGGTAAAGGAAAGATCGGAAACAATTTGCGGTGTGAGGACAGGTTCCAGAAACCCGGCAAAAATTGTGATGCCGCCCTGCCACAGTCCCACCGGAAGTGCGGAAAATACCGCGCCCTTTCCATAGGAAGAGGCAAAAACCATTACGATTACCGCATCCAAAACCGCCTTGGCGGCAAGCATGGAGTAGTCGCCCCGCATACCATCCTCCAAAGCGCCCACAATGGCCATGGCTCCTACGCAGATGACAAGGGAAGCGGAAACAAAGCCTTCCACAAACTGGCTGTCATTTTTTCCGCCCACCTTTTCACGAAGCCATTCGCCGAAACGATCCATCCATTTTTCTATCTGAATCCATTCCCCGAGAAGAGAACCTGTCACCAGGGACGCGATGAGAAGCATGGTGCCCGTAGTTTCCAGTGTGCCGTTCTCCACGCGGAGCATGCCCTTCAACGCTCCTGATATGCCGATAAAAATGGTGCATACCCCAAGGGCCTGCATGAGTATCTGTTGAAAACGTTCCTTCAGCCCTCCCTTCAAAAGCATGCCAAGGCCGCCGCCTAATATGACGGCCGCCACATTGATAATTGTACCTAAACCCCTCATGTCTGTCTCCTGTAATAAATATTTGCCGGTAAGGGCATTTGCGAAGCATATCCATTTACCGCCCGCCCTGTCAGCTGCTGCGGTGCAGCCGGATTAGCTCTGGAGCGGTATTGAAAATTGCCCTAGAAATACTTTATCATACCGGAAGCAATTCTTCTATTATAAATAGATATAAATAGAAATAAAATGAACCGGAATGCCGCAGAAAATTAGCAGAAGCAGACAAACGATGCCTTATGTGTAAAGCTTTTTTTGATTTTCATATTTTTGTATTAGATTAATATAAACATTCCAATGTAAAGTAAAAAAATATTGCATTGCACCCGCTAATACACTATAATTAAAATACTTTTAAAAAGTAATAAATAATATTGGGAGGGAAACAGGATGGCAAGTACGCTTACCGTTAAGGATATGAACCAGGAAATTGTGAGGGACTGCATGAAAGGGCTGGGTCCCGTGAGCAAAAGCGTTCTCTCCCGGAAAACAGGCCTGAGCTTTCCCACAGTCAGTAAAACCGTGGATCTTCTCTGTGAAACCGGAGAGGTGGAGGAAGCCGGAACGGAGAAATCAGGCGGCGGCAGATGTGCCGCACTGTACAGACTGAATCCGGTATTTTCCCTTTATCTGCTCCTTACTGTGGAAAACGATACAATCCACTGGTCGTTGAAGGATCTGGAGGGAAACAGCCTGAAGGAGGAAACCTCCGAAGAAAATTTCCCCATTCTTACTGCCATGGAAGCAAAAGTAGAAAGTATCCGAACGCAGTTTCCCTGTCTGAAGGGGATTGTAATCGGAGCGGCGGGCATGGTTTCCGGAGGGAAGGTTGTTCTCACCGCGGGAGGAAGTGAACTGACAGGGGTAAACCTGCAGGAGCATTTTTCAAGGAAATTCGGAATTCCCGTAAGAGCGGTAAATGACATGAATGCTGTGGCGGCGGGCAGATGGAGCCTGGCCGGCCGCAGCGACGGCTGCTGTGTCTGTATTTATCTGGGCAAAAACGGCATGGGGGCCGGCATAGTAATTAATGGAAAGGTATGGCAGGGCGCCAGCGATTTTGCAGGGGAACTGGGCTTCCTGCCGGATATGCCCGGAAAGCTCAGGCCCGCAGACAAGAATTTTGCCCCGTCCCGCATGCTGGAAATATACTGTAAAATCATACAAATCTATGCCTCGGTGCTCAATCCGGAAAGAGTGGTGCTGTACAGAAACCCATTCCTGGACGGTGCGCTGGAGGAGCTGTACCGGGAATGTGAAAAAGTAATTCCCGAACACTCCATGCCCCTGCTGGAGATTTCAGACTCCTATGAAACAGACTACGAACAGGGCCTCATGGTAATTGCCAATATGCTGAAAGAAAGGGATATATAGCCTATGAAAAAACATGTGATTTTTGATATCGACGGAACACTGCTCGATTCTGAGGAATCAGTGCTTCTTTCCCTGCAGGAAACAGTGCTGATGAAAAAAGGAAAACATATGGAAATGGAAGAACTGAAATTTGCGCTGGGGATTCCCAGTGAAGCCGCGCTTCGCAGACTGGGCTTCGCGGAGGAAGAGCTTGCGGAAACCGTACAGTTCTGGGGAACTCTGACACCGTCCTATCATAAATATATGCGTATATTCCCGGGAATCCGTGAAACACTTACGGCGCTTAAGGAAAAAGGAATCCGCCTCGGAATCGTCACCTCCAGGAACCGGCCGGAATATGAAAAGGATTTTCTTCCGTTTGGGCTGGAGCCATTTTTTGATACCGTCATCTGTGCGGATGACACCATCCGCCACAAGCCGGACGGCGAACCTGTCAGGGAATATCTGCGCAGGCAGAAGGCACAGCCGGAAGAAGCGGTATATATTGGTGATACGGCCTATGATATGGCATGCGCCGCCGACGCAGGCGTGGAAAGCGCGCTGGCGCTGTGGGGCTGCGCTTCTCCCGAGCATATCAGAGCAGATTTTTATCTTGCGCATCCCGGAGAAATCCCATCCGTATTTGTGCGGGAGGAAGATCCCAGAAAGAACCGTAGATGGCTGAAATGGGCCATGGAACTGCAGTTCATCGCCCAGGCCGGCCTTACCTATTCAAAGGATCGCTTTGATCTGGAACGTTTTGGAAGAATACGCGAAATAGCGGCGGAAATCGTAAGCTGTAACACGGATTTATCCTTTGAACAGGTACATGATCTTTTCTGCCTGGAAAGCGGATACCAGACGCCCAAGCTTGATAGCCGGGCAGCCATCATCAGGGATGGAAAAATTCTTCTTGTTCAGGAAATGACTGGCCGCTGGTCCATGCCCGGAGGCTGGGTGGATATGGATCAGACCATCCGTGAAAATACGGTAAAGGAGGCCAGGGAAGAGGCGGGCATGCTTGTCGCACCGGTAAAAATCGTAGCGGTGCAGGACCGGAACCGGCATAATCTGCCGCCTCACGCATATAATATCTGCAAGGTATTTATTCTTTGCGAACCCATAGAAGGAAAATTCGAAAGTAATATTGAAACCGTCCAAAGCGGCTGGTTCCCCCCTGACAGGCTTCCCCAAATGGATGCGGACAAAACAACGGAGGAACAGGTTGCCATGTGCTTTGCGGCGGCAGAAAATGAAAACTGGAAGGTGCTGTTTGATTAAAAGTATGCATAAGTACTATTTTAAGATTATCGTAAAACCGTATTAGAATGGCAAAAGAAGCTTATATTTACGGGCATTTGGCTTTGACAAGACATTGCACCTATGGTAAACTTAAATGATAAAAAAAGTGGGTAATTATGCCTAATCAGGATTACGGTAGAGGTGGCACCTTGGATAAATATGAGTACAAAATACGGGCAGAGGAAATTAAGACACTGATCTCGCAGAAGAAGTATGTGGAAGCTGCGAAGGTCGCGGATACCATTGACTGGACAAGAGTGAAGAGTGTGATGATGCTCTGCACAGTCAGTGATCTTTATAAGGTAAACAGAAGATTTGACGATGCGAAGCTGCTTCTGGAAATGGCGAACGAACGCCACCCCGCAGGGAGAATGATTATTTATTCTCTCTGTGATCTTTCTATTAAGATGGGAGAAGTGGTACAGGCTATCGAGTATTATAAGGATTTTGTCCAGATAGCCCCCAATGACAGCGGCAGATATGTGCTCCAGTACAAGCTGTACGAAGCGCAGGACGTGGGGCTGGAGGAACGGATTGCAGTCCTTGAGGAACTCAAAAAGAGGGATTACAGGGAAAAATGGGCCTATGAGCTGGCATACCTTTATCACAGGGTAGGTCTGGCAACTAAATGTGTGGAGGAATGCGACGAACTTATTCTCTGGTTCGGCGAAGGGAAATATGTAATTAAGGCCATGGAGCTGAAAATGCTTCATCAGCCCCTTTCACCGGCGCAGCAGCAGAAATTCGAAGCCTACATGATGCGTAAGCAGGGGCTGCGCGTCCCGGAACCGGAGGAGAAACAGAAGGGCCGGAACGCGGCTGCGAAGAACGGCGCGGCAGCGGAGGACGACATCCATGTAAAGCCCATGGACGTGGGGCAGTATAATACCATCAACCTTCAGAAAGAACTGGCCAAGAGCATGGAAGAACTCATGCTTAACGGAAAGCCCGCAGGCGAACCGGTTTCCCTTCAGGCATATAAGGAACAGCTGATCGCCCAGGAACAGGCCTACGCCGACCAGACCTTTGCGGATCAGTCCTATGATATCTCTTCCGATACAGGGGAGATGAATGAACAGAACTTCGCCGGACAGCAGTACGGCGGCGAACAGTATGAACAATATGAATATGAAGGGGGACGGCCGGAGGGAGAGCCGTATCCGGCCGAAGCGGCGCAGGGGTATCAGCAGGAGACTCCCGCGCAGGAATACCAGCCGGAAGCCAATCAGTATAGTTATCAGCCGGAGGCATCCGCACAGGGATACATGCCTCAGAACAGTGTGCAAGAGCAGCCTGCGCCCTATACGGCGGAGGCACAGCCTGTTTATACTCAGGTTCAGCATCCGGAGGTTCCGGCTGAGGACCGTTATGTAAGCAGTGAACCAAAAATGAACAGTTATTTATCCCAGGAATATGACGGTCAGATCGGTCTGGTTATGCCGGAAGAGCAGCAAATCGAAAGACAAATCACCGGGCAGATGAATATTGAAGACATCATGAAGGAATGGGAGAAAATGAAGCATGAGAACGAGGAGAAGCGCCGTAAGCAGCTGCAGCAGCGGGTTATGGAGCAGACCGGTTCTCTTTTCCGTGACTTTGATGAGACTGCCAGAAAGGGTGTGCTGGAACGTCTCCAGAAGGAAGAAAGAATTCCCGTGGAGCGCAAACGTCATGCCGATACCAGTGTAATATCGGCACATACCAAGATATGGGCGGCTGAAGAAGTGGAAAACGCCATAAAGCGTGCCGGGGAACCGGTTAGTGCGGCATTGCAGGGAAGTGTTCCCGTAAATGCAGTGCCTGCAGCAGGAGCCGGTGTACCATCAGCCGCAGTAACTGCGCCGGAGTCCGGCATGAAAGAGCTTTCGCCCGTTCAGGCTCCCATACAGCAGCAGCCTGGTGCAGGAGCTGCTGCAGTACCCCAGCCGGTGCAGCCGGCACCGGAAGCGCAGGCCGTTCCGGAAGCCCAGGCTATCCCGGAAACCCAGGCCGTCCCGGAAACCCAGTATCATCCGGCGCCTCAATCCTTACCTGAGTCTCAGCCGGCACAGACCGGGTCCTCCGCAGAAGTACATACGCAGCCGGAGGTTCAGCCTGCAGTAATGCCGGAGGAACAGGCGCAGCCAGTCCGTACTGACTATAATACACAGCCCGCTCAGCCATATTCTCAGCCTCAGCAGGAGAACGCGCCGCAGGCTCCCGCATATCCTGAACCGGAAGCCTCATACGGGCAGGAGGAACGAAATGATTCCGCGGCATATGTACAGCAGCCCTATGAAGGAGCTGCAGCAGAGGAAGAGGCGGTTAACGAAGAGGAATATCCGGAGGAGGAAGTTAGCCAGGAAGAAGAAGAACGCCGGGAGGACGAACGCCTGGAACAGGAAATCCGTTCCATGAGCCGGGAAGAAAAACAGCTATTTGCCTCCTTTGTACCCACGAAGGGCGCGATGAAGAGACTGGTCCGTGCGCTGGACAGGCTGAGCCTTGCCGCATATACAGGAAACCTGATTATTACCGGGGACCCGGGCTCAGACACGATGAGCCTGACGAAGAATATTGTCAGGGACTTCCGGGCAAAGGATCATAATTTCTCCGGAAAGCTTGCAAAAATAGACGGAGATGCCTTCAGCAAAAAGAATCCGGCGGAACTGATTGAAAAGCTGGCCGGTGGCGCCCTTGTCATAGACTCGGCAGGGGACATCGCCGATGAAAGCATGGGAAGCCTTCTGGATGCTCTGAACCAGGAGCGGACAGGCATCCTGGTAATTCTGGTAGATACGAAGAGAAATATAAAGAAACTGATTTCCGCCAATCCGGAAATGGAGTCCTTCTTTAATGCGAGATTTGACATCGAAGCGCTGGATAACGGTACGCTTGTAGCCTATGGCTGTCAGTACGCAAAAATGCATGAATACGCAATCGATGAGCTGGGAAGGCTGGCCCTTCATACCCGCATTGAAGATATGCAGACAAGCGATCATATCGTAACGGTAAACGACGTCAGGGATATTGTGGACGAAGCGATTGATCACGCCAACCGCAAGACACCGAAGCATTTTATGGATGTACTGCTGGCAAAACGGTACGATGATGATGATATGATTATTCTGCATGAGGGGGATTTCATATAGAAAGAATCTAAGCCGCCTATGGCGGCGGAAGAGAGGTAGAGATGGCAGGTGTAGCAAAGACAAAAAAAGCACCGGAGGTTTTTATCTCCGAGGCCGATGAGTATCTGTTTGCACAGGGGACACATTATGACATCTACAAAAAACTGGGGGCCCACCCTTCCGTGGAGAACGGAAAGAAGGGAATGTTTTTTGCTGTCTGGGCGCCGCATGCGCTGCAGGTACATGTTTTCGGTACCTTCAACGGATGGGAGGAAACCCAATACCCAATGAAAAAAAAGGGGCCGGGAGGAATTTATGAGCTTTTTATTCCCGGAGTAGGCACGGGAGAGATGTATAAGTTTCTGATTACCGCGCCTGACGGCCGTAAGCTTTACAAAGCGGACCCGTTTGCCAACTATGCGGAAAAAAGGCCCGGCACAGCTTCCATTACCACGGATATTTCCCATTTCAAGTGGACAGATTCCGTATGGATGGAGGAACGTGCGGGAAAGGATATGAACAGGGAACCGTTGGCTGTCTATGAATGTCATATCGGTTCCTGGATGAAGCATCCGGACGGGACGGAGGACGGTTTTTATAATTACAGGGAGTTTGCAGATCGTCTTGTCAGCTATCTTAAGGAAGTGAAATTTACCCATGTGGAGCTGATGGGTGTTGCAGAGCATCCCTTTGACGGTTCCTGGGGGTATCAGGTGACCGGATATTATGCGCCTACCTCCCGCTATGGGACGCCGGAGGATTTTGCATACCTGATTAATACCCTTCACCGCAATAAAATCGGTGTGATCCTTGACTGGGTACCCGCGCATTTCCCCAAGGATGCCCACGGACTCGCGGAGTTTGACGGGGAACCGCTTTTTGAACATCCCGATCCAAGATTGGGAGAACATCCTGACTGGGGCACCAAGATTTTCAACTATGGCAAAAACGAGGTAAAAAATTTCCTGATTGCCAATGCTCTTTTCTGGATTAAGGAATTCCATATTGACGGCCTGCGTGTGGATGCCGTGGCTTCCATGCTTTATCTGGACTATGGCAAAAAAGACGGCGAATGGGTGCCCAATAAATTCGGCGGCAACAAGAATCTGGAGGCCATAGAATTTTTCAAGCATTTTAACTCCGTCATCAGAGGGACCTTCCCCGGAGTTATGACAATTGCGGAGGAATCTACCGCATGGCCGCTCGTTACAGGGCCTATTGACAAAGGCGGCCTGGACTTCAGCTTTAAGTGGAATATGGGATGGATGCATGATTTCTGTGAGTACATGAAGCTGGATCCCTATTTCCGTAAAAATGATCATTACGCCATGACCTTTGCCATGAGCTACAACAGTTCGGAAAATTATATCCTTCCGCTGTCTCATGATGAGGTGGTGCATTTGAAATGCTCCATGGTAAATAAAATGCCCGGCCTTAGAGCTGATAAGTATGCGAACCTGAGAGCCGGATATGCGTATATGTTCGGGCACGAGGGGAAGAAGCTTCTGTTCATGGGACAGGAATTTGCCCAGGAAAGAGAATGGAGCGAGGCCAGGGAGCTTGACTGGTATATGCTCCAGGATGAACTCAACAGCGGCATGCTGGAATATGTAAAAACACTTCTGAACCTTTACCGTAAATACCCGTGCCTGCATGAAATCGACAATGACTGGAACGGCTTCGAATGGGTGAATGCGGACGATGCGGAACGCAGTACATACAGCTTTATCCGTAGATCCTCAGATGGCAAAAACAGTCTCCTTTTCGTGCTGAACATGACCCCTGTGGAAAGAAAAGACTACAGTGTGGGCGTGCCCAAAAAGAAGAGCTACAAGCTTATTCTGAACAGCGATGATAAAGCATTCGGCGGAAATGGAGCACAGATACCTGCATCCATCCGGGCAACAGCGGAGCCATGCGACTATAAGCCCTACCGGATTACCTTTGACCTTCCTGCATCAAGCGCAGCAGTATTTATGTTCTGATAATTCAAAATAAAAGCACAGCCTTCCCAAAGGAGGCTGTGCTTTTAAATCAGGCAGAAGTCAAGGGGGAAAAACTCTGCCTGCATAAGCTTGCGGCGGCAGATCGAAAAGAGCCGGTGTTATCCGCTTACCGTCTGTTCTGAGGCCTTTAGGCTTGCCGCTTTCTGCAAAAGGTATTTGTATCTTTTCATGACTGCATTCTGTTCATAAATATAGCAGTCAATTAGATCGGGATCTGTAACATAATCAAAACCCGCGTAGGCATTTTCCAATTCACATCTTGTCTTCTGTATGTCCAGCATCAGACTTTCCTGATAGGTAAGGGGCCTGTCCGCTTTATTCACAGAGCCCTGGCTGAAATGGAATTTCATGAATCCTCCTCCTCTGCCTGATTTTGCCAATAAGTACTTTGTAAATAAGTATATACAGAAAAAAGGTAAAATATGCATGTTATATTTTCATATTTTTCACATATGGTGTAGAAAGGACAGACCGATCTGTTTTGGAGGGATGAAATGTGAATAACCCTGCCGAAATATGTCGGGACCGGAGGATAAATGGAAAATATGAACGGAGCCTTGATGATAGGCATCGCTTTTGCGCTTGTACTTCTGATTGCAGCCATGCGTAGCAAAACGGAGCTGTTGATTAATTTTATTATGCGCGCCGTACTGGGGACGCTGGCAATTTATTTTATCAATATGTTTTTGCAGTCACAGGGCTTTGCTTGGCGTGTGGGAATCGGACCCTTCAGTATTATTGCGTCAGGACTGCTCGGGCTGCCGGGGGTGGCGCTGCTGTATGGGATCAATGTGGTTTCTATGCTGTAGAAGGTTTTTTTGACACCTGGAAACTCAGTGTTTTCCAGGTGTTTTCGGCTTTTTTATTCTTTTTATTGTGACACCTTTGGAACATTTTAACAAAAATGATTTAATTTACGTAACCCTATTTACAAAATGGAAACCATGTTTTATACTTCATTTTACCAATCGGAAATATCTAATTTTCTTTTGCGGTATCTGTTTTCAGGCAGAACCGTGTATCAAATTCTGGCTGTTGAATCAGCATTTTCATTTTTCCATCATTTTTATTTTATTCAGGGGAACAACGGAGAGTGGGATTTTACTGCGTATTTTATGAAAATACCCTTTCCATGTGAACCAGGAGGTGTTATTGAAAAAGAATATTTTGGCAGTATGTGACAGAGAGCAGGAATTCGCCTGTCATCTCACGGATTATCTCAGCCTGCTGACGGCAAAGGACGGATTTCCCTTTGAAGTGCAGGTCTTTACCAGCCCGGACAAGCTGAAGCAATTCTGTAAAGACAGCCGCGTTTCCTTTCTGCTGATTACAGAATCCGTATATCGCTTGGAAACGGACTGGGAGGCGGATCAGATTCTGATACTTGAGGAATGCGGGGAGGGGCCGCCTGGCCTGGACACCGTGAACAAGTATCAGTCCATGGACAATATTGTCCGCAGAATTATGGAAATAGCCGCAGACAGAGGAATTCTTCCTCCGGCTACACGTTCTCAGAGGCTGGGGAACGTACAGCTCATCGGAATCTACACACCGGTAAGACGGTGTCTCCAAACCACATTTTCTTTCACTCTTGGGCAGCTTCTCGCCCGCAGACACAAAGTGCTTTATCTGAATTTTGAATGCTATTCCGGGCTGGCGCGTATGCTGCAGCGGGAGTTTCGAACCGATTTGTCGGATCTGATTTATTTCCTGCATAACGGTGACGGCAGATTTCCTTACAGGCTGGAAGGAATGGTACAGAAGGTGAACGGACTTGACTTCATCCCCCCTGTTTTTTCCTGCATGGATTTGCAGAGAGTGGAAAAAGAGGAGTGGCTGCAGCTTTTTGAAGAACTGGAATTGACAGGAAGATATGAATATATTCTTCTTGATTTATCGGAAGCCATACAGGGGCTTTTTGATATCCTGAAGCTGTGTACCAGGGTTTATACCATTACCAGGGATGATGGATTTGCCGCGGCAAAACAGGAGCAGTATGAAGAGCTGCTGCGCTGTCTTGACTGTGAGGAAATACTGGAAAAGACGAGGAAATGCAGACTGCCTCTTTTCCGTCAGCTGCCGGCGGGGTTGGAGAATATGACCCGGGGCGAACTGGCCGTACTGGTACAGGAACTGATAAGAGAGGACTGGAAGGAAGAATAGATGCGTCACAGCCATATGTATTTCAGACAGATGAATGACTGCAGGTTTGCACGGATAAGAGCAGGCAGAAGGGAGGGTACCGGCAGATGGAACAGGAAAAATATCTGGCAGTAAGGGATGGGATTAAGCGGGAGCTTCTTTCAGACATGGACTTTACCAGGGAGATGTCGGATGAAGAGATACAGGATGCCATAGCTGACCGGCTGCGGGCAAGAGAATTCGCCGGCAGGCTCAATGTATATGAACGGGCCAGGATGGGAAAGGAACTGTTTTTCACCATTCGGGGATTGGATGTGCTGCAGGAGCTGATTGAGGATGAACAGGTAACAGAGATAATGATCAACGGGATGGAAGGAATCTTTGTGGAGAGAGCAGGCAGGCTTTTTGCCTGGCCCTGCGGCTTTGAATCAGGAGAGAAGCTGCAGGATGTCATACAGCAGATCGTGGCAGGCTGCAACAGAGTGGTGAACGAAACCTCCCCAATTGTGGATGCCAGGCTGGAAAATGGTTCCCGGGTCAATGTGGTGCTGGGTCCCATTGCTCTTAACGGGCCGGTGGTAACCATAAGACGTTTCCCGGAACAGCCTATTGGTATGAGAGAGCTGCTGGAAATCGGATCCATCAGCGAGGAAGCATGCAGCTTTCTGGAGAAGCTGGTAAAGGCCAGATACAATATTTTTATCAGCGGGGGCACAGGAAGCGGCAAGACCACATTCCTGAATGCACTGGCAGGTTTTATTCCTGCAGATGAACGGCTGATAACCATTGAAGACAGTGCGGAGCTGCAAATCCGGGGGATTCCCAATCTGGTCCGGATGGAAACAAGGAATGCCAATGTGGAAGGTTGCCAGCCCATTACTATCAGAGATCTGATTAAAACCTCTTTGAGGATGCGGCCGGACAGAATTATTGTCGGTGAGGTCAGAGGGGGAGAAGCGGTGGATCTGATTGCCAGCGCCCTGAACTGCGGACATGACGGATCGATGTCAACCGGCCATGCCAACAGCGCCCAGGATATGCTGATGCGGCTGGAAACCATGATGCTGATGGGTATGGAAATTCCGCTTCCCGCAATACGCAGGCAGATAGCTTCCGGCGTGGATATTATTGTACACCTGGGAAGGCTGCGTGACAAAACAAGAAAAGTGCTGCAGATAGCAGAGGTTACAGGCATTGAAGACGGGGAAATCCGGCTGTCTTCCCTGTTTTCCTTTGAGGAAGAGGGAGAGACGTCCGGCAGGGTACAGGGAAGACTGGTAAGAAAGGAGAAGCTGCTGCATGAAGATAAACTTAAAATGGCGGGTTTTGGATCTGCATAACCGCAAAAAAGAAGAGAAGGAAAAGGAGCATGCGCCGGATTATCGGAAATATACCTTTTCAAGGAAGGAAATTCTTCTTTACGGCGCACAGGGAGTCGGTATCGCCGCATTGCTTGCATGGTTTTTCTATCATTCCTTCTGGGCTGTGCTGCCGCTGTCGCCTCTGATTCTGTTCACATTTAAAGAAACGGAAAAAACGCTCATTCGCAGACAGAGACAACGGCTGGCAGATCAATTCAAAGACACAATTTTGTCTGTCGCAGCAGGGCTGCAGGCAGGATACTCCATTGAAAATGCCTTCCTTGAAGCGGGAAAGGATATGGAACGTCTTTATGGTGATGACAGTCTGATGGCAAAAGAGCTTCGCTTTTTCAGGAAGGGACTCAGAAATCATGTGCCGCTGGAGCTTTTGCTGGCGGATTTGGGAATCAGAAGCGGGGAGCCGGATATTGAGGATTTTGCAGAGGTCTTTTCCATAGCAAAGAGGAGCGGAGGCAATCTGAATGATATTATACGCCGCAGCGCAGCCGTAACAGGGGAAAAGATTGAGGTTAAACAGGAAATTCAGACGCTGCTGTCATCCAGAAGATATGAACAGAAAATTATGAATATGGTACCGTTTTTAATCATGGCTTATCTGCAGCTGACTTCCAGAGGCTTCTTTGACTGTCTTTACTTTAACGCTGCCGGCATTCTTATTATGACCGGCTGTCTGGCGGTATATCTGGCCGCATTTTATTTATCCAGGAAAATAATAGAAATAGAGGTGTGACATATGTGGGTTATTTATGCAGGCATCATTGCAGGAATTATTGTGCTGCTTCTGATAAGCAGGAGTACTAAAGCGGATGCGGATGCCGATATGCCGGCGCCCTGCCGCCTGTTTCTGAAGCCCGCTGCATGGCTGGAGGAACGGCTGCTAAGGCTGAGGCAGCATCTGAAAATGGAAAAGGAACCGGCATCGAGGCTGCAGCTGAAGGAGGATATGGAAATCCTGTATCCCCGTGAAGCGAAGGAACGGCTGAAAAGCTACAATACGGGTAAGCTGAGTACCGTTCTGTTCCTCATATCCATAGGGGCTTTGCTGTCAATGGCATTTTACCTGTCCGCATTTATGAATAAGAAGCTGTCGGAGGATGGCTGGCTGCAGAGGAATTCCTATGGAAAAGGAAGTCTCCGGGTAGAATTGGAAGCGTGGGAGGGAAAAAAGAAGGAAGAACTTCAGCTGGAGGTCCAGGAGAGAGAATATACCAGTAAGCAGCTGGAAGAAATGCTTCCAGAGGTCAGGAAAGCTCTTGAAAATGAGGTGAGAGGTGATAATTCCACACTGAATGAGGTATCAAAAGACCTTAATTTTCCTTCCTCACTTCCTGGATACCCTTTTCAGATTACCTGGGAGTGCGGTAATTATGAGCTGATTCACAGTGACGGAAAGGTAACAACAAAGCAGCTTGGCGAAAAGGGAGAAATTACGGAGCTTCGGGCGATCCTTACCTGCGGGGAGGAACAATGGGAAGAGATATTTGCCGTCAGAGTATGTCCTCCTGCACTCACAGAGGAGGAGCGGTTCCGAAAGCTTCTTGAAGAAACTGCGGTTAAGAGGGAAAAGGCATCCAGGCAGGAGGAAGGCTTTCTGCTTCCTGAAAGGGTGGAAATGCGGCAGATTTCCTGGAAGGAAAAAATTACGGATAACAGCATTCTTCTTTTTGCATTGTTTGTCGCTGCCGGGTGCATATTATATCGCCTTCAGGATCGGGATTTAAAGAAAAAACTGGAACAAAGAGAGGAACAGCTTCTGCTTTCCTATCCTGAGTTCATAAGTAAGCTGGCGCTTCTGATGGGAGCGGGGCTTCCCATCCGCTCCGCTTTTCAGAGAATGGCCGCGGATTATCAAAACAGAAAAACAAGAAATCAGGAGCTTATATACGTATACGAAGAACTCACCCTGGCCTGCCGGGAAATGGAGAGCGGAATAACGGAAGCACAGGCTTACGAACATTTTGGGCAGAGATGCCGCCTGACTCAGTACAGAAAATGTGCCGCGCTGCTTTCCCAGAATCTTAAAAAGGGAGCTTCGGGATTGCTGCAGGCTTTGCAGCAGGAGGCAGAACACGCTTTTGAAGAACGCAAAAGAAATGCGAGGGAACTGGGAGAAAAGGCGGGAACCAGACTGCTTCTTCCCATGATGCTGATGCTTGTGGTGGTAATGGTACTGATTATGGTGCCGGCATGCTTTTCCTTTGCGGGTATGTAGGAAATAAGGAATTATGAAAGGAGCTGTCTAAAAGACAGAATGGAGGAATAAATCTATGAAGAAAATTTATTTGCATGCTGTAAATGGTTTTGCGGAAATAAAATCACGAATCAGGAATGTCCTGAGCGGGGAAGAAGGTATGGGTACGGTTGAAGTAATTCTTATCATACTGGTTCTGATCGGACTTGTAATAATCTTTAAGAATCAGCTGACAAGCCTTGTGCAAACCATATTTTCGAAAATAACAAGTCAGGCCGGCAGTATATAGCCGGAAAGGGGAAAGCTGTGCGGAAAGGTTATATTACGGTTTATCTTTCCCTGGTTACGGGAATTCTTCTTTCCCTGCTGCTCACCGTCATAGAAGGTGTACGGATGCATACCATCCGTACACAAACGGAATGTGTGATGGATATGGCCATGGATTCGGCTCTGGCAGAATATCACCGGGAAATGCTGGAACAATATGAACTGTTTTTTATAGATATGTCCTATGGTGGCACTTCGCCGGCCTTTTCCAATACGGAGGAACATATCAGGAATTACATGAACATGAATTTTCGTCCTTATGAGCTGTTTGAAATTCCAGTCGGGAAGGATCTGACAGGACTTTCTGCAGACGGAGTTGATTTGCAGCAGGCGGCAATTGCATCAGATGAAAAGGGAGCGGTACTGAAGAAGCAGGCGATTACGTATATGAAGGATAAATGGGGGCTGGGATTCCTGGAACAGGCGGCCGTAAATGCGGGATTGATACAGACGGGAGGTTTTCTGGGAACAGATGTGGAGCTGCGCAGAAATGAAACCGAAAAACAGGTAAAAGAAGCTATTTTAAATAAAGAAGAACAGGAAGCCGAGGACTGGGAAGGAAAAAATGTGGAGCTGCCCTCAGATGTGGTAAATGAAGCAAGAGGTGAGGGAATCCTGAAGCTGGCTGTTAAAAACAGCGCTTCCCTGTCCAGGGAATCTATTCCGAAGGCGGCACTTTATACCGGGCGAAGCAATAAAATGGAAGGTACCGGGCTGCCGTCAGGAGTAGAACCACCGTCAGGAGTCTCGGATACATGTCTGTTTCTGAAATATGTTATGGATAAATGCGGTTATTATAATCAGATAAAAGACGGCTCCTCATTTTCCTATCAGGTGGAGTATATCCTGCAGGGAAAGGGAAATGACCTGGATAATTTGCGCGGCATGGCGAATCAGATCCTGCTGGTTAGAGAAGCTGCCAATGTGGCTTATCTGTTCAGTGACGGACAGAAAAAATCAGAGGCCAGAGGAGCTGCATTGCTGATTACAGGGGTTTTGGGTATGCCTGAACTGGAAGAACCCGTTACCCAGCTGATCCTTTTTGCCTGGGGTTATGCGGAGAGCGTAAAGGACTTAAGAATGCTTTTTGATGGTGAAAAGGTGCCTATTATCAAGGACTCAGGAAGCTGGAATACACCTTTCAGCCAGCTTCTGACCTTTCGGGGACATTTATCTGAATATCCGAGGGGGCAGAAGGGACTTGGCTATGGAGATTATCTGCAGGCATTCCTGTTTCTGGAATCCCAGGAGAAGGTAACGGAAAGGCTGATGGATGTTATGGAAGCGGATATCAGACAGACAAAGGGAAACAGCTGTTTTCGGATAGATGGCTGTATGGATGCGATGACGGCAGAGGCCTCCGTATCAAGCGGATATGGATATCAGTATAGTATAAAAAGAGCATATGGATACGATTAAGAAGGGAAGGAGGTGAACAGGGATGCCCCTTTTGTACGGACGCAAAGCAATAAGTAACTGTAAACTAAAAACAACAAAAGTCATGCACTTCCGAACACAGCTTCCTCACACATCAAAAGAACTTCACACATTGCCATATCCCCAGATAAGTCCGGCAAGAGGGGTGTCCCCGTTCACCTCCTTCCCGGACAGGCAGAAAATGAAGGGCTCCATGACAGTGGAGGCATCCCTTGCTGTACCGTTGTTTCTGTTTTTTATAATGAACATATTATCCATCACCTTATTTTTTCACACCTTTGCGACGAATCTGGAGACACTTCATCAACAGGGCAGGCAGCTGTCTATGCTGGCTTATACTGTGGGAGCTGAGGATGAGATGATAAAACTTATCCGTCCGGCACGGGTAAAGCCGGCGGTTCCCATTCTGGCTTATCCGGGAACCACGATAGTAAGCTGTTGCTATATGAGGGCATGGACCGGCTATGATGTGGAGCGGAACGCAGGGGGATCTGAATCAGAGGAGTATGTATATATAACGGAAACCGGAACCGTTTATCACCGGGAAAGGAATTGTACGCATCTTACGCTGTCCATCGAACTGGCGGGAAAGGATGAGGTGGAACAGCTGCGTAATGAATCAGGAGCAAAATATTATCCATGCGAGAAGTGTGGAGGTGATGGTAGCGGGCTGGTTTATCTTACCAGAGAAGGAAACAGATATCATAATACAATTGAGTGCAGCGGACTGAAGAGAACCGTCAGATGTATTCCGTTATCGGAAGCCGGAGGAAGGCCGCCCTGTTCCAGATGCGGATAAAAAGGAGGACAATATGGCAGAAAACATGATATTATGCAGCTTTTTGGGAATCTGCAGCTGTTATGACTGTAAAAAAAGAACGATACCCGGATGGCTTTTATACACTGGTATTCTTCTGGGATTAATTTATGCGGCAATGCTGCTGATTTTGGGACAATACAGCTGGTCTGCTATTCTGACCGGGGTACTTCCGGGAACCTTTATGCTTCTTCTGTGCCATATAACGGAAGGAAAACTGGGAAGCGCTGATGGTATGATGGTAATTCCCATTGGTTTGATGCATCAGTGGCAGAGGTGTACCGCAGAAGTGATTGGAGCATGTCTGCTTACCTTTTTTCTGGCAGCAGTATTGATAATAAGCAGAAAAGGCAACCGGAATACGCAGATCCCTTTTGCACCATTTCTTTGTACAGCCGTGGTTTTGGTGTGGATAATTGAATTGTGTGCGGGAATAGGTGTGGATAACTGAAGTATCCGGAGGAACGGGGAAATTATATGACAAAAGGAAATTGGGAAAAAGATGGGTATATGACTCTGGAGGCCAGTTTTATCATGCCGATTACAGTAATTCTTATTACCGCGCTTATGTATCTTTCTTTCTACCTGTATACCGTAGCTTTTCTGAATCAGGCTGCTTATATTGCGGCATTCAGAGCCAGCTTGTGTGACGAGGGGAATGCGGAAGCCGAGGCGGCGGCAGCCAGGGAGCTGGATAAACTGCTTAAGGAAAGCGTACTTCCGATTAAAGGCTTGGAAAAACAAATCAATGTTTCTGCAGTTTCCGTCGGTGTTTCATTGCAGGCCAATCTTGCGCTTCCGGCGCCCGGGCTGCAGCTTATAAGCCAAAAGGAATGGGACATAACAGCAGAGAAGAAGGTGCTGATACGGGATGCCGCCGCTTTTATCCGGGCAGCCAGACGGATTGGTGATTTTATAGAATAATATGTAACAATTCAGGACAGCAGATATATTCAAGAAGATGTGCTGTCCGAATTGATACAATAATACAAAATGGCGGAAGGGAGAAGAAAAATGGTTAAGCCGGTTTACAAGAGAGAATTAAGTCACAGTTATCTGGTTATTGAAGGAATACCCAAAGAAAAGACGGACAGCTATCAGTATAGAATGATATTGAACAACAAAATATCGGGTCTGCTTGAAGCCACTGAACGATATGTGGATGGTAAGGTATGTCTGTATTATGACATCAGTTCACGTCAGTCTCTGGAACAGATGTATGAGTCAGGGAAAATGACCTGTCAGGAGATTTTGGATGTGGTGGACAGCATGTCAGGGTTATTGGGAGGTATGGCCGGATACCTTCTTGAAGAAAGGTTCCTTTTGCTTGAACCGGAATGTATATATATGGATTTGGAAACAGAACGGCTTTGTTTCCTTTACTATCCCTTTGCAGAGAAGGAGAAACCGATCGGCAGCATTTATATGCCGATAGCGGAATTTTTTCTGGAGCATGTGGATCACAGAGAGGAAAAAGCAGTAAGCGCCGCTTATCAGTTTTATAAGATGTCGAAGGCAGAGAGTTTCACTATAGAAAGTTTCCGTGCGCTCCTGGAAAAAGGAGGCGTGGACAGACCGGATACAAAACTGGAAAACAGGTCGGAAAGCGGGCTGGAGATAGGACTGGGGTACAGTCCTGTACGGAGCAGAAGGGGCGAGGCGGCAGCAGAAAAAGGGTACCTTCAGTGGCCGGAGGATGGCTGGGAGAGCCAGATGAGTTTCTATGAAGAACCGGCAGTTTATGAATATGGCAGGACAGCGGGCCCTACAGCGTACGAGGGAACACTGTATAAAGAAAAAAGTATACATTGTACCAGTAATACAGAAACGGAAGCGGAAAAAGGTAATACTGGTGAAGAAAGAATACAGGAAAAAAAGAATGGTAAAAGAAATCTGATTGGTTTGGTGGCAGCAGTTCTTATATTTGGGATTCTCTGTGGGATTATCTGGTATTTGCAGCCGGAAGGCTCGCTTAAGGCGGTATTCTTTGGAGGCCTTGCCGCAGATGGCATAATTCTTCTTCTGTTTTTATGGAAACTGACTGCGGTAAAGGATGAAAAAAAGGGAAAGGCAGACGCAGAAAGAAAGCAGGAAAAAACGTGGGACAGTTATGCTTGCTGTGAGAAGGAGGTGTACTTTGATGACACTATATTTTCTGCAAACAACATAGGAAGCGTTTATAGCATGAGCGATATACCCGGCAATAGGATCAGAAGCCCCAGACTGACGGGAAAACTGGGGGAACAGGATATCTGTTTTGCCCTGGACAGTCTTCCGGTAACTGCAGGCAAGATGAAAGGCAGGGTGCAGCTTCTGCTGCCGGATGCTTCTGTTGGCCGTATTCATGCCCGATTCGTAGAAAAGGAAGGCAGGACGGCGCTGATGGATCTGAATTCTACAAATGGCACATTTATCAACGGGATAGGCCTGGAACAAAATGAAACAATGGTTTTGGAAGCGGGAGATGAGGTCCGGCTGGGAAGCGTCATACTACATTACGAGGAATAATATATTCTGGGATTAGGAGTTGGAAATACAGGTGAAAACTATCAAAAACGGTTTATTGACAAGGCTGTACGGAAGTGTTACCCTTTTGGTATTGAGGAATATTTTGGTGAAGAATTAGCAGTATCTGCAGGTTTTATGTCCGTAAGGGACGCAGTAAATACCATAAAACTGGGGGTAACGGGGGTGTATATGGTAAAACGGCAGACTTATCGGTACCAGGATCAGAAATACAAGGATATTCCATGGTGCAGCGCAGTGCTTACAGCTATAAATGTCGTTATTTTTTTGATATGCGAATTCACGGGTGACTGGCTGTATGATGAAGGACAGTTCAGCGTTTTGTATCTGACTCATAGCAGGGAATATTACCGTCTTGTGACATCCATGTTTCTTCATGCTGATATTGGCCATCTGGTTAATAATATGATATTATTGTACTTTGGCGGAGAGATTGTGGAGAAGACAATCGGCAGTTTCAGATACCTTGCCCTGTTTTTTATATCTGGAATCTGCGGAAATCTTCTGTCAGCTGTATATGAGCTGACTACAGGCAACTTTTATTACTCCTTTGGGGCGAGCGGGGCTGTTTTCGGATTGATAGGCGGACTGCTTTACCTGGTCATTACAAAGAAGGGACGGGCGGCTCAGATTTCCATTCAGAGAATGCTTCTTATGATTATATTTTCTCTTTATTCCGGTTTCCGCAGTGTTATGGTGAATAATGCAGCTCATTTAGGCGGGCTGATCAGCGGTTTCCTGCTGACCTTTCTTCTGTGCCATATTGGGAGGAGTATAGGGCATGGCGGCGGAGGCTATGGATATTGAGAAATGGTATTAAGACTGACTGAGGAAACAGGCTTTTGCTTAAAGAGCATAAAAACAGAGAGGATGCCTGCGGGCAGGAAGGAGAATTGTTATGAAGGATGATAACTGTATTTTTTGTAAATTAGCTAATGGAGATATTCCAACGAATACTATTTATGAGGATGAAAAGTACCGGGTAATTCTGGATTTGGGCCCTGCTACAAGAGGACATGCATTAATCCTGCCCAAGGATCATTATTGTGATCTTTATGAGCTTCCGGATGAGGTATGCGGGGAAGTTATGAAGCTGGCTAAAAGAATGGCGGCCAGGATGACCGAAAGGCTGCAGTGCAGCGGGTTTAATCTGGTTCAGAACAATGGAGAGTCCGCAGGACAGACGGTACGTCACTTTCATCTGCATTTGATTCCCAGATATGACGATGATAAGCAGAACATCAACTGGGTACCTCAAGAACCCTCACAGGAAGAGCTTGAAAATATCCGTAAGACAATTTGCGGTGAATAAAAGCGGTCCGCCGGGGAAGCTTCATTATCTTCCCCGGCAGGCGCAATCCTATTTGCCTTTTCCTGCCTTATTTTCTTCTACAATTCCATCCAGCAATTCTGTAATTGTCTTGGTCGCATTCATCTGCTGGCTTTTTCCCATTGCATTAATATAGGTCTGACGGTTAAAGTAAAGTTCCTGTACTTTCTCAACCAGAAGATCAGGGCTTAAATAGTCTTCATCTATAACCATACTGTATCCCTGAGTTTCAAAGGAGCGGGCATTCAGTATCTGATCTCCACGGCTGCTTCCTGCGGAAAGCGGAATCAGAAGATTAGGCTTTTTCAGGGCGAGAAGTTCGCAGATAGCATTTGCTCCGGCTCTGGATACCACTACATCAGCCATGGCAAACACATCCTTCAGCTCAGCTTTCAAATATTCAAATTGTGCATATCCGGATTGGTTGAGCAGCAAGTTGTCAATTTTCTCATGACCGCAGATGTGCACTATCTGAAAATCATTGAGCAGCTTTGGCAGAGCCTCACGAACAGCCTGATTGATGGAAGCAGCGCCAAGGGAACCGCCTATTACCATAAGTACAGGCTTATTGGCAGTAAAATGACACAGCTCCAGTGCGGCAAGCTTATTTCCTTTGGATAGTTCATCACGGATAGGAGAGCCTGTAAGTACAGCTTTTTCCGTGGGAAGACTGTGCAGCGTTTCGGGGAAATTGCAGCATACCTTTGCAGCAACCGGGATACAGAGCTTATTAGCGAGTCCCGGTGTCATATCTGATTCGTGGATAACACAGGGAATCTTCAGGGAGGATGCTGCGCGGACTACAGGGACGGATACAAAACCGCCTTTGGAAAATACAATGTCCGGGCGGATTTCCTTCAAATATTTTCTTGCCTCTCCATATCCCTTTATAACGCGAAAGGGATCTGTAAAGTTCTTTAAGTCAAAATAGCGCCGGAATTTTCCGGTGGATATTCCGTAGTAGGGGATGTCATAATCCTCTATCAGTTTTTTCTCCATTCCATTGTAGGAACCGATGTAGGAAATTTCATAACCGAGCTGTGACAGCCTTGGCAGCAGGGCAATATTTGGCGTAATATGACCGGCGGTGCCACCGCCGGTAAGAACGATTTTCTTTGACATGAATTAGCCCCCTAGCTGAATTATTAATTTGCGGTTCCCACAATGGATTCCAGTGCCACAGCCAGCTGATCAGGGCAGGATGTAGGCTTGAAGCCGCATTTGATTCCTTTCAGACGGGAAATTGCCTCTTTTGCGGGCATTCCTTCCACCAGGCGGGAAATACCCTGGAGATTACCATTGCAGCCTCCCGTAAAATGTACAGATTTGATGATTCCATTATCCAGTTCAATGTCTATTGCGCTGGAGCAAGTGCCTTTTGTTCTGTATTTCATAATATGCCTCCAAATTAAACAATATAAATTCAATATCCGAATTATATCAAAAATCCTCCTTTGTTACCAGTATTTTCACAATAAATCCGCGATTATGGCAGATTGAGGCGTAATTCTCCGATCGATTCCCGGCCTGTCCGTATTGTGGCAGGCGGTTCAATCTCCTATAATACTATTCACAAAGGAACCAAAAAAGGCTGGTCTCACAGCTGCAGAAGCAGAACAGGGGACGGGAGGCTGTCTGATACGGACAGCAGATTGGAGGAGAGTATGACTTCGTTTGTGGAAAATAAAGAACTGGTGGCTATGACAATTATATTGCTATTATTGAGCATATTATGCAAGTTTATAACAGGAATTTTTCTGAATACGCTGATAAGGGAGGCTGAAAACATGTCCTCAACGGAAAACAAGGTGCTTAAGCAGTGTAAGATTAAATTCCGTAACTGTTACAAGCTCAATGACGGAGTTCCCAACATACCGGTTTTTGTGGACAAGTTTTTAAATCGGATTCAAATATGGAAATTTTCCATGGACGGGCTGTCCCATTTTGCCGGGCAGCTTATGATGCTTTCGGTATTTTTTGCAGGGGCGGGGGCGTGTAAGGGGATTATTGACGGAAAAACACTGGGGGAAATCCTTCCGTTCTATCTTATGAGCTTTCTGGGATTGTATTTGTATTTCAGCGTTTCAGGCCTGGTGGATGTACATGGGAAAAAGGCTGCGCTTAAGACCAGTCTGACAGACTATCTGGAAAATCATATGGCGGCCAGGCTTTCATTACTGGATGAGTCGGAATGGCTGGCCGGAGCCGAAGTCAGGAGCGTATCGGCCGGAGGTGCCATACTCAGGGAAATGGAGAGTATAGGGGAAGAACAGGATAAAATACAAGCGGAAGCAGAGCAGACAACAGTAAAACAATCGGCGGGAAAACTGATAGCTGCGGAGCTAAAGGAAAAAATACGGCCGGAAAGAGCAGAGACAATGGAAAAGAGCCCGGCGGAAACTCAGATGGAGGAACAGATTTTTACCAAGAATCAGGAAAAAGAACTGGAAGAGCTTCTGAAGGAGTTTTTTGCATAATACAGCACTGCTGGCAGAAGCAGAAAAAATGCAGAATTCAGAAAACCGTATTCTTAACAAAAAAGGAAAAAACGAGGAAAAACAAGGCTTCTTATAAAAACTCTTGAAAATAAAAACCAACTTTGCTACACTAAGAACGGAAATTGAGCGAAATTGCAGGTTTTCTGCGATGGCTGCGGTTATATCTATTTGTTTGCTGCCAAGTGCAGCAGAATTGGAGGATAAGCAGATGAGCAAAGTGACTTTTGATTATTCAAAAGCAGCACCTTTTATCGGTGCGCATGAAGTAGATTTTATGAAAAAACAGGTGATGGATGCCAGGGAACTTCTGGTTTCCAAGACCGGTGCGGGAAATGATTTTCTTGGCTGGATCGATCTGCCGGTTGATTATGATAAGGAAGAGTTTGACAGAATTAAAAAAGCAGCGGCTAAAATCCAGAGTGATTCAGAAGTGCTTCTGGTTATCGGAATTGGTGGTTCTTATCTGGGAGCAAGAGCTGCAATTGAATTTTTAAGACACAGCTTCTATAACAGTGTAAGCAAGGAGATTAGAAAAACTCCTGAAATTTATTTCGTTGGAAATTCCATCAGCTCTACATATATCAGGCATTTGATTGATGTGATTGGGGACAGAGACTTTTCTATTAATATGATCTCTAAGTCCGGTACTACCACAGAACCCGCAATTGCATTCCGTGTATTCAAGGAAATGATGGAAATGAAATACGGCAAGAAAGAAGCTGCCGGAAGAATTTATGCAACCACAGACCGTGCGAAGGGATCCCTGAAGGGACTGGCAACGGAAGAAGGTTACGAAAGCTTTGTTGTTCCGGATGATGTGGGAGGACGTTTTTCCGTTCTGACTGCAGTAGGTCTGCTTCCTATCGCAGTAAGCGGTGCGGACATTGACAAGTTAATGGAAGGTGCAGCTGATGGACGCAAGAAAGCGCTGGAGGCTGAATACGAAGATAATGATGCACTGAAGTATGCGGCTGTCCGCAATATCCTTCACAGAAAAGGAAAATCAGTGGAAATTCTGGCTAACTATGAGCCCAGTGTTCACTATGTATCCGAATGGTGGAAGCAGCTGTACGGTGAAAGCGAAGGAAAGGACCAGAAGGGTATTTTCCCGGCAAGCGTTGACCTGACGACAGATCTGCACTCTATGGGACAGTTTATTCAGGACGGTTCCCGTATTATGTTTGAGACGGTTATTAATGTAGAGACATCCAGAGAAGAAATCACCATCAATGAAGAGCCTGTGGATCTTGACGGATTGAATTATCTGGCAGGGAAGAGTGTTGATTTCGTTAACAAGAGCGCGATGAACGGAACCATCCTGGCTCATACGGATGGTCAGGTTCCCAACCTGATGATCGACGTGCCTGAGGTGAACGAGTTCTATCTGGGCCAGCTGTTCTACTTCTTTGAGTTTGCATGCGGAGTCAGCGGATATCTGCTTGGCGTAAACCCGTTTAACCAGCCTGGCGTAGAAAGCTATAAGAAAAATATGTTTGCGCTGCTTGGAAAACCGGGATATGAAGCGCAGAGAGAAGAGCTTCTGAAGAGACTGTAAAAAACAGCCCGTTTCGGAGCAGAAAAATAAATAAGAAGCCGTAAAAAGGTATTAAGCTGCGAAAGGGTGTGCAAATTATTCAAATCACGCCCTTTCGTTTTTTTAGCCATATTATTTTTTATTTTGTCGATATCATGTCTTTTAAATATCTTTATCTTCCTTTTATTGGTTGCTCTGTGGAAATAAATAAGCTACAATTACGTTAATGAGACGGTTATTTAGGAAAGGAGGCAGCTTCATGGGAGGGAAAATTCAGGATATATCGACAATGCAGGATGTTCTTCATGAATCTATGACGGGTTTATGGATAATAGAAATAGAGGAAGGCTGTAATTCCCGGATGTTTGCGGATGAGACGATGCTGGATCTTCTCGGCCTTACTGAAGAGGCCTCGCCAGAGGAATGCTATGAACACTGGTACCGGAATATCGATAAGGAATATTATCCGGTGGTAAATTCCTGTGTGGATAATATGATAAGGCAAGGCAGGGCTGAGGTGCAGTATCCATGGCAGCATCCGGTGTTTGGAAGGATTTATATCCGTTGCGGCGGTGTGGCAGAGCGTATCAGTGAGAAGATATTAAGACTCAGAGGGTATCACCAGAATGTGACGGACACTATAGTTATGCGGCGGGAAAAAGAAAAACTGGAGGAACTTAATGAAGAAATAGTAGGTTCTCTTCATAATCTTTTTTTTGCGGTGTATCGGATTGATATGGAGAGTAATTCTGTACGTGCCATTCGGGTTCCGGAGGACGTGGAGGAAATATCGGAGGAGGAATTTTCTTACGATTTGTTCTGGGATGATTTTGCAAGGAAGACATTGCATCCCAGCTGGTATGAGGATATGAAACGGGAACTTTCCCTGCAGCATTTCCGTGAGCTTATTGTTGAGGGGTATGACAGATATACAATTGAGGGCTACAGGAAGATAAACGGAGAGTATCATTACATATCCTGCAATGTTTACTTTGGGGGAAAGAAGAACTGGGCGATTCTTGCGCTCCAGGATACACACGAGCAGAAAAAGAGAGAAGAGGAAAGCCGGAGTGCGCTTAAGGAGGCATATGAGCTGGCGCAGAACGCCAATAAGGCTAAAAGTGATTTCCTTTCAAAAATGTCCCATGATATCAGGACTCCGCTGAATGCTGTCATCGGTATGACGGAGCTGGCCAGGCTGCATATGGATGATAAGGAAAGACTGCTGTATGATCTGGAACAAATCGGAGTATCCAGCCAACTGCTGCTGAGCCTGGTAAATGAAGTGCTGGATATGAGCAAAATTGAAAGCGGTAAGTTTGAACTTAATAATAGTGATTTTAATCTTCATGAGCTTCTGGAAGAAGTAATTTGCCTGATGAGGACTCAGGCAGAGGAGAAAAAACAGATATTCCATGTGTCCATGGATGAATTGAAGCATGAGCGTGTAATTGGCGATCGTGCCAGATTAAGTCAGATTTTTTTGAATATTATGAGCAATGCATGCAAGTATACTCCGGAAGGAGGAGAGATATTCATTTCAGTTTCTGAGCTTTCCTCCGGAAACAGCAGGCTGGGACGTTACCGTTTTGTTTTCAGAGATACCGGGATTGGAATGAGCGAGGAATATCTGCAGCATATTTTTGAACCCTTCAGCAGAGCTAACGACTCCCGGATCAGCAAAATCAGCGGTACCGGACTTGGGATGGGAATTACCAAGAACCTGGTTCAGATGATGGGAGGGGAAATCCGGGTAGAAAGCAGAATTGGGGAGGGCAGCTGTTTTACGGTAATATTGGAATTAAGGCTGCAGGAAGAAAAGGCGGAAGAAGTACCTGAACTTAGAATTCAGGATGTGGACTGCAGGGGCATACATATTCTGTTGGCAGAGGATAATGAGCTAAACAGAGAAATAGCGGCAAGTCTGCTGGAGGTAACCGGGGCCTGTGTGGAAACTGCTGAAAATGGAAAAGAAGCGCTGGAAATGTTCCGGGCCTCTCAGCCGGGGTATTATCAGATTATTTTTATGGATATCCAGATGCCGGTAATGAACGGCTATGAAGCTGTAGAGGCAATCCGCAGACTGGAACGCGCGGATGCCTCGGAGGTTGTCATTGTTGCAATGACGGCAAATGCATTTGCAGAAGATGTGATAAAGTCTCTGCAGGCCGGGATGAACGAGCATCTGGCAAAGCCGATTCAGCCGGGGCGTATGGCTGAGGTGCTGGCAAAGAGGGTGCTTCATAAAATGTAGTATTCTTCATTAGGGTGAATTGAATTAGGTGTGAATTGAATTAAGTATGAATTGAATTAGATGTGAATTGAGTTGGTGTGAATTGGACTGGATGTGTATCGGTTTGGAAGTATGCCAGCTTTTGGGTATAAAGGACTGCAAATCATAGGATCGTGTTATTTTGGAATAGTATTAAGCTAGATTTACCGGAGGGCTCCGGATATAATGAAGAAAAAAGTATTTTTATCCTGATTTATTAATGAGTAAGCGGAGGGCTGCAACATGAAAGAACTGTATAAGCTGCCGGCAAGACCGGAAGCAAACCGACAGAATATCCTGCAGGGGGATAAATACCGGATTACTATGCTGACTGAGGGGCTGGTACGTCTGGAATACAGCGAGGACGGAATTTTCGAGGACAGGGCGACACAGACTGTTATCAACCGAGATTTCCCGCCTGTGGAGTTTCAGGTGAAGGAGACGGAGGAAGAGCTGGAAATTCTGACCTGGAGATTTCGCCTGAATTACAATAAAAAAGAATTCAATCCCAGAGGACTCAAGGCTCAGGTGCTTGGAAATACAGGTTTCTGGAATAATGTATGGCATTATGGAGACGAGCTTCGGGATCTGAAGGGAACGGCAAGGACACTGGATACGGTAGACGGCGCCTGTGAACTGGGGCATGGTCTTGTCTCTACGGAAGGTTTTTCCGTATTGGATGATTCTGCTTCACTTATTCTTACCGAGGAAGGATGGGTTGCACCCCGCAAAAAAGGAATTCAGGATATTTATTTCTGGGGTTACGGGCTGGACTATCTGGAATGTCTGAAGGATTTTTATTATCTTTGTGGTAAAACCCCCATGCTGCCCAGGTTCGCATTGGGGAACTGGTGGAGCCGTTACTATGAATATACCGAAGCGAGTTATCTGGAGTTGATGAACCGTTTCGATGAAGAGGGAATCCCTTTTACAGTTGCAGTCATTGATATGGACTGGCATTTGGTAAATATCGATCCCAAATATGGAACCGGCTGGACAGGCTATACATGGAACAGGGAGTTTTTCCCGGATCCGAAGCGATTTATGGACAGCCTGCATGAGCGTGGTATGAGAATTACATTGAATGTGCATCCGGCAGACGGAATCCGCCCGCATGAGGAAATGTATGAGGCTATGGCAAAGGAACTGGGAAAGGATATATCCAGGGAAGAGCCTGTGGCCTTTGAAATTACGGATCCGGCATTCCTTTCCGCCTATTTTAAATATGCGCACCATCCCAATGAAGAAAAAGGGGTGGATTTCTGGTGGCTTGACTGGCAGCAGGGCGGTATTACGAAGATGGAAGGCCTGGATCCGCTGTGGATGCTCAACCACTTCCATTTCCTGGACAGCGCAAGAAATGGAAAGCGTCCCATGACTTTTTCAAGATATGCAGGTCCCGGTTCCCATAGATATCCGGTGGGATTTTCAGGTGATACGGTAGTTACGTGGGAATCTCTGAAGTTCCAGCCTTATTTTACCAGTACGGCATCCAATATCGGTTATGGCTGGTGGAGCCATGATATCGGCGGTCATATGAATGGATATAAGGATGATGAGCTGGAAGGACGCTGGTACCAGCTGGGTGTATTCTCTCCTGTTAACCGGCTTCACAGCACTAAAAACGAATTTAATGGAAAGGAGCCCTGGCGTTTTAATCCGGAAATTCACAGTATGATGAATGAATTTCTGCAGCTGCGCCATAAAATGGTTCCGTACCTGTATACTATGAATTACAGAGCATATGCGCAGGATACACCGCTGGTGCTGCCGATGTATTATTATAATCCCAGATGCCTTGAGTCCTACCGGGTACCAAATGAGTATTATTTTGGAACCGGGCTGATTGTTGCCCCGATTACTTCCCCTCGTCTGTCAGGATTGAACCGCGCAAAGGAAAGAGTATGGCTTCCGGAAGGAACCTTCATTGATTTCTTCAGCGGTACCATTTATGAAGGCGGCCGTATGATGGACATGTACAGGGATATCAATACCATGCCTGTTTTTGCGAAAGCAGGAGCTGTTATTCCCATGACAGAAGAAATCGATGCGGTGAGTACCTGCGGAAATCCTTCTTCTCTGACGCTTAAGGTTTATGCCGGAGCTGACGGCAGTTTTTCGCTGTATGAGGATGATAATGAAACCTGTGATTATGAAAAGGGCATCTGTGCGATTACGGAATTTGAATGGAAGTGGGATGGCGAGCAGCGTTTTGCAGTTCATCCGGTGCAGGGCGAGCTTTCTCTGGTACCTGAAAAGAGGGATTATACAATAGAGATTTGGGGATGTACGGAAAGCGAAGTGTTATGTACCTCCAATGGAAAAACGGCAGAGGCGGAAGCCTCCTATGATGCGGATAAGAACTGCCTGAAAATTACAGTAAGCCAGGCTGATGCGTGTGCTGAGACAGTGATTACCTTTGTAAGGAAGCTGGTTCTGGCTGAGAATCCTGTGAAGAAGACAGTTTATGCTTTCCTGGATCAGGCGGAAATGGAATTTGATATTAAGACCCGGATTTATCAGCTGGTATGCAGCGGAAAATCACCGCTTGTTATTATTGGAGAGCTGCAGGCCATGGATTTATCGGAAGATCTGGTGAAGTGTATTTCTGAAATGCTGACTGCACAGGGTAGTCTGGCATAACGTCTAACAAGTTCTGTTCCAGGCTCCCCGGGGAGCCTGGATTCGTTTTTTAAGGGATAAGAAGAAGGAAGCGGGACGGGTTGATAATAGCGGATAAATGGGAGGAACAGTTGTGGAGCGGGCTTTGCATATCGTGGTATTGGACAGAAGCAGCGTGGGAGAGGATGTGTCGGTGGAGCCTCTGAAAAAGTACGGAGAGGTTACCTTCCACATGACAACGAAGGATGAGGAAGCAGCTGAACGGGTTAAGGATGCAGATATTATTATTGTGAATAAAACGCCTATGAATGCTGATACCCTGGATGGCGCGAGCCATCTGAAGCTTATCTGTGAGTTTGCAACCGGCTTTGATAATGTGGATTTGGATTACTGCAGAAAAAGGGGAATCCCGGTAGTAAATGTGGTCAATTATTCCACGGCTGCTGTGGCACAGCATACAATAGCCTGTGTTCTCTATATTCTGGAAAAGCTTCGTTATTACGATGATTATGTAAAGTCCGGGGCTTATGGGTCACAGCCGAGATTTTCCCATTTCGGTCTGCCTTACTCAGAGCTTGATGGTAAGACCTGGGGAATCGTGGGCATGGGAAATATCGGACGTAAAGTAGCCGCTATTGCAGAGGCTTTCGGCTGCCGCGTTATCTGCTTTTCGGCATCCGGCCGAGGAGGCTGTACGGATTATGAGCAGGTGGATTTTGAAACCTTACTGCGGGAATCTGATGTGCTCACACTGCATTGTCCTCTGAGTGACAGAACGAGAAACCTGATTGATCTGGAAGCGTTAAAAAAGATGAAAAAAACGGCGATTCTGGTAAATGTGGCAAGAGGCGCCGTAGTGAATGAAGCTGATCTTTGTACCGCACTGCAGGAAAATTGGATTATGGGGGCAGGAATTGATGTATTAAGCAGGGAGCCGATTGATCCGGGGAATCCGCTTTTGCAGATTCAGGACAGCAGCAGACTTCTGATTACGCCACATATGGCCTGGGCAAGCGTGGAAGCGCGTACCCGGGTGGTTACGGAAACCTGCAGGAATATTGAGGCTTTTTTACGGGGAGAAGCCAGGAATGTGGTAAATCCGTAAGAAGGATTGGCAGTGAAAAGGATGGGCACTCAGAGGGTGGAATTGAAAGGGATAGGGATAAAAAGGAAGCTTTCAGGATGGCAGGAAAATAGAAACTGCAGATAATAAAGGAATACCGGAGCGGCAGGCCAGATGTTTCTAACAGATATCTGAAAACGGCTGGTATCAGCTGCGTGCATTGTGGCCGTATGCCGCTGGGGATTCCTTTTAATTTTTTTATACGGACTATATATTGTTTTTAGGAATAGGATTTACAGAAATTAAAAAGTCAGTATAATCATGCGGGCAGCAGTATATATGGCCTGTCGGCTACCTCTTTTTATTCCCTTTTTTTCTTGAGGCCCAGCTTTTATGAAGCTGCTGCCGTTCACGCAGGTAGCTGTTTTTGTTTTCTGTATATTTTGCCTCATTTTTTAATTTAAGATAGCTGTTCCAGCGTTCCCGGGAAAGTTCGCCGTTCTCAATGGCGGTATTTACAGCACAGCCGGGTTCGCTTTTATGCTGGCAGTCTGAGAAACGGCAAAGAGGAAAATACTGTTCAATATCGGAAAAAGCCTCGCCAAGCCCGGAGGAGACATCCCACATACCCAGCTCACGCATGCCGGGAGTATCAATTATCATGGCTCCGCAGGAAAGGCGGATAAGCTGCCGGTGTGTAGTGGTATGGCGTCCGCGGGAATCATCCTCTCGGATGGCGCCTGTGTCCATCATTTCCTGTCCGGCCAGAGCATTGAGCAGGCTGGATTTTCCGACCCCGGAGGAGCCTAGAAAGACAATAGTTTTGCCCGGAAGCAGATATTGTTTTACGCTGTCGAGGCCAAGTCCGGTTTTAGAGCTGACGGCATAGACGTCTACGCCAAGCGCTGCCGCGCGGACTTTATCGGCCGCTGCCTCCCAGTTTTCATTTAAATCTGCTTTGGTAAGAAGTACTACAGGCTGTGCCCCGCTTTGCCAGGCCAGCGTCAGATAACGATCCAGCCGCCGCAGGTTCAAATCATGATTCAGTGACTGCATGATAAATACATAGTCAAAGTTAGCAGCGACTGCCTGTTCCGCGTGACCTGCAGAAGATGGATCCAGGCGGGAAAAAAAGGTGCGGCGGTGAAGCGTTTTATAAATAATGCTGTCGCCATCGTTCTGCCAGGAAAGAAGGACAAAATCCCCTGTAGTGGGAAAAGGTTCATCTCCGGCATAATAGGATCCTTTTTTTAATCTGGCATAGCCATTGCCATGGGCGCTGACAATCTCAAACCTGTCTTTATACACAGCGGTAATTCTCGCGACAGTTCCATCAGTTCCCGCAGGCAGAAGGTCGCGGGTAAATCCATAGGTCTCTATATTTATATCTGTATTCATGCATTATTCCTCCGAAAATTATATTTAAAGTTTTAAAATAAGTTTTGTCTGACTGTGTTAAGTTGTTTATTTTTTCTCTCATAATAGAATCATCTCCTTTTCTTTTTGACGGCGGCAACCCTGAAAAAGGGCGCAAAAATCCCGCAGAAACAAGCCTTGGCTGCGGTTTCTGCGGGACATAATTAACCATATGCAATGGAATTACATACAAACAGGATGCATGAAAGGATTGTCGCTTTGTTTACATGTTCAATTAGCGGAAGGACACCTCGTTCTTTGCTGTCATTATTCATATCTCCTTTCATTTTTTCTTTGAAAAGCTAAAATACATATTCAGTATAAAGTATGATAAGGAAATATGCAACCGGAATTTTGATAAAGTTTTGGCGGAGGAATTTTTATTATTTCATAAATGAGTTTTATATGGATGAAGTGATGGAGCCAGATTTTATACGGGATTGGTAAAAATGCTTTTCAGAAGAGTATTTATGACCGACAGCTTGTTTTCATAGTTTTTCGGCGGTATAATATCCAGAAATGTATGGCCAGTAATTATTATTTTGGAGGATACAGTGAGTCAGAAGCATGGAGTAAGAGAGAAATATAATACGGCGTGTTGGGCGGCGGTTATTATAGGGCTGTTACTGACCGGTTGCATTGTGTGTGCAGCGGCGTTATGGAGCGCCGGAAATAAGAAGGAGGATGCACTGAGACTGGCAGAGGGGTATGCAGTTAGAACGGAAGCGCTTCTGGACAGCTTGTTTCATAAGACGGATGTGCTGGAATCTATTGTGATTACGGGCAGGGGAGAGATTTCGGAGGAGGCGTTCCGGGATTTGGCCAAATCTCTGGCAGATGGAGAGGGAATCCGGGCCATTCAGTATCTGCCGGGAGGCGCGGTTTTATATTGCTATCCGTTAGAGGGAAATGAGGCAGTTATTGGTAATAATGTTTTTGATAATCCACGTCGTCGGGATGATGCTTTGCTGGCTGTGGACACACGGGAAATTGCGCTGTCCGGCCCGTACAGTCTGACACAGGGCGGATTGGGGCTTGTAGCGCGGAATCCTATTTTTCTGACCGATGAAAACGGGAAAGAGAGTTTCTGGGGATTTTCCGTAATTATCCTGGATTTGCCGGAGGCTTTGAATCCGTTGATGCTGGAGGAACTGGAAACCGAGGGTTATGATTACCGGCTTCATGTTATTACGGAGACCGGAGAGGATATGACGATTGCCGGAGCAGAGCAGATTGATGAGAAAAGAAGTCTTAGCTATGAGGTAAGTGTGCCCAATCATACATGGGTGCTGAGTATGGCGCCGAAAAATGGATGGGTAAATCCGTTGGTGTTGGTGTATCTGCTGCTGGCCGGGTGGATTATTACAGCGTTGAGCGCTCTGCTTGTATACCAGCAGCAAAGGCGAGTGTCCGAGCTTCAGAGATTTGCATCCATAGATGAACTGACAGGACTTTATAACAGGAGGTATCTTGGAGAGCTTCTGGATAAATTGTGTAAAGGTGCAAATGCATTTGCTGTTTTTTATATGGATTTAAATCACTTTAAAGCGGTAAATGACGAATTGGGCCATGCGGCAGGGGATGCAATATTAAAGGAAGCTTCGGAGCGGATGCGCAGCTGCGCAGGCGGAGACAATCCAACAGCACGGATCGGCGGGGATGAATTCGTAGTGGTATGTCCCGGAAGCAGATTGGCGGAAATTAAAAATATGGAGTCCCGGCTGCGGGAGGTAATAGAGAAGCCTTTTTATGTGGATGGAGAATGCCGGCAGTTGTCATTAAGTATCGGTATTGCTGTATTTCCAGAGGATGGAAAGACTTATGACAGCCTGATGCAGAAGGCAGATCACAGGATGTACCAGGAAAAGAAAAAGGAAAATCACAAAAAGGAAAGTCGGAAAAAATAGAAATCAGAATAAAAAATGTAAAATTAAGAGGTAAAATGCCGGGCGCTGAAAAACAGGCTCGGCATTTTTGGCATTTTATAAACTGGGGGGCTTAATGTTTTCCGATTAACTGTATTTGGGGCTGGGCTGATATTATCGGGTATATTAAAAAAGCAGTCAGGATTCAATCAGAAAAGCATCCAGCATCTCCAATATACGTTCCTCGTTTCCGGAAGGAAACGCTGTGGGCAGCTTTTCCTTCTGTTCGGACAGGAAGGACAGGGAGACAGGAAGGTATTCTTCCAGTTTTTTCAGATATGCTTCATCGAACCATGAACCGCTGCCTGCAGCAGAGGTGAGTATGAGTTCATGGCAGTTTTGCAGGAGAAAATCACGAAAGGCAGGATTTCTGCAGGGGCAGAGGTCAAAAAGGCCGGCGGTGTAGGAAAAGAGACGGTTGACTCTGGCAGCTGTTTCTTTCGGGGTGAGGCAGGAGGAGAGCAGTGTCCGGCTTCCGTTTCCCTTATCTTCGCCGATATCCTGCAGATCATCACAGAGCTGAAGAAGAAAGCCAAAACCGAAATAAAATAAAATTTCCTCTTCCGTCATTTTGAGATTGATAAAAAACCGGTCTATGAGGACGGACAGGCCGCCTTTATATATGGAAATATCCATAATATTCCGTTCGGTAAGAAACAGGGATGCATCGGCCTGTTTTTGACTGATTTCCTGCGCCTCCAGCATGAGAAGAAGGCCCTGGCGGATATCTTTTCCCGAGGCTTCACCATAAGAGGCGACCGACTCCGGACTGGGGTAGACGGCGAAAATATCTGCCAGAAGCTGGGCGGTTTTTTCTTCATGGAGGGACAGCAGGGTGATGGGAAGGCCGCTTATTTTATGATGTATGAGGAGATTAAAATGCTTTTTCTCCTCGGAAGTATGTTTGGGATCATCAAGAAAGTTATCGGTAAAGGGATAGAGCATGCTATAGCCAAAGATGGAAGAGGGACAGTCCTGAGGCAGCCCGTTCTGCTCCCTGAAAATGGAATAGACCATGAAATTGCGCAGGGCCTGACCCATATCCTCCGGCTTCATTTCAGGTGCAAAGCTGCGGACCTGCCGGAGAAAGTCCTTCATGGAAGCCTGAAAGGCGGTCAGGCTGTCCTCAGACATGGCTTTGCAAATACCCAGGATCGGTTCGTCAAACAGGAGCCCGTGAAACAGCGATTCCATTTCCTGTGTCCATTTCTGCAGCTGGGGAGCAGGGGACTGGGAATAGGCGGCCTGTTCCGGCTGCTTCCTGGAGAAGGGCAGCCTGACCGCAATTCTGCTTCGGGATGGGAAGGCCTTCATATGCCGCTGAAGCCGTTCCATAGCAGCAGTTACCCAGGCCTCGTTGTTTCTTTTTTCCTCCAGGGATACAGGGGAGAGAAAATCGGGGAAGGTGTCCTGGGAAGAGAGCCATAGTCCGCGGATGCGTGGAAGAAGGGCAGAGGTTATATAATTTTTATCAAATATCATGGGGATTCTCCTGTCTGTCCGACGTGTTTGAAAAAACGTTGTGTTGTTAATTTTTGGTACTGTTATCATTATGCAGGGAATGAAGGGGAATTACAAGCAAATTGTGGTTGCAGGGTGATGCATTCTGAAAACATTCCGAACTCTTTCCCTTTATACAATACAATGATAGAATAAGGCAATAGGTAAGGGCAGGGAAGAAGATAAAAAGGATTGAGGGGGAGTATATGAACTGGAGAAAGAGTATTCTGGTGAGAGTAGCGGTGCTGTTTGTTCTTCTGGGAAGCGTTACTGCAGTTTCAATGGGAATTATAGCTTATTCTTTTGCAAAGCATGCCATAGCGAAAAATATGTACAACGCACATAAGGACGTTGTTTGGCAACTCAGCAAAAGTATTGATTTTGAAGTGCAGAAGAATCTGGCTATCATTACTTCTCTGTACTACGATGAAAATCTCAAAAAAATTTTTATGGAAAACAATGCGTCGGAGTATGAGATGATTCAAATGGAAGCTCGTGCCGTAGACATTGTCAGACAGACTAAAAATACACAGCCTTTGAATAACTGCAATATTATTTTATTTGATGCTTCAGGCGGTGTTTACGGAATGGTTACGGAGGGAACAGATTTTACCTGGCTGGAAGGAAAGCCTTATTTTTCCAAGTTGGCTTCGAGCCGCAGTATTATATGGGAGGGAGGAAGTACCGGAATTGGTAAAAACAATGAGGGACGGTTTATTATCAGTGCTATTAAGGCGGTTAAAGACAAGCATGGCAGGGTTTTGTATTACATAGTTGCCGAAACGGACGAAAAGGTTTTTTTTGATCTATATAAAGGCACTTTGAATTTAAATAATACCATATGTATTGTAGATGAGTATGGGACAATTGCTTCCAGTAGCATCCGGGAACAGAATGGAGAAAGCTTTTCGGAACAGTATGGAGTGACTGCAGAACAACTGGATAGCGGCCTTGACAGAAAAGTTCGTCTTAATTCCAGGGATTATATGGTGTTAAAGAAGCAAATTTCCGGAACTAATTGGTGGATTGTGGATATGGTGCCATTTAAGCAGATGTCAGAGGAGGTTTTCTGGCTTCGCATGGTACTGGGAATTTTTATACTGGTTATGATTGTGTTTACAGTAGTTCTGACTTTGATGTTGATGTTATATTTTGGAAGGCCGATAAACCAGTTAAAGCATTGTATGATGCAGGTTACAAAGGGAAAATTTTCAGAGCATATGGATTATCAGAGGGACGATGAGATTAAGGTGCTGGCCGAAGGGTTCAATATGATGGTGGAGGATCTGAAGATATATATGAAGGATCTGGTCTATCAGCAGCAGCTTTTGCGAAACGCTGAGTTAAAGGCAATGCAGGCTCAGATCAGGCCTCATTTTCTATACAATACTCTGGAATCAATTTCTTATCTTGCACAAATGGGGGAAAATTCAAAAATTAAAGTATTGGCTCAATCGCTTATCGGGCTGCTGCGTATGACTATTGGGGATATCAGGAGTACCATAACCCTGGAGGAGGAGCTGGAAGGGGTAAGACAGTATATAAATATTCAGAATATCCGTTACGGTAATACTCTGAGAGAAAGCATCTATGCGGAACCGGAAATCATGGAGTGTAAAATACTTAAGCTATTGCTTCAACCAATAGTGGAGAACGCTATTATACATGGTATTGCACCTCTTTCGGCATCGGGAATAGTAATGATATATGGAAAGCGGGATGAGGACGGAATCTGTATAGAAATCAGTGATAATGGAGTGGGCATGGAAGCCGGAGAGGTAGAAAGACTTTTGAGTGACAGAAAGAGAGAGGGGAATTTTTCAGAGATAGGTATTGCTAATGTGCAGGATCGGATTCAGACACTGTATGGGAAAAAATATGGGTTGGCAATATTCAGCCAGCCGGGTTGCGGGACTACGGTAGAAGTCCATTTGCCCTATATATTGAGTGAGGGAGATGAAATTAAAAATGAGGGAAAAGAGACAGAAGATACTGATTGTTGAGGATGAACCGATACTTCGACAGGGACTTGAGGTTCTGGGAGACTGGGGCAAAAACGGACTGATACTTATTGGCAGCGTACAAAACGGCAGAGAAGCGTTGGAACTGATGGCGACGGAACTGCCTGACATAATTATTACGGATATCATGATGCCTGTTATGGATGGAATTGAACTGATAAAAAGGGTGAAGATTCAGTATCCGGAGGTGGAAATTATTGTTTTGAGCAATTACAGTGATTTCCAGTATGTGAGGCAGGCTATGAAAGCGGGGGCTGCCGATTACCTGTTAAAAGTGCAGATTGACTTTGACAGCCTTCTTGATGTTGTAAATAAGGTTGGCGAGGATATTTTACATAGAAAGAGAATACAAGAGTTTAGAATTCCTGATGAATTGGAGATCGAAAGGAGCGCTTTTTTAAAGCGGTTGTTGTTCTGTACAGAAGTTGAAGATAAAGATGCGGAAAAGAGTGCAGAGAGTCTGGGGTTAATATGGAACAGCAGACGCCTGGCCGTATATACAGTGGAATTTTTTAAGGATAAACAGGAATTGAGAGGGGAAGAAAAAGCAGAACTTTTAAACAGGATACGTGAATGTCTGACGGAGTTTGAGGAAGGTATGGTCCGGATGCAGGAGAATATGGGACGTATATATTTCATTGCGGTATGGAATAAAGATACCTCGAAAATATTGTGTGAATTTCTGAAAAAAAGGATTGTTCCGGGCAACGGAATTTCATTCCGTATGGCAGCAGGTATTATGGTTAACAGCTTTTCACAAATTCCGAGGTCAAGAACCAGTTCGGAGAGAGGCCTATCCTATTGCTTTTATTTAGGGGAAAACACTTGCTTTGACTGTAGCCAGCGGCATATGGACAAAATAATATGGTCACTTGATGGTGAAAAACTGAGATACGCCTGTATTGTAAAAGATGTAAATGTAATTATGGAAATCGCAGATGACCTGTTGAAAACGGCTGTAAGTGATGATTTTATGGACCCTTATGATTTATTGAAGTCCGCAGAGGGAATACTGCATATCCTTATGGTGAATGTGCGGAAAAATGAAGACAATAGCAGTGAAAGAATGAAGCAGATGCAGTATTTCAGGCAGCTGGAGGAGTGCAGTTATTATGACAGCTTCTATAAGGTGTTCAGGCAGTTGCTGATAGAACTGACGAGTGCCGGGGAACAGGATTTGATAAAAAGCAGAAATCCTCTTTTTTTAGATATTTTCGAGTATGTGAACTCGCATATCGAGGAGGATATGACTTTAAAAAGTCTGGCGGAGGAATTTCATGTAAATTACAGTTATCTGTCACAAATGTTTAAGAACTATACGGGCACGAATTTCAGCAGCTATCTGAATCAGCAGAGAATACAAAGGGCGGTGGAGCTGTTGAAGGAAGGCAGATATTCGGTGGCAGATGTCGGGGATATGGTCGGGTATCATGAAGTAAGCTATTTCTGTAAGGTATTTCGTAAATATACGGGAAAGACACCTTCTGACATTCAAAAAATATAAAAAAAGTATTATTTTTTCCAAATATTTTTATATTCGGCTGTAATTATTTTTTTGAAACTATAATCTGTATTAAAAATGGAATATTTTTTACTAATGATTATCTGTACGCTTTGTTATGATAGGTGTACAGATAATTTTTTTAGATGCAGGGCAGCAAAGTAAAGCATCTGAAAAGGGAAGGCCGGCCTTTACAAATCTGTATCTATAAATAATAAGGATAAGGAGTGGGAGGTTTGCAAAAAAAAGGTTTAAATACTGGAAAGAAAAAAGGGAGTGACCGTTTAACGGGGTATGCTATGATTGCACCTTTTTTCATTCTGTTAATGCTTTTTGTTATCGTACCTATTGTGATTAATGTTATCCTCAGCTTTATGAACTATAATATGAGGGAAATTCACTTTGTTGGATTTACCAATTATATAGAATTGTTCAAGGATAAATTATTCGGGATTGCTTTCAAAAATACTTTGTTTTATACCGTGTTTAATGTTTTGTTTACAATGATTATCAGCTTTTTGCTGGCTGTATTTCTGAACCGTAATCAATGGATAACAAAATTTGCCAGATCATGTATGTACATTCCTTATGTAACATCTATGGTGGTGGCAGCTATGATTTGGCTGTGGATGTATGAACCTCATGGAGGTGTATTTAATGAAATATTGAAAGCCTTAGGATTACAGCCGGTCAACTGGCTGCTTCAGAAATCCACCGCACTTCCCTGTATCATTGCAATGAATGTGTGGAAAGGGATTGGCTATAATATGGTATTGTTTCTTGCGGCCCTTCAGGGAGTACCAACGGCTTTATATGAGGCGGCGTCAATGGATGGTGCAAAAGGATGGGCAAAAATCAGATATATTACAATACCGATGATACAGCCGATTATCTTTTTTATTTTTATTACAAATATTATCAATTCGTTTAATGTTTTTGAATCGGTAACTGTTATGACGAGCGGAGGGCCTTTAAATTCCACAACCACACTGGTTCATCAGATTTATACAAGAAGTTTTACAGAATATAAGCTTGGATATGGTTCTGCTATTGCAATGGTGCTTTCCATTTTTGTATTATTATTTACTTTCTTAAGTTTCAGATTTGGCAGCCAGAGTAATGATACGGGCAATTGAGGGGGATGAAAGACATGAAAAGGAGTACAGGCAGAAATATTCTAAGAAATATTGTACTGATAATTCTATGTTTAATTATGTGCTTTCCATTTTTTATGATGTTAAGCACTTCGCTGAAAAGCTATACGGAAATTAAATCTCCTGTCTTTCATTTGTTTCCGGAAAGAATCCGATGGGAGAATTATGTGGAGTTGTTTCAGTCTGGCAGATGGGGCAGGTACTTTTTAAACTCATTTACTATTACCGCAATCAGTACGGCTGCAGCGGTTATCATTAATTCCATGGCAGGATATGCCTTTGCGCGGCTGCATTTTAAAGGCAGAGATACATTATTTGGAATAGCGCTGCTGGGAATGATCGTGCCTGCGCAGGTTACTATGCTTCCAGCCTATGTCATTATGAAATATATACCTTTTGCAGGAGGCAATAATATTTTTGGCATGGGAGGATCCGGACTTTTAAATACAACGCAGGGACTAATACTGATTTATCTGTCTGGTGCATTCGGAGTTTTTCTGTTCAGGCAATTTATGCTAAATTTTCCGGATTCTCTGGATGATGCGTCCAGAATTGACGGATTATCCAGATTCGGTACTTATGTAAGAATATATATGCCGTTATCAAAGCCTGCAATTGCAACCATGGTGGTATTAAGAGCGACCGCAACCTGGAATGACTATATATGGCCGCTTCTGATGACACAAAAAGACAAGTTTTATACAGTGCAGCTGGCGCTTTCCAGGTTCAGAAGTGAATCCGGAAATGAATGGCAGTATACGATGGCGGCAACTGCCGTAATTATATTACCAATTATTATACTTTTTTTGTTCCTTCAGAAATATTTTATTGAGGGAATTGCAACAACTGGTTTGAAGGATTAATGGAGGAAATCAAATGAAAAAGGGAATTGCACTATTATTAACAGGCTGTATATTGATGTCCATGCTCACGGGATGTGGAAACAGTACGGATAATAAAACGGAAGAAGTCTCCGGACAGGGGAGACAGGAGGAGAATCAGGAACAGGTTCATCTGACATTTCTTACGAATGAAGCGGCAGGCGATGAGCAGCACCTTGAATACTATGAACAGCTTATTTCTAATTTTGAAAGCAAGAATCCGGGAATTACAGTGGAACTTCTGCAAGGAGGGGACTGGCAGGATATGGAGACAAAGCTGAATGCTGCAATGTTGAGCAATACCTATCCTGATGTAATTCTTTGTCCGTTGAATACCTTTGGACAAAGGGCAGCGCTGGGAGATTTTATGGATTTGTCAGAATATATTGAAGGCTGGGAGGATAAGGAGGATATATTTGACGCCAGTATTGATATTGGAAAATATCAGGGAATAAGTTATGGAATTGGAGGTTTTCCTGTTCCTGAGGTAGTTATGTACCGGAAAGATTACTTCAAAGAGGCCGGACTGGATCCGAATTCGCCGCCTGAAACATGGGAGGAGCTTTACGATTATGCGAAGAAACTGGTGGTTATGGATGACAGCGGAAATGTAGAAAGAGGCGGTTTTGACGTTCCCATATCGGATCCGAATGTTACTTTAATGGAAGTTTTTATGAGACAGGCAGGAAATAAAATTATCGATTCCGAAAAGGGAGAAATATGTATTGATCAGCCAAGTGCCATAAAAGCGATGGAATTTCTTAAGAAATTTATAGATGAAAAGCTAACGATTACATATCAGCGCGGGACAGATGATCCGGTATTATCCGGTAAAAGTGCAATAGGAATAGTTTATTTGGATTCCGCAAAAAAAATATTGGAGGAAGATCCTTCAATGAAAGATAAGCTGGGTTTCTTTCCTTATCTAAATGGAGGAGAGGAGGCTGCATTTACTGGATATCGTGTAATGGCAGTGAGCGAAACCTGTAAAAATAAAGAAGCAGCCTGGAAATTTGCTAAATATTTTTATAATTCAGATGAAATGTGGAACAGGTATGAGAAATTTGGAAATATTCCGGTGAGAGTATCTCTGTCAGATAAATATATTCAGGAAAATCCGGAATTGAATAAGGTGGTTATGGCAAGCGTGGAAAAGGGAACCGGAAGACCTGTAAGCGGATGGGTTTCTGTAGTGACAAAATATGAAGTGCAGGCATATGAGGAGATTATGAACGGGGTCAAAGAACCGGAACAGGCACTGAAGGATGCGGCAGAAGCTGCCAGGGCAGAAATTGATTCACAGCAATAATAACGGGAGTATAGCGTAAAATGGGAAAAAAACCAAATATAATTATTGTGCTGGCTGATGATATGGGATTTTCTGATATAGGCTGTTTTGGATCGGAAATACGAACCCCCTGTCTGGATGCTATGGCGGCTCAGGGAATCAGATACAATCATATGTATAACAATGCAAGATGCTGCCCTAGCAGAGCATCGCTGCTAACCGGATTATACCCTCATCAGGCCGGAGTTGGCCTGATGATGGAAAATCTGGGAATTAAAGAATATCAGGGTTATTTGAATGATTCATGTATTACTCTTGCCGAAGGCGTAAAAAGCGCGGGCTATCAGACCGGAATGATTGGGAAATGGCATGTGGGGGGAGGTTACCAGAAAACAAGAGAAGCATTGGAAAGGGCAGGAAAAAAGGGATATCCCACACCAATGCAAAGAGGCTTTGATTATTTTTATGGTACATTGGAGGGCGCGGGAAATTATTACAACCCGGTGACATTAATGGAAAATGGGGAATGGATTAATATCCGGCCTGAGGATAATTTTTATTATACGGAAAAAATAGGAGAGAAAGCATGTGAAGCTCTTGAAAGGTTCTCCGGAGATGATGTTCCTTTTTTCCTTTATGTATCATTTAATGCGCCGCACTGGCCTCTGCATGCGAGAGAAGAAGATATTGCAGCCTATGAGGGGACTTATCTTGTCGGATGGGACGAAATAAGAAAACGAAGATATCAAAAGCAGTTAGAGATGGGAATTGTAAAGGATATCTGGGATATGTCTCCCCGGGACACCGGTTCTCCTGATTGGGATGAAATTGAGGATAAGGACTGGGAGGATATTAAGATGGCCGTTTATGCGGCGCAAATAGAAGAAATGGACAGAGAAATAGGAAAAATCAGGGAAAAGCTTACCCAGTTGGAATTAGAAAAGGATACTTTTATCTTATTTACATCTGATAACGGGGCATGTGCGGAAGAGCTTCCGGAGGATGGGTGGATCTGTAATTTTGCTTCTGAGAGGACACTTAATGGGGAAAAAGTTGAGATTGGTAATTTATCAAAGAGACGTCCCGGAAAAGAGGATACCTATATGAGCTACGGGCTTCCCTGGGCTAACGCCAGTAATACACCGTTCCGGCTTTTCAAGCATTGGATCCATGAAGGCGGTATTTCTGCTCCCTGTGTGGTTTCCTGGGGGGATAATATTAAGAATCCCGGAAGGGTAGAGGAAACTCCAATTCATTTTATAGACATTATGCCCACGATTCTTGAGCTTGCAGAAGCTGAGTATCCAAGGGAATGGAAAGGAACCCCGATTCATCCGGTTGCAGGGGAAAGTTTCCTCTCCAGTGTACGGGAAAAGTGGGAAAGAAAACGTCCGATTTTCTGGGAACATGAGGGTAACTGCGGAGTTCGGCTGGGGAGGTATAAGCTGGTCCGTTGTTATCCTGAGGATTTTGCGTTATATGATATGGAGCTGGACAGAACGGAGCTGCATGATATTTCAGGAGAACATCCGGAAATAAAAAAAGAACTGCTTAAGGCTTATGAAGAGTGGGCACAGGAAACTGGTGTAAAAAGCAGAGAGAAAATTCTTGAAATCATAAAGAACTCAGAAGTATAGAAAATCCCCCTTCCTCTTTCCATAATACAATGTTAGAATAAACTATCATCATTACATTTACAGAAGGGTATGGGGAAAGGAAGGGACAGGAAATGGAGAAAGTCGGTCTGACGAATACGGAGCTTCAGGTATCACAGCTGTGCCTGGGAACTGCGGATTTCGGGACGAAGAGGAGCCGGGAGGAGGCCTTCCGGCAGATGGATGTTTTCCTGGACGGCGGCGGTAATTTTATTGATACTGCTCATGTTTACGGGGATTGGGCCTGTGAGGAAAAGGGCTGCAGCGAGAAAGTGATCGGGGAGTGGCTGGCTGGTAAGAGGGATAAGGTGATTCTTTCCACTAAGGGCTGCCATCCTCCAATTAATGATATGGAATGTTCCAGAGTGGATGTACATAGTCTGCGTGAGGATGTGGAGGAGAGCCTCCGCTGTCTGAAAACGGATTATATTGATCTGTATTTTCTGCATAGGGATAATCCGCAGGTGCCGGCAGGGGAACTGCTGGAGGCGCTGGAGGATGAGGTCCGCAGAGGAAATCTGCGTTATTATGGATGTTCCAACTGGAGCCTGGAACGTCTGAAGGAGGCCGACAGGTATGCAAAGGAGCACGGCCTGAGAGGGTTTGCATGCAATCAGATGATGTTTGTTCTGGCGGATGTGGTTCCGGAAACGCTTGTGAAGCCGCAGCTTACCATTCTTGACGGGGAGTATTACCGGTATGAAAAGGAAACGCAGCTGTCTTTTATGGCTTATATGTGTATGGCGGGAGGATATTTTTCCAAACGTATGGCGGGAAAGCCGGTGTCCGCACAGCAGAAGGAGCGGTATCACGGGGATGCCAATGAAGCTATCCTGCGGAAGCTGAAGCTGTATGTGAGCGAGGGTTACCAGGTGACGGATTTCCTTTTCAGCTATGTGAAAATGGCGGGGTTTCCATCCATCCCCATTGCGGGTTTTGGCAGCGAGGCGCAGCTGAGGCAGGGGCTTGACTGTATTGACAGGGAGGTCCCGGAGGAAATAATGAAGGACCTGATTTTTTTGAAAAGAACACAGTCCTATCAATGGTAGGAGATTTTACAACCGGCAGTTGATTTCTGCCGGTTTTTCTAATGTCCCGTTATTTTCCGGGGCTCCGGTTCGTGTTACAATAGGGCTGTAAAAATGGCAGTTAATAAAAATTGTATGCTCTTTCAGCATACGGATTGGAGCAGGATGGAACTACGGCTGGCAGAAAATATTGCAAGATTCAGGAAATCCAGGGGATATACCCAGGAGGAGCTGGCAAAGAGGCTGAGCATCTCTTCCCAGGCTGTTTCCAAGTGGGAAAATGCCCAGTCGCTGCCCGACATATCTCTTCTTCCCGCACTGGCGGGGCTTTTGGAGACGGATATCGACACGCTGATGGGATATATCCCGAAAAAGAAAGCGGTAACGCCTTATGAAGAGCGTTATAAAATTGAGGAATATTATTGGGGAACTATGCCCGGAGAAATGTGTCTGGAGCTTTTGCGCAGATGCTATCCCACCAGGCCGCTGCGGCTGCTTGAGGTGGGCTGCGGGGAAGGGAAAGACGCAGTCTTTTTTGCAAGAAACGGATATCAGGTAACAGCATTTGATGTGACGGAGTCCGGAATTGAGAAGGCGAAGCGGCTGGCAGATATCCATCAGGTGGAGGTTAATTTTTTCAGGGCGGATCTGCATGATTACCGGCTGGATGAGGAGTTTGACGTAATATACAGCTCCGGGGTTTTCCATCATATCCTGCCAGAGCTGCGCAGGGAAATCATGGAGAATTATATTGCTCATACTGCGCCTGGCGGCATGCATGCAATTAATGTGTTCGTGGAAAAACCGTTTATTCCCGTGCCGCCTGATTCGGACGGCGGGGAAAACTGGGTGTCCGGAGAGCTTTTTACCTATTACAGGGACTGGCTGCTTGAGGAATGCAGGGAGACAGTTTTTGACTGCCGAAGCGGCGGGATTGGGCATAAGCATTGTATGGATACTGTTTTTGCGAGGAAGCTGCCTGAGAACGGCGGGAAGGAGAACGGTGGTTTCTGAAATATACTTTGAAAAAGCTGAGAAAAAGTATTTGAGAATAACCGGGAAGGGATGAGATATGACTGATTTTATAAAGGAGACACAGAATGCGGTGCCGGGAGCGATCCGGCTGGAAACCGCGCGTATGATTCTCAGGGATCACAGGCTGGAGGATCTGGAAAGCCATCATGAAATGCTGTCTGATCCGGAGGTGATGTATTATCTGCCGGACATTATGACTCACAGCCTGGAAGAATCCCGACGGGATTTGGAAAACTCGGTCAGGGCGGTGACGGCACAGCCCAGGAGGGAGTATTTCCTGCGAATGGAGGAGAAGGGAACGGGAGAGCTGATAGGGGAGATCGGCTATACGGTTACGGAGGAGACACCGGTGGGAAAGCTGGTTCACGCCGGGTATTTCAGCAGGAAAAGGTTCTGGGGCAGGGGATATATGTCAGAGGCGTTTGCGGAGGTGCTGCGTTTCGCATTTGAGGAGAATAGGGTATTCCGGCTGACTACCGGCTGTGACCCAGAAAATAAAGGTTCCGAAAAGGTGATGAAAAAGTGCGGACTGGTAAAGGAAGCGGATATGAAGAAAAAAGTCTGGATGCATGGGAAAATGAGGGATCGGGTGGAATACCGTATGCTGCGTGAGGAATGGGAAGCGGGCGGAAAACGGAGGTGACGGCGTAAAAAGAGGGATAAAATCCGTGACATAACAAAACAAAATCCGGGACGAACAGGTCCCGGCCATAAGTGTAGCGTAAACCGTAACAATATAGGTCAAATCAGGAGGAAAAACCAGGGCACGGTCTTGCATTTTTACAGTATCTTTGCTACCATAAGAACGGAATACTCCAGTGATGACAGGACAGACGACCATCACTATAATAAAAATTCGGCTGGTGAATGTAATGTATGCCGTTCCCTGGGCGGGGACGGAAACTGCAAATTTTAGGAGGAACTAATATGAGTAGCGAAATCAGAGACATTAACCTGGCCGAATCCGGCGAGCAGAAGATCGAATGGGTCAGAAGAAACTGTGATCTGCTTCGGATGCTGGAAGAGGAATTCAGCCAGAGCAAACCGTTTGCCGGGAAAAAAGTGACCCTTTCCGTCCATCTTGAGGCGAAAACCGCATATTTGTGTAAGGTGCTGGCGGCAGGCGGCGCTGAAATGTATGTAACCGGATCAAATCCTCTTTCCACACAGGATGATGTGGCGGCGGCGCTGGTTAAGGCCGGGCTGGAGGTTCATGCCTGGTATGGAGCAACGGAAGAAGAATACAATGCACATATCCGTGCAGTACTGTCCGCAGGTCCCAATATCATCATTGATGACGGCGGGGATCTGGTGCATATGGTTCATACGGAAATGCAGGAGCTGATCCCCAATATCCTGGGCGGCTGCGAAGAAACCACCACAGGCATTATCCGCCTGGAGGCCATGAACAGGGCCGGGGACTTGAAGTTCCCTATGATCCGTGTCAACAATGCGCAGTGCAAGCACTTTTTTGATAACAGGTATGGTACGGGCCAGTCCGTATGGGATGGCGTGATGCGTACCACCAACCTGATTGTAGCCGGAAAGAATGTTGTTGTAGCCGGTTATGGCTGGTGCGGCAAGGGTGTTGCCATGAGGGCAAAGGGCCTGGGCGCCAAGGTGATTGTAACGGAAATCAATCCGGTGAGGGCTATCGAAGCGGTAATGGACGGCTTTGAGGTAATGCCCATGAAGGAAGCTGCCAAAATCGGCGATTTCTTTGTGACGGTAACTGGCTGTGACAAGGTAATTGATGAAGAGGATTTTGCTGTGATGAAGGAAGGCGCTATTCTGTGCAATGCCGGACATTTTGACTGCGAAATCGACATGGCGGGCCTTCGTAAAATCGCTGTGGAGACAAAGGAAATGCGTAAAAATATCATGGGCTATAAGCTGCCTACCGGCCAGTGGATTTTCGTTCTGGCTGAGGGCCGTCTTGTTAACCTGGCAGCAGGAGACGGACATCCGGCGGAAATCATGGATATGAGCTTTGCCATTCAGGCGCTTTCCGCGAAATATCTGGTGGAGCATGGCCGTGAAATGACAGAGATGCTCATCGATGTGCCGGTAGAAATTGATGAGGATGTTGCAGCGAGAAAGCTGCGTTTTATGGGCAAGGAAATCGATACGCTGACTGCGGAGCAGGAGGCTTATCTGAATAAATCCCTGGTATAAGCAAGAACACCGGGAAATCAGTAGCACCGGGAAATCATTATCGCCCGGGAAAGCAGTATGGGGAAAAAGTAACTGCGAAGGATTAGAGCAGCTGAGCGGAAATATATAACAGTGAAATGAATTAGCGATGACAGCGGCGGTAAAAAGCTGCTGTGGTAAAAAGAGCTGACGCACGGGCATGGTGCGCACAGCTCTTTTTTAGGCTGCTTGCGGAAGGATGGAGCGGAAAGGATATTATTCCCGGATGGTTTCAGCGGGAAAGGTATTTGTCCTGATGATGGAACACCTCCGCCATTTTCAGGATGTTCTCAGGCGGTACATCGAAGGATAAAGCGTGTGTGGGAGCCAGTATATAGCCGCCGCCCCTGCGCAGGATGCTGGAAACCCGGCGGATTTCATCGCAGACCCCGTCCGGTGTGGCATAAGGCAGGCATTGTTGGGTGGATATTCCGCCCCAGAAGGTAAGATCCTTGCCATAGAGCCGTTTCATTTCCGCAATATCATAGATTTCCGGCTGAAAGGTCTGATAACAGTCCAGTCCGATTTCGATTAAATCAGGGAAAATTTCATGGCAGTCGCCGCAGGAGTGCTGAATGACGTATTTTCCCTTTTCCTTTACCCTGGCATAAAGCCTTGCCATTCGGGGCTTCAGAAAATGACGCCAATGGTCAGGACCCATAATAAGCCCTCTCTGCTGTCCCCAGTCGTCTCCGAAATAGACGGCGTCAACACCGTATTCCAGTGCCAGATCGATCATGGGGAGGTAGTAGTCACAAATGCGGTCAAAAAGTGCATCCAGCTCATCCGGGCAAAGCAGCATGTTCATCAGTACATTTTCCATTCCCATCAGGCTCCAGGCACGCTCGAACATACAGAAGCCGAATCCGGCTACCGTAAAACGGTCACCGTTATTGGCAATGAGGGACTCATATTCACTGCGGAGCCTTTTCTCATCAAAGGCGGGGAATTCGTAGTGATAGTCCTCGAGGTCTTCTATTTGTGGCGATTCCACGATGCCGATGTCTTTGTCCGCGCCGTTGCGGTTCCAGACAACGCCGAATTCATCGCGGAAATAGCCCGGCTTGTCGGGCAGCTGCGTGGGCCATCCCCAATACTGGATAATATTGATATAGCCGCCGATTTTTTCTTCAATTTGCTCATCTCCGGTGTACGCTATCAACTGGTCCAGAGCCTGTTTTGTAAAATCCATGTGGAAGGGTATTGTATCATGCTCATGGTGCTGCAGCGCTTCGATTACGGCCTGCCTTCTGGTCATATAGAATCCTCCTTATCCGCTCCTGGCTGCAGCCCATAACAGATTCCCGGAAGAATGTGGGAATTCTTTTTAATTTATGCTGTGTGTTATAGTCCATACATCATCTGGGCTTTTGCCGCTGTTATTTTCTATTTATATTTTACCCGGAAACAGGCTTGGCTTATAGTATAAAACAGACTATAATTAGTAAAATTATTCGTATATGGATTAATATTACTAATTATTAGTCCTTTTGTATTATTACAGGGAGTGGAGTATCTATTGTAGGAAGAGGGGGAGATTGGGATGAAGGTTCAGTTTGATAAGGAGAAGCTGATGGTTCTGCTTCGTCATTACCATACCATTACCGGAATGCGTGTGGGAATTTATGATCTGCATTTTTCGGAGATTTGTGCTTATCCTGTGGGTCACAGCGGCTTTTGCCGTCTGATCCGATCCACGCAAGCCGGCCTGAATTCCTGCAGGCTATGTGACGCCGCCGCCTTTGCGCAGGCAAAGCAGCAGCGTAAGCTTCTGATTTACCGCTGCCATGCCGGGCTTACGGAGGTAATTGCCCCGGTTTTCGGTCAGGATCAGGTAATTGGCTATCTGATGCTTGGCCAAATGCGCACATATAATGATAGTGAAAAACAGTGGTGGCAGTTAAAGCAAAGTCTCCTGAAGGAGCAGATGGAAATTGATTACCTGAAAAGTGTATTCTTAAAAATGAAAAGTGTCTCAGATAAGGAAATTGAGTCTTATGCCTATATTCTGCAGGCGTGTGCCTCCTACATCTGGATGGATCAGACCATCCGTCTACAGCAGGAGGAGCTGTCCTCGCGGCTGGAGCAGTATATCGAGCGGCATCTGGACGGAGATTTGTGTCTGCCAAGTCTGGCTCAGGAGCTGGATGTGGGGAAAACCACACTGTATCACTGCAGTAAGGAGTACTTCGGCATTGCGCCGGGGAAGCTGGTACAGAAGAAACGGCTGGATAAGGCAAAACAGCTGCTGCTGCAGTCGGATTGCAGCATTGCGGAAATTGCGGCACAGGTGGGGATTCCTGATTATAATTATTTTGCGAAGTTGTTTCGCAGGCAGGAAGGGATGTCTCCAAGCAAATATCGAAGGAGGTCCTTTACAGAGCCGTAGCGGGCACTGGCATATGAGAGATTTGATGACAGTCCGGATGACTGAAATTTTATCTGTTTTTTAAGGAAATTTAATTTGACTTCCTTCCCTGGCAATTATACAATGATCCTGTGGCATGTTAATTTTATAACAAACTGCCGCCGGGGCAAACAAGCCTGGCTTTGGCAGCTGCCGCGGAAAAAATTACAGACAACCGACAGGAGGTAAGTATTATGGCAAACATTTTAAACAGCCCCAGCAAATATGTTCAGGGAGCGGGTGAACTCTCCAGGCTGGGAAAATATGCGGAGGGGTATGGAAAGAAGGCGCTGATCCTTATCAGTGCATCAGGCTATAAAAGAATCGGCAGCATGGTGGAGGAAAGCTTCTCCGGCACAGGCTGTAGCACGATATTCGATTATTTTAACGGCGAATGCTGTAAAACGGAAATCAACCGTTTGATCGAAGTGATGGAAAAGGAAGGCTGCGATATGGTCATCGGCATCGGCGGAGGAAAGATTCTGGATACCTCCAAGGCAGTGGCCTATTACAGGCGTACGCCGGTTATCATCTGCCCGACTATTGCTTCCACGGATGCGCCCTGCAGCGCGCTTTCCGTTATCTATACGGAAAACGGCGTTTTTGAGGAGTATCTGTTCCTTCCGGCCAATCCTAATATGGTTCTGATGGATACGGAGGTTATCGCGAAATCCCCGGCAAGACTGACCGTTGCCGGTATGGGCGACGCTCTTGCTACTTATTTTGAGGCGCGTGCCGTACAGGCGAAGGATGCGCTTACCTGTGCGGGCGGACGCGGAACCCTGGCAGCCCATGCGCTGGCAAAGCTGTGCTTCGATACGCTGATGGAGGAAGGAGTTAAGGCCAAGGTGGCTCTGGAGGCAGGCGCCTGCACGGTTGCAGTGGAAAAGGTAATCGAGGCCAATACCCTGCTTTCCGGAATCGGCTTTGAAAGCGGCGGACTGGCAGGAGCGCATGCCATACATAACGGCTTTACGGTTCTGGAGGAATGCCACCATATGTATCATGGTGAAAAGGTAGCCTTCGGAACAATTACCCAGCTGGTACTGGAGGATGTATCTGCGGATGAGCTGGAGGATATTATCGGCTTTTGCATCGAGGTAGGCCTTCCGGTAACCCTGAAGGAGCTGGGAATTGAAGAAGTGACGAAGGAAAAAATCATGGCAGTGGCGGAAGCGGCCTGCGCGGAAACAGATACGCTTCATAATATGCCCTTTGAAGTGACTCCGGAAAAGGTTTATGCGGCAATCATGGCGGCCGATGCCTACGGAAGATATTTCAAAGGCCTGTAAAGTTTTTTTTCTGGTACTCTGACGGCGTCATTCCCAGCCTGCGGACGAAAGCCTTATGAAAATGGGAGTGATCGTAGAAGGCCAGAGCGGCGGCGGTTTCCGTTATCGTATGACCCTTAAGGAGCAGCTCACAGCTCTTTTCAATCCTGGTATCCAATATCAGGGCGGAGAGAGTTGTGTGCAGCTCTTTTTTTATGAGCCGGTTGATGTACTGCGGGTTTAAGAAAAGCTCAGCGGAGATGGTGCGCAGCAGATCCCCTGTGGAAAGGGAAAGATTTTCCCGGATGAGCCGTAGAATACGGTAAATACGGGCGTCCCTGCGTACGAGACATTCCGGGCAGGCCCGGCCGAAGCTATCGCACAGAAGCAGCAGCACGTTCATAAGACAGTGATAGCGGAAGGCGTCGGAAAGCAGATCACAGCAGGGCGGCGTGTCGCAGGCCTCCAAAAGTGACCTGACAGCCGTCAGCTGATCCTGGGGCAGCCGGATTTCGGCTGTCTGGCGCAGGCCGGGATCGGTAAAGTAAAGAAGAAAATCCTGAAGCATGACAGGGGTGCTTTCCTCGGAGGCATCTGACAGGAATATTTTGGGGAGAAGATAGAGATTGCGTACAATAAGCCCGGGCTCAGGCTCCAGGGCATGGGAATGTCCGTCAGGTATGAAATATACACATCCCTCCGTAAGAAGCCTGTTTCCCCTCTCCGTTTTATGCATCATCCTCCCGGACAGAATAATGCCTACTTCCAGAAATTCATGGGAATGCGCGGCTTCCGATAAATGCGCGGTATAACGGTATTCTTCGGTATACAGCGGAAGGGAGGTACGGGCGGTTATGTAGCTGCTGTGAATTAAATATTCCTGTGTTTTCATACTCAGATTATAAACGGCGGGGAAAGGCATAGCAAGAGAAAAGTCCGTATTTTACACAAAAAGCACCGCTGTTTACAAGCGGTTTTGTCCTCCGCATGCTACAATGGACAAAACGCGGGAAGGCTGAGGGCGGCGCGTCCCTTTCCCTCTTGAATTTATTGTGCGCCGGAGTGCGCGGAGGTAGTGGAAATGACGGAATCGGAAAGACTTTTAATGACACTGGGCTTTGAAAAAAGGACGGAAAGAGGATCGGTACTGGAAACCTTTTTTCCATGGGACAAGACGGTGAATAACTGGTGTAAGCAGGGACTGCCTGAAAAATTTGCGGCCAGCCGGCTGTATCCGCAGGCCGGAAGCTACATGGAGAGATATCTGAGCGATGAAATGACGGAGCCGGTGTATGAATATGAAAAATACCTGGGGTTTGACGGAGTGAAGCGCATGGCCTTCCGTATCCCCTTTGCATGCTTTGATACGACGGTCCTGGACGAAACCTTAACTTATGTCGTCAGGCAGGATACCGATGGCTGGATAAGAAAGTACCATAAAAACAGCAATCTTGTGGAGGAACTGAAGGCGCCGGTGGAGGAGGAAAAGGACTGGTATACGCTGAAGGATAAGGTAAGGGAGCATCTGGAGCTGTATTGTACCGATGAAAATATCGGGAAGGTTTATGGGAAATATGCGCAGGCCCACAAAAGAGGCGATTTTTCACTGCGCTTCAGGGCGCAGGGCTTCTTCTGGCTGCCCCGTACGCTGCTGGGAATCGAGGGGCAGATGTATGCCTTTTACGACATGCCTGAGGTAATCCATGATATGAACCGGTTTGCGGTGGAGGTCTTCCGGGAAAAGCATGGGAAAATATTTGATATTATCCAGCCGGAGGTCATGCTTTTTGAGGAGGATTTGAGCGGCTGCAACGGGCCGATGATTTCGCCGGATACCTTTGAGGAATTTGTGGCGGACTATTACAGACAGCTGTTCCCTTTTCTGAAGGAAAAGGGTGTGAAAAATATTTTTGTGGATACGGATGGTGATTTTAACAGGCTGATTCCGCAGTTTATTGCTGCGGGCGTGGACGGCTTCCTTCCCATGGATGTGAATGCGGGAATGGATATTGTTAAGGTCAGGGAGCTTTATCCCGGGCTGAAATTTATCGGGGGCTTTAACAAGCTTGTGATTGAACAGGGGAAGGATGCAATAGACAGGGAATTCGAGCGGATTCTCCCTGTGATCCGCAGCGGCGGCTATGTGCCGGGCTGCGATCATCAGGCGACGCCGGATTCCACGCTGGAGAATTACAGATATTATATCCGGCGCCTGAAGGTGGTTATGGAAGAGAGCGGGGCTGCCTGCTCCTGATGAATTCAGGCTTGTTTTTTCATACGTTTCATTTACAATACAAAAAACTCAAGCAACGCGGAATGTGACAGGATATACCATATCACCATTTTTTAGGGGTGTAGGAAATCCGGTTGTTTGTGGTGAATGTAAGCAAGATTTCATTGCGCCGTGTTCGGTATAGGAAGCGCTACTGATGCCGTCCCGGAATCCTTTTTCTTTTTATTGGTGATTTTATTCACCAGGGCGGCGGGCACGGTGGCCTGAGTGATATTTTAGTCTTGGTCTCTTTTATTTATGAGATTTCCTATGAAAAAACATCCCGGATTCCATTGGAATCCGGGATGCCTTCTGTGTGAATTTATATAGATCTCTTGGAGGAGTTCCCAATATTATTTGCCGAAGTATCTCTCCAGTAAGCCCTGGAATGCCTTGCCGTGGCGAGCTTCGTCTCTTGCCATTTCATGAACAGTGTCATGGATAGCGTCAAGGTTGGCAGCCTTTGCGCGCTTAGCCAGGTCGAATTTACCAGCGGTTGCGCCGTTTTCTGCTTCTACTCTCATTTCCAGGTTCTTCTTTGTGGAATCAGTTACTACTTCGCCAAGCAGCTCTGCGAATTTTGCAGCATGCTCTGCTTCTTCATAAGCAGCTTTTTCCCAGTAAAGGCCGATTTCAGGATAGCCTTCTCTGTGGGCAACTCTTGCCATTGCAAGGTACATACCTACTTCAGAGCATTCTCCTGCGAAGTTAGCTCTCAGGTCTTCCATGATATCTTCGCTTGCACCCTGAGCAACACCTACAACGTGCTCAGCAGCCCATTCCATTGTTCCGCTCTGTGCGGTGAATTTCTCTGCGGGAGCTCCGCAAACGGGGCATTTCTCCGGTGCTTTTTCGCCTTCATAAACATAACCACATACCTGACATACGAATTTCATAATTTTTTTCTCCTTTTAATTTTAATATATTTTTTATTACAACTGCTCCGGAAACCGGGAGTTGCGGATGGCTGGTTTTTAAGAAAGGGCTTTCAGCTTCTTCTCTTTACAATGGGGACAAAGGCCGTAAAAATAAGTGATATGGCCGGCTATCTGTCCGTCAAAATTTCTGGCGGCCGTTTGATTGATGCTGTCAATGCTATCCATTTCCAAATCAATTACACTTCCGCAGTCGCTGCAGACAAAATGATAATGAGGACTGGTGTCTGCATCAAAATGATCCACACCGTCGCCGACGCGTAATCTTGCTATTTCTCCAAGATCTGCCAACAGCGTAAGATTTCTGTAAACAGTACCAAGACTGATGTTGGGAAATTCTGTTCTCACATTGCTGTAAACTACATCTGCCGTCGGATGGTCATTCCTTGTCATCAGGAAATCTTTGATGGCTTCCCGTTGACGGCTGTATTTCAGCGTCATTTTCTGCCTCCTTTCTGTTAAAAACGATAATCGTTACTGTTACTATAGCAAAGCTTTTCAATTCTGTCAACATGTTTATAATTTTTTTAGAAATTTATTTTTTCGTTTTTATAATTAGGTTTTCTTTTTATGGTAGAATAACAATGGATACTCAGGGAAGGATGTGAAATATGAAATGAAGTTCAGGACAAAGCTGGTGATAACCTTTTTAACGGTTATTCTGCTGCCCCTTGTGCTTTCTGCGATTGCCTTTGTGGCGATCGGCGCTGTGATGGTGCATAATTCCGATTTGAGATACGGTTTTGAGACGACGGACTACAGCACCATGTCCGATTCACTCGCATCCTTCAGCGGAATAACCGATGATATTTTTTACAGTCTGGAGGAAACGGCCGAAGAGGAGCCTGCAAGGCTTGAGGATAAGGATTTTCTGGCGGCTGTGAATGAGGATGCTTTCAAGAAGTCTTCCTATATTCTGGTGAGGAAGGACAATACGGTTTATTATTCCGGCAATGAGACTGCGACACAGAAAATTTTCAGCCGGCTTCCCGCTTATGGTTTTGAAAGCAGGGATTCCAATTCCGGTTTTTATTATAATGATATGCAAAAGCTGGTAAAGCAGATTGATTTCCGCTTTTCCGATGGCTCAGACGGCAGCGTATTCATTATAACCAGGGTAAACAGCGTTATTTCCAAGACACTGCTTATCTATATGTTCTTTGCGATTGTAATTATTCTGATTGTAACAAGCGTTGTTCTTACCCAGTGGATTTATAAGAGTGTTTTTGCCCCTATTAACAGGCTGAACGTGGCCATGCAGAATATTGCGGAAGGAAATTTCGAATATATCCTTACATCGGAGGATACCAATGAAATTGGCGAGCTGTACCGCAATTATGAGGACATGCGGCTTCGGCTGAAGGAATCCACCGAGGAAAAAATACAGAATGAGCGGCAGAACAGGGAGCTGGTGAGCAATATTTCCCATGATCTGAAAACGCCCATAACGGCCATTAAGGGGTATGTGGAAGGAATAATGGATGGCGTGGCGGATACGCCTGAGAAGATGGAACGTTACATTAAGACTATCTACAACAAGGCCAATGACATGAACCGCCTGATTAATGAGCTGACCTATTATTCGGGTATAGACAGCAACAGAATCCCTTATAATTTTCACCGCATCAATGTGGCGGAATTTTTCCAGGATTGTGTGGAGGATGTGGGGCTTGATCTGGAATCCAAGGATATAGAGCTGAATTATTCGAATCTGGTGGATCCCGACACCCGGATTATTGCGGATCCGGAGCAGCTGAAGAAGGTAATCAACAACATTATCGGAAACAGCATCAAGTATATCGACAAGCCAAAGGGAATCATCAACATACGGATACTGGATGAGGTGGACTCCATCCGGGTGGAAATAGATGATAATGGTAAAGGCATTGCTGCCAAGGATCTGGGAAGTATTTTTGAACGGTTTTACAGGACGGATGCTTCCAGGAATTCCGCCATGGGCGGCAGCGGTATCGGCCTTTCTATTGTAAAGAAAATTATTGAGGACCATGGCGGTTACATCTGGGCGACCAGTAAGGAAGGAGAAGGAACCTGTTTGCATTTTGTAATCAGAAAATACAGGGAGGCAGAGGAAAATGAATAAGATATTAATTATTGAAGACGAAGAAGCAATTGCAGATTTGGAGAAGGATTATCTGGAGCTGTCAGGCTTTCAGGTGGAGATAGAACATGAGGGAGACAAGGGGCTGGAACGTGCCATGACCTCAGAATATGATTTAATCATACTGGATTTGATGCTTCCGGGTATGGACGGCTTTGAAATCTGCCGCCGGATAAGAGATGAAAAAAACATACCGATTCTCATGGTATCCGCAAAGAAGGATGATATTGATAAAATCAGGGGCCTGGGCCTGGGAGCCGATGACTATATGACAAAGCCCTTCAGCCCCAGTGAGCTTGTTGCAAGAGTGAAGGCCCATCTTGCCCGCTACACAAGGCTGGTCAGCTCCCAGCAGAAGACCAATGATATCGTGGAAATCCGTGGAATACGCATAGATAAAACAGCAAGACGTGTATATATCAATGGGGAAGAGAAGGCATTTACCACAAAGGAATTCGATCTGCTTACCTTCCTGGCGGAAAACCCCAACCATGTATTTACCAAGGAGGAGCTGTTCCGGGAGATCTGGGACATGGATTCTATCGGGGATATCGCAACCGTGACGGTGCATATTAAGAAAATCCGGGAGAAAATTGAGGCGGATACTGCAAACCCGCAGTATATTGAAACAATTTGGGGTGTCGGGTATCGGTTTAAGGTGTAAGCCGTGGGACTGTCTCTGAGGCATATCCATTGCTACGAAAAAAATGAAAAGGAATTTTTTCAGCTGGTTGGCTTCAGGGATTATCTGAATGAACATGCGGAAGCTGCCAAACAGTATGAGGATTAAAAGAAAAAATTGGCGTCGGATTTCCCGGAAGACAGGGTTGCTTATACGAAAGGAAAGGAAGCGTTTATAAAGGGGATCTATCATATTTTGGATTCTCAGGGAGGATAATTAAAGAAACCTTTATTGTGGGTATTGAAACCTGCAATAAAGGTTTTTCTTCAATCATGATTAATAATTCTTTTGGCATATGTGTTTCTGTATTCCGAGGGAGTCATGGATGTTATATTTTTGTATGTTCGGATAAAATTGTGATAATTTGAAAAGCCAAGAGAATCAGCTATTGCACTAACAGTCATATTAGTATCACTTAAGAGAAAGTTGGCCCTCTCTATTTTCTGATTAAGTATATATTGCTTCAGGCTTATTCCGGATACCTCTTTAAAATAGCGTGACAGGTACTTTTCATTATAACCAAAATGAACAGCAATGTTTGTTACTTTCAGGTTATCGTTAATATAATAATTAATAAAATCAATAATGTCGTTGTATAGTTGCTTTTGAATCGGAATATTTTCAGAGGCAGCTTTTTCTTTTTCACTTAAGGAGATCGCATGCTGATTGGAAATCTCACTTATAATAAGTGTCGTCATATAATCTGTGTAATGGGTATCATAGCCGGAACGGACACAATTCTGTAACTGCCTCATAAGAAGAAGGACTCTTTCAGGATAAAGCAGTGATTTTTGAACTGGCAGGAGGATATCATTACGTCCTCCATCAATTTTATTGGGAACCAGTCCGGATACAGGAAAAGCACGTTGGCATGAAAAATGAAGCCAGTAAAAACTGCATTCCGACTCACGGTAACCCCGCCTAATTCTTTTCTCATTACTGGGCTTGGGAGATGGTGGCTGAAGTAGCAGGTATTGTCCTGGGGTAACAGTATATTTGACATCCTGGTATTGCAGATAGAGATTTCCCTTTGTTTCGACAATAAGTTCGTAATCCTCTGTAGTCTGTACACTATGAGTCCACTTTGAAGAAAGTGCCTCAAATTTACCTGTTCTGTTAAACATTAGTGGATTAGTGATATTTATCATATATGCCAGACATGGCGGCATTTGTTTCCCTCCTCTTCTATACTTAATAATACAAAAAGTTACTAAAAGACACCTAAAAGGAAAAAGGAATTTTAAACTTATACATATTTTATAAGTGTACAATCCCATCTTTTTTTTCAATTATAGTCCAGAATTTACTACAATTCAATAGTATTGCAGGAAATATAAAATGGAAATAATGCGTGAAGTAAGTAATTTATGCCTTTAAAAAGAAGTACCGTTTTGATACATATTAAAACGTTTGTGTATTTTGGAAAAATATAACTAATTGTATAATAGTTATAAATAAATTGCTTGTGGAAGAAATAAAATGAGTATTTTGTACAAAAATAAACCTCATATAAACAATTGTAATTGTGTTTTACTATATATAAATTTCTGTCAGGGCAATTTATGAATGTACAATTTAATAAACTAACGGTACCCAAAAAAATGGGGGAGGAATTTTCCAAACTTAGGAAAGCAAGGAGGATAATTATGAGAGGTAAGAAGTTGTTGGCATTTATACTTGCAGCAGGAATGGCAGGAAGTGCTTTAGCAGGCTGTATGCCAGGGACTGGTGCAACCGGTTCGGAACCTGCAGCTGAAACTAAACAGGAATCTGCATCCGGAACTGAAAATGTCATATCTGAGGAAGCATCAGTATCAGAGGAAACACAAGGAGGATATTCACTGCCTTTATGTGAACCGGGGAGTGAAACACTTTCTATTTTAACTTATCAGAACTGGCATGCATCCGCATACTATGATTCTGACGATGGCCTTCCTGTAGAAAATGAAATCGAAAAAATAACAGGTGTTAAAGTAGACTGGGAATGTGTTGCCAGCGGTGACTATAATACTGTCGCACAGACTAGATTAGCTTCAGGCAGTGAACTTCCTGATATTATCAGAGTCCCTAACGGAACAACAGGACTTGCAGATTACAGCTCACAGGGCTTATTGGTAAATATAAAAGAATATATAAATGAAACAGATACACCTAATCTATGGAAGTTGTTTCAGCAACAGCCTATCTATGAAGCACAGATGACATCACCGGACGGAAATATCTATGGGCTGCCTCATGCGGAATTTGATATTAACAACTATGTACTTATGTGGAATATTATCAGGCAGGATTGGCTGGATAAATTAGGGCTGGCTATGCCTTCCACCATTGATGAATATCATGATGTACTTGTTGCATTCCGTGATCAGGATCCCAATGGAAATGGTAAAAAGGATGAAGTGCCTCTTGGTTATCAGAATGATCAGATGTTTGGTTTGTATACCTTTAAGGAAGCCTTTGGGTTTAATAATACAGATATTTGGTCAGTGTCAGATGATGGAGTGGTGGCCTTTGATCTGATGGACGATAAGTTTTTGGATTGTCTTACCACATTGAATCAGTGGTATGGGGAAGGGCTTTTAAGTACTACAACCGATGGCTCAGATTCCGATTCCCTGATTTCTCAGGACAGACTTGGCGGACAGACATTATCATCAACAGATAACGTAATTGGCAAGGATGATTTGGTAAGAGAAACAAATCCTGACGGACATTATGTATTCATACCTGCATTAACAAATGAAAAATATGCAGATAATCAGCCGACAATCAGCAAGAGACAGTCCTTCCATGACTATTATGCTGTTACTGTTGACTGCAAAAATCCGAAGCTGGCCGTACAATGGCTTGATTGGGTATATGCTTCTGAAGAATCCGCCGTATTGCGTTACTGGGGGTTTGAAGGGGATACCTTTACTGTAGAAAATGGACAGAAGGTATTTACAGATAAGGTTACTAACGGCGGCAGCAGCGCAATTGATGTAATGCGTGGAATAGGAGCGTGGCCTAACTTTGTGGGAAATGAAAGCGGAGAACCTTTCAAGGCCATGTATGTAGGTTCATATTTTGATGAAGCTTATAATGAATTCAAGGATATTATGTCGGACAGAGTCCCTATTGCAATCGGTACAGAAGAAGAAAACAAGATATATACAGAGAAATGGCCGGATATTGAAACCTTTGTAAAAGAAAATGTAGTTAAATTTATTACAGGAAACAGACCTTTAACTGAATGGAATTCTTATGTGGATACTTTGAAACAGATGGGAATCGAGGATGTTGTTGCTGTAAAGCAGGCATGGTACGACAGGACACAGGAAGTGATGCAGTAACTGACAGAAAGTAGATAATGCTGCGGCACCATTGTGTGCTGCACCACGGGGAATACCGCAAAATAACTAATATTTAGCTATGGGTCGGTATTCCCTGTCTATGTCAATAGATATCAGGGTGAGGCGAAATGTATGGCAAAAAATAAGACAGTAAAAAAAGTTCCTGTGGGTAAGTTAATTAAAAGAGACAGATATCTTATTTTGATGGTAGCTCCTTGTGTCCTATATTTTTTGATATTCCATTATGCACCTATGGTGTGGAATATTGTAGCATTCCAGGATTATAATGTCAGACGGGGAATTCTTGGAAGCAGTTGGATTGGACTGGAAAACTTTAAAAGGTTTTTTGAAAGTCCTTATGCTTTCCGTTTAATAAGGAATACGTTTCTATTAAGTTTTATGGACTTGCTCATGGGATTTCCGGTTCCGATTCTTTTTGCGCTTCTCTTAAATGAAGTAAAGAAAAACTGGGTGAAGAGGACGGTACAGACCTTTTCTTATCTGCCACATTTTATTTCGGTAGTAGTAGTGGTTGGTATGATGAAAATTTTTCTATCTCCTACGGATGGGATTGTTAATCTAGCTATTCAGGCACTGGGCGGAAATCCTATCAATTTCTTTTCAGAAGCGAAAATTTTCAGGTGGCTGTATGTTTTCTCAAATATATGGCAGAATTTTGGATGGGATTCCATTATATATTTCGCGGCTATTTCAGGGGTAAATCCGGAACTTTACGAAGCGGCCATTGTTGACGGGGCAGGACGTTGGAAGAAGATGTTCTTCATTACTTTACCTTGTATTGCCCCCACTATTATTGTACTGCTAATTATGAGAATTGGTTGGCTTCTGAGTGTCGGTTTTGAAAAAATTATTCTTATGTATAATGAAGCTACCTATGAAACAGCGGATGTTATTTCCACCTATGTCTATCGTGTGGGCCTGCTGAATTCAGATTTTTCATATGGAACAGCAATTGGGCTGTTTAACTGTATCGTCAGTCTTGTATTGATTATTCTTGCAAATGGTTTGAGCAGGAGATTCAGTGATACATCTTTATTTTAGGAGGATTGGATATGAAACGTAAAAAAAGCCTTAAGGAAAGCGGTCTTATTGGTATTGTTCTTATTTATATTATCATAATCCTCGCAGCTTTTATCACGCTGTATCCATTCCTTTATGTTATAGCCAATTCTTTTAGTAATCCACTGAATGTAATAAGAAGAGATGTTATACTCTGGCCGGTAAATTTTTCATTAACGTCATATCAGACACTACTTCAGCAGAAAGATGTGTTTATGGCATATTACAATACCATATGGTATACGGTGGTAGGAACTCTTGTTAATATGATTTTGACTATAATGGCGGCATATGCACTTTCGATTAGGAAGTTTTTTCTGCGTAATCAAATTTCAATATTTATTGCGGTTACCATGTTTGTATCCGGGGGGATTATCCCATCATACATTGTGGTAAATAAACTGGGTTTATATGATACGCCTTGGGCATTAATTGTGCCAACAGCTATTAGTGCATATAATTTAATTGTGGCAAGAAGTTTTTTTGAGTCTCTTCCTGAAGAATTGACGGAGTCAGCACACTTGGATGGGGCAAATGATTTTACTATTCTTTGGAAGATTATTGTTCCCGTATCCAAGCCAATCATCTCAGTATTGATTATTTTTTATGCGGTCGGACACTGGAATGAATATTTTAATCCTATGATTTATTTAAAGAGCAGAGAATTAAAACCCATTCAGCTGTATCTGAGGGATATTCTTGTGGCAAACCAACAGGCGACCACAAGTACTGGCGGCAGTACAGGTGCTGAAAGGCAGTATCTTTTTGAAGCATTGAAATTTTCAACCATTGTAATAACAACATTGCCGATTACAGTTATTTATCCCTTTTTTCAAAAACATTTTGTACAAGGGGTAATGATAGGAGCAGTAAAAAGCTGATTTATAAATTATCGGCGGGAAAGCAGGTGAGATTATGGGAAGATATAAGTATATACCACGTGGTACTGCAGGCGGATGGATAAAATCACAGGATTCTCCGGTAATAGGAGGAGCATTAGGAACTGTCTTTGACTGCTGTGTACGTAAGGAGAATGAAGGATACCGAATGTGGTATTCCTGGAGACCGGCTAAAGGAATTGCTGTAGCGAATAGTCCGGATGGTTATGACTGGAGTCTTCCGCAGATGGTAATGCCAAGACAAATAAGTCTCCCATGGGCTGTAGATGAAGTAAACAGGCCTTGTGTGCTTTACCGGGGCGGGAAGTACAGGATGTGGTTTATAGGAATGGTGCGTCCTTTAGATTTTTGTTATGGAACAAGTGCTGTGGGTTATGCGGAAAGTAATGATGGTATTCATTGGGATGTACGAAGAGAATCGGTTATGAATCCGGATGAACCGTGGGAAAAGAACAGCCTGTACTGTCCGCATGTGATATGGGATGAGGAAAAAAACAGTTATTGTATGTGGTATTCAGGTGGGGAACAATATGAATGCGATAGCATAGGCTATGCGGAAAGCGAAGATGGAATTCACTGGAACAAATATAATAAAAATCCTATTTTTACGGCTGACAAAAATAAATTCTGGGAGGCGCTGAAGACAGAAGCATGCTGTGTTGTTCGTGAGCAGGATTACTTTTATATGTTTTATCTTGGAATCAGTGCAGATAGAACGGCATCGATTGGTATTGCCAGATCCAGAGATGGCATAACGGGTTGGGAACGGCATCCAGACAATCCGGTAGTTGCTGGTACAGACGGCAGCTGGGACTATTTGGGAGTTTGTAAGCCATTTGTATTGAAAACGGATGATGGATTTCTTATGTGGTATAACGGCTGCAATCAATCCGAAGGAGAAGGACAGGTGAAGGAAGAGATAGGTGTAGCTTTACATAAAGGATATCAGCTGTGGCCGGAGGATGGAGCTGCCCGGGAAAGGGATATACCGGATGAAAAAATTGTGTGCCGGGACTTGTTTTTAGGGTGTCGGTAGGAAGAGAGGGAAAAATGGGGCAGAATGTTAAATGGGTTCCTCTTGGAACAACAGGCGGATGGGTAAAGGCAATAGAAAATCCTGTTTTAGGTCCGGAATATGGCACGACCTTTGATATTCATGTGATTAAAGAGGAGCACAAATACCGCATGTGGTTTTCCTGGAGGGATGTAAGGCTGATTGCACATACTATAAGCGATGATGGTATTCATTGGGATTTACCACGGGCGGTGCTTACTGCCATTCCAGGATCAGAATGGGAGGGAGATGAGGTAAACAGACCTACGATTGTTGTTAAGGATGGTCTTTATCATATGTGGTATACAGGACAGGTTTTTGCGCGCGAGAATCAGATGAGTAAAAGCTGTATTGGCTATGCGGTGTCTGAAGATGGAGTAAATTGGATGCGTCGGGAAGAACCTGTTTTAGTGCCAGAGGAACACTGGGAGCGTTACTGTGTTATGTGTCCTCATGTGCTCTGGGATGATGAGGATAATATATTTAAAATGTGGTATTCCGCGGGACATATGCATGAGTCAGATGCAATCGGTTATGCGGAAAGTCCAGATGGAATCAACTGGATACGGTATTCTGGAAATCCAGTTTTTATGCCTGATCCGAACAATTACTGGGATATGAGCAAGGTTGAGGCTTGCTTTGTGATGAAATGGGATGGGTGGTACTATATGTTCTATATGGGGGTCCATGGAGATTATAAATCTGCTGTAGGCCTAGCCAGATCAAAGGATGGGCTACTCTGGGAGAGGCATCCGGACAACCCGATAATTGCAGGAGATGATGACTTATGGGATTTTGGAGGAATATGTAAGGTAAGCGTTGTTGAGGAGGAGAATGGCTTCCGGTTATGGTACAATGCCTCTAACGGGGGTGGGGAACAGATCGGTACGGCATTTCATCGGGGATTTTCCCTGTTCCCTGATGTAGGAAATAAATATGTATCAGAGAGAGGCGAAAATCCTTGCAGAAAGGGAAAGTTCAACTATTATTATAACAGATTTGCATTGTTAAGAGATTAAACATGTGATCAGAGGAGGATGTAATGGATTATTGCGGATACAAATATAAGCCCCGGGGATGTACTGGTGGATGGGAGGTAATAGGCACGAAGCCTGTTCTCGGCCCGGGAATGGGAACTGTAAATGATCCTTTTGTTATTAAGGAAAATGGATTTTACCGTATGTGGTTTTCCTGGAGAAAGGGAAGAGTTATTGCATATACGGAAAGCAAGGATGGAGTACGTTGGGATAATGTTCAGGTAGTTCTCACTGCGGTTAAGGGATCGGTTTGGGAAGGACATGAGGTATGCAGACCTACGATTTTAAAAAAAGATGGAATGTATCATATGTGGTACACAGGTATGATGTATCCTACGGAAATTAATGCTCCAAAAAGCTGTATCGGTTATGCAATAAGTGAAGATGGTATCGTATGGAGACGAAGGAATAGCCCGGTGATGGAGCCTTCTTCTGCCTGGGAAAAAATCGCGGTTGCCCATCCACATGTCATGTGGGATGAAGAAAATAAAAAGTTCCGCATGTGGTACTGTGCAGGAAGACAGCATGAACCGGATGCAATAGGATATGCAGAAAGTTTGGATGGTGTAAAGTGGGAGAAATTTTCCAAGAATCCAATTTTCACACCGGACAGCACACATTATTGGGAAATGGGAAAGGTATCGGCACCTTATATAATAAAAGAGGATGGTTGGTATTATATGTTTTATCTGGGAATGGATGGGGATTTGATTGCGGGTGCAGGATTAGCCAGATCAAAGGATGGAATCCATGATTGGGAAAGGCACCCAAGTAATCCTATTTCCGCCGGAAAGGATGGAAACTGGGATTGGCTTGGAACACGAAAGGTCAGCATTGTGAAAGAAAAGAATGGATATCAGATGTGGTATACTGGGGGAATGAGAGAAGGGCAGGCAATTGGAATTGCGTGGCACGATGGTTTTGACCTGGGATTCCCGGAAGAAGGAGCACCCGGCAGAGATGAAAGGGGCTTTGGAGAAGGTTTGGGAAGTGTAAATTACTATTATCATGATAACATAGCAAAGTATTAATCGAGGTAAATTGGTACAAGAAGAATGGAGGAAGTTATGCATAATCCGAATCAGTATAAGCCTATTCCATGTGGTGTAATGGCCGGTTGGGAAAGAGTGGGAAATGAACCGGTTTTTGGCGGAGCCATGGGTACGGTTTTTGACAATTATGTTATTTATGAAGATGGCATCTATAAAATGTGGTATTCCTGGAGACCGGTAACATGCATTGTATATGCGGAAAGCACAGATGGGAGAAATTGGACACTTCCCAAGGTGGTTCTGACCTATGATGAAGAATCTGAATGGGAATGCTCGGAGGTAAGCAGGCCGACCATAATACATAAGGACGGAATTTATCATATGTGGTATACAGGTCACAAATGGTGTGGCCGCCATTCCACGAGCGTAATAGGTTATGCTACCAGTGAAGATGGAATTCACTGGCATAAGTATGGAAAGCCGGTAATGGTATGTACGCAGCCATGGGAACGCGAAATGATATGGTGTCCGCATGTTATTTGGGAGGAAGAAGAAAATAAATATAAAATGTGGTATTCCGGTGGAGCAACACCTAAAGCGGAGGCAGATGCTATTGGGTATGCAGAAAGTGAGGATGGGATTAATTGGAATAAACATCCTAACAATCCTGTATTTAAGCCGGATCCAAATATCCATTGGGAAATGTATAAGGTTTCTGCCTGCTATGTATGGAAACAGGATGACTGGTATTATATGACTTATCTTGGCAGTGATTCGGACATGCGCGCAGCAAATGGTATGGCGCGTTCCCGGGATGGGATCACTGGCTGGCAGCGCCACCCTGATAATCCTGTATTTGGGGAATGCGAAGGTGAATGGGATTGTGCTGGTGTTTGTAAGGTAAGCGTTCTTAAACAAGAAGATGGATATCTGGGATGGTATAATGGTTTTAACCATACCCTGGAGGAGATGGGATTTCTTGTACATAAAGGATTTGATTTTGATTTTCCTGATTATGGGGAAGAAAGAGAACCAAGAAGGGGTGATGGTACATGTTGTTCTGAAATAAATACTCTTTATTAAAGTACTATAAGTAAATAGAAAAAAGTAAAATCTCATGTCAAAGACAAAATTTGGCATGAGATTTTTTTATTCAGGTCTTTAAAACTAAAGAACAAACATTTTCTTTCAAAGATACGCTGCCATGTCCTTTTTTCCGTGCTATAATAGTCCCCATAAACCAATCGGAAAGGAAATCTCACCAATTGAAATCAAAAATACTGGCAGAAGACCAACATATACTTGTATGCTATAAGCCGCCGGGGCTTGCGGTGCAGAGCGGCAGGATCGGGGAACCGGACATGGTCAGCGAACTGAAAAATTATCTGGGAGGCAGGAATCCTTATCTGGGACTGGTTCACCGGCTGGATCAGCCGGTATCCGGCATCCTGGTTTTTGCGAAAACGCCCCAGGCCGCGGCTAAGCTCAGCCAGCAGGCGGCGGCTCATGGGGAAGCGCCGCAGGGCGGGAAAAACCAGACGGGTAAACAAAAAAAGAACGGAAATCAAAAGCCGGGAAAAGGAGCAATACCTTCTATGGAAAAGGGGTACATGGCCCTTGTTTATACCGGAACGAAAAGAGCTGGAACAGCTACAGAGCAGATACATCAGATACAAGAATCCGTACAGGAACCGGGTCTGGATGAGGAACGGAATGAGATACGGAGGAAAGAAATAAAACTCGTTGATTATCTTCTCCGGGATGCCGGACAAAATACATCAAGAGTGGTGAAGGCAGATACAAAAGGCGCCAGGAGAGCGGAGCTATTGTATGAGGTGGTAGAGAAAAGGGACAGGCAGGCGCTTGTCAGGATACGGCTTCTCACCGGACGTCACCATCAGATACGTGTTCAGTTTGCCAACGCTGGGCTGCCGCTTTTGGGAGATGCCAGGTATGGGACGGAAGAAAGCAGGGAGTATTCCGCAGAAAATGGGTATGGAAATATATGTCTCTGTGCCTTTTCTTTAAGTTTTTATCATCCGGCAACCGGAAAAAAGATGGATTTTCAGTTGGAGGAGCTTCCATGGATCAAAAACAATTGACGGGACAAAATATAAGCGATGGAGCAGAGTCCAAAGACCACATAGGGGCTGGCGATGACGGCAGCGGCAGCGGGCGGGAAAGCAGGGATGCGGGCTGGGTGATAGCTAATATCAGGGATTTTGCGCAATTTCTTACCGGCTGCTGGATGTTTCTTATGCTGGCGGTATTTCCGTTGTACTTTGGGGATAAATACCATGAAATAGGCGCTTATAAGTATTCCTTTTTTTCAGGGGTATCAACAATGATTCTCGTTCCGGCAGCAGTGCTGGCGACGCTTGTACTATTGTGGAACCTGGGGAAAAGCAGGCTGCGTGTAGTAAAAGGGGAGATTTCTGCGTTGGATGCAGGAGTCCTGCTGTATATGGCGGCTTCGGCAGTTTCCTATTTACTGAGTGATTTTCCTTCGGAGGCATGGGAAGGCGTGGGAGGCTGGAATATGGGGCTGCGTACCCAGCTGCTTATGGGAATCTCCTATTTTCTGATTTCCCGTCTGTTTCCCTGGAAAAAAGGGGCACAAGGGCCGGGTCTTTCATGGACCACGGGGATAGGCGGGAAACTGATTTTCTGCAGCTTTTTTCTGGGATCAGGAATCACTTTTCTGTTGGGTATTCTGCACAGATTCCTCATTGATCCGTTGGGAATGTATAAAGGGATTGACAGCTCCTACCATATATGGTTTCTGTCCACGATTGGGCAGGCTACCTGGTATTCCAGCTATGTATGTACGGTTTTTGCGGTTGGGCTTTGTATCTTTTTTGCCGCAGAGAGCAGGAAAATCAGGGTGATTTCGGGGATTTACTGCGTGTTGGGCTTCATGACCCTGGTAACGCAGAACAGTGACAGCGCATTTTCGTCCATGTTTTTGCTGTTTCTGGGGCTGTTTGCCGTGGCCTGCGGCAGTCCCCATAAGATGGAGAGGTTTCTTGAGGTAATTATTTTGGGCGCCGCGTCCTTTAAAGCGATTGGCTTACTGCAATGGGGATTTGCGGATAAGGCGCTGGAGCTGGGGACATTATCCATGTCACTTTCCCAAGGATGGATTTCCTGGCTGGTTCTGTTGGTTGCTGCGGCCTGCTATATTGCGCTGCTGCAGCTGGAGGAAAAAAGGGGTGAAGTACGGTTAAAAGAAAGCTGGAAAAAATGGGGAAGCCGGCTGCGCCTGGTTTGTATTTTCATGGCTGCTGCGGGAATTGTGCTGGCGGTTATTTTGATTTATTTTAATACAAACGGATTTTTGCAGGAATGGTTTGGGATTACCCTGAATAACCAGTATCTTCTGTTTGATAATAAATGGGGAAGCGACAGAGGGTTCATATGGAAAACTGCGGCCGGGCTGTTTGCGGCTCTTCCCTTCGGGAAAAAGCTTTTCGGCGTGGGGCCGGACTGTTTTATGCCCTATAGCTACAGTATACCGGAGTATGCGGATAAATTGTATCAATACTGGAAACCAAATATCCTTACCAATGCGCATAATGAATTTTTAAATTTGCTCATTTGCATTGGAATTGCAGGGCTTCTGGCTTTTATTGCCATGCTTTGTATGGGAGTGGCGCGTTTTTACCGTGCATCCCGGAAAAGTCCACTGATTCTTGCAGGTATGCTTTGTATCCTGGCCTATGCGGGATCTAATTTTTTCTGTTATCAGCAGGTATGCTGTACGCCGTTTCTTTTTATCATCATGGGACTGGCGGAAAGCGCCTTAAGGCGGCTGGAAAAGTAAAAAAATCCGGTGGTTGAAACTGGCAGCTTCAAATTGATTCTGAAGCAGGATAGATTTGAGTGAAATCCTTATACTAATCACGTGAAAATTTTGAGGAAAACAGGTGATATGGGTATGGGGAAATTGTTGGAAAAAGGTCCGAAAAAACTGATTTTTGCCGCGGGAGCCGGTTTGGGAGTATTTCTTGGCTTCCGTTATTTATTTCCGCTCATTACGCCCTTTCTGCTGTCTTTCTGTATTGTTTACCTCTGCAATCCATGGCTGAACAGGCTGCAGGGGAAAACACATATAAAAAAGGAAATTCTGCTTGCGGGAATTCTGGCTGCCGCTGCCGCATTGCTGGCTGTTATTGTCTGGGCGGCATTGCAGGGCGGCTTTGGGCAGGCAAAGGTACTGGCGGATAACTGGGACAGTATGTGTGTGCAGATAAGGTGTTTTTTCGGGGACTGCTGTCTGTTTGCCCAGGAGCATTTTGGTGTGGATGCAGTTAAGGTGGAGAAGGCGGTCCTGGAAAAAGTGGACATATTTATAGAGAACCTCCAGGTACAGTTTGTCCCGAACATGGTGAAGGAATCCTGGTGGTATCTGAAAAAAATAATTTCCTGCGCTGCATTTCTGGGAGTCAGCTTCATTGCTTCGATTCTGCTCTGCAAGGATTATGACGGGATGGTGGAAAGGCTGCAGGACGGAGGAGAAGGCGCGGAGGCGGTGGAAAAGGCTTTTGGCATTGCGGAGCGGATTATCCGCCTGGTGGGGGTGTACCTGAAAGCGCAGGCTGTCATTCTTCTGGTAATTATGGTGATATGCTGTCTGGGGCTTTGGCTGGGAAGGATCGGCCATGGGCTGACGCTTGGCATACTGGCCGGAATCCTGGATGCCCTGCCCTTTATCGGGACCGGAATCGTACTGATGCCTACGGCATTCTGGCAGCTGGTAAACGGCCGTATTGGCGCGGCGGTGCTGTGCGTGGTTGTTTATGTGGCATGCATGGGGGCGAGGGAATTCCTGGAGCCTAAGCTGATGGGCGAAAAAACAGGGATTTATCCGATCTTTATGCTTCTTTCCGTATATGCCGGCGTGAAGCTGTTCGGCGTTTCCGGAATTATCAAGGGGCCGCTTGCCATGGTGATCCTGCTGGAATTATGGCGGTATTTCATGGGCAGAGAGAAGGAGTGTCCTTGCGGAGGCGGAGAGGAAAAGCTATAATATTTTATGATGCTTTCATAACGGTTCGGAACCTATGTTGTTTTTTATTTTTAACGCTTTGGTTCTGCATGCAGAAATTTTCAGAAGAGGAAAAACTATGTATATAGGGGATTTGCATATTCATTCGCGCTATTCCAGGGCTACAAGCAGGGATTGTACGCCGGAATACCTGGATTTATGGGCCAGGAAAAAGGGAATCGATATTGTGGGGACTGGCGATTTCACCCATCCGGCATGGCGGGAGGAGCTGAAGGAAAAGCTGGAGCCGGCGGAGGATGGTCTGTATACGCTGAAGGATGAGTACCGGATCCATGACGCGGCGGCTCCGGATGATCGCAGGCCGCGTTTTGTGGTGACCGGGGAAATCAGTTCCATATATAAGAAAAAGGATAAGGTGAGGAAGGTTCACAGCCTTCTGCTTTTGCCCGGTCTGGAGGATGCGGACAGGCTTGCCCGCAGGTTGGAGCTGATCGGGAATATCCATTCCGACGGCCGGCCGATTCTGGGGCTGGACTGCAGGGATTTGCTGGAAATCATGCTGGAAACCTCTCTGGAGGCCTTATATGTTCCCGCCCATATCTGGACGCCGCATTTTTCCATGTTCGGTGCGTTTTCCGGGTTTGATGCCATTGAGGATTGTTATGAGGATATGACGCCCTATATCCATGCGCTGGAAACCGGGCTTTCCTCTGATCCGCCCATGAACTGGAGGATTTCCGCCCTGGATTCCTATCAGCTCATATCCAATTCGGATGCACATTCCCCGGCAAAGCTTGGACGGGAAGCCAATCTTTTTGAGATTCCGCTGTCCTTCTCCGGGCTTGCGGATGCCATAACCACAGGAAACGGCCTTCAGGGAACCATTGAATTTTTCCCGGAGGAAGGGAAATACCACTTTGACGGCCACAGGAAATGCAGTCTCTGTATCAGCCCGGCGGAGGCGCTTTCCTATGGAAATATATGTCCGGTGTGCGGCAAGAAGCTGACCATTGGCGTGCTGCACAGGGTGGAACAGCTGGCAGACCGGGAGGAGGGATTTGTATTACCTCAGGCCAGGCCTTTTGAGAGCCTGGTTCCCCTGCCGGAGGTAATTGCCGCATCCACCGGAAAATCGGCTTCCTCTAAAAAGGTGCTGGAACAATATGAGAAGCTTTTGGGAAAGTTGGGGTCCGAATTCGACATCCTCCGTATCATTCCGGAGGAAGATATCAAGGCAGCTGCGGGGGCGCCGATTGCAGAGGGAATAAAACGGCTGAGGGAAGGCCGGGTTGACCGTACGCCGGGCTTTGACGGCGAATACGGCACTATCAGCCTTCTTACACCTTCGGAAATCAGCAGTCTGGAGGGACAGCTCAGTTTTTTTATCGAAGAGGGCATGGGAAACGAAGATTCTCCGGAAAAAATTCGTAGCCACAGACAGACGGAGGTGTTAAGAGCGGCCCGGCCTGAAGGGGGAACGTCTGTTACTGAAGAAAAAAATGATGAGGAACACGGCGCCGGAATAAGCAATTCCCGGGAAGGGAATGCAAAAGAAAATAGTTCCGGATTGTATGAGGAGGCGAAGCTAAATCCTGGTCAGGAAGAGGCGGTGCGCGCCCTGGATCGGGTAACTGCCGTTATTGCAGGTCCCGGTTCGGGTAAAACAAAGACATTGATCTCGCGGATATCCTATCTTCTGAAGGAAAGAGGGATTGCACCTGCCTCCATTACGGCGGTGACTTTTACGAATAAGGCGGCGGAGGAAATGCGCAGCCGTCTGGAACGGCTGTCCGGCGGGAAAAGGGCGGCCTGCGAAATGAATATCGGTACCTTTCATGGAATCTGCAGCCGGTTCCTGACTTCGTCAGGTCTGGAATTTATGGTGGCGGACGAAGGACTGCAGGAGGAACTGGCGGAAAAAGCCATCGCCAGGTACGCTTTGAAGCTTTCCCCTTCCCGGTTCCTGCGGGAAATTTCTAACAGGAAATGCAGCGCAGTGCAGGGAGAGAGTCCGGCGGTGCAGGAAGAAAGCCGAGTGATGCAGGAAGGGAGCCACGCATCCGGGGCGCAGGTCACTGCGGAGGCAGCCGCCTATTATCAGGAACTGCTTGCCGGGGAAAAGGTGTTGGATTACGATGACCTTTTACTGGAAACGCTGCGGCTATTCCGGGAAAATCCAGGCGCAGAGGCAGAGAAGCAGTTTCAGTATCTGCTGGTGGATGAATTCCAGGATATTAACCCGGTGCAGTATGAGCTGCTTAAGGCCTGGAATCGGAACGGCAGGGAGCTTTTTGTAATCGGGGATCCGGATCAGTCCATATATGGCTTCCGTGGATCGGACGCCGGCTGTTTTTCCAGGCTGGAGGCGGACTATCCGCAGATACATACGGTAAGGCTTGAGGAAAACTACCGATCCGCGCCGGCGGTTCTGGAGAGTGCGTTGTCCCTTATTTCTCATAATGACGGGGAAAAAAGAAGGATGCATGCTTTGGCAAAGGAGGACGCTCTGGTCCGTGTGGTGGAGGCCTCCGGGGAGATGGGAGAAGCTATTTTTACGGCCAAGGAAATTAACCGCCTGATTGGCGGAATAGATATGCTGGATGTGGAGGAAAATCATAGCGGTGAGCAAAGAAGGGTGCGCAGTTTTTCCGATATCGCAGTGCTTTACCGCACGCACAGACAGGCGCAGCTTCTGGAAAAATGCCTTCGGCAGGAGGGCATACCTTACGTGGTTGCAGGCAGGGAGGATTTCCTGCTTGAAAAAAATGTCCGGGGTACGCTTTACTTTTTTCAATATGTCCTTCACCCGGAGGATGAGGCTGCGGGGCAGTTGTGTCTCAGGCTTCTCTGGCCGCCGGAGGAAAAGATGGCAGAGGAACAGCTGACGCTTCTTATTTCCAAATATAAAAGGAGAATACATAAGGACAGGACGGAAAAGCTTCTGGAAAACTGGATAAAGGACAGAAAGCTGGAGGAAAGCGGCGAAATGGAGAAGCTTGTGAACGCTGCGGTTCTATATCCTGAGATGGAGCATTTCCTGGAAACACTTTCCTTAGGCGCTGAGGGTGACATCAGGAGAAGCGGAAGCCGCAGGTTCCCGGCGGACGCCGTTACACTTATGACCCTGCATGGCTCAAAGGGGCTGGAATTTCCCGCCGTGTTTATTTATGGGATCCGAAAAGGGTTGTTACCGCTGGAGCTGGGGACGGCTTCGGGTGATGTGCAGGAGGAAAGAAGGCTTCTTTATGTTGGCATGACGCGGGCCAGGGAGGAATTAATACTCACCTTTTCCGGGGAGCCTTCCATGTTTCTTGGGGAAATCCCCGAGAAGTTTTCGCAGAGGGAGCAGGCGAAGAAAGAGAAGCCTGTTGAGGAAGCGGTGCAATTAAGCTTGTTTGATTTTATGGTATAGATTATAGGATAAGTTGCCGTCCGGGTATGAATGAATGCCCGGACGGTTTTTGTTTGTGCACAATGGGCCGCCCGTACGGGTGCATGCCCCGGGCATTTATCCGGACTCATAACCGACTCCGGAGTCGGTTATGAGTCTGTTATGCTCAAATAAACTTTATCTGCGCATCCTTAGGCAGAGCCAGTTTGCATTCCACTTCAGCACATTTGATGATTCCTGCAATTACAGGGCAGGCTGCATGGATCGGGAAATGATCTCCCGCATATTCAAACAACGGACCCTGTCCCGGTTTCGTAAGGCAAAGCTCAAAGGCATCAAAGGTGTCTCCCAGTTCCTCCATCATTTTACGGACGCTCTCACATCCTGATTTCACTGTTATTTTTACTTCTTCCTGATCTTCGGATACTGCCTCTACTTTTGTTATAAATCCGCAGACACCCGGATCAACCTGTACTGTTGTCATATTTCTTTCCCCCTTGTAATAAACTTTATAACATATCTATCTTGCAATTATATTGTTTTATGACAAATATTTCAAGATTCTTTTATTTATGGTTTGTATATTCACAGGATAAACGCATCAGTCGGGATAACTGTACTGTTGCCTGGACATTTTATATTACTCAATTTTCAAATAATTATCTTGACAACAGCCATTCTCCAAACTATCATGAGAATGTAATTACATTTTCAGGTACTTACAATCAAATATTCAGAAAAACAGAGGTCAGAGAGATTGATTATTAGAATAAGATTCAGATAGTTATTCCCGAATAAAATATATGGCACAGTAGCCTTCTGCAATCCGGCCGGGAACAGATACCGCCGGTGCGGAAAGAAGTCTGTAGCTGTCAGGAATCCGGACAGTTGTAGGATTTTTTTGTATGCTGCCATATATATGGGGAATAATATTTGTTTCTTACAGGCAGGAGTCCGGGCATATTGCCGTTTTCCGGATACTGCGGGAAGCAATCTCTTTTTTTGTACCTGAAAATGAGAAAAAGGAGGTAAGGGACTGTCAAATGTATTTTACAGTTCCGACAGATATGTTTAGCATGTGGATTAAAAAATTTATCAGATTAAGGAAGAATAATAAAAGCAGCATATAGATAACAGGTTTGTGTCTGCGCTGCTGCCGCAAGCCTGGGGCTTTGTTCGAGCCTGCAGCAAATTACAAAGCGGCGCGGAAAAGAGGATAGAATGAACGAAATAAATAATATGGATCAGACGGAAATCTCCCGTGTCCTTCTGGTGGGAGTAAATATTGATGATAACCCGGATTTTGAAACCGCTATGGGGGAGCTTGAAAGCCTTGCAGAGGCCTGTGGGATGGAGGTTGCGGCTATTATAGAACAGAATCTGTCAACGCCGAATCCCGCATTTTATATTGGAAGCGGAAAGGTACGTGAGGTACAGGAAGCTGTTGACCAGATGGATTTGGATTATGTGATTTTTGATGAAACGCTTTCCCCCTCCCAGCTGAAAAACCTGCAGAAGGAGGTGGGGGTGCCCATTATGGACAGAACCAACCTGATCCTGGAGATTTTTTCCCGCAGGGCGAAGACAAGGGAAGCCAGGCTTCAGGTGGAATCGGCCAACCTGCAGTATATGCTGCCCCGTCTGGTAGGGATGAGGGAAGCGCTGGGCAGGCAGGCCGGCGCCAGCGGCAGCCTCAGCAATAAGGGTACCGGTGAAAAGCAGATTGAGCTGGACAGAAGAAAAATAGAAAAGCGGATCAGCGAGCTTCGCAGGGAGCTGGAAGCCATAGAGCATGACAGGAATACGCAGCGTAAGCGCCGGAATCAGTCCGCGCTGCCGCAGGTGGCGCTGGTAGGCTACACCAATGCGGGGAAATCCACCCTGATGAATAAGATGGTGGAGACCTATGTGGGGAAAGAGGAAAAAATGGTAATGGCAAAGGATATGCTTTTTGCCACCCTGGACACCACAGTGCGTAAAATCACGCAGAATGATAAAAAGGATTTTCTTCTGTCGGATACGGTCGGGTTTATCAGCAAGCTGCCCCATGGCCTGGTAAAGGCTTTCCGTTCCACCCTGGATGAGGTCCGGTATGCGGATTTGCTGCTTGAAGTGGTGGATGCTTCTGATGAGCATTACAGGGAGCACATGCAGGTGACCGCGGAAACGCTGCGGGAGCTGGGAGCTGAAAAAATACCTTGTATTTATGTGATGAACAAGGCGGATCTGGTTATGCAGAAAGATGAGCTGCCCAAGGTTGACGGGGATAAAATTTTCATGTCGGCCCTGGATGGATGCGGGCTGCAGGAGCTTCTGCGGATGATTAAGGAAAGGGTATTTTCAGGAAACAGGGAAGGCTCCTTCCTCATTCCGTATGAAAAAGGGGAGATAGTAGGCTATTTTAACGATCATGCGACGGTTATCAGCCAGGAGTACCTGGCCGAGGGAGTAAGGCTGTTCGTAAGCTGTCGGGAAAGTGATTACGCCAAATACAAGGAGTATCTGATCCTGGAGGATTAAAGCAGTAACAGCTCTGCCGAAAGCTGGACTGTTATTTAAAGCATTTCATATAACTGGTTAAGGCGTCTCTTTCATATAAGAAAGCGGCGCCTTACAAGACAGGGAACAGGAGCAAAAAGATGTTGCTGAAGGCAGCCATATGTGATGATGAACCGCAGCAGGCGGGTATGCTTGAAAAATATGTGGCAGAATGGGCCGCCAATTCCGGCCTGCCGGTACAGATTAAGATTTTTTCCAGCGCGGAGGCCTTCCGCTTTGCCTGGGAGGAGGAAAAGGACTGGTGGCTGATCCTCCTGGATATTCAGATGCAGGGGGAAAACGGTGTTTCGCTGGCTAAGTATCTGCGGGAAATGGATGAAAAACTGGAAATACTTTTCATCACCGCGCTTCCTGATTACATAGAGGAGGGCTATGATGTGGCGGCCCTTCATTATCTGCTGAAGCCGGTAAAAAAGGACAAGCTTTTTCAATGTCTGGACAAGGCTGTGAAAAAGGATGTGAAGGAAAGCTATCTGCTTCTTACCACGGTGGAGGGGGAACGGGTACGTGTTTTCCAGAAGGATATTTCATATATTGAAGCCTTTGCCCATACCGTGCAGATACATTTCAAGGGTGAGACTGCAGAAGTGCGGTGTGGAATCCGCGCCCTGGAGGAGCAGCTGGAGGGTGGGCGTTTTGTCAGGTGCCACCGCTCCTATATTGCGGGACTTGGATTTGCGGCCCGGCTGAAAAAAACGGAGCTTCTGCTGGATGACGGGACAGCCATACCCATCAGCCGACGGCTGTTCCCGGAGGTAAACCGGGCCTTTGTTTCTTATTATTTAAGGGAAGAGCAGGAGGTATGAGATGAAACTTTGGTTGGCAGCCGCAGGCGGATTGGGAATTATTCTGGCGGGGATCGGGCTGTTCTTTCTTTTCAGATGGTATCTGACCCGTCTGGTGGACCGAAGGATTGAAGGCTTCCAGAATGATCTGATCGGCAGGCAGGTGGATGAAGTGGAAAATATGTACCGCCAGATGCGGGGGTGGAGGCATGACTTTAAGAATCATATCCAGACCATGCTGGTTTTCGTACAGAATGGGGAGACGGAGCGCCTGGAGGGGTATCTGCAGAACCTGAACGAGGATCTGAACAGCGTGGATCAGGTATTAAAGACGGGAAATGTGATGGCGGATGCTATTTTAAACAGTAAGCTGTCGCTTGCCGGGGCGAGGAAAATAGCGGTCAATGCAAAGGCCAGGGTGCCTGAGCACATGGCTGTTTCCGATGTGAATCTTTGCTCCATTTTGGGAAATCTGCTGGACAATGCCATCGAATCCTGCATGAGGATAGAGGAGCCGGAAAAAAGATTCCTGCGGGTTTACATAGGGGTTATGAAGCAGCAGCTGTATATTTCCGTCACCAACTCCGCAGGAGATAACCTGAAAAAAACGGGAGGCCGTTTCCTTTCTTCCAAAAGCGGTCGGGATGAACAGGCCCGTTTTGGCTTTGGCCTGATGAGGATTGACGGTATTGTGAAACAGAACGGAGGGTATGTAAACCGCCAGACGGAAGAGGGCGTGTTTGCAACCGAGGTTATGCTGCCACTGTAAAAACCAGGAGCTGTTTATAAAAATTAGGGGCTGTTTATAAAAACCATTCGTGCATGAGGGAATACCGCTTGTGCACGATTTTTATTTTTACCGGGAGAAAATGCTATTCTTATCCCAGACATAAAAAGGAAACAGGATGGTGAAAAGGATATGGAAGAGAAGAAGAAAAAGCTCACGTATACTACGCTGCAAAACCTGCGCTATGCACTTTCCAAATGGTGGGGATGGGACAGCAGGGGGTTGGTACAGGCATTTTCCAGAATACCGTGCGTAGTACTGATTCCGCTGATGGGAATATTGCTTCCAAGAGAAGTAATCAACTGCGTAACGGAAGGGGCGGCCTATGGGAGGCTGGCGGTAACTCTTGTGATTTTTACAGCATTATTGTGCGCCCTGCACATGTATGACAAATACATTGCACAGGGAAAGCTTTTTGCCATCGGGCTGAAAAACCGGATGAATTATATGTATCTGTGGGCGGAAAAGATTTTTACCACGGATTTTCCAAATATTGAAAGCAGCGGCGGTCAGAGGAAAAAGGAAAAGGCGCTGCAGTTTCTATATCAGAGCTCGGCGGGCGGGGAAGCGGTAGTGGACTGTGTTGTGGGAATCTGCGGAGATGCCCTGGGCCTGATTATCTACGCGGGAATTGTATCATCCATTCATCCTGCAGTGCTTCCGGCGCTTGTGCTTATGTCCGCGCTCATATATATTGCGGGCCGGATTATTAAGAAGCTGGAGCTTGGAATCCGGGATGAATCGGCGGATCTGGAGCGGAAGCTGAATTATCTGTTTGCTGCCCCCACAGACTTTGCCGCGGGGAAGGATCTGCGGATATATAAAATCAGCCGGTGGTTCGGCGGACTGTTTTCCATATATTTTCCGGCCATGATAAAGCTGTGCGCAAGAAATGAGCTGTGGTGGTTCGCGGATGATGTACTGCAAGGGATTCTGAATCTTCTGCGTGACGGCGCATGCTATCTGCTGCTGATACGTATGGTGCTGGAGGGCAGCATTACCCCGGGGGATTTTACCATGTATTTCGGCGCGGTGGCAGGAGTTTCCCAGTGGCTTAACGATATCACTAAGCAGGTGGAAAAAATCAACCGGTTCAGCGTACAGTGCTGTGAATTCCGGGATTTCCTGGAGATGCCGGACGGATTTGTCAATGACGGGAAGGAATGCCTGGATACGGAGGGAAACAGGGCCGTGGATATTACGTTTGAGCATGTTTTTTTCCGTTATCTGGACGCGGAGGCGGATACGCTTCGTGATCTGAGTTTCCATATCAGGGCCGGTGAAAAGCTGGCGCTGGTGGGTTTGAACGGCGCAGGGAAAACAACCTGTGTCAAGCTTATGTGCGGGCTGTATCATCCTACCGGAGGAAGAATTCTGATTAATGGTAAGGATATGTCGAAGCTGAGCAGGGATGAGTACTATCGGCTTTTTTCCGTGGTGTTCCAGGAAGCAAATTTCATGCCCTTTACCATAGCCCAGAATGTTTCGGGCGCCATGGAGGATATGGACAGGGAGCGGGTTAAAAGCTGCCTGGAGCTGGCAGGCCTGTGGGACAGGGTACAAAAGCTGCCTTATGGAATGGATTCCCTGCTGAACCGGGAGCTGAATGAGGATGGGGTAGAGCTGTCCGGAGGGGAAAGGCAGAAGCTTCTGCTGGCAAAGGCACTGTATAAAAAGGCGTTTGTTGTTATTCTGGATGAACCTACGGCCGCACTGGATCCCATCGCTGAAAATGAACTTTATCAAAGCTATGGGGAGCTGACAGAAGGAAGGACTTCACTCTATATTTCCCACAGGCTTTCCAGCACCCGGTTCTGCGACCGTATTTTGTTTCTTGAGAACGGAAGGATTACGGAGACGGGGAATCACGAAGCGCTTATGGCGGCCAAAGGCGCTTATGCCCATATGTATGAGGTTCAGAGCCATTATTATAAGAAAAAAGCGGAAGGGAGGCCTGCGGTATGAAAACGGAAAAAAGGGAACGCTACAAATATCAGATGCATCTGCTGCTGCGCCTGGTCAAAATTTACCACGGCTTTGCGCCTGAGCTTTGGTGGTGCGTAACAGCGCAGGCCATGCTGCAGGTTGCCGGTCCTTTTGTGAATCTGTATTTCAGCGCCAGAATCCTGAATGAGCTGATAGGAGGCAGGGATGCGCAAAGGCTGGGAAGCTATGTACTGCTTACGCTTATATGCAACCTGACCGTTTTTTTATTCTCACAGGGAATCGGGAAAATAAACAGCGTCGCCCAGAATAAGGTGATGTGGAAGGAACTGCGTAGTGTGGGAGATACATTCCTGAAGACTGACTTTGAAAACCTGGGAGATGCGGGATATCAGAATAAGAAAAGGTACTATCTGGAAAGAAGGACGATGGATGGAGCCCTGTGTTGGGGGACAATCTACAATGTGCAGAGGATGGTGAAAGGGATTTGCACCATTGTGGCTTCGGTTGTTTTCGCTGTACCGGCTTTTTTGGATTATGGAGGGGGGACCTCTTTTTTTACTTCTGGTTTGGCTTCCCTGCTGATGCTGCTTCTTCTGGCTGGAGCATTGGTGTGTACTGTGTGTCTGAATCGCAGGCAGACGGAAAGGGAGATGCAGTTTTATAAGGAATTCATGGAGGGAAACCGGAGTTTTGCTTACTATTCTGGAGAATGCACGCAATATAAATATGGGAAGGAGATTCGTCTTTATGGAGAAGAAAAGCTTCTTCTGGAAGGATTGAAAAAGTCCCTGGATATTGACAGGCTGGGAAAAAAAGGTCTTCTTACCGGTTTTTATGAAATGATGAAGGCGGGCCTGGGCATGCTTCTGAGCGGCTGTGTTTATTTTTTCATAGGGGCGAGAGCCATTGCAGGCGCCTTCGGCGCCGGAATGATAGTACAGTATGTGGGGGCTGTGACACAGTTTACCGGAGGTTTTTCCGAGATGGCCGGCGGCCTGGCGGAACTGCGGGGAGAGACTCCTTTTATTGAAAATTATCTTGGGATTCTTGATTCCAGGCCTGTGAAATATCAGGGCAGCATTCCTGTGGAAAAAAGGGATGACAATGAATTTGAAATAGAATTCAGGGATGTGAGCTTCAGGTATCCTGGTTCCTCAGATTGGGCGCTGCGGCATCTTTCCCTGAAGCTGCGGATTGGTGAGCATCTTGCCGTAGTCGGGAGAAACGGCAGCGGCAAAACAACTTTTATCAAGCTTCTCTGCCGTCTGTATGATCCCACGGAGGGAGAAATCCTTCTGAACGGAATCGATATCCGCAAATATAATTATGAGGAATATCTGGAACTGTTTTCCGTGGTATTCCAGGATTTCCGGCTGTTTTCTTTTTCACTGGGACAGAATGTGGCTGCGGCTGTGGACATAGACCGGGAAAGGGCGGCGTCCAGCCTGGGGCAGATCGGCTTCGGGGACAGGCTGAAGGAAATGGCCAGAGGGCTTGATACGCCTTTATACCGGGATTTTGATAAGGATGGTGTGGAGATATCGGGCGGGGAGGCGCAGAAGATTGCGCTGGCCAGGGCCTTATATAAGGATGCGCCCTTTATTATCCTGGATGAGCCGACGGCTGCGCTTGATCCTATTGCAGAGTATGAGATTTATTCGGGTTTTGAAAAGCTGGTGGGCGGCAAGAGCGCCGTTTATATTTCCCACCGCCTTTCCTCCTGCCGGTTCTGCGATGATATTGCAGTCTTTGAGGAAGGACGATTGGTCCAGAGGGGCGGACATGAGGAGCTACTGGCCGGGAAAGACAGTCTGTATGCACGTTTGTGGAACGCACAGGCGCAGTACTACGCAGAGCATACGGAGGAAGAGGATACGCTTGGAATAGAACCGGTATATGTCTCATAAGTAAGAAGGAGGAAAACGGAAATCCGGCTGTCCTGAAATTTGAATTTCAGATAGCCGGATTGTTTTTTCCGGACTGTTACAGTTTTTAACAACACTTTTTGGACGGTTTTAAAAAATACTTCTTAAACAACCAGCTTGTATAGGAAGGGGATTTCTGTTATAGTAACTTCATCGGGAAAAGTCACTTTCCCTAATTATTCTTATATCATATTTTTTAACGGCAT